>Ga0209096_1000033_pt1 | contig 230332 bp, 216 predicted proteins | sample AD_UKC034_MetaG_FD_184407 | JGI IMG/M metagenome (GOLD analysis project Ga0209096, IMG submission 184407) | Active sludge microbial communities of municipal wastewater-treating anaerobic digesters from USA - AD_UKC034_MetaG (SPAdes) (version 2) | ecosystem: Engineered > Bioreactor > Anaerobic... | reverse complement strand
CGGCGGGCGATGGAGCGGGGGTCGCGGTCATAGCCCTTGCCGGTGTCGGGTTCCACCACGTCGCAGGTCAGGATCAGGGTGGACTCGTCGAAGAAGGGGTCGAGTCTGGCGGTGGTCGGGTCGGGCACGAGCAGCATGTCGGATGCCTGGATGCCCTTCCAGCCGGCGATGGAGGAACCGTCGAAGGCCTGGCCTTCCCTCAGCCTGTCGGCATCGACGAGGTGGGCGGGCACGCTGATGTGGTGTTCCTGGCCGCGCAGGTCCGTGAAACGGAAATCGACGAAGCGGACCTCTTTTTCCTGGACCAGGCGGAGGATGTCTTGATGGGGCATGTAAGGCTCCTGAAAAATTGGGTCGAACCATGGTTCGGCGGTGCACCGTGCATTCGCGCCCTGTCTCTGAGCAATGGACATGCCATCTCGTGTGCGCGCGACAAGCCTTTGACGCCAAAAGTCTTCACATGCCTGGTTGGACAGGAATGCACCATAAAGGTGCACTCCAGGGCCGTGCGTGCACCAGAGCAGTGCGTGAACGGAGGGTATAGGCGTGTCGACGCGACTGCCCGAGCGGCCCTGTCTGGCCACGGGATACGCATGTGTTGGCAAGACAGGACCGTTATATCTTTTTATCTTCTGGTACGTAGTGGGTAGTCGCCAAATCCTATGGCGATCAGTCGTGGTTGGCCCAATATGGCAGGGCCCTCGCGATTCAGCATCCCCAATGGCCAGGGATGAGCCGGAGCAGGCTGGAACGGTCCGAGGTAGCTATCTAACAAGGAGACACCACCATGCGTGCATCACGTTTCAGCTTCTCGCGTCGCCATTTCCTGAAAGATTCGAGTGTCGTGGGCCTGGCGGCCGCCGTCACGCCCGGCGAGGTATTCGCGCAGCACCAGTATCGCTATCTGGAACCGGTGTCGGTGGAGAACCCGCTCGTCGACTACCCCAACCGGGACTGGGAGAGCCTCTATCGGGACATCTACCGCTGCGACAAGAATTTCGTCTTCATGTGCTGCCCGAACGACACGCACAACTGCCTGCTCAACGCCTACGTGAAGAACAACGTGGTGGTGCGCATCGAGCCGACCTTCGGCTACGGCAAGGCCACGGACCTCTACGGCAACGGCGCGTCCCACCGCTGGGATCCACGCTGCTGCCAGAAGGGCCTGGTGCTGGGACGACGCGTGTACGGCGATCGCCGCATCAATGGCGCCATGCTGCGCAAGGGCTTCAAGGAGTGGGTGGACCGCGGTTTTCCGCGTGATCCCGACACCGGGGCCGCGCCCAAGGAGCTCATGCGGCGTGGCTGGGACAGCTGGGTCAAGGTGAGCCATGCCGAGGCGTTCCGCTATCACGCCAAGACCCTGCACAACGTCGCGCAGACCTATTCCGGTGAACAGGGCCGCAAATACCTGCTGGCACAAGGCTACGACCCCGACATGGTGGACGCGGTCGAAGGGGCCGGCACGCGCGTGATGAAGTTTCGTGGCGGCATGGCCCTGCTGGGCGCGATACGCATCGTCGGCGCCTATCGCATGGCCAACAGCCTGGCGCTATTGGACTACCACGTGCGTGGCGTGGAGCCGGATCAGGCCAAGGGGGCCAGCACCTGGGATTCCTACTCGTTCCACACCGACCTGCCCCCGGGGCACCCCATGGTCACCGGAGACCAGACCAATGAATTCGAGTTGTTCGATACGGAGAACGCCAAGCTGCTCCTGGTCTGGGGCATGAACTGGATTACCACCAAGATGCCGGACAGCCACTGGATGACCGAGGCCCGCCTGAAAGGCACCAAGGTGGTGGCGGTGACCGTGGAGTATTCGGCCACGGCCTCCAAGTGCGACGAGGTGGTGGTGATCCGTCCAGGTGCGGACACGGCCTTCGCGCTGTCCCTGGCCCAGGTGATCATTGCCAACGGCTGGCACGACAAGCAGTTCGTCAAGCGCTACACGGACCTGCCCACCCTGGTGCGCATGGACACCCTGGAACGCCTGCATGCGCGCGACATCTTTCCGGGCTATCAGGACAAGACCCCGAAGAACTGGATCCATGTGCTGGCCGAGGGCGAGAAGGCGCCGCCCACGACGGAGCAGGATGGGCTCTATGTGCATGAGAAGCAGCTCGCGGACCTGGCCGACTTCGTGATGTGGGACAAGCGCGCCGGCAAGCCGGTGGCGGTGGGGCGCGACTCCCTGGGCGAGCATTTCGACAAGCTGGGCATAGACCCGGCCCTCACGGGCAGTTTCGAGGTGACCACGGTGGATGGCAAGCAGGTCAAGGTGCGCCCGGTGTTCGATCTGACCAAGGAATACCTCGACGCCAACATGCAACCCGTGCAGGCCGAAAAGGTCACCTGGGCGCCGCGCGCCGCGATCCAGAGCCTGGCGCGCGACATCGCGCAGAGCCAGGGCCAGACGCTCATCGCCGTGGGCATGGGCCCCAACCAGTTCTTCAACAACGACAACAAGGATCGCGCGATCTTCCTGCTGTTGTCGCTGGTGGGCAGCCTGGGGCGGCATGGCGGAAACATCGGCAGTTTTTCCGGCAACTACAAGCTCACGCTGTTTTCCGGGCTGGGCAAATACTCCATGGAAGACCCGTTCGCCCTGCAACTGGACGCGGATGGCCCGGTCAAGACCCGCTACACCACGCGTTACGAGTCGATGCACTACTGGATCAATGGTGAGCGCCTGATGAAGGCGGGCAACAAGAAGATCACCACCGGCAACCATGTGCCGACCCCCACCAAGACCATCTGGCAGGTCAACTCCAACTCGTCCCTCGGCAACCAGAAGGGGCACTACGACGTCGTCAACAACACCCTGCCGCGCTCCGAGTGCGTCGTGTACAACGACTGGTGGTGGACGGCCTCCTGTGAGTACTGTGACATCGTCTATGGCGTGGACTCCTGGATGGAGTTCGAGTATCCGGACATGACCGCGTCCTGCACGAACCCGTTCGTGCAGCCCTATCCGCGCACGCCCATCAGGCGGGTCTTCAACACGGTGTCGGACAACGAGACCTATCTGGGCGTGGCGCGCGAGCTGAGCAAGATGACGGGAGACGAGCGTTTTGCCGATGCGTGGAAATTCGTCGCGGACCGGCGCGTGGATGTCTATCTGCAGCGCATCATCGACTACTCCGCACCCCTGAAGGGCTACCGCTGGAGCGACATCGAGGCACGCGGGCGCATGGGCATTCCTTCCCTGATGAATACCCGCACCTACCCGCGTATCGGCAGCTATGAGCAGGTGGCGGAATCCAAACCCTGGTACACCCGCACGGGGAGGCTGGAGTTCTATCGGCCCGAGATCGAATTCATCGAGGCAGGCGAGAACCTGGTGGTGCACCGCGAGCCTTCGGACGCCACCATGTACGACCCGTGCGCCATCCTTGCCGCCCCGCACGAGGCGATCCGGCCGAAGCGTCCGGCGGACTGGAACATCCCGGACGAAGACCGCGGGCACATGTCGCGCCAGATGCGCAATACCACGTATGACGTCGAGGGCCTGCTGAAAAGCAACCATCCCCTGCCGCAGAAGGACAAGGCCTTCAAATACGTGTTCCATACGCCCAAGTATCGCCATGGCGCGCACACCATGCCCATCGACACGGACTTCATGGCGGCCCTGTTCGGCCCCTTCGGCGACATGTATCGCCGCGACAAGCGCTCACCGTCCGCGGGCGAGATGTATGTGGACATCCACCCCGAGGATGCACGCGAGATGAACCTGGAGGACGGGGACTATGCCTGGATCGACGGTGATCCGGCGGAACTGCCCTTCCGTGGCTGGAACGAACCGGGGCGCGAGGAGGAGTACAAGGTTGCCCGGCTCATGGCGCGCGTGCGCTACTACCCCGGCACGCCGCGTGGGGTCACGCGCATGTGGATCAACGGCTACATGGCCACGCCCGGCTCGGTGAAAGGGGCCGCGACCCGTCCGGACGGCGCGGCCAAGAACCCGGAGACCCATTACCAGGCGCTGTTCCGCTTCGGTGGCCATCAGAGCCTCACACGCTCCTGGCTCAAGCCCACGCAACAGACCCACAACCTGATCACGCGCCAGAATTACACGCACATGCTCACCAAGGGCTTCAACGTCGATGTGCACTGTGTGACCGGTGCGCCGCGCGAGGCATTGGCCCGCTTCACCAAGGCGGAAAACGGCGGCATCGATGGCAAGGGCAAGTGGCGGCCGGTGGAAATGGGGCTGCGTCCGACGAATGAAAGCCAGACCCTGAAGGAATATATCCAGGGCAATTACGTAACAATCAAAAAAGCCTGAAGGAGACGATGATGGCAAAGGTATACAACTGGCAGCTGGGACGGGAAATGGACTACTTCTATGAGGTGGTCCGTCCCAAGCGGCAGTTCGCGATGATCTTCGACACCAACAAGTGCATCGGCTGCCAGACCTGCACGGTGGCCTGCAAGACCACTTGGACAGCGGGACGCGGCCAGGAATACATGCTCTGGAACAACGTCGAGACCAAGCCCTATGGCTACTACCCTTTGGGCTGGGATGTGAACATCCTGGACAAGCTGGGCGTGCAGGATATGACCTCGCCGGTCTATCAGGGCAAGACCCTGTTCGATGCCGCACCGGATGGCGAGCGCGTGCTGGGCTATCTGCCCGATGAACGGGACTATGCGTACCCCAACATTGGCGAGGATGACGCCACGGGCCTGATGTCGCAGGGTGCGTTCTATGCCGCGCCGCACATGCAGTGGATGTATTACCTGCCGCGTATCTGCAATCACTGCACCTATGCGGCCTGTCTGGGCTCCTGCCCGCGGCAGTCCATCTACAAGCGCCCCGAGGATGGCATCGTGCTGCTGGATCAGGACCGCTGCCGCGGTTACCGGGAATGTGTGAAGGCCTGCCCCTACAAGAAGGTGTTTTTCAACCCGATTACACGCGTGTCCGAGAAATGCATCGGCTGCTATCCGGCGGTGGAGAACAACCGCCAGACGCAATGCACCATCACGTGCATCGGCAAGATCCGCATGCAGGGCTTTATCACCACGCCCGACAAGGCCCGGGAAGACAGCCCCATGGATTACATCATCCATATCGCCAAGGTGGCCAAGCCGCTGTATCCCCAGTTCGGCCTGGAACCCAACACCTATTACATTCCACCGGTCCACGTGCCGCCGAAATACCTGTACCAGATGTTCGGCTGGGGGGTCGAGGAGGCCATCAATAAGTACCGTACCGCCCTGGAAGACAAGAAGCTCCTGGGTGCGCTCCTGCTGTTCGGCGCCAGCCTGGACATCGTCCACAGCTTCAAGGTGGAAGGAAACTACAGCATCGGCTACGACGAGAAGGGCTCGGAAATCGTGCGCGTACCGCTGCGTGAACCGACCCATGTGCGTATCGCGCACGACCAGCAGCACCAGGTGTACCGCACCAACATCACCTGATGGCAAGGAAGGAGACCTATCATGATCCAGAAGAAAGTCCGGAAATTCTGTCAGGGCCTTTCCAGCCTGGCGATCCTGTATGGCCTGTCGGCCTGTCCCGTGCAGGCGGAGGAAGCCGCCGCGGATCCTGCGGCCTTCACGGCGACGCAGGTGAGCGAGCCAGGCCCCATACTCGACCCCACCAGTCCGGTCTGGGAGCGGGCGACACCAGTGCGGGTGGAGATGATGGCGCAGGTGACCGAGTTGCCCCACGATCCGGACCCGGCCGTCAAGGAGCTGGAGGTGCGTGCCGTGCACAACGGCCAGTATCTTTCTCTGCTGCTGCGTTGGGCCGATCCAACGAAGGATGATGTGCTGCGTCCCGATGCCTTCGGTGACCAGGTGGCGGTGCAGCTGCCCATCGACGCGGAGAATGTCCCGAGCCCCATGATGGGCCACAAGCCGGGCGGCAAGGTGAACATCCTGCAGTGGCGTGCCGCGTTCCAGCACGACCAGGACAAGGGTGAGCCCACGATCCATGCGCTCTATCCCAACGCAGTCATCGACATCTACCCCGATTACGTGCTGCGGGCCACCGATTCCCGGGTCTACAGTGGTGCCCTGGGAGTGGACAACCCGGTATCGCGCGGCAGGGTGAGCCCCGTGCTGGACCAGATGGCGGAAGGCTGGGGCACCCTGACGGTGAAACCGGATCAGCAGGGGGACGGGAAGGGCATCTGGCAGGATGGCATGTGGAACGTGGTCATCAACCTGCCCCTGGCCACCATCAGCCACAATGCGCCACGCCTGTTGCCCGGCAAGGAGACCATGACGGCCTTCGCGGTGTGGGATGGCGGCCATGGCGAAGTGGGCTCCCGCAAATCCTGGTCCAACTGGTTGCCGCTGAAGCTGCAACGGGGTCAGCCATGAGCAGGGCGCGCGGCCCACTCGATCCACTCTGGCGCGCGTCCCTGCTGCAGGTCATCGCGCGCGGCTTTCATTACCCCGCGGATGCCGAACATGCCGGACAGATGTGCGCGGCACTCGCGGGTCTCACCAGCCCGCCGCCGGCCGGTCTGCCGGCGGTTCTGAAGAACGCGATACGCCAGGTTCAGGAACATTGGGGTGCGGTGCACACGGAGGACGGGCTGGCGTCGGCATACAGCCAGCTGTTCCTGAACAATGCCCTCTGCTCCATGTATGAGACGGCCTACAGCGGGCCCGGGGGCGTGGCCGGGCGTACACACGAGATTGCCGATATCTCCGGTTTCTACCTGGCCTTCGGCCTGCGCAGTTCAGATGTGGAGGCGGACAGGCCCGATCATCTCTGCGCGGAGCTGGAATTCCTGAGCATCTTGCTGCTCAAGTGGGTGCATGCGCGTGAACAGGCCTGGAACGACAGGGGGAAAATCACCGTCAAGGCCATCAAATCCTTTTTGACGGACCACTTGGGACGCTGGTATGGGGCCTTCGCAATGCGCCTCGGCGAGCAGGAGGCGCCAGCCGTCTACCATGCGCTCGCCGCGCTGCTGGTGCATGCGCTCGATGCCGAATGCCGGGCCTGGAACGTGCAACCCCTGCCCATGACCGGCGAGATCGCACATGACTCCATGCAGGAGGATCAGCTGATCTGCCCCAAGGCCGCCGCCGAGGCGGAAGGTGGCGACACGGCGAGTGCTTGCATGCCGATGTGACGCGTAAGCGTAAGCTCCGCCGCTCGTGCTCGCCCGTGCCGGCCACGGGCGGCGGTCACGCAGGTCGACGCGCGGCGGCACAGAAAGATTCCGGCTGACACGAAACCTTCCTGCCACAAGGCCAGGACCGTCGAGGCGCACTTCATAGACGGAAGACCCTGGCGTGGCGCAGCAGGTAGCGGGCCAGGCCCACGAACACGATGGTCCATGCTCCCAGTGCCACGTATACGAATATCCGTGGCAGGAGGTGGAGGAAGTCCAGGCTCATTGCCTCGATCATCTGATGTGTGCTGGCCGCGTACATGCCCAAGGGAAAGACCGCCCCCCAGTAGAGCGGGTCGTACCGCAGGGGAAAGCGCTTGTATCCGTGGCGCCACACGCTCAGGATCAGCAGCATGGGTATCCACCAGGTACCGGTCGCCCAATAGAACACGGTGAACCCCTTAATGAAGGGCAGCAGCGACAACAGGTAGGGCGCGTCGCGCGAGTTCAGGATGAGCAATGATCCCGCCAGGGTCGAGATCGCCATGGCACCCATGTTGATCCAGTAGGGTGGCGTCAGATCGCCGGGAGAGAACGGGAAGAACGTGTACCGATAGAAGATCAGCGACATCATCCAGATGTAGAGCATGCCCCCCCACAGCCACATCGAGAGCGCCAGGAAATTCATCTCGAAGCGGATGGGCTGCTGGATATGCGCGGCGAGCAACGCGCCGAACACCGCGATCGATTGGGTTGCCACCACTGCCAGCAGCCAGGCGCCGCTGATTCCCCGATCGAGGGTTGGCTTTAGCTCCTTGACCGTGAATCCGGTAAAGATCGTGTAGGTGAGCCCGACCCACATCACCGCCGCCAATCCCCAAAGCATCAGGGCGATACGGTACTCCGCGATCAGCAGCACGAACTGGCTGCCGAGAACACAGGTACCCGCCACGGTTGTGAAATAGCCGGGCCCGCGGAGGTGATCGGCTAGGTCGGCGAATACACGGCGTGGGTAGCGCACGATACGCAGGATGTTCAGCAGCCACAACACGGCATAGGCGAGACAATTGAGTAGAAACAGCGCCTTGGCCGTGAAGTGCAGGGCCGAAAGATGCGCTGCGATCGAGACGATGCCCGTCGCCATGACCATACCGAAGTAGGCGGGCGACAACTCGGCCAGCCGGGCCGGTGCGATTTCCCCCCGGACCTCCGTTGCGCGCCCGCATGCGTCGGACGAGCCACTCATACCGGTGTGCGGGGCAAGGTGGCCCCGTCTTGGAATACCAGGCTTGGCTTGCGCCCGCTTTGGCCACCAAGCTCGGCCAGGCGATCCAGTACATGCCATGTGTCCATCATGTCGAATGGCCCCAGGTGGAACTAAACGTGGCAGCCGTGTGCTGGCCACCGTCGAGGACGCGGTCCTCCCATTTCAGGTTCGCGCTGCCTGTGCCGTTATTTCATGCGATTCCGGCATGCGCCGCCAGTACTTTCTGTGGTCGGTGCCCGTGCCTGGTGCGGCCACCGACGGCTAGCGTTCCGGTCTGGCACGCCGGTTGGAACCCGCCACCAGCCGGTAGGTATAGAAGCGGCATTCCAGCGGGCCGTTGAACAGCGGGGTGCGGCGACTGGCGGACAGGCCGATGTGTCTGGGCAGCTGTGGGTCGGCGCTGATGAGGTGGGCGGACCAGCCGGCATATTTGCGCTTCAGGGTATCGCCCAGGGCACGGTAGAAGGCGGCCATGCGTTCGTGCGGCAGGCGCACGCCATAGGGCGGGTTGCTGACGAGCATGCCGGGTTGCGTGGGAGGGGCTTCCACCTCCAGGAAATCCGCCTGCTGCAGCTGCACGCAGTCCAGCAGGCCGGCGGCACGCAGGTTGCGGCTGGCGGCCCGCAGCATGGCCGGGTCGTTGTCCGCGCCGAAGATGGGCAGGGGCTCCGGCGCATGGGCCGCGGCTTCCGCCTCCCGGCACAGGCGCCGCCATGCGTCGGGCTGAAAGTTCTCCAGGTGTTCGAAGGCGAATCGGCGTTTCAGACCCGGGGCACGGTTGAGCCACCACATGGCTGCCTCGATGAGCAGGGTGCCCCCGCCCATCATGGGGTCGAAGAATGGCATGCCCGGATGCCACCCCGCCAGGCGCAGGAGGCCGGCTGCGAGGTTCTCGTTCAGGGGCGCGGGGGCGGGTTCCACCCGGAAGCCGCGGCGGTTGAGGGGCTCGCCGGACAGGTCCACGTACAGGCTGTAGCGCTCTTCGCCAAGATAGAGCACGAGGGGCACCTCGGGGCTGCGGGTGTCCACGCTGGGCCGTTCCCCCAGCACGGCGCGGAAGCGGTCGCACACCCCGTCCTTCACCTTCAGGGCCGCGAAGTTCAGGCTCTTCAGGGGGCTGCGGCGGGCCACGGCGTGCACGGCGAAACTGCGTGATGGCGTGAACAGGGCGGGCCAGTCCACCCGCAGGGCACCGTCGTAGAGGTCGGACTCCTGACTGTAGCGGCCCTCCGTCACACGCCACAGCACGCGCACCGCCAGCCGGCTCCACAGGTTGACCCGCCAGGCATCCTGCAGACTGCCGCGCAAGGCGGCGCCCCCCGGTGCGGGGCGGACGTCGGCACACCCGATCTCCGCCAGTTCATCGACCAGTTGCGCCTCCAGGCCCTTGTGACAGGGCACGAAAAAGGCGTGCCGATCGGCCACGGCATGGGGCCGGCGGCGTGCATCGTCGTCCTCACGCGGCGGCCGCCGCGGGGAGTCACGCCGTGTCACCCGACGCCGGTCGGTGGCGGCCCTGCCCGGTGCGGAGGCAGGGCCTACGGGTTTACGACGGTCGTGACGGGAAGGTCCGGGGGTACGCCCGGAAGCTGGCTCGCGCCGGTCGTCCTTCTCGGCATGTGGGCGGGGCGGTGCCTCGGTCTGGACGCTGCGCACCGCCTGCGCGATCCGGACGCGCGGCTTGGCGGTGCCGGGCAGATGCCGGCCGCGTACCGGTGCCCGGGTCTTGTCCGGGGCTTGCGCACCCGGCCGGGCATCAGGTTTGATGCCAAGGATTTTGCGCTGTTTGGGTTTGTCCGATGCCGACACCTGCGTACCTCAAGAAATTCGTGCCCAGTCCGGTGACCCTGGTGGTGCTGGGGCTCATCGCCTATCTCTGGTTCCGGCCACCGGCCTGGGTCAGCGACGTGGATCGGGCCGCGCCGGAAGTACCGGAACTGGTGGCCCTGCGCGGTCAGGTGGTGCTGGTGAATTTCTGGGCCACCTGGTGTCCTTACTGTCGCCACGAGATGCCGGCCATGCAGGATTACTACCGTGCCCACCAGGACCGGGGGTTCGCGATTGTCGCCTACAGCGAGGATAAAACCCAGCAGGAGGTGGATGATTTCATGGCCCGGGAGGGTTATACCTTTCCAGCCTTGCTGACACCGCCGGGCGTGGCGGCGGCCTTCGGCGGAGTGGACCGCCTGCCCACCTCCTTCGTCATCGATCGCCAGGGCCGCATCCGCCACAAGATCAGCGGCCAGGTCCACGCCGGCCGTCTGGAGAAACTGATCGACCCCCTGCTTGCCGAGTCCCGGTAGGGCCGTACTCCGGTGCATGCCGGGAGATGTGCCCGGGGAGGGCGGTCACTTCCTCAGGAGCTTGGCCATCTCGCGCCGGTAATAGACGAAATCCATCTCCGGGCAGGGCCCCCCCAGGCGGGTGAGGACGGCGGAGATCTGGCCACGGTGATGCGCGTAATGGGTGAACAGGTGGGTCAGGGCATCCCGTACCCACATCTCCTTGCTGCTGCCGTCGCTGGCGGTGAAGCGGCAGGGGATGTCGTAGAAGCTGGCTTCCCGGCTGGCCAGCCAGTCCTGCAGGTGGCGCGTCTCCCGGCGCAGGACATTTTTCAGCTCACGCCAGTCCGGATGGTGGATGGTCCTGTAGTCCGTCGTGCAGGCCTCTCCCTTCAGCCTGGCCAGCCAGGTCTGGCTCACCACCAGCATGTGGTCGACGGTGTGATGGATGCTCTGGAAGAACAGCCCCTGGTCGCTGGCCAGGACCTCAGGCTGCAGATGATCCAGGGCGGCGAACAGGACTTCGTTGGCCCAGTGCTGGTAGTCCGCCTGGAGTATGAAATGGCTCTTCCATGTGTACATCGCCTGCCTCCAATGTCGTTCTGGCTCTCACCCAAGCGCGGTGCGCCGGGCGGGGTCTGGAGCCATGTGCCCGGAGCTGATGGATCATTCCTCCACGCGGACCGTCGACACGGGCCTTTCCCACTCCAGCCGGGAGTTCATGGCCCGGGTGACGTGGATTGTGCCATCGGCCGCCACCCGCAGGGCCTCATCGATGCCCATTTTTCCGGCCAGGCGCCGCCAGTCGGTCGCGCTGGCGATGAACAGGGGCTTGCTGGCCACATCGGACAGGACACCAGCCCCCGGACCGCGGGCGATGACCGTCACCGCCTGAGCCTGACGTGCCGGCCAGCCCGTGCGGGGGTCGATGAGATGACTGTAGCGCCTGCCGTCCACTTCGAAGAAGCGCTGGTAGTCGCCGGAGGTGCCGATGGCCTCGCCGTCGCGCAGCGCCAGCACCGCCAGGGCACCGGCCCGGCGGGGATGCTGGATACCCACCTTCCAGGGAGTGCCACCCTTGTCGCCCAGGGCCATGATGTTGCCGCCGATGTTGATGAGGGCGTTCTTGACCCCCTGATCACGCAGCAGCCGCGCCGCCCGGTCCAGGGCATAGCCCTTGGCATAGCCTCCCAGGTCGATGCGCACCGCGGGGTTGCGGCACACGAGGACGTCGCCTTGCCATTGCAGGTCGCCCATGCCGGGCCGGGCGGCCACCAGCCTGGCGATGGCCACCGGGTCCGGCAGGCGGGGCGTGAAGGTATCGCCATGGAAGCCCCACAGGCGCACCAGGTTGCCGATGGCCGGGTTGAACAGGCCCTCGGACAGGATGGACATGCGGGTGGCGTCGGTCAGGATGGCGTGCAGCTCCGCTTGCGTGGCCAGGTCGATGCGCGCCGGCGTCCGGGGCGTGGCCCGGGCCAGGCGGCTGTTGAGTGCCTCCAGGGGGCCAGGTTCCCAGGGATGCAGGTCGCGGTGCATGCGGTCGAAGTCACGCAGCAGCGCATCCGCTGCCTGCCGGGCCTTGCCCGGATCCTCGCCATGGAGCGTGATTTCCACCAGGGTGCCGAACACATAGGCCTGCTGCCGATGGATTTGTGCACCGCAGCCGGACAGCAACAGGCTCACCAGACACAGCGCGAGCCAGGCCGACCAGGCGCCCGCGGATCCGGCCGTGCTCCTTGCCCGCGCCATCCTCAGCCTGCTCCCTGGGCTTCCATGGCTCGGCGCTCCAGCGCGTCCATGAACAGGGCCGCCACATCGCAGCCCGTCTGCCGGTGGATCTCCTGGAAGCAGGTGGGGCTGGTGACGTTCACCTCCGTGAGCCGCGCGCCGATGACATCCAGGCCGGCCAGGAAGATGCCGGCGGCCTGCAGCGCGGGTGCGAGGGCGCGGGCGATCCGCCAGTCCTGCTCGCTCAGGGGCCGGGCCACGCCGGTGCCCCCGGCCGCCAGGTTGCCGCGTGTTTCTCCCTGGGCCGGGATGCGCGCCAGGCAGTAGGGCACGGGTTCGCCGTCGATGACCAGGACCCGCTTGTCGCCCTCGGCGATGGCGGGCAGGTAGCGCTGGGCCATGACGGCCTCCGTGCCGTGACGGGTGGCGGTCTCCAGGATGGCGCCCAGGTTGGGGTCGCCGGGCCGCAGGCGGAACACGCCAGCACCCCCCATGGCGTTCAGGGGTTTCACCACGATGTCCTCCTGCCGCGCCAGGAACTCGCGTATCTGGCCGGCATCGGCGCTCACCAGGGTGGGGGCGATGAACTCGGGGAAGCGGGCGATGGCCAGCTTCTCGTTCCAGTCGCGCAGGGCCTGGGGCCGGTTGAGTACGCGCGCGCCCTGCTCCTCCGCTATCTGCAGCAGCCAGGTGGCGTTGAGATAGCCCTGGTCGAAGGGCGGATCCTTGCGCATGAGCACTGCGTCGAAGTGCGCCAGGTCCCGCCAGGTGTGGGGATCCGCCTCGAACCATGGCCTTCCCTCCTCGGCGTAGGGGGGCGCGGGTGTGTCTGCCAGCGTGACCTGGGCACAGCGTCCGCGCACCCGGCCGTCCCGCCAGGCCAGGTCCTCCGCCAGCATGGCGAACAGGCCGTGTCCCCGTCGGGCGGCCTCGCGCATCATGGCGTAGGTGCTGTCCTTGTGGACCTTGAAGCCGGCCAGGGGGTCGGCGATGAACAGGAACTTCATGGCGCGGTGCGCTCCAGTTCCAGGCTGGCGGCCAGGGCCGCCAGGCGGGCGATGACGCCATAGGTATAGAAGCGGTTCACCGGCGCATCCGGCTCGGCGCTGCAGTCGCAGAAGCTGCCGGTCTCCTCGAAGGCCAGGGGCACGAAGTGCATGCCGGGCGCATTCAGGTTCTCGTCCAGGCGGCGGCCGGTGTGGACCCGGTAGAAACCGCCCACCACGAAGTGGTCGATCAGGTACACCACGGGTTCGGCCACCGCCTCATGCATGGTTTCGAAGGTGGGTACGCCTTCCTGCACCAGCACGTGGTGCACCGCCAGGCCTTCCTTCACCACGGCCATCTTGTTGCGGGCACGGCGGTTCAGCTCCACGACGTCGTCTGAGGACTTTACCGTCATGATGCCCATGCCATAGGTGCCGGCATCCGCCTTGACGATGACGAACGGCTCCCGCCCGATGCCGTATTCCCGGTATTTCACCCGGGTGCGCGCCAGCACCTCCTCCACGTGGCCGGCCAGGCAGTCCTCACCCTTGCGGGTGTGGAAATCCACCTCGCCACAGTTGGCGTGATAGGGGTTGATGAGCCAGGGGTCGATGCCGATGAGGGCGGCGAATTGCCGTGCCATCGCATCGTAGGCGGCAAAGTGCTGGGATTTGCGCCGGCTGTGCCAGCCCGCATGCAGGGGCGGCAGCATGCCCTGGGCCGGGGAGAGGCCCTGGAGGATCTCCGGCACGCCGGCGGACAGGTCGTTGTTGAGCAGGATGGCGCAGGGCTCGAAATCCGGCTCGCCATGGCGGTCCCGCAGCAGCAGGCGATCCCCCCGTCGCGTGATGGGCTCCAGGATGAGCGTGCCACCATCGGGCAGGTCCAGCACCAGGGGCGCCTCCAGGCCGGGGATCAGGCTGCCGATGCGCACGGAAAGGCCGATCTTGCGCATGATGTTCGCCAGGGTCGCCACGTTCTGCAGATAGAAGGCGTTGCGTGTGTGGTTCTCCGGAATGATGAGGAAGCGCTTGGCGGAGACGCACATCTTCTCCACCGCCACCTGGGCGGCCTGCAGGGCCAAGGGCAGGAAGTCCGGGTTCAGGTTGTTGAAGCCGCCGGGAAACAGGTTGGCATCCACGGGCGCCAGCTTGAAGCCGGCATTGCGCAGGTCCACGGATGTATAGAAAGGCGCCGGGTGTTCCTGCCACTGCAGCCGGAACCAGTGTTCGATATCCGGCTGGGCGGCGTGGATGTGACGTTCGATTTCCAGGAGCGGGCCTTTGCGGGCGGTGCTGAGGTGGGGGAGCATGCGCTTGTCGTTGCGGAGTAGGACTCGTTAGGTGCGGGCAACAGGCCTGTCGTTCCCGCGCGTGGATACCCGGATGATTCAACGGACGGCATGCCCGCCTGCACGGACATGACGCAAAATCGTGTTGCGTGGAGTGTCCCACGTCCGTGACACGTCGAAGCCGCGAAACTTATCGGCCCAGCCAACATGCCGCAAGCCCTCTTCGAGATCGTGCTGTTCCAGCCCGAGATCCCGCCCAACACGGGCAATGTCATCCGCCTGGCGGCCAATACCGGCTGCCGGCTGCATGTGGTGCGTCCCCTGGGTTTCGGGCTGGAGGACAGGCAGTTGCGCCGCGCCGGCCTGGATTACCACGAATACGCCCCTCTGCAGGTGCATGACACCTGGCCGGCTTTGACGCAGGTGCTGGCCGGGCGGCGCTTTTTCGCCTTCAGTGCCCAGGTCGTCACGCCGTTTCATACGGTCCGCTACCAGCCCGGCGACGTATTGGTGTTCGGCCCCGAGACCCGGGGGCTACCGCCGGAGGTGTTGGCGGAAATCGCACCGGAACGGCGACTGCGCCTGCCCATGCGCGGCGGCCAGCGCAGCCTGAACCTGTCCAATGCCGTGGCCGTGGCGGTGTATGAGGCCTGGCGCCAGAACGGCTTCGCGGGGGCGGCATGAGGCACGAGTGTCCCGCGTCGCATCGGCTTGCTTTCCTCGTGATCGCACCCACATGCAGCGCATTGCCATCTGCTGGAGGACGCCATGAGCGCCCTGGAAACCTTCGAGAAGATGCTGGCGCAGGGCCGGGACGGCGCCATGCTGCGCCTTTCGCTGGGCAACGAGTATCACAAGGCCGGCCGTCTGGAAGAGGCCATCGTGCAGCTGCGGGCCGCCCTGGAGTTCGACCCGCGCTATTCCGCCGCCTGGAAGCAGCTGGGCAAGTGCCTGGCCGAGTCCGGCCGGACCACGGAGGCCCTGGAGGTCTATCGCCAGGGCATGGCGGCGGCGGAGGACAAGGGGGATATCCAGGCGGTGAAGGAGATGCGGGTATTCGCCCGTCGCCTGGAGAAGCAGGTGCGGCCTGCGGAGGGGACGGGCGGCGCCGGATGACGGGTAATGACGCCTGAACCCCCTTGGGCTACCATCCCGGCGATCATTCAGTGGTGAAAACAGGAGTATTTCCATGGCACGCATGGTCAATTGCGTCAAACTGGGCCGCGAGGCCGAAGGTATGGACTTTCCCCCGCTGCCCGGCGAACTGGGCAAGCGGGTGTACGAGAATGTCTCGAAAGAGGCCTGGGCCGGCTGGATCCGCCTGCAGACCATGATCATCAACGAGAACCGCCTCAACATGGCGGACGCGCAGCACCGCAAATACCTGATGGAACAGGCGGAGAAGTACTTCTTCGGCGAGGGCGTGGGCGCGCCACCCGGTTACCAGGCCTGATGCATCCGCCCCTGGAAACGGCGTGAGCGGCGACAAAGAGACCCATTTCGGCTACCAGACCGTGGCCGAGGGCGAAAAGGCCGGCAAGGTGGCCGGGGTGTTCCACTCCGTGGCACGCCGCTACGACGTGATGAACGACCTCATGTCCGCCGGCCTGCACCGGGGCTGGAAATGGTTCCTGGCGCAGCAGGCACGCGTCAGACCCGGGGCCCGGGTGCTGGATATCGCTGGCGGCACCGGCGACATCTCCCGCCTGCTGGCCCGGGACGCCGGACCCGAGGGCGAGGTCTGGCTCACGGACATCAACGGTTCCATGCTGGCGGTGGGGCGTGACCGCCTGCTGGACAACGGCCTCATGCTGCCCGTGGCACAGTGCGACGCGGAAAAGCTGCCCTTTCCGGTGGGATACTTCGATCTGGTCAGCGTGGCCTTCGGCCTGCGCAACATGACCCACAAGGACGCCGCCCTGGCGGAGATGCTGCGGGTGCTCAAGCCCGGCGGCAAGCTCATGGTGCTGGAGTTTTCCAAGGTGTGGAAGCCGCTGGCCCCCCTGTATGACCTGTATTCCTTCCAATTCCTGCCGCGCATGGGCGAGATCGTGGCCAAGGATGCGGACAGCTATCGCTACCTGGCCGAATCCATCCGCATGCACCCGGACCAGGAAACCCTGAAGACCATGATGGAAGACGCGGGCTTTACGCGCGTGGACTACTTCAACCTGACGGCGGGGGTGGTGGCCCTGCATGTGGGCTACAAGGTCTGAGCCCGGGTGCACCTTAGGGCCTCAGGCTACGGCACCCCGCAGCAGGTAGGTCATCAGCATGATGCCGAGAAAGATCACCACTCCATTCACCCAGATCCCCAGGCGCGTGCTGTAGCCCCGGGGAATCTCCACGGCGCGCAGGGTGCGCAGCACCCGGCGATACTGGGTGATGGCACTGGCGCAGAGCAGCACGCCCAGGCCGATGAAGGCCAGGCCGATCCAGAAGGACAGGCTGCGCTGCATGCCGGCATCGGGTTGGTGTGACAGCTCGTGCATGAACAGACCGAAGCGCTCGATCATGAAGCCAAAGGTCATGAGGGCCAGGGCGGTGCGGTTCCAGGCCAGCAGGGTGCGCTCGGCGGCGAAGAACACCCGGGGGTCGTTCAGCGCGGACATGGTGCCTTAGCGTTTCCGCGCCCTGGGATGGGACTGGTCATACACCCGGGCCAGGTGCTGAAAGTCCAGGTGGGTATACACCTGGGTGGTGGACAGGCTTGCGTGGCCCAGCATCTCCTGCACGGCGCGCAGGTCGCCGCAGGACTGCAGCACGTGGCTGGCGAAGGAATGACGCAGGGCGTGCGGGTGCACGTGCGCGTCGACGCCCCGGCGCAAGGCCAGCTTCTTCAGGGCACGGGCCAGCACGCCCGCAGCGATGCGCCCACCCCGGCTACCCACGAACAGGGCGGTGGTCTGTCGGGCCACCGTGTCGCGCACCGCCAGCCAGCGTTGCAGGGCCGTCAGGGCCCGGCTGCCCACGGGCACGATGCGTGACTTGCCGCCCTTGCCCAGCACGCGGACCTCCGCCTCACGCAGGTCCACCTGACCCAGGTCCAGGCCGATGAGCTCTGCCCGGCGCAGGCCGGAGGAATACATGAGCTCGAACATGGCGGCATCCCGGCGTGACCACACGCCGTCTTCCGCCTCGGGCTCCAGCAGGCGGGCCATCTCGTCCACGGACAGGGCGTTGGGCAGATGCCTTTCACCCCTGGGCGGGCGCAGTCCCAGACAGGGATTGGCGTGGATACGGCCATGACGTGCCAGCCAGCGGAAGAAGCCGCGCCAGGCGGACAGGGTGCGGGCCAGGGTGCGTGGCGCCAGGCCCGCGGCGTGCAGGGCCGCCAGGGCCCGGCGGATGGCATGGCTGTCCAGGTCGGCGGGGTCCACCTCGCCCAGGCGCGCGCGCAGATGGTTCAGGTCGATGGCATAGGTGCTCACCGTGGCGGGACTGTACTGGCGCGCGCGCAGGTCAAGCAGAAAGGCGTCGATGGCGCAGCCGAGTGCGCCCGGGTCCGTGTTCGGGCCGGACATGGCTAGAGGAAGCGGCTGATGGCCGCACCCGTGAGCTGGGCCAGCCAGGTCAGGTAGAGGGTGCCCATCTCCGGATAGAAGCGCTTGGGATCTTCCGAGGCCAGCACCACCAGGCCGTTCAGGCTGTCTTCACGCAGGGGAGCCAGGGCGAAGGACTTCTGGTGGGGAGCGGCGGCCCCAAGCCAGGCGCGTACCTCATCCGGCACCTCCGTGCCGCATTGTGGCTGGCTCAGGCCCGCCATGAGCACGCGGGCCTCCGGGCTGACACTGGCAAACTCGGGCAGCGCGTGGTCCTGGTCGGCCCACACCCGCAGCGTGGCGTGTGGCACGGCAAAGCTGTCGGACAGCGAAAGGTAGAGCGACTGGAATACCGCCTCCAGGCTCCTGGCGCGCATCAGGTCCAGGGCCAGCTTGTGCAGCTTGTCGCCGAGGGCGTCGTTCTCCTCGGCGAAGCGGATGAATTCCCGCAGCTTCAGTTCCAGATTCCGTGACTTGTCGCGCAGGGCCAGCACCTGACGCTCCCCCAGGGAGATGGCCTGGCCGCTGTAGGGGTGGGGCACGCGGATCTCCGTCAGGAGTTCGGGGTGATGCTGGAAGAAGTCCGGGTTGAGCCGGAGGAAATCGTCGATCTGTTCGGGGGAAATGTTCATGAGCCTTCGTTCAAACCTCTATTTCGCCTTCGAAAACGGTGACGGCCGGGCCGGTGAGAAAGACGGCGTGCCCGTCCCCGGCCCAGTGGATGTCCAGATCGCCGCCCAGGGTGTGGACCGTGACCGTGGGGTCCAGCAGGCCCCGGGAGATGCCGGCCACCACGGCGGCGCAGGCGCCGGTACCACAGGCCAGGGTCTCGCCGCTGCCGCGCTCGTACACCCGCAGCCTCACCTCGCGCCGATGCAGCACCTGCATGAATCCCACGTTCACGCGCTCGGGGAAGCGCGGGTGACGTTCGAGCAGGGCGCCCAGTTCCCGTACCGGAGCGGCATCCAGGTTGCACACCACGCGCACGGCGTGTGGGTTGCCCATGGACAGGGCGGAGATCTCGACGCGCTCCACACCCTGGGGTCCGTCCACGTCGATGACATAGGTGGGAGCTCGGGTCTCGGCCAGGAAGGGGATGTCGGCGGGAGCGAAGCGGGGCGGGCCCATGTCCACGGTGACCTGCCCGTCGGCCTCCAGACGCGGCACGATGATGCCGGAGGCGGTCTCCACACGGATTTCCGTCTCCCGGGTGAGGCCCTTATCGTGCACGAAGCGCACGAAGCAGCGCGCGCCGTTGCCGCATTGCTGCACCTCGCTGCCATCGGCATTGAAGATACGGTAGCGGAAATCCGCATCGGCGCGGCCCGGACGCTGCACCAGCAGGATCTGGTCGCAGCCCACGCCGAAGTGGCGGTCGGCGATGGCCCGGCACTGCTCCGCTGTCAGACCGACCTGCTGGCGGATGCCGTCGAACACGACGAAGTCGTTGCCCGCGCCATGCATCTTGGTGAACTTCAGTTTCATGGCCGGATTATGCCGCGTCCGTGGCCTCTTCCCGGGCCAGGCGCAGGATGTAGGCGGAGAAGTCCGGGTCCTCGCCGCGCAGCAGCACGGGCAGGCGTTCACGGAAATCGCCGCGTCGGCACCACTCGCGCATGTAGTCCTCCCAGGAGTGCCAGCGGCGGCGCCGCTTCTCGTCCATGGACGGGGACCAGGCCAGCAGGTAGGCACGCTCGAACAGGGAGATGAGCATGTCGAAGATGACCCACATGCGCTCGCGCTGCTCGTCGGTGAGCGCCGCCGAGGTGGCCTGGCTACGCAGCTTCAGGTCCGGGTGAGCCAGCACCACCTCGAGGAAATCGATGTAGGCATCGGAGAGCTGTTGCCAGGTGGCCTCGTCCTCGTTCTCCCGTTCCTTGCGCTGCTCCAGGAGGAATACGACGATGGCGAAGGGCAGGCCCACCACCGTGACCACGTAGGACAGGGTTTCCCAGCCCATCTGCCAGCTTGCGGGATTCACGGCATCAGCGCCATGTGGTCTTTCCAGATGCAGCGGTTCATCACCACCGACATGCCCGCTGCCCGGGCCCGCTGCGCCGCCGCATCGTGGACGATGCCTTCCTGGATCCAAAGGGCCGGGGCGCCGATGGCCAGGCATTCCTCCACCACGCCCGGGATGGCGGCGGCTTCCCGGAACACGTTCACCAGGTCCACGGTGAAGGGGATGTCGGCGAGCCTTGCGTAGGCCGGCTCGCCCAGTACCTCGCGCACCGCCGGACGCACCGGCACGATGCGGTAGCCCAGGGCCTGCATGGCCCGGGATACGCCGAAGCTGGGGCGCTCCGGCCTGGGGGACAGGCCCACCACGGCAATGGTCCTGATCCGCTGCAGCAGGGCCTTGATCTCGTCCGGGGACGGATTCTCGAAGTTCATGTCAACTCCTTCACCATGACGTAATCATCCATGACAAAGCCGCCGCCGATGTCTTCCACCACCAGGTCCGCCACCCGAAAGCCGTGTTTCAGATAGGCCTGGATGGCGTTGTGGTTCTGCCGATTCACCCGCAGGATCAGGCGGGAGGCGTCCCGATGCCGGGCGTGGCGCGCCATCTCGACGAGGAGCCGGCTGCCGATGCCATGGCGTTGCAGGTCCGGATGGACGTAGAGCTTGTCCAGCTTGTAGTCCCCGCCGGCCAGGGGAAAGCCGTGCGCGAAACCCACCAGCGCCTCCCGGGCGCGGGCCGCCAGCCATGCGTCGCCGCGTGCCAGGAGCTGACGCACCAGACCGGGCTTGTAGCGCTGGGCCAGCATGTATTCGATCTGCGCCGCGCTGATCATGCCGGGGTAGCTCTTGCGCCAGATCAGGCCCGCCAGCTCCACCAGGGCCTCGGCCTCCTCCATGCGCAGCCGGCCGAACTCGACTTCATCCATAGATGCCGGGCTCCCCCTCGGGCCGGGTCTTGAAGCGCTTGTGCACCCAAAGATATTGCTCGGGCATTTCCCGGGCGCGCTCCTCGATGAAGGCGTTCATGCGCCGCACATCGGCCTCCAGGTCGCCCGTGGGATAGTCCTGCCAGGCCGGATAGAAGCGCAGCACATAGCCGTCCGCATCCTGGCGCGCCACGGCGGGTACCACCGGCGCACCGGCCAGCTTGCTGAGCCGGGGCAGGGCCGCCAGAGTGGCGGCCTGGGTATGGAAGAAGGGCACGAATACCGCCTCCCTGCGACCGAAATCCAGGTCCGGGGCGAAGTAGAACGGTCGCCCCTTTTTCAGGGCGCGCAGGGCGGGCTTGACGCCTTCCTGGCGCGTGTAGACCTCGGTGTCGCCAAAGCGGCGCCGCGACTGGAACACCAGGCGTTCGATCTGCCGGCTCTTGATGCGCGCATTGAGGGTGACCACCGGCGAGAATGCGGCGGCAAAGCGGATGCCGGCGATGGCCACGCCCACGAAGTGGGGGGCCAGGCAGATCACGGGTCTGCCACGATGGGGGGTGATGTGTTCCAGGCCCTCGATGCGGGTCAGGGCCTCCATCTCCGCCTGGCTGCCCCACCAGGATACGGTCTCCTGCAGGCTGGCACGGCCCAGGGCGCGGAAATGGGCCTTGAGGACCGCCGTAAGCCGGGCCTCGTCCCACTCGGGAAAGCACAGGCGCAGGTTGGTGGCGGCAATGTGGCGGCGTGCGCGGGCCAGGTGGAAGAGCAGGCCTCCCAGAACCTCGCCCAGCCTGCCCAAGGCCCTGGCCGGCAGCAGGCGCCAGAGCAGCCAGAGCAGGGCCACGCCCAGGCGCTGCATCACAGGTCCCCCGGGATGGGTGGCATGCCTTCGCGGCGCCGAAACAGGTTGTAGTTCCAGAGGTACTGCCATGGATGCCGGCGGATCAGTGCGGACAGGGCCTGGGACACGATTTTCGCAAGCGCGCCGGCATCGGCGCCGGACGGGATGGCCATGGGCTCGATGTACAGTCGGTATCCCCGGCCCCACGGCAGCCGCCTGGCAAAGACGACGAGGGGGATGGCACCCGTGCGCTGCAGCAGGCGGTAGGGCAGGGCGGGCATGTAGGCCGGAGCGTCGAGGAAGCGCAGCCACTGGCCTTCGCCCTTGTTCGCGGTCTGGTCCGGCAGGATGAAGACCGCTTCGCCGGCCCTGAGCCGCGTCAGCATGGCGCGCACACCCGCGTGGTCGGGCGGCACGGTCCTGACGCCGGAGCGTTCCCGACCCCTGCGCATCACATCGTGTACCCAGGGTTGACGCGGTGGCGTGTACAGCGCGGTGGTAGGCATGCGGTCGGCGATGTACATGCCGCAGATCTCCCAGCAGCCCAGATGCGGCGCCAGCAGCAGCACACCCCTGCCTTGCCGCTGCGCGGCCTGCAGGTGCTCCCAGCCGTGCACGGACCGCACCAGGGCATAGACCCGTGCCAAGGGCGCCAGCCAGACCTTGGGCAATTCCGCCACACCCTTGCCCAGCTCCCGGGCCACGGGCCACAGGGCGCCTGGCCGGTACTGGCCGGCGGTGCGCAGATTGTCGCGCAGGCGGTTACGGTAGCGGCCACGCAACAGGCCGACCCCGCCCAGGCAGACACCCACCGCATGCAGGACGGGAAGAGGGAGGTGGGACGCGAAGCGCAGCAGGGCGTGCAAGCTTGTTTTGACCAAATGCGTGGAGGATGACAGAATTATCCCAGCCGCCGAGTTAATTGCAGCCATGCATCCAGACAAATTGCGGGCGGGATACAAATGCCGCTAAAGCGTCCCGCTCCTGTTCCCCGGAGCCGGTTCGCCGGTCTGAGCGGGGAAAACTTCAACAGGAGCTGTCATGAGCAAGGATTACCTCTTCACCTCGGAATCCGTGTCCGAAGGCCACCCGGACAAGGTGGCGGACCAGATCTCCGATGCCATCGTCGATGCCATCCTGGAGCAGGATGCCCATTCCCGCATCGCCGCCGAGACCCTGGTGAGCACCGGCATGGTGATCCTGGCGGGCGAGATCACCACCGATGCCAAGGTGGATTACGCCCGGGTGGCGCGGGATACCATCCGCCGCATCGGCTATGCCGATCCCAACCTGCGCTTCGATGCCGACGGCTGCGCCGTGCACATCTGCTACGGCCAGCAGAGCGCGAACATCGCCCAGGGCGTGAACGCCGCCTACGACGACAACCTCGACCAGGGCGCCGGTGACCAGGGCCTGATGTTCGGCTACGCCTGCGACGAGACCCCCTCCCTCATGCCCCTGCCCATCTGGCTGGCCCACCGTCTGGTGGAGCGCCAGTCCCTGCTGCGCAAGGACGGCCGCCTGCCCTGGCTGCGCCCGGACGCCAAATCCCAGGTCACGGTGCGCTATGTGGACGGCAGGCCACACAGCATCGACACCGTGGTGCTCTCCACCCAGCACAGTCCGGAAATGGCGGAAAGCCTGAACGGCCGCCGGACGATGAAGCAGGCCGCCGTGGAGGCCATCATCGAGGACATCATCCAGCCCGTGCTGCCCAGGGAGCTCGTCAAGGGCGACATCCACTATCTGGTGAACCCAACCGGCTGTTTCGAGATCGGCGGCCCGCATGGCGACGCCGGCCTCACCGGCCGCAAGATCATCGTCGACACCTATGGCGGTTCCGCGCCGCACGGCGGCGGCGCCTTCTCCGGCAAGGATCCTTCCAAGGTGGATCGCTCCGCCGCCTACGCCGGCCGCTACGTGGCCAAGAACATCGTTGCCGCCGGCCTGGCCAGCAGGTGCCTGGTGCAGGTCTCCTACGCCATCGGCGTGGCCCGGCCCACCAGCGTCATGGTGGAGACCTATGGCACCGGCAAGGTCGCCGATGAAAAGCTCACCGAGCTGGTGCTGCGCCATTTCGACCTGCGTCCGAAGGGCATCGTGCAGATGCTGGACCTGCTGCGCCCCTTCTACCGCAAGACCGCCGCATATGGCCATTTCGGCCGTGATGAACCGGAATTCAGTTGGGAAAATACGGACAAGGCATCCGCACTGCGCGCGGATGCGGGTCTGTAAGGCCGGCCGAAGGCCTTGGTCCGAATTCCGGCGTAAGCGCGGACCCCATGGCCAGGCAAGAGCGGTAATGGCCGGACAGGAGGTCGATCATGGTCGCCATGCACGCATCACCGGCCGCGCTCATCCTGGTGTTGTCCGTGCTGCTGCAGCTGATCGCCGCCGGGGTGGCCTTGGGCCAGATGCGGCACGCGGGGCGCTACCGCTATGCCTGGCTGGCGATTTCCGCGGCCCTGGCCCTGATGGTCCCGCGCCGCGTCCTGCCCTTGCTGGATCTCCTGCAGGGGCACGCCGGTCACGACACCAGCGCGCTGCTCGGCCTGTTGATCTCCGGCCTGATGCTGGTCGGCGTGCTGGGCCTGCGTGCCCTGTTCACGAACATGCGGCGCCAGGAACGGGAGCTCGTGCATCTGGCCACGATCGATGGCCTCACCCATGCCAGCAACCGCCGCCATGCACTGCAGCTGGCCCGGGCGGAGCTCGTGCGGCAGCGCCGCACCGGCCGCCCCCTGGCCGTGCTGATCCTGGATCTGGACCATTTCAAGAAGATCAATGACGGCTACGGACACGCGGTGGGCGACGCGGTGCTGGCGGCCGTGGCTGCTGCCTGCATGGCGGGCCTGCGCGGCATGGATGTGTTCGGGCGCCTGGGCGGCGAGGAGTTCGTCATCGTGCTGCCCGAAACCGATGCGGCCCAGGCACTCGCCTCCGCGGAACGCCTGCGGACCCGTGTCGCCGCCCTGGAAGTCGCGGCTGGAGACCACGTGGCGCGCGTCACCGTCAGCATCGGCGTGGCCCTGGGCACCGGCCGTCAGACCGACCCGGACAGCGCCCTGGCCGAGTTGCTGCGACGCGCCGACACGGCGCTCTACGCCGCCAAGGCGGCCGGTCGCGACCGCAGCGTGGTCTGGCACGCGGGTCTGTCACCCCGGAGCTGACCCATCGTACGCTACGCCGTAGAATCCCGCCTTTCCCGAGGAGCGTTGCAGGGGCAGGAAGCGGCCGCCGGCCGATCCTTCCCCCAGGCTCGGGACCCCACCAACGACGCTCGCAACCTCAACCCCGCCGGGGAGGTGGCGAGCCCGCGCCCCCGGCTGCATGCACAGGAGCAGCTATGAACAGCGTGTTCAGCGACTACAAGGTGGCCGACCCGGGCCTGGCCGACTGGGGCCGCAAGGAAATCCGCATCGCCGAGACCGAGATGCCCGGCCTCATGGCCATCCGCGAGGAGTATGCGGCGAGCCAGCCCCTCAAGGGCGCGCGCATCACCGGTTCACTGCACATGACCATCCAGACCGCGGTGCTGATCGAGACCCTCACCGCCCTGGGCGCCCAGGTGCGCTGGGCGTCCTGCAACATCTTCTCCACCCAGGACCACGCCGCCGCCGCCATCGCCGCCGAGGGCATCCCCGTGTATGCGGTGAAGGGCGAGAGCCTCGCCGAGTACTGGGACTACACCCACAAGATCTTCGAGTGGCCGGATGGTGGGTATTCCAACATGATCCTGGACGACGGCGGCGACGCCACCCTGCTGCTGCACCTGGGCACCCGCGCCGAGCAGGACATCGGCGTGCTGGCCAAGCCCAGCAGCGAGGAAGAGACCGTCCTCTTCGCCGCCATCAAGGCCAAGCTGGCCGTGGACCCCACCTGGTATTCCACCCGCATCAAGCACATCAAGGGCGTGACGGAAGAAACCACCACCGGCGTGCACCGCCTGTATCAGATGCACGAGCGCGGCGAGCTGAGGTTCCCCGGCATCAACGTCAACGACTCGGTGACCAAGTCCAAGTTCGACAACCTGTACGGCTGCCGCGAATCCCTGGTGGACGGCATCAAGCGCGCCACCGACGTGATGGTGGCCGGCAAGATCGCCGTGGTGTGCGGCTACGGCGACGTGGGCAAGGGTTCGGCCCAGGCCCTGCGCGCCCTCTCCGCCCAGGTCTGGGTCACGGAGATCGACCCGATCTGCGCGCTGCAGGCCGCCATGGAAGGCTACCGCGTGGTGACCATGGAATACGCCGCCGACAAGGCCGACATCTTCGTCACCGCCACGGGCAACTACCACGTCATCACCCACGATCACATGGCGAAGATGAAGGACCAGGCCATCGTCTGCAACATCGGCCACTTCGACAACGAGATCGACGTGGCGTCCATCGAGAAGTACCCCTGGGAGGAGATCAAGCCCCAGGTGGACCACATCATCTTCCCCGACGGCAAGAGGATCATCCTGCTGGCCAAGGGCCGCCTGGTGAACCTGGGCTGCGCCACCGGCCACCCCAGCTATGTGATGAGCTCGTCCTTCGCCAACCAGACCATCGCCCAGATCGAACTGTTCACCCGCAGCGCGGACTATCCCGTGGGGGTCTACACCCTGCCCAAGCACCTGGACGAGAAGGTGGCCAGGCTGCAGCTGAAGAAGCTCAATGCCCAGCTGACCGTGCTGACCCAGGCACAGGCCGACTACATCGGCGTGCCCGTGCAAGGGCCCTACAAGGCGGAGCACTACCGGTATTGATGCCCCCCAGGGGGCATGCCGGACGGCGGAAGACCGGACGGGATGACCATGCGCCGGGCTAGGCCTGCCGATCCAGGACCTCCCGGCATTCGGCCACGACGGCCAGCAGGCCCTCGCGTTCGAAGTCACTGCCCCGGCAGGTTCGCAGGGCGGTGTACAACCGGCGCGCCGTCCCGCCGATCATGACGGGGTGTGTGTCGCCGGACCGGTCCAGGTCCGGCTCGATGAGGGCCTGCAAGACATCGCGCGCCGGTTCCGTCAGGCCCAGGTGGTGCGCCAGGGCTTCCGCGGTCTCCCCGGGCCGGATGAACCAATCCTCGTAGTGCACGATGTGACAATCCGCCCGGGTGTGCCACAGGGCGTCACAGGTGCGGCGCAGCCAGACCGCCTCGGCTACCTGCGCGGGGGTACCGTAGGCCTGCGCATAGGAGTGGAGGACCCTGCCCGGTTGCCGCAGGGCCAAGAGGTAGCGCGGCGCCAGGTTTTCGGCAGCGAACAGCTCCTGCCACAGGGGCAGGAAGGGGGCGGTGCGCGGGTCCTTGAAGCCCCATGGCCCCCCGCCCGCCAGACGCTGGCGCAGTACGGCCTTCAGGGCCTCACGCGCCGTTGCCGTGGCGGTGCCGCCCAGCCAGCCATTGGGCAGGGGGTGGAAGGGCCAGGCCCCCAGGGCGCGCAACAGGTTGGCCTGGATGCGCACGATGGCGGCATCCTCGAAAAAACCCCGCGGGTTGTCCCGCCGCGCCTCGATCAACTGCTCCGATACCCGCAGTCCCAGGGCGGCCAGCACCTGCATCAGCAGGGAGGTGCCGCTGCGGCCGGCACCCAGCACCACGGTGACGGGGCGGCAAGGGGGCAGGTCATGGAGATGCGGCGGTCCCATGGGCGGGGGATTGTAGGCCCGGCGAGGCAGGAAAGTCCCTCGCGCCGTCAAGGTTTCCCCGGGACCCTTGTTGTGCTCCAATCCCCTCCTTTTCCGTCATTCTTTCGCGCATCGGCCTGATGCGGGGTGGCCCGGGTGGCGGCCCGACATCGACATGAAGATCACCGTCAGCGAACTCATCGTCCGCTATCTGCGACATCTGGGCATCGAGCTCCTTTTCGGTATGCCCGGCTCGCATGTGCTGCCCATCTATGACCGGCTGCACGGCTCCGGGGTGCGCAGCGTGCTGGTGAAACACGAGCAGGGCGCGGCCTTCATGGCCGGCGGCTATGCCCGGGCCTCGCAGCGGGTGGCGGCGTGCATCACCACCGCCGGACCCGGCGCCACCAATCTGGTGACGGGCATCGCCAATGCCTATGTCGAGCGGCTGCCGGTGCTGGTGATCACCGGCGAGACCGCCACCTACATCTTCGGCAAGGGCGGTCTGCAGGAAAGCGCCGGCGAGGGCGGCAGCATCGACCAGATGGCGCTGTTTTCCGGCATCACCCGCTACCGCAGGCTCATCGAGCGCACCGACTACCTGGGCCAGGTGCTCAACCAGGCCACCCGTGCTCTGCTGGGGCCGGACCCGGGGCCGGTGTTGCTGTCCATCCCCCATAACGTGCAGAAGGAAGAGGTGGACGCGGCCCTGCTGGCGCAGGTGCAGCGGCCGCCCGCACCGGTGCCCTCCTCCGCGCGTGCCGGACCCGTGCCGGCGCTGGCACGCTTGCTGCGCGAGGCCCGATATCCGGTGCTCATCGCCGGCTATGGCTGCATCCGTGCCGGGGCCCGGGGGGAGGTGACCCGCCTGGCCGAGGCCCTGAACATGCCCGTGGCCACCAGCCTGAAGGGCAAGGGTGTGATCCCCGGAGGCTCGACCCTGTCCCTGGGTTGTCTGGGGGTCACCTCCGACGGCGATGCCTATCGTTACATCGCCCGGCAGGCGGACCTGGTGGTGTTCCTGGGTGCGGGTTTCAACGAGCGCACCAGCCACCTGTGGGACGACAGGTTGCTGCAGGGCAAGGCGCTGGCCCAGGTGGACCGGGATGCCAGGCAGCTGGGCAGGGTCTTCCGCCCGGATGTGGCGGTGCACGGGGATATCCGTGCGGTGGTGGAGGAGCTGCTGGATCGCCTCGCGGACTGTCCCCCCAAGGATCTGGAGCCCCTGGCGGCCCATCGTCAGGGCAGCTCACGGCCGGACGCGGCCCGCGACGACGAGCGGACCCGCTTTCACCTCATGGAAGCCTTCTTCCGCCGCCTGGCGCGGCATTTTCCCGCGGATACCCTGATCGTCGACGACAACATCGTCTTCGCCCAGCGCTTCCTCGATGTCTCCCATGCCCATCACTACCTGCCCAACACCGGCATCTCCTCCCTGGGCCATGCCATCCCCGCCGCCATCGGCGCCAAATTCTTCCACCGCGACGCCCCGGCCTTCGCCATCCTGGGGGACGGGGGCTTCCAGATGTGCGCCATGGAGCTGATGACGGCGGTGAACTACCGGATTCCCCTGAACACGGTGGTCATCAACAACGGCGGCATGAGCCTGATCCGCAAGAACCAGTACCAGCTCTATGGCGGGCGTTACATCGATTGCGAGTTCGTGAACCCGGATTTCCGTCTCCTGGCGGCCTCTTTCGGCATGCGGCACTACCGGGTGGAGACGGAGGCTGACCTGGACGACCTGTTCGCCCGGGCCGATCTGGTGCGCGGCTTCAACCTCATCGAGATCCTACTGGACAAGCATGTCTTCCCCAGTTACCTGTCGGCACGCTGATCTGGACGGCCGCATCGCCGCCCAGCATCAGGTCATCGCCCGCTTCGAGGCCGCCCTGTGGGAGGGTGGGTTCAACGAACCTGTGCTGGCCTCCTACCAGGCCGCCTGGCGCCGGCTGGAAGCCCTGATCCAGGCCAAGGGCGAGCCGGACCGCCGGCACGGCTTCGTGCTGGTGATCCCCGTGGCCGACAGCCCCCGGCACCTGCGCGCCTGCCTGGCCAGTCTGCTGCAACTGTGCCGGGCCTACGGCTATGGCGGCCAGGATGCGGATGGCCGTTGGCGCAAGGTCTCGGTGCTGCTGGCGGATGACTCCGCCGACCCGTCCATCCTGGCGGAGAACCGGGCCCTGGCCCGGACCTACGCCGCGCAGGGGCTGCGCATGCACTACTTCGGCCCGCTGGAGCAGATGGCCCTGCTGGACCGGCTGGCGGACCTGGACCTGGGCCCCATCATCGGCCGGCATGCCCGCCCGACCTTCGCGCACAAGGGCCAGGCCATGATGCGCAACATCGCCTATCTGAAGCTGGCGGAAATGCGGGCCGGTGAAAGCGAGGCCCTGGGGGGCCCCCTGCTCGTCCACACCCTGGACGCGGACCAGAGCTTCCAGGTCAAGGTGGCCACGGCGACGGGCGATGCCCAGGTGGCGGCCCTGAGCTACTTCCATCAGCTGGATGCCATCTTCCGGGACGAGCGGGTGCGGGTGCTCACCGGCAAGGTGGTGGGCGACCCGCCCGTGTCGCCGGCGGTCATGGCGGGCACTTTCCTGGAAGACGTGCTGGCGTTTCTGACGGAAATGGCCCGCACCCGCCCCCAGCAGCCCTATCCCCGTCACATCGCCAGCACGCGCGGTTCCGGAGAAGCGGCCTACCACGACATGGCCGACCTGTTCGGCTTCCGCGCCGGGGGCGAGCATTACCGCTACCGCTGCGGCCTGGCTGGCGCAGCGGACAACGCCGCCTGCTTCGCCGACTTCGCCCGCCGCCTCAACCGCTTCTTTCATGGCGAGCATCCCACCCGGGTCACCTATTACCGGCACGATGGCCTCAACCTGGTGCCGGCCCGCACCGTCTATACCGGCAACTACGTGTTCCGGCCGGAGAGCCTGGGCGAGTTCATCCCCTACGCCCCCCTGCGCCTGCGCATGTCCGGCCCCAGCATGGGCCGTCTGCTCAAGGCCGAACTGGGCGCGGGCTTCGTCTCCGCCAACCTGCCCATGCTGCACCAGCGTACCCTGGAGGCCACCGGCCAGTCGGAATTCCGCCCCGGGGTGGTGGATCGGGATGCACGAGTGGACCTGACGGACGAATACGAGCGCCAGTTCCATGGCGATGTGCTGCTCTTCACCGTGCAGCGCCTTGTCGAGCTGGGCTACCCCGCTACGCGGCCCGGCGAGTCCCGTGTCCTGGCCGCGCTGGATGAAGTTTGGCTCGACATGGGCCGGCGTTACCGCGCCGGGCGCGGCGTCATCCTCGAACGCCTCGACCGTCTGGGGGTCCTGCTGCGGGAACCGGCCCACTGGTGGAACCAGGACCCGGCCCATGCCGAGGCCGTAGCCCACTTCCACGCCTTTGCCGCCAACATGCGCCGCAACTTCGGCGGCGAAGGGCCTGCCCACATGCCATGCGAAGACCCGGCCCGCTGGCGTGCCTGGCGAACCCGCCAGGCACGCGCCATCCTGGATCTGCCCGCGCAGCGCCAGAGCTGGAACCAGGCCCTGGCATGCCTGGCCCGCCCAGGAGGATGATCGCCAGCCTGCGCCACGGCCTGCAGCGCCTGCGGCATCCCCGGCGCTATGCCTTTCTGCGACAGCTGCTCGCCCGCCAGGCCATGGCCCCGGACGTCCTGCGCACCTACCAGCGCCGGGCCCTGATGGATATCGTCCGGCATGCCGCCAGCCGGGTACCGTATTACCAGCGCCATCTGGCTGATCCGCGGGATTGGGACGGCCGCATCGAATCCCTGCCCATCCTCGGCAAGGAAGACGTGCGTGCCCACCTGGAAGACATGCTGGACCGTCAGGCCAACCGCGCCAGGGTGGGCATCGGCCACACCGGCGGCTCCACCGGCCAGCCCCTGGCCTTCTGGTACGACGACGCCAAGCACGAGTTGATGCGCGCCGGCATGATGCGGGGCTTCATGATGTCCGGCTGGCGCCCGGGCCAGAAGGTGCTGTACCTGTGGGGGGCCCGCCAGGATGTGGGCAAGGGTGGGGTGTTCGGCCAGCGCCTCACGGATGCCATCGCCGGCGAGCGCACCATCGCCGCCCTGGAATACGCGGAGGACCGCCTGGCCGACTGGGCCCGGCTCATCCGGCGCTGGCGTCCCACCCTGCTGTACGGCTACGCCTCTGCCCTCGCCGAGCTGGCCCGCTACATCGACGACCAGGATCTGGCCATGCCCGCCAGCCTCATCGGCGTGTACTCCACCGCCGAGGTGCTGGATGAAAGTCAGCGCGCACTCATGCGGCAGGCCTTTGGCTGCCGGGTGTTCAACCAGTATGGCTGCCGGGAGGTGCCCAACATCGCCTGGGAATGCCGCCACGGTGGCCTGCACGTCATGAGCGACCTGGTGTGGCTGGAATCCGTGTGCATGCAGGGAGAGGACCGGCTCCTGGTCACGTCGCTGAGCAACCGGCTCATGCCCTTCATCCGCTATGACCTGGGAGATTCCGGCCGGCTGCTGCCAGCAGGCCCGTGCCCCTGCGGCATTCCCTTTCCACGGATGGAGATGGGCCTGTGCCGCAGGAACGATCTCATCCGGATGCCGGATGGCCGGCGCCTGCACCCGGCGGTATTCAACCGTCTGCTCTATGGCCTGACCCAGATCCGTCAGTACCAATGGGTGCAGACGGCCCCTCAGTGCATGCAGCTGAATCTGGTGTGCCCGGAGAGGTTGTCACCGGACCTGGAGGCCCGCCTGCGAAACGACCTGGCCCGGGCAGGGGATCCAGGCCTGCGTTTGGAATTGCGCTACGTGGACCACATTCCCCGCACCGCCGCGGGCAAGCACCGCTTCGTCATCGGCCTGGACTAGCGGCCTGCCGTCCGGTGGCGTGGTACTGCCGGCTTTCCGTGCGCACCGTGTCGATCAGCACGCTGACGTTTTCCGGTGGGGTGAACTGGGAGATGCCATGGCCCAGGTTGAACACGTGGCCGTTGCCGGGACCATAGCCGGCCAGGATGCGCCTGGCCTCTGCAGCCACTGCCTCCGGGGTGGCCAACAGGATGGAGGGGTCCATGTTGCCCTGCAGGGCCACCCGGTCACCCACTCGCCTGCGGGCCTCGCCGATGTCCGCGCTCCAGTCCAGACCCACGGCGTCTGCGCCGCAGCCGGCCATGTGCTCCAGCCACAGGCCGCCGCCCTTGGTGAAGACGATGCGCGGCACCACCCGGCCTTCCCGCTCGCGCACCAGGCCCTGCATGATGCGCGCCATGTAGGGCAGGGAGAATTCCAGGTAGGCGGCCTGGGAGAGCATGCCGCCCCAGGAGTCGAACAGCATCACCGCCTGGGCGCCGGCCTCGATCTGGGCGTTCAGGTAGTCGGTCACCGCCTGGGTGGTGACCTGCAGGATGTGGTGGAGCAGGTCCGGCCGGCCATAGAGCATCTTCTTCACCGTGGCATAGGTGTCGCTGCCCTGTCCCTCCACCATGTAGCAGGCCAGGGTGAACGGACTGCCGGAAAAGCCGATGAGGGGCACGCTGCCGTCCAGGGCACGGCGTATCTCGCTCACCGCGTCGATGACGTAACGCAGCCTGTCGTGCGGGTCCGGGGCGGCCAGGTCACGGATCGCCCATTCTTCCCGCAGCGGGCGCTCGAAGCGTGGTCCCTCGCCCTCGGTGAAGCTCAGGCCCAGGCCCATGGCGTCGGGAATGGTGAGGATGTCGGAGAACAGGATGGCCGCGTCCAGGTCGTAACGCGCCAGGGGCTGCAGGGTGACTTCCGTGGCCAGGGCGGGGCTCATGCACAAGTCCATGAAGCTGCCGGCCCGGGCCCGGGTGGCGCGATACTCCGGCAGGTAACGGCCGGCCTGGCGCATGAGCCAGGAGGGGGTGTAGTCCGTGGGCTGGCGCAGCAGGGCGCGCAGGAAGGTGTCGTTCTTGAGGGCGGTCATGGGGCGGCGTGCCTTGTCGGATCGAAGTCGGAATCGCCGGCCGGGGAGGATATGGGTGACTTGGGCCGGCATGCGTGTCACGGTCTGGCGATTGTAGCCCGCTCTCATCACCATGACCCATGCCCCACCACCCGGAAGGTCTTGACTGATGAACACGCTTGTCCCCGCCAGACCGACGCTGCATGGCACGGCCGGAACGCTGCGCTCGCCGCAGGGCAACTTCCACCGGCCGATGGGAGTCGCTGTCCGGCCCCGCGGCTGCCATGGGGCGGCCAGCCAATGCCGGATGTGTTGCGCATCCAGGTGGACTAACCTCCGGGACCGCGGTCGCCAGGCGAAGCTGCCATGCGGGCTCAGTTGGCCCAGGATACCCAGCGCCGCGCCTGTTCCAGCGCCTGCAGCTGCCGGTAGCTGTGCGCATTCCTGGTGGACGCCAGCTTGAGCACGCACTGCAACAGCTGGGCCGTGGCCAGGGCGTCCGCCAGGGCGCTGTGGCGCGCGAAGTTGGTGATGGCGAAGTGTCCGCTCCATTGATCCAGGGAGCGGTGGCGGCGCGCATGTTCGGGCAGCAGGCCCGGCAGCACATAGGCCAGGTCCACCCAGGGGTGCCGGAAGTCCAGGCCCAGATGGCGCAGCAGGGCACGCCTGATCAGGGTCTCGTCGAAGGTGACGTGAAAGGCCACCAGAGGGGATTTGCCCAGGTAATCCAGGAAACCCTGCAGGGCCTGGGCAGGTGGGTCGCCGTCACGCTGGGCCTCGCCGCCGATGCCGTGCACCAGGATATTGTCCTTGTCGCTGGCCTGCTCCTGGCGCAGCACCGCCTCGAAGCTGTCCGCCAGCACGATGTGCGCACCTTCCACCGCCACCGCGCCGAGGGCGATGAGGTGGTCCCGGTTCAGGTCCAGGCCCGTGCTTTCCACGTCCACCACCACATAGCGCGTGTCCGCGAAGCGGGCGTTCAGATCGTTCGCCGGCAGTTGCCGCCAGGCATCCAGGCGCCGCGCCAGGGCGGGCTCCAGGGTGGGTGCGCGCCGCAGCAGACGAGTCAGCGGACGCATGTGCCGGTTGCCCTGCACGCGGCCCGGGTGGGGCGTGCCTTGCCGTCGCGTGGTGTATCCGTCATGCCGGATAGCCCAACGCCAGGCGATTCTGTACCTTGCGCGCCTGGCGGAAGGATTCCTTCAGGATGCGCCGGTCCAGGTCATTGAGCTGGTCCGGGTCGATGCGGTTGCGCAGCGCCAGGCCGGAAGCGCGCTTACCCTGCTGGCCGCGCAGGCGCAGCATCTGTATGAAGAAAAAGGCCGAAATCCAGGCCTCCACTTCGGCTTCCGGGATGCCGAGCCGGGCACGCGTGCCACGCAGGCGGTCAGCGGTCCCGCTGGCGGCCACACCCGCTGCCAGGGCGAAGACGCGGGCCGCATCCACGAAGGGGATGAGGCCGTTCAACTTCAGATCCAGGGTGTTTGCCTCCTCGCCCTCGCCGTCCACCACGAAGTCGCGCACCAGGCCCAGGGGTGGGCGGTTGCTCAGGGCATTGGCGGCCATCCGGCGCAGGAAGCGGGGTGTGGCGGCAATGCGTGCCAGCAGCCATTGCCGCAGCGCCGTGGCCAGCTGCGCGGGGTCGTGCAGCGCGCGCAGGTCGAAGAAGATGCCGGCATCATGCAAGGCCCGGGGGTCGCCGCTGTCGATCCAACGTGCGAAGGCGGCCTGCCATTCCTCCAGGGACAGGCACCAGCGCGGGTTCATGGCCATGATCCCGCCCTGGCACAGGGGAAAGCCGCAGGCATCCAGGGCGCGGTTGATGCGCTCCGCCATGGGCAGCAGCCGGGCCCTGGCCTGGTCCGCCGTCTCGCCCGGATCGGTCTGGAAGAGCATGCCGTTGTCCTGGTCGGTGGACAGGGTCTGCTCCCGGCGCCCCTCCGAGCCAAAGGCCAGCCAGCAGAAGGCGGGTTGTCCCGCCCGCGCGGATTCCAGTTCGATGACCCGCTGGGTGAGCAGATCGTTGAGGGTGGAGAGGATCTGGGTGAGCTGCTCGGCGGCCACGCCCTGGGCCATCATGTTGTGGCCCAGTTCATGGATGTCGGCGGCACAGCGCACCAGCACGTCCAGGCCGGTGGCGGCGCGGATGGTGGAAGAAAGTTGGGTCACGCCCACGCGCTGCAGGGAGAACAGGTCCTTTTCCGAAATCACGCCGCTGAGCCGGCCCTCCTCCTCCACCAGCACATGCCGGAAACCGTCACGCGCCATGTGCATGGCGGCCTCGAAGGCATGCGCGCGCGCGGGCAGGGTCACGGGGTTGGGAGTCATGAGCCGGCGCATGGGGGTGTCCAGATCCGTGGCCGGCAGGATCACCCGGCCGATGAGGTCCCGCACGGTGAAGATCCCCAGGGGTACTTGTCCGGCGTCCACCACGACGATGGACCCCACCGCGCTTTCCTGGATGGTCTCCAGGGCTTCGCGCAGGGGTGTGTCCGGCCCGCAGGTCACCGGCGCGCGCCGTGGGATGCCGGCCAGCGGGCTGCGCAGGGACTGCTGCTGCGCGGTGTTGGTGGCATATGTGGCATGCAGCTGGCGCTGGGACTGTTCCAGCAGGCTGGCCAGGCGTCGTGTGCAGAAGTCGCGAAACGGCTCCGAGTCACGCACGAGCTGGTGAAAGTCCGTGGCATCCAGCACATGCGCGAAGACATCGCCCTGCGCCCGGAACACGCTGATGACCGGACGCCGGCCCAGCAGTGCGCCGATGGGAAAGCATTCGCCTTCGTGCAGCATCACCCAGGCGTCCTCGCCGTCCTGCTCGCCATACACCTCGCCCTGCTTGACGATGTACAGGCGCCGCACCTCGCCGTCATGCGGGGCAAGCAGCACCTCGTCCCTGGCGAAATAGGCCAGCCTGAGGCGCTGCGCCAGCCAGACCAGGTGCCCCCGGTCCATGGCATCGAAGGGCGCGAAACGGCTCAGGTGCTCGACCGTGGCGGCGATAAGGGTATTGGCGGCGGGCATGGACGGGATCCGGCATGGACTCCCCGGGATTCTAGGACACCCGGACCCGGGAAAGACGAACCCCCGGCCTGCCGGGGGTTCGCGCGGGCCATCCCGGGCCAGGCCACCTGGCCTAGTGGGCCGTGGCGCCCTCGGCGTGGATGCCGGTGTTCTGGCGCACGTAGAGCTCGCCCCACATCGCCTCGGAGCGCTTGTCGCGTACCAGCAGGGAGAACACGATCACGCACAGGAAGCCGAGGGGGATGGAGATGAGTCCGGGGTTCTTGAGCAGGAACCAGGGCTTCTCCAGGCCCACCATGCTGGTGGTCTGACCCTCGAACTTCGCGAGGTCGGCCTCGGCCTTGGCCTTGGCCTTCTCGGTATCGGCGATGCCCTTCCGCACCGCGGCGATCTCGTCCGCATCCGTCAGACCGGCCAGTTTCTCGTTCAGCCTGGCCAGTTTCTCGGCGGCGCCGGGCTTGGCGTCGGTGGCCGCGGCGGCGGGGTGCGCGGGCTCGGCCTTGACGCAGCCTTCCAGGGCAAACAGCTCGCAGGCAAGGCTGCTGGCCTTGACGGCGGGGGTGGCCTCCTTCGCGGGCTGGGCGGGTTCGCCTTCCAGCACCTTGCGCGCCTCCTTGAGCACGGCCTGGGGATAGGTCATGTTGGGAGAGACCATGACCAGGGCGATGGCGGTGATGGAGCCCACCAGCATGCCGGCCACCACGCCGGCGGTGCTGCAGCGCTTCCAGTACAGGGTGAGGAAGACGGCCGGCAGGTTGCTGGATGCCGCCACAGCGAATGCCATGCCCACCAGGTGGGCCACGTTCTGGCCTTCGGCGGCGATGCCCACGTAGATGGCCAGGATACCGACGATGACCGAGGCTACGCGCGCGGCCACCACCTGCTCGCGCGGGGAGGCATGATCACCCTTGATGACGCCGACGTAGATGTCATGCGCCATGGCGGAGGCGGCGGCCAGCACCAGGCCGGCTACCACGGCGACGATGGTGGCGAAGGCCACGGCCGCCACGAAGGCCAGGAACAGGTTGCCCAGGATGGACTCGGGACCTCCGCCCACGAACTGGGCCAGCATGGGCGCGGCCATGTTGCCGCCCTTGTCCATGCCGGCAATGACGGCCGGACCCACGTTGATGGCCGCGCCCATGCCCAGGAACAGGGTCAGGACGTAGAAGCCGCCGATGATGGACATGGCCCAGATCACGGACTTGCGCGCCTCCTGGGCGGTGGGCACGGTGAAGAAGCGCATCAGGATGTGGGGCAGGCCGGCCGTGCCCAGCACCAGCGCCATGCCCAGGGAGATCTGGTCGATGGGGTTCTTCAGGAACAGGCCCGGCTCCAGGAAGCGCTGGCCCATTTCCTCCGCGGTCATGTTGGTGGCGGCGTCACCGATGAGCTTGGCCACCTGGGCCTGCACCTTGGCATCCGTGACCACCGCCTGCAGGAAGCTGGGCAGGGAGAAGCCGTACTGGCCCCAGGTGAACAGCACCAGGACGAGGGAGGCGGTCACCAGCAACACGGCCTTGACGATCTGCACCCAGGTGGTGGCCTTCATGCCGCCGAACACCACATAGGCCATCATCAGGATGCCCACGCCGATCACCGATACGGTGTAGTCGATGCCGATCAGGGTTTTGATGAGCACCCCGCCGCCCACCATCTGCGCGGTGAGGTAGAAGGTGGACACGGTGATGGTGGACAGGGCGGCCACGGTCTTGGAGGCCCTGGGGTTGTTGCGGAAGGCCAGGATGTCCCCCAGGGTGTACTTGCCGATGTTGCGGCAGGGCTCGGCGATCACCAGCAGCACGGTGATGTAGGCCACCAGCCAGCCCACGGAGTACATGAAGCCGTCATAGCCATACAGGGAGATGAGGCCGGCGATGCCCAGGAAGGAGGCGGCGGAGAGATAGTCGCCGGCGATGGCCCAGCCGTTCTGCACGCCGGTGACGGAACGTCCGGCGGCGTAGAACTCCGAGGTGGTGTGGGTCTGCCGCGCCGCCCAGTAGGTGATGTACATGGTCAGGGCGATGATGGCGCCGAACACGGCGAAGGTCATCCACTTGAACTCGTCGGCCACCGCGCCGGTACCGGCGAAGGCCAGCGAGCTCGCCACGGCCAGGGCGGCGGCGCCGCCAATCAGTTTCAGGTTCATGGTCTCGTCCTCACTTGATGTTGTGGGCGTCGCGGATGATCTCGGCCGCCATGGCATCGAAATCACGGTTGGCGCGCTTGGCGTAGACGCCGGCGATGGACCAGGCCACGACGAATTCGCACAGGGCGAAAACGATGCCCAGGTTGACCGGCCCCCAGACCTTGACCCTGAACAGGTCCTGGAAATAGGCGGCGCCGATCGGCAGCAGGAAATAGGCGATGACCGCGAAGATCATCAGGCCCCACAGGAAACCGCTCTTCTTGCGGTGCAGTGCCTGGAAGCGCGGGTCGGCGTTGATGGCCGCCCAGTTCATCTCTGGTTTGGACATGTCTCACCCCTTGCATGCGATGGTCCCGCCGCCGGCCTGGCCGCGGGTGGCGCGATGCTAGCCCCGCGGGCTTACATGAACCTGACGTCTGGCATGGGTCATGCGCCTCCGTTACCCTAGCCCCATGCGCCTCTTGATCGTGGAAGACGACGAAGTCCTGGCCGACAGTCTGGTGCGGGCCATGCGCGCCGCCGGCTATGCCACCGACCATGCCGGTGACGGCGAGCTGGCCCTGGCCCTGCTGCGCGACGGCGGCTTCGATCTGGCCATCCTGGACCTGGGCCTGCCGCGTCTGGACGGTCTGGAGGTGCTGCGTCGTCTGCGCGGCCTGCGCCTGCCCACGCCGGTCATCCTGCTCACCGCCCGGGACCGGGTAGAGGATCGGGTGCGTGGCCTGGACCTGGGAGCCGACGACTACCTCACCAAGCCCTTCTCCCTGGCAGAACTGGAGGCGCGGGCGCGGGCCTTGCTGCGCCGCGGCCAGGGCGGCCAGCCCCTGCTCTGCTGTGGCGATCTGTCCTACGACACCACCGTACGCCAGGCCTTCGTGAGCGGCCAGCCCCTGGAGCTTTCCAGCCGAGAACTCTCGGTACTGGAAACCATGTTGCTGCGCCAGGGCAAGGCCGTGAGCAAGGAGGCCCTGATCGAGAGTCTGTGCACCTACGGTGAGGAGATGACTCCCAACGCCATCGAGGTCTATGTGCACCGCCTGCGCAGGAAACTGGAGCCGGCGGGTGTGGGCATCCGCACCCTGCGGGGCCTGGGCTACCTCATGGACAATGCCCCTGACGCGCCATGAGTGGCATGCCCCGATCCAACGGGGGCTGCACGCCATTTCCGGGCAGGGTGCCGGAGGGCGATGTCGTCACCACGCCACCAGCGCATGCACCCCTGTCGCTGCGGGCCCACCTGATCAACTGGGTGTTCACGCCCTTGTATCTGTTGTTCCTGTTTTCCCTGGCCGCCGGCTACATCGCCGCCGTGGGGCTGTCCAACCGGCCCTACGACCTGCTGCTGATCGAGCGCGGGCGGCAGCTGGCGGCCCGCCTGGATGCGGGCCGGCCCCATGAGCTGGCGCGGGTGCTGGTGCAGGCGCGGGAGACGGGTCTGCGCGGTGCGGTGTTCAGTGTCCGGGGCACCAGGCTGGCCGGCGATCCGGCCCTGCCCATGCCACGCGCCATCGATCTCGCGGATGGCGCGCCCCACCTGCACGACGTGCGGGTGGGGCAGTCCCGGGTGCGCCTGCTCACCCTGAAGATGCGCACTCCGGGCCACGTCCTGCAGGTGGCCGAACCCACCGACGAGCGTCAGTCCCTGAGCCGACGCATCCTGGGCTACATCGTCCTGCCCCAGGTGCTCATCATCCTGGTGGTGGGGCTGGCGATGTGGGTCGGCCTGCGCCGGGGGCTGGCGCCCCTGGAACGCCTGCGCCGGCAACTGGCGGGGCGGCCGCGCGAGGACCCGCGTCCCCTGGATGAGGGCGCCGCGCCTGCCGAGGTGCGGCCCTTCATCCACGAGATCAACCAGTTGCTGCAACGCCTGGGGCAGAGCCTGGAGAGCCAGCGCCGCTTCGTGGCCGATGCGGCACACCAACTGCGCACGCCCTTCGCGGGTCTGCGGGCGCAGGCGGAACTGGCCCGGCGCGAGGCCCCGGCCGGGCCCTTGCAGGTATCCCTGGACCGCATCTGCCAGGGGGCCACGCGCTGTTCCCGTCTGGTGAACCAGCTCCTCGCCCTGGCACGCAACGAGCCGCAGAGACTCGCCACCGACCAGGGTACCGTCCTGGACCTGCATCGTCTGGCGCGGCAGGCGGCCCTGCGCTGGGCACCGGAGGCCCTGGCCCAGGGCATCGACCTGGGATTCGAGGCGCAGGCCCGGCAGTTGCCGGTAAGGGGAAACGAGGATGCGCTCGACGACCTGCTGGACAACCTGTTGGACAATGCCGTGCGTTACACCCCGGCCGGTGGGCACGTCACCGTGGTCCTGGGCTATGGCGGCGACGACGGGGGCGGAGCCTGGCTGCGGGTGGAGGATGACGGTCCAGGCATCCCTCAGGCCATGCATGACAAGGTGTTCGAGCGATTCTGGCGCATGCCGGGCAACCGCCAGCCGGGCAGCGGCCTGGGCCTGGCCATCGTCGCCGAGGTGGCCCTGAGGCATGACGCCTTGGTGCGCCTGGAGCCGGGCATCCAGGGCCGGGGCGTGGCCTTGGTGGTGCGCTTTCCCCACCATGCCATGCCCATGCGCGCCGGGCTTCAGAACTGAAAAAAGCTCTCCATGCGCGCGCGCAGCTTTTTGGCCTGACGGAGACTGGCCTTGAGGGTCTGGCGTTCCACCGCCGACAGGGTCGTGGGGTCCAGACGGTTGCTGAACGGCTGCTGACGGGTGATCTGTTCCTGGTGCAGGCGCAGGCGCAGGTGCTGGATGTGGAAAAAGCCATCCACCCAGGCCGCCACTTCCCGCGGGTCCAATTTCCATGTCGTGCCCGCCGCCCGCAGACGCGCCGCCGTGCCGGTCTCCTCCACCCCGGCGGCCAGGGCGAAGATGCGCGCCGCATCCACGAAGGGCATGGTGCCACGCAGTTTGAGGTCGATGGTGCCGGTTTCGTCGCCGCTGCCATCCACCACGAAGTCGCGGATCAGACCCAGGGGCGGGCGGTTGCCCAGGGCGTTCTGTGTCATGAGACGCAGGAACTGGCGATGCTGACGCACATGTTCGTGCAGCCACTGGCGCAGTGCCCGGGCCAGGCGGGTCTCACCCGTGAGGGGGCGGAAGTCGAAGAAGATGCTGGCATTGAGCAGCACGGGGGCATCGCCGCGGAAGATCCAGTCGCCGAAGGTGTCCTGCCATTCCTCCAGGGACAGGCACCACTTGGGGTTGCTGGCCATGACCCCGCCCTTGCAAAGGGGGAAGCCACAGGCCGCCAGGGCCTCGTTCACCGCCCGGGCGAAGGGCAGGAGGGCTGCGCGCGCTGCCTCCGCCGTCTGGCCCGGACATGGCTCGAAGAGGATGCCGTTGTCCTGATCGGTATGCAGGGTCTGTTCCAGGCGGCCTTCGGAGCCCAGGGCCAGCCAGCAGAACACCTGGGCGTCGGCCGCCGGCTGGCGCGCGCGTTCCAGCTCGATGATGCGGGCCGTGAGCAGATCGTTGAGCTTGCTGATGAGGTGGGTGAGCTGTTCCGCCGTGGCTCCCTGCAGCGACAGGTTGTGGGCCAGACTGCGGATGTCCCCTGCGGCTGCCCGCAGGGGCTCCAGCCCCCGCGCGTGCTGGATGCGCGAGGCGATGCCTGTTACGCCCACGCGTTGCAGGGCGAACAGGTCCCGTTCCGAGAGCACACCCATGAGCTGCCCGTTCTGCACCACCAGCACGTGGCGGAAATCCCCCCGGGCCATGAGCACGGCGGCCTCGAAGGCGTGGTCCGAGGGCGCCAGGGCGGCGGGCGAGGCAGTCATCACCTGTCGCACCGGCACGCCCAGGTCCAGGCCCGGCAGCAGCACCCTGCCGATCAGGTCGCGCACGCTGAATATGCCCAGGGGGTGTCCGTCCTGTGCCACGACGATGGCGCTGATGCCCTGGGTCTGAATGATCTCCAGGGCGGCACGCAGGGGGGTGTCAGGCGCACAGGTCACCGGCGGGCGCCGGATGAGACCGGCCAGCGGCGTCTGCAGGGATGAGGATTCCGGCCCGTCCGGAGTGGCCGGTTCCAGAGCGCGGGGAGGGGAGAGGTGCATGCGGGTCTCCGTTGTCGCGGGCATTGTACGGTCCCCGCCCAGGCGCGGGGATGGCTTTGCGGCCCGGACGGTGGATCGGGTATGTTGCGCGCACCCGCCTCCCGGACCCGCGCCATGCCCCTTGCCCTCTCCAACGATCTCCATGCCCTGCTGGAAACCTGGCAAGCCTTGGTGCGGCATCCCCTGTTCTGGCGTGAGGTGGGCGTCCTGCTCCTGGCGGCGGTGGGCGCCCTGCTGGTACGCCGCCGCGTGGGCCAGCACCTGCAGGCCCGCGGCGAGACCGGCGACGGGGACAGCCTGCGCAGCGTGGCGCTGAAGTCCCTGCGGCGTATCGTCTTCCCCCTGAGCATGCTGCTGGGCGTGCTCGCGGCCCGTGGCCTGCTGCTGCACTGGGGCAACCCCGTGGATCTGCTCGACATTGCCATTCCTCTGCTGCTTTCCCTGGTGGCCATCCGCGTCGCCGTCTATGTGCTGCGCAAGACCTTCCGTCCCGGGCCGGTGGTACAGGCCTGGGAAAACATCATCGCCACATCCCTGTGGATTGCCGTGGCCCTGCACCTGCTGGGCTGGCTGCCCGCCGTGCTGGCGGCCCTGGATGCCATGGACCTGGAGGTGGGCAGGACGCGTGTGTCCCTGCTGGAGGCGGGCAAGCTCATCCTCAGTCTGCTGCTGCTCTGGTTACTGGCCCTGTGGCTGGCGCGGGTCATCGAGGGTCGCATCACGCGCTCCACGTACCTCGGACCGGGCATGCAGGTGGCCCTGGTGAAACTCGCGCGCTTCGTGCTGCTGGTACTCGCCTTCCTGCTGGCCCTGGATGCCGTGGGCATCGATCTCACCGCCCTGGCGGTGTTCGGCGGTGCCCTGGGTGTGGGTCTGGGATTCGGTCTGCAGCGCATCGCCAGCAACTTCATCAGCGGCTTCATCGTCCTGTTCGACCGTTCCATCCGCCCCGGTGACGTCATCAGCATCGACAACACCCTGGGCTGGGTGCAGGAATTGCATGCACGCTATGTGGTGGTGCGGGACCGCAATGGGGTGGAGCGGCTGATCCCCAACGAGACGCTGATCACCACCGAGGTCATCAACTGGAGCTACAGCGACTCCAACGTACGCATGAAGCTGCCGGTCTCCATCGGCTACGACGACGATCCGGAGCAGGCCATGGCCCTTTTGCTGCGGGCCGCGCGCTTCAGCCCGCGGGTGCTGGCCGAGCCGGCGCCCACTGCCCGCCTCATGTCCTTCGGCGACAGCGGCATCCAGCTGGAGCTGCGGGTGTGGATCCAGGACCCGGAACAGGGCCTCGCGGGCGTGCGCTCCGACATCAATCTGGCTATCTGGCGCCTGTTCAGGGAGGCCGGCATCGGCATGCCCTACCCGCAGCGTGACGTGCACATCCGGCACATGCCGACGCCCGTGCCCGATCCATCCCGGTCCTGAAGATCCGGAGCGCCCGGATGCACCCGCACGCGCAAAGAGGCGCCCGGGCGTGTCCGGGATCGTCCGGGCGGGGACCACCCGTTGCCATCCGCGGGTGATTTCCACGGAACTTTGGCGCGCGTCGGCCTGCCTCAGGAGAATCCGGCAGGAAATGCCGCAGACCCGGAGATCGCCATGTGGATCAAGCCTCCGGCGGACATACCGCCCTCGGAAATCACACCCGCGGAGATCTATCGCGGTCGCCGCCGGTTCATGGTCACCGCCGGCGCCCTGGCCCTGGCCTCCGGTCTGGGCCAGGCCCGGGCCGGCACGCTCCTTTCCAGCCTGCGCAACCCCACCTACAGCGTGGACGAGGAACTCACGTCCAGAAAGGACGTGACCGGATACAACAATTTCTATGAATTCGGCACGGAAAAGGACGATCCGGCACGCAATGCCCACACCCTGCGTACCCGCCCCTGGACGCTGCGGGTGGACGGCCTGGTCAGGCGCCCCGGCACCTGGGACATCGACAGGTTGCTCAGGCTGGCCCCCATGGAGGAGCGCATCTACCGGCTGCGCTGCGTGGAAGGCTGGTCCATGGTGATTCCCTGGCAGGGTTATCCCCTCGATGTCCTCATCAGGGCGGTGGAGCCCCTGGGCAGCGCCCGGTATGTGGCCTTCACCACCCTGGCGGATGCGGCGCAGATGCCCGGCGTGACCCGCCGTGTCCTGGACTGGCCCTACCGCGAAGGTTTGCGCCTGGACGAGGCGCGGCACCCCCTTACGCTGCTCACCTTCGGCCTGTATGGCGAACTGCTGCCCAACCAGAACGGCGCCCCGGTGCGCGTGGTGGTGCCCTGGAAATATGGTTTCAAGAGCGCCAAGTCGCTGGTGCGCATCAGCTTCACGGAGCGGGAGCCTCCCACCTCATGGGGTCGGGCCGCGCCACGGGAATACGGCTTCTATTCCAACGTCAACCCGGGAGTGGATCATCCGCGCTGGAGCCAGGCCCGGGAGCGCCGCATCGGCGAGTTCTTCAAGCGCCCCACCCTGATGTTCAATGGCTACGCCGAACAGGTGGCCGCGCTGTACAGTGGCATGGACCTGCGCAGGTTCTATTGAGGCGCGCATGGTGCGATCACCCACGTCCCGGCAGCTCACGGGCATCAGGGCCGCCGTCTTCGCCCTCTGCCTGATCCCTCTCGGGAATCTGCTGTTCGACGCCGTCTCGGACAGCCTGGGGGCCAATCCCATCGAAGCGGTGACGCGCGCTCTGGGGGACTGGGCCCTGCGCCTGCTGCTCGTCACCCTGGCGGTGACGCCCGTGCGGCGTCTCACGGGGCTCGGCTGGCTGGCGCGGCTGCGGCGCATGCTGGGCCTGTTCGCCTTCTTCTACGCCGTGCTGCACCTGTTGGCCTATGTGGTGCTGGACCAGTTCTTCGCCTGGGACTTCATCCTCAAGGACATACTCAAGCGACCCTTCATCACCGTGGGCTTTCTCGCCTTCATCCTGCTCGTCCCCCTGGCCGTCACCTCCACCAATGCCATGATGCGGCGCCTGGGCCGCAACTGGTCGCGTCTGCACCGGTTGATATACCTCATCGCCCCCCTGGCCGTGCTGCACTTCTGGTGGATGGTGAAGGCGGACGTGCGCGAGCCCGCCCTTTATGCTGCCGTCCTGGCCGTGCTGCTGGGGGTGCGCCTGCTGTGGTGGGCGCGCGCGCGCGGGCTGGGCGTGGCACATGCCGGTCCCGTCGCGAAACGGGCCTAGCCCCGGCCGCGCATGGGTGTTTTGCCCGTGTCGGACGGCTCAGCAGTTGAAGGGCATGAGGCGGGCCACGGGGGATATCCGTCGCAATTCGAGTTGCCGTGGCTGCCAGAGCAGGTCGCCTGCGCGCACGACCGGCAGTTGCAGGCGCATCCCTTCCGCGGGCGTTTCCTCGATGCGCAATTCCAGGTCCAGCTCGTGGACAGGGTCGCGGTTTGGGTCCGTCATCGTCAGGGCGCGCGCGGTCCCACCCGGTAAGAACAGGGTGCGAGTCGCTCCGCCAGGCACGCGCTCGAGCAGCAACCGCTGTGCAGGAATGCCCACCGCCTGGCGAGTGCCGGTATGAACCAGACGTATCCGCAGGACGGTCAAACCCTGTAAAGGTCGATACATCGGTGTGATCCTGAGACCCAGCGTCTCGGGTCCGCTGATCCAGATGGACTCGTGTGGCTGTGAACAGGCCCAGTCAACGCGGGATGCTTCACTTCCCAGATAGCGGGGTGACAGCCGCTCGGGAACGCCCTGCACGAACGGCAGACAGCCCGCCAGGCAGGACAGCGCGAGCAGCGCCAGGACAACCCGGGTCATGCCGCCACAAGCCGTGCGTAATCCAGGATGAAGACCTTGCGTCCCGCCTTGGGGAAGGTCACCGTGACCTCGGCATCCGGGCCATGGCCCTGGTAGCCCCCCACCACGCCCTCGCCGTACTTGGGGTGCACCACCCGTGTACCCACGGGGAACGGCATCTGGGCGTCGCGTCGCGGCGCCGGATAACGGGGTGCGGGTTCGAAGCCCCCCGGGACGACGGAGATGTGTCCAGAATCCCTATCGCCGCAGGCGGGGATGGGTTGGGACGAGGGCCGCCGGGACAGGGAGCGCATCAGGTTTTCCGGAATCTCCTCCAGGAAGCGTGAGGGCAGGCCGTAGCGCATCTGACCGTGCAGCATGCGCGTCTGCGCGTGGCTCAGGTTCAGGTATCGGCGTGCCCGGGTGATGGCCACGTACATGAGACGGCGCTCTTCCTCCAGACCGCCGGCATCGTCCAGGGCGTTCTCATGGGGGAATAGGCCTTCCTCCAGACCGGTGATGAAGACGGTTTGGAACTCCAGGCCCTTGGCGGCATGCACGGTCATGAGCTGCACCGCGTCCTCGCCCTGGGCCGCCTCGTGCTCCCCCGCCTCCAGGGCGGCGTGGGTGATGAAGGCCGCCAGGCTCGCATCGTCGGCTTCGCCGGCGAAGGACGCAGCGGCACTGGCCAGTTCAGCCAGGTTGTCCAGCCGGTCCTGGCCGTCCCTTTCGTTCTGGTAGAACTCGATCAGGCCGGAGCGGGCCACCACGTGTTCCACCTGCTCCACCAGGGGCAGGCCGGTGATGCCCCGCCTCAGGTCCTCCACCAACAGCACGAAGGGTTCGAATCTCTTCCCCGCCTTGCAGGCCGCCGCCCACAGGCTGATGCCCGCGGCCCGCGCCTGGGCGTCCAGGTTTTCCAGGGAACGGGTGCCGATGCCGCGCGCGGGGAAGTTCACGACGCGCAGCAGGGCGTTGTCGTCCTCCGGGTTGGCGGCCAGGCGCAGGTAGGCCAGGGCATGCCTGATTTCGGCCCGCTCGAAGAAGCGCAGGCCACCATGCACGCGGTAGGGAATGCCCACGGAGAACAGGGCGTGTTCCAGACCCCGGGACTGGGCGTTGGAGCGGTACAGCACCGCCATGTCGGTATGGCGTACCCCTTCCCGATGCAGGTCCTGGATGGCCTCCACCACGAAGCGCGCCTCCTCCCGGTCGTCCACGGCCTGGAAGTGGCGGATGGGCTCGCCCTGGCCCAGGTCGGTCCACAGTTCCTTGCCCAGACGGCCCCGGTTGTGGGCGATGACCGCGTTGGCGGCATCCAGGATGGTGGACACGGAGCGGTAATTGCGCGTCAGCTTGATGGGCGCGGTGATCGCCATCTCTGCCATGAGCTGCTGCATGTTGCCCACGTTGGCGCCACGGAAGGCGTAGATGGACTGGTCATCGTCCCCCACGGCGAACAGGGCGCTGTGGGGTCCTTTCAGCAGTTTCAGCCATTCGTATTGCAGGCGGCTGGTGTCCTGGAACTCATCCACCAGGATGTGGCGGAAGCGCGCCTGGTAGTGCTCGCGCAGCAGGGTATTGCGGGAGAGCAGCTCCCAGGCCCGCAGCAGCAGCTCGGCGAAATCCACGCCGCCCTCCCGCTGGCATTGGTCGTCATAGGCGGCATAGTACTCCGTCAGGCGTCTGGAATACGGATCCCAGGCCTCCACCTTGTCCGCCCGCAGGCCCGCCTCCTTGTTCTGGTTGATGAAGCTCTGCAGCTTGCGCGGGTCGTATCTCTCCATGTCCACGTTCAAGGCCTTCAGGCAGCGCTTCACGGCGGCGAGCTGGTCGGAGGCATCCAGGATGGTGAACAGCTGGGGCAGCCCCGCCTCGCGGTGGTGGGTGCGCAGCAGCCGGTTGCACAGGCCGTGGAAGGTGCCCACATACATGCCCCGGGTGTTGATGGGCAGCATGGCCGACAGCCGGGTGAGCATCTCCCTGGCCGCCTTGTTGGTGAAGGTCACCGCCAGCACGCCCATGGGGGAGACCTGAGCCGTCTGGATCAGCCAGGCGATGCGGCTGGTGAGCACCCGGGTCTTGCCCGAGCCGGCACCGGCCAGTACCAGGGCCGAGCCGGGGGCGGTGACGGCGGTGCGCTGATCGGGATTGAGGCCCTCCAGCAGGGGGGTGGGGGTGAAAGACATGACGAAATTATCCGAAAAACCGCGCTCGCCTGCTTGCCTACGCCGTACCCAGGTGGAGCGCTTGCCTCGCCGGTATCGGCCGGGAGTCCAGGCCAATTCGTATCCTCCGCGCACGGGTCACATCCTCCGCCGGCCGATGGAACGCTGCTCCTCCCGGCCCCAAACCCTGCAGGTGCGCTTTTGGATTATTTGGCTAATATGCCCATAGAGCTTTCAGACCGGCATCCAGCCTGCAAGGAGATCGTCAGGGATCGTCCCGCGTGCAGCCTGGGAAGACCAGCCTGTTGCACGTTGCAAGATGCCGGGCTGCACGCCCTGCATACACACGCGTCCACGGTACCCCGGCAGGGGGCCGCGATTTTCCGAATCCTGGTGATCCGGTGATTCCGTCACGACCGTCAAGGAGCTTCAGCGATGTTGAGTGGCAATCCGTTCGTCGATCTATCGAGCCTCATCCCCCCGGCGGCCATGCAGGCTTACCTCATCCTGATGGCCGTGCTGGTCTTCGTGGGTACTGTGCTGGACATGTTGCACAAGGGCAGCGCGCGATACTTTTTCGAGAATGCCGAGAAGGCGCGGCAGCAGGCCAGGCGCCAACTGGGCGGCGGAGAAAGATTCGGTATCGCCATCAAGACCGTCGCCAACGAGGTGTTGACCTCGGGCGAGTTCCACAACCCCCGCCGCCGTGTCTCGCATCTTTTCACGATGTACGGCTTCCTGGTGTTCGTCGTCAGCACGGTGGTGTTGATCTTCTGCTACCCCACCGAGGTGGAGGCGGGCATCTGGCCTGCACTTTGGCACCTCGGCGCCCTGGCCCTGTGCTTCGGCGCCGGCTGGTTCTGGTTCTTCATCCGTGTCGATGTCTCCGCCGAGGGGGTGAAGTGGTACAACTTCAATGGCCGTGGCGACCTCTTCATCGTCGGGCTGGTCGGCACCGCGGTCTTCGCCCTGTTGTGGTCGATCACCCGGGGAGCAGGCGCGCCGAACGCCGTGTTCCTGGTGCTCTTCGTCGCTGCGAGCACGGTACTGTTCGGTTCCGTCTACTGGTCCAAGTTCGCCCACATGTTCTTCAAGCCGGCGGCGGCGTACCAGAAGCGCTGCACCCGGGCCGACGGCTCACGCGAAAACCTGCCCGACGACTATGACCCCGCCGACCCCGCGGTGCAGTCCAGGTATCCGGATATCCCCACATACATGGGGACCAGCCCGCCGAACATGGGACGCGGGTTCAGCGCCGAGCGTCCCAGCCACTATTGATATCCGTTCGAACACCGTACCGCGAGGAGCAAGCGCATGCCAACCTTTGTCTACATGACCCGCTGCGACGGCTGCGGGCACTGCGTCGACATCTGTCCTTCGGACATCATGCACATCGACAAGGTCACCCGTCGCGCCTACAACATCGAGCCGAACATGTGCTGGGAGTGCTACTCCTGTGTCAAGGCCTGCCCGCAGCATGCGATCGACGTGCGCGGCTACGCCGACTTCGCGCCGCTCGGGCATTCGGTGCGCGTCAAGCGCGATCCGGAAAAGGGCGTCATCGCCTGGCGTATCAAGTTCCGCAATGGGCGGAAGGACATGGACCTGCTCGCCCCGATCACCACCAAACCCTGGGGCGTGGCCATCCCCCAGCTGCGCTCCGTGCCCGCTCCCTCAAGGGAAGCGCGTGACAGCCAGCTGCTGTACAACGAGCCGAAATACATTCGCATGGACGAGGGGGGGCTGCATACCCTGGAATCCAATGGTCTGAAAATGAAGGTGGGGATCTACTACTGATGGCTTACGACACGATCATCGAGGACGACATCGACATCCTGGTGTGTGGCGCCGGTCTGGGTGGCACGGGCGCGGCGTGGGAGGCCCGCTACTGGGGCCAGGACAAGAAGATCGTCATTGCCGAGAAGGCGAACATCGACCGCTCCGGCGCGGTCGCGCAGGGTCTGTACGCGATCAACTGCTACATGGGCACACGCTTTGGCGAGAACAATCCTGAGGACCATGTCCGCTATGCGCGCATCGACCTCATGGGCATGGTACGCGAGGACCTGCTGTTCGACATGGCGCGTCACGTCGATTCGGCGGTGCACCAGTTCGAGGAGTGGGGCCTGCCGCTGATGCGCAACCCCAAGACCGGCGCCTACCAGCGCGAGGGCCGCTGGCAGATCATGATCCATGGCGAGTCCTACAAGCCCATCGTCGCCGAAGCTGCGAAGAAATCCGCCGACAAGGTGTTCAACCGCATCTGCGTGACCCACCTGCTGATGGACGAGTCGAAGGAGAACCGCGTCGCGGGCGCCGTCGGCTTCAACGTGCGCACCGGTAACTACCATGTCTTCAAGTCGAAGACCGTGATCGTTGCCGCCGGCGGCGCTTCGAACATCTACAAGCCGCGTTCGGTGGGTGAGGGCGCGGGCCGGGTCTGGTATGCGCCCTGGTCGTCGGGCTCGGCGTATGGGCTGCTGATCCAGGCCGGCGCGAAGATGACGCAGATGGAGAACCGCATCGTGCTGGCCCGTTTCAAGGACGGCTATGGCCCGGTAGGCGCCTATTTTCTGCATCTCAAGACCTACACCCAGAACGGCCTGGGCGAGGAATACGAATCGAAGTGGTGGCCCCAGCTGCAGGAAATGGTCGGCAAGGAATACCTCGACATCGAGGCCTCGCACCGCACGCATCGCCCCATCCCCACCTGCCTGCGCAATCACGCCTTCATCAGCGAGGTCAACGCCGGACGCGGGCCGATCCACATGGTGACGATGGAGGCCTTCCAGGATCCGCACATGGAGGAGATCGGCTGGCACAACTTCCTCGGCATGACCGTCGGCCAGGCGGTGCTGTGGGCGGCGACCGACGTCGATCCCAAATACGAGAACCCGGAGCTCACCACATCCGAGCCCTACGTCATGGGCTCGCACGCGACCGGCTGCGGCGCCTGGTGTTCGGGCCCGGAAGACGTCTCGCCGCCGGAATACTTTTGGGGCTACAACCGCATGACCACCGTGGAGGGACTGTTCGGCGCCGGTGATGCGGTGGGCGGCACGCCGCATGCATTTTCGTCTGGCTCTTTCACCGAAGGCCGCCTGGCCGCCAAGGCCGCGTGTCGATACATCGACGACGGCAAGGCCCAGGGCATCGTGGTGTCGCAGACGCAGATCGAGCGCCGCAGGCAGGAGATCTACAGGCCTTTGGAGCACTACCGGATCTACCGTAACGAGATCACCGCCGGCACGGTCAACCCGAACTACATCAACCCGCGTCAGGGCCTGGATCGCCTGCAGAAGCTGATGGACGAGTATTGCGGCGGTGTGACGGTCAATTACATGACTAACGAGAAACTGCTGCACATCGGCCTGAAGAAGCTGAAGATATTCGAGGAGGACCTGGAAAAGCTGGGTGCCGAGGACATTCACGAACTGCTGCGGGCCTGGGAGCTGAAGCATCGCCATCTCACTTCCGAAGCGGTGATGCAGCACACCCTGTTCCGCAAGGAAACACGCTGGCCCGGCTATTACTATCGGGGTGATGCCATGAAGCTCGACGACGAGAACTGGCACGTGCTGACCGTATCGCGCCGCGATCCGAAGACCGGCGAGTACACGATGGAAAAGGCCCCCTGCTACCACCTGGTGGGCAAGGACGATTAGGCCTCCGAGCGCCAGACTGGCTGCCGTGACAGACGGGTCGCCGTTTCGTCCGGTGGATCGCGTCCCGGCGGCCGGGACGATCGGCGCGGTGCACCGACGGTCGCTTCATCCACGAGTCCGGATCCGACGGCCATGACGATGGAAACCAGTACACAGCACGCATCGACCGACAACATCATCCATCACACCGACGAGGAACTGGCGGCGATCGCCCATCCCATGTGGGCGGACCTGATCCGCTATTCCAACAAGGGTCAGTACGGTAAATTCATCCGCAGGTTTTCCTACAACCTGCTGTTCGGCCTGAACGAGGTGGAGGTGGGCAAGCAGTTCGCCAACAGTGCGCTCACCCGCAGCCTAGACCCGCACTACGATTTCCTCGGCTTCATCCGCCGCGGGCAGCATGTGACCTGCCTCTACCGCGTACGCAGCACCAAGCGAGAAGGCGAGTGGCTGGGGCGGATGGTGCTGGGCTACGAAGAAGGCGAGATTCGCATCTTCGCGGCATCCGTGTTCTGAGCGATTGCGTCGTCTTTCGGCACGGTACGATCATGACGGCGCCCAGCCAGGAGATCATTGCCGACGGCAAGTACGTCGAGCTGAAGTACGAGGTCGTCGACGCGAAGACCGGTGGCGTGCTGACCGAGGTCCAGTTTCCACTCGGCTACGTGCACGGCGTCAACGAAGTGCTGGCCCCGGCGGTCATGCGCGAGCTCGAAGGACGAAGCGCAGGCGAGATCATCGAAGTGGAGATCGACTGCGATGCCCTCTTTGGACCCCGGGACGAATCGCTGGTCGTCATCGAGAGTCTCGACAACGTGCCGGAGGCATACCGGCAGGTTGGCATGGCGATCCTGATGGAAAGCGACAGTGGCCGTACCCGGACCTTCCTGGTGACGCGCATCCAGGGCGACGTCATCGTGCTCGACGGCAACAACCCCCTTTGTGGTCGGCAGGTCGTCTTCAGGCTGCGTATCCTGACGGTGCGCGAGGCAACCCCGGCCGAGCGCGAGTTCGGCGGTGGCGCGGATGGCGCGCCGGACCTTCCGGGCAGCGTCAGATTACCGATCTGAATCCCGGCCGGAGGTGGAGGGCACCCAGGCGCGATTCCTCAGGGACGCTTGGGCGTGACGTATTTCGCTTCCTTCTGGAACGGCTCCCAAAGGGTTTCGTAGCCCACGAAGCCTTTCTCGTTCGGCGTCTTCTGGCGCGTGATCAGAAAACGCGATTTGCCCTCGGGGACCTTGGGCCTGTCGGTATTGCTCATGCTCGACCTCCATGGGATGACGTCGCCGCGGATCAGGATCATGCCCATGGCGCCGCTCCATCGTGCGCCCGGACCGCTCCATCCGCTTGGCAAGGATGGGTACAGGCAGTATAGACATCCGACCGCGCAACGGGGTCTTGTCCGCATGCCTGGGGCCCGGGGAAGAGCACGGTCCTCGACCGGGCGTGGACAGGCCGCTCGAGAGCTTGCCTACCGTGCCAGCGGCCGCGATCCATGGCATATTTGCCTACGGCCGGACCCGGGCCGCCTTGGGGCGCTGGTGCGCGACCGGAACCTATAGCCGGGGCCGCAGTCCGACCCGGTTCGATCGAGAGGAGAGAAAACCCATGCACGGGACCACCGTCGGCTATACCCGCACGGCCATCGGTCTGCACTGGCTCATCGCCCTGCTGATCTTTGCCGCCTTTCCCCTGGGGGTCTACATGACGGACCTGCCTTTCTCGCCCATGCGCCTGAAGTTGTACTCCTATCACAAGTGGCTGGGGGTGACGGTGTTCATGCTGGCGGTGCTGCGGGTGCTGTGGCGCCTGACCCACGCCGCGCCGCCGCCGGTGGCCATGCCGGCCTGGCAGCGCATCGCCTCCGTGGCCACCCACCACCTGCTGTACATATTGGTACTGGCCGTGCCCGTTTCCGGCTGGCTCATGAGCTCCGCCCTGGGCATGCAGACGGTGTATCTGGGCGTCATCCCCCTGCCGGATCTGCTGGCCCGGGACAAGGCCCTGGGGGATCAGCTGGCGATCCTGCACAAGGCCCTGAACCTCAGCATGGCGGTGCTGGTGATCGCTCATGTGCTGGGGGCCATGAAGCACCATTTCATCGACAGGGACGTAGTCATGGGCCGCATGATTCCGTTCCTCGCGAGCAGGCATCCATAAAAAGGAGGACGTGATGAATAAAACCGCGATCGGCCTGGCCCTGACCGCCGGCCTCCTGCTTCCCTACAACCTCCTGGCCCAGATGGACACCGGACGCAGCAGCGTGGTGGCCATTTCCAAACAGATGGGCGTGCCGGTGGAGGGGGATTTCAAGCGCTTCAATGCCCAGGTGAGCTTCGACCCGGCCAAACCGGCGCAGGCCAGGGCCAGCGTGGAGATCGACATCGCCAGCTTCGACATCGGTGCCGAGGACTACAACCGCGAGGTGCGCAAGCCGGAATGGTTCGATGCGGCCCGCTTTCCCAAGGCCAGCTTCGTCACCACCGCCATCAAATCGGTGGGTGCGGGCAGGTACGAGGCCAGTGGCCGGCTCACCATCAAGGGAGTGAGCCGCAACGTCGTCGCTCCGGTGAGCTTCAGGGCCCAGGGTACGCAGCAGGTCTTCGAAGGCGTGCTGCCCATCCGCCGTCTGCACTACAACATCGGTACCGGCGAGTGGAAGGACACCTCCCTCGTCGCGGATGAAGTGCAGGTGCGCTTCCGTATCGTCATCAACAAGAAGTAACCCAGCCAGCAAGGAGAATACACATGCAACAGCAAGCCGCCGTCGCCGTCCTGTCGACCCTGGCCCTTACCCTGGCCGCCGCCCCGGCCCTGGCCGCGGCCACCACCTACAATGTGGAACCCAACCACACCTATCCCAGCTTCGAGGCCGACCACATGGGTATCTCGGTCTGGCGCGGCAAGTTCACGCGCACCTCCGGCAGCGTCACCCTGGACCGGGCGGCCAGGACCGGCACGGTGGACATCAGCGTGGATCCCGCCTCCATCAGCTTCGGCCATGCCAAGATGGACGAACATGCCCGGGGCGAGGAGTTCTTCGACGTGGCCAAGTTTCCCCACATCACCTACAGGGGCCACATCAGCAAGTGGAAGGGCGACACGCCTGCCGCGGTCACGGGGGAGTTGAGCCTGCACGGCCATACCCGTCCCCTCACCCTGACCATCAACAGCTTCAAGTGCATCCAGCACCCCATGCTCAAGCGTGAGGTCTGCGGCGCTGACGCCAGCGGCGGCTTCAAGCGTTCCGACTTCGGCATCAGCTATGGCCTGCCGAAGCATGGCGACGGGATCAGGCTCGCCATCCAGATCGAGGCCATCCGGGCAGACTGATCGGCCGGTCCGCGACCGGGCCGGGCGACCTGCCCGGCCCCATACCCGCATGAACGGGCTCGACGCACTGTTGCGGCAGGTGCGCGCCTGCACGGTATGCGCCCCGCACCTGCCCTGCGGGCCCCGCCCGGTGTTGCAGGCGGGCAGCACGGCGCGGCTGCTCATCGTCGGCCAGGCACCGGGACGCAAGGTGCACGACACCGGCATCCCCTGGAATGACCCCTCCGGCGACCGCCTGCGCGACTGGCTGGGCATGGAGCGCGCGACCTTCTACGACCCGGCCCGCATCGCCATCATCGCCACGGGTCTGTGCTATCCGGGCCGGGGCAGAAGCGGCGACCTGCCGCCGCGGCCGGAGTGTGCCCCGCTCTGGCACCCGTCGCTGCGCGCCCAGTTGCCGGACATCCGCCTGACCCTGCTCATCGGCCAATATGCCCAGGCCTATTACCTGGGGGTGCGGCGCAAGCCGGGCCTGACCCAGACCGTGGCGGCCTGGCGGGAATACCTGACGGCCGAGGCAACGGTGGACCACCCCGAGTTTCCACGCACCGCCGGGGGAGCGGGAGCCACGCAGCGGCCGCCCGGAAGCGGGCCATTCCTGCCCCTGCCCCATCCCAGCCCGCGCAATCAGGCCTGGCTGAAGCGCAATCCCTGGTTCGAAAGGGAGTTGCTGCCGGTCTTGCGGCGGGAGGTGGCCCGGGCCCTGGCTTAGAATACGCGCCCGCGTTTACCCGTCCCCGTACCGTCGCGCGTGTTGCCGGGGCAGCGGCCGTTTCCGGAGTCTTCGCATGAATCGTCAGATCACCATTCTGTATTTCGCCCATCTGGTGGAACTGCTGGGCCGGGACAACGAGGTGCTGTTCCTGCCCCTGTCCGTCAACGACCTGCACGGTCTCATGGCCCATCTGTCCAGGCGGGAGGGGCACTGGACCACGGTCTTTGCCCGACATCCCGGGCGCCTGCGCATCACCGTCAACAAACAGTTCGTCGATGATGGCGCCAACCTGCCCCTGCGGGGCGGCGACGAGGTGGCCTTCGTGGCCTTCGACATGCATTGAGGACGCGAGGGTGTGGGCAGGAGGGACCCGTCCGGGAGAGTCCTCGCTCGTCCGGTATCCCAGCGGCCGTGGACTGGCTGCGTCACCCTGGCTATGGCCAGCCTGGAAGATTCCACGCCGCACCGGAACGACATCTCGTGATGCCCGGCATGGCATACCTGCGCTGCACGGAATGACGGCCATCGATCTCGGGAACGACTGGTCCAAGCGCCTCTCGCGCACCGCGGGCTGAGTGGCCCGGAATTCACCGTCTTCTGTACCCTGTGGCCCGTCTCCCGAAACCCGTGACCCGCCTCCCCGTGCGACTCGACCCCCGTCCCCCCGCACTCCGCATCCACCATATCCTGGTCCCTGCCCTGCTGGGGGCCCTGGCAGTGGCTGGCTTTGCCCCGCTGGGTGCCTGGCCCCTCACCCTCCTGTCCCTGGCCGTATTGTTCGGGTGGCTGGCGGATGCGCCCGCCAGGACTGCCTTCCTGGCCGGGTGGAGCTATGGCCTGGGGCTGTTCCTCACCGGGGTGTCCTGGATCTTCATCAGCCTGTCCACCTATGGTGGTCTGCCCGCCATCCCCGCCGCCCTGGCCACCCTGGTGTTCTGCGCCTTCATTGCGCTCTATCCCGGACTGGCGCTGATGCTGGCCAGCTGGCTGACCCCCGCGGGCCGGGCACGCACCACCCTGGCCCTGCCCGCCGCCTGGGCCTTGCTGGAATGGGTGCGAGGCTGGTTTCTTACCGGCTTTCCCTGGCTGGCCTTGGGCTATTCCCAGGTGCCGGACAGCCCGCTGGCGGGCTTCGCACCCGTGCTGGGGGTCTATGGCGTGGGGTTGGTGCTGGCCCTCGTGGCAGGCCTGTTTGCCAGCCGGCGTCCCAACCTGATCACCCTGGGGGTGCTGTTCCTGGTGGCGGGTCACGGCCTGCAACGGCTGGACTGGACCCGGCCGGCCGGGGCCCCCGTGTCGGTGGCGCTGATCCAGGGCAACGTCTCGCAGGAGATGAAGTTCCGCCCGGAGAAGATCGTCCAGGCCATGGCGGACTATGCGCGGCGGGTGGAGGCCAGCGCGGCCCGCCTGGTGATCCTGCCCGAGACGGCGGTGCCGCTGCTGCGCTCCAACGTGCCGGCGGGTTACCTGGAGCGGCTGACGGAGCACAGGCGCCAGGCCGGCGGCGATCTCCTGCTGGGTCTGGCGGAGGACACGGCGGCGGGTGACTACTACAACGCCGTGCTCAGCCTGGGCGTTTCCGGCGAGGGCCAATACCGCAAGCACCACCTGGTGCCTTTCAGTGAATTCGTGCCCTTCGGGTTCCGCTGGCTGGTGGACCGGCTCATCATGCCCCTGGGGGATTTCAGCCGGGGGGCGGCGGATCAGGCTGCCATCGCCGCAGCCGGCGAGCGCCTGGCGGTGAACGTCTGCTATGAGGACGCCTTCGGCGAGGAACGCGTGCACGCCGCCCGTCAGGCCACCCTGCTGGTGAACGTGAGCAACGACGCCTGGTTCGGGCGCAGCCTGTCGCCGCGCCAGCACCTGCAGATCGGCGCCATGCGCTCCCTGGAGGCGGGCCGCTGGCAGCTGCGCGCCAACAACACGGGCATCACCGCTATCCTGGACGAGAAGGGCCGGGTGCGGGCGGAGCTGCCCGCCTTCACGCAGGGCACCCTGACGGGCCTGGCCCAGGGGCATAGCGGCCTCACCCCCTTCCTGCGCTGGGGCAATCTACCGGCCTTGGCTATCATCCTCTTGCTGCTGTCCGCAGCCTGCCTGCCTGCCAAAAATCGAGTGCGTCCATGAGCGAACCCATCCTGAACACCCCCATCCGTCTCACCCACCTGTCCCATGGGGGTGGTTGCGGCTGCAAGATCGCGCCGGCGGTGCTGGAGCGGATCCTGGCGGACAACCCCTTCAGCCAGGGCATGGATGGCCTCTTTCCTGACCTGCTGGTGGGCATCGAGTCGTCCGATGACGCGGCGGTGTGGCGGCTGAACGAGACGCAGGCCATCGTCGCCACCACCGACTTCTTCATGCCCATCGTCGACGACGCCTTCGAATTCGGCCGCATTGCCGCCACCAACGCCATATCCGACGTCTATGCCATGGGGGGCCGCCCCCTGTTCGCCCTGGCCCTGGTGGGCATGCCCATCGACAAGCTGCCGCCGGACACCATCCGGCAAATCCTCCTGGGGGGTGAAAGCGCGGCGCGGGCCGCGGGCATTCCCATCGCCGGTGGACATTCCATCGACAGCCAGGAACCCATCTACGGCCTGGTGGCCATCGGCGTGGTGGACCCGCGTCGAATCAAGCGGAACAATGCCGGCCGCCCCGGCGACGCGCTCATCCTCGGCAAGGGCCTGGGCGTGGGCATCTATTCCGCCGCCCTGAAGAAGGACCGGCTGCCACCCGCCGGCTATCGGGCCATGATCGCCTCCACCACCCAGGCCAACACGCCGGGGGTGGAACTGGGCCGGATGGAGGATGTGCACGCCCTCACCGACGTCACCGGCTTCGGCCTCCTGGGGCACGGCCTGGAACTGGCCAGGGGCTCTCAGCTCACGGTGTGTCTCGAATTCTCGCGGCTGCCGGTACTGCCGGGGGCGGATGACCTGGCCCGGGCCGGACATGTCACCGGCGCCAGCGGCCGCAACTGGGCCAGCTATGGCCAGGGCGTGCAGCTGTTCGATGGCTGCGCCGACTGGCAGCGCGCCATCCTCACCGACCCCCAGACCAGCGGCGGCCTGCTGGTGGCCTGTGCCGCGGACGCGGCGGACGCGGTGCTGGAGGTATTCCGCCGGCGGGGTTTCGAGCACGCTGCGCTCATCGGCCGGCTGGAGGCGGGGGAGGCGAAGGCGGTGGTGATCCCCTAGCCTGCGTGCCGCTGCAGCAGGGCGCGGACGTTACCTGCGCCAGAACACCGGCGTCAGCACCACCAGCAGGGTGAACAGCTCCAGCCGGCCCAGCAGCATGGAGAAGGTGCACAACCAGGTCTGGAAGTCCGTGAGTCCTGCGAAGGTGGTGGAAGGCCCCACTCGCCCCAGGCCGGGGCCGGTGTTGTTGAGTGTGACGACCACGGCGGAGAAGGCGGTGAGGATATCCAGGCCGGAGAGCGAGAGCAGGAAACTCAGCGCCACGATGGATGCCACGTAGACGAAGAAGAAGGCTAGTACCGCGTACAGGATCTTGTCCGGTACGGTGCGGCTTCCCAAGCGCACGGGTATCTCGGCGCGGGGATGGAGGAGGCGCATCAGTTCCCGGTGCACCTGCTTGTAGAGCAGCACGGCGCGCAGCATCTTGATGCCGCCGCCGGTGGAACCGGCGCTGGTGGTGAAGCTGCACAGGAACAGCAGCCACAGGCCCATGAAGGTGGGCCACTGGCCGAAGTCCGCGGTCGCCAGGCCCAGGGTGGTGGCCATGGATACCACGCTGAAGCTGGCATCCCGCAGGGCCTGGGGCAGGCTCGTGTAGATGCCCAGGAGCCAGAGCAGCAGACCCAGGCCCAGGCAGCTCCCCAGCAGGAAGAGGAAATACCAGCGGATTTCCGGGTCGGTGCGGTAGGGGGCCAGGCTCCGGCCGCGCAGGGCCAGGAAATGCAGGGAGAAGTTCAGGCCGGCGATGGCCGCGAACACCACGGTGATGAGTTCCAGGGGCAGGGACCGGAAGTAGCCGAAGCTGGCGTCATGCGAGGAAAACCCACCCAGGCCCATGACCGAGAAGGCATGCACCACCGCGTCGGCGGGTGTCATGCCGAAGGCCCAGTACAGGCCGATGCAGGCCAGGGTGAGCAGGCTGTAGACCTTCCACAGACCCTTGGCCGTTTCCGCCATGCGCGGCGTGAGCTTGTCGTCCTTCATGGGGCCAGGCGTCTCCGCCCGGAACATCTGGCGCCCACCCACCCCCAGCAGGGGCAGCACGGCCACCACCAGCACGATCACCCCCAGGCCTCCCAGCCAGTGCAGTTGCGCGCGCCAGATATGGATGGAAGCCGGCAGCTTGTCCAGGCCCGTGAGCACGGTGGCGCCGGTGGTGGTGAGGCCGGACATGGTCTCGAAATAGGCATCGGTGAAGCTCAGGCCCGGCAGGTAGATGAGCAGGGGCAGGGCGGCGAACAGGGGCGTCAGCAGCCAGGTGAGCACCACCAGCAGGATGCCGTCCCAGGCCCGCAGCTCCTGCCTCCGGTGCCGGCCTGCCAGCCACAGCGCCAGGCCGGCGGCCAGCGTGGCCAGCACGGCCACATCGTAGGCGCGCTGGGCCGCGTCGTCGGTGAATTCCGATATCGCCAGGGGCAATAGCATGGTCAGGCCGAATACGCCGAGGATCATGCCCAGCACATGCAGCAGAGGGAACAGGCGCCCCGTGGCGGGCCGCGCGCGCATGGCCCTATCTGCGCCAGAAGGCCGGGGTCAGCACGACCAGCAGGGTGAAGAGCTCCAGCCGGCCCAGAAGCATGGCGAAGCTGCATACCCAGGCCTGGAAATCCGTCAGCACGGCGTAGGTGGTGGCGGGGCCCACCTGTCCCAGGCCGGGGCCGGTGTTGTTGATGCAGCCCACCACGGCGGAAAAGGAGGTGAGCACATCCAGGCCTGTGAAGGACAGCGCGAAGGACAGGGTGACGATGGAGGCCACGTAGATGAACATGAAGGCCAGCACCGCGTACACGATCTTGTTCGGCACCACCTCGCGCCCCAGGCGCATGGGAATGCGGGCATCCGGATGCACCAGGCGCTCGAGTTCGCGGTACACCTGCTTGAACAGCAGGATGGCGCGCATCATCTTGATGCCGCCGCCGGTGGAGCCGGCGCTGGTGGAGAAGCTGCACAGGAACATGAGCCACAGGCCGGCGAAGAACGGCCACTGACCATAGTCCGTCGTGGCGAAGCCCAGGGTGGTGGCCACGGAGATGGTGTTGAACAGGGTGTAGCGCAGCGCATCGGACAGATCCAGGAACACGTCCCGCTGCCACAGCAGCAGCGCCAGCGCCAGGCCGCTGAGCAGGACGAAGCTCAGGTACCAGCGGATCTCCGGGTCGTGCCGGTAGACGCCCCAGCGCCGGCCGCGCAAGGCGGCGAAATGCGTGGCGAAGTTGATGCCGGCCAGCAGGGCGAAGACCGCCACGGCGATCTCCAGGGGGATGGAATCGAAATAGCCCATGCTGGCGTCGTGCGAAGAAAACCCCCCCAGACCCATGATGGAGAAGGCGTGCACCACGGCGTCGAAGAAGGACATGCCCAGGACCCAGAGCACAGTGATGCACACCGAGGTGAGCATCACGTACACCAGCCACAGGCCCTTGGCGGTTTCCGCCATGCGCGGCGTGAGCTTGGTGTCCTTCATGGGCGTGGGGGTCTCGGACTTGAACATCTGCCGCCCGCCCACGCCCAGCAGGGGCAGCACCGCGGTGACCAGCACGATGATGCCCAGCCCACCCAGCCAGTGCAGCTGGGCACGCCACAGGTTGATGGAGGGGGGCAGGTCGTCCAGACCGGACAGCACGGTGGCGCCGGTGGCGGTGAGGCCAGACATGGCCTCGAAATAGGCATCCGCCACGCCCAGGCCGGGCATGTGCAGGAGCAGGGGCAGGGTGGCGAAGGCGGGCAGCAGGGTCCAGGTCAGGACCACCAGCAGGATGCCGTCGCGCGTCTTCAGCTCCCTGCGCCAATGGCGCCCGCCCAGCCACAGCACCAGCCCCGAGCCGATGGTGATCGGCGCCGCCAGGTCGTAGGCGCGCTGGGCGCCGTCCCGGGTCAATTCGGCGAGCAGCAGGGGCGCCAGCATGGACAGGCCGAACACCATGACGATCATGCCCAGCACGTGCAGGATGGGGAATACCCGACGGCGCATCACTGGCATGGCGCCTGGCCTAGAAGAAACCCAGGCCCACCTGGAAGAGCTTTTCCACCTTGGGGATCATGCGCTTGTTGGGCACGAACAGGATGAGGTGGTCTTCCGCCTCGATGTGGGTGTCGTGGTGCACGATGATCACCTCGTCCCGGCGCAGGATGGCGCCGATGGATACACCCTCGGGCAGCTTGATCTCGCCGATGCGCCGGCCGATGAGCTTGGAGGACTGGGCATCACCGTGCACCACGGCCTCCAGGGCCTCGGCCGCGCCGCGACGCAGGGAGTGCACCACCGCCATGTGGCCGCGACGGATGTGCGTGAGCAGGGGGCCGATGGTGGCCTGTGCCGGCGACAGGGCGATGTCGATCTCGCCGCCCTGCAGCAGGTCCACATAGGTGGAACGGTTGATGAGCGCGATGACCTTGCGGGCCCCCAGGCGCTTGGCCAGCAGGGAGGCCATGATGTTGTCCTCGTCGTCGTTGGTGAGGGCGCAGAACACGTCGATGTCCTCCACGTTTTCTTCCAGCAGCAGGTCCTCGTCCGTGCCGTTGCCGCACAGCACCAGGGTGTGCTCCAGCTCGTGCGAGAGGGCCTCCGCGTGCTTCTTGCCACGCTCGATGAGCTTGACCTGGTAGTCCCGTTCCAGGTTCTTGGCCAGGCGGCTGCCGATGTTGCCGCCACCGGCGATCATGACCCGGCGCACGCCCTGGTCGCTGCGGCGCATCTCCTTCATGACCGCGCGGATGTGCTCGGTGGCGGCCAGGAAGAAGACCTCGTCGCCCTCCTGGATGATCGTGTCGCCCTGGGGCACGATGGCCCGGTCGTGGCGGTAGATGGCGGCCACGCGCGCGTCTATGCCTGTGCGGGCCTGGGGATGTTCGCGGAACATGAGGTGCATGTGCTCGCGCAGGTGCTTCAGGGCGTGCCCCACCATGAAGCCGCCGTGCGCCTTCACCGCCACCAGACGGATGCGCCCACCGGCGAAATCCACCACCTGCAGGGCCTCGGGATAGTCGATGAGGCGGCGCAGGTAGTCGGTGACCTCCTGCTCGGGGGAGATGACATGGTCCACATTGAAGTGCTCCGGGGCGAACAGCTCCGGGTGGCGCATGTAATCCTGCGAGCGGATACGGGCGATCTTGGTGGGGATGTTGAACAGCGTGCCTGCCAGCTTGCAGGCCAGCATGTTGGTCTCGTCGTTGAGGGTGACGGCCACCAGCATGTCGGCATCGTCGGCCCCGGCCAGGCGCAGGATGGAAGGGTGCGAGGCCTGGCCGCGCACGGTGCGCAGGTCGAAACGCTCCTGCAGGGCGGCGAGCTTTTCGGCTTCCAGGTCCACCACGGTCAGGTCGCTGCCTTCCCGCACCAGGTGCTCGGCCAGGTTGGAACCGACCTGGCCGGCGCCGAGGATGATGATCTTCATGGGGTGGTGGGCTTACAGGCGGCAGGACAGCGTGGCACGGACCGACGCCCGGGTGTCTTCACGCATCGGGGCGTGCGGGATCCGTGCCTTCACTTTTCCTTCCCCGGCGCCTCGATGCCCAGCTGTTTCACCTTGCGGTAGAGATTGGTGCGGTCCAGACCGGCCCGTTCCGCGGCCCGGCTCATGCCCCAGTTGCATTCCGCCAGCATGGCTTCCAGATAGGCCTTTTCAAACTGGTCGCGGGCATCCTTCAAGGGCAGGTGCAGCATGAGATCGATGCCGCCGGCGTGACCGGAACCGCGGCCAGTGCCCAGGATGGCGCGCACCTCCCCGGCCTCGATGGGCGCCTCGCCGCCGGCCAGGGCCAGCTTGCCCGCCAGGGCCTGCAGTTCCGCCAGGTTCTCTGGCCAGTCATGCGCGGAGAGCGCGGCCTGGGCCTCTTCCGTGAAGCGTCGGGGCGGGATGAGCAGCCGGGCGCAGGCATCCTCCACCATGCGTGACGCCAGGGCGGGGATGTCCTCGCGCCGCGCGCGCAGGGGCGGCATCTCCACCATGGCATGCACCAGCAGATCGTGCAGCTCCTGACTCAGCTGGCCCGCGGCCAGCAGCTCGGGCAGTGCAGTCTGGCTGGCGGCGACCACGCGCACACCGAATTCCGCGCGCCGGCCGATGAGCAGGGCCAGGCCGCGCTGCTGCATGGCATTGAGGATCGTCAGGTCCGGCACGAACACCAGCCCGCCCTTGGCCTGGGCCAGGATTTCGATGGGCTGATTGGCCAGGGTGGCGGGTACGTCCGCCAGCAGGAACACCCCGTCGGGCGGGGTCAGGTAACGGGCGGCCAGCTCCGCGCCGCTGCCGGCCTCCCCCACCAGGGCGACGGGCAGGCCGGCGGTCACCGCCAGGTTGAGGCGCTGGGTGAGGCGGCGGATGACCTCACCCATGCCCAGTGCGGAGAGATCGCCGCTGGTGGTGGGCCGGGACGGGCGGGTATCCAGGGCCTTCCTCACCGTTTCCAGCAGCTGCTTGTAGGCGATGGGCTTTTCCAGATAGTCGAAGGCCCCCAGGCGGGTGGCTTCCACGGCGGTATGCACGGTGCCGTGGCCGGACATCATGACCACGGGCATGGTCAGACGCCCCTGGGTCTTCCATTCCTTGAGCAGGCTGACGCCGTCCACATCGGGCATCCAGATGTCCAGCAGCACCAGGTCGGGCACCTTGTTTTCCATGGCGTTGCGGGCCGCGGCGCCGTTTTCCGCCAGGCGTACCTCATAACCCTCCTCTTCCAGGATTTCCTGCATGAGTTCGCGAATGCCGGCTTCGTCATCCACTACCAGGATCTCAGACATCTTGGCCTTCCTTTTCCGTTGCAGCACCCTCGCGTGGCCCGCGTCCGTCGCCGCCCCAATCCCTGAGGATGGGCAGGCGTACGCACACTTGGGCGCCACCGTTTTCCAGGTTGTTTACCGTGATGGTGCCATGGTGTTCTTCAACGATCTTTTTTACCACAGGCAGACCCAGCCCCGTGCCCTTGGGCTTGGTGGTGGCATAGGGCTCGAACATCCGGCCCTTGAGTTCTTCGGCGAAGCCCGGGCCATTGTCCTCCACGCACAGGTCCACGTGCTCGCCGCGCCCCAGGGTGCGTATGCGGATGCGGGCCGCGCGCTCCTCGCCCACCGCCTCCTGGGCATTCTTGATCAGATTCACCAGGACCTGGCGCAGCAAGGCGGAATCGCCGGCCACGGGAGGCAGATCGGGGTCCAGTTCCATTTCCAGCGCGTGTGCGCCGTCGTACAGGTGGGCGACCTCTCGCACCAGGGCATTGATGTCCAGCCGCTCGATCTTGGGCGAGGGCAGGCGCGCATACTGGGCGAAGGCGTCCACCAGGCCCTTCATGGCCTGCACCTGACCGACGATGGTGGCGGTGGCCCGTGTCAGGATGTCGCGCGAGGCCCCTTCCAGCCGCTCCGCCAGCTTGGCTTCCAGGCGCTCGGCGGAGAGCTGGATGGGGGTAAGGGGGTTCTTGATCTCGTGTGCCATGCGCCGGGCCGCCTCGCCCCAGGCCGCCTCGCGCTGCGCCTGCATGAGCTGGGTGACGTCGTCCAGCACCAGCACGTAATCCGGTGCTGCCGCCGCGGAAAGGGGGGCGCCCCGGGCCAGCAGGATGCGGGTACCGGTGACCGTGGACAGTTCCAGCTGTTCCAGCCAAGCCTGGGTGGGATTGCCACGGAAGTGCTCGGCCATCTGCAGGGCGAAGGCCGCCAGGCCCTTGTCCGGACCGGCCTGACCCCAGGCGCGCAGGGGACGCCCTTCCAGGTCCGCGCGGGCCGCGCCCAGGATGGCAGCGGCCGCGGGATTGGCCAGACGTACCTGCAGATCGTGTTCCAGCGTGACCACCCCCGTGGTCACGCTGGACAGCACGCCTTCCAGATAGGCATTGGCCTCCAGGATCTTGTCCTGGCGTTCTTCGGCCACGGCGCGGGCATCCGCAAGCTGGCGGGTCATGCGGTTGAAGGACTGGGTCAGCAGCCCCAACTCGTCACGGCGCGAAACTGCAGCCACCTGGCTGAAATCCCCGCGTGCCACGGCGCGCGTGCCCCGTGCCAGGGCGCGCAGGGGCGCGGCCAGGCGTTCCGACAGCAGGAAGGCCATGGTAAAGGCGGAAAACAGGGCCAGGGCCAGGGCCAGGGTCAGGGAGATGCCATACAGGCGTTTCAGGCCCAGGCGGGAGAGGTCCAGCTCCTGATAGTTCTGGTAGGCCTCCTCCACCTGCTGGGCATCCGCCGCCAACTGGTCGGGTACGGGCTGGATCACCTGCAGGACACGCAATTTCTCCGTCAGGGCCACCAGGTTTACGGGTACCACCACGTGCACGGCGATGCCATCCCCCTTTTGCGCGGCATGCAGGCGGGACCAGGGCTGTTGCAGGCGCGCCTGCCACAGGGCCCCCTGTTCCGGCGCCGGGGGCAGCAGGTCACCCCGTACGCTGGAGGCGAAACCGAGCATGCGCCCATTCTCATCGTACAGGCCCACCTCGTGCAGCCCCGCCGTCTCGCGCAGCTCATCCAGGCGCGTGGCCTGCAGGATGGCGGGCAGTTCCGCCAGTTGCTGCGCCAGGCTTTCACTCTTGCGCACCGCTTCCCGCTCCACGTGTTCCAGGGCGGAGCGCCCCAGGGACAAGCCGCCTTCCAGGGCGCGTTCCATGCGCACGTCGAACCAGGACTCGATGGAGCTGATGAGAAACTGCACCGACACGCCATACACCACCAGACCCGGCACCAGGGCCATCAGGCCGATGATGAAGAACAGGCGGGCGGTGAGTTTTGCGCCAAAAACCCCGGCCCGTATGCGCCGCAACAGGAGCAGGACCTGATAGGCGATGAGGATGGCCAGGCCCGCCACCGTGGCCACGGTGATGCCCAGCAGCAGGGGCAGGTTGCCGGCGAAGAAGGCGCTGTTGTCCGCCGCCGCGGCCAGCAGGCCGATGAGGACGGACCCCAGGAGCAGGCTGAGGGCGACGAGGTAGAGCATTACCGGTGGACGGTCGGGGGAGGCAAGGGGGATGGAAAGCGGGACCGGGAACGCCCATGTCCCGCGCGCCGCGCGCCGCACCGCATCAGTACTTCACTTCCTTTTCCTGCCAGCCCGAGTCCAGCTGCCAGCGACTGGAAGAGGCCAGGGCATTGACCTGCAGGGGCTTGGGCAACTGGGCGATGTCCAGATACATGCGCACATAGAACTTGTACTGGTTTTTCTTCTTCATCTGCCGCACGCTGAGCACGGACCAGTCGCGCAGGTCCCCGGTGGCGCGCAGGGCGTCCGCCAGGGTCTCGTGGCCGGTGGAGACTCCAGCCAGGTTCACGTAGTACTGACGCAGCAGGGCGTTATACGAAAGGCGGATGGTGCGCGTCTGTTCCGTCAGACCCTCGGCCAGCCAGTAGCTGCGTTCGCGTTCGCTCTCCGCCGCCTGCACGAAGGAAAGCTGCACGCCGCGGTGCAGGGCGTTTTCCATGGTGGAGGACAGCTGGATGTCGAAATAGCCGGAGAGCTGGAACATCTCCCCCTTGCGCACCACCTCCAGACTGGTCAGGTTGATGCCTTCCGCCCGCGCGGCGGGGCTGCCCGGCAGCCATGACAGTACCAGTGCCAGCAGCAGGGCGCGCAGCAGCACGGCACGCCATGCGCCTCTCCCGGACGGACCGTCCACGGGGGGGGCCGGGAAACGGGCGGAGCGTGCCGGCGTGTTTCTCGCGGGGCTAGGTCTTGAGCAGGCAGGCATAGAAAAAACCATCCGAATCGGTTCCCGGCAACAGCTGGCACATGTCCTCGTCTCCGACGCAGCCTGGCACATGCACAGGCAGCAGCCGGGCCTCGGGGTGTCGCGCCAGGAAGGCATCGATCCGTTCCCCATTCTCCGCGGGAAACAGGCTGCACGTGGCGTAAAGCATTCTGCCATCCATCCGCAGCAGGGGCCACAGCGCATCCAGCAGGCGCGTCTGCTCACGGGCCAGTTGTTGCATATCCTCGGCGCGCTTGAGCCACTTCCCGTCCGCGTGACGTCGGACCACGCCGGAGGCGGTGCAGGGCGCATCCAACAGGATGCGGTCGAAGGGTTCGCCATCCCACCAGTCCCACGGCTGTCCGGCATCCCCATGGCGCGCCTCGGCCTGCAGGCCGAGGCGCGCCAGGGTATCACGCACCCGCGTCAGACGCCGTGCATCGCTGTCCAGGGCCAGCAGACGCGGCGCATGCCTTTCCAGCAGGTGGGCAGTCTTGCCACCGGGTGCGGCGCAGGCATCCAGCACGCGCATGCCGTCCTCGCAGCCCAGCAGCGGCGCCGCCCACTGCGCGCCCAGGTCCTGGACCGAGGCCCAGCCGGTCTGGAAATGCGGCAGCTCGGCCACGGGCACCGGTTGCTCCAGGGTCAGCGCCCAGGGCCCGGTCTGGCGGTTGGCATGGCCCGCCTGTGTCAACAGGCGTGAGTAGTCCTGCACGCTCGTCTGGCGCCGGTTCACCCGCAGGGTCATGGGCGGATGGCCGTTCTGGGTCGCGACGATGGCCTGCCAGGAATCCGGGTAGGCAGCCTGCAGGCGCTCCAGCCACCAGGCGGGAAAGTTCCAGCGCGCCTCCGGGTCCGCCAGGAGCGCGGTCTCCAGCTCCATCTGGCGGCGGCGGAAGTTGCGCAGGATGGCGTTGGCGAAGCCACGCGCCCGGGGATGGTCCCGGGCCACGCCGGCCACGCTGTCATGCACCACGGCGTAGTCCGGGCCGGTGCGTGCATCCAGTTCATGCAGCCCCACCAGCAGGGGCCCGAGCAGCGTGGGTGGCGACAGGGCGCGTCCGGCCAGGGCACGCAGGAAGAAGCGCAGCCTTCCGGCCCGGCGCAGCGTGCCATAGGCCAGGCTTTGCGCGGCCGCGACGACACGGGGATCGGCACCGGTCGCACGGGTCTCCTGCAAGGTCAGGGTGAGGCCGCGTCCTTCCAGCAGAACGGCATTCACCAGCCGAGCGGCAAGCATGCGGGACGGGCTGGCCGGCATGACGGAAACTCCGCCTTCAGGCCAGGGTGATGATGCGGTCGCGTCCGGCGTTCTTGGCCTGATAGAGGGTTTCGTCCGCGCGGCGCAGGAGGGAGTGACCGTTGTCCTCCTCGCGCAGGGCCGACACCCCGGCACTGAAGGTGGCATGGATGGTCCGACCCTCGCTCACCAGGGGGGATTTGCGCATCACCTGTTGCAGTCGCCCCAGCACCAGCATGGCGCCGCGCAGGTCGGTTTCCGGCAGCACCAGGATGAATTCCTCGCCTCCGTAGCGCACCAGGGCATCGGACTTGCGCAGCACGCTGCGTATCAGCGACGTGAAGTGCACCAGCATCTGGTCCCCCACGGCGTGGCCATAGGTGTCGTTGATCTTCTTGAAGTGGTCCAGGTCCACCATGGCCAGGCTCAGCCTGGCCTTGTTGCGCTGGCAGCGCGCCACTTCCCGCTCCAGGACCTGGTCCAGGCCACGGCGGTTGAGGGCGCCGGTCAGGGCATCCTCGTTCAGCAGCTGGCGGGTTTCCGACAGCTCGCTTTGTATGCTGACGAGGGCATGTCGGGTTTCCACCAGTTCCCTGTGGCTGGCCTCCACCCTGTTCTGGATGCCACCGGCCTGGCTCACCACGAGGCCGAGCAGACGCAGGATTTCCGCCTTGTCCCGGCTGTGCTTGAGGCTGTCGACGTTGCCGGACAGGTCCTTGTTCTTTTCCCCCAGGTCCTTGGCCAGGCTTTCCGTCTTCTCGCTCATGTCCTGGACCATTTCCCGCAGGGTCTTGAGCAGCTCCAGGCAGAAGGTGTTGTTCTGCGCCCCTTCAGCCGCCTCGGGCGGCCCTGCCTGCACCCCGGCGATTTCGTAGTACACGCGCTGGTAGTTTTCCGGCGTGGGGGCCTCGCCCGTCTCCTTGAGGCGTTGCATGACGGCGAGCGCGATGACGTTGGGGGTCTGGGCCATGATGCGGTGCTGGACTCCTACTCGATTATCGGCCTGGGATGGAAATCCTTTAGGGCCGCGCCGCCTGGCGGCGCGACTGCAGGGCCTCCCGCGCAGACCCCTCGCCGCGTGTCGAATGACGGTTCACGGCATTCGGCCGGCACCCGTGCTTCCCGGCGCCTCCCCAAGCGGGTGCGATCCGGGATAATAGCGCTGTTCTTCCGCTCATCATCCTGCCATGCATATTCACATCCTGGGCATCTGCGGCACCTTCATGGGCGGGGTCGCGGCCATCGCCCAGCAGGCGGGCCATACCGTCACGGGATGCGACAACCATGTCTATCCGCCCATGAGCACCCAGCTCGAAAGCCTGGGCATCCGGCTCACCCAAGGCTATGGTACGGAGCAACTGGATCTGGCACCGGACATCTGGGTGGTGGGCAACGTCGTGGCCCGGGGCAGGCAGCCCCTCATGGAGGCGATCCTCGACCGGGGACTGCCCTATACCTCAGGCCCCCAGTGGCTGGCCGAGCAGGTGCTGCGGCACAAGTGGGTGCTGGCGGTGGCGGGTACCCATGGCAAGACCACCACCGCCTCCATGCTGGCCTGGATCCTGGAGGATTGCGGCCTCGATCCGGGCTATCTGATCGGCGGCGTACCCCTGAACTTTGGTGTCTCCGCCCGCCTCACCGGCGCCTCCTTCTTCGTCATCGAGGCGGACGAGTACGACACCGCCTTCTTCGACAAGCGTTCCAAGTTCGTGCACTACCGGCCCCGCACGCTGGTGATGAACAACCTGGAATACGACCACGCCGACATCTTTCCCGACCTGGCCGCCATCGAGACCCAGTTCCACCACCTGGTGCGCACCGTACCGGGCAACGGCCTGGTGATCAGCCAGGGTGGAGACGCCAGCCTGGAGCGGGTGCTGGAGCGGGGTTGCTGGACGCCGGTGGAACGCTTCGACCTGGCGGGGGGCTGGCGCGCCGAGCCCCTGGCGGGGAGCGCCAGCCGATTCGACGTCTGGCTGGGGGATGCCGCGCTGGGTCGGGTGGAGTGGGATCTGCTGGGCGAGCACAACCGCCGGAACGCCCTGGCCGCCATCGCCGCCGCCCGCCATGCCGGGGTGCCGCCGCGGGACGCCATTGCCGCTCTGGCGCGCTTCCAGAATGTGAAACGGCGCATGGAGGTGCGCGGCGGCGCCCACGGCATCACGATCTATGACGACTTCGCCCACCACCCCACGGCCATCGCCAGCACCATCGCCGGTCTGCGGGCCCAGGTAGGCGCGCAACGCATCCTCGCGGTGCTGGAGCTCCGTTCCAACACCATGAAGCTGGGGGTCATGAAGGCCCAGCTGCCCGCCAGTCTGGCGGGAGCGGACCGGGTGTATTGCTACAGCGGCGGCATCGCCTGGGACGTGGCCGCCGCGCTGGCCCCCCTGGGCGACAAGGCCGGCACCTACGCCGACCTTTCCGCCCTGGTGGAGGCCATCGCGCGGGAGGGCCGCGCCGGCGATCATGTGCTGATCATGAGCAACGGCGGCTTCGGCGACATCCACGCCAAGCTGTTGACGCGGCTGCGCGATCCGGCGGCGGGGCCGGCGCGTGCCCGACGGCATGCATAGCGAGCCCCTGCTGCGACTGGAGGCGTTTGCGGACGGGCAGATCTTGCGCCTGGCCGGCGACTGGCGGTTGTCCCGGCTGGCGGAACTGCGCGCCGTCCTGAACGGGTTGCCGGCCCTGGATGCGCGGTGCCTGCGCATCCAGGGCAGCGGCCTGCGGGCCCTGGACAGCGCCGCCGCCCTGCTGCTGATCCAGGGCCTGCGTGCCCATGGCGTGGTCTGGGAGGAGGCCCGTCTGCAGGATTTTGCGCCGCGCCATCTGGGGTTGCTGGCGCTGGTGGATGCGCGCATGCAGGCGCCGGAGGCACCCCCCGCCGCCCGGATGGGCTGGCTGACGCGCCTGGGCGGGATGGCAGTGGGTGCGCTGGATGCCGGGCGCGGCATGCTGGCCTTCATCGGCCATGTGGGTCAGGCCCTGGGCGAGATCCTGGCTCGCCCAGGACGCCTGCGCCCGCGCGAATTGTTCACCCAGCTGGAAGTGGTGGGCCTGGAGGCCCTGGCCATCGTCGGTCTCATGACCTTTCTCGTGGGGATGGTCTTCGCGCACCTGCTGGCCACCCAGATCGAGAAATTCGGTGCCAACATCTTCGTGGTGGATGGCGTGGCCCTGGCCCTGACCCGTGAGCTGTCCCCCATGCTCACCGCTATCCTGGTGGCGGGCCGCTCCGGCGCCGCCTTCACCGCCCAGATCGGTGCCATGAAGGTGACCGAGGAACTGGACGCCATCTCCACCCTGGGTCTGTCTCCCTATCAGGTGCTGGTCCTACCCCGCCTGCTGGCCATCGTCCTGGTCATGCCCCTGCTGACCTTCTTCGGTGACCTGACCGGCCTGCTGGGCTCGGCTCTCATCGCCGCGCAGCAGCTGGACATCACCTTCTTCACCTTTTTCAGCCGCCTCAAGGACGTGCTGAGCCTGAAATCCGTGTTCTTCGGTCTGTACAAGGCACCGGTGTTCGCCGTGGCCATCGCCCTCATCGCCTGCCGCAACGGTTTTGCCGTCAGCCGGGATGCCCGCAGCGTGGGCGAGCGCACCACCGCCACGGTGGTGCAGAGCCTGGTGGCGGTGATCCTCATCAACGCCGCATTCGCCGTCACCTCGGCGGACTACGCGGGCTGATGCACACCCACGCGCCCATCCTGCAAGCCGAGGGCATCCGCACCCACCTGGGGGGACGCTGGCTGCACGATGGCGTGGACTTCAGCCTGAACCCGGGCGAGGTGGTGGCGCTCATCGGCGGCAGCGGCACGGGCAAGACCGTGCTGCTGCGGGAGTGCATCGGCCTGTTGCGGCCCACTGCGGGTACGGTGCGTATCCTGGGAGAAGACATCTGGCGCCTGTCCGGCCGGGAGCTGGACCGGGTGCGCCGCCGCTTCGGCATGCTGTTCCAGGAAGGGGCCCTGTTCTCGTCCCTGAGCGTGGCACAGAACGTGGCCGTGCCCCTGCGTGAACACAGCGCACTGCCCCGTGGGCTGCGCGATGAGGTGGTGCGCCTGCGCATCCGCCTGGTGGGCCTGCCCCTGGACGCGGCCGACAGGCGCCCCGCCGAGCTGTCCGGGGGCATGAAGAAACGCGCGGCCCTGGCCCGGGCCCTGGCCCTGGAGCCGGAGCTGTTGTTCCTGGACGAGCCCACCTCGGGTCTGGACCCCATCAGCGCCCGGGAATTCGACCATCTGCTGCGTACCCTGAGCGACAGCCTGGGCCTGGCCACCCTGCTCACCACCCACGATCTGGATACCCTGTGGGGCCTGGTGGACCGGGTCATCGTGTTGCATGCCGGCCGGGTGATCGCCGACGGGCCCGTGGCCCAGGTGGCCAGGATGGAGCACGAATGGATACGATCCTATTTCTCCTCTCATGCGGGGGGAAGGAGCTGAAGAGTGGAACCTGAAGCGCGTTATGCCTGGGTGGGTCTGGGCGTGCTGGCCCTGGTGGCCCTGCTGGCGGGCGGCCTCTACTGGCTCGCCGGCGGCACCGAAAACCAGGTCGTGAAACGCTACACCATCTATTTCGAGAAGCAGTCCCTGGAGGGGCTGCAGATCGGCAGCGATGTACGCATGCGTGGCATCAAGGTGGGCAAGGTGGAGGACTATGCGATCCTGCCCGGGGATGCACGTCGGGTACGGGTCATCCTGCAGGTGGATGCGCGCACGCCGGTGCTGCGCGGGGTGCGCGCGGAGGTGGCGCGGCACATGGTCACCGGTCTGGCGGCCGTGGATCTGGTGAATCCGGCCGAGGGCGGTCCCCCCCTCCTGGAGGTGCCCGAGGCAGAGCCCTACCCCGTCATCGAGGAAGGTGTGCCCCAGTTCGCCCGGGTGGCCAGCACCCTGGAAGACATGAGCCTGGAAGGCCGCGAGGCCCTGGTGCGCTTCAACGCCCTGCTGGCCCAGCGCAACCAGGAGGCCATCGCCGGCATCCTGAGCAACCTCGAGCATCTCACCGCCGATCTGCGTCAGCACCTGCCGGGTCTGCGCGAAGATCTGACCGCCACCCTGGCCAGCTCCCGCCGGGCAGCGATGCGTCTGGACGAGCTGGGCAGCAACGCCGGCCAGATGCTGCAGCACACCGATGCACGCCTGGGCCGGGTGACGGCGGCCACGGAATCCACCCTGGCGGCGGCGCGCCAGACCCTGTCCATCCTGGACGGAGAGGTGCGCGGCCTGGCTCTGCAGCTGCGCCTGTCCGCGGATCTGGCCAGCCAGGAGATCCAGACCACGGCCCACTCCCTGCGCCTGGCCGGAGACGCCCTGCAGGGGAGTGGCCGCGCACTCGCGGACCCGGCGCGCCTGTTGTACGGGGCCAACCTGGATACGCTGGGGCCGGGGGAGAAGAAATGAGGCGCGCAAGTCTGGCCGGGCTGCTGTGCCTGCTCCCGCTGCTCCTGGCGGGTTGTGCCCTGCCGGGCAAACCGCCGGTGGCGGTGAGCTATTACGTGCTCACGGACCCGGGCCCGATCGAGCGCAGTCCCGTCATCCATCCCGGTACCCTGCTGTTGCGGGAGATGGAGGCCCCACCCTTCTACCAGGATACCGCCCTGGCCTTCAGCCGGGCCCCGGGCACCCGCGGCCAGTATCAGTACGCCCGCTGGAGCGAGCCCGTGGCCCGACGCCTGAGCTGGATGTTGCGCCAGCGTCTGGAGTCAGCGGGGGTGTTCCAGGCGGTGGCTCCCCTGGGCAGTGGCGTTTATGGCGATTTCCAGCTCAACACCCGCCTCGTGGACTTCTACCACGATGCCACGCATGCCCCCGGGGTGGCCCTCATGCTGCTAGAGGCGGAGCTGGTGCGGCGCGCCGACGCAGGCCTGGTGGCGCGGCGGATCTTCGTGACCCAGGTACCGGCCCAGAGTTATGACGCCACCGGTGCCGCCGATGCCCTGGGACAGGCCGCCAATCAGGTCATGGACGAGCTGATCGCCTGGCTGGCACGGATACGGACAGGCGATGCCCGGTAAAATGCCCGCCCACGGCGATACCCACCCAACGCATGCTCCTCTACATCCATGGCTTCAACAGTTCTGCTCAGTCCGGCAAGGCGCGCGAGCTGGCCGCCTGGATGGGTGCCCGGGGCCTGGCCGAAGCCCAGGTCTGCCCGGATCTGCCTTCCCGGCCTGCCCGGGCCATGACCCTGCTGGAGGACCTGGTGATGGCCTCGCGGGGCCCTGCCAAGCTCATCGGCAGCTCCCTGGGGGGGTTCTATGCCACCTGGCTGGCGGAAAAACACGATCTCAAGGCAGTACTGGTGAACCCCTGCGTGGCCTGTCATGACAAACTCGCGGCCTATGTGGGCCAGACCCAGAAGAACTGGCACAGCGGCGAGGAATACGTCTTCACGCAGACCCATCTGAGCGAACTGCGGGCCCTGGCGGTGCGGCCACGCCGCCTGCGCAACTACCTGCTGCTGCTGGAAACCGGCGACACGGTATTGGATTACAGGGAGGCCGTGGACTTCTATGCCGGCGCCCGGCAGGTGGTGCTGGCGGGCGGCGATCACGGCTTTACACGCTTCACCGAATACCTGCCCGCCATTCTGGAGTTTTGATGTTTTTGCTTTACGAGGAAGACGGCGATATCAAGGCCGGCACGCTCCTGATGGACAACGTCGGTTCCCTGCAGATCGAGTCCCAGCACGGCAGGCGCGGCAAGTTGAAGGCCGCCAACGTACTCCTGCGTTTCGCCAGCCCGGCTCCGGCCGAGGTCATGCAGGCGGCCCGGGTCCAGCAGGCGGACCTGGACCTGGACTTCCTCTGGGAGGCGGCGGGGGAGGCGGAATTCGGCTTCGAGGATCTGGCTGCCGACTATTACGGCCACAAGCCCAGCGCTCCGGAGGCAGCGGCCATCGCCCTGGCCCTGCATGGCGCGCCCATCTTCTTCCAGAAGAAGGGCAAGGGCCGTTACAAGGCCGCGCCCGCAGAGCAGCTTGCGGCGGCCAAGGCGGCCCTGGAGCGCAAGGCCCGGGAGACGGCCCAGCGGGCCCGGTGGGTGGAAGAGCTCAAGGCAGGCCGGCTGCCGGAGGACTTCTCCGGCAGGGTGAGCGAGCTGGCCCACAAGCCGGACAAGAACAGCCTGGAATACAAGGCCCTGGCGGACGCCAGCGCCGAGACCGGCCTGTCGGTGGTGCGCCTGCTGGACCGGTGCGGCGCCATTTCCTCGCCGCATGAATTCCATGTACAGGCCTTTTTGCTCACCCACTTTCCGCGTGGCCGTGGCTTTCCCGCCGTATCTCCGCCGCCGCCCCCGCCGCCGCTGCCGTTCCATCCGACCCCGGCCTTCAGTATCGACGACGCCGAGACCACGGAAATCGACGATGCTTTTTCCGTCGTCTTCCGGCCAGACGGCAGCGTGCGCGTGGGCATCCACATCGCCGCGCCGGCCCTGGCCATCGCCCCGGGCTCCGAGCTGGATCGCCTGGCGGCCAGCCGCCTGTCCACGGTGTATCTGCCCGGGGACAAGATCACCATGCTGCCCGAGGGACTGTTTGCCGAATACAACCTGGCGCAAGACCAGGATTGCCCCGCGCTCTCCCTGTATGTGGACGTGGCGCCGGACCATGGCATCCTGGCCCTCGCCACGCGCATGGATCGGATACACGTGGCCGCCAATCTGCGGCATGCCAGCCTGGAACAACTGTTCAACGTGGAGACCATAGGCCGCGACGGCCCCGACTATGCCTTCCGTGGGGAGCTGGAATGGCTGCACGGTTTCGCCGGACATCTCGCGCGGCGGCGGGGCAAGGAAGATGCGGTGCAACGCCATGATTACCTCTTCCAGGTGACGGGCGAGGCGCCCAACGAGCGGGTGGAGATCATTCCCCGCCTGCGCGGCAACCCCATCGACAAGCTGGTGTCGGAGATGATGATCCTGGCCAACAGCCACTGGGCCGGGATGCTGGTGGACAAGGGTGTGGCCGGGGTATACCGGGCCCAGACCGCCGGCAAGGTGCGCATGAGCCTCAAGCCCGCGCCACACGAAGGCCTGGGGGTGGAGCAGTACGTCTGGAGCACCTCGCCCCTGCGGCGCTATGTGGATCTCATCAATCAGCGCCAGATCCTGGCCGCCAGCCAGGGCGATCCAGCCCCCCACGCGGGCAATGACCCCCTGCTGTTCGCCATCATGCGGGATTTCGAGCTGGCCTATGATGCCTATGCCGAATTCCAGCGCCGCATGGAGCGCTACTGGTGCCTGCGCTGGCTGGCCCAGGAGGGCGTGCGGGAACTGGGTGCCAGCCTCATCCGCGAGAATCTGGTGCGCTTCGATCGCATCCCCCTCATCACGCGGGTGAGCGGGGCACCCACCCTGAACCCGGGGGACCGGATGCGGGTGGAGATCGGCGAGATGGATCTGCTGGAGATCGAACTGAAATGCCGCTACCTGGGGCCATGGGCGGAGCCGTCTCGCGCCTGAGGTCGGCCTTCGCGCCGGCACCCTATGATCCGCTCACCTCGGCGCATTGGGATGACCGCTTCACCAAGGCCATCCTCATTTCCGCCATCGCGCACACGGTGTTGCTCTTCGGCCTGCAATTCCAGCAGGCCAACCCCCGCCTGTTCGAAAACCATGATCCGCCCATCGACGTGGTGCTGGTCAACGCCCAGTCCCAGGAACGGCCCCTGCAGGCCGACGTACTGGCCCAGCACAATCTGGACGGTGGCGGCACGGTGGAGGAAGAGCGGCAGGCCAGCTCACCCCTGCCGGTGTCGCCCCAGGACCGGCCCATGAGCGCCGAGGCGCGGACCAGCGCCCGTGTGCAGGCCCTGGAGGAGCAGGCCCGGGCCCTGATGCAGCAGATCAAGTCCAACTACCAGGCAGCGGAACAGCAACCTCAGGCCGAGGCGGAACCCCGACCCCCCACACCCCTCCCGGCACCCGCCGACCTGGCCCAGCGCAGCCTCGAGATGGCGCGTCTGCAGGCCCGCATCGACCAGGACTGGGACGAATACCAGAAGCGCCCCCGACGCATGTTCGTGGGGGCCCGCGCGCAGGAATACACCTTTGCCCAGTATGTGGACGACTGGCGCATCAAGGTGGAGCGGGTGGGCAACATGAACTACCCCGAGGCGGCCCGACGGGAAAGCCTGTATGGATCCCTGGTCCTGACGGTCAGCATCCAGGCCGACGGCAGCCTGGAGTCGGTGCAGGTGGAGCGCTCTTCAGGTTCCCGCATCCTCGATGCCGCCGCCGTGAAGATCGTGGAAATGGCTGCCCCCTATGCGGCCTTCACCCCGGCCATGCGCAAGAAGGTGGACATCCTGGGCATCACCCGCACCTGGACCTTCACCCGCTCGGACCACCTCACCAGCCAGTAGGCCGGCATGCCGCCCCGGGCGCGGCGCGGGTCTGTGCGGCACACCCGATAAGCCGGATATTCGATCGATAAATTCAATTTATTCGATAAAATGCGCGGGTTCACTTTCGTGCGAGATTCCATCATGCCCATCGGTACCACCCTGACCCAGTTCATCATAGAGGAGCAGCGCCGCATCGCCGGTGCCACCGGCGATTTCACCGCCCTCCTGAACGATCTGGCCACCTCCATCAAGGTCATCTCCAATGCCGTCAACAAGGGCGCGCTCATCGGCGTCATGGGCACCCTGGAGAGCGAGAACGTGCAGGGCGAGACCCAGAAGAAGCTGGACGTCATCACCAACGACATCATGCTGCGCCACAACGAATGGGCGGGTCATCTGGCGGGCATGGCCTCGGAGGAGATGGACGAGGTCTACGCCATCCCCGGCCAGTACCCCCTGGGCAAGTACCTGCTGGTGTTCGACCCGCTGGATGGTTCCAGTAACGTGGACATCAACATCTCCGTGGGCACCATCTTCAGCATCCTGCGGGCGCCTGTGGCCAACCGGGCCGCCGGCACCGAAGACTTCCTGCAGCCCGGCGTGAAGCAGGTCTGCGCCGGTTACGCCCTGTACGGCTCCTCCACCATGCTGGTGCTCACCACCGGGCATGGCGTCAACGGCTTCACCCTGGACCGCGAGGTGGGCGAATTCCTGCTCACTCATCCCAACATGCGCATCCCCGAAGATACCAAGGAGTTCGCCATCAACACATCCAACCGCCGCTTCTGGGAAGCCCCGGTGCAGCGCTATGTGGAAGAATGTCTGGCGGGCAAGGAAGGCCCTCGGGGCAAGGATTTCAACATGCGCTGGGTGGCCTCCATGGTGGCGGAGGTGCACCGTATCCTCACCCGGGGCGGCATCTTCATGTATCCCCGGGATACGAAGGATCCGGCCAAGCCCGGCAAGCTGCGTCTGCTCTACGAGGCCAACCCCATGTCCATGATCGTGGAACAGGCCGGTGGCGCCTCCTCCACCGGCTACGAGCGCATCCTCGATATCCAGCCGGAAGGCCTGCACCAACGGGTAGCCGTGATCCTGGGTTCGAAAAACGAGGTGGAGGTGGTGGTGGAATACCATCGCACCGCCTGAATTGCCCGGCAGAAGCGCGCGCGACGGTTGTCATGCGCGCACTCCCTCGTCGCGCGCTGGGGTGTGTCCACAATAGCGGGCCTGCTCAAGATGTATCCCGCGGCCACCTGAACCGTGCCCGCGTCTCGTGTCCAAAACACCCCAGGCCCTTTATTTCGGATGCACCCCGCCGGGGGCGCGGGGCCGTGGATCAAGACGAAGAAACCCCGTCACTGCCGAGGATTCAAGTTGCCCGGAATGGCCGGTCTCGAATCCATGGGCATTACCTCAGTTGAGGAGCTTCAGCTCCACACGGCGGTTGCGCATGCGTCCCGCTTCGGTCTCGTTGTCGGCGATGGGCATTGATTCCCCATAGCTCTTGGCCGTCAGGCGAGCCGCGTCGATCCCCTGCGAGGTGAGATAGTGCAAGACCGACCTGGCGCGCCGCTCACCCAGACCCAGGTTGTACCAGTCCGTGTTGCGGCTGTCGGTATGCCCCGCGATCTCCACCTTCACACGGGGATTGGCCTTCAGGGTGGCCACGACTTCGTTCAGGATGGCCACGGCATCGGGCCGCAAGGCATCCTGGTCATTGTCGAAGTGCACGCCGGGCAGGACGATGACCTTGGGCAGACTGCAGCCGCGCGCATCCACCTTGTCTCCCGCCGGGGTGGCGGGGCATTCATCGAGGGCGTCGACGACTCCATCGCCATCGCCATCCAGCTCGCAGCCGCGCGCATCCACCTTGCGGCCGGCGGGCGTGTCGGGGCACTGGTCCAGGCGGTCCACCACGCCGTCCCCGTCGCTGTCCGGCTCACAGCCGTTGGCATCGACCCGGGCACCGGCCGGGCTGTCCGGACACTTGTCCAGGGCATCCACCACGCCGTCACCATCGCTGTCCAGCTCGCAGCCATGGGCATCCACCTTGCGGCCGGCGGGTGTGTCGGGGCACTGGTCCAGACGGTCCACCACGCCGTCCCCGTCGCTGTCCGGCTCGCAACCCGTGGCATCGACCCTGGCACCCCTGGGGGTATCGGGGCAGCGGTCCTGGCCGTCCAGGACACCGTCGCCATCACTGTCCATGGCCCTGGAGGCCGCGGCGGGGGCAGGCTTGGCCGCCACGTCGCCGGGGCAGGGCGCGTCCAGCAGGCCCCGGCCCGGGCAACCTATGGTCTTGTACAGCTCGTAGCCGGTGGTCTTGCCAGTGTTGCTGGCGGCATTGCTGGGGTCGTAATAACGTTCTGCAGCCTGGGCAACACCGCCCATGGTGAGCAGAACGAGCAGGGATAGCGGCTTGAATCGCATGCAATACTCCTAGTTCGTTGGATTAAACCGGGTCTCTTGTCGGCGCATGCCCCGGTGTGTGGATTGAACGGGTGTCCTTGGCAAGTCCTCGACGCCGATCATCCCGCGCCGTCCACGGGACCCGGCGAATGATCAGGGCCCTGCGTGCGCTCGTGGCCGTCTCCATCCCGTCCCGTCATCTCTTCAGGGTGTCGCGGATTTCGCGCAGCAGCACGATGTCTTCCGGCGTGGCCGGGGTCTCGGCCGGCACCGATTCCTCCTGGTGCTTCAGGCGATTGATGGCCTTGATCGCCAGGAAGATGGCGAAGGCGATGAGCACGAAATCGAGGATGCTCTGTATGAAGGCGCCGTACTTGATCAGGGGAACCCCCGCCTTTTCCGCCTCCTCCAGGCTGGCGAAGGTCTGGGTCGACAGGGCGACGTACAAATGCTTGAAGTCCACCTCGCCCAGCAAGGCTCCCAGCAGGGGGGTAATGACATCTCCCACCAGGGAAGCGACGATCTTGCCGAAGGCGGTGCCGATCACCACGCCCACGGCCATGTCCACCACATTGCCACGCATGGCGAACTCTTTGAATTCCTGCAGAAAACTCATCGCGGTCTCCTCATGCGGGGTGGAAATCTGAGCACAAGCACCGGCTCTACGCAGTGCCAAGGTTCACACCCGAGCAGGTGGCCGCGTGGCGAGGCGCGATCAGTCACCACTCATGCCCGCTACGGTAATGCCGGCCTGGCCCGCGAAGGCGAGCATGCGGTTGATGGAACGCGCCGCCCTGGCGCCCACCTGCGGATCCACATGGACCTCGTTGTCTCCCGTTTCCAGCACGTGCAACAGCTTCTTCAGGCCGTTCATGGCCATCCAGGGACAGTGCGCGCAGGACACGCAGGTGGCGCCGTGTCCACCGGTGGGAGCCTCGAGCAGCGTCTTGGCGGGCGCCACGGCATGCATCTTGTGAAAGATACCGTTGTCCGTGGCGACGATGAAGCTTGGGTTGGGCAGTTCGCCGACCGCGCGGATGAGCTGGGTGGTGGAGCCCACCACGTCGGCCAGATCGATGACGCTGGCGGGGGACTCGGGATGCACCAGCACCGCGGCCTCGGGGTGCTCCCGCCTGAGGGCACGGATGCCTTCGGCCTTGAAGCGCTCGTGTACCACGCAGGCTCCCTGCCAGAGCAGCATGTCCGCGCCGGTGACACGCCGCACGTAATCACCCAGGTAGCGGTCCGGGGCCCAGATGAGTTTCCGGCCCTGCTCCTTGAGGTGCCTGGCCACCTTCACGGCGATGCTGGAGGTGACCACCCAATCCGCGCGCGCCTTCACCTCGGCCGAGGTGTTGGCGTAGACCACCACGGTACGATCCGGGTGGGCATCGCAAAACTCGCCGAATGCGTCGGCCGGGCAGGACAGGTCCAGGGAGCACTCCGCGCCGAGATCCGGCATCAGCACGCGCTTCTCCGGGTTCAGGATCTTGGCGGTCTCGCCCATGAAACGCACACCCGCGACGATCAGGGTGCGTGCCTGGGCGGCATGGCCAAAACGTGCCATCTCCAGGGAGTCCGACACGCAGCCACCAGTTTCCTCGGCCAGCCGCTGCAGGTCTCCCGAGGTGTAGTAATGCGCCACCAGCACGGCATCCTGCTCGCTGAGGAGCGGTTTGATGCGGCTTATCAGGGCCTCGCGCTCGCCGGGTTCGAGCCGCTCCTCCTGCACGGGCGGGACGTGCGTGACCGCGTGGGCCGGAGGGATGGGGATGGAGACCGTTGACATGACGTTCATCAGCTGTACGGGCTTCGGTTGTAGTGGCGAGAGCATGCCCCTGTCAAGCTGCGCGCGCGTGCGCTTACCGGTCCGATCCACGCACGGCTCGGAACCGGTATCCGTTCGCTATACTCCGCCTGCGTTGCGCACTCCACGGGGCCATGAAACTCAAACCCAAAATCTGGCTATTGCTGGGCGGCATACTGGGTCTGGTCCTGAGCGTGGACCTGGCTGTCAGCCATCGCAAGCTGAAGGAGGAGACCCGCACCGAAGTCCAGTATGACGCGCAGACCATCTACGGTTTCATGATGGCCACACGCCGCATCTATCAGGAGGTCTTCATCGCCAGCGGCCTGCCGGTGAATGACCGGACCATCGGTTTCCTGCCCGCGCATTCCTTTTCCCGCATCGCCAAGGACTTCGCCAACTGGAATCGCAGCGGCATCATCTTCAACAACGTCTCGGATGTGCCGCGCAATCCGGCCAACCGGGCGGACCGTTTCGAGATGGAAGCCATCGCCTGGTTTCGCGCCAATCCCCAGGCCACACAGCGCCTCACCGAGATCGTGACCGACCAGGGTGTGGGTTACCAGCTTTTCACCGCACCCATCCGCATCGAACCCTTTTGCCTCAGATGCCATGGCGAGAAGGAGGCTGCGCCACCCACCATCCGGGAACGCTATGCCACGGCCTATGGCTACAGGGTGGGCGATCTGCGTGGTGTGGTCAGCATCCGCATCCCCACCGCCAAGTTCGAGGAACGCCTGTGGCGCATCTGGCGCGATCAGCTGTTCAAGAGCCTGATCGGCTACGCGGCGATTTTCCTGGTCCTGGGACTGATCCTCGATCGCCTGGTACTGGCCCGGATCCTGCGTCTGCGCGAAGGCGCCCAACGCCTGGCCCAGGGGGAATACGACACACGCATCGAACAGGGCCCGGTGTCCGCCGGTAATTCCGACCATGGAGATGAAATCGGCGATCTGGCCGCCACCTTCAACCACATGGCCAGCGAGGTGCAGAGCCGGGATCGGACCCTGGTTCAGCTGTCCCAGGCCGTGGAGCAGAGTCCCGCCAACATCGTCATCACCGATCTGAGTGGTCACATCGAGTACGTCAACGCGGCCTTTCTCCGCAATACGGGCTACAGGCGGGAAGAGGTGCTGGGTGCCAACCCCAGCATCCTGCAGTCGGGCAAGACCCCGGCGGAGACCCATGCCGGACTGTGGACCGCGCTGCGCGCCGGCCACACCTGGGAAGGCGAGTTCATCAACCGCCGCAAGGATGGCAGCGAATACGTCGAATCCGCCATCGTGGCGCCCGTGCGCGACACCGATGGTGTGATCACGCATTACCTGGCGGTGAAGCAGGACATCACCGAACGCAAACAGGCCGAGGCCGAAATCCACAACCTGGCCTACTTCGATCCCCTCACCGGCCTGCCCAACCGGCGCCTGCTCATGGATCGCCTGGAACAGGCGCTGCTCGCCAGCCGGCGCAGTCAACATCACGGTGCCCTGCTGATCCTGGACCTGGACAACTTCAAGAACCTCAACGATACCCGCGGTCACGATGTCGGCGATCAACTGCTGGTGGAGATGGGCCGGCGTCTACCGGCCAGCGTGCGCGAGGAAGATACGGTGGCGCGTCTGGGTGGCGACGAATACGTGGTGATCCTGGAAAACCTGGATACGGATGAGGCCACCGCGGCCCAGCAAGCCGGGATGATCGCCGAGAAGATTCGTGCCGTCTTGAGCCAGCCCTACACCCTGCAGGGCGGCAATACCCAGTACGAGACCACGGTCAGCATCGGCATCACCTTGTTCCACGACCACGGTGACTCCCAGGAGACCCTGCTCAAGCAGGCGGATGTGGCCCTGTATCAGGCCAAGGACGCGGGACGCAACCAGATCCGTTTCTTCAATATCGCCATGCAGATCGCCATCGATGCGCGCACCGGCCTGGAGAACGCCCTGCGCCACGCCTTGGCAAGAAATGAATTGCGGCTGCACTACCAGCCCCAGGTGGATGAGGCAGGGCGCCTGACTGGTGCCGAAGCCCTGTTGCGCTGGCAGCGCTCGGATGGGAGCCTGGTTCCCCCAGGCCAGTTCATTCAGCTGGCGGAGGAGTCCGGCCTGATCCTGAGCATCGGCGCCTGGGTGTTCCAGACCGCTTGTGCGCAGCTCAAGGTCTGGTCCCTGGAGCCGGCGAGCCGTGATCTGGACCTGGCCATCAACGTCAGTGGCCGCCAGTTCCACGATGCCAACTTCGTGACACAGATCTCGGCCTGTATCCATGCGCATGGCATCCACCCCGCGCGCCTGAAGCTGGAGATCACGGAAAGCGTGGTGCTGGACAACGTGGAGGAGGTCATCGAGCGCATGCGTGAATTGAAGGCCCTGGGCGTGCGCTTTTCCCTGGATGATTTCGGCACGGGTTACTCCTCCCTGTCCTACCTCAAGCGGCTGCCGCTGGACCAGATCAAGATCGACCGGAGCTTTGTGCGCGACATCGGCACGGACTCCAACGACGCGGCCATCGTGCGCGCCATTCTGGCCATGAGCCGTTCGCTGGGCCTGGACGTCATCGCCGAGGGCGTGGAGACCCGGGCCCAATGCGATTTCCTGCGCGAGAATGGCTGCACCGCCTTCCAGGGCTACCTGTTCGGAAGGCCCATGCCCATGGAGGATCTGACCCGGCTCCTGGTTTCAGACACGGCCAGCGAGCAACATCCGCATTCCGTCCCGCCCTCCGATTCCTGATCACCCCGGCCTGTCAGGCGATCACCCAGCATTCCCCCGCCGATGCATCAGCTCATTCTCGACATCCGCCCCGACGCCCTACCCGCCTTCGACAATTTCCTCGTCGGCCCCAATGCCGAGGCAGTCGCGGCCCTGCGGGCCATGGCGAAACCGGCGCCGCCCTACGCCGACATCCAGGTGATCTACCTGTGGGGGGAGGCTGGCATGGGCAAGACCCACCTGCTGCGCGCCTGGTCCGCGTTCGCCGGGGCGGCCTATCTCGCGCGTGGTCCCTTGCCAGACAGTGAGACGCGCATGCTGGCCGTGGATGACGTGGCGGATCTGGATGCGGAAGACCAGCGACGCCTGTTCTCGCACCTGAACCGCGCCCGCGAAGAAGGCGGACGCCTGCTCGTGGCCGGCCCCGTTCCACCTGTGCAACTGGCCCTGCGGCCCGACCTGCAGACGCGCCTGGCCCAGGGTCTGGTTTTCCGTCTGCACCCACTTTCCGACCGGGACAAGGCCCAGGCCGTCGGCATCCGTGCCGAGGCCCGCGGCATGCACATGTCGGAGGAGCTGGTGCGCTACATGCTCGGCCATTGCGCACGCGACCTGCCGCGCCTGCTGGCCACGGTGGACGCGCTGGATGCCCTGTCCCTGAGTCGCAAGTGCATGGCTTCCCTGGCCTTGCTCAAGGAATTGCTGCACGGCACCACGCCCCAGCCATGATGCGCCTGCTCTGCGCCATCAGCCAGCATGGGCTGGGACACCTGGCCCAGACGGCACCTGTCATGCACGCCCTGAGCGCGCGCAGGCCGGATATCGCCTGGCTGGTCTGGTCGGCATTGTCGCGCCCCGTGCTGGAGAGCCGCTTGCGGCTGGATTTCAAGCATCGCCATGCGCCAGCGGACATCGGCCTGCTCATGCACGATGCCCTGAGCGTGGATACGGTCTCCAGCCAGTGCGCCTATCTGCGCTTCCACCGGCATTGGGCGCCGCGTGTGGCGCGGGAAGCCGATTGGCTGAGGCGGCAGGGCATCCAGGGCGTGCTGTGCAATGCGGCCTATCTGCCACTGGCGGCGGCGGCCCGGGCCGGCGTACCGGCACTGGCCTTCGGCTCCCTCAACTGGTGGGACATCGTCCGACACTACCTGGAGACGGATGCCGGCATGCCCCCCATCCTTGCGCAGATCCAGTCGGCCTACGCCCGGACCTGGGCCTTTCTGCGCCTCCGGCCCGCCCTGCCCATGGCCTGGCTGGATCGGGCTGAAGACTTGCCCCCCGTGGCCATGCTGGGCCAGCCACGGCGCGATGTGCTGCGCGCGGGTCTGGGTCTGCCCGCCACCCGGCGACTGGTCTTGCTGGGCTTTGGCGGTGTCGCCTATCGACAGGACCGACCACTGCCCAGGCATACGGACTTGACCTGGTTGGTGCCCGACGCCTGGGACACGACCGGGCGCCCCGACATGGTGCCCTTCGGTCGGGTCGATCTGCCCTTCCCAGACCTGCTGGCATCCTGCGATGCGCTGGTCACCAAGGTGGGATACGGCAGCTTTGTGGAAGCCGCCGGCCTGGGCCTGCCGGTGCTGTATCTGGATCGCCCGGATTGGCCGGAGACGCCCTGGCTGACTTCCTGGCTTGCGCGCCACGCACGTCAGGAAAGAATCGGTGCGTCCGAACTGTTTTCGGACGCCATACGGCAGGCGCTGGAACGTCTGTGGCAAGCCGCGGCGGTACCGGCCGCCGAGGTATCCGGCGCGCCCGTCGTGGCCCGGCGCATCCTGGAGATCCTCGGGGGCTGATCAGCCCTTGCTGGCCTCGGCCGCGATCTCCGCATGCACCTGGGTCATGTCCAGGGCCTGGGCCCGGGCAATCAGGTCGTTGAAGGCACCGGCGGGCAAGGCACCCGGCTGGGCATAGATGATGACCTTCTCGCGGAAGATCACCAGGGTGGGGATGGAGCGTACCTGGAATTGGGCTGCCAGGCCTTGCTGTTCCTCCGTATTCACCTTGGCGAACACGATGTCCGGATATTTTTCGGACGCGGCCTCGAACACGGGCGCGAAACCCCGGCAGGGACCGCACCAGGGTGCCCAGAAATCGAGCACCACGAAATCGTTGCCCATGACGGTGGGTTCAAAGTTTTCTTCGTTCAAGTCCAAAACGGCCATGTCCACCTCGGGTATCACGTTTGCACAAGGAAGGTAAGGCAAAAAAAAACCGGCAGCCAAGCCGGTCAGCGCATGATACCACGCTCAAGGAGGAGATATCGTTCAGGCGGTACGGGATGGAACCGTTTTCTCTTCTGCCCCGTCTAGCCCGCCGCGGCCAGTCGGGGTCTGGCTTCCCCCGGTCGTCTCCAAAGGTTGCTGCCCGCCTTCAGGTTGACCTTCACCTCGACCCGGTTCACCGAGGCAATCAGTTCCGTGGCCAGCAGCCTGGCCTGACTGGATGTCAGCGTCAACAGCGTGGGTTCGCTGCCACCACCCATGCGCAAGGAAATGCGATCCGTACCGTCCGCACTGGCAACGACCGCGACTTCTACATGCTGCGATGAATTCATTTGTTTCTCCCTAGGTCAGTCTCGTGGCACAGACCCCATAAGCAGGGTGCGTGCCAACATGGTTATGTTCCGTGCCTACGTGACCGTCCCCGGTTTGATGGCCTTGTCCGTCTGCCGGTGGTCGTTTCGGGCACGCGTCGTGAATGGCAGTTCGACGATGCCGTCGATCTTTCGACAGCGCGCGAAAAGCATGCCTGTTTTTTAGCACATGCGACACGATGCGTACGTGCCATTGCGGGAGACGGCCACGCCGGACGGTGTCCGGCCATGCGCAGCATTTATACGGAGTCCCGTGCGCCCGGCCCCCTTCTGTAAAATCGCTGGGCTGGACGAAGGCCAGCCAGGAGTCGCCACGAGTCTCTTGCTCACCACCCATGTGTTTCACCCACGCGCGCATGAAAGGCAGCATCAATGAAATACGCCTCCCTTGAACACTTTCTTGCCTATGTTGCCGAGCGCAACCCTGGGCAGCCCGAATTCCTGCAGGCCGTCACCGAGGTCATGGCGAGTCTGTGGCCTTTCATCGAGCAGCATCCGCGCTACACCGAACAGGGGTTGCTCGAGCGCCTGGTCGAGCCGGAACGGATCATCGGTTTCCGGGTTCCCTGGGTCGATGACCACGGTGACGTGCATGTCAACCGTGGCTATCGCATTCAGCACAGCTCGGCGATTGGCCCCTATAAGGGCGGGATACGCTTCCACCCCTCGGTGAACCTGTCCATCCTGAAATTCCTGGCCTTCGAGCAGACCTTCAAGAACTCGCTCACGACCCTGCCCATGGGGGGTGGCAAGGGCGGCTCCGATTTCAATCCGAAGGGCAGGAGCCCCGGGGAGGTCATGCGTTTCTGCCAGTCCTTCATGAGCGAGTTGTTCCGCCACCTCGGTGCCGATACGGACGTGCCGGCCGGGGACATCGGCGTGGGCGCACGCGAGGTCGGGTTCATGGCCGGCATGATGAAGAAGCTCAGCAACCGCGTCGACTGCGTCTTCACGGGCAAGGGCCTGAGTTTCGGTGGCTCCCTGATCCGCCCGGAAGCCACGGGCTACGGGGTGATCTATCTGGCCGAGCAGATGCTCAAGCAGCGTGGCTTGGGTTTCGAAGGTATGCGGATCGCTGTTTCCGGTTCCGGCAACGTCGCCCAGTTCGCCATCGAGAAGGCCATCGCCCTGGGCGCCAAGGTGGTCACGGTGTCCGACTCGAGTGGCATCGTCGTGGATGAAGACGGCTTTACCACCGAGAAGCTGGATGAGCTCAGGGAGGTGAAAAACCACCTGCACGGTCGTGTCGGCGACTATGCCATGCGGGTCAATGCCAGTTTTCATGCGGGTGTGCGCCCCTGGCATGTGCCCGTCGATGTCGCCCTGCCCTGCGCCACCCAGAACGAGCTGGATGACAAGGATGCGAAAGCCCTGGTTGGCAATGGCCTCAAGTGCGTGGCCGAAGGCGCCAACATGCCTTCCACGCTGGAGGCCGTGCGTGTCTTCGAGGGTCATGGTGTGCTCTATGCCCCCGCCAAGGCCAGCAATGCCGGTGGCGTGGCCACATCCGGCCTGGAGATGAGCCAGAACGCCATGCGCATGTCCTGGTCGCGCGAGGAGGTGGATGCACGTCTGCGCGAGATCATGCACAACATCCATGAGGCATGCGTGCAGCATGGACGTCGCGAGGACGGTACGGTGAGTTATGTGAAGGGCGCCAATATCGCCGGATTTGTCAAGGTTGCCGAAGCCATGCTCGCCCAGGGCGTAATCTGATGCGAGGGCAGCGTCCGCGGCCAAGCCCGTCCGCGGACGGGCTTCTCGATGCGCCGCAAGACCGGACGGGAAGCGTGTCCCGGGCATGGGGATCAATCCGGCAGGACGACGCCAATGCCGAACGCGAGGGAGACCAGGCTCAGCATCAGGATCAGGCTGTCGGGATGCGCCAGCGTGCGCATGCGGGTCAGGAGTTTCATATAGGGTCTCGAATCGCGTGGTGACACGAGCATGCGCGGCCCTGGTCTCATGGGGTGAGACTAAGCAAATCATGATTTGCTTAAATGCAAGTCCCTGCTTGTTGTAGTGAAAACCCTCCCGTATAGTCGCGCACGCAGGTACTCAAGTGGTGGTTGTTCGGCTGTTCCCTACCCTTGGTTGGTGTCAGTTGCATCTCTGGCTTGGCACTTGCATGACGGGAGTCCCCGTCATCCCTTCATGTACTTAGGTAGGATGATTCATATGGCAACTGGCACCGTGAAGTGGTTCAACGATTCCAAGGGTTTCGGCTTCATTACCCCGGACGAGGGCGGCGAGGATCTCTTCGCCCACTTCTCCGCGATTCAGTCCAAGGGCTTCAAGAGCCTGAAGGAGAATCAGAAGGTTGAGTTCGATGTAACCACGGGTCCCAAGGGAAAGCAGGCGGCCAACATTCGCCCGCTCTGACTCCGGGAGCTCCCGTTGAAAGCCCGCCTAGGCGGGCTTTTTTCGTTGTGGCCTACAATGGAACGCGGTCTTTGGCCAAGCGGAGGCAGGGGATATGCGGCAGGGCATGTTGATGGGCTTGAGCATTCTGTTGGCTGGCTGCGGTGCGGAAACGGTGGGCACGACGGCAGTGCGGGGTACCCTAGGGGTCCAGGAGGCGGAGCAGGCCAGACAGACGCAGGAGGATGTGGCGCGCAGACTGGATGCGGCCCGGCAGCTGGGACAGCAAAGGCTGGAGGAGGGCATGCGTGCCCCGGATCAGCCTGCAGCCCAGTAGGGCGTGGCGATTCCCTCCCCCAGGTCCGCCTCCACCAGACGGCGGCGCACTTCCAGCAGCCTGTCGATCAAGGCGGGTTCGGTCCGCGCATAGCCTTCGGCGTCCGGTACCCGCTTCACCACCACGCCCAGGAGCTCGGTGATGGCGTTGCCGATGGAGTTCTGGCTGATGGTGACGATGAGTCTGCCGACGTCGTTGCGGTAGATGAGCTGCTTGAAGGCCGGCTGCCAGCGGATGGCGTTGGCGTACTTGGCGTCCCGGATGCAGCGGTCGCGCACCATCTTGGCGGTCTTGAGGAATTCGTTGTTGAACTGCAGCTTCTCTTCTACCAGTCCGGGAAAGTGGATGTCCCGGGGCAGGGGGGCGTTGCGGGTGGAGACCTGGCTGAAGAAGGTGCGATAGAAATCGATGAAGCCTTTGAGCAGGATGTCGTATTCCTTCCAGAAACGCACCTCCTTCAGAGAATCCACGCCGCCGGTCACTTCCCAGCTGGGCAGGCCCTGGGGATAGCCGGTGATGCCGATGCGGCAGGAACCGGGCACGCAGGGGCGCAGGATCCTCAGGTCCAGCCCGTCGAAGAAGCCGCGGTAGACATCGCGCAGATGGGCCTGGAACAGGGAGTGCTGGCCGCCGTCTGTCAGGTTGGGGTTGTTCTCGTCCGCCAGGGGGGCATCCCGCAGCTGGGCCTTGTCGAAGACGATGAAGTGGTTGTGCAGCATACGGATGCTGGGCACTCCGGGGGAGGTGAGGGGCCAGGTGGCGTCCAGGCTGGCCTCGCCCGCCAGTACCAGATGGGCGTCCGGGTCCGGGTATTGCTCCAGCATGTATTCCATGAGGATCTGGTTCATGCGGTTCCATACGTTCTTCACCGCCTCGGGCACCTGGGTGCGGCGCACGGGACGGCCCAGCGGATCGAGGATGGTCTGCGAGGTGTTGTAGATGATGGAAGTGTCGAACTCGTTGCTGTGGCCCAGGGCCTTGCGATACAGCAGCAGGCCCTCCGGGTTCTGCAGCAGGCCGTTGTTGTGCGCCAGGTCATTGAGGTTTTCCGCGCTGTTGAAGAACTCGTTGGGCTTCATGCCCTCGGGCACATCCAGGGGGATGGGCCGGAAGGGTGTGACGATTTCACGCGGTCCAGACTGCATGTTCATTCCAGATCGTTCCAAGGGTGGGCTGCGGCATTCATCCCGTCCGGCGTGAACATCCGGGGAGAAAGTCTCCGGATCGGGGTGGCGGGCCAGGGATTCTTCAGCCCGGACACGGGCAAGGGTCGGGGCATGATAGTGGAAAGGACAGGTCAGGCAAGGCGCCGGCTTGACAAGAAACAGGTCGGGGCAGGGGAGCGGCTCCCATTTCGGTCCGATCCGGGCCCTTTCCTGCACGTGGGCAGAGGGATCAACATCCGGGAGGACAGGCCATGAACCAGACCGAACGCTTTTACAAGATCGACCAGATGCTCACGGATCGGGGCCTGGTCAGTTTTCAGGACATGCTGGATGTCCTGGAGGTGTCCCGCGCCACCCTGCGTCGGGATCTGGAATACATGCGCACCCGCCTGAACGCCCCCATCGTCTATGACCGCATGGCGGGCGGCTATCAGTTCGACCGTGGCCAGCCACGTGTGGGCGGACAGTACGAATTGCCCGGTCTGTGGTTCTCGTCGACGGAAATCCATGCCCTGCTCACCATGCAGCACCTGCTGGCCAATCTGGACCCCGGTGGCCTCCTCACGCCCCACGTCCGGCCTCTCATGGCGCGTCTGAATGCCCTGCTGGGCAGCGCGGACAACCCCGCGGAAGAGATTCGCCGGCGTGTGCTGGTGGCGGGCGTCGGCCAGCGTGAAATGCAACTGGCCCACTTCGAGCGGGTCGGTTCCGCCCTGCTGCGCCGCAAGCGCCTGCTCCTGGTCTATCACTCCAAGGGCAAGAACGAACGCACCGAGCGAGAGGTTTCGCCCCAGCGCCTGGTGCACTACCGGGAAAACTGGTACCTGGATGCCTGGTGTCATCTGCGCAACGCATTGCGCAACTTCGCCGTGGACTCCATCCAGCATGTGGAAACCCTGGAAAAGGCTGCCCGCGAAGTCTCTCCACGCAGCGTCGACGCTGTTCTGGGCCCGGGCTATGGCATCTTCACCGGCAAGCGGGTGCAGTGGGCCGAACTGGCCTTCACCCCGGATCGGGCCCGCTGGGTGGCCACTGAACGCTGGCATCCCCGGCAGAAGGGCCACTTCGACAGGGATGGGCAGTACATCCTGGAGATCCCCTACGCGGATCACCGGGAGCTCATCATGGACATCCTCAAATATGGCGCCGACGTGGAGGTCCTCGGTCCGGACAGCCTGCGGCGCCAGGTGCGGGCCGAACATGCACGCGCGGCGGCGAGATATCGGGGCAGGGGTGGATAGGTCCGAGGTGGGGCGGCGGTTCCGCTTCCCGTGCGACGGGCCGCTGCACGGATCCGGCAGGGGAGGGTGCAGGGCCCCGGTGAACGAGAGGGTGGCGCGATCGGCGGGATTCGAACCCACGACCCCTGGCTTCGGAGGCCAGTACTCTATCCAGCTGAGCTACGACCGCGTGGGGCGCGAAGCATAGCACAGCCCTTTCCGTTGGTCAGACATATGACCGTATAATCCCCAGGTTTCCGCATCCAGCATGGATATTCGAGAGCCGCGTCATGACCGACCATCATCCGACGACCCAAACCACCCCGAAGGATTTTCTGTTTGCCACGCTGGGTGGCCTGTTCGCACCGGGTGTGGCGATCTTCATGATCGTCATGCTGTTCCTGGGCATCCAGGGGCGCATGGGCGAGGCAGACGCGGCGCCAGCGGCGGAGAAGGAGATCCAGGCACGCATCCAGCCCTTCGGCAGCTTCGTTGCCGTGGATCCCAATGCCCCCAAGGTGGAATTGACCGGTGAACAGGTCTACGGCCAGGTGTGCGCCAACTGCCACGGTTCCGGGGCCCTGGGTTCACCCAAGTTCGAGAGCGCCGCCGACTGGGGCCCGCGTCTTGCGCAGGGCTATGAAACCCTGCTTGGGCATGCCTTGTCCGGCATCCGTTCCATGCCCGCCCGTGGGGGCGAGCCCGACCTTACCGACCTGGAAGTGGCGCGGGGCATGGTGTACATGGCCAACTCGGCCGGCGCGCAGTTCGAGGCCGCCGTGGGCAAGGACAAGGTGCCAACCGTGGCGGAGCTGACCCGGGGCAGGGAGGTGTACGCCACGGATTGCGCCTACTGTCACGACACCGGCCTCACCGGGGCGCAGAAACTCGACGATGCCAAGGCCTGGAGCGTGCTGCTGAAGAAGAGCCGGGAGGTGCTCTATGGCAATGCCATTCAGGGCACCCTGGGTGGCCCCGCCAAGGGAGGCAATGCCAAATTGAGCGATGAAGATACCCGTCTGGCCGTGGACTACATGATCGAGCAGGCCAGGGTTGCAATGCCCGGAGTCAAGGCGGCGGAGGCACAAGTCGGGGGTTGACCGGCGGTCCGCCCCGACCGCATGCAAGAAGGCCGCTTGCCTCAGGCGGTGTCCTTGCCCGACTGACTGGAGAGCATGGCCTTCAGGGCGGCCAGGCGGCGTTTGCCCTCGGCCTTGGCGGCGGCCGGGTCTTCTTCCTCGCCGCCGACGCGCCTGATTTCACTGCCGTCCAGCTCGGTCAGGAAACGTGAGGGCTCGCAGCGCACCGTTCCACCCCCCTTCCTGCGCTTGGCACAATGGCTGATGACCAGCCCCCGCCGTGCCCGGGTGATGCCCACGTACATGAGGCGGCGCTCCTCTTCCAGGCGCACACCTTCCAGACATTCCCGATGCGGCAGGATCTCCTCCTCCACGCCGATGAGGAATACATGCGCGAATTCCAGACCCTTGGCGGCATGCAGGGTGGACAGGCGCACGGCATCCTGGTCCGTGTCGTCCCGCCCTTCCAGCAGGTTCATGAGACTCACGGTCTGGGCCAGCTCGATGAGGTTCCGGTCGTCCTCTTCCCCCTTGCGGGCAAGCCAGTCCGTGAATTCCCGCACATTTTCCCATTTTGCCCGTGCGTCGCGCACGTCCTCGCTGTCGTAGAGCCACTCCTCGTAACGGATGGCGGCCAACAGTTCTTCCAGCAGGCGGCCGGCGGGCTCCTTCTCGGCGCGGAAGGCCAGGCGGTTGACGAAATCGGCGAATGCCACCAGGGGTTCTAGCTGGCGGTCGGGCAGTTGACTTTGGAACCCCAGGTCGAAAACTCCCGCGAAGAGGCTGACCTGGCGATTGCCGGCATGCTCACCCAGTCTTTCCAGGGTGGCGGCACCGATTCCCCGGCGGGGAGTGGTGGCGGCGCGTATGAAGGCGGGGTCGTCGTCCTGGTTGGCGATGAGACGCAGATAGGCGGAGAGGTCCTTGATCTCCGCCCGGTCGAAGAAGGAACGTCCACCGGAGAGCTGGTAAGGGATGCGTGCCTCCCGCATGGCCTCTTCCATGAGCCGGGCCTGATGGTTGCCGCGGTACAGGACGGCATAGTCGGCATAGCGGGTGCGATGCTCGAATTTGTGGGCGGAGATGCGCATGGCCACGGTCTCCGCCTCGTGGCGGTCATCCCGGCATTGCAGGATTTCGATGGGGTCACCCGGCCCCAGCTCGCTCCACAGGTTCTTCTCATGCAGGCGGGGGTTGTGGCGGATGATGCGGTTGGCCACCTTGAGGATGCGCTGGCTGGAGCGGTAGTTCTGGGTCAGCGGGATGGTTTTCAGCTGGGGCCAGTCCAGGCCCAGACGGCGCAGGTTCTCCACATCGGCGCCGCGCCAGGCATAGATGGCCTGGTCGTCGTCCCCCACGGCGGTGAAGCGGCCCATGGGTCCGGCCAGCAGGCGCATGAGCTCGTACTGGGCGCCGTTGGTGTCCTGGTACTCGTCCACCAGCAGATGGCGCAACCGGCCCTGCCAGGCGCTCAGCACCTCCGCCTGCTGCCGGAACAGTTCCACCGGCAGGCGGATGAGGTCGTCGAAATCCATGGCCTGATAGGCCCGTAGGGCGTCGGCATAGGCCTGGTAGGCCAGGGCGATGCGCTGTTGACCCTCGTCCCCGGCGGTCGACAGGGCCTCGGCGGGGCCAAGCAGGGCATTCTTCCAGTTGGAGATGACGCTGGCGGCCTGGCGCAGGCCGGACTTGTCCGGGTTCTTGAGGATATCGGCCAGGATGCCGCCGGCATCGGCGGCATCCAGCACGGAAAAGCGCGGCTTGTAGGCCAGATGCCGGGCCTCGGCGCGCAGGATGTGCAGGCCCAGGGAATGGAATGTGGAGACGGTGAGACCCTGGCCGACCCTGCCCGGCAACAGCTCCGATACCCGCTCGCGCATTTCCCGGGCCGCCTTGTTGGTGAAGGTGATGGCGGCGACATGTCGGGCCTGCATGCCGCAATCCTGTATCAGATAGGCGATCTTGCGCGTGATGACCCGGGTCTTGCCCGATCCGGCGCCCGCCAGCACCAGCAGGGGGCCGTCCAGATACCGCACGGCGGCGCGCTGCTGCGGGTTGAGGTCGGCGAGGCAAGACATGAGCGTGGAATGCGAGGACGTGCCGGGTGGATTTCAGGATACGGGGCGCTTCATGTCCCGGACTCGGGGCGCGCCGAAGAAACGAAAACGGCCCGCGCCGGGCGGGCCGTTTCGCGGGAGGCCCGGCTCAGCGCAGACCGGAGATGTATTCGGCCACAGACTTCATTTCTTCGTCGGTCATCTTGCGCGCAATGACCTGCATCATCTTGCCGCCGTCGTTGGCACGGTCGCCGCTGCGGAAGTTCTTCAGCTGGCTGAGGACGTACTTGGCATGCTGGCCAGCCAGGTGTGGAAACTGCACGGGAATGCCGGCGCCGGCGGGACCGTGGCAGGAGGCACAGGCGGGCACGCCGCTACCCTGGTTGCCGCCCTTGTACAGCTTACGGCCTTCGGCCGCCAGCTCGGCTTCCTTGGCGGGGCGATACTTGATCTGCTGTGCGCCGTAGTAGGCGGCCAGATTGAGGATGTCGTCATCCGACAGCTTGGCGGCGTTGGGGGCCATGGTGGCGTTCATGCGCCCGCCGGAGCGGAACTCGGTGAGCTGCTTGGCGATGTATTCGGGATACTGGCCGGCCAGGACGGGATAGATGGGGTTGTTGCTGTTGCCATCGGCGTTGTGGCAGGCGGCGCAGACCTTGTTGACGATGGGCGCGGCCTGGGCGGCATCGCCTTTGGCGAGGGCGGGCGTGACCAGGCCCAGGGCGGAAACCAGCAGGCCGGTCAGCAGCGCGAAGGCTTTCATGAAATGCTCCTAACTATCCGGAATGACAGCACAAGAAAATCTCGGCATTGTAGCGATCCCCCTCGATGAGTGCCAACCGTGCTGAACGCCGCTTTCCATGTCTCCGTCGCCCACGTCCGGGAACTGCCCAGGGACAGCCTGGCGGAAGTGGCCTTTGCCGGCCGCTCCAACGCGGGCAAGTCCAGCGCCATCAACACCCTGTGCAACCACAGGCGTCTGGCCTTCGTCAGCAAGCTGCCGGGCCGTACCCAGTTGCTGAACTTCTTCCGCGTGGCCGAGGGGCGCTACCTGGTGGATCTGCCCGGTTACGGCTTCGCCAAGGCCCCCAAGGCACAGCAGATGCAGTGGCAGGACCTGATCGGCGGCTATCTGGCGGGCAGTTCCCATCTCAGGGGTCTGGTGCTGATCATGGACATCCGCCATCCCCTGACGGAGCTCGACTGGTCCCTGCTGGAGTGGTTCCGGCCCTCTGGCAAGCCCGTGCATGTGCTGCTGTCCAAGAGCGACAAACTGGCCCGGGGACCCGCCCGGCAGGCCCTGGACGGGGTGCGGACAAGCCTGCGCGAGGCCGGCTTCCAGGTCAGCGTGCAGTTGTTTTCCAGTCTGAAGCGTATGGGCATGGACGAGGCCGAGGGTGTGATCCGCGCGTGGCTGGGCGTGCCCAAAAAAAACCCGGCCGAAGGGGAAGCGGCCGGGACCAAACAGCCTCAACCTTGCGTCAAGGCCCCCGCTCAGGGAGGCGAAGCGGGAGACGAATGGAAGCAACTCGTCTGAAGGTTGTAGATGCCGGACAGGGAGAGTTGGTTCCCGGTATGCTTGCAGGCTCGATTCGACCCGTCGTGGAGCTGACCGTCATGTTCGACCTGTCCACCTTTCCACACAAGCGCATGCGCCGCATGCGCCGCGACGAGTTCTCCCGCCGCCTGATGCGGGAATCCGTGCTCACCCCCGCCGACCTGATCCTGCCGGTATTCGTGCTGGAGGGAGACGGGCAGGTGCAGGACGTGCCTTCCATGCCCGGCGTACGGCGCATGGGCCTGGACCGGCTGCTTACCGTGGCAGAGGACTGCCTGAAATTCGGGGTTCCCGCCATGGCGCTGTTCCCCGTGGTGGATGCCGGCCGCAAGAGCCAGGACGCGGCCGAGGCCTACAATCCGGACGGTCTGGTGCCGCGGACGGTACAGGCCCTGAAGGCCCGCTTTCCGGAGCTGGGTATCATCACCGACATCGCCCTGGACCCCTACACCAGCCACGGCCAGGACGGTCTCATCGACCCCGATGACCCCCGGGGCTACGTGCTCAACGACGAGACCATCGCCGTGCTTACCCGCCAGGCCGAGGCCCACGCCGGTGCCGGCGCCGACGTGGTGGCGCCCTCCGACATGATGGATGGCCGCATCCGCGCCGTGCGGGATGCCCTGGATGCCGCCGGTTTCATCCACACCCGCATCCTGGCTTATGCCGCCAAGTACGCCTCCAGTTTCTATGGCCCCTTCCGGGACGCGGTGGGTTCCGCCGCCAATCTGGGTGCCGGTGATAAGTACACCTACCAGATGGACCCGGCCAACAGCGACGAGGCCCTGTGGGAAGTGGGGCTGGACCTGCAGGAAGGGGCGGACATGGTGATGGTCAAGCCGGGCATGCCCTATCTGGATATCGTGCGGCGGGTGAAGGACACCTATCAGGCCCCCACCTTCGCCTATCAGGTGAGTGGTGAATACGCCATGCTCAAGGCCGCGGGTCAGCAGGGCTGGATCAGCGAACAGGCCTGTGTCATGGAAAGCCTGCTGGGCTTCAAGCGCGCCGGTGCCGACGGGGTGCTGACCTACTTTGCCCTGGATGCGGCCCGCTGGCTGGCGCAAGAGCGCTGAACCCGAACGCACCCGTCAGACGTAGCGTGCCCGGCGTTCCCGCTCCACGCGGTTGATGTAGCGCTGGATCTCCGTCTCCACGTTGGCCGGCAGGTCGATGAAGCGGCAACCCGCCCGATGCGTGGTACGGCCATTGCGCAGGGTGATGTCATAGGTGGAACACACCGTCAGGCTCACGGCGAAGGTGCCTGTCCCCGGCAACTCGATGCGGCAGCCGTGATAGGACTCCCCCGCGTGCAGCAGGCCCCTGCCCGCGTAGGCCAGGATCCCGATGCCGCCGATGCTGATATCCACTACGACGGTTTCCAGGAAGCGCTCGCCCAGGTTGATCTGGCACTTCACCGGATTCACCACGGAGGTGGCCAGCCGGTAGGTCTCACGGCGCTGCAGGCGCAGCATTTCCCGGGGGATGGCCACCTGGAAGGCGGCACCCTTCCCCAGCTTCGCGGCCTTCACGTCGGTGCCAATGAATTCGATGTGCACCTGATCGTGAGTGCCGGCGCAAATGATGCGGCCGGCATCGAGAATCTGTCGGTTGAACTCCTGATCCACCCCCTGCTCCAGCAGCAGCACCCCCCTGTCCTCATCCAGCTGCATGATGGTGGAGAGCAGAAAGTCCCTGCCGTAATCTACATACAGATAGAGGATGGCTTTTGCGTCCTGTAACTCGCGTAGGATACGGTTGATGGTGGGCAGGTGGGTTATCCGGTAGCGGGCATCCTGCACGGAAAATGAAGGGGCCGTGGTCATGTGTGAAATTGTAAGCCTGTCTGCCCACCCAGTTGAGGAGTTGCGCCGGCACGGTGATGACGACGCGGCCGGGCACGGTACGGACAGACATTCCCCAGTATCATCGGGGCTTGATGAATGACAGGTAATCCATTGAGTTTCCTAGACAAGCTGCGCTCCAGGAGTCGCGATTGGAACAAGACCATCGCCGTGGTGGAGCCCGTCTCGCGCCTGAGGAATATCGGCGTGGCCACGCCTGCCGTCGAACGCGTGCCGGCGCAGGAATCCGGCGAGGTACACCAGGACCGTTTCAAGATCCGCCTCGCGCACAATCTGGCCCGCGTGGCCGAGGCGCGCTTTCTCGTGGAGCGCCGCTATCAGCAGAAGGGTTATCTGCCGCAGCAGGCCGGCAGCGACGGGCTGTCCGGATGCCCGGACAGCGTCACCCTGGCGACCTACAAGGGCGAGGAGATGATGGGCACCCTCACCCTGGGGTTCGACGTGGGCGAGGGGTTGCTGGCGGATGCGCTGTACAAACCGGAGCTGGATGCCCTGCGTGCCAGCGGACGCCGCGTGTGCGAGTTCACCAAGCTGGCCATCGACAACAAGCGCACCTCGAAACGGATGCTGGCGGGCCTGTTCCATATCGCCTATCTCTATGCCGAACGCATCTGGGGCTATACGGACATCATCATCGAGGTCAATCCTTCCCACGTCAGCTTCTATGAGCGTCTGCTGGGCTTCCAGGTCATCGGCCCGGAACGCATATGCTCACGGGTGAATGCCCCGGCCGTACTGCTCAGGGCCGATACTGCCTGGGGCCGGGACATGGTGCGCAAGTTTGGCGGTCAGCCGGAGCTGGCCAAGAGTGAACGTTCCCTGTTCCCGTATTTCCTGTCGCTGGAAGAAGAAGGCAAAATTCTGTCGCGCCTGATGCAGGCGTAATGTCCAAACATGCTGGGGGGCAGGGGTGAACCCGGATCTGGGAGCCGCATTCAACGCATATTTCGAGCTCATCCATGCCGACACGGACGCGTTGCGCAGGCAGGTGTACGAGCTGCGCCATCAGGTCTATGTGCTGGAGACCGGCTTCGAGTCCGAGCGGGACTGCACCTGCGTGGAGGTGGCCGGACGAGGGCGGGTGTGCTGGGAAACCGATGTGTACGACGCACGCGCGGATCACTATCTCATCCGCCATCGCCGCACCGGTGTATATGCCGCCACCACGCGTCTGATCCTGCCGGACCCCAACGACCTGTCCGCGCCCTTTCCCATCGAGCTGCACTGCCCCCTGGATACCCCGGTCAGGGACCTGCAGACCCGTGCCCGGCTGGGAGAGATTTCCCGCTTCGCCGTCTCCAAGGTGTTCAAGCGGCGGATCGGCGAGCTGGGTACCCTGGCGGGGGTTTCAGACCATACCGACATGTACTTCGAGGCCGATGAACGCAGGGTGTTGCCGCACATCTCTCTGGGCCTGTTCGCCGGTGTGGTGCACATGGCCTACCGCCACCGCATCACCCACTGTTACGCGGTCATGGAGCCCGCCCTGCTGCGCCTCCTGGGGCGCTTCGGCGTGATCTTCAACCGCATCGGCGCCGACGTTGACTACCATGGCGTGCGCATTCCCTGCCTGGGCACGATGCAGGAAGCCCTGCCCAATATCCAGCGGGTCGCGCCTCCAGTGTGGGCGCTCATCACCTATCAGGGCAGATGGGCCTGAAGGCACACCCATGCACGCCTTTGACTATGACATCGCCTTTTCCCGCAACATCGGCTGGGTCACCCAGGCGGAACAGCAGCGCCTGAAGGCCGCGCGCGTGGCCATTGCCGGTTTGGGCGGCGTGGGCGGCTTTCACCTCCTGACCCTGGCCCGTCTGGGCATCGGCGGCTTCCATATCGCCGATCTGGACAGCTTCGAGCTGGCCAATTTCAACCGCCAGGCCGGCGCCCGCGTGAGCACCCTGCAGCAGCACAAGGCTGAGGTGCTGGCACGCATGGCCCGGGACATCAACCCCGAGGCGGAGATCCGTGTCTATGCGGACGGGGTCACCGCGGACAACCTGTCGGATTTTTTTACAGGCGTGGACCTCTATGTGGACGGCCTGGATTTCTTTGCCTTCGCCGCGCGGGAGATGGTGTTCGCCCACTGCGCCCGCCAGGGCATCCCCGCCATCACCGTGGCCCCCCTGGGCATGAGCGCGGCCCTGCTCAACTTCCTGCCCGGGTGCATGGCCTTCGAGGACTATTTCCAGGTGGCCGGCAAGGCCGATCTGGAAAAGGCCATCCGCTTCCTGGTGGGGCTGGCTCCCGGTCTGCTGCACCGCCACTACCTGGCCGACAGGAGCCGGGTCGACCTCAAGGCGCGCAAGGGTCCGTCCACGGTTATGGCCTGCCAGCTCTGTGCCGGGGTGGCCGCCACGGAAGCCCTCAAGCTCCTGCTGGGGCGTGGACGGGTGCTGGCCGCGCCGCATGGCATCCAGTTCGACGCCTATCGCAACAAGCTGGCCCACACCTGGCGGCCAGGGGGCAATCGTCACCCCCTCAGCCGCCTGGCCATCGCCATCGCCAAACGCCAACTGGGGCTCTGAGCATGTCCACCCTGCCACCCCATATCGAGCGCATCCTGAATCTGGCCCGCTGGGCCCCAAGCGGCGACAACACCCAGCCCTGGCGCTTCCGCGTGATCGCCGGCGACCATGTGCGGGTCCTGGGTCATGACACCCGGGAGCACTGCGTGTATGACCTGGATGGCCATGCCAGCCAGATGGCGCATGGGGCACTGCTGGAGACCCTGGCCATTGCCGCTTCCGTGGAGGGCTTGCATGCCGACATCCGGCGCCTGCCCGAACAACCGGAGGAGCACCCGGTGTACGACGTGCGCCTGAATGCCCGTCCGGGGCTGCGGCCCGATCCCCTGGTGGAATACATCGAGACACGTTGCGTGCAACGTCGCGCCATGTCCATGCGACCCCTGGAAGCCGGACACAGGCGGGACCTGGAAGCCAGCGTGCCCGGCTATCGCCTGGTCTGGTTCACGGGCCTGGCCGAGCGTTGGCGCGTGGCACGCTTCATGGCCGCCAACGCCAAGAACCGACTCACCATGCCCGAGGCCTGGCCCACGCACAGCAGCATCATCGAATGGCATGCCAGGTTCAGCCAGGACCGCATCCCCGATCGTGCGGTGGGCGTGGACCCGCTGACCGCGCACCTGATGCGCTGGGCCCTGGGCAGCTGGAGGCGTGTGGATTTCCTCAATACCTGGCTGGCTGGCACACTCATGCCCCGCATCCAGCTCGATCTGGTGCCCGGTGTGCGCTGTGCGGCCCACCTCGTCCTGCTGGCCAGCCGGCCGCCGGTGGATGTGGACGGGCATGTGGCCGCGGGCCGCGCCCTGCAAAGGCTCTGGCTCACCGCCAGCCGGCACGGCCTGTACATGCAGCCGGAAATGACACCGGTGATCTTTTCCCGCTACGTACGTGCGGGACAGACCTTTACCCGGGTGGAGGCGGTAAACGCCCGGGCACGGAGACTGGCAGCCCGGCTGGAGGGCTGGCTGGGGGTGGAAGGGGCCCAGCGGGTGGTGTTCATGGGCCGCCTGGGATATGGTCCCGCACCCGGGTCGCGCTCCTTGCGCAGACCGCTGGACCAGCTGCTGCTCGGGCCATGAGCTCGCCCGGGTGCGGACCGTCGTCAACCGGCGAGTGCTCCGCTGCGCACGCGACCCCGGACCCGGCGGCGGGCGGGGTCGGACACACCCCGCAACCGTGTCGGAAAACTTTACATGCCGCGGGCGTGAAACCCTGTCCAGGCTGGACATCCATGCATAACACATTGATATATAACGATCTGTAAAAAGTGGCATGGGAGGTGCTTTAACGAGTGCAGCCACCGTACAGGCCCGGGGCCACACAGGATCTGTACGGTGCATCCCAATAATCCTTCGGAGAAATGTCATGTCTGCAATCAAGCTTACCGCCCTGGCCGCAGCCCTCTGTGCCACTGTGGCCACCGTACCCGCACACGCCTATGTCAGCGCCACCGCGGTGTTCGAGATGTCCAATCTGCTGTTCAGCAATTCCGGCACCGGCACCACGCTGGACGCCTCGGACTTCAGCTTCCTGACCTGGACGACCACCGCCGGCATGAGCGGCAACCTCAACGCCGCCACCTTCGGCCCATTTTCTTCCAGTGCCGCGAACACCAATTTTGCCCCCGCCTGCGTGGGCAGCGGCTGCGGCGCCCTGGGGCTGGTGAATGATTCCTGGGCCCATGCCGGCGACCCGCCCGTGGGCGACTATGCCGCTGCGGACCAGTTGGAGTCCGGCGCGCCCATCACCGGCATCACTGGTCTGGTAGCACCCGCCACCATCGGTCAGTCCGCCTATGCCGCCCTGGCATCCGGCAGCGGCCTGGCGTCCGCCGACACCAACAACAACCTGAACTCCAGCTTCGTGTTCAAGCTTGGCAGCAGCATGGCGGTGGACATCGACTTCGATATGGACGCCTACATGATGGTGTCCGTGACCGGAAGCGAGGCCTTCCCCGGCTTTGCCACCGCCAACACCGAGCAGGTGTTCACCATCACCGACCTCAGCACCGGGACCGACATCTTTACCTGGAGCGTGGATATCTTCGGCGGCGGCACCAAGACCATCAGCCTGAACGCGCCGCTGCCCGGGAGCTTCACCCTCACGCGCAACGAGGTCGCAGGCCACTTCAACAACACCACGCCGATCCTGACCGCTGGCACGCTTTACCAGCTGTCCGCCCGCTCCAACGTGAACGCGGACGTGGGCCGTGCCGTACCCGAGCCCGCAGTGCTGGGCCTGCTGGGGATCGGCCTCCTGGGCCTGGGTCTGGCCCGCCGCCGCAGCGCCTGAGCCGCGGCATGGAGATCCCGGGGCATCGCATCGCCTCGGGACGAAGTTCCACAGGGCCCCGTGCCAGCACGGGGCCCTGTTTTTTTGCCGCGCCGGACAGTCCGTCGATGACCCCGACCTGGTACGTGTGGCGTGGCGCGAGATGGACCGAGCCCGTAGGCGGTACCCGGTGAACGCCGGCCGGATCCTGGCGTCGCGCGCCAAGGGCCGACAAGAGACCTACCGAGGGGTCACTGCAGCTTCTTCAGGTAGTCCTTGGAGAACACCTTGTCCGGCAGGTCGCGCAGCTTCATCTGCCCGTACTCCAGCACCGACTGCTCGCCCGCTTTGAGGGCATCGGTCATGACCAGGCGGGTGGGACGCAGTCTGCCGGCCATGTTGCGGTAGTCTTCGTAACCGCAGGTCTTCATGAGGCGGTTGGACAGGGTGTAGAACTCGGCCCTTTTCGGGCGATAGTTGGCCTTGTTCACCCAGAGCAGCACACGACGGTAGGTCACCCCCCGGTCCACGCCGATCAGCTCGAGCACGTAGTGTTCCTCGCCATCCAGCACTTCCGTGCGCAGAATGCTCGGGTTGTAGTCACCGGAAAAGTTGGCCCGTGCCAGATCGCCGTTCGCCACCTCGCCGGTGAGACGCTGGGCCAGGCCCAGGCGGATGGGCTGGGAGACGTTGGGCATGAATACCCACAGGTCACGTCCCTTCATGAGCATGATCTGACCCCGTTCCGAGGCGGGTTCCAGTATCATGACCACGGTGTTTTCGTTGCCCTTGGAGAGCACGCGGTACTTGCGGCTTTCCTGCCCCGATTCCCGGCCGGTACTGGTGATATGGATATCCACCTGGAAGCCGTCCGTCGGGAAACGGATGGCGTCGGACCTTTCCAGGATGGTGCGCGCCAGGCTGTCTTCCTGGCCGGGGTTCTGAGCCATCGCCGTATACGCGGCCATGGCGAGCCAGGCCGCGAGAGCCCGGGACATACATGCACGGAGTAAGGATGAATGGGTCATTTGAGTCTGCCTGCGAGAATTTCGCCCATGTTCGGGTAATGCACCATGAGCCTCGTGCGTGTTGAAGGGGTGACCAAGGAGTACATGCTGGGCGAGCAGAAGGTGGTCGCGCTGCGCGATATTACACTCGCTTTCGACGAGGGCGTGTTCCTGGCCATCGCCGGCCCTTCGGGCAGCGGCAAGACCACCCTGCTCAACATCATCGGCTGCATCGACACCCCCACCACGGGGCGGGTGTTCATCGATGGGCGGGAGGTGACCGGCCTGTCCGGAGATGCGCTGGCCGATCTGCGCGCACGCACCACCGGTTTCATCTTTCAGACCTTCAACCTGTTTCCCGTGCTTTCGGCCGCGGAAAACGTGGAGTACCCCCTGCTGCAGTTGCCGGAATTGGCGCTCAAGGAACGCAGGAAGCGGGTACGGCGCTATCTGGCCATGGTGGGCCTGGAGAAATACGCCGACCATACCCCCAACCAGCTCAGTGGCGGCCAGCGTCAGCGCGTGGCCATCGCAAGGGCCCTGGCCATCCACCCACGCATCGTGTTGGCGGACGAGCCCACCGCCAATCTGGACAGCAAGACCGGCGAGGGCATCTTGCTGCTCATGAAGGACATCAACCGCCAGCTGGGCACCACCTTCATCTTTTCCACGCATGACCGCAAGGTCATGTCCATGGCGGATCGTCTGGTGCGTATCGAAGACGGTCATCTGGCCATGCTGGCGGTACGGGTCAATTCCAAGTGGCAGGGTGTGCGCACCCCGCGCGCCCATGCAACCCCTCAAGAGAATCGTGTATGAATACAGGCATTCCCTTCACCTTCGGACCCTGGATCCTGGCGCTGCCCCTGCTGTTCTGCGTACCTGCCGCCCTGGCCGCGGAGGAGCCCCCCTCGTCCAGGGATGCCCTGTTCGGGCTGGAGGATGAAGGCCCAGCGAGTCGCGCCCCCGAACCCCCAGCCACGAGCCGGGAGGCGCTGTTCGGTGACCTGCCCCCAGCCGAGGACAGGACCGCAACCGCCCCGAGCGCCGGACCGGCCGCGGAGTCCAGGGATGCCCTGTTCGGGCTGGAGGATGAAGGCCCGGCGAGCCGCGCCCCCGAACCCCCGGCCACGAGCCGGGAGGCGCTGTTCGGTGACCTGCCCCCGGCCGGGGACAGTACCGCAACCGCCCCGGGCGCCGGACCGGCCGCGGCGTCCCGGGAGGCCCTGTTCGCGGCACCGGGCCCGGCCGCGGCCCAGGCGGCCGGGAAGTCGGCAGCGGGCTCGCGCTGGCATGGCTTCTTCCAGGGTGAGGCGGCCTATACCTACGCCAGTCCCGGCCACTGGTCGAAGACCCTGGGCCGCCTGGAACTGGGCACCCAGGGCAAGCTGCGCCCGGGGGTGCAATACAAGCTCAGCGGCCGGGTGGACTACAACCCGGTGTATGACCTGAACGACTTCTACCAGAGCCGTGTGGCACGGGATCAGCGCGCCGAATTCCACATTCGTGAGACCTATCTGGACTTCAGCGCCGCCAGCCTGGACTGGCGCGTGGGGCGTCAGCACGTGGTGTGGGGTGAGATGGTGGGCCTGTTTTTCGCGGATGTGGTATCCGCCAAGGACATGCGTGAATTCGTGCTGCCGGATTTCCAGATCCTGCGCATTCCCCAGTGGGCAGCCCGGGCCGAGTATTTCAAGGACGACTTCCATGCCGAGATGGTGTGGATCCCCTTTCCCAGTTATGACGAGATCGGCAAGGCGCAGTGGCCGGGTTCCGGACATGGTGCGGACTTCTACCCCTATCCCCTGGACCCGAAACGCTACCCCGCGCAGATCCTGAGTGATCAAAAACCCGGCACCCGCCTGGCGCACGGCAACTTCGGCGCGCGCCTGTCCATGCTCAAGGACGGCTGGGACGTATCCGGTTTTTACTACACCAGCATGGACAGCACCCCCACCTTCCACTGGACCGGGCCATTCACCATCACCCCCAGGCATGCGCGCATCCGCCAGGTGGGGGGTACCCTGGCCAAGGACTTCAGGGATTTCGTGCTCAAGGCAGAGGCGGTATACACCAATGGCCGGCGCTACAACCTGCTCACCGTGAACCCCGCCGCACCGCCCGCGGATGGTGGGGTGGTGCGCCAGAACACCCTGGACTGGGCCGTGGGCCTGGATTTCAACCCCACAAGCGACACCCGGGTCAATACACAGCTATTCCAGCGCTACTTTTTCGACCACGACCCCAACATCATCCCCGATCGGGCTGAGAGCGGCGCCTCGCTGTTGCTCAGCCACGGCTTCTCCAACCGCTGGCAGGCCGAGGCCCTGCTGGTGCACAGCCTGAACCGGCGTGACTGGATGTTCCGACCCAAGGCCATCTGGAACTTCCAGCCCAACTGGAAGGTGACCTTTGGTCTGGATGTGTTCGGCGGCCCCACCACCGGCCTGTTTGGTCGGTACGACCAGTGTGATCGGGGCTATGTGGAGTTGCGCCACGACTTCTGACCTCAGACATTCTGGCGCAGGGCGTCGATGACCGGAATGCGGCCCACGCGGGCGGCGGGCAGCAGGGCGGCCAGCACGGTGGCCACCACTCCCACCGCCAAGGCCCCCAATACCACCGTGGGCACGATGCGGATGTGGGCGGTATAGGTCAAGTCCGCATTGGGCGGAGGCGGCATGGGAATGCCAATGGCCGAGATGAGCAGCGCCAGGATCACGCCGATGACGACCCCGGCCAGTGAACCGGCCAGGCCGATGATCAGGTTCTCGCGCAGGATGAGCTCCGTCACCCGGCGACCGCGGTTGCCGAGCGCCATCATGGTACCGAATTCGCCCACGCGCTCGAATACGCTCATGTTGACGCTGTTGGCCACGGACAGCAGCACCATGAGGAGGATGATCAGGCGCAGCACGCCGAACTGCACGTCGTACATCTCCACGGTCTTGGCGTAGAAATCGTTCAGCTTCAGCCAGGTATTGATTTCCAGGCCTCGGTCGCCCAGCGCGTGTTGCAGGTGGGCACGCACGGGTTCGGTCAGGCCGGTTTCCCGCAGCGCGACCACCAGCACATTCACCGTCGGTGCGTCCAGCAGGTCCTGTGCCGCGCTCAGGGGAATGCGCACCGCGCGTGCATCGTAATCCTTGGAGAAGGTCTGGAAGGTGCCGACGATCTCGAACTCCATGCTGTTGAGCGCGCCGTCCGGGGTGTTGATCACCAGGGTGACCCAATCGCCGGGCTTCAGCTTCAGGGCCCGGGCCAGACCGTGGCCGATCATCATGCCGTGCGCATCTGCGTCGGCCAGTCGCCTGCCGGCGGATATGACCATGCCGCTGCCCAGGCGGGCCTCGCGCGCCGGCTCCACGCCCTCACCGATGATGGGCAAGTCCGCCCGCCCGTTGTTGAGCAGGCCGGAGAAGTACAGGCGCCCCATCACATCGACGACACCGGGTGTAGCAACGATCCGGGCGCGCAAGGCCTCGGGCCCGTCGATCAGGTACTTGTCCGGGCTGCGCGCACCGTGCGCGTAATAACCCTTGTTGGCGATCTGCAGGTGGCCGGACTGGGAATGGATCAGGACCTCGCCCAGCTGGGTGAAGATATCGTGCACGAAGCCACCGCTGAGGATCAGGCCCACCACCCCGACGATGATGGCCAGCAGGGTCATCCCCGTGCGCACCTTGTGGCGCAGGACGTTGCGGAGGGCGAGCTTCCACATGGGCGTTGGTCTCAACGGTTGTGGCGCAGCGCATCCACGATGACCAGGCGGGAGGCGCGCCAGGCCGGGTAGATGCTCGCCAGCAGGGTGGTGGCCAGCGCCAGCAACAGGGCCTGGATGACGCTGGACGGCGTGATGATGATGCCGGCGATGAACCCTCGCGACATGCCTGGGGCGGGAGGCATGGGGATGCCGATGGCGGAGATGGCCTGGGCCGCCAGGTAGCCCAGGATGACCCCGCAGACCCCGCCGATGGCACCCAGCAAGCCCCCTTCCATCAGGAACAGCCTCAGGATCCTCTGGCGGCGCACCCCCAGTGCCATGGCGGTACCGATCTCCACGGTGCGCTCCATCACGCTCATGGTCATGGTGTTGCTGATGCTGAGCACGATGATGGCGGCAATGATGAGCTTCACCACGCCCATCTGACGCGAGAACAGCGCCACGGTCTTGTTGTAGAAGTCTGCCAGCTCGGTCCAGGGCACCACCTTCAGGCCCTTGAAGGCGGGGTCGGCCCGCAGGCGCGCGCTCACCGCGGGGGTGAGTTCGGTCTGCCGCAGGGTCGCCACCCACAGATGCGCGCCTTGCGTGCGCAACAGCCCCTGTGCGGTGATGAGGGGGATGCGCAGGATGTTGTCGTCGAAGGCCTTCATGGAGGTGGAAATCAGACCGCGCACGTGGCCTTCGATGGCGTTGATGCCCCCGCTGGCGGTGTTGGCGAGCAGCACGACGGTGTCTCCGGTCTGCACGCCCAGGTTGGCCGCCAGACCGGCGCCCAGCACGATGCCCTTCGGGTCCCGATTGGAAGGCAGCCGCCCCTGCAGCACCAGCAGATTGCGGAAGGAGGGGTCCTTGTCCGGATCAATGCCCTCGCCGATGAAGGAAAGCGTGCTGTCACCATGGCTGATCAATCCGTTGAAGGCCAGGCGCGGCGCCACATTGCGGATTTCCGGCTGGCGTTCCAGGGTTTCGATGGCGCTGGACCGGGCCGGCATCAGGTAACGGAAGGGGTCGGCCAAACCCTCCTCGTGAAAGCCGGGCATGGCCACCTGGATGTGCCCCAGCTGGTTGACCGTGGCCAGCTCGCGGTTGGCCCAGTAGATCCATTCGATGTAGCCCACGGAAAGCATCATGGAGACCACGCCAAAGCCGATGGCGGCCACGGCAATCAGGCTGCGCCGGCGCTGGCGCAGGATGTTGCGCAGGGCAAGACGAAAGTCGATGCGGATCGTCATGCCGGGTGCCACGTACACTCATTGGCGGCGACGCGCCGCACCGAACCCCACCACCGATCAGGGCCGCCGGCGGGGGGCATGCGGGTCCGGGAGCCGCGCGCACGCATGCCCGGCGGGCTGCATCCAGCACCTGTGCATGGCCGGGTTCCCATGACCGTCGTTACAGGCCTTGGAGCAGGCTCCTGGCATGCTCCGCACCGGGGAATGACTTGCCCGCCCCGATGGCCGCGGCCAGTTCCTTTCTGGCCTCGGCTGTCTGGCCGTTTTGCAGCAGTGCCACGCCATGGTGATAGCGAATGACGGGGTTATCCGGCAGCTTGGCGGCCGCTTTGGAGAGCAGGTCCAGACTCCGCGGCAACTGCTTCTGCTCCAGCAGTATCCACCCCAGGGTATCCATGACCATGGGTTGTCCAGGGGCGAGCTTGTGGGCCTGTTCCGCCGTGGCAAGCGCGCGCGGGTCCTTCACCTGCTGGTAGAGGGAGGCCAGATTGTTCAGCGCCTGCGCATTGGCGGGTTGGCGTTTCAGCAGTGATTCGTACTGCGCAATGGCCTCGCGCGGGCGTTTGCCGAACAGATAGACCTCCGCGGCATAGCTGCGGGCGGTGTTGTCTTCGGGGTGCGACTTCAGCCAGGCCATGAGTTTCTGCTCGGCCGCCTGGCTGTCTCCGCCAAGGGTCAGCGCACGGTGCAGCTTGAGAACGGAGAAGGTGTTGGCGGCGATGGCGAAGGACTGCGCATAGGCCTTCGAGGCCAGGGGGTAACGTTTCTGCGCCAGCAGGATGTCGCCCTCGCGGTCGAATCCGAGCGGCGACCCGGGATGCCGGGCTTGAATTTGCCGCGCGAGGGTGAGTGCCGTTTCGGGCTTGCCGTCCTGCAGCTCCAATTTCAGCAGGGCATCCTGCGCCTTGAGGAAATCCGGCTTGATCTGCAGTGCTTCGCGGAGCGTGCCGCGCGCCGCTTCCGTCTGCCTGCCGGCGGCCTGGGCCTGGGCCAGCAGCAACAGGGCGTGGGGTGATTGCGGCGCCTTCGTCACCATGCGCTTGTATGTTTCGATCGCCGCATCGTTCTCCTGTGCGGCCAGCTGGGTGGTGCCCAGCAGGTTGAGGGCGGCCAAGCTTTCGGGGTTGGCATTGACGGCCTGCCTGGCCGTGGCGACGGCCTTCGCATTCTCCCGGCCGTTCAGATAGTGGCGCACCAGCATCTGGCGCACGCCCAGATCCTTGGGGTCTGTCTTGAGGGCCTTATCCAGCCAGCCCACGAACTCTTTGTCTTTATTTTCCGTCAGGGCAAGTTCCGCCAGGGCCTGCATGGCCCTGACATTGGTACCGTCCTTGCCCAGGATCGCCTCGAAACGCTTGCGCGCGGCCTCGGGTTTTTTTTCGACCAGGTCCAGACGGGCCAGGTTGAGCGCGGCTGTAATGAAGGTGGGTTGGATGACGAGTGCCCGTTCCAGGGCGTCACGGGCGCCCTGGGTATCTTGCTTGCCAAGCAGGGCGGCGGCCCGGAGATTATAGGTCACCGGGTTGGCCGGCAGTTTCTTCTCCAGCGCCTTGATGGCCTGCAAGGCCTGGTCATATTCCTTGTCGCGCAGATGCAGCATGACCAGTGCCAGATCCGCGCGTCCGGCCCTCTCGCTCGTGCCCGTGACCTTCTCCAGGTCGGCGATGGCCTTCCGACTCTCGCCAATCGACAGGTGCCCTGCCGCCTGGCGCTCCCGGATGGCGGCGTTTTCCGGATCGATGGCGGCGGCCCTGTCGAGATAAGCCATGGCCTTGTTGTATTCCTTGGCCTGGAGATAGGCCTCGCCCGTCAGGGCCAGCAGTTTCGCATCGTCCGGATAGCGGACCAGCAAGGGTTGCAGCGTCTTCAGTGCCTCCGGCACCGCGCCGATCCTGATCTGGCTGCCTGCCTGGATCAGGGAGGCCCGGTAGTCGTCCGGAACCGCGGCGAGGACCTTTTCAGCGAACTTCAGGCTCTGCTCGTATTGGCCCTGGGCATAGCTGGCCATGGCATAGGCCAGGGCGGAGGGGAGGTGATCGGGTACGACGCGCAGCACGTCCAGCAGGGCACTGCTCGCTTCTTCCAGCTTGCCCCGCCTCAACTCGAATATGCCGCGCGCATAGCGCACCTCCAAGGCCTTGTCAGCGATCTTTTCTGCCGCCAGGATGGACTTCTCGGCTTCCCGCGGGAGGTTTTTCGCCCATTGGATATCGGCGATGGCCAGGTGGGCCTGGTATTCGGCCGGATCGTTGGCGAGCACCCGTCGGTAGAGGCCGATGGCTTCATCCAGTCTGTTTTCCTGCAGGAGCAGGCCGGCCTTGAGGTACAGGGCCTCCTTCTGCTTGGGGTCCGCCTGCAGCACGGTTTCGAGCTTTTGCCGTGCGGCCTTGGCATCCTGATCCGCCAGGGCCAATCTGGCCTGGAGCAGGAGCAGGTCGGGCAGCATGGGGTTGGCCTGTTGCGCGGCCAGCAGGTCTGGCTGGGCCTGTTCCCGCCTGCCCGTGGCAATGAAGGCCGTGGCGCGCGCGGTGTGCAGCATGGCCAGGGCGGTGGGGCCCAGGCCGCTCCGGGGTATGGGGAGCTTGAGCACCTTGTCATGTTCGCCCAGACGCAGCATGGACATGGCCAGGATACCCAGGGTCTGGTCATCGCTGGCACCCAGCTGTCTGGCCCTCTGCAATTCCTTCTCCGCGTCCTCGTAGGACCCCAATTGGTAGTGGGCCTGCGCCAGGAGCAGGCGCGCCTCCAGGTCCGTGGGGCGGCCCTGGAGTGTGGACTTGAGCTCGATGACCGCCGCCTTGTAGTCGGCCTTCTGGAAGAAGGCCTTGCCATCGTCCAGATGCTGCTCCGTGGACTTGCCGCATCCGGCCAGACCGAGCAGCAGGACGAGCGCCAGGGTGGGGATGCGGGAGGTGTGGCGACGTGCGTTCATGCGGGGTTCCCTGATGAATGTGTACTCCGCGGAGAGCGGCAATGGATCTGCTTTCGGATTGATTGGATCGATCCGCGCCTTACCTCGGCCCGCGGCAAGACGCGCATGCGGAGGGATGCGCGATTATTTCAGCCCAAACCTCCCCATGAGGTCATACAGCGTGGGGCGGGATACGCCGAGTAGCTCGGCGGCCTGCGCCACATTGCCGTTGCTGCGCGCGATGGCGCGGGTGACGGCGTGGCGTTCGGCCGCATCCCTGACCTGACGAAGGTTGAGGGGGTGTTCATCCTCGGCGTGCACGGGGTTCATGCCCAGGTCCTCGCAGGTGATCTGCGCACCATCCGCCATGATGACCGCACGCTTGAGGGTATTTTCCATCTCGCGCACGTTGCCTGGCCAGGCGTGCGCTTCGATGGCCTGCAGGGCGTCCGGGGCAATGCCACGCAGACTGCGCTTCTGCGTCTGGTTGAAGCGTTCCAGGAAGGCGTGGGCGAGCAGGGCCTTGTCGCCCTTGCGTTCGCGCAGGGGCGGGATGTTCACGGTGATTTCCGATAGCCGGTAGAACAGGTCCTCGCGGAAGCGGCCCTCCTTGATCAGCTCTTCCAGGTTCTGGTGGGTGGCGGCCACCACGCGTACGTCCACGGGGATCTCGCCGCGCCCCCCCAGGCGCTCGATGACCCGCTCCTGCAGGAAGCGCAGCAGCTTGGCCTGCAGGGACATGGGCAGGTCGCCGATCTCGTCCAGGAACAGGGTGCCCTTGTCGGCGTATTCGATCTTGCCGATGGTCTGTTTGGCCGCGCCGGAGAATGCCCCCTTTTCGTAGCCGAAGAGCTCGGATTCCAGCAGGTTTTCGGGAATCGCGGCGCAGTTGATGGCGACGAAACGCGCGCGCGCGCGCGGAGAGAGTTCGTGCACGCCCCGGGCCAGGATCTCCTTGCCCGTGCCCGATTCACCCAGCAGCAGGATGGAGGCATCGCTGGGGGCGACTTTCTCGATCATGCGGCAGATCTTGATCATTTGCGCATCGTTGGTGATCAGGCCTTGCAGCGGTTCCGCCCGGTTGCGCGCGGCCAGGGCACGGTTTTCCTGCTCCAGTTCATAGACCTTGAAGGCGCGCTCGATCACCAGTTTGAGGATCGGTTCCTCGAAGGGTTTGTGGTAGAAGTCGAAGGCGCCCATGCCGATGGCCCGGATGGCATTGGCCCGGTCCTGGTTGCCGGTGATGACGATGATCTTCGCGCACGGCGTGAGCTGCAGGATCTGCTGCAGGGCCGCCAGACCTTCCGTGGCGCCATCCGGGTCCGGTGGCAGTCCCAGGTCCAGCAGGACCACGGCAGGCTCGAAGCGGCGCACATGATTCAGCCCGCCTTCCCGATCACCGGCCATGATCACTTCATAGCCTTCCAGGCTCCACTTGATCTGCTTCTGCAGGCCCACATCGTCTTCCACCAGCAGAATCCTGCCTGCCTTTTCGCTCATGCCCTCACCATCTCCTCGGGGGCCAGCGGCAACTGGATCGTGAAGCGGGTGCCCTGGCCCAGCACGCTGTCCACCATGACCTTGCCTCCCAACTCCTGGATATATTCACGACATTCATACGCGCCTATGCCCATGCCCGTGCCCTTGGTGGAGGTAAAGGGGCGGAACAGGCGCTCGCGCATGAAGGCCCCATCCATGCCGCAACCGGTGTCCTCGACGTGGATGATCCCCCATGCCGCTTCGCGGCGCAGTGTAACATCCACGCTGCCGGTGTAAGGGGTGGCCTCGATGGCGTTTTGCACGATGTGGCCGATGACCCGGATGAGCTTGTCCGCCTCGGCCCGCACCCGCAGCCCGGATGCCTGGATGGACAGGCTGGGTTTGAGGCTGAAGGCGCTCTTGCTGGCGATCACCTCCCGCAGGAGATCATCCAGGACAAGCCGTCCGGCGGCCGCGGGCACGGGTGCGTCGCGCAGCTTGGCCAGCATGCGGTTCATGCGCGCCACCGAGCTTTCGATGGTGGCCAGCATGTCCTCCTGGAACTCGGGGTTGTGGCGGTGTTTTTCCGCATTGGCCAGGAGCAGGGAGAGCTGCGCCACCAGGTTCTTGATGTCGTGCACCACGAAGGCGGCGGCGCGGTTGAAGGACTCGAACTGACGTGCCACGGTCAGTGCCTCCGCGGCCTGGGCCTGGGCCAGATGGGCCGTGGCCTGGCGGGCGGCGGTCTTGAGCAGGTCGCTCACCTCCCAGTTGAAGCTGACCTTGCCCAGAGAGGGGGCCAGCACCATGAAGCCCAGCATGCGCTCGTGCCAGAGCAGGGGCACAGTCAGCCAGGCCTCGCGCCAGTCCCGCAGCCACCGTGGGGGGCTGACGCCCTCCATACTGTTGGGGTCGGCGCGATACGCATCCAGGTCCAGCACCCAGTTGCGGCTTTCCATGAAGCGCACGAATTCGTCCTCGGCGGCGATGCGCTCGTCCAGCGCGCCCAGGTTCCAGACCGCGGCGCGCTGGTAGTCTCCATTCTCCATGCGCAGCCACAGGGCGGCCCCGGGGCTGTCCACCAGCCGGGCCATGGCTTGCAGGGCGCGTTCGTGCGGACGGCTGCCCGGCTCTCCCTCGGTGAGCAGGGAGGTGAAGCGCAGCCATTCCTCCCGGTAGTCGTAGCGATAGCGGAAAAAATGCTTGGACAGGAAGACCCGCAGCCGTGCCCGGGCCGTGCCCGAAGACACCGCCAGCAGCAGGAGCAGCACCGCCGCGAACAGGAACACGGTCTGCAGGATGCGGCCCCAGTCGCCGCCCGCCAGGCGGATGTAGTAGCCCGCAGCCGCCATGAGCAGGAGATAGACCCCCGTACCCAGCAGGGTGACGGTATGGAAGACCATGCGATGCGAGATGGCCATCTTCAGGTCGGTCTGGATGCGGCGCTTGAGGGAAACCCAGATGAGCGGCACCAGCAGGGCGTTGATCAGGCCACGGGCCTTCCAGGCATCGCCATCGTAGGCCGCGAACAGCATGGCCTCCGAGTAAAGGTAGAAGTCGAAGATGAAGGCGCTGCCCAGGGCCAGGCACAGATATTTGATTGCCCAGCGCTCCTGCGGGGTGGAGTTGCGGTAGAACTGCTCCACCAGCACCAGGCCGGACACCGCCAGCACGGCGGGCATGACGGCGTTGGCCCAATACACCAGGGAAGGATGGGGATGGATCAGGCTCGCGGACTGGAAAAGCGCGGCCAGGCCCGCCAGCCAGACCAGGGTCTTGCCCAGGAAGGCCAGGTTGTCCTCGGCCTGGGTCTTGCGGCGCAGGGCGCGCAGGTTGCGCCACAGGTACCAGATCCATACCAGGTCCCGACCCAGCTCTGCTACCCGGGCCAGTTCACGGCCGGCCTGGAGCACGGATTCCAGGGCCACGATGCCGGCCCACAGGGCACTGGCCAGAGCCGGCACCGCCACGCCAGGAACGCCCGGTGGACCATCCCGGCCGCGGGAGGCCAGGCCCAGCAACAGGAAGGTGATGGCGGCCAGGCCGTAACTCAGGGCCGCCAGGTCCACGTCAGCGCACCCCTTTGCCCAGCACCACCACCTGGGCCGTCTGCAGCAGGATCATGAGATCCAGGAACAGGCTGTGGTTTTTCACGTAATAGAGGTCGAACTGCAGTTTCTGCATGGCATCCTCGACGCTGGCGCCGTAGGGAAAGCGCACCTGTGCCCAGCCGGTGATGCCCGGCTTGACGCTGTGACGTGCATGGTAATAGGGGATCTGCTCCGCCAGCTCTCTGACGAAGTAGGGGCGTTCGGGCCGGGGGCCCACGAAGCTCATGTGCCCCAGGAAGACGTTCAGGATCTGGGGCAGCTCGTCGATGCGGGTGCGGCGGATGAGGCGCCCCACCCGGGTGGTGCGGTCGTCGTTCTTGCGCGCCCAGACCGGTGCGCCCTGTTTCTCCGCATCCACGCGCATGCTGCGGAATTTGTAGATGGTGAAGGGCTGTCCGAACTGCCCCACCCTCTCCTGGGTGTAAAACACCGGACCCTTGCTTTCCAGACGGATGAGCAGGGCGGTGAGCAGCATGAGGGGAAAGAGCGCCAGCAGGAAGGCGCCGCTGATCATCAGATCGAAGGCGCGCTTGACCACGTCCCTTCTTGACCCCTGGCTGAAACCCTCGGAAAAGATGATCCAGCTGGCATTGGTGGATTCCAGGGGCAGGATGCCGGTCTGCTGTTCGAAAAAGGCGGGCAGGTCCACGATTTCCATGCCGCGCAGCTTGCACTCCAGGAGTTCGCCTATGGGCAGGCCGCCTCCGCGTCTCTCGCGGATGGCGACGATGATGTCGCTGACGCCATGCCGCAGGGCAATGTCATACAGCCGGTCCTCATCGTGGATCAGGCGGTCATGCGGCACGTAGCTGTGGGTGGTGCCCATGGGCAGGTAGCCCACGATATGGATACCCTGGGCTTCACCGCTGTTGGCGAGGTCTTCGATCCTGGCCGCCCGGCTGCCGGTGCCCACCACCAGCACGCGCTTCTTGAACAGGGTGGTCTTGCCCCATTCCATGAACAGTAAACGCACCAGAATGGCGCTGAAGCCCACCAGGGCCATGCCGACGAAGAACTCCGTCCCGCTTGGAAACAGGCCGGGCACGAGACTGGCACCCGCCGCGAGGATGAGCGCCCCTACCAGGAGGCTGCCCAGGATACGGATGAGCAGGCTTTTCACACCGGTCGTCCATTCCCAGCCGTACAGCCCGAACAGGGAATTCAACAGGCTGAACAACACGGCGAACAGCCAGGGCTTGTAGGCGGACCAGGATGTCGCATCCAGACCGTATTCCCCATGCTGGAGCGTGCTGAAATGGGCCACGAGGAAGAACAGCACGAATTCCGCGCCCGCCAACAGGGCAAGGCTCAAGGGGATGTAATGGCGAAAGAATCGGATCATGCAACCACTGGGGCGTCGGTATGTCGAATGGGTTCCAGCCGGGGGCCGCTAGTGTAACCGTCCGCCGATGAGGTCGCGTTGCGCCGCGACCACGTGTCGCCAGGCAAGCGTCGTGCATGGGGGGTGTTCCCGAGTGGCCCGCTAACCCTGTAACGGCATTTCAGGGTATTTTCCTGAGGCCCTTGCGCAAGGGGGCATGAGCATGGCCGGTACGGCTCGCACCGTCCGCCGCGAGATCATCCACGCACAGGACTTCCAGGATAAATGAGCAACTCCCCCAGGTCGCGCGCATCCCCATTCAGGGCCTTGCTGGCGGGAATCATCGTCGGCGCAGCGGGGGGGATGACGGGCATGTACATGCATATGCGCAACCCGGCGCCGGCACCCGAAACCCGCTTGGCCGCCGCGGGCGAATGCGACGGCCGCGCTTCGGGTGATCGCTCGGACACCCAGGAGCCAGGCAGACAGGCCAAGGATTTCGATTTCTACGGCGTGCTGGAGAACGTGCCCGTCCCGCCCACGCGCCCCGACCTGGAGCGTCCGCCCCTGCCACCGGTCGTGGATGTCCCGGCCCACCCCTCGAAACCCGGCACACCTCCCGCGCCCGCCGCATCCCCCGCGCCCGCCGCATCCCCCGCGCCCGCCGCATCCCCCGCGCCCGCCGCATCCCCCGCGCCCGCCGCGCCCGCCGCGCAGGCAGACCCCATTTACCTGCAGATGGCCTCGTTCAAGACACCCGAGGAGGCCGAGGCACTGAAGGCGCGCCTCGCCCTGGCCGGGCAGAACACGCGTGTGGTCGCCATGGAGCTGCCGGACAAGGGCACTTATTACCGGGTGCGTGTCGGCCCCTTCGCCGACAAGGAGGAGGCTCTGCAGGCCGGCCTGCGCATGCAGCAGGCCGGAATCGACCCCGGCGGCGCCCTGCTGGTGCACTGAGCCCTGCGCGCAAGGCAGGGGCCTGGGGTGCAGGACCCGTGCGGCTGCGGTGCCCGCCGGGGGGTGTCAGCGCACCACTTCCTTCAACTGGTCCAGGATCGCGGGGTTTTCCAGGGTGGAGATGTCCTGGGTGATTTCCTCGCCCTTGGCCAGGGCGCGCAACAGACGGCGCATGATCTTGCCGGAGCGGGTCTTGGGCAGGTTGTCGCCGAAACGGATTTCATCCGGCTTGGCGATGGGGCCGATTTCATGGCCCACATGACGGCGCAGCTCGTCGACGATCTGCCTGGCCTCCTCGCCCGTGGGACGGGCACGCTTCAGGACCACGAAGGCGGCGATGGCCTCGCCCTTGACGTCATGGGGCTTGCCCACCACGGCGGCTTCCGCCACCAGGGGATGGGACACCAGGGCGGATTCGATCTCCATGGTGCCCAGGCGATGGCCGGACACGTTCAGTACGTCGTCGATGCGTCCCATGATGGTGAAGTAACCCGTCTCCTGGTCACGCACGGCGCCGTCGCCGGCCAGGTAGACGCCTCCCAGCTCCTCAGGGAAATAGCCTTTCCGGAAGCGTTCGGGATTGCGCCAGATGGTGCGGATCATGGCCGGCCAGGGTTTCTTGATGACCAGGAAGCCTCCGTGTCCCCATGCCACGTCGTGGCCGGCCTCGTCCACCACCTGCGCCATGATGCCGGGCAAGGGCAGGGTGCAGGAACCGGGCACCGTGGGGGTGGCGCCCGGCAGGGGGGCGATCATGTGGGCGCCGGTCTCGGTCTGCCACCAGGTATCCACGATGGGACAGCGCCCCAGCCCCACCGCCTCGTGGTACCACATCCAGGCCTCGGGGTTGATGGGCTCGCCCACGGTACCCAGCAGACGCAGGCTGGACAGGTCGAACTTGCCTGGCGCTACCTCCGGGTTGCCGTTGGCGATCTTGATGAGCGAGCGGATGGCAGTGGGGGCGGTGTAGAAGATGGACACCCCGTGGGTCTGGATCATGCGCCAGAAGCGGCCACCATCCGGGTAGGTGGGGATGCCCTCGAACACCACCTGGGTGGCGCCGCAGGCCAGGGGGCCGTAGACCACGTAGGTGTGGCCCGTGACCCAGCCGATGTCGGCAGTGCACCAGAACACGTCGTCGGGCTTCAAGTCGAAGGTCCACCTGGTGGTCAGCACTGCCTGCAACAGGTAACCGCCGGTGGCGTGCTGCACCCCCTTGGGCGTGCCGGTGGAGCCGGAGGTGTAGAGCAGGAACAGCGGGTGTTCGGCCTCCACCCATTCCGGCTCGCATACCTCGGACTGGCCCTGTTCCACGTCATGCCACCAGATGTCCCGCGTCTCGTTCCAGGCACAATCGACAGCGGCGCGCCTGTACACCAGCACGTGCCGCACACTGTCGCAGCCCCCCATGTCCAGGGCCTCGTCCACGGCCGGTTTCAGGGGCAGGGCCTTGCCGCCCCGGTACTGCGCATCGGCGGTGATCACCATCACCGCTCCGGCATCGCGGATGCGGTCGTGCAGGGAGTGGGCGGAAAAGCCGCCGAACACCACCGAATGCGTGGCGCCGATGCGGGCACAGGCCTGCATGGCGACCACGCCCTCGATGGACATGGGCAGGTAGATGACGATCCGGTCGCCCTTCTGCACACCCAGGGACTTCAAGGTATTGGCGAAGCGCGCGGTACGGGCCAGGAGCTCCTTGTAGGTGACACGGGTCACCAGGCCGTCATCGGCCTCGAAGATGAGCGCGGTCTTGTCGCCCAGACCCGCTTCCACGTGGCGGTCCAGACAGTTGTAGGAAGCATTCAGGCGGCCATCCGCGAACCACTTGTAGAACGGTGCGTCGCTTTCATCCAGGATCTGGGTGAAAGGCTGCTGCCAGGTCAGATGTTCACGCGCCAGCCGGGCCCAGAAGCCTTCATAGTCGGTGTCGGCTTCGTCCACCAGGGCCTGGTAGGCCTGCATGCCGGATATGGTGGCTTGCGCCTTGAAGGCATCCGCAGGTGGAAATTTCCGGTGTTCCTGCAGGACGGACTCGATGCTGCTGCTCATGACGCACTTCTCCATGCTGGCATTGGTGGGCGGTACCGGCCTCGCGACACGGTGCCGGAGTGACCCCTCCCGGGGGACCGGGCAAAATTAGGCTACTTCCGACATTTTTTCAAATGGCCATGCCGGCACGCACACACGTACTCATGCAACGGGCCCGGGATTACAGTCGCTGGCTGGCCCAGCGGCTCGCCGCGCGCCCCGAGCTGGAAGAGTGGCTGGCGCGCAGCGTGTCGGCACCCCTGCGACGGACCGAGATGCGTGCCTTTCTGGACTGCCCCATCGCCAGCGAGGCGGATCTGAAACGCCGTTTGCGTCAGCTGCGGGAACGCATCTTCGCGCACATCATGATCCGGGATCTGGGGGAGGCGGCGGACCTGACGGAGGTCACGCGGGCCCTGACCGAGCTGGCGGAGGTGGCCGTGCATGCCGCGCTGGACTTCCTGCACCGGGATCTGGCGGAAATCCATGGCGAACCCCTGGACACCCAGGGCAGGACCCAGCGCATGCTCGTGGTGGGCATGGGCAAGCTGGGAGGCGGTGAGCTCAATGCCTCCTCGGACATCGACCTGATCTTCGTCTATCCGGAAGACGGCGAGACCGGCGGCCCACGCCCGTTGAGCAACCATGAATTCTTCACACGCCTTGGCAAGCGCCTCATCGCCGTGCTGGACGAGAAGACCGCCGACGGCTACGTGTTCCGGGTGGACATGCGTCTGCGGCCCTATGGCGAGGGTGGGCCGCTGGTATCCAGCTTCGCCATGCTGGAGGAATATTTCTATGCCCAGGCGCGGGAGTGGGAACGCTATGCCTGGATCAAGGCCCGGGTGCTGCCGGATGCCGCCGTGCCCGCCGCGCACGTGGACGAGCTGGAGGCCCTGCGCCAGCCCTTTGTGTTCCGCAAATACCTGGATTTCGGTGCGTTCGCCGCCATGCGCGCGCTGCACGCCCAGCTCCGCCGCGAGGTGGCGAGGAAGGACAGGCTGGACAACATCAAGCTGGGGCCGGGAGGCATACGCGAGATCGAATTCATCGTCCAGGTGTTCCAACTCATACGCGGAGGCCGGCAACCCTCCCTGCGCATGCGTTCCACCCGCACCCTGCTGCACCAGCTTGCCGCCTACCAGTGGCTGCCCGAGGCCACCGCGGACGACCTGGAGGATACCTATGTCTTCCTGCGCAAGCTGGAACACCGCCTGCAGTATGTGGACGATGCGCAGACCCAGGACCTGCCCGCGGGCCGGGAGGACCGCCAGCGCCTGGCGCATGCCATGGGCTTTGACGATTGGAGTGGCCTGTGGGCGGAACTGGGGCTGCGGCGCAAGCGCGTGGCGGGCCAGTTCGAGCAGGTATTCGGCGCGCCCCAGGAGGACCAGTCCGCGCATCCCCTGGCCGAGCTGTGGAGACGCCCGGACGAGGATGCCCTGGCGCATCTGCGTCGCTCCGGTTACCGGGAGGCGGAGTCCACGCTGGCGCAGCTGCACGCCTTTACCCGCGGCAGCCGCTATGCCGGCCTGCCGGCACGCAGCAAGGAACTGCTGGATGGCCTGTTGCCACCCCTCATCGAGGTGGCGGGCGGTTTCGCCAACGCCGGCGACACCCTGGTCCGTATCCTCACCCTGCTGGAGGCCATCGCGCGTCGCGCGCCCTATCTGGCCCTGCTGCGCGAATATCCGCAGACCCTGACGCAGCTGGCGCGCATCCTCAGCGCCAGTCCCTGGGCCGCCCATTACCTCACGCGGCAACCCCACCTGCTGGATGAGCTACTGGACCCGCGCCAGCTCATGGCACCACCGGACTGGGCACGTGCGCGTCAGGAACTGCGCCTCGAACTGGCGAATCTGGTGGGGGACGTGGAACGGCAGATGGATGTCCTGCGCCTCTTCAAGCAGTCCCGCACCTTTCACCTGCTGGCCCAGGACCTGGCCGGCCTGTGGAGCGTGGAAAAACTCTCCGACCACCTGTCCGATCTGGCGGACCTGCTGGTGGACGCCACCCTTGGGCTGATCTGGGACAGCCTGGCGGACCGCCACCGTGACAGGCCGTCCTTCGCCGTCATGGCCTATGGCAAGCTGGGAGGCAAGGAGCTGGGCTATGCCTCGGACCTGGATCTGGTCTTCCTGCACGATGATCCCCACCCGGATGCCCAGGAAATTTACGCCCGTCTGGGGCGGCGCCTGAATACCTGGTTGTCCACGCTCACCCCCGCGGGCCAACTGTATGAAATCGACCTGCGTCTGCGGCCGGATGGCGTCTCGGGCATGCTGGTGAGCTCCGTGGAGGCCTTCGAGGACTACCAGCACCATCACGCCTGGACCTGGGAGCATCAGGCCCTCACCCGGGCCCGCTTCTGCTGTGGTGATGCGGCCGTGGGCCGGCGCTTCGAGCAGATCCGCGAGGCGGTGCTGAGCCAGCCCCGCGACCTGGAGCGGCTGCGCGTCGAGGTCCTGGAGATGCGCCGGAAGATGCTGGACGGTCATCCCAACCCCAGCGGCCTGTTCGACCTGAAGCACGACCGGGGCGGTCTGGTGGACGTGGAATTCTGTGTGCAGTACCTGGTGTTGGCGCATGCCCATGCCCACCCGGAATTGACCGCCAATCTGGGAAATATCGCCCTGTTGCGCCGTGCCGGCGAGCTCGGCCTCATACCCGCCGATCTGGGCCGGGACGCGGGCGGCGCCTATCGGGAGCTGCGCCGGCGCCAGCACACCCTCAAGCTCCAGGGCCTGGAGCACGCGCGCGCCGGACACGGGGGGCTGGCCCAGGAGATCCAGAGTGTGCGCGGCCTGTGGCGCTACGTGTTCGGCGAGGAGATTTCATAGTCGGTCGCGCACACATGCCAGCAGCGCCTCGCCGGCGGCATCCGGCGACAGATCCGGGGCCAGATCCACGAGCCGGGTCACCGCCATGCCCGTGTGACCGCAGGGATGGATGGCCTGGAAGGGCGTCAGATCCAGGTCCACGTTCAGGGCCAGGCCATGGTAGGTGCATCCGCCCCGCACGCGCAGTCCCAGAGCGGCAATCTTGGCGCCGCCGACATAGACGCCGGGAGCGCCTGGCAGACGTTCGCCGTGGAGGTCCTGCCGTGCCAGCATGTCGATGACGGCCTGTTCCATGCGCCACACCAATGCCTTCACGCCGTAGCCGCGGCGCCTCAGATCGAGCAGCAGGTAGATCACGGCCTGCCCGGGGCCGTGATAGGTGATCTGCCCGCCCCGGTCTATGGTCACGACCGGGATGTCCACCTCGCGCAGCAGATGCTCGCGCCTGCCCGCCTGGCCCAGGGTGTAGATCGGAGGATGCTGCAGCAGCCAGAGCTCGTCCGGGGTCCGCGGTGTGCGCCGGGCGGTGAAGTCCCGCATGGCCGCCAGGGTGGGGGCATAGGCCACCTGGCCCAGGCGGCGCAGGATCAGCTCGTCGGGCACCTGCTCAAAGCGCGAGCTTCACCAGCGGATGGGCGCTGAGCTCGCGGTAGAGATCATCCAGCTGCTGCCTGGATGTAGCCTGAATGGTGCAGGTGAGCGCCAGGTACCGTCCCCCCCGGGAGGCGCGCATTTCCATGGTTTCGGATGCAAAGTCCGGTGCGTGCCGCAGGACGATGGCCAGGATGTGCTGGGCGAAGTCGTCGCCGTGCCGGCCCATGACCTTGACGGGAAATTCGCAGGGGAAGGTCAGCTGGCTGTCGCGCGGAGTGCTCATGCCCGACCCGCGCGCATGACGGCACGCTTGTACTCGCGATAGACGCGCAGCATGCGCTGGAATATGGGTCCGGGCCTGCCGGTACCCACGGGGTGCCCATCCAGACACGTGACCGCCAGCACCTCCTTGGTGGAGGAGGTGATCCAGATCTCGTCGGCCGCACGCAGTTCGTCTTCATGGATGGGCCGCGTCGCATGGGCCATGCCATGGGCACGGGCCAGTTCCAGCACCACTTCGTGGGTGATGCCCGGCAGCAGGAGCGGGGTCTCCGGCGGCGTGAGGAGAACCCCGTCGCGCACGATGAGCACGTTGCTCGCCGTGCCTTCCGTGAGCCAGCCATCCCGCAGCAGGATGGTCTCGGCGCAGCCCGCGTCCACCGAGAGCTGGCGCAGCAACACGTTGCCCAGCAGGGATATGGTCTTCAGATCGCAGCGCAGCCAGCGATTGTCCTGCGCGGTCACGGCTGCCACGCCCCGTGCCACGGCCACCTGTTCCGGCGGCTGGAGAGCCAGAGGCATGAGAAAGACCGTGGGCATCACCTGTGCCGGGAAGGCATGCTCCCGGGGTCCGGAGCCCCGGGTGACCTGCAGCAGCACCCCCACGTCATCCCAGGGCGCGCTCTCGATCACGGCGCGCACCAGTTCCGCCCACTTGCCGTCATCATGCGGGTTGGCCAGACGGATGCCCGCCAGGCTCCGGTCCAGACGGCGCAGATGCCCCGCCAGGCGGAAGGGCTGGCGATCATAGGCGGGGATGACCTCGTACACCCCATCTCCGAACAGGAAACCCCGGTCCATGACCGGTACCCTTGCCTGATCCAGCGGCAGGAACTCGCCGTTCAGACAGACGATCGGATTGGCGGCCCCGGCGCGTGTCATCGGAACAGCAGCAGCAGGCTGTCCCAGGCGCGGCCCAGCAGGCCGGCCACGGGGATGTCGTGCAGGGCACGCAGCGGGAAGTCACCCACGCGCTCGCCATCCAGGCTCAGGCGCAGGGAACCCACCGCCTGTCCGCGGCGTACCGGGGCCAGCATGGGTTGCCGGCTCACCACCTGGGCCTTGAGGCGCTGCGCCGTACCGCGCGGTACCGTGACGTACAGGTCCTGGCCGAAGCCCGCCCGCAACGCGCTGTCGGCGCCCTTGTAGATGCGCAGGGTGGAAACCGTCCGACCGGCGGGGTAGAGTTTCACGGTCTCGTAGAACTGGAAGCCGTAATTCAGCAGCTTCTGGCTTTCCATGGCCCGCCCGACATCGGAATTGGCCCCCAGCACCACGGACAGCAGCCGGCGCTGATCCCGCTGACTCGAGGCGACGAGGCAGTAACCCGCGCTGCCGGTATGCCCGGTCTTCACCCCATCCACGCTGGGATCCATGTACAGCAGGCGGTTGCGGTTGGGCTGACGGATGCCGTTGTAGGCGAAATCCTTCTCCGCATAGAGCTTATAGCGCTCGGGAAAGTCGCGGATCATGGCCATGGTCAGGCGCGCCAGGTCCCTGGCGGTGGAATGGTGCTGGGCATGCGGCAGGCCCGTGGCGTTCGTGAAATGGGTGTTGGTCATGCCCAGGCGCTGGGCGGTCCGGTTCATCATGGCGACGAAGCCTTCCTCGGAACCGCCGATTCCCTCCGCCAGGGCGATACTGGCGTCATTGCCCGACTGGATGATCATGCCGCGCAACAGGTCCTCCACACGCGCGGGTCTGCCGGGCACCAGGAACGTGCGCGAGCCTTCGGCCTGCCAGGCTCTTTCCGATACGGGCAGGGTCTGATCCAGCTTGAGACGGCCATCCTTGAGGGCGGCAAAGCTCAGATAGGCCGTCATGATCTTGGTGAGGGAGGCCGGTTCCATCCGGGTGTCGGCCGCCTTTTCCGCCAGGGGCTGGCCACTGCTGACATCGATCAGCAGCCAGGCACGGGCATTGATCTGGGGCGCGGGTGGCAACGGCAGGGCCGCGTGCGCGGCAAAGCCCGTCAGGGCCCAAAACAGGATGAACGGGAAGGATGTTCGCACAAACGGATTCATGGGCATCCGGCTTCGCATCTCGGTCTGAATCGTTCCGCCGTCCACCGTCTTCCGGGCAGGGGGCGGGTCGCGACCCGCGCCTCAGCGTCCGACCGGGATGGGCCTGGTGCCGAAATCCTGCTGGTAGGCCAGACTCAGGCGCGTGGCGGCGTCGGGGGTGGCAAAGGGGCCGGCCTGCAGCTTGTACAGGCTGCCGGACTGGACCTGGGTCAGGCCCGGAAGTTCCTGGCCGTAGCGCGTCCGGATCCTGTTGCCCAGGTTTTCCGCTGCTTCCGGCGAGGAAACGGCGGCCAGCTGCAGATACAGGCCCGGGGTTGCCGTTTGGGCGGGTGTCGCGGATGGCGGCCGCGTTTCGTTCAGTCTGCGCGTGTCGCCCGCCACCTTGAAGGTCTTGAGGCCCATTTCGTCGTGCAGCAGGCGGGCCGCCTGGTCGGCCTCTTCGTAGGTGGCGAAGGGGCCGGCCTGCACCTTGTACAAGCCATCCGCGGCCAAGCGCAGCACGCCGGGGAAGGAACGGGACAGCCGGGCGGTGGCAAGGTCCAGCATGGCATCCGCCCGCTCCGGATGAGTGAAGGCACCCAACTGCAGATAGAAGCTTGCCGCCTCGCGCCCGGATGCGGGGACCACCCGGTCGTCGGCCGTCTCGCCGACCATCGGGCCCGCGTGCAGGATTCCGGGCGCCGATACCGTCTCCGTGACCTGCGCCGAGGCGACGCTGGCTTCCCTCTCGGGCAGCGCTGCCTCCACGATAACCGGCGTCACACCCTTGAGGACGCCCAGTTTATGGGCGGCGGTGTAGGACAGGTCGATGAGGCGGTTGTCGTGGAAGGGCCCCCGGTCATTGATGCGCACCACCACGCTCCTGCCGTTCTCCGGGTTGGTCACGCGCGCATAACTGGGTATGGGCAGCGTGGGATGGGCCGCGGTCATGGCATACATGTCGTACGGTTCGCCGGAGGAAGTGGGTTTGCCATGGAACCGACGGCCATACCAGGAGGCCATTCCATCCTGCCTGTAGCCCACGTTGGACGTCATGGGCCTGTAGGTCCTGCCCAGCACCTTGTAGGGGTTGTTGGCAAAGGCATGCAGCGGCTCATCCCGGGGGACCGCATCGGGGATGGCGTCGAGACTGTCCGGCGGGTTCAGGCCCGGACCATCGTCCTTGTAGTAGCCTCCACCCCTGTAGGGGGGCGGCATGGCCGCGGACCTGCTGTCGCTTCGGGCCTCGGCCCTGCCGTTTCCCTTGGCCGTATCCTGGGTGGTGGGGACGGTACCGCAGCCCGTCAGGTGGATGGCGGCGGCCAGGGCCAGGAGGGAGAGGGGCGGACGGTCGGATTTCATGGGCATGACGGCGACCAGGATCACCGGATCATCACACAACGCTGCAAGTCTAGCGTGTATCCATCATGTTTTTACAAGTTTTTTGTGGGTCGCAAGGCTCATGAGGATGCCAAAGCCGAGCATGACCGTGAACATGGATGTTCCGCCATAGCTCACCAAGGGCAGGGGGACCCCCACCACGGGCAGGATACCGGACACCATGCCCATGTTGACGAAGGCATAGGTGAAAAAGGTCAGCATGATGGAACCGGCCAGCAGACGGCCGAACAGGGACGGGGCACTGGCTGCCAACCACAGTCCCCGACCGATGATGGCACCATACAGGAGCAGCAGCAGCAGGTTGCCCACCAGACCGAATTCCTCGGAAAACACGGCAAATATGAAGTCCGTGCTGCGCTCGGGCAGGAAGTCCAGGTGGGTCTGGGTCCCCGCCATCCAGCCCTTGCCCGCCATGCCGCCAGAGCCCACGGCAATGGTGGACTGGATGATGTGATAGCCCGCCCCCAGAGGGTCCGAGGAGGGGTCGATGAGCGTGAGCACACGCTGGCGCTGGTAGTCGTGCAGCATGGTGTTCCAGACCACCGGCAGGGCGGCGGCCAGGAGTGCGGCGGCACCGGCGATCAGCTTCCAGGGCAGGCCTGCCAGGTACAGCACGTAGAAGCCCGAGGCTGTGATGAGCAGCGCTGTGCCCAGGTCCGGTTGTTTGGCGATGAAGCCCACCGGCAGCAGCAGCAAGACAAGTGCCAGGGCAAAGTCCTTCCAGTTCAGGGTGGCCTGTTTGTAGTGAAAGTACCAGGCCAGCATCATGGGCACCGCCACGCGCATGAGCTCGGAGGGCTGCACGCGGATCACGCCAAGGTCCAGCCAGCGGCGGGAACCGTTCACCACCACACCGAACAGGGCCACCCCCAGCAGCAGGATAAGACCCAGCACATAGGCCGGCAGGGCGAACTGCATCAGGCGCTGGGGCGGCACGTGCGAGGCCAGGAACAGGGCCGCCAGGGCGACGCCGATGTTGGTGAGCTGGGCCAGCATACGATCCATGCTGCCTTCGGAGGCACTGAAGACGGTGGCCGTGCTGATCAGTAGCAGGAGGGCCAGCAAGCCCAGCAGCGTGCCATCCAGGTGTGCGAACAGGCGGTGCAGCAGACGGGTGATCATCGCGGGGGTTCCTGCACGTCCTCGGCGGCCGCTGGCTCCTCGGCCAAACCGCTGTCCTCCTGTTCTTCCTGGGGCTGGGGCGCCGCCCGCGCCTGCTCCTCGGAAACCGAAAGACCCGGCAGCTTGCCCAGCAGCCAGTAGTCCATGACCTTGCGTGCAATGGGTGCGGCCGTGCTGCTGCCATGTCCACCGTTTTCTACCATCACCGCCAGGGCGATCTTGGGGTTGTCCGCCGGCGCATAGGCGATGAACAGGGCATGGTCACGATGATGCGCGGCGGTCTGGCTCTCCACGTAGCGGGCCCCCTGCTTGATGCCCTTGACCTGGGCCGTGCCGGTCTTGCCGGCGATGAGATAGGCCGCGCCGGCGCCGGCGCCGGCCGCCGTGCCGCCCGGTTGCAGCACGCCGACCATGGCCTCCCGCACCACCTGCAGGTGACGCGGGTGCAGGGCAAGGCGATCGACGACCCGTGGCGTGGCGCGGACGACCTTGCCGCTGAGGGGGTCCTGCCAGGCTTGCACCAGTTGGGGCTTGTACATGACGCCGTTGTTGGCCAGGGCCATGGTGGCGACCGCAAGCTGCATGGGACTGGCCAGGACATAGCCCTGGCCGATGCCGGCGATGACCGTCTCTCCCGGCCACCAGGGTTGCTTGAAGCGTCTCTGCTTCCAGGCCGGCGTGGGCATCAGGCCGGACAGCTCGCCGTCCAGGTCCACGCCGCTCTTGCGCCCGAAGCCGAAGCGGCCGAGGAAATCCGCCATGCGTTCGATGCCCATGTCGCGCGCCAGGCCGTAGTAGTAGGTGTCACAGGACACGACGATGGACTTCTTCAGGTCCACCGTGCCGTGGCCATCCTTCTTCCAGTCCCGGTAGCGGTGGCTGCTGCCCGGCAGGCTGAAATAGCCCGGATCGGAAATGGTGTCGCCTGGCCGGCGCAGGCCCAGTTCCAGGCCGGCCAGGCCCATGAAGGGCTTGATGGTGGAACCCGGTGGATACACGCCCCGCAATGCCCGGTTGATGAGTGGACGCTCGAAGGCGTCGTTCAGCACCTTCCAGGTGGCGGTGTCGATGCCGTCCACGAACAGGTTGGGATCGAAGCCGGGCTTGGAGACCAGGGCCAGCACGCCACCTGTACGCGGGTCCAGGGCCACCAGGGCACCACGATAGTCGCCAAACACCTTCTCCGCCACCTGCTGCAGGCCCGAATCCAGATACAGCCAGAGGTTATGCCCCGACACCGGTGGGGTGCGCGACAGCACACGCACCGCATGGCCGCCCGAGTCGGTCTCCACCTTCTCGATGCCCGTGCGGCCATGCAGCCACTCCTCATGGCTGGCCTCGACCCCCAGCTTGCCGATGTGGTCGCTGCCCTTGTAGTTGGCGACCCGCCCTTGCGCCTCCAGGCGATCCAGGTCGCGTTGGCCGATGCGGCCGATATAGCCCACCACGTGGGCAAAGCTTTCGCCGAAGGGGTACTGGCGAAACAGCCGGGCCTTCACTTCCACGCCCGGGAAGCGGTAGCGGTTGACGGCGAAGCGCGCGGCCTCCTCCTCGCTGAGCATGTTGCGGATGGGCAGGCTCTCGAAATTCCGGCTTTCCGCCAACAGCTTGCGGAAGCGCTTGCGGTCGCCCGGTTCGATGCGCACGATGCGGGCGAGCTCGTCGATGACCTCATCCAGCCTGCCCGCCTTGGATGGGGTGATCTCCAGGGTGGAGGCGGTGAAGTTGCGGGCCAGTACGACGCCCATGCGGTCATAGATCACGCCCCGCGACGGTGGCGCGGGCACCAGGGAAATGCGGTTTTCTTCCGCCAGGGCACGATAGCGCTCGTATTGCACCACCTGCAGCCAGATGAAGCGTACAAACAAGCCCAGCAGGGCCAGGATCACCAGGACGACGCCAATTTCCATGCGCCGCCGGTAGCGCTGGAATTCCTCTTCCGGATTGATGAGGCGGGGGCGCATGTCTTATTCACCTGGTGTCGCGATCGGCCTGCCCGTGAGTCGGTCCAGCAGCCAGGCCATGGGCACCCACAACAGGGCCGCCATCGCGCCCGAGGCCAGCCAGCGCCAGTCCACCTCGCCATGCGCGAACATCAGGCCCAGCACCAGGACCAGGGCTTCCTTGCCCAGCAAGAGCGGGGCCAGCTGCAGACCCTGGCGGGACACGTCGAAGTTTTCCAGGCGCCGTTGCAGCATCAGCACGACGAAGGCCGCGGTACAGTAGGCCAGGGCATTCAGCCCCAGATGCAACCCGCGTGCCACATCCACCACCAGACCCAGCGCACAGGCCGTGCCCAGCCCGGCCCAGCGCGGGGCATGGATGCCCCAGTACAACAGCGACATCAGGGCAAAATCCGGCACCAGCCAGCGCAGGTCATCGGCCCAGGGCGACAGGTTCAGGGCCAGGCCCACGCCCAGCAGGCTCCATACCCGTGCACGGGTGGCGGGTACCGCCATCTCCGCCCCCTTGCGCAGAAATGCCTTTTCATGACGGGTGGGACGCTGGCTCATGGCCGCTTCTTACCGTCGGTGGCGTCCATGGTGACCGCCATCTGGTTCAGCACTTGTACATGACGATAGCGCCCCACGCCACCGATGGGTCGGCACAGGGCCTTGGCGAAGGGGGTATGCCGTGGCGGTTCCGTCGACACCACCTGGGCCACGGGAATGCCGGCGGGGTAGACGCCGTCGATGCCGGAGGTATACAGCCAGTCCCCCGCCTTCACGTCCGCATGCATGTCCAGGAAGCGGATTTCCAGCAGGTTGTCCGCGCCGGTACCGGAAACGATGAGACGCAGGCCGTTGCGCAGATTCTGAACCGGCGCTCCCTGCTCCCGGTCCGTCAACAGGGAGACCTCGGCACTGTAGGGGAAGACCCGGGTCACCTGCCCCACCAGGCCGTTGCCATCCACCACCGGACTACCCGCCACCACGCCCTGGGCACGGCCACGGTCGATGATCACCTTGCGGTTGAAGGGGTCGGCGGACACCTGCAGGATCTCCGCCGTCAGGCCATTCACCCCGGGACGCGGCGCCAGTGCCAGCAGGGCGCGCAACTGGGTGTTTTCGGCCGCCAGGGCATGACGGTCCTGATTATACGCCATCAACCGCTCGCGCTCCTGGCGCAGGCGCGCGTTTTCGTTCTGCAGGTCCGCATGGGTGGTGAAGAAGCCGCCGGCCTCACGCGCCCAGTCCCAGGGCATGGCCAGAAGGATGCGCAGGGGATGCAGCGCGGCGTTCAGGCCGTCATGTACCACCTGCAGGGCGGCATAGCGCGTATCGATGGCGGCGATGACCAGACAGAACAGCACATACAGGCCGAAACGGGCGGGCAACCCCATGCCCCGTACGAACAGAGGGGCATGGGGGGCGCGCGGCATCTTTCGGGGCGGGGGTCACGGGTCTGGGCGCGTGGATAAGCGGAGACTTTCCGTTTCCCGCACCTTGATCCCGGATCCGGGCTGGTCAGTCGTTGGTGAACACCGTGGCCAGCCGGTCCATTTCCTCCAGGGCCCGGCCGGAGCCGCGCACCACGCAGGACAGCGGGTCCTCCGCCACGATCACGGGCAGGCCGGTCTCTTCCATCAGTAGCCGGTCCAGGTCGCGCAGCAGGGCGCCGCCACCGGTCAGCACCATGCCCTTCTCGGCGATGTCCGCACCCAGTTCCGGTGGCGTCTGCTCCAGCGCCGATTTCACCGCCGAGACGATGGTGTTGAGGGGCTCGGTGAGGGCCTCCAGGATCTCGTTGGAGGTAACGGTGAAGCTGCGCGGAATGCCCTCGGCCAGGTTGCGGCCCTTCACCTCCATCTCCCGTACCTCCGAGCCCGGGAAGGCGGAACCCATCTCGTTCTTGATCGTCTCGGCGGTGGACTCGCCGATGAGCATGCCGAAGTTGCGGCGGATGTAGTTGATGATGGCCTCGTCGAACTTGTCCCCACCCACCCGCACGGAGGCGGTATAGACCACGCCTCCAAGGGAGATGACCCCCACCTCGGTGGTGCCGCCGCCGATGTCCACCACCATGGAACCAGTGGCTTCCGCCACCGGCAGGCCGGCGCCGATGGCCGCCGCCATGGGTTCCTCGATGAGGAACACCTGCCGTGCCCCGGCACCGATGGCGGATTCGCGGATGGCGCGCCGCTCCACCTGGGTGGCGCCGGAAGGCACGCAGATGATGATGCGTGGACTGGGCTGGAACAGGCGGGTGCCGTGTACCTTCTTGATGAAGAACTTGAGCATCTGCTCGGTGATGTTGAAGTCGGCGATGACACCGTCCTTCATGGGACGGATGGCCTGGATGTTGCCCGGCGTGCGGCCCAGCATCTGCTTGGCCTCCAGGCCCACGGCCTGAATCGTCTTCTTGCCCGACAGGCCCTCCTGGCGAATGGCCACCACGGATGGCTCGTTCAGGACGATGCCTCCCCCACGCACATAGATCAGGGTGTTGGCCGTGCCCAGGTCGATGGCCAGATCGGTGGAAAAGTAGCCGCGTAGGGATCCGAGCATGAAACGTTCCAGGTGGGGTCAAAAAAATAGCTGTGCATGATACCCTAGGCAGCCTTGTGAAATAAGACGTGATCGCCTTCCCCGGCAGGCCCGTACGCGCCAAGCCCCCGCGATGGGGCCCGGGAATCCGGGACTGGCCAGCAGGCTCCGGAGCACACCCGCATGTCCATCTCCCTCGACGACGTGAAGCGCATCGCCCGCCTGGCCCGCATCCGGGTCAGCGACGTGCAGGCCGCCCAGACCCAGGACCGGCTCAACACCATCTTTCGCCTCATCGAGGAGATGCGGGGTGTGGACACCACCGGGGTCGAGCCCATGGCCCACGCCCAGGACATGGCCCAGCGCCTGCGCCCCGATGTGGTCACCGAACCCGACCGGCGCGAGGTCTATCAGACCGTGGCCCCACAGGCCGAGAACGGGTTGTATCTGGTACCCAAGGTGATCGAATGAGGAGGGGCCGGGAAACGCCCATGCCCGGCCTTCATCCTTCGCCTCCAGCCCTTCGTCATCAGCGCCAGCCTCCATGCCCACCCCCACCCTCCGCTTCCTATCCACCCTGCTCGCCCAGGGCAAGGCCTCCAGCGTGGAACTGTGCCAGGACTACCTGGACCGCATCCGACGGCTGAATCCGGCCCTCAACGCCTTCATCACGGTAGACCCGGACCGGACCCTGGTGGAGGCGGTGGCCGCCGACGCGTTGCGGGCCTCCGGTCGGGGCGATGTCCTGACCGGCGTGCCCATCGCCCATAAGGACCTGTTCTGCACCGAGGGCTGGCTCACCACCTGCGGTTCGAGGATGCTGGCCGGCTTCGTCTCGCCCTACGATGCCCATGTCATCCGACAGTGCAAGACCATGGGCATGCCCAGCCTGGGCAAGACCAACATGGACGAGTTCGCCATGGGTTCTTCCAATGAAACCAGCCACTTCGGTCCGGTGAAGAATCCCTGGGATCATGCGCGGGTTCCCGGGGGCTCCTCCGGCGGTTCAGCGGCCTGCGTGGCGGCCGACATGGCGCCGGCGGCCACGGGTTCGGACACCGGGGGCTCCATCCGCCAGCCCGCGGCCCTGTGCGGCATCACCGGCCTGAAGCCCACCTACGGCATGGTGTCCCGCTACGGCATGATCGCCTTCGCCTCCTCCCTGGACCAGGGCGGCCCCATGGCACGAACGGCGGAAGACTGTGGCCTGCTGCTCAACGTCATGGCCGGCTTCGACGAGCGTGACTCCACCAGTCTCCAGCGGGAAAAAGAGGATTACACCCGTGATCTGGACAAACCCCTGGCCGGCCTGAAGATCGGCCTGCCCCGGGAATTCTTCGGCGAGGGACTGACCGGCGACATCGCGAAAGCCGTGGAGGAAGCGATCACCCAATACCGCAGGCTGGGCGCGGAGACCGTGGAAGTGGGGCTGCCCAACTCCAGGCTGTCCGTGGCGGCCTATTACGTGCTGGCACCGGCCGAGGCCTCCAGCAACCTGTCACGCTTCGACGGCGTGCGCTACGGCTACCGCACCCCGGATTACACGGACCTGCTGGACATGTACGAGAAGACCCGGGCCGAGGGTTTCGGTGAGGAAGTGAAGCGCCGCATCCTCATCGGTACCTATGTCCTGTCGCACGGCTACTACGACGCCTATTACATCCAGGCGCAGAAACTGAGACGCCTCATCGCCAGCGACTTCAGGGCAGCCTTCCGGGACTGTGACGTGATCCTGGGTCCCACCACCCCGGGCACCGCCTTCCGCCTGGGGGAAAGGATCCAGGACCCAGTGCAGATGTATCTCACCGACATCTACACCATCGCCGTCAACCTGGCGGGCCTGCCCGGCATGAGCCTGCCTTGCGGCTTCGACGGCCAGGGCCTGCCCATCGGCATGCAGCTCATCGGTGACTATTTCGGCGAGGCGCGCATCCTCAACGTGGCGCACCAGTATCAACGGGTCACGGATTGGCATCAGCGTCGGCCGGAGGGGCTCTGACCATGCAGTGGGAAACCGTCATCGGCCTGGAAATCCATGCCCAGCTCACCACCCGATCCAAGATCTTTTCCGGCGCCAGCACTGCCTTCGGCGCAGCCCCCAATACCCAGGCCTGCCAGGTGGACCTGGCCCTGCCGGGCGTGCTGCCGGTCCTGAACCGGGGTGCGGTGGAGCGGGCCATCAAGTTCGGCCTGGCCATCGGCGCCAGACTCAACCGCACCAACGTCTTCGCGCGCAAGAACTACTTCTATCCGGACCTGCCCAAGGGCTACCAGATCAGCCAGTTCGAGCTGCCCATCGTGGAAGGGGGCAGCATCGACATCCAGGTGGGTGGTGCCGTCAAGACCATCCGCCTGACCCGGGCCCACCTGGAAGAAGATGCCGGCAAGTCCCTGCACGAGGACTTCCACGGCATGAGCGGCATCGACCTGAACCGGGCTGGCACCCCCCTGCTGGAAATCGTCTCCGAGCCGGACATGCGTTCCGCCAAGGAGGCGGTGGCCTACGCCAAGGCCCTGCACACCCTGGTCACATGGATCGGCATCTGCGACGGCAACATGCAGGAAGGCAGCTTCCGCATGGATGCCAACGTCTCCGTGCGGCCCAAGGGCCAGGCCGAGTTCGGCACCCGGCGGGAGATCAAGAACCTGAACTCCTTCCGCTTCCTGGAGCAGGCCATCGACTACGAGGTGCGCTGGCAGATCGAGCGGATCGAGGATGGCCACGAGATCCAGCAGGCCACGGTGCTGTTCGACCCGGACACGGGCGAGACCCGCATGATGCGCACCAAGGAAGACGCCCACGACTATCGCTATTTCCCGGATCCGGACCTGCTGCCGGTGAAGCTGGATGAGACACTCATCGCCGACACCCAGGCCCACATGCCGGAACTGCCGCAGGCCAGGCAGGCCCGCTACAAGACCGAATTCGGCCTGTCCACCTACGACGCGGCCAGTCTGACTTCGTCCCGCGCCATGGCGGACTATTTCGAGGCCGTGGCCACTGCCCTGCCCAAGCCCGATCCCAAGCTGGCGGCCAACTGGGTCATGGGCGATCTCACCGCCGCCCTCAACAAGGTGGAAATGGACCTGGACGACTCTCCCATCACCGCCCCCCTGCTTGCTAAGCTCCTGGCCCGCATCCAGGACGGCACACTGTCCGGCAAGCTGGCCAAGCAGGTGTTCGAGGTGATGTGGGGCGAAGGCGGGGAGCCCGATGCCATCATCGAAGCCCGGGGCCTGAAGCAGATGTCGGACTCCGGCGAACTGGAAGCCATCATCGACGAGGTATTGGCCGCCAATGCCAAATTGGTGGAGGAATATCGCGCCGGCAAGGAGAAGGCCTTCAATGCCCTGGTGGGACGGGTCATGCAGGCCACCCGGGGCAAGGCCAACCCGGCCCAGGTGAATGAACTGCTGCGCGCCAGGCTGGCAGGCTAGCGCACGCCCCTGGCCTTCAATTCACGGAAGCGCAGTTTATCCGCCTCGTAGCGGGCCCGTATGGCCTCCAGGTTGTTCTGGCGCTGGCGCAGCATCTCGCCAATCCGCGCCAGCTCATTCTGGGCCTCGTCCCGCATCTGCAGGAAACTGCGTGGTGGCCTTCGCCCACCCGCGCTACGCCGGTTGATCTCGGCATTGGCATAGGTGAGTTTCTCCGAGGCGTTGTTCATCTGGGCCTGCAGGCTGTCGATCTGCAGCCTTTCCAGATTCAGGGCCCGGTCGCGCAGCAGGTCGATCTCCGACTCGCTGGTGAAGCTGGACATCAGTGCCCGGTCGCGGCGCCTTTCCTCCAGCGCCCTCTGGCGTTCCTCTTCCGCCCGCTTGAGGGCCTCTTCGGCACGCCGCTGTTCTTCGGGTGTGCGCCGGGTACGCTCGACCTCCTTCACCACACGCCCCTGCTTGTCCAGTTCCTGGTGGCCCATGCCGGCCTGCTGTGGCGGCATGGTGTCGCTGTAGTGCACACGGCCACTGCTGTCCACCCAGCGATAGGTGGCGGCCTCGGCAAGCGGCTGCAGGCTGCAGAGCAGGCCGAGAACGACCCGGGTGCGGGCCATGGAACCCCGTCTCATGCCTGGATACCGTAGGTGGCACGATAGGTCCGGATGGCCGCCAGTGTGGGTGCCCAGCCGGGCTTGCCGGTCAGATATTGGCTCAGGTCATCCAGGTCGACGATGCTGACCACGGGCATGTGATAGGTCCGGGTGACTTCCTGCGCGGCGGAGAGGGGACCCAGGCCCCGCTCCATGCGGTCCAGGGCAATGGCCACGCCGCAGGGCCGGGCGCCCGCGGCCTGGATCAGATGTACCGATTCACGCACCGAGGTGCCGGCGGAGATCACATCGTCGACGATGAGGATGTCTCCTTGCGGTGGCGCCCCCACCAGGGCACCGCCTTCGCCGTGATCCTTGGCCTCTTTGCGGTTGTAGCTCACGGGTACGCTACGACCCTCCTCCGCCAGGGCGATGGCCATCGCGGTTACCAGGGGAATACCCTTGTAGGCGGGCCCGAACAGCGCATCAAAGGCCAGGCCCGAGGCGAGCACGGCCTTGGCGTAGAATTCGCCCAGGCGTTTGAGCGAAGCGCCGTCGCTGAAACGGCCGGCATTGAAGAAATACGGGCTCATACGGCCGGCCTTGGTCTTGAACTCACCGAACAGCAACGCCTCCTGCCCGATGGCCAGGTCGAGGAAGGCGCGCTTGAATTCCTGCACTTCAACTCCCGATCACGATGCGCATTGTCAGTCTGAATCTTAACGGCATTCGCTCGGCCGCGACCAAAGGTGTCTATGCCTGGCTCGCGCGACAGCAGGCCGATCTCGTCTGTCTGCAGGAGCTCAAGGCCCAGCCAGCCGACATGGCCGCGGAGATGCTCAACCCACCCGGCTACTACGGCCACTTCCACTATGCGGAGAAGAAGGGCTACAGCGGTGTGGGCATCTACGCACGGCGGCTACCCGATGAGATCCTGGAGGGACTCGGTATCCCGGATATCGACCGCGAGGGTCGCTATATCGAGGCCCGCTTCGGCAACCTCTCGGTGGTTTCGCTTTATCTGCCATCGGGTTCAAGTGGCGAGCATCGCCAGGCCGCCAAGTTTCTGTTCATGGACCTGTTCTTCCCTCATTTGGAAAAACTGGCGAGATCTGGGCGGGAGGCGATCCTGTGCGGCGACTGGAATATCGCCCATCGTGAGCTCGACCTGAAGAACTGGAAATCCAACCAGAGGAATTCCGGTTTCCTGCCGGAGGAGCGGGCCTGGCTCGGCCAGGTGTTCGAGGAGCTGGGCTTCGTCGACGTCTACCGTCGGCTGCATCCGGAACACACCGGCGAGGCCTACACCTGGTGGTCCAACCGTGGCCGGGCCTGGGCCAACAACGTGGGCTGGCGCATCGACTATCAGATCGCCACTCCCGGCATCGCCACCCTGGCTCGCGCGGCCTGGGTGTACAAGGCCGAGCGCTTTTCCGACCACGCGCCCCTGAGCGTGGACTACGCCTACGATCTGTAGTCAGTCCTCGCGCCTGAACTCGCCTTCGATCACGCCATCCTCTGGCCGCCTGTCCGCATGCCGGACACCATGCGGAGTGTAGGCCGTGGCGCCACCCGTCCTTGCCGGCACGGGATCGGGGCCGCGCGGCAGGCCCGCGCTCATCAACAGCAACAGGGCCAGTACATCGGTGATGGGGCCAGGGAAGATGAGCAGTGCGCCCGCCAGAAAACGCCGACCCATGCGCCACATGACGCTGAAGGGGTCCCGGCCGCTTGTCGTGGCTTGCAGCAACTCGCCCATGAAACCCGCGCCCGCGGAACGGATCAGCCAGGCGCCCGACAGGAACGTGGCCAGTAGCCAGACGAACGTGGCAAGGCCGCCGATTTGTCCGGCCACAAGGGCAATCCCTACTATTTCCAGGGCCAAAAAAGCCCCGGCTATAATGCCCACGAATCCAAATCTCATGAGACTGTCCCGATTCGTCGCGTCATGCCGGAAACCCTCCTCGTGCTCACCAACCTACCTGACGCGGAAAGTGCCCGAAACCTGGCAAAGGGTCTGGTGGGCATGCGGCTGGCGGCCTGCGTGAATGTACTGGCGCCCTGCCTCTCTTTCTACACATGGCAGGGTGCACCACGGGAAGATGGGGAGGTTCCCCTGCTCATCAAGACCACGGCGCAACTTTATCCTGACGTTCAGTCCTACATAAAGCAGCAGCATCCTTATGAGCTGCCTGAGATCATCGCCATGGAGATCACGAGCGGTCTGCCCGACTACCTGCGCTGGGTGGCCGATACGCTCTCCACCTCGACCCCGGCCTGATTGGAGCTGCCATGTACAAGCATCTTCTGCGTCGTTGCATTTTTCTCCTGCTGTGCGTCCTGAACCTGATTCCGGCAGCCAGCCTGGCCGAAGAGGAGCTGCTGGAACCGGAGAAGGCCTTCCAGTTTTCCGCGCGCGAAATCGAGCCCGGCCGGATCGAGGCCCGCTTCCAGATCGCCAAGGGCTATTACCTCTATCACGACAAGTTCGGCTTCGCCACCGATGCGCAGGCCAAGCTGGGTACACCCGAGCTGCCCCAGGGCAAGGTCAAGGACGATGCGTTCTTTGGCCGGGTGGAGACCCATCGGGGTGATCTGCGCATCCTCATCCCGGTGACCGGCGGTGGCGCCACGCCCTATACCCTGAAGGCCGATTTCCAGGGCTGTGCCGACCTGGGGGTGTGTTACCCGCCACAGCAGGCCAGCGCGCTCATCCGCCCCGTGGCGGCCTCCGCCAAGAGTGCTGCCCCCGTTGCGGCGGCAGCCACGGCCGCCACACCCGCCACCCAGCCCGCGCCACAACGGCAAAGCAGCGAGGTCCTGGCCGGCCTCAAGAATCTGGCCAGCACGTTCGGCATGGAGGAGGAGCCGGAGCTCCTGTCCCCCGAGGAGGCCTTCCAGCTGAGCGTATTCCCGCGCCAGGGTGGCGGCCTGGAAGCCCGCTTCAACGTGGCCCCTGATTACTACCTGTACCGGGACAAGATCCGTTTCAGCGTCGTGGCGCCTGCCGGGGCGCGCGTCACCGAGCTGGATCTGGCCAAGGCGGACGAGAAGGATGATCCCAATTTCGGCAAGACCTTTGTCTATCACAAGCCTTTTGCGGTGGGCATCGACCTGGCCGGGCTGCCTGCCGATGCCAGGTATGTCAGGCTGTCCGCCACCTACCAGGGCTGCAATGAGCCGCGTGGCATCTGTTACCCACCCCAGGACGTGGAGCTGGAGGTGGATCTGACCGCCACGCCGGTGGTCGCCACAGGCCGGCCGGATCAGGCCGCTTCACCCGTCGCCACCGACACCTCGGAGGCGGGGCGCATCACCCAGATGCTTCATGGCCGCAGTTTCTGGGTAGTCATCGTCAGCTTCTTCGGCTTTGGCCTGCTGCTGTCCCTCACCCCCTGCGTCTTCCCCATGATTCCGATCCTTTCCGGCATCATCGTCGGGGGGGGCAGTGGCGTCACCAAGGCACGCGGCTTCAGCCTGTCACTGGCCTACGTGCTGGGCATGGCGACCACCTATGCCATCATTGGCATCTTCGCCGGCCTGTCGGGCACGCTCATCTCCAATGCCCTGCAGAACCCCTGGGCCCTGGGTGCGGGGGCCGCCATCTTCGTGGCCCTGGCGCTGTCCATGTTCGGTTTCTATGACTTGCAGATGCCGGGCTTTCTGCAAAGCCGACTCACCGAGACCAGCAACAGGATAAAGGGTGGCCACCTGGGCGGTGTATTCATCATGGGGGTCCTGTCGGCCCTGATCGTGGGGCCCTGTGTGGCCGCTCCCCTGGCCGGCGCCCTGCTCTACATCAGCCAGACCGGTGACGTGGTGCTGGGTGGCGTATCCCTGTTCTTCCTTGCCCTGGGCATGGGTGTACCCCTGCTGGCCCTGGGCCTGTCGGCCGGTGCCCTCCTGCCCCGGGCCGGGGCCTGGATGGAGGCGGTCAAGCAGTTCTTCGGCGTAACCCTGCTGGCCCTGGCCATCTGGCTCATTTCGCCCCTGCTGTCGTCGGTGACGAACATGCTCCTGTGGGCGGCCCTGCTCATCATATCCGCCATGTATCTGCACGCGCTGGAACCTTTGGCGGTCAACGCCAAGGGCTTCGCCCGCTTCTGGAAGGGTGTGGGCATCGTCATCCTGGTGACCGGGGTTTCGCTGCTGCTGGGCGCCCTGGGTGGCAGCCGGGATTCGCTCCAGCCCCTGGCGGTATTCCAGGGCGGTGCGGGCAGCACTGTCACCACCACTTCCAAGCTGACCTTCCAGCGGGTGAAAGACCTGGAGGAGCTGGATGCCGCCGTGGCTTCCGCCCGCGGCAAGCCGGTCATGCTGGATTTCTACGCGGACTGGTGCGTGTCCTGCATAGAAATGGAGCGCTTCACCTTCACCGATGCCCGGGTCCAGGAGCGTCTGCGGGACGTGGTGCTGCTGCAGGCCGATGTCACCGGCAACACCGCCGACGACAAGGCCCTCCTGGCTCGTTTCAAGCTGTTCGGCCCTCCCGGCATCATCTTCTTCGATGCCGAGGGGCGCGAAAAACCCTATCGCGTCATCGGCTACGAGAAGGCGGATCAGTTCCTCGCCAGCATCGACAAGGCCCTGCAGTGACGTGGGGGCACAGAGCCGTACACTGGTGGTGTTGTCCATGGTGGCAGCAGGCCTGGCCACTTCCTCCTGGTTCGCCGCACACAAGACCGGGGATTCCACGCAAAGCGGCGGTGTGGGCGCGCCGCAGCAGGTGCGCAGCGCTCAGGTCTGGGAGAGTCGTCTGCCTGGTCTGGACAACCGGGAGCAAGCCCTGAGGCAGTGGCGCGGCAAGGTCATGGTGCTCAACTTCTGGGCCACCTGGTGTCCGCCCTGCCTGCGGGAGATTCCCGGCTTCAAGCGCCTGCAACAGCATCTCGGGCCGCATGGCCTGCAGATCGTCGGCGTGGCTCTGGATGATGCGGATAAGGCGAGGGCCTTCGCGACCCGCATGGACATGCCTTACCCCGTTCTTCTGGGCGGTGTGGCGGCGATGGATCTGGGCCGTGCCGCCGGCAATCCTCTGGGAGGACTGCCTTACACTGCGGTCTTTGACCGCCAGGGCCGCTGTGTGGCCACCCAGGTGGGGGAGATGCCGGAAGCGCGCTTGCGTGCCATCGTCGAACCCCTGCTATGACCGACGCGAAGCGGGACCTCGGCCAAGACGTGGTCCAGGCCCGCAAACCCTCCCGTCCCTTGCTGACCGCGGCCGGCCGCGCCATCGGTGACCATGCCATGATCCGCGACGGTGACCATGTCTTGCTTGGCCTGTCGGGTGGCAAGGACAGCCTCTCCCTGTTGCACGTCCTGCTGCACCTGCGGAAAAAGTCGCCGGTGAAATTTGTCCTGGCGGCCTGCACCGTCGACCCACAGTCGCCGGAATACGATCCATCACCTCTGAAGGCCTACATGGCAGCCCTGGGGGTCCCCTATTTCTATGAGTCCCAGCCCATCGTGGCATCGGCATCCGATCACATGCGCGGGGATTCCTTCTGTGCCTACTGCGCGCGCATGCGCCGGGGCATCCTTTACCGTATCGCACGCGAGAATGGCTACAACGTCCTGGCCCTGGCCCAGCACCTGGATGATCTGGCGGAATCCTTTCTCATGAGCGTCTTCTTCGGTGGAAAGTTGCGCACCATGCAGGCCCACTACCGGAACGATGCCGGTGATGTGCGCATCATCCGGCCGCTCATCTACGCGCGTGAACGTCAGACCCGGGACTTTGCCCGCAATGCGGGTCTGCCGGTGGTGCACGAAAACTGCCCCGCCTGTTTCGCCATGCCCATGCAGCGCCTGCGGATGAAGGCCCTGCTGGCCGAGCAGGAAAGGCAGCACCCGCGAGTCTTTGCCAACCTGCTGGCGGCCATGCGTCCCCTGATGGCCTTGCAAGGCGCGGGTCCCGAGGCCTGAGTCATGTCCACTTACGTCATCGGTGACATCCAAGGCTGTTACGAGTCCTTCCTGGAACTGCTGGGGCATGTGAATTTCGACCCTGTCCGGGATCAGGTCTGGATCACCGGCGACCTGGTCAACCGGGGAGAGGACTCCCTCGCGGTACTGCGCTGGTGCGAAGCGCATGCCGGCAGCGTGGTGGCGGTGCTGGGCAATCACGACCTGCACCTGCTGGCGGTGGCGGAGGGCTTCGTGCCCGCGCATCGCAAGGATACTCTGGAGATGATCCTGGGTGCGGCAGACCGGGACAGACTGCTCACCTGGCTGCGGCACCGGCCCATGGCCCATCGCCAGGGCCCCTGGCTCATGGTGCATGCGGGTCTGGCACCGACGTGGAGCGCCGACGACGCAATGTGTCATGCCCATGAACTGGAAACGGTCCTGCAAGGGCCTGGATGGCGCGACTTTCTGCGGCACATGTATGGCAACGAACCCCGGCGCTGGAGTCCAGGGCTGCGGGGCCAGGAGCGGTTGCGCTGCATAGCCAACATCCTCACCCGTACCCGTTATCTGCACCTGGACGGCAGCCTGGAATACCAGCACAAGCTGGGGTTGGACAGCGCGCCCCCCGGCCTGATCCCCTGGTTCGACTTCCCTGGGCGGCGTGCCCGGGACACCCGGATCCTGGTGGGACACTGGTCCACCCTCGGGCTGGTGCTGCGTGACGACGTGGTGGCCCTGGATACGGGTTGCCTGTGGGGCGGCGCCCTGACCGCCTTCAGGCTGGAAGATGGACAGACCTTTCAGGTGCCCTGCCCACCGCGGCGGGCGTCTCCCGAATGAGTGTCTCGCACAGGTGCGCCAATTCACGGCGGCCCAGCCCTTCCTGGTAGGGGATACGGGGCAGGAACTCCACCTCCACGGTAATTCCCCTCTGCCGCAGTACGCGCCAGAGGGAATCCGCCAGACTCATGCCACCATGATAGGCGGCTGCCTCGCTGGCCTGACCCTGTGCATCCAGGTAACGCAGCCGGGCAGGCCAGATCGGGGCGCGCGCCTCCACCACGGGTTGGAACAGGGAAGGGTAGAAGGGCAGCAGTTCCCGTCCATCCGAGGTGGTGCCTTCGGGAAACAGGGCCAGCAGGTCCCGGTCGCGCAGGTGCTGGACCATGAGCTGATTCACCCGCCGGGTATCGGACCTCTTCTCCCGCGTCAGGAATACCGTGCCCACCCGTACTGCCAGCCAGCCGATCAGGGGCCAGTCGCGGATTTCCGACTTGGACACGAAGCGCACGGGTAGCAGGCTGTGCAGGACGTGGATGTCCAGCCAGGACACATGGTTGCTTACCAGCAGGGCGCCACCACTGTCCTGTGTCGGCGTGGGCCCCCGACATACCACGCGGATGTCGAGGATGGTCAGCATGCGCAGGGCCCAGCGGCTGACGCGCCGTCCGCGCTGCCGCCCATCCAGGCGCGGAAACAACACCAGCACGGTCAGCACGCCACCCAGAAGATGGCCGCCCAGCCGCAACAGCTTGAGGACGGCCAAGGGCACGCCCCCTTACTGGCGGGTCACACGCGTCTGGCCACCGCTCTCCAGCACCCGCACCCGGTCACCACGGGCGAAGGACTCGCCCGTGTCTTCCTGCACCACCGAGATGGTGCGGAACGGAATCGTATCCAGGCGCACGACGATCTCCAGGCCGGTCTTGCGGGTAAGCCCTTCCTCAGCCGCGGCACCCGCCAGACCCCCGGCCACCGCGCCCAGCACGGCGCCGATGACCGAACCCTTGCCACTGCCCACGCTGCTGCCGGCAACGCCGCCCACGGCGCCGCCCGCTACGGTACCCACCTTGGAATCCGTGCCTTCCAGGCGTACCTGGCGCACGCTCTCCACTACACCTGTCTTGACCTCATAGGCCCGACGGGCCTCGCCACGCTCGTAGTCACTGCTGCCCAGGCCGCTGGCGCAGCCCGAGAGCAACCCCACCAACAGGATGGGGACCAGTAAGACCGCTAGACGCTCGTTCATGCTTGCTTTCCTCATAGTGAATAACCGTATTCCGACCGGAATCTCTCCGCCACCTCGTCCCAGGTGAAAGTGTGGTTCTGTCCACCCCGATGGGCGATCTTGATTGCCCCGAGTAACGCCGCAAGTCTACCGCAGGTGTACCAGTCATAGCCCTTGTGCATACCCACCATGAGACCCGCGCGATAGGCGTCGCCGCATCCCGTGGGGTCGATGATCGCCTGCGGCCGGGCCGCGGGGATTTCATGCACCTGCCCATCGGCATGGATTCGGGAGCCCTCCGACCCCAGTGTCACCACCAGGGCGCGTACCTGCCTGGCCAGTGTTTCCACACTGGCGCCCGTGCGCTCCCGCAGCAGCTTCAGCTCGTAATCGTTGCAGGTCAGATATTCCGCCTGGTGCACAAAGTCCATCAGCTCGTCGCCATTGAACATGGGCAGGCCCTGTCCCGGATCGAAGATGAAGGGGATGCAGGCCTCGGCGAACTGACGCGCATGCTCCAGCATGCCCTGGCGCCCGTCGGGAGAGATGATGCCCAGTTTGATGCCTTCGGCGCTGCTCACCTTGTTTTGATGCGCCAAGTTCATGGCCCCGGGGTGGAAGGCGGTGATCTGGTTGTCCGCCAGGTCCGTGGTGATGAAGGCCTGGGCGGTGAAGCTGTGGGCGACATGGTGGATGTGGCCCTGATCCAGGCCGAGTTCCTGCAGGCGCGCGGCATAGGGGCCGAAGTCGTCACCCACCGTGGCCATGATCACCGGTTCGCCTCCCAGCAGGTGCATGTTGTAGGCGATGTTGCCGGCACAGCCCCCCCACTCCCGGCGCATGTCCGGTACCAGGAAGGACACGTTCAGGATGTGGATCTGATCCGGCAAGATGTGATTTTGGAAATGGTCCTGGAACACCATGATGGTGTCGTAGGCCAGGGAGCCGCAGATGAGTGTACGCATGACGAAGTGACGAGTGGGACGAGCCGGCATTGTCACCCAGCCCACGCAAAAAAACAGGCCCGCACGGGGCGGGTCTGGCGGGTGCGGATGCAGCCCGCGTCAGGGGCGTATGCGGTCGATCACCAGTCTCACGTCCTGGGCGCCTACATTGACCCTATTGAGGGAACCTTCCAGGTCCCCTGGCGCGCCCTTGACATCCCCGGACTTGGCCACGCGCGCAGTGATGTTCACCTGCTTGTAGTTGGATAGCCGGTTATCCGTGCTCATGGCCAGGCTGTCGTTGAGCTCGAACCGGATGGGGAACCGGCCGGCCGTGGAACGGATGGCGGCCACGGGTGCGCCCCCTTCCGTGGCACGCGCGAACAGGACCACCATGTCCTGGTCATTGACCTTGGCCTTCAAGGCGGGGGCGATATCCACGCTGCCACGGATGCTGGCCCTCGGGGCGGAAGCCGTCGATGGCGCCTCCCCGGCCTGCTGGTTGGAGAGGTTATCCAGTCCCGTCATGGCGACCTGGATCTGTCTTTCCGCCTCCTTCTGCGCCTCCAGGATGTCCTGGGCGTAGGGTGTTTCGGGTGGCAGCTGCTTATACAACTGCTTGAAATAGAACACTGCCTTGGCGAAATTGCGTTCCTGGAAATTGCCGATGGCTGCCAGTTCCAGGCCCTTGGGATCATTCGGATCCAACTCCAGGGCCTTGAGGATCAGCGCCATGGGTTCGCCCTCCAGTACCCGGTTCCTGCTCACCGCCAGGGCCTCGGCATAACCACTGAGGATGCCGGCTACATCAGGGCGGAGTTTCCGGGCCTTTTCCCAGGCATTCAGGGCCTCGGGCCAATGGCCCACGGCGGAGTAGGTGCGGGCCAGCAGGGTCCAGGCCTGGACATCGTTGGGTTCCTGGCGGGTCCTCTCCTCCACCTGCTGGATCATCTTCATGATGTCGTGCTCACCCTGTGCCGCCTGGGGGTGGGCTTGGGCCTCGGTGACGGCGGTGATGGCGGCGGGATTGCCCAGCAGGAAATACAGACCGAAGCTCGCCACCGGCAGCAGAGCGGCCAGGGAGAACCCCAGCTTGCGCGCACCCGTGGCCTTGGGCGTGGCGACCACCTGGGCCTCCTGCACCAGGGCATCCTCGGCCAGGCGGGTCTCCAGCTCCAGCCTGGCGGTCTGGTACTGCTCGGCGGACAGCAGGCCGCTGTTCCGGTCTGCCTCCATCTCACGCAGCTGATCACGATACACGGCGATATTGATGTCCCGCCGGCCGGCCTTGGGCTCTGCGACGGAGCGGCGCAGCAAGGGTGGCAGAACGAAGACCAGGGAAACGGCCACGCACGCCGCGGCGGCGGCCCAGAACAGGGAAACGGTCCAGAAAGGGCTCATGTCGATCCTATTTGTCTTGCAACAATTTTTCTGCGGCAGCCCGTTGTGCCTCATCCAGCTGCGCAGCCTGGAGGGTGCGGCGCTTCTTCAGGGCGGCATACCACGCCCCAAGACCCAGGAGCAGGAACAGCAGGGGTCCCAGCCAGAGCAGGTAGGTCACCGGTTTGAAGGGAGGTTGATAGAGCACGTAATCGCCATAGCGATCCGTGAGGTACTCCAATACCTCCTTGTCGTTCTTGCCCAGCTTCATCTGCGCGCGGATCTCCTTGCGCAGATCTTCCGCCAGCTCCGCGTGCGACCCCGCCAGCGATTCGTTCTGGCACACCAGACAGCGCAGGTCCGTCGCCAGGTTGATCATGCGTTGCTCGATGACCGGATCCTCGGCATTGGGGGCGGCCTCGCCCGCGTACGCAGGCAGGCCCAGGGCCAGGAGGGTAGCGAAAATCATGGTCTTCATGCACCCAGCTCCTTCAGCTTCGGTTCGATCTTTTTCTTCCAGACATCCATGTCGATGGGCCCCACGTGTTTCATCCGCACGATGCCCTGCCGATCGATTACATAGGTCTCCGGCGTACCCGTCACGCCATAGTCGATACCCACCTTGCCGGAAAGGTCATCCGGCACGGCGTAATAAGGGCTGCCCTGGGTGCTCAGGAGCATGGCCGCTTCCCGGTCCTTGTCCTTCCAGTTCAGTCCGATGATGGGCACGGACTGGCCGCGCGCCAGGCTCATCAGCACCGGGTGCTCCTGCCGGCAGGATACGCACCACGGCGCCCAGACGTTCATGAGCCAGACCTTGCCCCGCATGTCCGACGGGCTGAAACTTTGCGCCTCGTTGCCTACCAGCGGCAGGGTAAAGGCCGGGGCGGGCTTGCCAATGAAGGGGGAGGGCACCTCGCGGGGATTCAGAAACAGGCCCTTGGCGAAGAATCCCACCAGGATGAAGAAGACGATGACCGGCAACCACCTTTTCATGGCATGCTCCCCACGGGACGGGCGCAAGGGCGGGTCTGACCCTTGTCCCAGGTCGATACTTTGTTCCGCCAGGCTGACATGTCAGGCTCCCCGAGCGACCGCGCCGGACGGCACGGCCAGCTTGCGCAGGGCGATACGGTAGCGTCGATCGGAGGCGGCCAGAAAACCGCCTGCCACCAATAGCAACGCGCCGATCCACAGCCAGTTGATGAAGGGTTTGTAGAACACCCGTACGGCCCAGGCCTGGCCCTGATCATCCAGGGGCTCGCCCAAGGCCACATAGATGTCGCGGAAGAAGCTGGGATGGATGGCGGCTTCGGTCATGGGCATGCCGGAGGCGTTGTAGACACGCTTTTCGGGGTGCACCACGGCGATTCTCCTGCCGTCCTTGCTGACTTCCACCGTGCCGCGCGCGGCACGGTAGTTGGGTCCGGGGCGTTCCGTCGCGCCCCGGAAGGTGAAGGTGTAGCCCGCCAGCTCGGTGAATTCGCCCACGTTCATGCGCACATCCCGTTCCATCTCGTAGTTGGCCACCACGGTGATGCCCGCCACCCCCCAGGCCAGCCCCAGGTGGGCCAGCTGCATGCCCCAGAAGGCCCGGGGCAGGCTGCCCAGGCGCGCACCATGCTTCAGGCGGTCACGGAAGCCCAGCAACACGGTCAGCAGAATCCAGATGGCCAGGGCAAACCCGAGCGTCGCCCAGGGATTGAAGCCCTTCAGGGTCAGGGGCAGCAGGAAACCGGTGACCACGGCCACGGCCAGGGCCCACTTCAGGCGCTGGAACATGTCCGGCAGGCTGGCTTCCTTCCAGCGCGCCAGGGGCCCCACGCCCACCAGGAACAGCATCGGCGCCATCACCGGCACGAATACCGCGTTGAAATAGGGAGGGCCTACGGAGATCTTGCCCATGCCCATGGCGTCCATGAACAGGGGATAGAGGGTGCCCAGCAGGACGGAGCCCAGTGCCGCCAGCAGCACCACGTTGTTGGCCAGCAGCATGGCCTCCCGGGAAAACCAGGTAAAGGCACCGCCGGTCAGCATCTTGGGGGCACGCCAGGCATAGAGCATGAGGGATCCGCCAATGACCACCGCCAGGAAGCCCAGAATGAAGCTGCCACGGGCCGGATCCGTGGCAAAGGCATGCACCGAGGACAGTACGCCGGAACGCACCAGGAAGGTCCCCAGGAGGGAGAGGGAGAAGGTGATGATGGCCAGGAGTACGGTCCAGGCCTTGAAGGCGCCCCGCTTTTCCGTCACCGCCAGGGAATGGATCAGGGCCGTGCCCGCCAGCCAGGGCATGAACGAGGCATTTTCCGTGGGATCCCAGAACCACCAGCCACCCCAGCCCAGCTCACGGTAGGCCCACCAGGATCCCAGGCCGATGCCCAAGCTCAGGAAGGCCCAGGCCACCGTGGTCCAGGGCCGGGACCAACGCGCCCACGCGGCATCCAGCTTGCCGGAGGACAGGGCGGCGATGGCAAAGGCGAAGGCCACGGCGAAACCCACATATCCCATGTAGAGCATGGGCGGATGCAGGATCATGCCCCAATCCTGCAGCAGGGGATTCATGTCACGGCCATCCATGGGTGCTGGCACCAGGCGCGTGAACGGGCTGGAGGTAGTCAGGATGAAGGCCAGAAAGCCCGCCGAAACCAGGCCCATGACGCCGATCACCCGCGCCACCATGTCGTCCGGCAGGTGGCGGGAGAACACGGACACGGCCGCGGTCCAGAACGCCAGAATCATCACCCACAGGAGCATGGATCCTTCATGCGAGCCCCATGTGGCGGTGAAGCGGTAGATCTCCGGTAACTGGGAGAAGGAGTTGCGCGCCACGTTCTCCACGCTGAAGTCATTGCTCAGGAAGGCATAGGCCAGGCAGCCGAACGCCAGCGCCACGAACACGAACTGACCCTGTGCCGCCGGACGGGCCACCGCCATGAGGGTGAGATTGCCACGCTGCGCTCCCGCCAATGGCAGGATGGCCTGGGTCAGCGCCAGCACCAGGGCGACGATCAGGGCGAAATGGCCAAGTTCAGGAATCATGGGGATCTCCTTGTGGGGTGGCGTGCGGTTCAGGGCAGGGCGGCCTGGATGGATTGCCGTTGCAAAGTCTTCCGTGCCTGGCGGCAGACCTGGTACGCCCGTCGCGCCATGGGCCCGCCCAATGGCGCGACCCGACGGTCGCGCAAGTCAGGCCCGCGCTCATTGCGGCACCACGGTTTCCTGCGCCTTGGCGGCCTGCTCCAGTGCGTGTGCCGCCTCGGGCGGCATGTAATTCTCGTCGTGCTTGGCCAGCACCTGCGTCGCGGTGAACAGGCCGTCGCTCCCCATGCGGCCCTCCGCCACCACGCCCTTGCCCTCCTTGAACAGGTCGGGAAGGATGCCCTTGTAGGTGACGGGAATGGATTTGGCCGTATCGGTCACCACGAAGCGCACGCTCAGTCCGTCCGCCTCCCGCTTCAGGCTGCCATCCTCCACCAGACCACCGATGCGGAAGGCACGGTCCGTGGGCGCCTTGCCTGCGTGCACCTCGGTGGGCGAGAAAAAGAACACCAGGTTGCTGCGGAATGCGTTCAGCACCAAGGCGGCGACGATAGCCAAGCCGGCCAGCGCCAGGAGTATGACCACCAACTTCTTGTGTCGCGATTTCATTGCTCTTCCCATTGCAACATGCGCCGCAGGCGGCGGCGGGTGTGCGCGGCCGCCCGGCGCAACAACATGACTTCCACCCCTACACATGCGGCGGTGGCACCGAATGAACCCCAGACATAAAAGCCATAGCCACCCATGGCCCAGAAGTCGGACCAGCTTGCCCATTCCATTTCAAGTTTCCTTCTGCAGAATCGCCTTCACCCACTCGGTCTGTCGCTCGCGTTCCAGGATGATGCGGCGTACCCGCACCAAGACTACGGCGATGGTGTAGAACCAGGCGGCGAAGGCCATGACCAGCATACCCTGGAGCATTATGGCGGCCATGGATGGGGCCTTGGTCAGACTCACCGAGGCACCCTGGTGCAGGGTGTTCCACCACTTCACCGAGAAATAGATGATGGGTACATTGATGACGCCGATCAGCGTCAACAGGGACCCGGCCCTGTCGCCACGCCTGATGTCGTCGATGGCCGCCCACAGGGCGATGATGCCCACATACAGGAACAGTAGGATCAGCTCCGAGGTCAGGCGCGCGTCCCATACCCACCAGGCCCCCCACATGGGTTTGCCCCACAAGGCGCCGGTCCACAGTGCGACGAAGGTGAACATCGCGCCGGTAGGGGCCAGGGCCCGTGCCATCATGAAGGACAGGCGGGTGTTGAAGGCCAGACCTATGGCACCCCAGAAGGCCATGACCAGGTAGATGAACATGGACATCCAGGCCGCGGGCACGTGGATGAAGATGATGCGGTAGGCCTCGCTCTGCTGAAAGTCCGTAGGCGCCAGGAAGAAGGAGATGTAGAGTCCCCACAGTGCCAGGATGCCCGCGCCCCAGGAAAACCAGGGGATCAGCCTGCCGGCCAGGTGATAGAAGTGTGCGGGAGAGGCGTAAGTGTAGAGATTCATTCCAGGGACACTCGTAAGGCCGCAGCCGCGATCCAGGGTGCAATCATAAATGACAGCACGAGGAATGCGCCCAGCAAAGACAGATGCGCTTCGGCTCCGGTTCCCGCCATCACCCCATCCACAGCCCCCGCGCCAAAGATCAGGGCGGGCACATAAAGGGGCAGAATGAGCAGGGTCAGCAGGATCCCACCACCACGCAACCCCAGCGTCAGGGCAGCGCCCACACCGCCCAGCAGGGACAGGATGGGGGTGCCCAGGAGCAGCGAGATTTCCAGGGTGACGATGGCGTCGGTGGGCAGGTTGAACTGCAGTCCCAGTACGGGCGCGATCACCAGCAGCGGAATGCCGTAGATCAGCCAGTGCGCCAGGGACTTGCCCAGCACCAACAGCACGGTGGGCCCGGACGACAGGAGCATGTGCTCCAGGCTGCCATCGCGATGATCGTCGGCAAACAGACGGGACAGCGACAGCAGGGAGGCCAGCGTCGCCGCCACCCACAATACGCCAGGGCCGATGCGCGCCAGCATTTGCGGCTCCGGCCCCACACCCAGGGGGAACAGGCTGGCCACCATGACGAAAAAGAACTGGGCGATGAGCCAGTCACCACGACGGCGCGCCGCCAGGGTCAAATCACGCCACAGAACGGCCTGAAGAAACCGATGCATCAGCGGCTCACGCTCTCAGGCCGGTCCCGGTATGGCGACATTACCCACCAGCAGGCGCTGCACGGGAATGCCTTCCAGGTTCAGGGCCTGGTGTGTGGTCGCCACCACCAGCCCGCCTGCCAGCAGATGGTCGCGAATCAGTTCTTCCATGAGTGCTACCGCATGCACGTCCAGACCCGTGAGCGGCTCATCCAGGATCCAGAGGGTCGCCCCGGCCAGCAGGAGCGCGGCCAGGGCCACGCGCCGTCGCTGGCCGAAGGACAGCACGCGACAGGGCAGGTCCAGGCAGCGTGACAACCCCATGCGTTCCAGCATCGCCGTGGCCAGTCCAGGATTGAAGGCACGGCCTTGCAGTCCCTCGGCAAAGCGCAGGTTTTCCACAGGGTTCAGGTCATCCTTCACGCCATTGGCATGCCCCAGATACATCATCTCGGCATGGTAAGCCGCGCGCTGACCTGTGATGGACGCACCGCGCCAGTGCACTTCGCCCGCCTCCGGGCGCGCCAGCCCCGTCAGCAGACGCAACAGGCTGGTCTTGCCCTGGCCATTGCCGCCTTGAACCAGCAACAGTTCGCCTGCCCGCACAGTGAAATTCAGCCCCTTGAACAGGAGTCGGTCACCCCGCGTACAGGCCAGGTCATGGACGGAAAGGAGGGATGTGGTCATGGGGATGCAGGCAGGCAACCGCTGAGGTTATCCGTAAACGACGCGGGAAACAAAGGCAGCCTTCAAGAAAAAAGGGGGCGGGATGTCCGCCCCCTGTCGGCTGCGTGAAGCTGCTTACTTGGCAGCCACCTTGGCCTTCATCTTGGCCAGTTCCTCACGCACCATCTTGATGCCCGCCTGGGAGGCGTCGATGGAGCGGGTCAGGGACTCGCGTGCCACGTCGGGGTTGTGGAAACCGTCGGAGTTCTCGGCCGTCCACCACTCCCAATACAGGGTGGCGTCGTACTGCAGATCCTGCAATTTGTCCATGACTTCCTTGCTTACGCCGGCATCCTTGGCCTTCAGGATATGGTCGATGTACTCGGCAAGCCAGAACTCGGCCTTGGTCATCTTGCCACGGATGTAGTTCTGCACCGCTTCCAGATGGTACTTGGCGTCTTTCTCGGTCCACTCCTTGTGGCAGCTCAGGCAGGCCTCACCCAGGCGATAGCGCGGCGACATCTGCAGGTGTGAGGTGGTCACCTTGCCGTTCGCGGCCTTCTTCTTGGGCATGTGGCAGTCCTTGCACTCCACGCCTGCGCGCTCATGCTTGGAACCCCAGAAGGTCTCGAACTCGGGGTGCTGGATCTTGGGCAGCAGGGCGCCGGTGGAGGCGTGCTTGAAGTCCTTGAACTTGTATTGCTCGGTCATCACCTTCTTGTAGCCCAGCACGTTTGTCCAGGGGAACAGGTTGGTGCGTGGGTCCGCCATGGTGATCATCTTCTGGTCAGGATCCGGGGTCATCTTGACCGTGTTGTTCGGCCCGGCGCAGTCGAACCCAACGCCACAGTTGTATTCCACGTGACACTGGGCGCACATGAGGTTGGAGTCGGACCTGCTCAGGATGCCGATGGCGCGGAAGGGCTGACCGTCACGCTCGTACACCACCTTGGTCATGGTGGTCTTCTGGCTCTTCACCGCGTCCTGGGGGTAGGTGCCCATTTTGCGATCCACCACGGCCTCGATCAGCGCGTCGCGCACCACGCGCGGCCCGGTCGAGTGCGGATCGTGGCACATGAAGCAGTTCAGCGGATGTTTCATGGCACGGGCGAACTCCACGGGCTTGGAGGTGCGATCCCACTTGGCGTTGGGGTTCTTGTCACCCTTATAGGCCCAGTCCAGGATGTGGTCCTGTGTCTTGCAGTTCATGCACACCGGGTTCACGGCGGCGGCCGTCTGACGCATGAAGAGCTTCTGGTCGGAGGTTTCCGGTTCCCGATCCACGATCACGTTCCAGGCGTTGTTGGCGGCAAGCTCGGCCTTGTTGACGTAGGTCCAGTCCTTGAACTGCATGCGGCCGCCAAAGGCGCGGTCCACCACCCACTGGTCCACCAGCATGAAGGCATGCGAACGTGGCTCCGCGTGCTCCTTGGTGAAGCCATAGCCTTCCATCAGCTTGTCGAACAGCGGCGAGCGGCTGGTATAGCGCGCCTTTTCCACCCGTGCATGGGACTCGTAGTTGGTCTGCACGAAGGAGTTGTATTGCTCCACGTGACAGGTGGCACAGGCCCGGTGATCGGTATTGGTCACCGGGCGGGTACCCATCTTCGAGCCCTTGGCGGTCTTCAGGTGCTCCTCAGCATCATGGCAATGGGCGCAGTTCACCGTGGCGTGACGGCCCGAGGCGTGGAACTCCTCGATGTTGTCGTGGCACGCATAGCATTTCTTGGCGTCTACGGGCTGCACCGGGGGCGCCTTTTCAGGGGCCGGCGCCGGCATCTGCGGCCTGGGGATGTCCACAGCCGCCTGCGCGCCGATGGCCAGCAGGGCTGTTGCCAACCCCATCGCCATTCGGCTCAACACTGATCCAATCTTCATGGTTATCTCCTTGCTGATTCTTGGGATGGTGGGTGAGCGCCCGGGGTTGCCCGGGCGCACCAACCGTGGCTAAGACCGGCCTGCTTCTCGTGTACTCGTCATAGGCATTCCTCCGGGTAAGGGACTACATGCACGACACGTTACAGAAACGCATCCGCCATCACGTTGCGCAGCCAGCCGTCGGCGTACTCGGCCTCGAGCTTGCGGTAGATGGGCGGCACGGGAGAGCCATCCGGCATGGTCACCGGGGATACGCCACTGCCCTCGGGGATGTACTTGAAGGTGCCGTTGACCACCCGGTACAGGTGTGCCACGGAAATGCCGTAGTCGTCTCCCACCACGCTATAGCAGGTGTTGGCATAGTAGGGCTGGGGCGTGGGCAGGCCGTTGACCTTCGCCACGATGGCCGCGGCCGCCACCTTGGCCTGGGCCATGGCGATGTGCGCCGACTTGGGCATGTCGAAGGCCGCGTTGGGGTTGCCGTAGGTGGACATCTCGCCCGCCACGCAGCTGTCTCCCACGACATAGACGTTGGGATCCACGGCGCTGGCCATGTCCATGGGCTGCACCTTGCACCAGCCCTTCTCGAAGTTGTTGCCCGTGCTGCCCGCGAGCCCGGTGGTGACGGCGATCCTGCCCGCCTTGTGCGGCGGGATGATGTTGAGCACGTCCGCCTTTACGTCGACGAAGTCGGAGGACACGGTCTTGGTCTTGGCGTCCAGTTTGTTGATGAAGCCGCCTTCGGCCCCCTTCAGCCATTCGATCATGCCGTTGGTGTTGAGGCCTTCCTTCTCCCAGCCGTACATCTTGGCCCAGGCCTGGTTGAACAGGCCTTTCTTGGAGTGGCTGTCGTTGCCGTCCAGGATGATGACCTTGCTCTTCTTCTTGCCGTGGTGCTGGAAGTAGTTGGCCACCAGGGAGGCCCGCTCGTAGGGGCCGGGGGGGCAGCGGAAGGGGCCCTTGGGCACGACGATGACGAATACCCCGCCATCGGGCATGGCTTCCAGCTGCTTCTTCAGCAGCAGGGTCTGCGGGCCGGCCTCCCAGGCGTGGGGAATGTCGTTGATGAGGGATTCGGAGTAGCCCTCGATGGTGTCGTAGTGGAATGTGATGCCCGGAGACATGACCAGGGCATCGTAGGACAGCGTGTTGCCACCCTTGGTGGTGACGGTCTTCCTGGCGCGATCCACGCCGGTGACCAGGTCCTGCAGGACGTTCACCCCACGCTTCTTCAGACCGTCATAGCCGACCTGCAGGGTCTTGAGGTCGCGGTGGCCCACCAGCGCCTCGTTGGACAGGGGGCAGGAGGTGTACACAGGATTGGGCTCGATGAGGGTGACGTCGATACCGGCATCCAGGCGCTTGATGTATTTTGCGGCGGTGGCGCCGGCGTAGCCGCCGCCGATGACCACCACCTTGGCCTTGGCCGCGGCACGCGCAATGGAGGGGAAGCTCAGGGCAGTGGCAGAGGAGGCTGCGGCAGCGACCTTGATGAAATTGCGACGGTTGATCTGGCTCATGGTCTTTTTCCTCTGTTACTTGCTCTGGGCACCGTAGTACTGGGCGGCGGGCTGGACCTGATCCGCGCCCAGCTTCTTGGCGGCATTGGTCATCTTCCGGTGGGGCATGGCAAAGCCTGGATCACGGTACTTCATCAGTTCCAGCTCCAGATACTTGGCCCACTGTCCGTTCAGGTGAGGGGTGTCGTCTTCTTCGGATGCGCCGGTCTTGCCGTGGCAGTTCTCGCAGGCCTCGCTGGCGTCCTTGCCCTTCAGCAGTACATCCGCGGCCACGCTCTGGGGCTGGGGCTTCCATGGCAGCTTGGCGTAGTAGCCGGCCAGGGCGGCAATCTCATCTTCCGAGTAGCCCTTGATGAGGCGCGTCATGTTGGCGGAGGCGCGCTTGCCGGTCTTCCATTCCATCATGATGTTCTTGAGATAGGCCTCGGGCAGGCCCGCGATGGAGGGCATGCTCAGACCCACGCTGGTGCCACCCGTACCATGGCAGTTGTCACAGGTCATCGCCAGGCCCCTGATGTTGTCCACAGCCAGGGCACCCGTCGCCGCGCACAGCCCAGCGACACTTAATACACTCAGGACGGCTCTCTTCATTGTCTCCTCCAGGAAGATCGGTTGCCGGGTAGGGAAGGTATCGTGCGACCACGTACACGCCGGGCCGTTGGTCCATAGTACTGATGGCCCAATGGGTATAACCTTGACGCCCATCAAAAATTCATGAATATCAGATGTCTGCATCCACAAGATGCGATGGCAATGCAGACATGCCGGGGAGATTCCCGGCCAGGGCGGGCTCAGGGTACGGGCGGCACCAGGCGCGACATGTAGTCGCTCACCGCTTCCAGGTCCTCATCGGTGTAGCCCTTGAGGATGCGCACCATGCCCGGATTGGCGTTGCGACGTCCCTGGTCACGGCTCTCCCGGGATTCGCGCAGCAGATAGGCCTCGTGTTGCCCGGCCACGCGTGGGTAGAACTTGTCGCCGTCGCCTTCCCCGTACTTGCCGTGGCAGCCGGCGCAATCCCGCTGGTAGAGCTGTCGTCCCAGTGCGAGCATGCGGCCGTTGCCCTTGCCATTGGTGTCGGGTACCGGCAGGCTGCGCAGATAGGCGGCGATATGCGCGATGGCCTCTTCCGGCACGACCTCGTCGGAGATGAAGGGGTGCATTCTGGGGCTGTCTCGCCGACCCGAACGCACATCCAGCATCTGTTTCATGATCACGGTGGCATGCTGGCCCGCCAGTTGGGGATAGCCGGCTTCGGCCTTGCCGGAGGCATCGGCGCGATGGCAGCCGCGGCAGAGGCCATAGGTTTCCTTGCCTTTGGCCGGATCGCCTTCCTTCGCCAGCAGACGAATGACGTCCGGATTCGCGTCCGCCATGGGCCTGCTGTATTCCGCGGCGTGGACAGACGGGGCCAACAGGGCCATCCACAGCATGGACATCATCGTGGCCTTCATCGCATTCCTCACTTCAAGCTCGCCATGTATTCGGCCACGGCCTCGGCTTCTTCCGGCGTCAGGCGCTGGGCGATGGTGCGCATCACCCTGATTCCGTTGTTGCGCTGGCCACTGGCATATTGCGCGATCTGGTCCAGGGTGTAGGGGACATGCTGGCCCGCCAGCCGGGGAAATTTTTTCGATCCCTCGCCGTTTTCCTCGTGACATCCTTCACAAGAGGGCACGCCGGACCTGTCATTGCCTTCCAGATAGATGCGTTGGCCCAGTGCCAGCAGCCCGGGTTTGTTCACCGTGCCCGGCACAGGTGTCTGGCGCGCGAAATAGGCCGCCAGTTGCTGCATGTCTTGCGTGGAGAGCGCAGACATGATGGGCGCCATCGCTTCGTTCTGGCGCCGCCCCTCCTTGTAGTCCTGCATTTCACGCAACAGATAGGATGCCTGCTGGCCCGCCAGGTTGGGGAATTCGGCCGTGGCGCTGTTGCCATCCATGCCATGGCATCCGCTGCAGGATCGTTCAACCAGGACCTCGACCGCCTGTGCAGCGTCCCCGGTGACCATGGCCGTGTAGCCCATGCCCAAGGTCAGGAGCGTTGCCGCAATCCGTGCTTTCCATACTCTCGGGGCCATTCGCCTCTCCCTGGCGGTCGTGCGGATGCGCGGACATTAAACGCAATCGCCACGGAGCGGGTGTCCAAATGCAGGAGATTTGATATGCATCAATATTGCATAGACCGGAAACTCAATACCGGGCCCGTCGGCCGCGGGTCCGGCGGGGATCAGACCGAGTTGTGCGCCGTGCGGCTGGCCATGCGTCCTCCCTGCTCCAGCCACTTGCGGATACGGTTGGCGTCACCAATGCGGGTCCAGGCACCCCATGAATCCAGCAGGACGATGATCACCGGGCGGTCCGCGATCCTGGCCTGCATCACCAGACATTTGCCGGCCTCGTTGATGTAACCCGTCTTGGAGACCCCGATCTGCCAGGCATCGTTGCGTGTCAGCGCATTGGTGTTGTTGAAGGCCACGGTACGCGTGACCTCCCGGGTGACCCTGCGTACCTTGCCATGCTCCCGGACCTTGACCACGTGCTTGCCGGGCAGGCCCACGTCATAGGCGCCGGAACTACTGATCTCGCGGATGAGAGGATAGCGATAGGCCGCATCCACCATTTTCGCCAGGTCCATGGCCGTGGCTCGGTTCCGACTGTTCAGGCCAGTGCCATCCACGAACAGGCTGTCCTGCATGCCCAGGCTGCGGGCCTTGCGGTTCATGGCCCTGACGAAGGCCTCGCGTCCACCGGGATAAGCACGTGACAGAGCAGCCGCGGCACGGTTTTCGGAGGCGATCAGGGCCAGATGCAGCAACTCGTCGCGGGTCAGCCGCGCGCCCAGGGGCAGGCGGGAGCCCGTGCCCTTGAGGCGATCCACGTCCTCGTCGGAGATGGTGATCTCCTCGTCGAGCGGCAGGTCCGCATCCAGGGTCACCATGGCCGTCATGAGCTTGGTGATGGAGGCGATGGAGGTGGGGATGTCCTCGTTCTTGGCATACAGGGCCTCGCCACTCCTCTGGTCCACCACCAGGGCGGCAGAGGACCGCAGCCCCAGGCCGTCCTCACCCGCTGGCGTGGCGGTGGTGCTGGCCAGGCGCAGGGGCGTGATGGCGCGCGGCACCACCACCTTGCGCTGGCTGATCCGGGCCTTCTTGCCGGCGCGTGCCTTCGATTTGGCCTTGCTCTTGGATTTGACGCGGTGCCTGACCTTGGACTTGGCCTTCTTGTCATTTTTGGCCGTCGCGGGCGTGGCGGCCTCGGCTGCCGGCATCTCGACCATGGGTGCGGCGAGAAAGGCCGCAAGGACCAGGTACAGAAAGAATCTCCGCATTGCTCCCCCTCAAACCCGGTGCAGATCAATACTTCATGAATATCGGTAACTACGATCCGAACTTTAGAAACCACTTTAGCAATTTTTGTCTTTACCGCACAGTGGATCAGTCACTGTTTTTGTTCGCCGGATGCGCGGATCGCAGGGTCTGCGCGGCAGGGAAGCCCGACCGCGAAGATGCCTCACGGCATCTGGAGGAACAGCTGCCGCGGGATCCGACCTACCCCGAGCGCCGTCCCCCCAGCAGGGCTTCCAGGGATTTCATCAGGTCGGCGGGCAACACCACGGTGCGGCTGCCTGGGCCGACTGCCAGCTCTTTCAGGGCCGTTACGTACTTCTCGCCCAGCAGGTAATAGGCCGGCAGTTCCTTCTCGGCAATACCGTTGGCGATACGACGTATGGCCTCGGCGGAGGCCTCCGCCAGGCGCACCTGGGCCTCGGCGTCCCGCTTGGCGGACTCCAGGCGGGCCTCCGCCTCCAGGATGGCAGCCTGCTTGTCTCCCTCGGCCCGGGTCACCGTGGCCTTGCGCTCCCGCTCGGCGGCGGCCTGCATTTCCATGGACTTCTGCATGGTGGATGAGGGCTTGATGTCCTGGATCTCCACGGACTTCAGGGTCAGGCCCCAGTCGGCCACGTCGTCGGAGATGGAGTCCTTGAGCTTGGCCTTGATGTGGTCCCGGCTGGACAGGGCCTCATCCAGTTCCATGGCGCCGATGATGGCCCGCAGGGTGGTCTGCACCAGATTCATCACAGCGACCTGGAAGTTGGTCACGCCATATACCGCGCTCTGCGTGTCCGTCACCTTCACGAAGGCGATGGCATTGGTGACCAGCACGGCGTTGTCCCGGGTGATGACCTCCTGCTGAGGAATGTCCAGGATCAGATCCTTGGTGGTGACCTTGTAGGACACGCGGTCGATGTAGGGCACCAGCACGTGCAGGCCCGGCATGATGGTCTTGAGATACTTGCCCAGGCGTTCCACCACCCACTCCTCTCCCTGGGGCACGATGCGCACGCCCTTCCAGAGCGTGACCAGCAGGAACAGCAGCAGGATGACCGATACGATTTCACCGCCCATGGCTATCTCCTCGAACCATTTACAGTCTTTCCACCCGCAGGGTCTGGCCCAGCACGTCCACGATGCGCACCTTCTCCCCTGCCGGGATGGGGGCATCCGCCACGGCCGGCCAACGGTCCGAGCCCAGTATCGGGCGCTGGAACAGCACCTCCCCCTGGCCCATTTCAGGGATGGCGCGGCTCACCAGACCGGCCACACCCACGACCCCTTCCTTGGCCCGGCCGGCGTGCGTGCGGTCCGGGTTACGGAAGAATTTCAGCCAGACCCCGGTCATGGCCGCCGAGGCCAGGGCCCAGCCCAGGACCTGGGCGGTGAAGTCCAGGGGCAGCACCGCCACCGTCAAACCTACCAGCACGGCCCCCAGGCCGAACCACATGAGGAAAAAGGTGGGAGTGAGCATTTCGATGCCCATGAGCACCATGCCCAGCACCAGCCAGTGCCACCAGACCAGTTCCATGCGCACCCCTCAACAAGGCGTTCCGGGGATTCTAACGGCTCGCCGGGGCCTCATGAGGGGGATATGCGATGTGGGTGTCGCGATCCGGCCGGTAGATCCGGTAAGGGCGAGCGTCAAAAGCCGGAGCCAGGCTGCGCCAGGAACGCCAGTTCCCCGGGGCTGGAGGCCCGTCCGAGAATCCGGTTCCTGTGGGGGTAGCGACCGAACCGGTCGATGATGGCCTTGTGCCTGAGCTCGAATTCATGACTGCTCGATGGCGCATGCTCCCGGAACAGCCGTTCCGCCCAGACGTGGATAGCGCGGGATTCGCTGTGCATGAAGGGCATCAGCAAAAAGGCGCGCTCCATGGGCGCGAGTTCCAGGAGGACGCCCGCAGCCACCGCCTCCTGGGCCAGCACCAGGGCCATGGGGTCCTGGGCGAAGGCGGCCGGCGTATGGCGATACACATTGCGGGAGAACTGGTCCAGGACAATGACTTCCGCCAGCCGTCCCTTGGGCTCATGCCGCCAGGCGTACAACTCGCCCTGGGCCGCACGCTGCATGAGGGGCAGAAAGCGCGACCGGATGAGGCTGTCGAAGTCCGGGCTGGCGGACCACCACAGCCTGGGCTCGGTTTCCTCGAACCAGAAGGTCAGTACTTCCTGGGGCATGCGTGACTTCCACGGGATAGGCACCTAACCGCAGGGTAGTCCACAAGCCGTGCAGACGAAGCGCACATCGGCCGAATGGGATCGTTAACGTGAAACAGCCGGGTAGGCGGTTACATTCATCGGTGTGGCCCTCTGCCATGTCCGTTGGATTTCAGCCCGGCTGCGCCAGGGGAATCTTGCCGATGCGCATGCGCCATTCCCGGGGACCCGTGTCGTGGACCGAGTTCCCGCTGCTGTCCACCGCCACGGTGACGGGCATGTTCTCCACCTGGAATTCGTAGATGGCTTCCATGCCCAGTTCCGGGAAGGCCAGCACACGGGCCGCCTTGATGGCCTTGGACACCAGATAGGCGGCCCCTCCCACGGCGATGCAGTACACGCCGCCATGCGCACGTATGGACGCCACTGCTGCCGGTCCACGCTCCGCCTTGCCCACCATGCCCAGCAGGCCCACCGGTTCGCCCAGCATGAGGTCGGTGAACCTGTCCATGCGCGTGGCGGTGGTGGGGCCGGCCGGGCCCACCACTTCATCACGCACCGCGTCCACGGGGCCGACGTAGTAGATGAAACGGTCGTGGAAGTCCACCGGCAGGGGTTCGCCCCGGGCCACCATCCCGGCGATACGCTTGTGCGCAGCGTCCCGGCCGGTGAGCAGGCGGCCGGAGAGCAGCAGTCGGTCCCCCGCATTCCAGCTGGCCACCTCCGCCCGCGTGATGGTATCCAGGTTCACCGGCCGGGAGCGGGCCGGGCCGTCCCAGGCCACCTCCGGCCAGAGGGACAGGGGTGGCGGCGTGAACCGGGCCGGGCCGCTGCCATCCAGGGTGAAATGGATATGACGGGTGGCGGCGCAGTTGGGGATCAGGGCTACCGGCAGACTGGCCGCATGGGTGGGAAAGTCCTTGATCTTCACGTCCAGCACCGTGGTCAGTCCCCCCAGGCCCTGGGCGCCGATGCCCAGGGCGTTGGCCTGGTCCAGGATCTCAAGGCGCAGCTCCTCCAGGCGATTGTCCGGCCCCCGGGCCCGCAGGGCCTGGATGTCGATGGGTTCCATGAGGGCCTCCTTGGCCAGCAGCATGGCCTTTTCCGGCGTGCCACCGATGCCGATGCCCAGGATGCCCGGCGGACACCAGCCGGCCCCCATTGCAGGCAACTGTTCCAGTACCCAGTCCAGCACGGAGTCGGTGGGGTTGAGTATGGCGAAACGTGCCTTGTTTTCGGAGCCCCCCCCCTTGGCGGCGCAGGTCACCTCCAGACGGTCGCCGGGCACGATCTCGTAATGGACCACCGCCGGGGTGTTGTCCCCGGTGTTGCGCCGCGCCCCTGCCGGGTCCGCCAGCACGGAGGCGCGCAGGGGATTGTCGGGGTCCAGGTAGGCGCGCCGCACGCCCGCGTCCACCATGTCCGTCACGGGCAGATCCCCAGACCAGCGCACGTCCCGACCCACCTTGAGGAAGACCACCGCCATGCCCGTGTCCTGGCAGATGGGGCGATGACCCTCGGCGCACATGCGCGAATTGATGAGGATCTGGGCCAGGGCATCCCGGGCGGCCTTGGATTCTTCCCGGTCATGGGCCTCCTTCACGGCCTGCACGAAGTCCGCCGGATGGTAGATGGAAATGAACTGGAAGGCGTCGGCGACGGACTGGATGAAATCTTCCTGGCGGATGGTGCGCACGGCGATCTCCTTATTTCCGGTCCCGCCACACCAGCAGGCCCTGGGCATTCAAGTGCAAATCATGGGCCAGCAGGTCGCGGCAGGCGGCCTCGTCCAGGATGCAGCCGTGGACGTGCAGGCGGGCAATGAGACTCTTCTCCAACGCCGCCTCCAGGGCGGACTGGCGGGCCTGGCCTTCCCCCTCCGCCGCCAGGGTCAGCTCGCACCATTCGTCGATGAACTCATGCATCCGGGGCGCCAAAGCCTCCAGGTTGGTGACTCGCCCGTAGTGGGTGAGGAAGGCCGCCTCCGGCTCCAGGGCCAGGATGCGCTCGATGCTGGCGTGCAGGGCCAGGGGGTCGAACTGCACCGGCGTGGTGGAGGGAAATATGAAGGCGCGTCCGCCCACATCGAACTCCCGGTAGGAGATGCCGAAGGTGTCGCCGCAGAACACGCTTTCGCTGCGTGCGTCATGCATGCAGAAATGGTGGCGGGCATGGCCCGGGGTATCCATGAAGGTGAGCACCCGGCCATGGAAATCCAGACGGTATTGATCCGGTGCCTCCAGGACCCGTTCAGCCGCGACCGGTACGATATCCCCGTAGAGGCGCTGGAAGGCCTCCTCACCGTAGACCGCCTGGGTACCGGCCACCAGCCTGGCGGGATCGACGAGATGACGCGCGCCGCTGGGGTGTGCCACCAGCCTGGCCCGGGGGCAGATCTGCATCAGGGCTCCGGCCCCGCCCGCATGGTCCAGATGCACATGCGTGACGATGATGTATTCCACGTCTTCCGGCGTCAGGCCCAGGGCCCGCAGTTCCGCCAGCAGCGCGGGGATGCAATGCCGGGTACCCGTATCGAGCAGGGCTACGCGGCCCCGTTCCACCAGAAGGTGGACGGCCGCCAGGCCAGGGCGCAGGTAGTCGGCATCCAGGGTGGTGATGCCATGTTCGTGGTGGATGGGTGCGAGCATGCGTTCAGGGCGTGGAGGTGGTGATCTGATAGCGTGCATGCGGGCCTTGGGCCAGGGCAGCCTGCAGCACCGGCAGGCAGGCATGCAGACTGTCTTGCACAGACCAGGGTGGATTGATGATGAACAGCCCGGAACCATACATGCCGAAGCCGTCCCGTGGCGGCCGGTCCACATGCAGGGTCACCTCCAGCCAGCTCGCCGGCAGTGCCCGCAGCCGTTCCGACAGACGCTGGGCCTCGGTACGGGCCAGCAGGGGGTACCACAGGGCATAGACCCCGGTGGCAAAGCGCTTCAGGCTGTCCTTCAGGGTCTCCGCTGCCCGGATGTAATCCCGTTTGTCTTCATAGGGCGGGTCGAGGAGCACCACGCCGCGCCGTGGCGCGGGCGGCAACAGGGCCTTCAGGCCGGCGAAGCCATCGTCCCGGCTGAGCAGGGCCTGCCGGCCGGCCTCGCGCAGGTTCTGCGCCAGCAGTTCCGCATCCGTGGGATGCAGCTCGAACAGGCGCAAGCGGTCCTGGGGCCGCAGCAGTCTCCAGGCCAGATAGGGTGATCCGGGGTAGTGACGCAGATGGCCGTCCGGGTTGATGGCCCGCACCTGTTGCACGTAGTCCGCCAACTCCATGGGCAGGTCGGTGCGTCCCCATAGCCGGCCGATGCCGGCCGCCCACTCCATGTTCTGCGAGGCAAAGCCGGCATCCAGGGCATAGGCCCCCGCCCCCGCATGCGTGTCGATCACCCAGAAGGGCTTGTCCTTGCGCGCCAGATGGCGCAGCAGGCAGATCAGCACGCAGTGCTTGAGCACATCCGCGTGGTTGCCGGCATGGAAGGCGTGGCGATAGCTGAGCATGGTGGAGCCTGGATGCAACCCCGCCATTGTAGGCTTGACCCGCAGGCGGGGATTCCATGCGCACGCCGAAGCGATACCGTGACATGTACGCACATGTTGCGTGCGCCCGTTCCCGCGGAACGCCCCGCCCGCCGTACCGTGCCGCCCGGCCGAGGTGGCATCACGGGGCCGGCCCGCGGTTATTTCTCGGCCAGCAGCGTCCTCAGACGCGCCACCGTCTCGGGCGCATCCCATTCGATGGAGCCCAGCAGGCCCATGCGTATCTGGCCGCGCTTGTCCACCACGAAGCTCGTGGGGAACACGAAGGCCTGCCAGGGCTTCAGACTGGTCCCCTTCTCATCCAGGAGGATGGGGAAATGCACGGGGGTGTGCTTGAGAAAGCCTTGCACCGTCTCGATGCCTTCACCTGCGTTTACCCCGAGGATGACGAAGGGCTGGCCCTGCATGAGCCGGCTCAGGCGGTTCATGGAGGGCATTTCCTTGCGGCAGGGGGGGCACCAGCTGGCCCAGAAGTTCACCAGCACGACCTGGCCGCGCAGTTGCCCCAGATCCACCTGCTTGCCATCCAGCGTGGGCAGTCTGAGGCTGGCCGCGGGCCTGGGGGCCAGATCCTTGAGTTCGGCGGCGGACGCCGGCGTGCCCAGACCCAAGGCCAGGAACAGGATGAGGATGCGCATCATGGCCGTATGTCTCCCAATACATCCTGCAGCAGGCGCCACAGGGTCTCTCCCAAATGCGCCCCGGCGGCCGTTTCACCGTCCGTGGCATCCATGCGGCGATAAAAACCATCCCGCACGCCCGGCAGGACCGTGAGGGCAACCTGACTGCCTGCGGCTTCCAGGCGCTCCTTCAGCCGCTCGCGCCACCAGAAGCCGGCGGAGGATTGGGGCACCAGCAAGGCCAGCCGCTGGCGGGTGGCATCCACCACGGCGGCGTAGTCCGGCTCGATTCCGATATCCAGTCCGCGATACAGCAAAGGGAAGAGGAGCACCACGCCCCGCGTCTCCTGGTGCAGGCGTTCGCGCGCATCCCGGGCGGCACGCAGGGCCAGGTCGGCGGCATGGCCGGAAGCCATCAGCAACAGGGCGCGTCCGGGCTCCTGACGCCGGATCGCCGCCAGCCAGTCGCCCAGATCCTGGTCCGGCACCTGTGCCACGCTGCCGGGCAGCTGTGGCAGGAAATACGGTCCCAGCCAGTCCGTGAGCCAGACCTCTATGCCCTTGCCGGCCAGATCGGCAGCTGCCCGGGACTCGGCCTCGACGCTGCCGTGATCACCGGTGATCCACAGCAGAATCGGTCCCTGGGGTGCCGCGAAACGCTCACTCACCACTTCCACGCCCGAAGGCAGGCGCACGGCTACGTCCTCTGCGCGCAAAGACGCGCAGAGACACAGACCCAACCCGAGTATGCACAGAAGTTTCACCATGCTCGGGTTATACCCAAGCCGACTGCCCTGGACAACCCGAAAAAAATACCGGTGTCCCCAGTCTGCCGGGTTCAACGGTTCACATCCACCACGATGCGGCCAGTGATCTCTCCCGCCAGCTGGTGTCCGGCCTCGAGCGGCGCCAGGGTCAGGCCCACCGTGCGGCACATGCCGGCCAGATCCGCCGGGACGACATGCCGGGCCAGCAGATCCCAGGCGGCCTGGCGACGGGATATGGGCGTCTGGACGGAATCGATCCCGTAGAGCGTGATGCCGCGCAGGATGAAGGGTGCCACGCTGGCGGGCAAATCCATGTCCATGGCCAGGCCGCAGGCAGCCACGGCGCCGCCTCGGCACACCTGGGCGCAGGCATTGGCCAGGACATGACTACCCAGGGTATCCACCACGCCGGCGAAGCGCTCCTTCTGCAGAGGTTTGCCGGGGGAGGCAAAGCCGTCGCGATGCAAGACCTCCGCGGCCCCCAGGGTTTCCAGGTAGGTCCAGGCCGTGGTTTTGCCGCTCAAGGCCGTGACCGCAAAGCCGTTGCGCGCCAGTAGCAGCACGGCGAGGGAGCCCACGCCGCCACTGGCTCCGCTGACCAGCACCGGCCCGTCGGTCGGCCGCAGGCCATGCCCCAGCAGGGCCTGCACGCACAGGGCCGCGGTGTATCCCGCCGTACCCAGCGCGGCGGCCTCGAAGGCCCCGAACGGTGCGGGAACGGGCAACAGCCACTCTCCCGGCAGGCGCACCCGCTGGGCCAGTCCACCCCAGCGGGTTTCCCCCAGGCCCCAGCCTTGCACCATCAGCACGTCACCGGGCCGAAAGCGTGCATGTGTGGAGGTCTCCACCACCCCGGCCGCATCGATGCCCGGCACCATGGGCCAGGCCCGGACCACCGGCCCACGGTTGCTGAGGGCCAGGGCATCCTTGTAGTTGAGGCTGGAATGGCTGACGCGCAGCAACACGTCTCCGGCCGGCAGTTCGGTCTCGAGCAGCGTGGCGACACGGGCGGAAAAAGTCGGCTGGTTCGTCAGCAGCAGGGCCTTGAAGGGCATGGTGGGATACCGCGGTTGCAGGGGCGGGAATGGTGCGGTGCCGGCCCCGGCCGTACAAACCGGCACACAGCGCTTTCAGCGTGCGTGTGCACCCGTGCAAAGGATCTGGGGATCGCTGGCCCCGCTGGTGGCCATGGTTTCCAGGTTGCGCAGCACCTCCAGGCTGGCGGCCTCCATGTGACCCAGTTCCTCCAACCCGGCTTCATGCTCATCGGCGTGGAAGTGGCGCAGGGCCTTCACACCGTGTGCATGCACCGCCACATGCGGAGATTCGATTTCGCGGTATCCGGGCAGCCGGGAGAAGCAGGCCCGGCCATCACCCTCGTAATACCATTTGCCCAGGCGGCACCCGGTATGGCTGGCGAAGTCAGCCTCACGCTTGTCGGACTGACCCAGAAACACCTTGTAGACCTCCATCTTGAATACCAGATGATCCACCTTGGCGGTTTCCACGAAGCTGCGCAGGGCGCTGGCGGCGATGGTACCCAGCATGTCCGCTGAGGAATGCACCAGGTCCTGCATGCCCTGGCGCGCGCGCGCGCCATTGGTGCGAATCAGCTCGATCTGCGCGGGATCCAGGGCCACTTGGGAACGCACGCCCTCCGCGCCCTCCTGTACCATGCGCACCAGCTGGGAGATCTCCTCCGTGGCGCGTCGGGTACGTTCCGCGAGCTTGCGCACCTCATCGGCCACCACGGCGAAGCCACGCCCGTATTCCCCCGCCCGCGCCGCCTCGATGGCGGCATTCAGGGCCAGCAGATTGGTCTGATCGGCAATGTCATGGATGAGCTGCACGATGCCGCCGATCTCCGCCGTGCGCTCGTGCAGCTGGCTGACTGCCTGGGCTGTATGATCCAGGCGCTCCACGAACCCCCCCAGGCTACCGGTCAGCTGGCCGATGACGTCCAGATTCGCTCCCATGTCCTGACAGGCCACGCCCACGCGATCGGCTTCCTGCCGCATGGCCTGTGACAGGGCGGCCATGGAGGACTGGGATTCCTTCATGGAATCTCCGAAGCGTGCCATCTGTCGGGAGACGCCACCGAGCAGGCGCACCTGGCCCTCCTGCCGGGCTCGGTCTGCCTCCCGCTCCCCGTCCCGCGCCCGGACATCTTCCAGTCGCGCGCGCAACGAGGCGTTCTCTTGCTCCAGTTCCCGTATGCGGGCCAGCTGCAGCGTATCCCCCTTGTCTTTCACAAACCACATGTCTGCCCCCGGATGCAATAAGCGTGACAGGCCGAAATATCGGCCAGCCGCACGGGAGCTTTAAGAAGACCTCGAAATTTCGCGGGTTGGCTCGCGCAACACGGCGAGGAACCTGCAGCGGCGACACCCTTCGCCGCATCGGCCCGCAATCAGTGCTGACTTTGCCTCACCGGTCCCCGGCGGACATCAACGAGGCCCGCCTGGATCGGTCAGGCCCAGGATGGTGGCCCGCATGCGCCACACCATGTACACCCCGGGTATCCCCAAGAGTACCGCCACCACGAAGAAGGCGGGCCAGCCGATGCTCTCCGCCATCACTCCCGCCAAGGGGCTGACATAGATGCGGCCGATGGAGGCCAGGGCCGAGAGCAGGGCATAATGGGTGGCGGTATAGCGCTGGTTGCACAGGCTCATGAGCAGGGCCACGAAGGCGGCGGTGCCCATGCCGCTGGTGACGTTCTCGGCGGCAATGGCGAACATGAGCAGGCCGTCGATCTGGGCCGGCTGGGTCAGGGCCATGAAGCCCCAGTCGAAGGGCTGCAGGCCGAAACCACCCCAGGCCCCCCGGCCCAATACCGCCAGGGCGTAGAAACCGAAGTTGGCGAACATCTGCAACAGGCCGAAGAGCAGCAGGGCGCGATACAGGTTGAGACGCAGCATCAGGGCCCCTGCCAGCAGTGCGCCGAAGATGGTGAGCCAGATGCCGATGATCTTGTTGACGATGCCCACCTCCGCCTGGGTGAAGGCCATGCCCTTGATGAGGAAGGGGGTGGTCAGGCTGCCGGCGAAGGCATCCGACAGCTTGTAGAGCACGATGAGCAGCAGAAAGGCCCAGGCCCCGGGCTGGGTGAAGTAGGAGGTCAGGGAACGGCTCAGGGTCTCGAATCCCACCTTGCGGGCCGCCCAGCCCCCCAGCGGCAAGGCGCAGGCGATGCCCGCCAGCACGAACAGCAGCCGCACCCATTTGTTGGGGTCATTCGGGTCCAGGCCCAGGGTGGTGAGCAGCCAGCGGCTGAGGAAGGCCCCCACCAGCACCCCCGTCACCAGGGCGAAAAAGCCCAGCAGTTCCCGCCATGGATCCGAGGCCAGCGGTCTGGATTCCCCCGCCACCCGAGGCGTGGCAAGCAGGGAGAAGGCCGCCGCCGCCACCATGATCCAGGCCATGATGCGGTACACCTGGCTCCAGCCCCACTGTTCCGCCCAGATGAGCGCGATGCCCCCGGACAGGATCATGCCGATGCGGTAACCGAACACCGCCAGGGAACCTCCCAGTCCCCGCTCATGCGGGGACAGCACATCGGTGCGGTAGGCGTCGATGACCACATCCTGGGAGGCGGACAGAAAGGCCACCAGCACTGCCACGCCGGCAAAGGCCAGGGGGGTCTCGCGGGGCGACAGGCCGGACATCCACCACAGGGTGCCGGCCATGACCAGCTGGGTGAGCACCAGCCAACCCTTGCGGCGGCCGAAGAAGGGCGGCTCGAAGCGATCCATGAGCGGTGCCCAGAGGAACTTGAAGGTGTAGGGGATGCCCACCAGGCCGAGAAAGCCGATGGTGGCGATGTCCACGCCTTCCACCGTGAGCCAGGCCTGCATGGCCTGGCCGGTGAGTGACAGGGGCAGACCCGAGGCGAAGCCCAGGAAGAGGACGGCGACGAGACGTTGAATGGCGGCGAATGAATGCATGCTCAAAGGTTGCCCATGAGGAAGGCTGCGAGCGATACACACGGTCCCGCGGGCGCGGGCCGATCATAGCCGTGAACGCGCGCGCCGTCGTGGCCCACTTGGGTGCCCCGGGATTGTAGGCCGGACCGGACCCTGTTCCGCGGGGGCAAGGAGCCTTGCCGCGTCCGGGCGGTTGCCTTACCGGATTCCGGTCTTCGCCGGAAGGTGACGTCCGGGTATGGCAGGGCACCCCCTACCGCATCCCGGACATAGAATGCCCAGGTTTCAACCTGGTCTGATTGTCATGCACGCCCCACGCATTTCCTCTTTCCTGCCTCCCCGCCGCATCCTCATGGGCCCCGGTCCTTCCGACGTACCGCGACGCATCCTGGAGGCCATGGCACGACCCACCATCGGGCATCTGGATCCGGCCTTCGGCGACATGATGGAGCAGACCAAGGCGCTGCTGCGCTATGCCTTCCAGACCCAGAACGAACTCACCTTCCCGGTCTCAGGCCCGGGCTCCGTGGGCATGGAGACCTGCTTCGTGAACCTGGTGGAGCCGGACGACGAGGTCATCGTCTGCGTCAACGGTGTGTTCGGCGGGCGCATGCTGGAGAACGTGCGGCGTTGCGGCGGCGTGCCTGTAGTGGTGGAGGATGCCTGGGGCCGGGCGGTGGACCCGGACAAGGTGGAGGCCGCCTTCACCTCCCACCCCAACGCCCGGGCGCTGGCCTTCGTGCATGCGGAGACCTCCACCGGCGCCCAGTCCGATGCCGCTGCCCTTGCGGGCATCGCCCGCAAGTATGGCGCCCTGACCATCATGGACTGCGTAACCTCCCTGGGGGGTACACCGGTGCGCATCGACCAGTGGGGCATCGACGCGGCCTATGCCGGCAGCCAGAAATGCCTGTCCTGCACCCCGGGCCTGTCGCCCGTGACCTTTGGCGAGCGGGCCATCGAGAAGCTGAGGGCACGCAAGACGCCGGTACGGAGCTGGTTCATGGACCTTGGCCTGGTGCTGGGCTACTGGAGCGGCACGGGCAAGCGCACCTACCACCATACCGCCCCCATCAATCCGCTCTACGGCCTGCACGAGGCCCTGGTGATGTTGGCGGAGGAAGGTATCGAGGCGGCCTGGGCCCGGCACCGCACCCAGCACGAGGCCCTGAAGATGGGACTGGAGGGGCTGGGGCTGCGCTTCGTGGTGCCGGAGGCGGAACGCCTGCCCCAGCTGAATGCCGTCGCCTTGCCGGCGGGGGTGGACGATGCCGCTGCACGGGCCCGTCTGCTGCGGGAATTCAACCTGGAAATCGGTGCCGGCCTGGGTGTCCTGGCGGGCAAGGTCTGGCGCATCGGCCTCATGGGCGCTTCGGCCCGTCGGGAGAATGTGGCGGCCTGCGTGCAGGCCCTGAAGGCGGTGCTTGCCCCATAGTGGGGCTCGCATTCCCGATTCCCAGCGCAGTCTGTTCAGCGTTCCAGCAAGGGCGCCTTGTCCGGTCGACCGTTCCATTCGTCGGCATCGGGCAGTTCTTCCTTCTTCTCGGTGATGGGGGGCCAGAGCTTGCTCAGCTCGGCATTCAGAGCGATGAACGGGCGCTGGTCCGCGGGTACGTCATCTTCCGGGAAGATGGCGTTGGCCGGACACTCGGCCACGCACAGGTTGCAGTCGATGCATTCGTCCGGATCGATGGCCAGGAAGTTGGGACCCTCGCGAAAGCAGTCCACGGGACAGACGGTCACGCAGTCCGTGTATTTGCACTTGACGCAGTTTTCGGTGACGACATAGGTCATAACTTTTCTCCAAATGGCTTTTTCGCTAGCATAGCGAAGATTCATGCCGACCCTCCGACCCCCTGCCCATATCTCCGGACCTCCCCGCCAGGTGATCCATCGGCCTCATCCAGTCAGCAGCGGTTCCACTCTACACCCAGAGGTTTTCCCCATGAGCGAGCACATTCATTACGTTACCGACGACACCTTCGAGCAGGAAGTCCTGCAATCTCCCCTGCCCGTACTGGTGGACTATTGGGCCGATTGGTGCGGTCCTTGCAAGATGATCTCTCCCATCCTGGACGAGGTGGCCAAGGAGTACGCCGGCCGCCTGAAGCTGTGCAAGCTGAATATCGACGAGAACCAGGGCACGCCGCCCAAATACGGTATCCGCGGCATTCCCACCCTGATGATCTTCAAGAACGGCAATGTGGAAGCCACCAAGGTGGGCGCGCTGTCCAAATCTCAGCTCACCGCGTTCGTTGACAGCAACATCTAAGCCCCGCTAGCTTCACGGCGTCCGGCGTCCTGCCGGGCGTCTGGGGTCCCGCCCCACCTCTCCCCCCTCCGCCCATCGGGCACCCCCCCTCCCCAGGCCCGCGCGGCCATCTTGCACATCCATCCCATGCAACTATCCGAACTCAAGCAACTGCACGTTTCCCAACTGCTGGAAATGGCCGAGGCCAATGGCATCGAAAACGCCAACCGCATGCGCAAGCAGGAACTCATCTTCGCCATGCTGAAAAAGAAGGCCCGGGACGGAGAGACCATCCACGGCGACGGGGTGCTGGAGATCCTGCCCGACGGCTTCGGCTTCCTGCGCTCGCCGGATACCTCCTATCTGTCCAGCCCGGATGACATCTACATCTCCCCCTCGCAGATCCGCCGCTTCAACCTGCATACCGGCGATACCATTTCCGGGGAGATCCGTACCCCCAAGGACGGCGAGCGCTACTTCGCCCTCACCAAGCTGGACAGCGCCAACGGCGGCCCCATCGAGGCCCTGAAGCACAAGATCCTGTTCGAGAACCTCACGCCCCTGTTCCCCAACAAGGCCTTCAAGCTGGAGCGCGACATCAAGGCCGAGGAGAACATGACGGGGCGCATCATCGACATCATTGCCCCCATCGGCAAGGGTTCACGGGGCCTGCTGGTGGCCCCGCCCAAGACCGGCAAGACGGTGATGTTGCAGCACATCGCACATGCCATCACCGCCAACCACCCGGATGTGGAACTCATCGTCCTGCTCATCGACGAGCGCCCCGAGGAGGTGACGGAGATGAGCCGCACCGTGCGCGGCGAGGTGGTGGCCTCCACCTTCGACGAACCCGCCAGCCGCCACGTGCAGGTGGCGGAGATGGTCATCGAGAAGGCCAAGCGCCTGGTTGAGCACAAGAAGGACGTGGTCATCCTGCTGGATTCCATCACCCGCCTGGCCCGGGCCTACAACACCGTACAGCCCGCCTCCGGCAAGGTGCTGACCGGCGGCGTGGATGCCAATGCCCTGCAGAAACCCAAGCGCTTCTTCGGTGCCGCGCGCAACATCGAGGAAGGCGGCAGCCTCACCATCATCGCCACCGCTCTCATCGACACCGGCTCGCGCATGGACGAAGTGATCTACGAGGAATTCAAGGGTACCGGCAACATGGAGATCCACCTGGACCGGCGCATGGCGGAAAAGCGGGTCTACCCCGCCATCAACGTCAACCGTTCCGGGACGCGCAAGGAGGAACTGCTCATCGAGCAGGGGGCCCTGCAGAAGATCTGGGTGCTGCGCAAACTGCTGTATCCCATGGATGACCTGGAGGCGATGGAATTTCTTGCCGACAAGGTGCGCGCCACGAAGACCAATGCCGACTTCTTCGATTCCATGCGCCGGGGGTAGGCCAGCTCGGCGGGGTCTCTGGCCACCCGAGGGGTCGGGACCCACGGTCCAGAAAAAAGGCGGCCCGCAGGCCGCCTGCTCGTTCGGCTTGAACGGTGTCAGATTTTCCGACGCCGGGCCAGACCCAGACCGGTCAGGGCCAGGCCCATGAGAGCCAGCGTGCCCGGCTCCGGCACCACCTGCACTGGCCTGGAGGTGATCTGCACGACGAACTGGGCGGGGGTGTTGGCGGTTTCCATGGTCTCGAAGCCGATGCACCCTGGCGCGGCGCCCGCCGCGCTGCATGCGGCGCCGGATAGCGGCTGGAGGCCGTTGGTCTTCTCGAAAAAGCTCACGAAGTAGGTGTGCGAGGAGCTCGCATCATCCGGGTCTGTCATGGTGAAGGAGTAGTTCAGGGCACCCTGGCTGATGACGAAGATATCCGCGCAGCCATTGGCGTTGACCCCCACGCCATAGGTCCCGCCATCCGCACACGCACTGGGCCTTGGGTCGTTGTCCGTCTCCTCGAAGTTGATCTTGTACGTCATGGTCTGGGAAGGCATCGCCGGGCCGGCCGGTACCAGAGGGGTCAGCGTCAGGGTGGACCAGATATCGACGGAGCTCAGGCTGGTGCCGGTGATGGGCTGGTTGTAGTGCGTGATGATCACGCTGTCCACCGCCGCGCCGTCGGTAAAGACCGGAGAGGAGAGGTAGGGGGTGGAACTGGTGCCGCCCTGCGTGATGGTGAGGCCGCTTTGTCCGCTGCCGGTGGAAGTTCCCCACCACAGATATTGGGCATTCACGTTGTCTTTCGTGATGCCGGACGCAGGCAGCACGGAGTTGTTGTCGAAACGGGTCCATACCCCCAGGGACCACTGCGAGATCGCGGTGGCCTGTGCCATGGAAGGCGCGAGGATGGCCGCGCACAGGGTGGAAAGAAGCAGTTTTTTCATGATGACACTCCTTCGAGTCGCTGCGTCGGGTATGCAGCTATAAGCATTAAGTGTGCCAATATATTTTCTCTTTAGTAATAAACTACTTGCGCGCGACGCGGGAAACCCCGGACCGGAGGTGTAAGAAAAATCGACGCTGGCAAGGCTTAGTCGCCCAGCCGTTTCCTGAGGGCTTCCGCCTGGGGACGTTCCGGGAAGGCCTGGGTACCGCTGTCCAGCAGCTTGCGCAGCAGGGCGCGGGCATCGTTCTGCGCCCCGGTTCTGTGCAGGGCGGCGGCCAGGTGATAGGCCACCTGGGGCTGGTCCGGCAGGGCCTGGTGGGCCTGGCGCAGGAGGGACAGGGCCTCGGCCGGCTGGTCGGCTTGTAGCAGAAGCCAGCCAAGGGTGTCGGCGATGTGCGGGTTTTCCGGCGCGCCCGCGCGGGCGCGCCGGGCCAGATCCAGGGCGCGCCCGTCGCCCTGACGGGCATAGAGCAGGGCCAGATTGTTGAGCACGGCGGGCAGGCCGGGGCGCAGTCCCTGAATCTCCTCGAAGAAGGCTATGGCCTGGTCCGGCCGTGCGCCGGTCATGGCGGCCTCGGCGCGATAGATGCGCACCGGGATGTCGGTCGGGTGCCTGGCCAGCCAGTCCGCCAGGGCCTTGTCCGCCTCGGCCTGGCGCCCGGCCAGGACCAGGGCGTTGTGCAGGCTGACCATGGCGGTGCCGCCACCCTGCTTGTCGATACCCTTGCGATAGGCATCGGCCGCCGCGGAGTAACGGTTCTGGGCCCGCATGACGTCACCCTCGAAGATATGGCCGGTGGCATCCCCGGGACGCCGGGCCTGCACCTTGCGCGCAGTCTCCAGGGCGGCGTTGTATTTGCGCTCGGCGAGGTCCAGGGCCACGAGTTCGATCTGCGCATCCAGGTAATCGGGCTGCAGGCCGAGTGCTCGGCCCAGGGCATAGCGGGCCTCCTGCCGGTTGTCGTTGATGGCCAGCAACAGGCGGGCATATTGCAGCTGCACCGGGGCGGAATTGGGCAGGGCAATGGTGGCCAGACGCTGGGCACTGGCCAGGGCATTGTCCTTCTCGCCGGCGGCCAGTTGCACATCCGCCAGCAGGGCAAGGACATCCGCCGCGCCGGGTCGGAGCTTCTCGGCCTGGCGTGCCTGTTCCAGGGCCTTGTAGGCCTGGCCCTGGGAGAGGAGATAGCGGCTTAGCTCCATGCGCGGGGCCAGCGCGGTGGGATGATCCTTGATCACCTCTTCCAGGCCGACCAGACGTTCCTTGGCATTGCCCTGCAGCCCGGCGATGCGGGAGCGCAGGAGCTGGGCCTCCAGGTGTTTGGGGTGCTGGGCCAGGACGGCTTGCACCCGCTTTCCGGCCTCGGCCGGCCTGTTCTCGGCCAGGTCGACACGGGCCAGGTTGAGGGCCGCAGCCGTATCCTTGGGCACGGCCTGCAGGCGGGCCTCCAGAACCCGGCGCGCACCGGCCAGGTCCTTTTTGTCGAGCAGGGCCTGGGCCTGCAGCGCCGCGGTCTCCCCCTGTCCGGGCCAGCGCTTTGCGATATCCGCCAGCTGCGACAGGGCGGATTCGGATTCCTGCATGGCCAGCTGTGCCCGTACCAGGGCATATCGGGCCTGGAGGTTGTCCGGCGCATATTGCACGGCCAGCTGCAGATGCGTCTGGGCCGCAGCGTATTCCTGCGCGGCCAGCAGGGCCTGGGCCATGGCCATGTGCGCATCGGCGGAGCGGGGATCCGCGGCCAGGGCACGCTGCAGGAACTTTCTGGTGAGGTCGGGTTTGTTGTCGTGCTGGTGCGCGCTGGCGGCCAGCAGCAGAGCCGTGGTATCCCTGCTGTCCTCCTTGATGAGGGGCGCGAGGACCTCCAGGGCATCCCGGTTGCGCCGCACCTGGATCAGGGCATTGGCCAGCAGCCTGCGGATGTGGGCATCTTCCGGATGGGCCAGGTGGTAACGGGACAGGCTGCGCCAGGCCGCCTCGTAATCTCCCAGCTTGGCGGCCGCGCGGCCATGCACGACCAGGGAGGGCAGATGATCGGGCAGTTCCTTGAGGGCCGCGGCAGCGGCCTGGCGAGCCGTGGCAAAGTCGTTTTTTCCATAGGCCAGAATGGCCTGCAGGGATTTGACCAGTGGGCTGTCGGGATACTCCCTGAGCAGGCGTTCGCTTTCCACTCGGGCCGGTTCGACCTGGCCTTGCAGGAAACGGGTCAGGGCCTGGCCGGTGCGCGCCGGCACGGAATCGGCATCCAGCCTGGCGGCTTCTGCATACTGCCTTTCCGCCTCCGCCAGGTTGCCCAGACCATATTCCATGTTGCCGAACTCGACCCGGGTGCGTGCGTTCTTCGGGTCCAGGGCCAGGGCCTTTTCGAACTGCACGCGCGCTGCTTCAGGCCCTTCGCGCATGCGGGCGCAACGGGCCAGCCCCCAATAGGCGGCGGCCAGGTTGGCATCCAGTCTGAGGGCCTCCTGGTATTGGGCGCAGCCCACATCGATCTGCCCCAGGCCCAACTGGGCGTCGGCGTGCATGCGCACCAGGTCGGCGCGCGTGGACAGGGCCTTGGCGGCGGCGGGATTGAGCAGTTCCAGCACCCGCTTGTAGTCACCGTTGAGCAGCAGGGCCTCTCCCAAGGAGGGAGCCACCTGGTCTTCGTCCATGCCCAGCTGGCGGGCCTGCAGCAGTTCCTTCTCCGCGCTGCCGCCCATGCCCTGGCGCAGGTAGAGCCCTGCCAGGGCAAAACGTGCCTCGGCGTTGCCGGGCTCCTGCTGTATGGCATTCTTGTACTCGATGATTGCGCCCTTCAGGTCTCCGGTCCGGCTCAGGCTCTGGGCCTGGTCCAGATGCTGCCGGGCCTGCTGACCACCGTCCGAGCAGCCCCATTGCGTGAGGGCCAGTGCAAGGGCCAGAGGCGTCAGGGTGCGCTTGAGCATTTCGCGGACCTCGTCGGTGGATTCGTAAATCGGATACGAGCCGGCAGAATATATCAACCTGCCCGGCCGGAGACGCGGGCCGCGCCCGGCACGCCGCTCTCAGATTCTCAGGATCGATTCCAGTTCCGCCTGTGCGACCGGCAGGGTCAGGGCGGCGTCGATGCGGAAGCGCTGGCGCACCTTTTCCAGGGCATGGACATGGCGGGCCTCATAGAGCACCACCACCTTCACCTCTGGCATGGATTGCAGCGTGGCCAGCAGGGATTCCAGGTTGCTCAGGCGGTCGCGGAAGTCGGGCTGGAAGTAGAAGTCGGCGACGATGACGGCAGGTTTTTCCTTGCGGATACGACTGATGGCCCTGCGTACGGCAATTTCGGTGGCCACACGGTAGCCCAGACCCTCGAAGATGGGGCGTAGGTTGGGATAGGCCAGCAGTTCGATGAGGTTGAGCAGCAGCGGGGTGTCGGACATGGTTATGCGGGCGTGCGGCCGGCGGCCTCACTTCCCGGCCTTGGCGGCCTTTTCCGTCAGCAGGGCCACGGCCTCTTCCAAGGTCACTTCCTCCAGGCCGCGGCCTCTGGGAATGGAGGCCATGAGTCTGCCGTGCTGCACATAGGGGCCGAAGCGGCCGGACTTGATCTGCACCGGCTTGCCATCGGCAGGATGGGTGCCCAGTTCCCGTGCCGCCGACACCGGCTTGACGACGCCCTTGGTCCGCGGCTCCCGGGCCTCGAACTCGAAGCCCACCTTGCCGTCCTTGTCCCGCGCCAGGAAGGCGGAGAACTTGCGCCGGGTGCGGGCGGAGACGAAGCCGGTCAGCAAGTCCGTCTTGCCCTCCGCCAGCAGCTTGCGCATCTGGGCGGGCTCCACCGGCTGCTGCAGGATCAGCTTGCCGCTGCGGAAATCGCAGGACTTGGCGGCACCGACGCTGCGCTCGCAGACATAGGCTGTGCCGCGCTCGAACACCCGCGCCCCGCATTTCGGGCAGGGCCCCAGGGATTCCTGGCCGGAGAAGTCCACTTCCTCCGCCTCCGCCTCCCCCTCGCGGGGCTGGCCAAAGTCGAACTCGGGCTGTTTCTCGTCATTGAGGCGGATTTCCGCATCGAAGGGCCGGCCCATCTTGTTGCGAAATCCGGTGAGGGGACCTGCATGGCCCTGCCGCAGCAGGGTTTCCATCTCTTCCACCTCGAACTGGCGGCCGGCGACGATCTTCCAGGTGCTCCAGTCGCAGGACTGACAGGCGAACTTCTTGTAGTTCTCCTTCACCACGCCGCCGCACTTCGGGCAGGGGGTGGCGAGAGTGGCGAAATTGCCCGGTACCGTATCGGATTCGTAGCGCTTGGCGCGTTCCACGATGTCCTGGGCCAGGCCGGTGATGTGGGCCATGAAGGCGTCGCGGCTCAGACCCCCCTTTTCCATCTGCGCCAGCTTGTATTCCCAGGCACCGGTCATCTGCGGCGAGGCCAGCTCGGTGATGCCCAGGCCGCGCAGCAGGGTGATGAGGGAGAAGGCCTTGGCGGTGGGCACCAGTTCCTTGCCTTCCCGGTGTAGATAGGCCTCGGCAATGAGGTTTTCGATGATCTGGGCGCGGGTGGCTGGGGTACCCAGGCCCCGGCCCGCCATGGCGGCCCGCAGTTCCTCGTCCTCCACCATCTTGCCGGCACCCTCCATGGCGGTGAGCAGTGTGGCCTCGGTGAAACGGGCAGGCGGTCGGGTGTGGGCGGCCTTGAGGCTGACGTCCTCGGTCCGCAGGGTTTCGTCCGGCACCAGGGGAGGCAGGCTAGGACCGGCCCCGGGCTCGTCGTCCGACTGTGCACCCTTGCCATACACCACCAGCCAGCCAGGGTTCACCAGCACCCGGCCTTCGGTCTTGAAGGCGTGCCGCTGCCCGGCGGCGGCAATGTGGGTGATGCGGGTGGTGATCTGGTATTCCGCCGCCGGATAGAACACCGCCAGGAAGCGGCGGGTCACCATGTCGTAGATCTTTTCTTCCGCCTCGGACAGGGCCTTGGGGGCATTGCCCGTGGGGATGATGGCGAAGTGATCGGAGATCTTGGCGTTGTTGAAGATGCGCTTGTTGGGTCTCACCCAGCCGCGGGCGGCGATCTCCGCGGCGAAGTGCCCATAACCCTCCGGCAGGTTCTGCAGCAGGCCCTTGACCGTGCCCACATAGTCTTCCGGCAGGGCGCGGGCGTCGGTGCGCGGATAGGTGAGCAGCTTGTGCCTCTCATACAGGGCCTGGGCCAGGGCCAGGGTGGTCTTGGCGGAAAAGCCGAAGCGGCCGTTGGCCTCCCGCTGCAGGCTGGTCAGGTCGTAGAGCGGGGGCGAGAGCTGGCTGGAGGGCTTGGTCTCTTCCCGGGCCCGGGCCGGTCGACCCAGGCAGGCATCCCGGATGGCACGGGCCGTCTGCTCGTCCCAAATGCGCCAGGCGGTGAGCTGTTCGTCCTCCTCGTCCTTCTTGAATCCTTCGTCGAACCAGCGTCCGCTGTATTCCCCCTTGCCGCCCAGGAAAAGTGCCTCCAGCTCCCAGTAGGCCCGGGACTTGAAGGCGCGGATCCTTTCTTCCCGCTCCACCACGATGGACAGGGTGGGGGTCTGTACCCGGCCCACGGTGGTGAGATGGAAGCCGCCGGTCCTGGAATTGAAGGCGGTCATGGCGCGGGTGCCGTTGATGCCGATGAGCCAGTCGCTCTCGGCGCGACACACGGCCGCGGTGCGCAAGCCTTCCACCTCCGAGGCCTCGCGCAGGCTGTCGAAGCCTGCACGGATGGCGCCTGGTGTCATGGACTGCAGCCACAGGCGGTGGATGGGTTTCTGGGTGCCGCTGTGCCGAACGATGTAGTTGAAGATGAGTTCGCCTTCACGGCCCGCGTCACAGGCGTTGATGAGACCGCTGACGTCCTTGCGTCTGATGAGACGGGTGAGGAGTCTGAGCCGGTCCTCGGTCTTTTCGATGGGTCTCAGGGCAAAACGGGGGGGAATGACCGGCAGGTGCGCGAAGGACCATTTGCCACGCTTGACCTCGTATTCCTCGGGTACCGTCAGCTCCAGCAGGTGACCGATGGCGGAGGACAGGACATAGTCGTCGGACTCGTAATGGTCCTTGCCCTTGCTGAACCCACCCAGGGCCCGGGCGATATCCTGGGCCACCGAAGGCTTTTCGGCGATGATGAGACGTTTGCTCACGGGGGTGATCGATCAGTGGCAGATGGGGCGGTCGCCATCCTCGGCGCCGCGCACCAGATCCTCCAGCCAGAGCACGTCATCTGCACCCTTGAGCTTCCACATGGCCAGCATGGCGATCCACTTCATGCTCTGGGCGGATACCTCCGCATCGGGCAGGGCCAGGGCCTGGTTGATGACCCACTCGCGGCCGTGTGGCGGCAACAGGCCGGCGCTTTCGAGAAAAGCCAGGAAGCCGCGTCCTTCCACATCCAATCGCCGCATCTCATCGGCACCATAGATACGGCTGGCACGGGAGCTGGCCAGGCCCGCGTCGGCTTCCACCCCCAGCATCTCCAGGCCGGAGAGCCAATCCAGGGCTTCGCTGATCTCCCCGGAGTCGAAGCCCGCAGCCGTGAGCTTGCGACTCAACTGGTGCGTGTCCGGGATCCTGTCCAGCAGAAGATAGGTATCGTAGAGGTAGAGTAGGATGTCGAACATGGACCCTGAACAGACGTTTGGGCAACCGGGTTGATGGGTCAATGCATGCGTTGATAGAGGCCACCGGGCAGGCGGGCCACGCTGCCCGCCATTTCGGCTGAAAGTAGCCTGACGGAAAGCGCATCCACCGTCAAGCCAAGGCGCTCCGCCAGCTGATCCAGGGCCAGTGGGCCTGTTGCAAGTGCGTCCAGAACCGGGTCATCGCAGGCGTCGAGCCGCGCGGATGCGGTGGCGTGGCGACGCAAGTGCACGCCCAGCTCCTCCAGGATGTCGGCGGCGTCCTCCACCAGCTTGGCCCCCTGCTTGATGAGGCGGTGGCAGCCCTTGGACAGGGGGGAGTGGATGGAACCCGGAATGGCGAACACCTCCCGGCCCTGTTCCGCCGCTAGGCGGGCGGTGATGAGTGAACCGGATTCCGGCGCCGCCTCCACCACCAGTACCCCCATGGCCAGTCCGCTGATGAGGCGGTTGCGGCGTGGAAAATGCCCTGCCCTGGGTGGCGTCCCCAGGGGAAACTCGGAGACGATGGCTCCGTGGGCCGCCAGACGATGGGCCAGGGCCCGATTGCGGGCGGGGTACACCCGGTCCAGGCCGGTGCCTACTACCGCCACGCTGGCACCAAGGCCCGCCAGGCCACCGGCATGGGCCGCCGCATCCACCCCCAAGGCCAGACCGCTGACGATGGTAAGGCCCGCCTCGGAGAGGGCCTGGGCAAAGGCCGTGGCGTCGCGCAGACCCTGCTGCGTGGCGTGACGGCTGCCGACGATGGCCAGCATGGGCCGCGCCAGCCAGTCCGGGTCTCCTTTCACGTAGAGCCAGACCGGGGCATCCTGCAGTTCCAGGAGCCGGGACGGATAGCGGGGATCGGTCTGGGGGACGAAATGGTTTTCCGGCTGCCGTAACCAGGCCAGTGTGGCCTCGACCTGGGCAGCGGCGGGGTTTTCCCTGGCGTGGGTGATGGCCCGGGCGAGGGTGGAGCCGATGATGGGGCTGAGCTGACGGATGCCGGCGGCCAGGATGCTGCCGGGGTCGTGAAAAACCGCCAGCAGTCTGCGCAGATTTTCCGGCCCCAGCCCCGCAACGGCTTCCAGGGCCAGCCAGGCTTGGACTTCCTGCACCCGGGTCAGGGATTGCGGGCCAGATCGCCTGCGGAAACCGGCTCGGTGCCTTGCAATACCAGAGCGTAGGACAGCTTGTCGAACACGCGATATACGAAGGCCAGACCCACGCGGTTGTCGGGCAGCAGCGTGGCCTGGTCGGTCTCGTCACGCACGCAGTCCTGGGCATAATCCTGGCCACCGGCCAGGAAGCCGATCTTCTCGGCCCGGATGCACTTGGGATCGGCCACGGAACGGCCGGTACGATACAGGGCCAGCACATGTCCTTCTTCCAGCCCCGCATTCCTGCCCTGGTTGAGCACCAGGTTCATCCAGGTGCTGGCATGGATGGGGCCGCCTAGTACCGCCACCACCTTGGCGTCGACCGGCGTATCCGGGGCGTGCGGCGCATATTGCGGCGGGTGGCCATCCCAGGCGGGCAACAGGCGATCCCGCTCCAGGATCTCCTGGTCCGTGCGCGTGATGAGAACCTGCTGGGGGTCTCCCGGCGTCTCGGTACGCGCCTCGCCGAGATACACCAGTTCGTAGGCCAGGATCTCCCGCTTGTCGTCCGGGTTGCGCAGGGCCTGCCCCAGGCGCATCACCCGCCATTGCTGAGCGGGGGTCTCGGACTTGCTGGCGAATACCCGGTCACCCTTGGCGAACATGACCCGTGCATCGCTGGAACCGAGGATGCGCGGCGCCTTTTCCAGCTCACTGGCCTCACCGACCGCGCCTTTCGCCAGCAAGGGCAGGATGGCCTGCAGAGGAATGCTGGGAATGCCCTGCTCCTTGATGACGATGGGCTCCGCCTGCACACTGGGCGAGAGCCGGATGGTCTGGCTGAAACGGCCTTTCTTCAGTGACAGGCGCGGCTTGCCCTCGACGAAGTCAAGCTGCACCACGTCCCCGGGGTAGATGAGATGGGGATTTTTGATCTCGTCGCGGTTCAGGCGCCAGACTTCGGGCCACTTCCAGGGGTCCCTGAGAAACCTGGCGGAGATGTCCCACAGGGTATCGCCCTTGACCACTACATGCCTGTCCGGCGCGTTTTCCCGCAGGCGCACGTTGTCCGCCAGGACGGGAAAGGCCAGGCCGATGGCCAATAGCAATGGAAGGATGCGCATGTTTCCTGCCCTCACGGTTAGCTTTGCCCCGACTCCGGCCTGGGTCCGAGCCGTCCCCCACCGGGGGCCATGAGCATCAACGGCTGCCAGACGACGGACTTGAGGGCTACTGTGCAAAATTTTGCGCCCGTTATAATTCAGATCCGCCGAAACTTGAAGTGGTTTGTCAGATTTTGTCCGGAATCCGCCCCCCCATTCACGATGGCCCTGCTGAAAATCCTGCGTTACCCCGATCCACGCCTGCATACCGTGGCCAAGCCCGTGGCCCGGGTGGATGAAGCCATCCGCCGGTTGGCCGCCGACATGGCCGAGACCATGTATGCCGCGCCGGGCATCGGCCTGGCCGCCACCCAGGTGGACCAGCACATCCGCATGATTCTGGTGGACATCAGCGAGGCCAAGGACCACCTGCGGGTCTTCGTCAATCCGGAGATCCTTGTCAGGGAGGGAGAAACGGAGTTTGAGGAAGGCTGTCTGTCCGTGCCCGGTATCTACGACAAGGTCACCCGCGCGCAACGCATCCGGGTGCGGGCTCTGGACCTGGAGGGCAAGTCCTTCGAACTGGATGCCGACGGCCTGCTGGCCATCTGCATCCAGCACGAGCTCGATCATCTGGACGGCAAGGTGTTCGTGGAATACCTCTCCCGCCTGAAACAATCCCGCATCAGGCAAAAACTGCAGAAGCAGGCCCGGGAAGCCATGTGATGCGGGCGATCTTCGCCGGCACGCCCGAGTTCGCAGCCACCGCCCTGAAGGCCCTTCTCGCGGCCGGACACGACATCCCCCTGGTCCTGACCCGGCCGGATCGACCCGCCGGCCGGGGCATGAAACCACGCATGAGCCCGGTGAAGAAGGTGGCCCTGGACCGAGGATTGGCCCTGGCCCAGCCGGACAACCTGAAGACCGACGAGTCCTGCTATCCCATCGCCCGGGCCGGGGCCGATGTCATGGTGGTGGCGGCCTATGGCCTCATCCTGCCGCGGGCCGTGCTGGATCTGCCCCGCCTGGGCTGCGTCAACATCCACGCCTCCCTGTTGCCGCGCTGGCGGGGTGCCGCTCCCATCCAGCGTGCCATCGAGGCCGGCGACACGGAGACGGGCATCACCCTCATGCAGATGGACGCGGGGCTGGATACCGGCGCCATACTGAGCCGCGCGCCCCTGCCCATCCTGGCCACAGACACCATGGCCAGCCTGCATGACAGGCTGGCGGAGCTGGGGGCCCGGGAGATCGTTGCCCTGTTGCCACGGCTGGCGGCAGGCAGGGTCATCGCCCAGCCCCAGGACCCGAAACTGGCCAGTTATGCCAACAAGATCGGCAGGGAGGAGGCCCGTCTGGACTGGTCACTGCCCGCAGCAGCGCTGGCGCGCCGCATCCGTGCCTTCAACCCCTTTCCAGGTGCCACGGCCCGGCTGCACGGTGAACCCCTGAAGATCTGGCAGGCCAGATCGGTAACCGGCCAGGGGAAACCCGGCGATGTATTGGTCGTGGACCGGGACTGCTTCACCGTGGCCTGTGGCGAAGGCGCCCTGGCCATCCAGGAGGTGCAGAGGGCCGGTGGCCGGCGCCAGCCCGTGGCCACCTTCCTGGCAGGACATGTGCTCAGGGTGGGAGATCGCCTGCTGTGACATTGAATTTCCGGGGAAATGGCCCAATCTTTGCGGTGCTTTCCGTTTTCCTGTCAAAAAACCGCATGGCCATATGATCAACAACTGGTTCAAGACCACCCTGCTCATGGCTGCCATCGTCGCCCTCTTCGGCGTGGTGGGCATGGCCCTGGGGGGACGCAGCGGCATGCTCATCGCCCTGCTGGTGGGCGGCGCCATGAACCTGTTCGCCTACTGGAATTCCGACAGGATGGTGCTGCGCATGTACCAGGCCCGGGAGGTGGATGCGGCCAGCGGCGGCACCTTCTACGCCCTGGTGGCGGAATTGGCCGGGCGCGCCGGCCTGCCCATGCCCCGGGTATATGTCATCGACGAGGCCCAGCCCAATGCCTTCGCCACGGGACGCGACCCGGAGCACGCCGCCGTGGCCGCCACCACAGGCATCATGCGTCTGCTCTCCGAGCGCGAGCTGCGCGGTGTCATGGCGCACGAGCTGGCGCATGTGAAGCATCGAGACACCCTCATCTCCACCCTCACCGCCACGGTGGCGGGTGCCATCTCCGCCCTGGCCCAGTTCGGCATGTTCTTCGGTGGTGACCGGGAGCGGCCCAATGCCGCCGTGCAGCTCGTCATCATGATCCTGGCGCCCCTGGCAGCCATGCTCATCCAGATGGCCATCTCCCGGGCCCGGGAATTCGGGGCGGATGAAGGGGGCGCGGCAATCAGTGGTGACCCGGAGGCCCTGGCCAGCGCCCTGTCCAAGATCGAGGCCCATGCCCGGGGCACCCCCCTGGCGACCGCGGACCTGCACCCGGAAACGGCGCAGATGATGATCGTCAACCCTCTCTCCGGTGGCGACCTGCAGGGCCTGTTCCGCACTCACCCCCCCACGCAGCAACGGGTTTCCCGTCTGCTGGCCCTGGCCCGGCAGCACGGTTGAGGGCCATATCGCCGCACGTGACTTCCGTCTCAGCTCTCGCCTCCAGCACCCAGACCCATGTCTCGTAAAGTCTTTATCCGCACCTTCGGCTGCCAGATGAACGAGTACGACTCCGAGCGCATGGCGGACGTACTGCGGACAGATGCGGGTTACGAGCGGACGGACAAGCCGGAGGAGGCGGACCTGATCCTGTTCAACACCTGTTCCGTGCGGGAAAAGGCCCAGGAAAAGGTGTTTTCCGACCTGGGCATGGTGCGCCACCTAAAGCAGCAGAACCCGGAGCTGCTCATCGGCGTGGGAGGCTGTGTGGCCAGCCAGGAAGGCACGGCCATCGTCAGGCGCGCACCCTTCGTGGACCTGGTGTTCGGCCCCCAGACCCTGCACCGTCTGCCGGCCCTGATGCGCCGGCGGCGTGCCAGCGGCAAGCCCCAGGTGGACGTCGATTTCCCCGAGATCGAGAAGTTCGACCACCTGCCCCCGGCCCGGGTGGAAGGCCCCACCGCCTTCGTCTCGGTGATGGAGGGCTGTTCCAAGTACTGCAGCTTCTGCGTGGTGCCCTATACCCGGGGCGAGGAGGTGTCCCGTCCCCTGGCGGACGTGCTCGCGGAGGTGGCCCATCTGGCCGGTGAGGGAGCGAGGGAAGTGACCCTGCTGGGCCAGAACGTGAACGCCTACCGGGGCGCCATGGAGGGGGGCGAAACGGCGGATTTCGCCCTCTTGCTGGAACTGGTGCACGAGATTCCCGGCATCCAGCGCATCCGCTTCACCACTTCCCATCCGCGCGAATTCACCCAGCGTCTCATCGACTGCTATGCCCGCCTGCCCAAGCTGGCGGGGCATCTGCACCTGCCGGTGCAATCCGGCTCCGACCGCATCCTGGCGGCCATGAAGCGGGGCTACACCGTACTGGAGTACAAGGGCATCGTCCGTCGCCTGAAAGCGGTCCGGCCGGAAATCGCTATCGCCTCGGACTTCATCGTCGGCTTCCCCGGAGAGACCGAGGTGGATTTCGACGCCACCATGAAACTCATTGCCGAAGTGGGTTTCGACGCCTCCTTCAGCTTCGTCTACAGCCCCCGGCCCGGCACCCCCGCCGCCGATCTGGCGGATGACACCCCGCAGGACGAGAAGATGCAGCGCCTCTATCGCCTGCAGGATCAGATCAACAGCCAGGCCGCTGCCTACAGCGCGGCCATGGTGGGCTCGGTACAGCGGGTGCTGGTGGAAGGCCCCTCGAAGAAGGACCCCGGCGAACTCATGGGCCGCACCGAGAACAACCGTATCGTCAACTTTCCGGCCCCGGCATGCCTGATGGGTGGGTTCGTGGACGTTCGCATCACCCAGGCCAATCCCCACTCCCTGCGGGGGGAGGTCGTCAGCTGATGAGCGCCGTGCGGATCGCCTTTCCCGAAGTCGACAATACACGCCTGGCCAACCTCTGTGGCGTGCTGGATGAAAACCTGCGCCAGATCGAGACCACCCTGAATGTGAGCATCCGGCGTCGCGGCGAGGTGTTCCAGGTCTCCGGCGCGCAGGCCGAGGCCGCGGGCCTGCTGCTCGAGGACTTCTACCGACGGGCGCGCCGCCCCCTGGACATCGATGACATCCAGCTCGCCTTGGTGGAGATCGCCCACAAGTCCATGCCCGATGCGCCGGAGAACGACGTCCCCGTGCTCATGACGCGGCGCGCGGGTCTGCACGGCCGTACCGCGCGGCAGAATGTCTACATCCGCCAGATGCAGCAGCACGACATCACCTTCGGCATCGGCCCCGCAGGTACCGGCAAGACCTTCCTGGCCGTGGCCGGGGCCGTGGATGCCCTGGAACGCGACCTGGTGAAACGCGTCGTACTGGTGCGCCCGGCGGTGGAGGCGGGGGAGCGCCTGGGCTTCCTGCCCGGTGACCTGGTGCAGAAGGTGGATCCCTACCTGCGCCCCCTGTACGACGCCCTGTGGGACCTGATGGGCTTCGACCGCGTCCAGCGTGCCTTCGAGAAACAGCAGATCGAGGTGGCGCCCCTGGCCTTCATGCGGGGACGGACCCTGAACAACGCCTTCATCATCCTGGATGAGGCCCAGAACACCACGCCGGAGCAGATGAAGATGTTCCTCACCCGTATCGGTTTCGGTTCCAGGGCTGTGATCACCGGCGACATCACCCAGATCGACCTGCAACGTCACCAGCGGAGCGGCCTGGTCGAGGCCCGGGAGGTACTGAAGGGCGTGCGCGGCATCGCCTTCTCCGAATTCCAGAACGACGATGTGGTGCGCCATCCCTTGGTGGCCCGCATCATCGATGCATACGATGCCTACCAGGCCCGCCCCACGGAAACCGCTGCTTGAACTGAGCATCCAGTTCGCGCTGAAGGCCGATGGGCTGCCTACCCGGGCCGACTTCCGGCGTTGGGCCCGGGCTGCCCTGACGCGTGACGTGCTCGCCACCCTGCGCGTGGTGGATGCCGGGGAAGGTCGGGAACTGAACCGGAATTATCGGGGCAAGGACTACCCCACCAATGTGCTTACCTTCGACTATGGTCCGGACCCGGAAACCGCCATCCTGACGGGAGACATCGTTCTGTGTGCACCGGTGGTGCGTAGCGAGGCCGCACAGCAGGGCAAATCCCTGGCCGCCCACTTTGCCCACCTGACCGTGCACGGCATGCTGCACCTGCAGGGCCATGATCATGAAACCGGCGACGCGGACGCGATTGCCATGGAGGCGGTGGAAAGCTTTATCATGCAGACGTTGGGGTTTACCGACCCGCATCAATAACTCATGAACGACGGCAGCAGTTCCCGACCTGGATTCCTCGAACGTCTCACCGCCTGGCTCTCGCGCGAACCGGACAACAAGGAAGAGCTCCTGGAGCTCCTGCATGCCGCCTACGAAAACAACCTGCTGGATGCGGATGCCCTGTCCATGATCGAAGGCGTCATGCAGGTATCCGACATGCAGGTGCGGGATGTCATGATCCCCCGCTCACAGATGAGCGTGGTGAACATCAACGAGCCCCCCGACAAGCTGCTGCCCTTCATTATCGACACCGCCCACTCGCGGTTTCCCGCCATCGATGGCGACCGGGACGACGTGGCGGGCATCCTCCTGGCCAAGGACCTGCTGCGCCTGTGTACGGGCGAGGATGTGGACCTGTGGGACATGCTGCGGCCGGCGGTGTTCATACCCGAATCCAAGCGCCTGAACGTGCTGCTGCGTGAATTCCGCGCCTCCCGCAACCACATGGCCATCGTCGTGGACGAATTCGGAGGCGTGGCCGGCCTGGTGACTATCGAGGACGTGCTGGAGCAGATCGTCGGGGACATCGACGACGAGTACGACTACGACGAGGCCGAGGACAACATCGTCGCGGATGGCAAGGGCGCCTGGCGTGTCAAGGCGCAGACCGAGATCGACGACTTCAACCAAGCCCTGGGCGCGCGTTTTGCCGACGACGAATTCGATACCGTCGGCGGCATGGTCATCCACGCCTTCGGACGCGTGCCCAAGCAGGGTGAAAGCGTGGAGATCACCGGTCTGCGCTTCCACGTGCTGCGCGCCGACAGCCGGCGCCTGCACAGCCTGAAGGTGGAGCGCCTGGGCGAAACCACTCCGGCCTGAGCCCATGTGGCGACGAAGGATGTAAGTGAACACCCACCTTGCACGACCGGGTTCCGGTGGATAACGTGGGTGGTCATTGAATTTCCGGCGGTCTGCCACATTTGTCCCTTCGTTGCCCCTTACCCATGTCAAGGACCTTTCATGACTGCCTGGATCGACTTTCTTGCCTCCCGGGGCGCGCGCCTGGGTGACGGCCACGTCCGTGATTTTGGTGATGCCGCCGGTGAGCTGGCCGCCGCCACGCACCAGACGGTGCTGGCCGACCTGTCCCACTATGGGCTCATCGCCTTTTCCGGCGGGGAGGCGCAGACCTTCCTGCATGGCCAGATTACCAATGACCTGCGGGGTCTGAAGGAGTCCGCCGCCGTGTTCGCCGGCTATCTCTCCGCCAAGGGTCGCATGCTGGCCAATTTCCTGGTCATGCGGCGTCAGGACGACATCCTGGTGATGCTGCCCGCCAGCGTACGGGAGGGCGTGCAGAAACGCCTTTCCATGTTCATCCTGCGTGCCCAGGTCAAGGTGCGGGATGCCTCGGGCGAGTGGATGCGCCTGGGCCTGGCGGGGCCGCACGCCGCACGCCTGGCGAGTGAGGCCTTGGGAGTGGCGTTGCCCGATGCCGCTCTGGGCATGGCACAGGCACGGCAGGCCTTCCTGCTGCGCCTCGGAGAGGATCGCTTCGACCTCTTCGTCACCCCCGAGGACGCACCCGCGCTGTGGCAGCAGCTGGCCGTCGCTGCCCGCCCTGTCGGTACCCCGGTTTGGGACTGGCTGCTCATCCGCGCCGGCATTCCCGCCGTGCTGGCCGCCACCCAGGATCATTTCGTGCCGCAGATGGCCAACATGGAGATCCTCGGAGGGGTCAGCTTCAACAAGGGCTGCTACCCGGGCCAGGAGATCGTGGCCCGCAGCCAGTACCTGGGCAAGGTGAAGCGCCGCCTGTTCCTGGCCCACACCGATGCCCCGGCGCAAGCAGGGGATGAACTCTATGCCCCGCAGCCGGCGGACCAGGCCTGTGGCCTGGTGGCCAACGCCGCTCCGGCCCCGGGCGGCGGCTGGGATGCCCTGGTAGTGGCCCTGGCCCCCAGTGTGGAGGCCGGCGAGGTGCGTCTGCGAGGTCGTGACGGTGCGCCGCTGCGATTCCTCTCCCTGCCATATACGGTGAACTGAGCCACCGGGCATGCATTGCTATGTCTGGTACCGGGTGGAACGGGACGACCAGGATACGGAGACCGTGGTGCGCGCCATGATGGCCCGGCTGGCCTGCAGCAGTGGCGTAGCCGGACAGCTGCTGAAGAAGCAGGGCGAGCCCAGGCTATGGATGGAGGTCTATGTCGATGTCGCCGATCCACCGGGCTTCCAGCGACTGATGGAGCAGAAGGTGGGTGAATTCGATCTGGACATGTTCCTCGATGGTCCCCGGCGCGTGGAGGTCTTCCATGCTGATGGACCCTCTGCCCCCATCTGCGCCCGTCCAACCTGAACCCCACCGAGCGGACCATGGCGCGACATTCCGGCGAGCGCAAGCACCAGATCCTGCAGACCCTGGCCCGTATGTTGGAAGCGCCGCAGGCGGAAAAGATCACGACCGCCAGCCTGGCCGCCCGTCTGGAGGTCTCCGAGGCGGCCCTCTACCGTCACTTCGCCAGCAAGGCGCAGATGTACGAGGGCCTCATCGAATTCATCGAGCAGACCCTGTTCGGCTTCATCAAGCGCATCAACGTGGAAGAGCCCCAGGGGCTTCTCCAGGTCCGCGCCATGGCGCAGTTGCTGCTGGCCTTCGCGGAGAAGAACCGGGGTATGACGCGGGTGCTCATCGGCGAGGCCCTGGTGAACGAGCATGCCCGACTCCAGGCCCGGGTGAACCAGATGCTGGATCGGGTGGAGGCCAGCCTCAAGCAGTCCCTGCGCATCGCCGCCACTCAGGGGGCCTGCCAGGCCGATGCCGCCATCGCTGCCAACCTGGTGCTGGTGTGGATCCAGGGCCGCTGGCAGCAATTCGTGAAGAGCGGTTTTTCCCGCGCGCCCCTGGCCCAGTGGGAAGGGCAGTGGACCTTGCTGGCTGCCGGCCTGTCAGCGCGCTAGCACGGGCTCGGTAAAAAAGTCCTCGTCGCAGAAAAGCTTTCCTAGACTGAAAAAACTTTCGGTCTTCCGTATGTCCGGCATCAGCGGCGGCTTTACGCGGCGCGGCACGGTTTGCGCGTGACCCGGGCAGGGTGGAAAGGATACAGCCATGGACAGTGCGATTCTCAGTCTGCTGGGCGCCTTCCTGTTGTCCGTCATCGGCTTGTTCGTGTTCATCTGGTCCCTGCGCAAGGGATTGCTGGTGGAGAACCCTCGAGCGGCTTCAGTGATCTTCGCACGTGGCGAGCTCGGCCGGGTGGATGATCCGGCCCTCAAGGCCACCGCCCAGGCCGCCATGCAGGCCGCCGCGCGTGAGCCCGGGGATGCCCCGCATGCGCCCGATCCCGGAGAGGTGGCCCAGCGTATCGCCGCGGATCGTTCCACCGCCGTGCCGGTGTTCATGTTCATCGCCCTGGCCTGCCTGTGGCTGCTGCTGGGTTCCCTGGCCGGACTGACTGCCTCCCTCAAACTGCACATGCCCGACTGGCTGGTGCATGAGGCCTGGCAGACCTTCGGGCGCATGCGCACTTTGCATCTGACCGCCATCTTCTACGGCTGGATCACCAATGCCTCCCTGGCCATCATCCTCTGGCTGCTGCCGCGTCTGCTGCGCACCACCCTGGCCGGCACCTGGTGGGTGCTGCTTGGGGGCGTGCTCATCAACATGGCAGTGGCCAGTGCCCTGTTCGCCATTGCTTCGGGCTGGACAGACGGCATGGAATATCTGGAAATGCCCTGGCAGATCGGGATATTCCTGGTGGCGGGACTGGCCTGCATCATCGGCCCGGTGCTGTACACCCTGGCGAACCGACAGGTGGAGTCCCTGTACGTCACCATCTGGTACCACGTCGCGGCCCTGCTGTGGATCACCCTGCTGTTCATCGTCGCCAAGCTGCCAGGGGTGCATTTTGGCGTGCAGCAGGCCACCACCAACTGGTGGTATGGCCACAACGTGCTGGGCCTGTGGTTCACGCCGGTGGGCGTGGGCGCCATCTACTACTTCCTGCCCAAGATCATTGCCCGGCCCATCCGCTCCTACAACCTGTCCATCCTGGGTTTCTGGACGCTGGCCTTCTTCTACGCCCAGGTGGGAGGGCATCACCTGGTAGGCGGACCGATACCCGGCTGGCTGGTGACCCTGTCCATCGTGCAGAGCATGATGATGATCATCCCGGTGGCGGCCTTTGCCATCAACATGAGCGGGACCCTGTGGGGACGCATGCACCTGGCGCGCTGGTCCCCGACCCTGCGTTTCATGCTGTTCGGTGGCCTGATGTACGTGCTGGCGTCGCTGCAGGGCTCCTTCGAGGCCCTGCGCGCCATCAACCAGGTTACCCATTTCACCCACTTCACCGTGGCCCATGCCCACCTCGGGGCCTACGGCTTCGTCACCATGGTGCTGTTCGGTGCCATCTACTTCATGCTGCCCCGCATCCTGCAGTGGGAATGGCCCTATCCACGCCTGATCTCCCTGCAGTTCTGGTTGGCCGCCGGTGGCATCCTGATCTACTTCATCAGCCTGACCCTGGGCGGCTGGCGCCAGGGGCAGGCCATGTTGGATGCCTCGCGCCCCTTCATGGAATCGGTAACCCTGACCGTGCCCTACCTGCAGTGGCGCAGCGTGGGCGGTGCCCTGATGCTGAGCAGCCATCTGATCTTTGTCGGTCATGTGCTGGCCATGCTCCTGCGCCTGGGCCCGCAACGCACCGGCGCGGCCCTGTTCGCGCAACCCCGCGGCCTGGAGCTCACGCGTGGAGAATGAAGGCAAACTGCTTGCCGGCGCCCTGGTGACCCTCGGTCTGGCCACGGCCGCCCTGGTGGTGCTGCCCTATATCCAGGTGCGCGACATCCAGCCGCCGGAAGACCTCAAGCCCTATACCAGTGCCGAGCTGCGGGGACGGAGCGTTTATGTCGCCAATGGCTGCATGTACTGCCATAGCCAGCAGCCCCGGGACCGGAACTTCGGTCCCGATGCCGAACGTGGCTGGGGCCGCGCCTCGGTTCCCGCCGATTACGTCTATGACCGGCCCCACCAGTTGGGCAGCATGCGCACCGGACCGGACCTGTTCAACATCGGTGTGCGCCAGCCCAGCAAGGACTGGCAGCTGGGGCATCTCTATCAGCCGCGTGCCTATGTGCCCGGTTCCATCATGCCGTCCTATCCCTACCTGTTCGAGGTAAAGGACAGCGCCGAGACCGGCGACGAGGTGATCAGGCTGCCTCCAGGCTTCGGCCCGCCGGGCAAGGTGGTGGTGGCGCTGCCGGAGGCCCTGGACCTGGTGAAATATCTGCAGGCCCTGAAACATGACTATCCGGTGTTGCCGGCGGAGCCCCAGGTGGTGGCCGGCCCCGCCCCCTGAGAGGCCCGTCATGCGTTCCGACAGCGGAAACCACGCCCAGTCCCGTGAAAACGTGGAACCGGAAGAAAGCATCCGTCCCATCCCTCTGGCGGCTGCCGTCATCACCCTGGCGATGGTGTTGTTCGGCGTGATCTACCTCCTCCTGTACGAACCCCTGGACAACAGCCAGTGGGGCGACCAGCGTACCCTGGCGGACCTCGCCGGCAGCAAGCCGGTGGCACATGGGCAGGACACCGGCATGGCACCCCGGGTGGACGGCAAGGCCCTGTTCACGGCGCATTGCGCCACCTGCCATCAGGCCACGGGTCAGGGCCTGCCCGATGTGTTCCCGCCCCTGGATGGTTCGCCCTGGGTACGGGGCGAGGCGCGGGTACTGGCGAATATCCTGCTGCATGGCATCCGGGGCGAAATCCACGTGAAGGGCAAGCAATTCCAGGGCGAGATGCCCAATTTCCAGCAACTGAGCGATGCCGAACTGGCCGGTATCGCCAGCTATATCCGCGGCAGCTGGTCCAACAAGGCCGCGGCCGTGCAGGCCGATCTGTTCGCCCAGGAACGCAAGGCCGCTCGGGGCAGCACCCCCCTGGCGGGCGAAGCCGCCCTGGAAGCCCTGAAGGACACGGTTTCGGGCAGCGGGCAGGGTGATGCCACGTCCGTGAAGCCTGTCCCAGCCCAGGCGGCGCCCATGCCGCCCAAGGTGAGTGGCAAGACTCTGTTCGCCACGCATTGCGTGGCCTGCCATCAGGCCACGGGCCAGGGCCTGCCCGGTGTGTTCCCCCCTTTGGACGGCTCGCCCTGGGTGCGCGGAGAGCCCTTCGTCCTGGCCAACATCCTGCTGCACGGCATCCGTGGGGAAATCAGCGTCAAGGGGGGCAGCTTCCAGGGTGAGATGCCCAGCTTCCAGCACCTGAGCGATGCCGAGCTGGCCGGTATCGCCAGCTATATCCGCGGCAGCTGGTCCAACAAGGCCGCGGCCGTGCAGGCCGATCTGTTCGCCCAGGCGCGCCAGGCCAGCCGGCGCGATACCCCCTTCGCAGGGGAGGCCGAGCTGCGGGCCCTGCGCAAGCCCTAGGCCCGGCATGTGGCGCACCGTCCTGTGCAGCGTCCTGCTGTTGGTGTGGGGTTATGTCATGGCGGTCTGGCTCACCCACGACTTCCAGGTCTGGACCGACGAGGGTGCCCGCCGCCTGGAAGTGGCCTTGCGCCCGGTGCAAGTCCCCAGCGTGCGCGTGCAGGGTCCGACGGTAGAGGACATCGGCCTGGACGAGCTGTTGAGCCGGGACGGCGGCGCGACCATCGTGGATTTCTTCTATACCCACTGCCGCTCCGTATGCCTGTCCGTGGGAGGCGGCTTCCGGCAATTGCAGACCGCCCTGCGCGCGGACCACCAGCCAGATCCGGGGCAGCGGGTGCGCTTGCTGTCCATCAGCTTCGATGGCGCACGGGATGACCCTGCCGTGCTCCGAGCCTATGCCCACGGGCTGGGGGCTGACCCGGCCCTGTGGCGCTTCGTGCGTGTGCGCGACGCCGCCCAGCAGGAATTGCTGCTGCATCGCCTGGGGGTGGTGGTGATAGCGGATGGCCTGGGAGACTACGAGCACAACGCCTCCCTGCTGGTGTTCGATCAGCGGGGGCGCATGCGGCGGATTTTCGATCCGGGCGCGCTGCAAACGGCCCTGGATTATGCCCGTCACCTGGCGCGTGCGGGCCGATGAGATCCTGGCTCCTGTGTCCCGCCACGGCACAGGTCCTGCTGGGCCTGGCCCTGCTGACCTGGCTGATCACACCCCCCATCCGCCATTTGCTGGAAGCCGGCATGGGACGCCATATGCTCTTGCAGTTTCCCCTGGGCATGCTGGCCGGGGCCCTGCTGGCTGCCTCGATCTCCCAAGGTGCGCGTGCCGGCATCGCGCGCTGGAACGCACATGGCATCAGCGGTCTGGTACTGGTGGCCGTGGCGCTGTCCCTGCTCATGCTGCCTCGCCTGCTTGACCTGGCCGTGCGCGACGCCACCATCGAGGCGGGCAAGTTCGTCGGCCTGTTGATGGCGGGTGCCGCGCTGCGCCTGTCCTGGCACAGCGCCGGCCTGGTGGTGCAGGGTTTTTTTCTGGGCAATGTCCTGCCCATGATGGCGGTGGTGGGCCAGCTCTATATCGACTCGCCCCTGCGCCTGTGCAACGCCTACCTGCTGGATGACCAGGTACGCCTGGGGCAATGGCTCGTGGTCTGTGCGGCCCTGCTAGCCCTGATCTGGCTGGGACACACGACCTGGCGGTTGGTGTGGCGCGAGTCAGCGCTTTGAGGCCCTGCTCGCGCGGGAGTGCGCCAACACGAGGCAGGGCAGGGCCTGCGCTTCGTTTCCGCACCCATCCCATGGGCAGCAGACCGTGGACGGATGGGCCATTGGATCCTTGCGTTCTCTAGCGCGTCCTTCGCGTGGGTGAATGGCCCGCCGTGGCCTGGCTTCAGGTGGAAGCCTTGGCGATGAGCTGGCTCAGCTGCCGCATGTTGAGCTGCGGGCGGTGCGCGGCACTTGCATGCCGGGTGTCGCGGGATAGCAGCCGCACCAGCACATCGGCGGGCTGGGCGTAGATACGGTAAGCCATCTGGCCCTTGCGATCCAGGATCTTGAAATCGATGCCCGTGTTGATGAGGAATTGCTCGAAGTCCTTGCTGGCATCGGCCAGGACATCCAGCTCGATCTCGCTGTGATCCGACACGACCCCGGAAGCCACGCCTCCGGTCAGGATGGGCGCGAAGCGTTCGAAGATGTGCATGACTTCCAGGGCCTCCGCGCGCAGCCGGGCCAGGTGCATGTCCTGGTCCGCGGATGCAAAGAGTCTCTGGCGGTCCACCAGCGCCAGATCGACTTCCCCGTTGCTGGGCAGGCCCTGGGATTCGGGCAGGGCCAGCTGCCGAGCCGCTTTGCGTTTGGCCAGGGCGTAGTCGCGTATGCCATGCTCGGCCATGAGACGTGCCGCCAGGTCTGCGATGCGCGCGCGCGCCTGTGCGTTGCGTGCGGTGTTTTCAGAAGAGCGTTTGCTCATCCGGACGGGGGCCCGGCGCATCCGTCTGGGCAGGGTCAGACGGGTCCTCTTGCGGGGGGCGGTAACCAGGCGGAAATTCCGTATAGAAGTATTCGGCAACGCCCTGGTCATCGGCTACGGCGCTACCCGTGGCTGGGTCGACGTGGTACACCTCCACGCCTGGTGGTGGCGTCAAGGGCATGTCCGGCACGCCCTTGAGGGCCTCGCCCATGTATTGCATCCACATGGGCAGCGCCGTCACACCGCCCGTCTCACGCCCGCCCAGGGGGCGCGGTTTGTCATAACCCATCCAGGCCACGGCCACGCGCGTGGCCTGGAAGCCGGCGAACCAGGTATCGCGATGGTCGTTGGTGGTTCCGGTTTTCCCCGACAGATCCGTCCTGCCCAGGCGCATGGCCGCGGTTGCCGTGCCGCGGCGTATCACGTCCTGCATCATGCTGGCCATGATGAAGGCATTGCGTGGATCGATCGCGGGTGTGGCGGGGGGGGCCGTGAAGCTTTCCAGCACGTGTCCATCCTTGTCGGTGACCTTGAGGATGTGCCAGGGTGTGATGTGCCTGCCACCATTGGCAAACACCGCATAGGCGCTGGCCAGACTCAGCGGGGTCACTTCACCGGCGCCCAGGGCCATGGTCAGGTATGGCGGGATGTGAGCCATGTCGAAACCGAACTTGGCGATGTGCTCGCGAGCGAAAGGGATGGTGGCCGCCTGCAGCACGCGGATGGAAACCAGGTTCTTGGATTTCGTCAGGGCGTCCCGCAGGGAGGTGGGACCACCCACGCTGTCATCATAGTTCTTGGGTTCCCACAGCACGCCACCGGTTTCGGCGGGATCGATGCTGATGGGTGCGTCGTCGAACAGGGTAGCCGGGGTGATGCCCCGCTCCAGGGCGGCGGAATAGACGAAGGGCTTGAAACTGGAGCCTGGCTGGCGCCAGGCCTGGGTCACGTGGTTGAACTGGTTGCGGGCGAAATCGAAGCTGCCCACCATGGCCCGGATTGCGCCGCTCTCGGGCGAGAGTGCGACGAACCCCGCCTCAACCTCAGGCAGGTAGGCCAGTCGCCAGGCCTGTCTTGGCTCAAGCCTTACCACCCGCACGATGCTGCCCCGGGCAAGGCGCCGGGACTCGCTCACCTTGCCGTGGATGAAGCGCTCGGCATATTTGATTTCCTCGGGGCCCAGGACGATGTTCTCGCCATTGCGCAGGTGTACATGGATGGCCTTCCTGTCCAGCGCGACGACGATACCCGGCAGGAAACCATTCGACTCACGCCGTTCCGCCAGCGCGTCCTCCATGGCCGCACCGGCAGCGGCTGCATCGCTGGGAAGCTTGATGCGCCCTTCCGGCCCTGCATACCCCTTGCGCCGCTGATATTCCTGGACCGCCCGTTTCACGCCATCCAGGGCCGCACGCTGGTCCACGTAACGCAGGGTGGTATAGACCTTCATGCCGGTCACATAGATGCTGTCGCCGTACTTCTGCTGCATGCGCTGCCGCACCAGCTCCGCCAGATGGGGAGCATCGACCTCGTAATTGAGGGGCGAATACTTCAGGTACAAGCGCTGTCCCCTGGCGACTTCATACTGGGCCTGGGTGATATAGCCCAAGGTCTTCATGCGCCCGAGCACATAGAGCTGGCGTGCCTTTGCCCGTTTGGGATTGACGACCGGGTTGTAGGCGGATGGGGCCTTGGGCAAGCCTGCCAGCATGGCCGATTCCGCCAGGCTCAAGTTTTCCAGAGGCTTTCCGAAATAGATGCTGGCAGCGGCGGCGAAACCGTATGCGCGCTGTCCCAGGTAGATCTGGTTGATGTAGAGCTCCAGGATCTCGTCCTTGGAGAGCGTGTGTTCAATCTTGATGGCCAGGAGGGCTTCATTGAGCTTGCGTCGCAGGGTTTTTTCCGAGGACAGGAAAAAATTGCGTGCCACCTGCATGGTGATGGTGGAGGCACCCTCCTTTACGGCGCCGGAAACCACGTTGGAGAGCGCGGCGCGCAGCACGCCCAGGGTGTCGACCCCGCCATGCTGGTAGAAACGTTCGTCCTCGGCGGCCAGGATGGCCTGGCGCAGGAATCGGGGAGTATCGTCCAGACGTACCACCTTGCGTCTTTCCTCGCCGAATTCGCTGATCAGCGCGCCATCTTCCGTATAGACGCGCAGGGGCTGCTTGGGACGGTAATCCGTCAGACTTTCCAGACTGGGCAGGTTGGGATAGACCAATGCCGTGGTCAAGGCGGCGACGGCGGCAGCCGATAGGGTGAGCACGCCGATTGCCGCAAGAAGGTAATGCCACCAGCGGGTCATGTAGTGAATTGATGCGCGGGAAAAATGTTGTGCAGGTGTGCTGGGTTGTTGTTAGCATTTAACCCAGATTATTAAATTGCTGCCTGGACGGGCGCTCTTTCGGGAGACGATATTTGGAACTTGCATTCTTGCGCCAAGGTTCACGTCCCTTGATCGGGGTCGATGTTAGCTCATCGGCAGTGAAAATGCTTGAACTGGGCGAGGGAGGCAAGGGCGTCCGGCGCGTGGAGCGCTACGCCATCGTGTCCCTGCCGAAAGAGGCGGTGATGGATGGTGCCGTTGCCAAGGCCGAGCTCGTCGAGGCGGCCATGCGCGAGGCCTGGCGCAAGCTGGAATCCAGGACTCGGGACGTGGCCATGGCCCTGCCGGCATCGACGGTAATCACCAAGAAGGTCTTGTTGCCCGGCAGTGCGACCGACGCGGAGATCGAGGCACAGGTGGCCGCGGATGCCAATCAGATGGCGTCCTTCCCCTTGGATGAGGTGAGCCTGGATTATCAGATACTCGGCGCGAACGCCAAGAACCCCAATGAAAACGATGCCCTGCTGGTGGTGACCCGCAAGGAGCGGGTGGAGGAACGCGTGGCCGTGGCCGAGGCGGTCGGCCTCAAGCCGGTCATCATGGACGTGGATGCCTTTGCCATCCTCACGGCATATGAGCAGCTGGCGTTCCAGTTGCCGGATCATGGCCGGGGGCAGACCGTCGCCATTGTCGACGTCGGTGCCCAGTCCACCCATTTCAACGTCCTGCACGACAACCAGCTGGTGTACCAGCGCGAGCATGCCCTGGGGGGCAATGCGCTGACCAGCGAGATCACTCGCCGCTTCGACATGACCCAGGAGGAGGCCGAGGACGCCAAGCGCAAGGGCCTGCTGCCGGAACGCTATGAATCCGAGGTATTGCAGCCCTTTCTGGATGCGGTTGCCCTGGAGATCAGCCGGGCCTTGCAGATGTTCTTTTCCGCGACTTCCTACCAGAAGGTCGACCACATCCTTCTGGCGGGTGGCTGCGCGGCCATTCCCGGGCTGGATGATGTGGTCCACGGCAAGACACAGACCAGTACCATCATTGCCAACCCTTTCGCGAAGATGGCCGTGTCCCCGAATGTCCGCGCGAGGCAACTGGCCTCGGATGCCCCCGCCTTGTTCGTGGCCTGCGGGCTGGCCTTGAGAAAGTTCGATCCGGCATGACACCGATCCGCATCAACCTCCTGCCTCATCGACAGATGAGGCGTGCCCGTATCCAGCGCATGTTCACCCTGCTGGCCGGCTTGTCCGCTGCCGTGGGCGTGGCGATCGTGGCAGCCGGACAATACTGGATCATCGATGCCCAGGAAAGACAGGAACGGCGCAATGCCTTCCTGCGCGAGGAGATCGCCAAGCTCGACAAGCAGATCTCCGAAATCGCGCAACTCAAACAAAAAACCAGCGATCTGCTGGCGCGCAAGGACGTGGTGGAATCCCTGCAGGTCAATCGCGCGGAATCCGTGCGCCTGTTTGATGAACTGGCCCGGCGCGTGCCCGAGGGGCTGTATATCAGGAACCTGAAGCAGGCCGGCGACAACTTCACGATCGTGGGGTACGCGCAATCCAGTGCCCGGGTCTCCACATTCATGCGGGCTTTGGCGGCCTCACGGCTCTTTCAGGAGCCCACGCTCGTCGAAGTCAAGGCCGCGCAAGTGGGCAATCAGCGGCTGAACGAATTCACCCTGAACGTGCAGATTGAACGCGGTGGCAAACCGGGTGACGTGGCGCCGGATCAGGCGGGAGGGGACGCATGAACTGGTCCGATCTGAAGAATCTCGACCTCAAGGACATCGTCAGTGCGCCTGCCCCCGTGCGGGTCGTGCTGATCGCCCTGCTGTGCATCGGCATCGTGGCGCTGGGCTGGTATCTGGTCTGGTCGGATGGCTTCAGCCAGATCGAGACCGCAAAGCAGGAAGAGGCCACGCTGAGGGAGTCCTTCACCAGGAAGAAGGTCCAGGCCTTCCATTACGACACCTACAAGCGGCGCCTGGTGGAAATCGAACAGTCCCTGGCCTCCCTCCTGCGGCAACTCCCCAACCGTTCGGAAATGGATGCCTTGCTGACTGACATCAACCAGGTGGGCGTTACCAAGGGACTCGAATTTGAGCTGTTCCGGCCGGGCGCGGAAACACCGGCGGAGTTCTATGCCACCCTGCCCGTGAACATTCGCGTGCTGGGCAGCTATGCGGATATCGGTGGCTTCGTGAACGATCTGGCCCAACTCCCACGGATTGTGACCCTGCACGACATTTCCCTCATGCCCACCAAGGACGGCGGCCCTCTCACCATGGAAGCCCGTGTGCAGACCTATCGCTATCTCGATGAGAACGAAATGGCCGCGCAAAGGCAGAAGCAGAAGGATGGGAAAAAATGAGATGGACGGTCCTGCTCCTGACATTCTTGCTGACTGCGTGTGTACAGGATGAATTTGCCGACCTGAGGACATTCATGGCCCAGACCGGGCAGGATGGACAGCATGCGCTGGAGCCACTGCCCCAGTTGAAACCGGTGGATGAATTCCAGTTTCGGCCCGGAGAGCTCCCGGATCCCTTCAAGCCCCGCAAGATGCGGCCAAGCGAAGGCACGGGGGGCATACAGCCAGATCTGAACCGGCAAAGGGAATATCTGGAGAATTTTCCGCTGGATGCCCTGCGCATGGTGGGCACGCTGCAAAAGGCGGGTCAGCGCTATGCCCTGATCAAGACACCGGACGGTTCCGTCAACAGCGTCCGAACCGGCAACTACCTGGGCCAGAACTATGGCCTGGTGGTGCGCATTACGGATTCCGAGGTGGAGTTGAGGGAAATGCTCCAGGATGGTGCCGGTGCGTGGACAGAATCAAAGGCCGTTTTGGCCCTGCAGGAGTAAGCTATGAATGTGATCGCACGTGTATTGCACCGGGTGGCATCTCCCAGGGGGATTTCCCGGGTCGGGGTGCTGCTGGCAGGGTTGTCTGCGACCCTGGCCTGGGGGGCACAGAACGGTCTGATGGCGGTCTCCGTCAGCAAAGGCAAGGACGATGCCCAGATCGTCAAGATCCAGTTCAAGCAGAATGTGGCGGTGGAACCGGTCACGTTCACCACGAGCAACCCCAATCGCCTGGTGCTGGATTTCGCCGACACCAGCAGCGCCCTGGGCCGTGGCACCGAAGAGGTCAACACCGGTGCCATCAGGAGCTACCAGGCCGTGCAGTCCGGGGAACGGACCCGCCTGGTGATCAACCTGACCGGCCCCGCCAGCTACGAAGTGCGCAGGGACAAGAACACGGTATTCGCCGTCCTGCAGGCCAGCGGGCGGGAGACGCAACGTGTCGGCAAGATGGCGTCGCCCGCGGCCGTGGCGAGCCCGCGCTACGCGGTGCGCGACGTGGAGTTCAAGCGCGGGAACGATGGCGAGGGACGCATCATCGTCACGCTCTCCGCGCCGGGTGCCAGTCTCGATATCCAGCAAAAGGGCAAGACCATCCAGGTGGATCTCATGCAGACCACCCTGCCCGCGCCGTTGCAGCGCCGTCTGGACGTCTCCGACTTTGCCACCCCGGCCCGACTGGTGGAGACCTTCCAGCAGGACGGCAACACGCGCCTGGTGGTGACGCCTCGCGGCAAGTGGGACTATTACGCCTATCAGGTCGGCGATCAGGTCATCGTGGAACTGCGGTCCCTGGACGACCCGCAGGCCAGGGCGGATCGCCCCGTTTACAGCGGCGAGAAACTGTCCCTGAACTTCCAGAACGTGGATGTGCGTGCCGTGCTGCAGGTCATCGCCGATTTCACCGGCCTGAACATCATCGCCAGCGATACCGTGACCGGCAACATCACCCTGCGCCTCAAGGACGTGCCCTGGGACCAGGCCCTGGACATCATCATGCGTTCGCGCGGGTTGGACAAGCGCATGTCCGGCAATGTCATCTGGATCGCACCCCGGGATGAGCTGGCCGCCAAGGAGAAGGCCGAGAAGGAGGCCAAGAAATCCATGGAGGAGCTGGAGTCGCTGCAGACCCGCAGCTACAGGCTGAACTATGTACGCGCGGATGATGCCGCGGTCATGCTGGCGGGAGGCTCGAGGCGCGGTATCCGCAGCGAGGATGAAGCCACCTGCAGTCCGAGCTCCCAGGGCATCAAGAGCGAGAGCGATACATCGGGCCAGGCCGGCCTGAGCGCCACGGGTGCACCACCCACGGCGACGGGGACCGGACAGGGCAGCCAGTGGACAGGGCGCGTGCTGTCCAACCGGGGAGGGTCATCCTACGATCTGACCACCAATACGCTGATCGTCACGGATACGCTGGACAGGCATGCCGCGGTCGAGGAGGTGCTGAAGGAAATCGACGTGCCCATGCGTCAGGTCATGATCGAGGCGCGCATCGTCGTGGCAGACGACACATTCGGACGTGATCTGGGTGTACGGCTGGGGCTGTCGACGCGTGGCAGTCCGGGTGGCGCCCGCATCGGCCTGTCCTCGACCGGTGCCGCGTCGCAGACCACGGCGACGGGCACGGGTGCGATCAGCAGCACGGGTTACAACGTGAACCTGCCCAACGCCACGGGCGTAGCAAATGCCGGCACGATTGGGCTCACCATCCTCAATGCGGCCGCTAACACCATGCTGTCCCTGGAGCTCCAGGCTCTGGAAGCCGATAACCGTGGCAAGATCGTATCCAACCCGCGCGTGGTGACCACCAACCTGAAGCCCGCGGTCATCCTGCAGGGCACCCAGATTCCTTACCAGACCGTGAGTCAGAGCGGAACACAGACCCAGTTCAAGGATGCCCTGCTGTGTCTGCTGGTGTCGCCCCAGGTGCTCAACAACGACGCGGTGATCCTGAACGTGGAGGTGCAGAAGGATGCTCAGGGGGTCAATACGACCGCAGGCCCGGCAATCAACGTGAAGCGCGTGAAGACCCAGGTGCGCGTCAACAACGGCGAGACCGCCATCCTGGGCGGCATCTTCGAGCAGACCACGCGGGACGACACCAGCAAGGTGCCCCTGCTGGGCGACCTGCCCATTCTGGGACATCTGTTCAAATCCAACAGCAAGACCGATGAGAAATCCGAGTTGCTGATCTTCCTGACGCCCAGGCTGATCGACGAGGGCATGGTGAGCCGCCTGTACTGAAGCCGGCCCCTTCATCCCGGCACAGGGGGCTCCTTCCCCTTTTCATACCGGAAAACCGGGGCGCTTGCGCCAACGCGGTGAAACAACGCGATCCATGACGTCGGCTCCTGGCGCTTGCGTCGGCAGGCTAGCTCGGCCTTAAAGCACGAGCAACAGCCGTTCTAGCAGCAAGGCCAGGAGCAAGAGGACCAGCAATGCCAGCAGAGCCTTGCCCAGAATCCCGGTGTAGCGCAGCCAGCGCCGGTCCTGGCTGAGCGCATAGCCCAGCAACCCCAGGATGAGAAGCCCGCCGCCGGCGAGGAGCAGAAGTCGGAGGGCGAGCATCAGGCGGGCGGCGGATACAGCGCGAGCAGCGCTTTGGGGGCCTGGCGTGCGTCCGGATATTCCTGCCAGGTCCAGGCTTCCGGGGTGGCCATGAGGGTACGCAGCAGCGTGTTGTTGAGGCCATGGCCGGACTTGTAGGCGGTGAAGGCGCCCAGGATGGGATGGCCGGTCAGGTACAGGTCTCCCACCGCATCCAGCACCTTGTGCTTGACGAACTCATCCGCATAGCGCAGCCCCTCCGTGTTCAGGATGCGGTAGTCATCCAGCACGATGGCGTTGTCCAGGGTACCGCCCAGGGCCAGGCCGTGGCTGCGCAGATATTCCACGTCACGGGTGAATCCGAAGGTGCGGGCACGACTGACTTCCTGCACATAGGACTGTCGACCGAAGTCCAGGGTGATCTCCGTTGGGGTATTGCGCAACAGCGGGTGATCGAAATCGATGCGGAAGGTCAGGCTGTAGCCCTCGTAGGGCTCGAACCGGGCCCATTTGTCCCCCTCTTCGACACGCAGCGCCTGCCTGACGCGGATGAAGCGCTTGGGGGCCTGCAGCATCCGGATGCCGGCGGATTGCAGCAGGTAGACGAAGGGTGCAGCGGAACCGTCCAGTATGGGTACTTCGGGCCCGTCGATGTCGATGTGCAGGTTGTCGATGCCCAGACCGGCCAGGGCCGACATGAGGTGCTCCACGGTGGCGATGCGCACGCCATCGGCCTCCAGGGCGGAACACAGGCGGGTATCCACCACCCGTTCAGGCGCGATGCGGAAGGGCCTGGAGGTCGGCAGGTCGGTGCGCTGGAAGACGATGCCGGTGTGCTCGTCCGCCGGGCGCATCACCAGGGTGACGCGTGCCCCGGTATGCAGTCCCACGCCGGTGGTTTGCACCGGGGTCTTGATGGTGCGCTGCGGGATCATGGCCTCACCCGATGACAAGGGGACAATGTTACCCGGCCAGGCGGGAGGGCGCCTGACCGGGTTGCATGGCCGTCACCCACGGCCGGGACCGGACATGCCTGCGACGGGCCCGCGCGCAGGGTCCGTCGCGCGCAGCGGGAGGCAGGGTACGCCTCAGTCTGCCTGCTTGCGCAGAAACGCCGGGATATCCAGGGTATCGATGCCGGCGGACTGGGCCACCTCCACTGCGGCCTGGCTGTTGCGACGGTGGCGCATGATGGTGGGGGTCTCATAGTTGCCATCCAGTCCGCCCAGGGGCAGGGGGTCATGTGTGCCGGTGGCCTGCTGATAGGCCGGGGGTTGCACGAGGGTGATCTCCGGTTTGGCCTTGGCGGCCCGCACGGGGTTGCCCAGGCCGGTGGCCACCATGGTGACGCGCAGTCCGTCTGCCAGGGCCTCGTCCAGGGATGTGCCGACGATGACCGTGGCTTCCTCCGCGGCGAAGCCCTGGATGGTGTTCATGACCTCGTAGTATTCCTCCAGGGTGAGGCTGTCGTTGGCGCTGATGTTCACCAGCACGCCACGCGCACCCTTGAGATCCACGTTTTCCAGCAGGGGGCTGGCCACGGCCGCCTCGGCCGCTTCGCGGGCGCGGCTTTCGCCACTGGCCTGGGCGGAACCCATCATGGCCATACCCACCTCGCTCATCACCGTCTTCACGTCGGCGAAGTCCACGTTGATGAGGCCGGGATTGCTGATGATCTCGGCGATGCCGGACACGGCGCTGTGCAGCACGTCGTTGGCGGCGATGAAGGCGTCGCTGAGCTTGGTCTTGCCGCCCAGCACCTGGATCAGCTTTTCATTGGGGATGACGATGAGGCTGTCCACGTGCTCGGACAGGGCCTTGAGGCCCTGCTCGGCCGAGCGCATGCGTTTGGCCTGCTCGAACACGAAAGGCTTGGTCACCACGGCCACCGCCAGGATGCCCAGGTCCTTGGCGACCTCCGCCACCACGGGGGCGGCGCCGGTACCCGTGCCACCGCCCATGCCGGCGGCGATGAACAGCATGTCGGCGTTGTCGATGAGCTCGGCGATGCGTTCCCGATCCTCCAGGGCGGCCTCGCGGCCCACCTCCGGCCTGCCTCCCGCACCCAGACCCTTGGTGGCTGAATTGCCGATCTGCAGCTGGATCGGGGCCGCATTGCGCTTCAGGGCCTGGGAATCGGTGTTGATGGCGATGAACTCTACGCCGGTCATGCCCTGCCTGATCATGTGGTCCACGGCATTGCCGCCGCATCCGCCTACTCCGATGACCTTGATCACTGCATCCTGGGTGTGCATGTCTTCCAGTTCGAACAGCATTTTTCATCCCTCCTGTAAAGAAACGGGTACTACGCGCGCATAACATCAGGCACGGGCCGTCCGGCCCGTGCCTGATTCAAAAAGTCTGCAGAAACCATTGCCTCATGCGTTCCAGCACATGCCGGAAACTGGCTCCCGGGATGCGGGACGCCAGTTCGATTTCGTGTTTTTCCAGGCCGGCCAGGAGAAGGCCCACGCTGGTGGCATAGCGTGGGTTGCGCACCCGCTCGGACAGTCCGCCCACGTATTCCGGGATGCCAATGCGCACCGGCATGTGAAACACCTCCTCGGCCAGCTCCGTCATGCCCTTCATGAGGCTGGCGCCCCCGGCCAGGACCAGGCCGGAGGAGACCTGTTCCTCGAAACCGGAGCGCCGCAGTTCTTCCTGCACCAGGCTGAACAGTTCTTCCACGCGCGGTTCGATGACTTCCGACAGGAGCTGTTTCGACAGCATGCGTGGGCCCCGCTCGCCGATGCCCGGCACCTCGATCATGTCGTCCCGGGCCGCCAGCTGACGCAGGGCGATGCCATGCTGGATCTTCAGATCCTCCGCCTCGCGCGTGGGGGTGCGCAGGGTCATGGCGATGTCGTTGGTGATCTGATCGCCCGCCACGGGGATCACCGCCACATGCTGGATGGCGCCACGCGTGAATACGGCGATGTCCGTGGTGCCGCCGCCGATGTCCACCAAGCACACCCCCAGGTCCTTTTCGTCGTCGTTCAGCACCGCGTGGCTGGAGGCCAGGGGCTGCAGTACCAGGTCGCTCACCTCCAGACCGCAGCGACGCACGCACTTGACGATGTTCTGCGCCGCGGACACGGCGCCGGTGACGATGTGCACCTTCACCTCCAGGCGCACGCCGGACATGCCCAGCGGCTCGCGCACGCCGTCCTGGCCGTCGATGATGAATTCCTGCGGCAGCACGTGCAGGATCTGCTGGTCGGCGGGAATGTTCAGGGCGCGGGCGATTTCCACCACCCGGTCCACATCCGCCTGGCTCACCTCCCGGTCGCGGATGGGCAGCATGCCGCTGGAGTTCTGGGCCTTGATGTGGCTGCCGGCGATGCCGGTGTAGACCTGGGTGATCTTGCAGTTGGCCATCAGCTCGGCCTCTTCCAGGGCGCGTTGGATGGCGGATACGGTGGACTCGATGTTGACCACCACGCCTTTTTTCAGGCCCCGGGAAGGTGCCTGGCCCATGCCGATGATGGACAGCCCGCCCTCCGGCAGCACCTCGCCCACCAGGGCGACGATCTTGGAGGTGCCGATGTCCAGGCCCACGATCAGATCCTTGTTTTCGCGTATCTGTTTCATACCTTGCTTGCCTTGTGTGCGGAATTCGCGCGGGGCGCCAGCTGGGCGGCAAAACCATTGGGGTAGCGCATGTCCGCGCGCTGGAAAGGACCCACGGCGGCCACCGCCTGGGGGTAGGCCAGCACGAAACGCTGCAGGCGCTCATGGATGCGTTCCCGCCCGAGCTCCACGGTGATGCCGGTCTGCGGCACGGATTCCGGCCCTGCAGACCCGCGCGCGCGCGCGGGGCCGTCCTGGGACTGGGTCAGGGTGCGCGTGGACAGGCGCACGCGCCAGGATTGGCGTGCCGTCACCACCACCTGTTCCACGCGTAGCTTCAGCGGTGCGACGGTATGGGCGAATTCCTCATAGCGGCGCGCCAGAATCTTCTCCATGCCTTCGGGCGCGTAGATGCGGGGCAGATGCTGGGCCGGGTCCACGGCGAAGACCTCGCCATGCTCGTTGAGCGTGGCCCGGTCGTTCCAGGCGGCCCGGGCGCGGTGTTCCTCGACCTGGATCACCAGCCTGCCAGGCCACACCCGATGCACCTCCACGCGCCGCACCCAGGGCATGCGTTGGAAAGACTCCTGCACGGTGGCCAGGTCCATGGAGAAGAAACCGCCCCGCAGGCGGCGGATCTCGGTCGGGATGCGGGCCAGGACCTCGTCGTGCCGCACGCCCAGCACCGTCACCTGACGAAACGGGAATTGCATGTCCAGTACGGTCCGGCCCGTCACCCACAGCACGAACAGCAGGGTGCAGAGCAGAATGCCCCGGGTCATGCGGGAGAGGGCGCGCGGATCATCCCACATGGGCCATCTCCAGTACCCGGAGGCACAGGTCGGGGAATTCGAGGCCGGCGGCCCGGGCCGCCATGGGCACCAGACTGTGATCGGTCATGCCCGGAGCGGTGTTGATCTCCAGCAGATAGGGCATGCCGTCGGTATCCAGCAGCACGTCCACCCGACCCCAGCCGCGGCAGCCCAGGATGCGGAAGGCCTGCAGGGCCAGGGACTGCAGGCGCGCCTCCTGCTCCGCCGGCAGGCCGCAGGGGCACAGGTAGCGTGTGTCGTCGCGGAAGTACTTGGCCTCGTAGTCATAGAACTCCGTGGCCGGAACGATACGGATGACGGGCAGGGCACGCAGGTCCGCACCTTCGCCCAGGATGCCCACGGTGTATTCACCACCACCCAGGAAGCGTTCGGCGAGAACCATGGAATCGTGCCGGGCGGCCTCGGCATAGGCCCGGGCCAGCTCGCCCGGGTGCTTCACCTTGCTGATGCCCACGCTGGAGCCTTCGTTGACGGGCTTCACGAACAGGGGCAGGCCCAGCTCGGCTTCCACCGCCGTCCAGTCGCTGTCCGCCTGCAGCAGGGCGTAGTCGGGCACGGGCAGGCCCGCCCCCCGCCACACCAGCTTGGTGCGCCATTTGTCCATGCCCAGGGCGGAGGCCATGACGCCGCTGCCGGTGTAGGGTATGCCCAGCAGTTCCAGCTCACCCTGGACGGTGCCGTCTTCCCCGCCACGGCCATGCAGGATGACGAAGACGCGCTGGTAGCCCTCCGCCTTCAGCTGATGCAGGGGCCGCTCCGCCGGATCGTAGGCATGCGCATCCACGCCCCGGCCTTGGAGCGCGGCCAGGACCGCCTGGCCGCTCCGCAGGGAGATTTCCCGCTCCGCCGAGTGGCCGCCGTAGAGCACGGCCACCTTGCCGAAGTCCCGGGCCGCGATCCTGGATACGGCCAGATCCGTGTTCAGGACGGGTACATCCATCCCCGTGTCGGATGTTCCGCTGCCTGCCGACCCTTGCCCAGTCATTGCACGCACGGCTTTTCTCCAATGATGTGCACTTCACGCTGCAGGCGCACGCCGGTTCGGGCCGCCACTCGCGTCTGCACCGTCTCGATCAGGTCTTCGATGTCCGCGGCCCGGGCCTGGCCCAGGTTGACGATGAAATTGGCGTGCTTTTCCGACACCTGGGCATTGCCCACGCGCAGGCCCTTCAGGCCGCAGTGCTCGATGAGGCGGGCGGCATGGTCCCCGGGCGGATTGCGGAACACCGAACCGGCGTTGGGCTGGTTCAGGGGCTGGGTGGATTGGCGCCGCTGTAGCAGACGCCTGATCTCCTCCCGGCTGGCCTGGCCATCTCCGCGCGGGAACAGGAACCATGCCGCCACGTACCATTCCTCACGCGCCTCCTTGGCCTGTGCGTGGCGGTAGGCGATGTGAAATTCGTTGGGCGAGCGTCGGAACAACTCGCCCCGGCGATTCACGCACAGCACCTGGCTCACGTAGGCCCAGGTCTCCTGGCCATGACAACCGGCGTTCATGGCCAGCGCGCCCCCCACCGTGCCGGGGATGCCCGCCATGAACTCCGCGTTGACCAGGTCGTGACTGGCGGCGAAGCGGGCCAGCCTGGGACTGGCCACCCCCGCCTCGGCGTACACCACGCCCATGCGCGCGGGCCCCTGGTTGGGACGCCGCTCGCGGCGCCGCTCATCGATGCGCAGGGCGTTCAGGGCGGCATGCATGTGGATCACGGTGCCGCGGATGCCGCCATCGCGCACCAGCAGGTTGCTGCCCAGACCGATGAAGTGCACGGGTTCCCCGGGTCGCAGCGTTCCGAGAAAGGCACACAGGTCTTCCAGCCGAGCCGGGCGATAGAGCCGGTCCGCGGGTCCGCCCACGCGCCAGCTGGTGTGGCGGCGCATGTCGGCATTCAGCTCCAGGCACCCGGCGGTCGGCGCGCCGGCGTCTGGCGGCAGGGATTCGGCGATCATGGCCGTGCCTGCTCCACCAGGCCGGCCGGGACCTGGCCGATGGAGCCTGCCCCCATGACCAGCACCACGTCGCCATCCTGGACGAAGTCCGTCACCGCGTCGGGCATGTCCCGCACGTCTTCCACGAATACCGGCTCCACCTTGCCCGCCACGCGCAGGGCGCGTGCCAGGCTGCGGCCGTCGGCGGCAACGATGGGGGCCTCGTTGGCGGCATAGACTTCGGTCAGCAAGACGGCATCCGCCTGGGACATGACGCGCACGAAGTCCTCGAACAGGTCGCGGGTGCGGGTGTAGCGGTGCGGCTGGAAGGCCAGTACCAAGCGCCGCCCCGGGAAGGCGCCGCGGGCTGCAGCCAGGGTGGCCTGCATCTCCACCGGGTGGTGGCCGTAGTCGTCCACCAGGGTGTAGCGTCGGCCGTCCGCCAGCTGGAGGTCGCCGTAGCGCTGGAAACGGCGGCCCACGCCATGGAAGCCGGCCAGGGCCCGCCGCACGGCATCGTCCGGCAGGTTCAGTTCCCAGGCGATGGCGATGGCCGCCAGGGCGTTGAGCACGTTGTGCAGGCCCGGCAGGTTGAGGTGGATGTCGATGGGGGCCCGCTCGCTATTGCGCAGGGCGGTAAAGGCCATGCCCCCGTCTTCGACGCGGATGTCCACCGCCTGGAAGCTGCATTCCGGCGTGGTGCCATAGGTGAGCACCGGCTTTTCGATGCGGGGCAGGAGCTCGCGTGCCAGGGGATCGTCGGCGCAGACCACGGCCATGCCCCAGAAGGGCAGGCGGTGCAGGAACTCCAGGAAGGCGCCCTTGAGCCGCTCCACGTCGTGGCCATAGGTGTCCATGTGGTCGATGTCGATATTGGTGACCACGCTGATCACCGGCGACAGCAGCAGGAAGGAGGCGTCGGACTCGTCCGCCTCTGCCACCAGGTATTCCCCCTGGCCCAGGCGGGCATTGGCGTCTGCCGCCAGCAGCTTGCCACCGATGACGAAGGTGGGATCCCGACCGGCCTCCGCCAGCACGCTGGCCACCAGGCTGGTCGTGGTGGTCTTGCCGTGACTGCCGGCGATGGCGATGCCCTGTTTGAAGCGCATGAGCTCCGCCAGCATCATGGCGCGGGCCACCACGGGAATCCGGGCGGCACGCGCCGCGCGCACCTCCGGGTTTTCTCCGGTGATGACGCTGGAGATCACCACCACGTCCGCGCCGCGCATGTGTGCCTCGGCATGTCCGCCGTGCACCTCCACCCCCATGGCCTGGAGACGGCGCGTGACGGCATTGCTGGCGGTATCGGAACCGGACACCCGGTAGCCCAGGTTGACCAGCACCTCGGCGATGCCGCTCATGCCGGCACCGCCGATGCCGACGAAATGGATGTGGCGGACCTTGTGCTTCATGCGCGGATTCCACTCCGGAGGGGCACGGGGTTCGGCGCGGGGGGCAGGCAGACTCCCGGACGCCATGCCGCGTGCCGTATCGATCGAGTCAGCCTGCTCATCCCGCCATCTCCCGCACGATCGCGACGACCTGGCGCGTGGCATCGGGCCGTGCCAGGGCGCGTGCCTTGCGCGCATGTTCCAGGACCTCGTCGTGGCTCAGACCCTGCAGCCAGGCAGCGAGGCCCTCCGGGTTGAGTTCGTCTTGGCGTTTCAGCCAGGCGGCACCGGCATCCGCCAGAAACCGGGCATTGGCGGCCTGGTGGTCGTCCACGGCGTAGGGATAGGGCACGAACAGCGCGGCGCTACCGCTGGCGGCCACCTCCGCCACGGTCAGCGCGCCGGCGCGGCAGATCACCACGTCGGCCCAGGCATAGGCCGCGGCCATGTCGGCGATGAAGTCCAGGCATTCCGCCTCCACCGCCACATCGGCGTACCGGGCCCGCAGGGCGTCCAGGTGGGCGCGACCGGATTGGTGCCGCACCCGGGGACGCCGCGCCACCGGCAGGCGGGCCAGGGCCAGCGGCACACCCTCGTTCAGGGCCTTGGCCCCCAGACTGCCGCCGATCACCAGCAGACGCAGCGGTCCCTGACGCCCGGCCAGACGTTCTTCCGGAGCCGGCAGGGCGGCGATCCCCGGGCGTACCGGGTTGCCCACCCACGTGGCCTTGGCGAGCGCCCCGTGCCTCCGGGCGAGTGGCAGGCCCAGCAGGACGCGGTCCGCCACATGGGCCAGCAGCCTGTTGCTCAGCCCGGCCACGGCGTTTTGTTCGTGGATGACCAGGGGGCGGGCCAGCAGGGCCGCCATCATGCCGCCGGGAAAGGACGCATAGCCTCCCAGTCCGAGGACCACGTCGGGCCGCACCCGGAAGAGGACCTGAGCCGCCTGCCAGAAGGCGAACAACAGGTTCAAGGGCAGCAGCAGCCTGGCCAGCCAGCCCTTGCCGCGTACCCCGGCCACCCTCACCCAGGCCATGTCGAAGCCTTGCGCCACCGCCAGCCGGGCCTCCATGCCCGCCCGGGTGCCCAGCCACACCACGTGCCAGCCTTCGTCCCGCAGATATTCCGCCACCGCCAGGGCCGGCATGACGTGACCCCCTGTGCCGCCGGCCATGATGAGGAGCGTGCGCGTCGCGGCCGTCATGCCTTCTTTCCCCGCATGAGACAGCGGTTTTCATGATCGATGCGCAGCAGGATGGCCACCGCCAGGCAGTTGGCGACGATGCCGGAGCCGCCGTAGCTCATCAGCGGCAGGGTAAGGCCCTTGGTGGGCAGCAGGCCAAGGTTCACACCCATGTTGATGAAGGATTGGAGCCCCATCCACACACCTACGCCCTGGGCGGCCAGGGCCTGGAAGTTGCGTCCCATGAGACCCGCCTGCCAGCCGATGGAGAAGGCCCGCCAGGTGATCCAGGCAAACAGCAGGATCACGGTCATGACTCCCAGAAGGCCCAACTCCTCGCCGATCACCGCCAGCAGGAAATCGGTATAGGCCTCGGGCAGGTAGAACAGTTTTTCCACGCTGTCGCCCAGACCCACGCCGCCGAGTTGACCCCTGCCCAGGGCGATGAGGGCGTGGGTGAGCTGATAGCCGGCGCCGTAGGGATCGCTCCACGGATCCAGGTAGCTGGTGACGCGCTGCAGGCGATAGGGGGCGGTCATGATCATGAGGACGAAACCCACACCCAGCAGCAGGATCAGGCCCACGAACAGGCGGGCATTGAGGCCGCCCAGAAAGAGAATGGCCAGGGCGATGCTGACGATGACCACGAAGGCGCCGAAGTCCGGCTCCGCGAGCAGCAGGCTACCCAGCCCCAGCATGACCAGAAACATGGGCAGGAAGCCCTTCTTCAGGCTCTTCATGCAGGCCGCCTTGCGCACCGCGTAGTCGGCGGCATAGAGCACGGTGGCCAGCTTCATCAGTTCCGAGGGCTGCAGGTTGCCCAGGGGCCCCAGGGGGAGCCAACGCCGCGCGCCATACACCTCCTTGCCGACATGTGGGATGAGCACCAGGATGAGCAGGATCGTGCTGACGATGAAAAAACGCGAGGCGTAGCGCTGCCAGACGCCGGAGGACGTCTGGAAGGCCGCGTAGCCCAGGCCCAGGCCCACGGTCAGATACATGCCGTGTCGCACCAGATAGAAGGTGGCGCGGGCATCCGCGCTCCTGGCCTCGGCGATGGCGATGGAAGCGGAGTAGACCATGGTGGTGCCCAGCACCAGCAGGGCCAGGATGGCGAACACCAGGCCCCAGTCGAAGGGCGTCAGGGCGCTGCGCTTGAGCGCGGCGTTATGGAACATGGCTCTTCCCTGCCGCCGCTTCGGCACGTGCCTTCAGGGCCTCCACCGCCGTCACGAAGACCTCGGCCCGGTGCTTGTAGTCGCGGAACATGTCCCAGCTCGCGCAGGCCGGCGACAGGAGGATGACATCCCCGGGCCGGGACAGCTCGAAGGCCCGATCCACCGCCGCCTGCAGGGACTCCTCGCGCGTCACGGGGCAGGCTCCGGCCACCGACGCCGCGATGCGGGGACCGTCCCGGCCGATCTGCACCAGGGCGCGCACCTGGCCCGCCGCCGCGCGCAGGGGCGAGAAATCCTGGCCCTTGCCGTCGCCCCCGGCGATCCACACCACGGGCACGCTCAAACCCTTCAGGGCCGCCAGCGTGGCGCCCACGTTGGTGCCCTTGGAGTCGTCATAGAACACGCGCCCCGCCACCTCGGCCACGCGCTGCACGCGGTGAGGCAAGCCTTCGAAGGTTTGCAGGGCGGGCAGCAGGCCGTCGTAATCCAGGCCGATGGCCCGGCACAGGGCCAGCGCGGCCAGGGCATTGGCGGCGTTGTGCAGACCGTCGATGGGCAGCTTGTCCACCGGCAGCAGGCCTTCGCCCGCCTCGGTCATCCACAGCCGCCCCCCGCGCCGGCCCAGGCCGAAGTGGCCGGTGGGCAGGTCCGCGCCGGGGTGGCATGCCGGTTCCAGGCCGAAGCTCCACTGGGTATGTCCGGGAAGGGCCATGGCCCGCACGGCGGCGTCCTCCCGGTTCAGTACCTGGATGCAGGAGGCCTTGGCCCGACCCACGTCGGTCTCCACACCGAAGATGCGGGCCTTGGCGGCGGCGTAATCCGCCAGGCTGACATAGCGGTCCAGGTGATCCTGGGAGATGTTCAATACCGTGGCCGCGTCCGCCTCGAGGCTCCGGGTTGTCTCCAGTTGGAAGCTGGACAGCTCCAGCACCCACACATCCGGGGCCTGGCCCAGGGCCTCGCGCCCTTCCAGGGCCTCCAGCACCGGCAGGCCGATGTTGCCGGCCACCACCGTGTCCAGGCCGTAGGCCGCGCAAAGGTGGCCGGTCAGGGCGGTGACCGTGCTCTTGCCGTTGGAACCGGTGATGGCGATGAGCTTGCCGTGGCTGCCGCGGATGGCGCGCGCGAAGAGCTCCACATCACCCACCACGTCCTTGCCCGCGGCCACGGCGGCGGCCACCTCGGGGGTGGCCAGGGCCACGCCGGGGCTCAGCACCAGCAGGTCGGCCCAGGCGAAATCCTCGCGGCGGAAGCCGCCCAGGCTCAGGCGCACCTCGGGGAAGGCCTCCCGCAGGTGCTGTGCATGGGGGGGCTCCTCCCGGGAGTCGGTGCCCCGCACGATGGCGTCCCGCTCCATCAGCCAGCGCACGCAGGACGCACCCGTATCCCCCAGGCCCACCACCAGGGCCTTTTTTCCTTGCAGGGAGGCGGCCGGGTGCATGCTTACCTCAGCTTCAGGGTGGAGAGGCCCACCAGCACGAGCATCATGCCGATGATCCAGAAGCGCACCACGACCTGGGTCTCCTTCCAGCCCTTCTTCTCGAAGTGGTGGTGGATGGGGGCCATGAGGAAGACACGCTTGCCGCGCAGCTTGTAGGAACCCACCTGCAGCATCACCGAGATGGCTTCGGCCACGAACACGCCACCCATGATGAACAGCACGATCTCCTGGCGCACGATGACCGCCACCACCCCCAGGGCGGCTCCCAGCGCCAGGGCCCCCACGTCGCCCATGAAGACCTCGGCCGGGTAGGCGTTGAACCAGAGGAAGGCCAGGCCCGCACCCACCATGGCGGTGCAGAACACCACCAGTTCCCCCGCCCCCGGGATGTGGGGCAGGGCCAGGTATTTGGAGAACACGGCATGACCGGCCACATAGGCGAACACCGCCAGCGCGCCGGCCACCATCACCGTGGGCAGGATGGCCAGCCCGTCGGCGCCGTCCGTGAGGTTCACGGCATTGCTGCTGCCGACGATGACGAAATAGGCCAGGATCACGAAGCCGGTGGCCCCAAGGGGCATGACGATCTGTTTGAAGAAGGGCACGATGAGCTCGGTCTGGGCCGGCAGATGGGCGGACCAGGCCAGCCAGGCGGCGATGAGCAGGGCGATGACGGACTGCCAGAAATACTTCCAGCGCGAGGCCAGGCCCCTGGGGTTCCTGGCCACCACCTTGCGCCAGTCGTCCACCCAGCCGATGGTGCCGAAGCCCGCCAGGGTGAGCAGGGCAATCCACACATAGCGGTTGGTCAGGTCCGCCCACAGCAGGGTGGTGACGGTGATGGAGGCCAGGATGAGGGCGCCGCCCATGGTGGGTGTGCCGGCCTTCACCAGATGGGTCTGCGGGCCGTCGTCGCGCACGGGCTGGCCAACCTTCAGGGCGGTGAGGTGGCGGATCATCCAGGGGCCCAGCAGGAAGGAGATGACCAGGGCGGTCAGGGCGGAGAGCACCGCCCGCAGGGTGATGTAGTTGAAGACGTTGAACAGACGGATGTCGTGACCGAGCCACTGGGCGAGCATCAGGAGCATGGTTCATCCTTCAGCAGCGACTGCACCACGCGCTCCATGCGCATGGCGCGGGAACCCTTCACGAGCACGCTGGTGCTTGCTCCCAGAGCGGGCCGGAGGGTGGCCAGCAGCGTCTGCATATCCGTGCAATGCAGGGCGCCCGCGCCGAAGCCCTGGGCGGTGTTGCGCGACAGGTCTCCCAGACACAGCAGTGTCTGGATGCCCGCGGCCCTGGCCTTTTCCCCCACTTCCCGGTGCAGCGCGGCGGCGTCTGGGCCCAGTTCGCCCATGTCGCCCAGCACCAGGATGCGGTGGCCGGGCTGTCCGGCCAGCACGCCGATAGCCGCCAGCACCGAATCCGGGTTGGCGTTGTAGCTATCGTCGATGAGCTGGCCACCCCCCGGGCAGGCGTGATACTGGAGCCGCCCGCGAGTGCCGGCATAGGCCGCCAGACCGCGTGCGATGGCGTCGGCCGGGATGTCCAGGGCCAGGGCCGCCGCTGCTGCCGCCGCCGCGTTGCGGCGGTTGTGCGCGCCGGGGACTTGCAGCATGGCCGTAATGGGGCCGGCGGGGGTGAGCAGGTGCACGACGCGCGCATGCGGGTCCTGTCCTTCGTCCACGATGCGCACCTGCGCGTGCGCCTCGTGGCCGAAGCACAGCATCCGCCGGCCCAGGTTCATCTCCCGCCACAGCCCGGCGTGGGGGTCGTCGGCGTTGAGGATGGCCACGCCGCCGTCCCGCAGGCCGGCATAGATCTCGCCCTTGGCGCGGGCCACCGCCCGTACGCTGCCCAGACCCTCCAGATGGGCACGCAGCGCGTTGTTCACCAGCGCCACGTCGGGGCGGGCCAGATGGGTCAGATAGTCGAGCTCCCCGGGGTGGTTCATGCCCATTTCGATGACCGCGTAGCGGTGCGCCGGTGTCAGGCCCAGCAGGGTGAGGGGCACGCCGATGTCGTTGTTCAGGTTGCCCCGGGTGGCCAGCACGGCGGCCTCGCCGGCCTCCGCCTGGCAGATGGCGGCCAGCATCTCCTTGACCGTGGTCTTGCCGTTGCTGCCGGTGATGGCCGCCAGCCTGGCGGGCATGCACGCGCGGTGCCAGGCCGCCAGCCGGCCCAGGGCCAGGCGCGTGTCGTCCACCACCAGGGCGGGGACGAGATCCAGGCCGGAGCCCGCCGCCACCATCACCGCCGCCGCGCCCTGTTGCAGGGCCTGCGCGGCGAAGGCATGGCCGTCGAAATGCATGCCCCGGAGGGCCACGAACAGGCAGCCCGGGGTGAGTCCGCGCGTATCGGTCTCCACCCGCGTGAACTCCACGTCGGGCCCGGTGGCGTGCGCACCGATGGCCTGGGCGGCAGCGCGGAGCTTCATGCCGGCCTCCAGCGGGCCAGGGCGGCCCGCGCCTCGACCAGGTCCGAGAAGGGGCGGCGCACGCCCCCGATTTCCTGATAATCCTCGTGGCCCTTGCCCGCCAGCAGGACGATGTCTTCGGGGCCCGCCTGGGCGATGGCGGTCTGGATGGCCTGCCGCCGGTCCAGGATCACGCGCTGTCCATCCGGCATGCCTTGGAGGATGTCGGCCACGATGCGGGCCGGATCCTCGTCGCGGGGGTTGTCGCTGGTGAGCACGGCCACATCCGCGCCGCTGGCCACCGCAGCCCCCATGAGGGGGCGCTTGCCCGTGTCCCGTCCGCCACCACTGCCGAACACACAGATGAGCCGGCCCGTGGTGAGGGGTTTCAGGGCAGCCAGCACCTTTTCCAGGGCATCCGGGCTGTGTGCGTAGTCGATGATGACCGTCGGCGCCTGGGGAAAACCTTCCACCTTCTGCGTGCGTCCGGCGGTGGCCCGTACCCGTGCCAGGGCGGTCAGGGCATCGGCCAGGGGGATGTCGGCGGCCAGCAGCGCGCCCAGGGCCGCCAGCAGGTTGTAGGCATTGAAGGTCCCCAGCAGGGGGCTTTCCAGCTGGCCCTGACCCCAGGGGGAGGCGATTTCCAGTTTCAGGCCCAGCCGATCCGCCTGCATGCGGGCGCGCAGATCGCCGGCCTCTAGGCCGTAGCGGATGACCCGCGCCTGCCTCACCTGGGGCGTCAGCCGGACGCCGAATGGATCGTCGGCGTTCAGTACGGCCACCTTGAGGCCGGGCCGGTGGAACAGCGAGGCCTTGGCCGCGGCGTAGGCTTCCATGCTGCCGTGGTAATCCAGGTGATCCCGGGACAGGTTGGTGAGCACCGCCACGTCATAGGCCACCGCGTCCACACGTCCCTGGTCCAGGCCGTGGGAAGACACTTCCATGGCCACTCCGGTGGCCCCGGCGTCCCGATAATGGGCCAGCAGGCCTTGCAGCGTGACGGCATCCGGGGTGGTATGGCTGGCCGCGTCCAGGTCTCCTGGAAAACCGTTGCCCAGGGTGCCCACCACGGCGGTACGCCGTCCCAGATGACCGAAGGCCTGGGCCAACCAGTGGGATACCGAGGTCTTGCCGTTGGTACCGGTGACGCCGGTCATCCACAGGTCCCGGGAGGGCTGGCCATACCAGGCGGCGGCCAGGGCGGCGGCCTGTTGACGCAGGTTTGCCACTGCCAGCTGCGGCAGATTCCATGCGTGCTTCCAGGCAAAGCCCGCCGGCTCCCAGAGCACGGCGGCCGCGCCGGCCTGGATGGCCTGGGGGATGTGGCCGCGGCCGTCGTGCGTGTCGCCGGGAAAGGCCAGGAAGACATCCCCGGGCACCACCTGGCGGCTGTCGCTCGTCATGCGCGAGGCCGTGGGTGCCAGACGGCGCAGTGCCTCCACGATCCGGTCCTCCGGCACCGCGCCGTCCGCGTTCTGCCGGTACGTCATACCCCCTCCGGCATGATGGGCTCGGCCCCGGGCGGGGCGCTGCGCCGGTCGAAGGGGGCATCCGGAGGAATGGCCATGAAGCGCAGGGCGCCGGCCATGATGCGCGAGAACACCGGGGCCGCCACGAGACCGCCGTAATACTGACCCATGGGCTCATCCACCATCACCGCCACCACCAGTCTGGGGTCCGAGGCCGGGGCCAGCCCCACGAAGGAACTGATGTACTTGTCGCGTGCGTAGGCACCGCCGATGAGTTTGTGCGCCGTGCCAGTCTTGCCGGCCACGCGGTAGCCGGCCACCCGGGCGCGGGGCGCGGTACCGTTGTCCTGGGTGACGCGTTCCAGCATGGCCAGGACGGCACGCGCTGTTTCCGCACCCATGACGCGGGTGCCGATGGCCTGGTTTTCCCGGCGCAGGGTGGTGAGCTGCGGCATGACCCCGTCATTGGCGAAGGCGGTATAGGCATGGGCCAGCTGCAGCAGGCTCACGGACAGGCCGTGCCCATAGGCCATGGTGGCCTTTTCGATGGGGCGCCAGCTCGCATAGGGGCGCAGGCGGCCACTCACCTCACCGGGCAGGCCGGATTTGGGCTGTGCCCCCAGGCCCGCGCGCGTGAGCAGATGCCAGTAGTCCTCGCCACGCATTTCCAGGGCGATCTTGGCCACGGCCACGTTGCTCGATACCTGCAGGGCCTCGGCCACGGTCATGACGCCTTTGGCATGCACGTCCGTGACCCGCCTGTCGCCGATCTGCAGCCAGCCCGGTCCGGTGTCTATGAGCGTGTCGGGCTGCACCAGGCCGGTCTCCAGGGCGGCCGCCACCAGCAGGGGCTTCATGGTGGATCCAGGCTCGAAGGTGTCGGTCACCGCGCGGCTGCGCATGCGTTCCGGCGAGAACGTGGCCCGGCTGTTGGGGTTGAAGCTGGGGGTGTTGGCCAGTGCCAGGATTTCCCCCGTGCGCGCATCCAGTACCACCACGGCGCCGGCCCGGGCATTGCTCTGGCTGACCGCATCCGCCAGCTCCCGGTAGGCCAGGTACTGGATGTGCTGGTTGAGGGACAGCACCAGGTCCCGCCCCGGCTTGGGGGCCTTGATCCTCTCCAGGCTTTCCACGGTATTGCCGCGTCGGTCCTTGATGACTCTCTCGGCGCCCGGATCCCCGGACAGCCAGGTCTGGTAGGCCAGTTCCAGGCCCTCCTGTCCCTGGTCTTCCACGTTGGTCACGCCCAGGATGTGCGCGGTGACTTCGCCGGCGGGGTAGTAGCGGCGATATTCGGGCTTGGCATACAGACCGTCGATGCCGAGGTCCTTGACCTGTTGCGCCTTGTGCGGTTCCACCAGGCGTTCCAGATAGACGAAGGCCCGGCTGCGGTCGGTCATCAGGCGGCGCACCTGGTCCGGATCCCTGTCCAGGATGCGGGCCAGGGCCTGGATCTGCTGGGGCGTGGGATCGGCTTCCCGCGGGTTGATCCACAGGGACTCCACCGGAGTGCTCACCGCCAGGGGTTCGCCGCGACGGTCCGTGATCATGCCGCGGTATGCCGGGATGGGAATGACGCGCTGGATGCGCTTTTCGCCCTCCCCCTCCAGGAAGTCGTCATGCCAGGCTTGCAGATAGACGGCACGCGCGGACAGGGCGGCAAAACCGATGAACAGCAGGCTCAGGGTCAAGCGCTGGCGCCAGCGCTGCAGATCCAGGCGCAGCAGCGGGTGCTCCCGGTCCCGTCGGGCATGCTGCGCACGTAGCAGTCTCATGGCCGGGCCTCCTGCAGCACGTACACCCGGCGCGGATCCGGCACGGCCATGTTCAGCCGGGTGCGTGCCACTTCCTCCACCCGGTTGTGCATCAGCCAGGTGGAAATCTCCAGCTGCAGACGCCCCCATTCGATGTCCAGGTCCCGTGCCCGGGTCTGCTCGGTCTGGAGCTGCACAAACAATTTGCGCGCCTGGTGGCGCGCTGAGACGACGGCAAGGGCGCAGACCAGCAGCACCAGGGTCAGCAGCAGGTTCAACCGGACCACGGCAGCTCGCTTCTCTCGGCTACACGCAGGGTTGCGCTGCGGGCCCGCGGATTGGCGGCGCACTCGTCCTGGCCGGCGCGCAAGGCCTTGCCTACCCGGCGCAGACGGCCGGGCCGCAGGGCAGCGGCGGGCAGTGGGATCTCGGGTGGCGCCTGCTGCCCCTCGGCCTGGCTGTGTATGAAGCGTTTGACCATACGGTCTTCCAAAGAGTGAAAACTGATCACCGCCAGCCGCCCGCCCGGGCACAACAGATCGACGGCCTGCGGCAGGGCCGCTTCAATTTCCTCAAGCTCGCGGTTAATGAAAATCCGCACAGCCTGAAAGGTCCGGGTTGCCGGGTCCTGCCCCCTTTCCCGGGTGCGCACGGCGCCGGCCACGAGGGTGGCGAGCTGACGGGTGGTCGCGAGGGGGCGTGTCGCCCTTTCCGCAACAACCGCCCGCGCAACCTGCCGAGCAAACCGCTCTTCGCCATAGTTCCGGACAACCCGTGCAATCTCCTCTTCCGTCGCCTGGTTCAGCCACTGGGCCGCCGTCATGCCCTGGCTGGTATCCATGCGCATGTCGAGCGGTGCATCCCATCTGAAACTGAAACCCCGCTCCGCCTCGTCCAGCTGGGGACTGGACACCCCTAGGTCGAACAGCACCCCATCCACCCGTGTCACACCCTGCCGGCGCACCTCCGCCATCAACCCGGAGAAGGCGGTGTGCAACAGCACGAACCGTGTGTCCTCCAGTCCCTGGCCCGCGGCCACTGCGGCCGGATCCCGGTCCAGGGCGATGAGCCGCCCGCCGGGACCCAGTCGGGCCAGAATGGCCCGGCTGTGGCCACCGCGTCCGAAGGTGGCGTCCACATAGACGCCATCCGGCCGGATGTTCAATGCCGCCACCGCCTCGGCCAGCAGGACGGGGACGTGCGCATCGCTCACAGCGAGAAGCCCTTGAGCTCCTCGGGCAGCGTGCCGTTGCGCAGCGACTCGTTGAGCATCTCCGGCAGGTGGGTGGCCTGTTCGTACAGGGCCTGCCATGCCGTGTCGCTCCACAAGGCGAATTTCTTGTCCTGGCCCACAAGCACCACGTCCTTGCCCAGCTTGGCGTACTTGCGCAGCATGGGTGGCACCAGAATGCGCCCGGCGGAATCCAGCTCCAGCTCTTCCGCCGAACCTACCACCAGCATCTTCAGCTGGCGGGTCACCGGATCCAGACTGTTCAGGCCATTGATGCGCGCCTCCACCACCTCCCATTCGGGATAGGGGTAGAGCAGGAGACAGCCATCGATAGGGTTCGCTGTCAGCATGAGGTGTCCACCACAACGCGCCATCAGGCGCTCGCGGTACTTGGCGGGAATGGACAAGCGCCCCTTTCCGTCCAACGCCAGTTGCGTCGAGCCTCTGAATATGTCCCCTGGCATCCTCTATCTTCCCACGATGTGACACAAAATCACACCACCTACCACTTATTCCCACTATATGAAGGGTGATTCGGCTGGTCAAGCAGGACGATAGATTTTTTTCAATGACTTCAAGGACTTATCCCCATAGACGTCCGCGGGAAAAATCTTCAATGAAGTTGGGTATGTACGTACATAACTTAATGCACAACATTAAGTTATGTCGTGAAGGCGCCGGGCACCTGCCGGCTGTATAGAAAAGGGGGAGCCGGCCGATAAGCCGGGTTCTGTCGTGGACAGCCATTCATCTGGGACGGCGATCACTCGCCGCCTCGAGCAGCCTACCCGCAGACTCAGCGGGCCGCTTCATCGTCTGCCTATTTGGCCTTGCTCCGGGTGGGGTTTGCCCGCCGCGGCCGTTACCGGCGCGGCCGTGCGCTCTTGCCGCACGATTTCACCCTTGCCTGTGCCCGCCCCCTGGTGGGGGCTGGCCACGTGCGAGCGCACGTGGCCCGCTCCGTTAGGTGAGTGGCCGGCGCCACCCGCCCGGAAGGAGGGACCGCGCCGTTTTGCGACGTCGAGGTCCTGGCCATCGGCGGTATGTTTCTGTTGCACTTTCCGTCGCTTTGGGCCGAGACGCATCCCGGCTTATGGCGCCCAGGCGTTACCTGGCACCCTGCCCTGTGGAGCCCGGACTTTCCTCCGTGTCGTGACACGGCGACTGTCTGGCCGACTCCCGGCCGTGAGTATAGGTGAGCAGGGGAATGGTTCCCCACTATGTCGTGAGCCGGCGCAGGGCCTCGGCGTATTTTTCCGCCGTCTTGGCGACCACCTCCGCCGGCAGCTCGGGACCGGGAGGCCGTTTGTCCCAGCCGGAGGCCAGCAGCCAGTCGCGTACGTACTGTTTGTCGAAGCTGGGTGGATTGCTACCCACGCGGTATTGGTCGGCGGGCCAGAAGCGGGAGGAATCCGGGGTGAGGACCTCGTCGATGAGCGTGAGCTGCCCGGCCGTGTCCAGGCCGAACTCGAACTTGGTATCGGCGATGAGAATGCCACGGACACGGGCATGCTCGGCCGCGGTCGTGTACAGGGTGATGGCGGCATCCCGTACCTGGGCGGCGAGTGTCTTGCCCAGCAGGGCCTGGCACTGGGTGAAGTCGATGTTCTGGTCGTGCGCGCCCACGGCGGCCTTGGTGGAGGGGGTGAACAGGGGCTCGGGCAGGCGATCGGCCAGTTGCATGCGATCCGGTAGGACGTGGCCGCAGATCTGTCCGGTCCGTTTGTAATCCTCCCAGCCCGAGCCCACCAGATAGCCCCGCACGATGGCTTCCACCGGCAGTGCCCTGAGACGCCGGACCACGCTGGCCCGGCCGGCCACCTGGTCCCGCTCCGCCGGCGCCACCACGTCCTCGGGGGCGTCGTCCGTGAGCTGATTGGGGAGGATGCCGGCCAGTCTGTGCAGCCAGAAGTCGGTCACGGCGGTGAGCACCGCGCCCTTGCCGGGGATGGGGGTGGGCAGGACCACGTCGAAGGCGGACAGCCGGTCGGTGGTGACGATGAGCAGGCGGTCGGCATCGATGGCATAGATATCGCGCACCTTGCCACGCTGGATCAGGGGCAGGGACTGGATGGAGGATTCGAGCAGGACGCGGGTCATGATGGGCGCGGGCATGGCGGAGGCGCCATTTTAGCGGTTGCGCCGTGACATTTCCCCGCCGCGCGCCGGCCTCAATCGGCGCCGCCTAAAGATTTCCGTATGCCTGGCCGATGATGCAGGCAGCCACGATGAGTGCGGCCCATGCCGCACGCCCCGCACGCGATCGGCTGACCCACACTCCGCGGAAACACGATGGATTACAAAGTTCTGAAGGGCCTGGTGATCGACGACTTCCCCAGCATGCGCTCGGCGTTCAAGTCCGCCCTGGCGAGTTTCGGCATGACCCGGGTGGATGTGGCGGGCACGGCGGCCGAGGCCATCGCGCGCATCAAGGGACAGCGCTACGACATCATCATCTGCGACTACAACCTGGGCGAGGGACGCAACGGCCAGCAGTTGCTAGAGGAGCTGCGTCAGCGCGGCATGCTCGACCTGGAATCCGTCTTCCTCATGGTGACCGCGGAAAGCATGTATGAGAGCGTGGTGGCGACGGCGGAGCTGGGGCCGGACGACTATCTCATCAAGCCCTTCAACGGGGACATGCTGCGTTGCCGCCTGGATGCCATTCTGCCCCGGAAACAGACGTTCCAGTCGGTCTACCGTCACTTCAAGCACGGCAATCTCGAGGCCGCCCTGAGCGGCTGCGACGTGATCCTGCGCGAGCATCCGAAGTACATCGTGGATGTCCTCCGGCTCAAGGGTGAAATCCTGGTCACCATGGGTGAATTCGAACAGGCCGAGGAGCTGTACAAGCAGATCGTCGCCATGCGCGCCGTGCCGTGGTCTAAGCTGGGCCTGGCCAAGGCCATGCACCTGCAAGGCAAGTCCGCGGCTGCCGAGGCGCTCCTGCTCGACATCATCGGCCGACATCCAAACATGGTGGCCAGCTACGACCTGCTTGCGGACGTGCAACTCGCGCAGAACAAGGCCCAGGAGGCGCAAGGCACTCTGCAGCGCGGTGCCGCCGTGTCGTCCAAATCCCCCAAGAGGCAGCGCCGCCTGGGCGAGATCGCGCTCCAGAACAACGACCTGGCCACCGCCGAGAAGGCCTTCCGGGCCACGCTGGAAAAGGGCCGGAATTCGATCTACCTGGTGCCGAACGATGTGGCCAACCTTTCCCGGGTGTATCTCAAGCAGGGCAAGCCCAGGGCCGCCAGCGAGGTGGTGATGAACAACCGGGAGTTCCTGCATGAAAGCCGGGATGGCAAGCTGGTCGCGGCGGTCATGCTGAGCCAGGTCAGTGCCCGCAACGACGATACCGAGAATGCCAGGGCGCGTATCCGCGAGGCCATGCGCCTCAGGGAGGACGGTGTCGTGGTCGATCTGGATCTGGACCTGGACATGCTGGAGGCCTGCGTCAAGGCCGGCATGGAAGAAGAGGCCAACCACATCCTGACGGAGGTGGCGCGCAACGCGCACGACCATCCCACCCTGCTGGATCAGGCCAGGAGGTTGTATGCCGAGGCCGGCCGGCAGGACGTGGCGGAGACCGTGCTACGGCAGGCCACGGCACGCGTGATCGAGCTGTCCAGGGAGGGGGCGTTGTTGCTGAAAAAGGGCGAGTTGCGCCAAAGCCTGGAGAAGATGCTGCTTGCCTGCCAGGAGGCCGCGCGGAATCCCCGCATCCTCATGAACGCGGCCTGGGTCAGCCTGCGCCTGCTGGAGGAAGAGGGGCTCTCGCAGAACCTGTTGAGCCAGGCCCAGCGCTTGCTCGCCGACGTGGACCGCCTGGCGCCCGAACATCCCCGCCTGGCCGGTCTGCGGACCACGCTGCGCCAGTTCCAGACACAGATGAATTGAGCGAGAACGGAGACATGGCGATGCACAGTCCTGCGGGTGACACGGCGCTGGAGCGCGAGGATCTCTATGCATCCCTGCTGCACGAGCTGAAGAACAACCTCGTGCTGATGTCCATCACCCTGGAAGACATCCGGCACACCGGGGATGCGGAGCACGACCGGAAGCTGAACGAGGTGCGCCTGCAATGCCAGCGCATCGCCGAGCGTCTCATGCAGGCCCTGTTCGTCTACCGGCATGCCCAGAGTGGCGGCACCGAACTGCACGCGATCGATGCGTATCCCGTCGAGGACCTCCTCGACGAGCTGGCCGTCCAGGCCCGATCCCTGCGCTCGGGCATGGTGATCGAGACCGTGAAGGCAGACGATGTACCCGCGATCTGGTTTTTCGATCGCAACATGCTGGAAATCGCCCTGCTCAATGCCCTGCACAATTCCATGCTGTACGCGCGTGCGCGCATCCGCATCGTGGCGCGCATGGAGGACGACATGTTGTGCGTCGCCATCGAGGACGACTCCGAGGGTTATCCGGAGCACATCCTCCAGTCTGTCGCTCTGGGCAAGCCCCTGCGTTCCAACGGCACGGGACTGGGGCTGCGCTTCGCCACCATGATCGCCGGGGCGCACGTCAACGGCGCGCGTACCGGCCGCCTGCGCCTGCGCAACCAGGGGGGCGCCGTGTTCGAGATGCTCCTGCCCTGATCCAGGCGTGCACGGGCGGGCACTGACGCGCGGCGGGGAAAAAATGGCGGCCCCGGGCCGCCATGTCACTGAAGCCCGCGGGTCTCAGTTGACGCGTGGCTCCAGTTCGCCCTTGTCGTAGCGCTTCTGCATCTCTTCCAGGCTGAACACCTTGCCGATCCTGCTGGCCATGCCGGCGGAGCCGAAAGCCTCGTAGCGGGCCTGGCAGATGCCGCTCATGGCCTTGGTGGCCTCCTTGAGGAACTTGCGCGGGTCGAAGTTGGCCTTGTTCTCGGCCAGGTGCTTGCGGATGGAGCCGGTGGAGGCCATGCGCAGGTCGGTGTCGATGTTGACCTTGCGCACGCCGTTCCGGATGCCTT
>Ga0209096_1000032_pt1 | contig 236646 bp, 214 predicted proteins | sample AD_UKC034_MetaG_FD_184407 | JGI IMG/M metagenome (GOLD analysis project Ga0209096, IMG submission 184407) | Active sludge microbial communities of municipal wastewater-treating anaerobic digesters from USA - AD_UKC034_MetaG (SPAdes) (version 2) | ecosystem: Engineered > Bioreactor > Anaerobic... | reverse complement strand
ATGCTCTGGAATGTGCGATCCGATTATTCGTGTACTGTTTCAATCGCAGGCAACTTTACAAACAACAGTTTCCAAACTACTCAGCCCATGTGATGGACTTTGTGAGCCCACCTATTTAGCCACTCCCCTCGAATGGCGACGGAATACTCGTCGGAAAATTGTTCGGGGCTTGTGCCCAACCCCTTGATGCCTTCTTTGTACTTTTTCATATACGCGCGGACTTTGTGCGCGGGTAACGATCTCTTTTCGGTTTTTGCGGTCCCTGTGAAAATGATCAATCGTTTATCGCCTTGTTGATCCGCTGAGTTGAAGTGCAATGAAACCTGCGGATTCTTGCGGATGTGCTTCAGTTTGTATGCTTTTTCCTGACTGAAGATGAGGAACGAATCCTTCTCCCAGATGAACCATACTGGTCTGGGTTGAGGCGTGCCTGTCGAGTCAACGGTCGTCAACCAGACGAAATACTCGTTCTTCAAATGTTTCTTTGCAACGCGCCCGAATTTCGTGTTCAAGTTCAGCATGTTGTTTCTCCTGTCATCGATTTTCAATTTCGAGCCATGTAAGAGCAAGTTCCATATCGGGCGTAGCCCACAAATTCGCGCCTCGATTGACGGCGGTGTTTTCTGCCATTTGATTGATCACTTCTGTGTTCCCAACAGCGGCAACTTTAATTATTGGCCCCCATGTATTGGCGATCTCGATGCCGAAAAGATATCGGTCAAGGATGCTGGGGTTGCCATCCACATTTCTCAGATCGATCAATACTTTTTTCAAATTTTCGCTTTTGCAGTGTTCTGCAACTTCATGAATAGCCGATATGAACATCTCTAGCGAATACACCCCGCTGATCTCCGCATATAAATATTCGCCTTTGTTTTGCCAGATAAACATGAATGACCTCAGATTGTTTAGCTAGTTATTTGCATCTCTCTACTTTATTGGCAGGCATTATGTTGAACCTTTTGCTTTGGCGAATTACCCTGTAACGCCAAGCCATTTCATGGCATGGGCGGCATCAGATGTGGATAACAAATTTGCGCCGCGATTGACGGCTGTGTTCTCCGTCATGTGGCTGAGATCTTCGGGTCGCAGGATCAAAGCCGCTTTGATCCGTGAACCCCACTCTTTGGCAAGTTCAATTCCAAAACGATGACGTTCAAGAATACTCGGCGCGCCAGGCATATTTCTCATATCTACCAGCGCCTTATTCAAGTTGTGTTCTTTGCAATACGCGGTAACTTCATGGATCGCCGAAGCGATCATTTCCACCGAATATGGCTCGTTGACCTCGACCAATAAATAATCGCCTTTGTTTTGAAAAATAGGCATGGATGTTTTGTCAACTCTTCAATCGTTCAGCCACCAACTCAGCCACATCCTTCACTTGGATCTCCCCTCCGTCGGCTTTGGATGCGTCGGTCATCATCGCCATGCAGAATGGACATCCCACCGCGAGCGTGGACGCGCCCGTGGACTTCGCCTCCGCAAAACGGGTCAGGTTGACTCGCGCTGTGCCGTTCTCTTCCTCCTTCCACATTTGCGCCCCTCCCGCGCCGCAGCAAAACGACTTGGCTGAATTGCGCGGCATCTCGATCGTCAACGCGCCCGTAGACTTCAACGCCTCGCGCGGCGCGTCGAAAATTTTATTGTGCCGTCCCAAATAACACGGGTCATGGAATGTCACCCGTAACTCGTCACTCGTAACTTGTAACTGTATTTTCCCCGCCCCCACCAACTCGTTGATAAATTGCGTGTGATGAACAACTTCGTAATTTCCGCCAAACGCGGGATATTCATTCTTGATCGTATGCAAACAATGCGGACAAGTAGCGACGATCCGTTTGGGCTTGACTTCATTCAATATTTCCACATTCTGCGAAGCCATTGCGAAGAAAATATCTTCGCGTCCCGCGCGGCGGGCGGGATCGCCCGTGCAGGATTCGTTGCGTCCCAGCACCGCAAAGTTGACGCCAGCCGCGTTCAAAATTTTGGCGAATGCTTGCGCGGTCTTTTGCGCGCGCGCGTCTGTTGCGGGAGCGCAACCGACCCACCACAAAACGTCGGGATCGGGGTTTTGTTCGATGGTTGGCACGTTGAGTCCCTCCGCCCATTTCAGGCGATCAGACTGCGGAACATTCCACGGGTTCGCGTTGCGTTCGATCCCCTTGAACGCGTTTTCAAGTTGCTTCGGGAATTGGCTCTCCATCATCGCAAGATTTCGGCGGATGTCGAGGATGTCGCGCATCGGTTCATTTCCGACGGGGCAAATGTCCACGCACGCGCCGCAGGAGGTGCACGCCCAGACCGCCTCCTCCGAAATCAGATTCAGCATCGGCACATCGGTGTCGCCAGTTTTCAAGTGATAGCGCTTGTTGATCTCCAGCGCGGCAGGCGACAAAATTTTCCCCGTGTTGTACGCGGGACAGACCTCCTGACAGCGAAAACATTGGATGCAAGCGTACGCGTCCATGATCTGCTCCCAGCCGAGGTCTTTCATCTTTGCCGCGCCGAACTGTTCGATGGATTGATCGTCGAGGTTGACGAAGCTCAACGCGCCGATGGATTTCCGTTCGGGCTTGAGCGCGAAATTCAACGGAGCGACAAATAAATGGATATGTTTTGAATAGGCGAAGTATGGCAGGAAAGCGAAGACTAATCCCAGCGAGATCCAAAACATCAACCGCTCATTGAACAAAAGTTGCGACTCGGGCATGTTCGCCCACAAGCCCGCCAGCGCGGACGTGATCGGTTGCCATGCGTCCCGAGTTTCATGGCGAGCGAGATAAAACGACTCGCCGAACACCCGCGCCAGCGTATGCGTGAAGAATGTTGTGGTGACGATTGCCGAATCAATCGTTATGCCTGAGCGGGCTTTGGGATTGAGCAGGGTAGTGTCGCGCGTGGTGAGCGTGGCGGGTTTGAGGATGTAACGGCGGATGGACATGCCGATCATGCCGAGCATCAATGCGAACGAGATGAATTCGGCGAGCGAACGGAAAATATCCCCGGGTATGCCGCTGTGGTGCAACGCGTTGACGCCGGTGTAGGCGAGGATCAATTCATTGAGGTTGACGAACACATAAACGAAAAACCCCCAGCCGATGAATGCGTGCAACAGGCTCGGGAGCGGACGGGATCGAAAGACGGGAGTAAAAAATAAATACTTGGCGACCAACTCGCCCGTCCGTTTTGAGGCGAGCGACCAATCCACCTTGCCTTGTCCGCTGGAGATCTGTTGAGCGATCCGCTTCGCGCCTCGATATGTGAGGAAGACGGAAACGATCATGAAAATCGCAAAGATGATTTTTTCGGCGAGGGTGAGCATGGCAACTCCGCAGGTTGGGGTGAGGTCTGTAGTGTAGCACAAAACAAAACGCGGAAGCAAATGCCTCCGCGAGGATTGAATCGAAATCAATTATTCGCTAATGTCGTTGACGTATTCGAGCGCGCCGATGCACCCGGCGGATAAATTCGATGAAACGTTTTCCCAGGTCATTGCGAGGCTTTTCGCATACGTGAGGTCGAGCGCGTCGCCGAGGCACCCGGGACCGGCGTGGTAGTTGACCAGCGAGAACTTCCATAAGTCTTCGTAGGTGGATACCACTCCTGCCGATTGTGTCGCGTTGACATTTTTTACCAATTGCCCGGCTTGTTCGCAGTTGGCAAGCAGGGTATGGGCAAAGACGCCGATGCTGAAATTGGCGCGGTCGAGGTCGATGCCGAGGGGGCAATCTTCGCATGTTGCGTTGACTGCCTGAATGAGCGCGAGTCGCGCGTGTCGCATCTGGTCTTCTTCCAAGCCGAGATAGCCTTTTTGGCACTCTTCGGAATCCATTACGAGCGGGCAGAACTGGTTGAAGAACGGGGGATTCCACATCAGGGTCGTGTCTGCGCCTTGTTCGGTTAGTTGCCCCAGACCCACGTCGGCTTTTGTGCCGATGCCGGGCCAGAACTGGCTCTCTTTGGCAAATAGATTTTTCAGCAGGTTTGCTGGCACACCCGTATCTTTTGCCACATTTAAAATAATTCCATCGAACTGGTTTTGCCATGCGGTGACGGCGTCTCGCGCTTTATCCATTCCGCATGCAGACGCGTTACCGTCTTCTTGCAAACCGTTGTTTTCACAGGTAACCGCGTCTACCACGCCTTTACGGATCAAGTTGGCGGCGAGATAGTTGTAGGGAATGTCGGTGCCCAGCGTTTCACTTTGCGTGGGCGTGCTTAACCACTCTTGCGGACCGCCGATCGGCGGCAGGGTTCCCCATGTTTCTACGCAACTTGCCACGGGCACGCCCATCCATTGACTGCTCAATACATCCACATACCAAAAAACCTGATCGGGGTCGTTGCTGTCCGCTTGGGAAACGCGCACGAGCGCATTGAAGATGGGACTGCTATCCCCGTAGCTGGAGAATGCCCAAAATTGCAACGTCTCGCCGTTCTCGCCGGTGATAGGCAGGCGCAGGCGGCAATGGGCATCGCACACAAACGATTGCCCCGCATACAACCCTTCGATGCGGATGATTTGATGTTCAGGAAGCGGTTCGATGCCATTCAGGATCAGGATCGGCGCGGCTTCGCAGATGCTTGTTGATGATGTGTAAACGGGGTTGCAGTTCTCAAGAGATACTTGCACTGAAGACGAGGGGAGTTTGGTTGCCGCTTCTTTTTGAGCAGGCTGGCTGTCGATCAACACAAGGTAATTCCCTTTGCATAAACTAACATCATGCTCGGTGCAGGGTTTCTGGTTGACCCAATCGTCATAATCGTCTGGGAGACAATCGGAGTATACGTCTGCGATGGTCGGCAGTCCCTCATGGTCGGTCTTGAGCTCGCAGATGAATTTGTTCGAGCCCCAGCGGATCATCCACCAGGTGTATTCGGTATATTCGACGAGGGTGACGGAGAACCGGTCGGGGCCGGGCGGGTCTGCCACTGGCGAAGCAGATTCACTGGGGTTGGACGCGAACCCGCTTCCCACAAGGACGATGAGCAGGCTCCACCGTAGGAACCTGAATCGCCACCCGGTCCGAATCCCATCGTTCTGTCGCATAAAATAAAAAGAGCCCGCCACAATTATAGCGGACTCTCAATCGATTGCCCTATTTCTTTTTGGCTCTTTTGGTTACAGGCTTGGCGGGCTTCTCGGCGGGTTTCTCCAACTCGGCGAGCATATCCATATCCTGCTTGAGGTTACGCTGGCGGAGGAATAGACTCGCCACATAGACTGCGAGGATAATGAATGTGGTCGCGTACCCGGCGATCATGTAGCCGGATGTATCGGGGGTGATTTCCTGGAAGAACATGTTGACTCCTTTGGTTGAGGGCGACGTGAACGTTTAATATGAGGCTTTTAATTTCATCTCTTCGACCTCGTTCTGGAATTCTCCAAGGCGGATGCGGTTCCAGAACAGATCGATGAAGATGACGGTGAAGGCAAATAAGGCGAAGAAGAACGCGCTGAGCATATCGCCCGACATGCTGAAGTTGCCCTCCGCTTCCGCGTTTGCGCCGGCGATGACCACCGGGTGAATGGTGCGGAACAGGCGAATGGCGAAGAAGGTGATCGGGGCGCTCAACCCGCCGATGAGGGCGTAGACCGCGCCAAATCGCGCGCGTTTGTCGGGATCGTCGATGCCCTGGCGGAGCATGAAGTAGGCGATGTAGATCAACTCGGCGATCGCGGCGGTGGTGAGGCGCGGATCCCACGTCCACCAGGTATTCCAGGCGGGGCGCGCCCAGATGGAGCCGAGGATGATGGTGATGAGGAAGAACACCACGCTCACTTCGACTGCGGCAACCTGGATGCGATCCCACTTGAGATTCTTCGTGATGAGGTAGATCACGCTTAAAACGGCGGTGAACACGAAGCCGATGAGCGCGACCCATGCCGTGCCGACGTGGAAGTAAAACACGCGTTGCACGTCGCCCATCACTTTCTCGGTCGGCGCGACAACGATGGCAAGATATGCCGCGGCGAGAAGCAGGATGAGCGAGACGATATCGAGAACTTTTAATGCGAGAGGTTTTTGATTCATGTAAATTCCTTTTGTTTGGGGCTGGAGACTAGCGTCAGGAAAATCTCCAGTCTTTAGTCTCTGATCTTATTCTTCCACAATCGAATCGAACAACATAAATGAAGCGGCAACGAAAATGACATCATAGGCGATCAGAAGATTGATCGAGAACGAAACGTCGGCGAAGGTTGAGTTATCCAAGAGCCCGCCGCTGGCTTTGACCGCCGCCAGTAGAACCGCGAACACCACCGGGAACAGCAGGATGGGGAGCAGGATATCGCGCGTGCGAGTTTGCACCGACATGGCGGCGAGCAACGTTCCGATAGAGGTGTAACCGATCGAACCAAGCAGGATGACGAGCAACAGCCCCGGCTGGAACAGGTTGGTATTGTATAACACACTGTATACCGGCAGGACGATCGCTTCGACGATGAGCATAAAGGCGAGGTTGCTGAAAAATTTGCCGAAGTATATTACCGAGCGATCTACTGGCGCGAGCAGGAGACCATCGAGACAGCCGCGATCCTTTTCAATCGCCATCGAGCGGTTCAAGCCCAGGGTGCCGGCAAAGGCGAAGGTTGCCCAGAGCACGCCCGCCGTCACCGATTGACGCGTCTTCACGTCCAACTCCAGCGCAAAGTTGAAGATGAGGATCACCAGCAGGGAAAACACGAGCATGGAGGAGATCAATTCCCACGAACGGAACTCGGCGCGCAAATCTTTCCACACGATCGCGCCGATGGCTTGGATGAAACTGGCAGATGATTGCCGCTCGTCGCCTATCGCCCGCTGTCTATTGTCTATGGTCTTTTGCTTTGCCATGTTCACCCCGCCAATGCCTGTTTGTAAAATTCAAGCAGGTTGCTTTTCTTCACCTGCCTGCGTGTTGCGGAGTCGGCGATCACTCCGCGCGAAAGGATGTCGAAGCGGGTAGCCAGTTCCTCCGCGCGAGCCAGATCGTGCGAGGTCATCACCACGGTGCGTCCCTGCGCGGCGACTGTTTTCAAAACATCGTCCAACATGCTGGAGGCGTCCTGATCCAGCCCGGTGTACGGCTCGTCAAATAACATGATCTCCGGGTCGTGTAAGACTGCGCGCCCGATGGCGAGACGTTGTTGCATCCCGCGCGAATAGGTGCGCACGAGGTCGCGGCGGCGGTTTTCCAGCCCGATCATTCTCAGAACTTCTGTGATTCGTAGTTGGGCATTGGTAATTCCGTACATGCGGGCGTAAAAGCGGAGGTTTTCCTCCGCAGTGAGATCGCCATATAAAAGCGGAAGATGCGACACCACACCCAGCCTCGCGCGGACTTGCGCGGCTTCGTTGGGAAGTTTGAATCCGGCGATGTTCACCTCTCCCAGCGATGGACGCGAAAGCGACGCCAGGATTCTCAAAAAAGTTGTTTTGCCTGCGCCGTTCGGTCCGAGCAACGCGACGAACTCGCCCGGCTTCACCTCAAAATCCATGCCGCGCAGAACGGTCTTCAACCCAAATCGTTTCACTAACTTTTTGACGGTGATCATGGTTATTGGACGTTTGAGCCTGAAGATTTATTTTTCACTTTCCAACCTCAAGTCTCTAGTCTCTATTTTCTACTCGTTTACTTTATTCTTCAGAATCTCTTTCAATTCCGCGCGCCTATTCTGATAGGCTTTCTCGCCGATCTTTTTCTTCCCGCGCAGATCATCGAGCGCGATGATGGCATCCATCACCTCTTCGGCAGACTCGAATTCACCCTCATCTTCTTCGGCGACTTGCGCTTTGCGAGCGTCTTGTCGATACATCCAGAAACCGGCGACCAGCAACGCCGCGCCCAACACGCCTGCCCCGATCAAAATGGCGGTGTTATTCGATGCGGAGACGGGCGCATCCGACGGTTCGCCGCTCAACGTGAAGGCAAGCGACCCGCCCGCCGCGATGGAGTCTGATTCGTAGATCTGATAGGTAAAGTTTTGGATCGTTTGAATTCCCAAATCGGTCAACCGGGCATTTTCCACTGTTGTGCCGACGGGGACGAAGATATTCACAGATGCAATCGGCAGGTCGAACGGCATCGAGAAATTTAATTCATCCGTTTTTGCCAGCGAGGAGAATGCCACCAGCCCGTACGAAGCGTCACTGGGGGGAATGGCAAATCCATTTGCGGTGGAGAGAAACTTTGCGCTGTCCTGCGTCGGCTCGAAACCGAAACCGGATGAACCTTTGGGAAATTTGATAAAGGGGATTTGTCCTGTTTCATTCTGCGGCACGACGATCATTTCATCGGTCGGGTTGCGGAACGAGTACAGCGTGTACACGGCGATCGAATCGGCGGCGTATTCGAAGATCACCTGCGCGTCATCCATCACCAAGCCCGAAGGATCCTCCGTCAAGGCGTAGATCGTCAACGAGGGAATGCTGACAAGTTGCGCGCCTTCTTCAACAACGCTGAATTCTGATTGCAACTCCACGCCCTCGTATGTCACTTCCGCCAGAAAGATTCTGCCGGCAGGGATTTCGACGTTTGCAAAGGAATACGCGCCGTCTTGTTCAATGGCGCCCTCGAGAGAAAAAGTTTCAACGGGCCCCGCGTTCGGATCGTTCGCATCGTGATCGTATGCGCGCAGGGTGACGACCAGATCAGCCGGCAGACTCGCCCCGGTTTGATTGTCGATGACTCCGCTGACGCTCCCAAAGCCGGGTTGCAGAGTGGCTGTCGCTTCACCCGCCGTGGAGGCTTGACTCGTCCCTGCCGGCGTTGTCTCAGGGGTGGCAGAGGTTGAGGCGGCTGAAGCAGGCGTCCCCTGGGTTTGAACGAGAGGCGGAGGCGTCGCAAGCGGCGCGGTATCGAAGGAGAGAGTCCGCAAGTATGCGGCGACTGCCCAGAGTTCATCTTCACTTAAAGTTGAACCGAAGGCTGGCAGTCCGTTGCCGCCCTGGCTGGCGAGGCGGGCGAGTTCCACTTCGGTGAACGACGACATTTTTTGCTGGTCTTTGAAAAGATCCAACGAACAGCCGGCGCAATTTGCTTCAAAAAGTTTTTTGCCCTTTTCGATCTCTTGCGCTTGTGTGTGCAGGGTCATCACGTAGGCAACCGCGTCCCAACGTTCCTGATCGGTGAGGCTGTTGAAGGGCGGCATGAAGCGCTCGAGGTTGCCGCGCGTGACCATGGCATAGTATTGCGCCGGCGAGGCGGGACGGGCGATCTCTGCCAGCCCAAACGCGCGGACGGTGACGCCCAGTTGAATACCCTGCTCGCCGTCGCCGAGTCCGGTGTCTCCGTGGCAGGGCGCGCATTTTTCAACGTAGATGAGCTTCCCGTTTTCCACGCTCGGGGGTTGCGATGGATACAGCGCGAGGGTCGGTAACGGCGTCGGCGCCACGTACCCCGGCGGCGGTGTGATATCTTCCGCCAACGTCATGTTGCAGGCGGTGAGCAGGATGGCGAGTGTTGCAATAAAAGCGATGCGAAACTTCATTCGTGTTTTGCCTTATCAGAGTAACTTATATTGAGTGTCTCGTACTTCGTGTTTTGCGAATCGTAAATCAATTCAATGCTTTCCCGCATGACGCGCAAAACTTGTCGCTAGACAAGACCGGCTTGCCGCATTTGGGGCAGAAACCATCGTAATTGTTCTTGCGCGATGCCCGGCGTTGCGAGATCAAATATTCAAGTTCAGAATCTGTAATTTCCTTTGTGGCTGATGATTTCTTTGCGCTCTTGCGCCGCAGGTCGGTTTCGTCGATCGTCAATGTGTCCATCTTGCGCAAAATATCCGCGCCTTTTTGCAGGAGGTTCGTCCGCTGGATGGGATAATCATCCTCGGGAATCTTGCCGAGTTTGTAGTCGAAATCCAGTTCCTGCAAAGAACTCAACACGCGCTCGCGCTCCGCCAGCAACGCGGAAAGTTCCCGCTCTTCCGCTGTTACGCGCCGGCCATATCCGCGCGCGAACGGCGCGTATAGATACGCTCCAACGAAAAACAATACCGCCAGTGTCAGGAAAATTGCCGCAATATCCATTCGCCCTCTACTTTAACAAAAGATCGATCTGCTCCCGAATTTGATCCACGCCGGAAAAGGGACCGATCTGCACATAGCGCAACACGCCGTCCCGGTCCACGAAGTACGTCTCTGGCACGCCTTTGATTCGGAAATATTGTGAGATTCTTGTCGCCAGGTCTGCTCCGTTCGCGTATGTGATGCCGAATTTTTTCAGGTACACGCGCGCGTCCGCCTCGGTGTCCACATAATCCACGCCGAGGAAAACCACCTCGCCTGTCGGCGCGTATTCCGTCCACGCTTGTTGCAGATCGGCGGCTTCCTGCTCGCACGGTTTACACCACGATGCCCAAAAGTTCACCACCACAACCTTGCCGCGCAAGTCGCTGAACTTGATCTCTGTTTTTCCATCCAACTCGTAGCCGCTGTAGAACGTGAGCGAAAAATCGTCGATCACTTCGCCGGGTTGCACGGTGCCTTGCTGTCGGCGGCTGAGTCCCAATGCCACCAGCGCAAGCAAGCCAGCCAAAAATACCCAGATCACGATCTGAATCCACAGCGGGACTGCCCGGCGGGAAGGGGTTGTCTCGGTCATCTATTTTCTCTTCTTTAATTCGTCTTCGAGTTTGTTGAAATATTCATCTTGATGGACTTGCTTCGCTTCGCCCGCAGGGACAGTTGACTCTGCCGCCTTCGGCTTTTTCCACATCTGCAACGCCCGCAGGAGGAACGCCGTCCCCAAAAGGATCGCTGTCACCGGAATCAGATACGACGCAATTTTGTTTGGCGGATCGCCCGAAGCGCGCACGCCATAGGTGTCGATGAAATACTGGATGATCTCATCTTCGGTTTTGCCCTCGATCAGCATCTGGCGGATCTGTTCCCGCCACTGACGGCACGCCTCGGTGGGGCACACATCCAGCGGCGTGTTCTCGCACACCGGGCAGAATAATTTCTTGGCGATCTTGTTCACATCGTCATCGGTGGGGGTGGGTCCCTGGGCGGAAACAACTGGGATGGATGCAAGCAAAGCGGCAAGCAGAACGAAGAGAATTGCGTACTTCGTATTGCGCGCTACATCTGTTCGAATCATTGCCTTCATCAAATCAATCTCCAATCTCAAACTCTCCAATGCTCTTATCAGTCGCCGCGAATTACCAACTGATGTTACGCGGCTGAATCCGGCCTGGTCTCCGTAACGCGACATTCATGTCGCTCTCGCGCAAGAATAGCCTGAAACGCGAAATAAATTTCGTATTACGTAGTACGGCAAGATTTATCTTGCCATTCGCCCGTTTTTTTCAGCCTGGTCGCAAAGTGATGAACTTTAAGAAAAAAAATCATGCAATTTGTGCAGGGCGCGCGCCGTAGGCGTCTTACGCGCCTGTTGGCGTTAGAGAACGCCAACTACACGCGATTACGATATTTATTTGTTAATTTCCATAACTTTACGGTACGGAACAGCGCGTAAGGTGAGTTACCAATTATAGATTGCCAACCTCAATCCGCCGCGCTTGCCTGCCGCGCGCGTTTTTCAGTTCGCACAGCGATTCGTTCCGGGTCCTTATCGGGCCATGCGGCGATGATAATGCCGATGAGGAAGAGCAGGCTGCCCATCCACAGCCAATTTACCAGCGGGTTGACATAGATCTTGAACGTCGCTCCGGTGGCGGCGGCAGGCTCCCAGTTGACGAGCAAAATGTACAGGTCGTCTTTCATCGTGGCGCGTTGACCGGGAATCGTCATGGATTGTTGCGAGTCCCAATAGTAGTCGATGCGTGGATGAAGGTCGCCGAGATATTCCTGACCGCGATAAATGCTGAGAACCGCGCGCGTCACTTCGCGCCCATCGGGGCCGGTGAAGCGGGCAATATCTTTGTACACCACATCGTACCCGCCGATGCTCTTTTGTTGACCAACTTCGAGCGTTCCCTGCGTTTCCATTTGGAAGAGCTCAATGCCAAGGATGCCGATCGCCATCAACATCATGCTGATATGGACGATGTATCCGCCATAGCGACGGCGGTCGCGGGCGGTGAGATTCCAGAAGGCGGTGAAAATATTTTCACCGTGGATCTTCATCCTTGCCCTCGAGCCGCGCCAATATTCATACAACGTGATCAAGATGACGAACGCCACGAGGAAGAAGCCGATCAACGCATACACGTTGTGGGTGTAGGTTACGAAAATCGCGGCAGTGACGAGAACCGCCGCAACCGTCGGGAGCCACATTGCCCGCCCGAGGGTTTTCACTGTCGAATGTCCCCACGCGGAAAGCGGCGCAATGCCCATGAGGAACATCAGCCCCGCGAATAGGGGTCCGTTTGCGCGCTCATAAAACGCGGGTCCCACGGTCACTTTCGAACCGGTGAACAGTTCCGAGGTCAGCGGATAGATCACGCCCCAGAAGCACACCACCAGGATGCTCATGAACAACAAATTGTTGAACAGGAACAATGCCTCGCGCGAAAGCAGGGAGTTCATCTCGGTTTCCGATTTTAACTCGCCCCAACGATAGATCACGAGGGCAACAGAAACGATCAGCGTTATGGCAATGTAGGCGAAGAACAAGGGCCCGATGGCGCTCTGCGCGAAGGCATGTACCGAAGATAACACGCCCGAACGCGTGAGGAATGTGCCGAAGATAACCAGATCGTACGTGAGGATGATCAACAGCATGTTCCAGTGTTTCAACATGCCGCGTTTTTCCTGAATCATCACCGAATGCAGGAAGGCGGTGCCGGTCAGCCATGGCATGAACGCGGCGATCTCCACCGGGTCCCAGCCCCAGTAACCGCCCCAGCCGAGCACATCGTAAGCCCAGCGCCCGCCGAGAACCAAGCCGAAGGTGAGGAACAGCCACGCCCACAGACTCCAGCGGCGGGTGAGGCGGATCCAGCGGTCGTCGGTGCGTCCCGTGATCAGCGCCGCGATGGCGAACGCAAATGGAATGACGTAGGAAACGAATCCAAGATAGAGGAGCGGCGGGTGGATGATCATGCCGGGATGTCGAAGAAGCGGATTGAGTCCCCGCCCGTCTTCCGGCGTGAAGGGGATGCTGTTCGCCGGCTGAAAGAAATGCGCCTCGACTCCCGTTTCGGTCTGGTAAAACACCCGGAACGGATTCTCAAAAAAGGCAGTCATGCCCACAAAGAAGGCGAGTGTGACGCAGGAAACAAAGATGACCCAGGGGAGAAATTCACGGTCGCGATCCCATTTGCGCAGGGTGACCAGCGAGGCAAATGCCGACATGAGCCACGACCAGAACAGCAACGAGCCTGCCTGCCCGCCCCACCAAGCCGTGATCTTGAGGTAGGTGGGCATCGAGCGACTCGTGACTTCGTACACGAACTGCACTTCGTAATGGTCGTTGACGAGCAGGTAAATTAATAGAAGCGACGTGATAGTGAGCAGGGGGAAGGTGAGCAACATTGCCCGCCGCGCGCTCTCCGCCATCGAAGCGGCGCGTTGAGGCGTTTCCATCTTTTCAAGTTCATCTGCAAACCGTTTGGCGCGAGGCGAGGGGATACTCCCGAGCAAGCGAGCCAACCCCTTGGGGTTTGAAGCCGCCGCGGTAACCGCGCTGTAGACGGTGACAAAAAATGTGACAAGCAGGATTCCAAAACCAAGATTGGCGATCATCAAATTTCCTCAATATAAACCTCACAAGTCATGTGAGCCCCGTGAGGTTTCTCGTTAATCTACCCAGCCTGTTCTGGTACGGCTTCTTCGTAACGGGTGGGGCATTTGAGCAGAAGCTCTTCGGCATGGAAAACTCCATCCGCGTCCACGTACCCGGTGACGATTGCCTGCGCTTCGTTGCGGAGCAGGTCGGGCTTGACGCCTACGTACACCACCGTCATGCGCGAACGCGAGGGATCGATGGTCGCCTGATGCAGGGCTTCGGCAAGCCCGCCTTCATCTTTTAATGTGGCATCTTCCGCCGGAACGTGCGCCACCTCGAAGGTGAGAGTCAATGTGGATGGGTCGTATTGGATCGTGTCGCCGATCACCGCGCCGGAAACGCGTAGATTCTTATCGACCATGGTTGGTCCTTCCGCTTTGAGTTCATCCACCGTCATGAAGTATTGCGAAGCGTCCTTGGTAGCGTTGGCGATCAGAAATACCACCGCGCCGAGGATCAGCAGTCCGCCGATGACAAATTTATTGAGTTTCATGTTCATGCTCCATGTAGAAAATTATAGTTTCAATTCCTATCGCTTGTATCCGATTTCATTGTACATGGAGACATTAACATCGACTGAGAAAGCGGCTGACGAAAGTCATGCGTTTTCTCTGAGTTTAGGAGCAACTCTCCCAGCCGAATTTATACCCAGCGCGGTCACAAATTACGCTTTTTTAGAAGGGGGAAAGCGCAATTTGTAACCGTAGGCATTATATCTGCGAGAAGAGCGCCCTAATCGTCGTCCTCGTCTTTTGCAATGCCGAAAATCTTATCGATTTTCTCCATAACCTTGGGGTTCAGTTTTGCGACCACTTTTTCAGCCCCGAGATTTTCACGTAACTGCTCCACGCGGCTCGCGCCCAAAATGACCGTGCTTACGTTCGGGTTCTTCAAACACCACGCGATCGAGAGTTGCGAGAGAGTACAGCCGAGACTCTTCGCAATCGGTTGCAGCGCGCGCACTTTGGCAAGTTGGTCTTTGTCCTTCATCCGCTTTTGAAGCCAGCCATACCCTTTGAGATTTGCGCGGCTGTCTTTCGGGATGCCCTTCAAGTATTTGCCTGTCAGCATACCCGAAGCCAGCGGACTCCAAATGGTTGTGCCGTAGCCGTAATCTTGAAATACTCGCGCATATTCCTTTTCAAAGCGTTCGCGCGCGAACAAGTTGTATTCAGGCTGTTCGGTGATCGGTTTGTGCAGATGATGTTTTTCCGCGATATTGATCGCCGCGACGATCTCGTCTGGTCTCCATTCCGATGTGCCCCAATACATTGCCTTGCCCCATTCAATGATGTTGTGCATCGCCCACACGGTTTCTTCGATGGGCGTGGTTTTGTCGGCGCGGTGACAATAGATCACATCCACATACTCGAGTTGCAGGCGAGAAAGCGAGCCGTTGATCCCCTCGATCAGCCGTTTGCGATTCAAAGTATTGCGCTCGTTGATGTTGTTATGGATTCCCCAAAAGAACTTGGTCGTTATCAGGTAACTGCTGCGTCTCCAATTCAAACGCTTCAATGCCGCGCCCATCACTTCTTCCGACTTGCCGTGCGCGTACGTTTCCGCGTTATCGAAAAAGTTCACACCCGCATCGTACGCCGCCGCCATCAACTCAACCGCCGCGTCCACATCCACCTGATTTTTGAACGTGACCCACGATCCCAATGATAATTCGCTCACGCGAATCCCAGCGCGCCCCAAATGACGATAGTTCATCAACGACTCCTTGTTCTATATTTCCCTCCATTATAATCTCCTCATGCGACACGCCATCCCTTCGATTTTATTCAGGGCAAGCTTTCTTCCCTTCGCCATACTCAGGGCGGCGCTTTCCTCTTTTCTCTTATTGACTTCCTGTACTTCTCAACAATTGGATTCGACGCCCCGTCCAATTCCCCTTACCCCATTTTTAACCTCCACATCGATTCCGCTTCAAACGCCAGTGGGGCTGGTCCCGCTCACCACGCCGCTCCCCAGCCCGACGCCTTTCACGTACACCGTTCAAACAGGCGATACGCTGAGCGAGATCGCCGAAAAGTTCAACGTTTCGCTCGATGATTTGCAAGCCGCAAACCCCGAGATCAACGCGGATTCCATGTCGGTGGGGCAGGCGATCAAAATACCGAGCAACCCTGAAAACCCAACCGGCGAGGCGACGCCCTTGCCCGCGCCGTTCACCGTTTCGCAGATCGAATGTTACCCGACCGTCGATAAAGGCATGTGGTGTTTTGTGCTTGCCCGTAATGATTCGAATGACACGCTGGAGAATCTGAGCGCGCAAGTGACTTTGGTGGATTCAAATGATGCTATCGTTGTGACGCAAACCGCGTGGCTCGCGCTAAACATTTTGCCGCCGAGTGCCTCTGTGCCGATGGCTGTGTTCTTCCCGCCGGGTGTTCCGTTTGATGCCCAGCCTCAGGCGCAGGTATTGACCGCGATCCGCATACAGGCAAACGATACGCGCTATGTGCCGGCAACCGTCAACAACGCGCTGGCGCAAGTAAACGCGGAGGGGCATAGCGCGCAGGTGAGCGGATTGGTCTTGTCGCAGAGTCAGGCGGCTACGGCAAATCAAGTGTGGGTGGCGGCTGTCGCTTACGACGATGAGGGAAGCGTGGTTGGCGTCCGCCGTTGGGAATCCAGCGCGAGTCTTCCGCCCGGCGGGAGTCTGCCGTTTAATTTTTTAGTATCAAGCGCGGGAGGACGAATCGCGCGGGTGGAGTTTGCTGTTGAAGCGCGACCTTAATTGGTTGCCGCGAAGCCCGCAAAGAAAAACAAATTAACTTTGCGGGCTTTGCGGTGAATTCTTTTATTTCCCATCCAGCCACATATATCGTTCGATGGGAATATCGATCGGGGTGTAGACGTAGCCCTTCACGTAGGGTTTGACCAACTGATATGAAAGATAATGCGCGGTGAATAACGCGGCGGCATCCTCTACGATGATCTGCTCGGCTTGTTGGTAGAGGGCGATGCGGGTTGCCACATCGCGTTCGGTGCGCGCTTGTTCGAGGATGGCGTCCAGCTGCGGGTTGGAATATCCGCCGCCGTTTTGTTGCGAACCGGTGTGGAAGAGCACGTCGGCAAAGTTTTCAGGGTCGGGGTAGTCGGCGCACCATCCGCCGCTGAAGAGTTGACCGTGATTGCCGGCATAAATCTGCTCGGTGAAAAAGTTCGGCTCGAGGTTTTCAATGGTGATCGTCACGCCGATGTTTTGTTCCCACATCTCAGCCAGCGCGGCGGCGTCGGCATTGATATACGTGCCGATGCCGCCATCCGTGTAGACGATGGGAGGCAAGCCGGCGGGTCCGCCATATTTTGATTCAGCCAGCAGTTGACGCGCGCGTTCGGGGTCGTAGGGCAATGGTTCGAGCGAAAGGCTATAGCCTGGCAGGGCGGGCGGGTAGAGTCCTTTTGCCGGCAGGGCGCGTTGATTCATCACCACGTCGATGAATTTTTGGCGGTCGAACGCCATGGTGAATGCCTGCCGGACTTTGGCATCGTCGAACGGCGGGCGCGTGGAATCGAAGTTCACGTAGCCGGTGCAAAGCGAAACGCCGGTCAACAGTTCGTTGTGAAGCGGCTCGCTGGGATCGGTGAAGCGTTCGATGGAATACACGCCGGCAATATCCACTTCGCCGGTTTCGTACAAGCGTTGGTCGTCGCCGGAATAGAGTTGGAAGACCACGTAGGGGATGCTTGGCGCGCCGAGGTAAAAATCCTGGTTGGCTTCGTAGACCATCACTTCAAATCTGCGCCATTCGGTGAGACGATAGGGTCCCGTCCCGTTCGGGGCGCGATACCATTCCTCGCCGCTTTCCACGTTTTCCTTATCGAGGATGAAGGCGGTGGCGTAGGTGAGCTTCAATAGGAAGTAAGGCTTGGGCGCGTCGATAGTGACTTGCAGGGTGTGGTCATCGAGCGCGACCAACCCGGATATGGAATCTGCCTGCCCGGCGTTCATCTCGCGCACACCGACGATATCGCCCAGATAAGTCAATACGGTGTCAGACGCGATTGCGGGGCTGGCGGCGCGTTGCCATGAGTAGATCACATCCTGCGCGGTGACGGCGCGTCCGTTGTGGAATTTGGCGTTTTGCCGCAAGTGAAAAGTGTATGCCGTGCCGTCATTGCTGATGTCCCATGATTCGGCGAGATCGGGCGTGAGATTCAACTGCGGGTCGAATGAAACCAGCCCGCTGAAGACGAGTTTATCCCCGGAACTGTGTGTTGTGGCCGGGTCGTAACTGCGCGGATTTGTCGATTCGCCTCCTGCCAGCACTAACGCCTGGTCGAGCGGAACGTCCACTTGCAACGCCGCCGCGCGGCGCGGGGAAGCGACGGTGATCATCGATAAAATTACGATCGCGAAAAGGGCGGAAGCAAACTTCCGCAGTTTGAGTTTAGCCATTGTTTCCTCCTTGTTTTTGGTTTCCTCTGCGAGCGATGAATCCGAGCACAACCACGCCGACCAAGAGGAGAAATACGCAACACATGCCGAGCAAGGATAGCGTCAACCAGAGCGGAGGTCCGCTTTGCTGGGGCGCTTCTTCTGTCGGTTGTTGAGCGCCGAATGAAGATGTGGGAATTGCTGTCGGTGTAGTGACTTGAGAGAATTGGAAGCCCGAAACGGGAACGATGGTCGGCACGAACGTAGCAGTGGGTTGCGCGGTCGGCTGTGCCGAAACCGCGCGCGGCTTGGCTCCAATGCCTGCCCGCCATTCATCCTCCAAGCCTTCCACGTTGAAGCCGTATACGGTGTTCAATGCTTCGTCGATGGTCACGCCATCGCGCAGGGAGGTGAGAAGCGCGGTCATCTTTTCCTGCCCGTACGTCTCGACGAGAAATTTCACAACGCTGTAGGACTGGCTGTACGAAAGATAGGCTTTGTCCGACACTTCGGAGAAGCCCGCACTCAATGAGCGGATGCTGAGCAGGCTGTCGTTTTGAATCGCATTGTCCAGTTGCTGTTGCGAGGCGGGGTCGAGTTCGCCTTCGCTGTACACTGCCAGCCCTTCATTTAGCCATGTAGGCACGTCGCCGAGGCACGAAAATGTGAGGTGACCCACCAACACGTGCGTCAATTCGTGGACGATGGAATTGCGCCCCCAGTCCAGGTCAGATTGCGAGATGCCCAGAATCACAATATCTTGATCGGGGAACGCCTGTCCGCCCGTCCACGAGGGTTCGTATAGAACCGCATCTTTGAGGTCGTTGGTGTTGCCGTAAATATAAATGTCGATCGGCGAATCGGCGACAAGACCCGATTCGGTTTCGTTAAATTCGAGTCCGTTCTGCGCGGCGTTGAGCAAATCGCGCGCAAAGGATTCGTCGCCTCGATACCAGTGGAAGTTGATCAGCCCTTCGGTAAGCGTTTTCCACTCGTGAACATCGTCGAGCCAGATGGCGGTCTTCGTATCGCTCACGGTTTCCACGCCGTTTGCGTCCGTTACGCGCCAGCGCCACCAGAGGTTTGCGCCGGGCGGCAATGATCCGCTCTGGCGCATTTCCCATGTCCATGCCGCGTCCACGCGTGTGCCGGGAGTGAACTGCGGGAAGGCTTTGGCGATCACGTCTCCGCAGGTTTGTTGTTCGTTGCCGTACTCCAGCACGATGGATCGGATCTCCGCATTGGCGGTGATCGTGGCGCTAAATGTGGCTGAGATGGGGAAGTCGAACGTGACGCGGTCATTCGTCACATCGGCTGGGGAGGAGGCGAACGCCGAAGTTGGGAGAAGCAGGCTGACCGTGATGAGCAGAAGCGAGAGTGTTTTTATCCGCATGGGTACCTCAACTGTTTAAACTTGCACGAGTGTAACATGCAAAAGACGTATCATCCCCGGTTTGTTAACCCACCGTTGGTTTGAATGTTTATTCCGAGAACGGCAGGAAGGGCGGCAACAGCTCGCCGTGTGACAAATTTCTTGACACAATAACTTTGCGCCTGTAAAATCCGTCTGCTTTGCCGGGCAGATGCCCGGAAAAAATTTTGTTCGGGAGGAATCACCCCCTATGTACGCTATGCAAGGACTTACTTCGCTGGAGGAAATTGCCATCTGGGCTGTGTTTGGCGTTGCCATTCTCGGCTTGCTGTATGCGATTTTTCTCCGATCCCAGATCCTGCGTGAAGATAAAGGCACGGAGAAGATGCAGGAAGTCTGGAACGCGATCAAGGATGGAGCGGACGCCTATTTGAAAAGGCAGTTGCGCTCCATTTTGCCGTTAATCGGCGTTTTGACGATTGCGCTCTTTTTCTCCGTTTATATTGTTCCGCCTTCCCCCGAAGCGCTCGAACGCTTCGAAGGCGTGCCGGCGGAGACCGTCCGCTTGTGGATCGGTTTGGCGCGCGCGTTCGCCTTCGTGATGGGCGCGGGCTTCTCGCTGACAGTCGGACAGATCGGTATGCGCATGGCGGTGGAAGGCAATGTGCGCGTGGCTTCCGCTTCGAGGCGCTCGTTCGGCGACTCGCTCCGCATTGCGTATCGCGCCGGCACGATCACCGGAATGCTCACGGATGGACTTGGTCTGTTGGGCGGCACGTTGATCTTCATCGTTCTCGGCATCGCCGCGCCGGATGCGTTGCTTGGCTTCGGTTTTGGCGGCACGTTGCTCGCGCTGTTCATGCGCGTGGGCGGCGGCATCTTCACCAAAGCGGCTGACGTGGGCGCGGATTTAGTCGGCAAGGTCGAGGCAGGCATCCCGGAGGATGACCCGAGGAATCCCGCTGTGGTGGCTGACCTCGTGGGCGACAACGTCGGCGATTGCGCCGGCATGGCGGCGGATATCTTCGAATCCTACGAAGTGACGATCGTCTCCGGTTTGATTCTTGGTCTCGCCCTTTGGCACACGACCGGTCGTCTTGAGTGGATCATCTTCCCGTTGATGGTGCGCGGTATCGGCGTGCTTTCTTCGATCATCGGCACATACTTTGTGCGCGCTGGCGCAACCGGGAAAGCCCACGACGCGATGAGCGCGATCTTCAGCGGCTTCTTGACGTCCGCTGTGATCTCCGCCGTTCTGTTCTTCGTGGCCGGCTTCTTGTATATGAAAGACACAATGGCTGAGTTCGGCGGCTGGTGGAGGATGCCGGCGGCTGTGGGCGTTGGCGTGTTGCTCGCGATCGTCATTGACCGCCTCACCGAATATTTCACCGGCACGCATGCCCAGCCTGTGAACGATATCAAGAAAGCTGCCGACACAGGTCCCGCCACGTTGATCTTGAACGGCGTTTCGGTCGGCTTTGAATCGTCCGTGTGGTCGGTGCTTGTGATCGCTTTGACCATCGTCGCTTCGATCTTTATCTTCGGCACGATCCCCGACGTTACCGCTACGGAACGCGCGACGTTCATTTTATACGGCGTCGCCATGACCGGCATCGGCATGTTGACCCTCACCGGCAACAACGTGGCGATGGATTCGTTCGGTCCTATTTCAGATAATGCGAACGGCATCGGCGAGATGGCGTGGCACGGCCAAACCGACAAAGAGACCAAAGCCGCTCAGCAGATCATGGCTGACCTCGACGCGGTTGGCAATACAACGAAAGCCATCACCAAAGGCGTTGCCATTGGCTCTGCGGTGATTGCGGCTGTCTCGCTCTTCGGTTCGTTCCTCGTGGACGTTTCCCGCGCGCAGACCGCGCTGGGCGTCCCTCTCGAAGCGCAGATTCAATCTATTGGCATCCGCGTGGATGTGCCGCAAGTGTTCGTCGGCATGTTGGTTGGCGGCGCATTGCCGTGGCTGTTCTCTTCGTTCGCCATTCAGGCTGTCGCCCGCGCGGCTTCCTTGATCGTGTTGGAAGTCCGACGCCAGTTCAAATTGGGCGTGCTTGAAGGCAAGGTAGCCCCTGACTACAAACAAGCGGTCGGCATTTCCACAACTGCCGCGCAGAAAGAATTGGTTTCGCTGGCGTTGCTCGGCATCGTCACGCCGATCGTTGTCGGTTTGACCCTGCAAGTGGAAGCGCTCGGCGGTATGCTGGCTGGTATCATCGTCTCCGGTCAGTTGCTGGCGGTGTTCCTCAACAACTCCGGCGGCGCGTGGGATAACGCCAAGAAGCTCATCGAAGACGAGCCGAAAGACCCTGCCAAGAATCTCGGCAAAGGTTCCGAACGTCACAAGGCTGGCGTGGTAGGCGATACGGTCGGCGATCCGTTCAAAGACACGGCGGGTCCCGCGCTCAACCCGATGATCAAGGTGGTCAACCTCGTCGCTGTGATCGTCGCTCCGATCGTGGTGCAATACTCCGGCGGCGGCTCGATCGGCGTCTGGGCGGTTGCCGCGGCGTTGATCGCCCTCCTCGCTTGGGCTGTGATGCGCTCGAAAGCTCCCGCAGAGTCGATGACGAAGTAAGAGTTGCGTCGTTTTTAAACTTACAAATCGCCGTGGAATCTCCACGGCGATTTTTTCTTTATGAATTCATAGGTTAGAATTAGGATTCGACGTTCGTTTTGCCCCGATTTGTCCGAGGTAGCTAGAGGATGGTTGTATGATTGATAAACAGCCCGAAAAGATCAGAAAAAGAAGTTTGAGCGATGAGTTGCGCACACTCGGCGGGATCATGTTCGATGCCGACAAGAAGCGAAGCAATGTCCTGTTTTTTACCACGCAGAGCCAATATATTTCTTACTATGAGGGGATAATCAAACAGCTGGTCGACTCGTATAAGAAAGATATCGTCTATTTGTCATCCGATTCGAAAGATCCAATTTTTACATCAGGCACACCAGGAGTCATTCCTTATTACGCGGAAACGTTTCTGCCGTTCGTATTTCCGTTGATCGATTACCCCGTTGTGGTGACGACGGTCCCTGATTTACACCAGTATAAAATCAAGCGGTCTTTTTCCGGCGCAAATTATGTCTATGTCTTTCACGCCCTCGTAAGTTCACACATGATGTATCGTTTGGGCGCATTCGATTTTTACGATACGGTGTTTTGTTGTGGACCGCATCATGTAGCGGAGATCCGACGGACAGAAGAACTGTATGGATTGCCTTCGAAAGACCTTTATGAAGTTGGATACTATCGTCTGGAAAAAATTTATCAGCAACATCAGGAGTTTGTAAAGTCAAACCCGGTGGAAGTAACCGCCAATGGGCTGGTACTTGTTGCGCCCGGCTGGCACGACTCTAACATTTTGAATACTTGCGGGGAGGAGTTGATCAAATCTCTGCTTGCGGAGGGCTTCAATGTTGTACTTCGCCCTCACCCCATGACCATTGCAAAATCACCGGATGTGTTAACCCGGATTCGAAAGCTTTTTTCGAATAGTGAACACTTTCAACTCGATACTGCGACCACCTCTGAAACCTACCTGCACCGGGCGGATGTAATGATCTGCGATTGGTCCGGGGTCGCGTTGGAATACGCATTTGGCACAGAACGTCCCGTATTGTTCATTGATCTGCCGCGCAAAATCTATAACGCAGAATACGAGAGGCTCGGCATGGAACCTCTTGAGGTGAGAATTCGAGATCAGATCGGCAAACAAATATCCCCGGAGCGGGCGAGCGAAGCCGGCAAGATTGTGCTTGAATTTCTGGATCGCAAACGGGATTATCGAGACCAAATTCTTCAAGTTCGCCACGATAATGTTTTCAATTTCGGACGATCATCCATTGTTGGCGCGGAAATCATCATGCGCATGGTAGCCGAAGGGAAGAAGGGGAGAGCCGCCTAACGCTTCAAGCGATGTTTTGTAGAATTGTCCGAATCATTTCTGCGGTAATTTTCTGAGGGTGATTTTCAAGACGCTCTACGTTGATATTTTTGAGAATGTGAGCGAAATCCGATTCTTTGATGCCAACAGCCGATAGATTTGTAGCCAACCCGAGGGTGGATACAAGTTTCTTGATTGCCGCGCGTCCGGCAGACGGATCTGCAACATTCAATAGATTGCACAATTCATCGAGAAGATGACTTACGAATCCCATGCCCGTGGGGTGATTGCAATCCTTGTCTGTGATGGCGCCGGCAAGCGCAAAAAACTCTCCCAGAGTGAGAGCTACAGCGTGCCCATGCGGTATTCCAAAGGTGACGGTAAGAGCATAAGATACTGCATGTGGGGCGGTGGTTTTGCTGATGTTAATCGCTTGTCCCGCCAGGAGGGCGGCTTGGCTTAGATTGATCTTTGCTTGAAGATTGTTTTCGCAAATCGCGGAGACGAGAGCCTCGTATGCCAGTTGAATGGATTGTTTGGCAAACCCTCTTGATTCTTCCGTGGAGTTTGCGCTCCAGTACGACTCGATGCCTTGCGACAATGCATCCAATCCGGAGGCGGCCGCAAGGTTCGGAGGAACGCTCAGTGTCAAGTTGGCGTCTATCAACGCAACCGTAGGTAATATATTTTGGTGGGCTATTGAGTATTTTGTGTTGTTTTTATATAAGACCGCAAAGTGTGTTGCTTCTGCCCCCGAGCCGGCAGTTGTGGGGATGGCAATCATCGGGATGCGGGGAGATTCAGAGGATGTATGCCCGCTTGACTCGGTTATTGTCTTAATATCCCGATGGGCAAATGTGCGGATCAATTTTGCGGTATCCAGAACGCATCCCCCGCCGATTGCTATGACAGCGTCGAAAGTGTGCTTGTTAAGAAATTCAATCCCGCGCTCCACCTCTTGAATTTCCGGCAACGAAGTTGAAACCGAGAATCGGATATTTCCTGAATCGCCGAAAACTTGTTCGATTTCCTGCTTTGCGCCGCAGGCTTCGTAGGAAGCGCCGCCGGTGACAAGCAGAGGTTTTTTGATCTGCAATTCGGAGGCGATCCTCCCGAGCAAACGAATGCCGCCGTGTTCGAAAATGATTCTTTGATTCATTTGGCGCAATGCTTCATGAAATTTTGTTTGTTTTGCTCCGGGGTGGTGGTCGGTCTTCCAAGGTTTACTCTAGCTCCTTTGTTTACAACAACCTCCAATAAAACAGGACCCTTTGCGTCTTGAAGCCAGTTTAATGCGGATACTAAATCAGGCAAAGTGGATGCTCGCCGCGCTTCTTTGTAGCCACAACCAAGAACGATCTCTGGGATGTTGATTGACAGGGCGCCAGTAGGCTGACCTCCCACTGAGTCGTGCGCGCCGTTGTTGAGAACAATATGTTTGAAGTTCCCGACTGGTTGATGACCGATCGTGATTATGCCGCCCATGTGCATGATGAATGCGCCGTCTCCGTCAATACAATAGATTTTCCTCTCTCGTTTTTGGAGGGCAATTGCCAGCGCGATCTGGGAGGCGTGACCCATCGAGCCTACGGTATAAAAATCCTGTCCCATTTCAAGCTGACCGGCGTTAGCGCGATATTCAAATAATTCTCGCGAGATCATGCCTGTTGTGGAAACAACGATATCTTGCGGTTGTAATGACTTTCCAATTTCCTGGACCGCTCGTTCTCTTGATAACCCCGCGTTGGTATTCGATGCAGGAGCTTTGCCTGCGTATTTATGAAAACTATCCTTTTGAACAACTAAGGCGCATGGGCGATTTTCTTCAATGACGACGCTCATTAGTTCGTTTATTGTTCTTCGCGCCGCTTTATGTTCTTTTGGAAGAATTTTGTATGGAACATCGAGGGCGCCCAGTAAAGCCGGGGTTATCTCTCCCTGTTTAATGTGTTGCGGTTCATCGTGCGCACCGGGTTCGCCTCGCCAGCCGATCAGCAACACGAGTGGGATGTGATAAACGGCGGGATCTGCCAGGGAGGTGATGGGGTTGACCGCGTTCCCCAACCCTGAATTTTGCAAATACACGAGCCCGATCCCGCCGGTGGCCAGATGGTGACCTGTAGCAAGCGCAATCGCCCCCCCTTCATTTGCTGTGATGAGATGCCGCTGTGCGGGGACTGTATCAGAGACCAATAGGCAAAAATCTTTGAGTAACGAATCTGGGACGCCTGCAAAAAAGTCAACCCGGTTTTTCTGAAGTTCCTCAAAAAGCCAGGCTGGATCCAACATATTATTTCTCTCCGGGAATTAAGTTGATGATCTGTTTGATCGGCATGCACATTTCTTCCGCTTCCAGTGCGCGCCCGTTTTGCAAGATCAATTCTGCGGTCTTGACCATGCTTGGGTACGCGCTGCGCAATAATTGATTCGCGTAAATCACCACCCTGCCGCCCATTTTATAGATTTCATCCTCGGTCATCTGCGGATAGGCGCTGGGCACCAGCACGAGGGGAGCATGATTCTCGTACGTGTTATAGGTTTGACAAAACTTGAAGAGTTGACTGGTATCCTTGTCTTTGCTATGGATCAGGATCGCATCAGCGCCTGCTCCCGTATATGCTTTAGCCCTTTGGAGTGCGTCCTCGACGCCCTTATCTAAAATAAGCGACTCGATTCGCGCGATGATCGAAAAGTCGTTTGTGATCTGCGCTTGTTTGCCGCGCCTGATTTTGTCGCAGAATGCCTCGATACTGTCTTGTGTCTGGTCAACGTCGGTTCCGAACAGAGAATTTCGCTTTAGCCCTGTCTTATCCTCGATGACTACTGCCGATAATCCAAGCCTTTCCAGCGAACGAACCATATGCGCAAAGTGTTCGGTTTCGCCGCCGTTATCGCCGTCGAAAATAATGGGTTTTGTTGTGATCTCAAGAATTTCCTCCACCGTTTGCAGTCTGGATGTGAGGTCAACCAAACCCGTATCTGGTTTTCCCTTGGACGTTGAATCCGTCAGACTGCTGATCCATAACGCGTCGAACTCGCGGGTGCTGTTGCCGACCTCGACGCTGGCGTTTTCTGCGATCAAGCCCGTCAGCCCGTTATGAGATTCGATCACGCGCACGATGGTTTTTGCCTCCAGTTGGCGGCGGAAAAGGCTGCGCCGAATTTCTGGTGTTGTTCCAAATTGCCGTTTCGCTTGGATCAACTGTGTGGACGAAACTCCGGCGGTATACGCCGGTTCGACGAGCTCCCCGCCCCACTCCTTTAATGCGTCTATTACCCGCTGACGCGTTTCGGCTTGGACGCCTGTTTTCCAATCATCACCATGCACCACGAAATCCGGTTTCAGCATTCGAAGGTTGGGCACGTAGTCCAGCGTGTTCTGCGGTACTACTTTGGACACGCCGCGAAGGTTTTCAATGATGAGTTTTCTTTGTTCGAACGTCATAAACGGAAGTCGTTTATAGCTTGCAATGGCTTCGTCTGTTAATAAGCCTATGATGACATCGCCAAGTTTCTGGGCGACATTAATTATGTTCAAATGCCCGGGATGAATGATGTCGGCGCTCATGCCGACGTAAACTTGTTTGGTCATGGGCTCTTATTCACTTTTTTCCGAGACAGCCTCATCGTCCTTTTTTGCGAATCGATCCTGAATCATCGCTATGAAGCTCTTGATCTTCCTCCAGAATGCCCTGAAGAACAAAGAAACAGCGAGAAAGACCGCTAAAAGGACTTGCAGAATTGTTCCGGTTGCGACCGGATCAAGATAACTGGGATCTGACGGTAAAGGCGCGAAAAACATGGCACACTCTCCTTTTTCTATTGAGTCTGAATAATGGGCGGCGCCCGGGATTATAACCCGGTTTGAATGGCTTCATGGCGTATTTTCTATCGGGCGATTGCACGCTTGACTACTTGCCGAGTCGGTTAATTTCGTCGTAACATCCTCTGTCCGAAAAATATAAACAGTGTCCTTGAAATAATAGGATCTATTTTCCAACATGGGAAGGTTTGCTGCAAAATACTCGTTTAAGACGATGCGAAAGATGTTGACCGGTGTAGTGTCCTCGGCAACCAGGTTGTTTTCCGCATCGGGCAAGTAATAGGCTGCAAAGGTGGAAAAACGGTCTCGCAAGCAAGTATTTTCGGAACTTGTAAAATCGGTCAACATGCCAGGTCCGTGATCTGCCTGTAAGATAATGATGGGCGGCACAGTGGATTGGGAAAGAATGGTGTCGATCGTTTCTTCCAACAGACGGTTGACGTTTTCCACCTGTCCCGCGTATTCTGTCTTGTATTCATCCAGGGTGCCGGGGAAATTATTGGCATCGTTGAATGTAAACCCGTATCTGGGTGAGATTGGGGTTCCTTCTCCGTCGAACACGAAAGGCGGGTGAGGGGAAACGATGTGTGCGAATACGAATTTGGGCCCGCGGATTGAAAGACTCTCGGTTATTGTTCTGAAGTTGTAGAGAACTAATTCGCGATGGGATGCGTTCGTGGGATAAAATGCCACCTTGCTGATCAGCGGGCCCAGGAAATTTAAGCGTGACTTTTCGATTAAATTTCCTTCATGTTCTGTAAGTTGCATGGGGAGGGGTTTAAAATAGACATCCGTCTTCTTGTTATTGGTAATGTCCCAATCGGTGGCAATGGATATTGTGGTGTAGCCGCGATTCTTTAGAAAAGATTGCGCCGCGTTATGTTCGATATATGGCTTGGCTTGCCACCAGAAGAGACTTTCCTCCATGCCTTGGGTAAATTCTGGTAGATAATTCATGTTCAGCGTTGAAGCGACTGACGCCACAGTCTTCGCGTAGTTTGACTGTGATTCCGACGGCACAATAAAGCCTCTATCTTTCAGGCGTTGAATAAAATCTGAGTTATCGTAATCGTAGTAATCCTGTAAAACATCCGCCCGTCCATAGCCGTCGAGCACGAGGTAGTAAATATCCGGAGAATTCTCCGATAGGATGGATCCCTCTGTTAGCGGCGCATCCAATTCGTCAATATCGTTCAGATACGCCTTCCAATCTGGTTCAAGGTAAATGGGGATCACGCGCGTCAGGGTGGCGATTAGCAAAAATGCCGGTGTTGCGGTCGCGACCAAATTCAGTTGCCGCAGATTCACAATCTTTTTTCTTAAGATGTAGAAGATCGCAGTCCATGTTGTGGCAAGAATTATCACCAGGGTCAAGACAATCTCGAAATACTCTGAGGATGCGTACATTACCACCACAAACATAAATAAGTAGAGACTTGACCATTCCTTGTCGCCGGTGATTCTCTGGAGAAAAAAATAAACAGGCGCCAACAAGACCCACATGACGATAAGCGGCCTGACTAGTTTTGTCGGCGAAATGAATACAGCCGCTTGGATGTGGTAGTCAAACAAAAGATAAGATAATGTTAGCAATGCGGCGGGTATTAGCGGCGCGAAATTTTCCCTCAGTCTGGAAAATAAATTTCTGGTGGTTGTATGGGAGAGGTGCAAAGAACTCATGCCTCGATATCGTTGTGAATTATCACGAATTATACCGATAGATTACATGAGATCTCACAACAGAATTGTTTGGTTTGCCGAAATATTCTTTGCAGTTAAGATAGCGCATGCAGATGGAGAAGCTTGCTCCCGTACAAATGTCTGACGCATAAACGCGTCTACGATTTTGTAAACCTCTTCTGCCACTCGAACAACTTATTCAACGCCTCGATGGGCGATAGGCTGTTCACGTCGATCTCTTTCAACTCATCAAGGATCGGACTCGATTCGGGAAACAGCGCAGCTTGTTGTGCCGCGTGCGGATTGATCTTCACCGCCCGCCCCGAAGTCTTCTCGAGTTCCGCCATGATCTCGCTTGCGCGTTGGATGACGGGCGCGGGCAAGCCAGCCAATTGCGCCACATGGATTCCGTACGAACGGTCTGCGCCGCCGGGCACGATCTTGTGCAGGAACACAACTTTATCGTCCGCCTCGCTGACTGCCACGTTGTAATTCCGCACGCCGGGCAATAACTCGGCGAGTTGGGTCAACTCGTGATAATGCGTGGCGAATAAAGTTTTCGCTCGAAGATGCGGACGATTATGAATGAACTCGATCACCGCCCACGCGATCGAAACGCCGTCGTATGTTGACGTGCCGCGTCCGATCTCGTCGAGGATCAACAGCGAGCGCGATGTGGCGTGATGCAAAATATTCGCCGCCTCCACCATCTCCACCATAAAAGTAGATTGCCCCGCGTGAATTTCATCTTGTGCGCCGATGCGCGTGAAGATTCGGTCCACGAGTCCGATATCTGCCGACGCGGCTGGCACGAACGATCCCATCTGCGCCATCAACACGATCAGCGCGGTCTGCCGCAGATACGTAGACTTGCCCGCCATATTCGGTCCCGTGATGACTCGCACCACCTCGCCTTTTTCAAACAGGACATCGTTCGGGATGTAGCGTTCGCCTCGCAACGTTTGTTCGACAACGGGATGCCTGCCTTCGTGGATCTCCAACCCGCTTCCTTCGCGGACGTGGGGCTTGATGTACCCACCCAAAGCCGCCGCCTCCCCCAAAGCGGACAAGACATCCACCTCGGCAATCGCCCGCGCCGTGGATAAAAGTTGATGCGCAGACTTTGCGAGTTCGGCGCAGGCTTCGCGGAAGAGTCGCGTTTCGATCTCTTTGATCCGTTCTTCGGCGTTCAACACCAGCGTTTCGTATTCTTTCATCTCGGGCGTGATGAACCGCTCGGCGTTGACGAGCGTCTGTTTGCGGATGTAATGCTCGGGTGCTTTTTCTGCCGCGCCGCGCGAAATTTCGATGTAATAGCCGAAGACTTTGTTGTAGCCCACCTTGAGCGTTTTGATCCCCGTGTTCCCGCGTTCAACCGATTCGAGATTGGCGATCCAATCGCGCGCATGTTTCGACGCGTCAATAACGGAATCCAACTCTTGCGAATACCCTGCGCGGATGACTCCCGTATTTTGCAACGTAGACGGCGGGTCGTCGTCAATCGCGTTTTCCAACAGAGTCAATTGCTCGTGAAGCAAATCAATCGTTGGCAGATGCGAACTCTTTTTCCCGATTGCTTCAACAAGGCTTGGCAACGCCGCTAATGTGCTCCGCATTGCCACAAGATCGCGCGGCTGTGCCTGCCCGGCGATGACTCGATTGACGAGCCGTTCGAGGTCGGCAATAGGCTTGAGCGTGTTGCGAACCTCCGCGCGGACCATTCCCTGCTGGAAGAAATATTCCACGCCGAATTGACGTTGCTGAATCTTTGCCACATCAAGTAGCGGCTGGCTGACCCACTGATGGATGAGCCGCTTGCCCATCGGCGTGATCGTGAGGTCGAGCGTGCCAAGCAGTGACCCTTTTCGTTCGCCCCTCAGAGTTTCATCGAGTTCAAGATTGCGGCGCGTGGATGCGTCGAGCGTCATAAACTCCGAAAGATGATAAGAGCGCAACGATGTCAGCAATTTCAGCGCGTCGGGTTGAGTCTCTTTGATATATTGCAACAACCCGCCCGCGGCTCGCACCGAGAGGCTGTTTGGTTTCAATCCGAATCCGTCGAGTGTGGAGGAGTTGAAGTGAGTCAACAACGTTTCTGTGCATTTGCCCGGCTCGAATTTCCACGATGCCCACGATGTGAGGTGACTCGAGATTTCATTTGGCAGAGTTTGGCTATCGGGATGCAAGACTTCGGCGGGATGTAGGCGAGTCAATTCCGCGCGGAGGGATTCGATGGGAAGTTCGGTGACGGCGAATTCTCCAGTGGTCACGTCGGCATACGCGACTGAAGCAGTTTGCCCGTCGGAATTGAACGAGGGCGAAGCGTCCAGTAAAACCGAAGCAATGTAGTTGTTCGCGTCGCCTGGCAAGAGCCCCGGTTCGGTCACAGTCCCCGGTGTGACGACTCGCACAACCTTGCGCGGGAAGAGCCCCTTGACCGGCGTGTCGCCAACTTGCTCGCAGATGGCGACGTGATAGCCTTTTTCGATGAGCCGCCCGAGATAATTTTCAACGGCGTGATAGGGAATTCCAGCGAGCGGCACGCGCGTGCCTTTGCCGATGGGCTTCGAGGTGAGGACGATGTCGAGTTCGCGCGCGGTGATCTCGGCATCTTCGTCGAAGGTTTCGTAAAAATCGCCGAGGCGAAAAAATAGGATCGTGTTCGGGTGTTCGCGTTTGATCTCGAGATACTGCTGGCGGATCGGAGTGACATCATCGTTGGGCATGGCGTGATTTTACTATGAGGCTGTATAATCCGTTTAAATTTTTGATTACAAACCGTCCCGCAGGTTTTGAGCGCGCAACAAGGTTTTCAAAAAAACCTGCGGGCCGTTCATTATTTTTTGGAGCAGAGCGATGTATAAACTTGTTTTGGTTCGACATGGTCAAAGCGTTTGGAATCTTGAGAATCGCTTCACAGGTTGGACGGACGTCGGGCTGACCGAGCAGGGCAGGGCGGAGGCTCACGAAGCGGGTCGCCTGTTGAAGTCGGAAGGATTCGTGTTCGATGTCGCGTACACGTCTGTGTTGCGGCGGGCGATCCAAACATTGTGGACGATCTTGCAGGAGTCGAATCTCGAATGGATTCCCGTCACGAAAGCGTGGCAATTGAATGAGCGTCATTACGGCGCGTTGCAGGGATTGAACAAGTCGGAGATGGCGGAAAAGTATGGCGAGGCGCAAGTGAAAGTTTGGAGGCGCAGTTATGACGTGCCGCCACCCGCGTTGGAACTGACGGATGAACGTCATCCGAAATTTGATCCGCGTTACGCTTCGTTGACGCCCGAACAGATGCCCGCCACTGAATCGTTGAAAATAACTTTGGATCGCGTTCTCCCGTATTGGCATTCTACGTTGAGTCCCGCGATTCAATCGGGCAAGCGCATTATCGTCGCCGCGCATGGCAACAGCATCCGCGCGATGGTGAAATATCTCGATAACATTTCGGATGCGGAGATCACGGAGTTGAACATCCCGACAGGCGTTCCGCTTGTCTATGAGTTGGATAAAAACTTGAAGCCGATGAAGCATTATTATCTCGGCGACCCTGAGGAAGCGGCAAAGAAAGCCGCGGCGGTGGCGGGGCAGGGCAAGGCGAAGTGACCAGATTCAAAAACTCCGAGGTCTTCAAGACCTCGGAGTTTTCTACGCATCTTCCACGCGAATTTTTATACGAACTGCATAAACATTTCACTGGCGATATCCGCACCGATTCAGCGTCGCGGATTCTGTACAGCACCGACGCGAGTATCTATCAGATCGAACCGCTGGGAGTTGTGATTCCGCGCACGCAAGAAGAGTTGCATGCGGCGGTTGAGTTGGCGGCGAAATATACGATTCCAATTTTGCCGCGTGGTGCAGGGACATCGTTGGCAGGGCAGGCAATTGGCGAGGCGTTGATCCTCGATTGCTCGCGCTGGTTGGACAAGATCATTGAGATCAACGCGGAGGAGGGATTTGCAATCGTCGAGCCTGGCGTTGTCCTTGCTGACCTGAACAAAGCCGCATCAAAGCACGGACTGATGTTTGGTCCCGACCCTGCCTCCGCCGAACGCGCGACAATGGGCGGCGTGATCGCAAACAACGCGACGGGCGCGCATTCGATCGTCTATGGCGTGAGCGCGGATCATATTTTGGAAGCGGATGTGATTTTGGGAGATGGGGGCTTGGAAAGATGGGGAACTGTGAGTGAAAAGTTATCAGTGAACAGTGAGCAGTCAAGGATGGTTTCGGCGGTGTTGGAGATTCGCGAGAAGTATGCGGAGGCGATAAAGCAGAATTATCCAAAGACATGGCGGAATGCGGCGGGGTATCGGTTGAATTATTTATTGCCGTGGACGGCATCCGCGCCGCCGCGATGGGAGGGGATGTATCCGCGTGTTTCAAATTTGAATCTCGCGCCATTGATTGCAGGGTCGGAAGGCACGCTGGCGGTGATTCGCAGAATGAAGGTGAATCTCGTGCCGAAACCGAAGCATACGATTCTTGTTGTCCTTTCGTACGCGAGCGTCGTGGATGCGTGCGATGATGTGCCGCGCTTGTTGACTCACAATCCGTCCGCGATTGAGTTGATTCCAAACACGATCATCCGCGCGGCGCGCAATTCGGCGGGATACGCGAGCGAGGCAAGTTGGATTGACGGTAATCCCGCCGCGTTGTTGGTTGTGGAGTTTAGCGGCGATGACGCCGACTCTTTGAAAACAAAGGCGAGTGGTCTCGATACGACGCAAAGCGCTTCGACTACGGTCTTCGCCTCCGCTCCGCTTCGCTCAGACCTCCGCTCAGCGCGAGGCGGTGAAAAAATTTTTATTGCCAAATCAAATGAAGACCAAGCGCGGATTTGGAATGTCCGCAAGATGGGGCTTGGCTTGCTGGATTCTCAACCGCGTTCGGCGCGTCCGATCGCGTTCATTGAGGATTGCGCGATACCCGTCGAGCGCCTGGGCGAATTCGTGCGCGAGGTGGAGAAGATTTTATCCGCGCATGGAACGGAAGGCGGGATATACGCGCACGCCTCGGCGGGATGTTTGCACATTCGTCCTGTGTTGGATTTGAAGACGAGTCGCGGCGTGGAGAGTCTGCGCTCGATTAGCGAAGCGGTTCTTTCTCTGACGTTGAGTCTGGGCGGCGCGATGAGCAGTGAACACGGCGACGGCTTGGCGCGTTCGGAGCATCTCGCGCGCGCATACGGTCCTGATGTGATAGAAGCGATGCGTCTGCTGAAAAACGCGGCGGACCCAAATCATATTTTGAATCCAGGCAAGATCATTCACCCGCAAAAGATGGACGCGAATTTGCGCTATGGCGTGGACTACAAAACCGAAGCATGGAAGCCGAGTCTTTCATTTGATCGGCAGGGCAGTTTCGAGCTGGCTGTCGAGCAGTGTAATGGTCAAGGCGTGTGCAGGAAGTCCACAGGCGTGATGTGTCCGTCGTTTCATGCGACGCGGGACGAGATGTACTCGACGAGGGGGAGGGCGAATTTGTTGCGGGAGTTGATAAGAGGTACACAGGTAGACAGGTATACAAGTACACAGGTGAAGGCTGGATCAATCGTAAATCGTAAATCGGAAATCGAAAATTCAGTTTTTTCTGCGCTTGACCTTTGTTTAGCATGCAAGGGTTGCAAGGCGGAATGTCCCAGCGGGGTGGATATGGCGAAGTTGAAGTATGAGTTTGAGAACGAATATTACAAGACTCATCGTCGTCCGCTGCGGGATTATGTGTTCGGGTATTTTCATGTCGTGGCGAAGATGATGACGTACGTCGCGCCGCTGGCGAATGGGTTAATGGAGTTCGCGCCGACGAAGAAGTTGATCACGAAGGCGTTGGGGTTAGCGGAGGAGAGGGCGTTGCCGAGGATTGCTTCACGCCATGTCACTCTGAGCGGAGCGAAGAGTCTCAGTCACGACGAGGAGATTCTTCGTCGCCGCTACGCGGCTCCTCAGAATGACATGCCAAAAGTTATTTTTCTTCCCGATGTGTTTTCCCGTTACATCGAACCTCAAGTGGAGGAAGCGGCGTTGGAAGTGTTGACGATGTGCGGATACGATGTCCGCGTGTTGTCGATCGTCGGCGCGGGGGCGTCTCTGTTCTCGAAGGGATTCGTGGATGCGGCGCGGCGTCACGCTAGGAAAATGCTGAAGTTGTTGAATCAGGTTGACCCGTCGCGTGAAGCGTTTATCGTCGGGGTGGAGCCTCCAGAAATTTATCTTCTGAAAAATGATTACGCGGATCTGCTTCCTGAATCCGCTGAGGAAATTAGCGTGCGTGAGTCGAAAGTCTGGTTGTTGGATGAGTTCTTGTTGCGATCATCGTCGTTTGCTGCCTTGCGCGTAGCCAGACTGGGTAATCTGGGGAATCGAAATGAAATTGGGAATGAAAATCGAAAAATAAAATTTCATCCGCATTGCCACCAACGCGCGGAGGGACCGTCGGCGGACGGAATCGCAAGCGGGGCGAAGGCAAGCGTGGAGTTGTTGCGCGCGTGTGGCTTTGATGTAGAGTTGAGCGACGCGGGTTGTTGCGGCATGGCAGGGACGTTCGGTTTCGAGGCTGAGCATTATGAGGTTTCGATGAAGTTGTTTGAGGGCGCAGTGAGAAGAGGAATAGTGAATAGAGGAGGAGAGAGTAGAAAGTGGAAAGTGGAAAGTGAGATCGCGCACTCGGAAATCGAAAATCGAAAATCGGAAATCGCTTCTACAGGCGCGGCGTGCAGGATGCAAGTGCGGCACGGAAGCGGACTCGAAGCGCGGCATCCTATCGAGTGGGTGAGGGAGGCGTTGGTGAGTGGGAGTTTTAACCCCCTCCCGTCCTCCCCCGAATACGACGACAAAATTCTGTATGCGGATTCAAACTACATCTCGTCGGATTCGGGGGATGTGAATGTGAAGTTGGAATGAATATTTTTATTTCTACCCAAGTTGAAGCTTCCCCCTCCCCAAATTCGACAGGTTTATCGTCGCATTTGGGGAGGGCAGGGGTGGGGCAGAAAGGATGCAACGATGCCACGTAAAAAACGAAGCAACCCAAAAACCATGAATTTCGCGGGAAAACTCCGCAAAGACCCGACTCCTGCCGAGCGAAAACTCTGGTCAAAGATTCGCAACGACCAATTAGGCGTTACATTCCGCAGGCAACACGCTATTGGCAATTACATCCCCGACTTTGTCTGTATAGAGAAGAAACTCGTCATCGAACTGGATGGCAGTCAGCATCTTGAACAAAAAGAATATGACGAGGAAAGAACAAAGTACCTGAAAGTAGAAGGCTATCGCGTGATCCGCTTTTGGAATAATGATGTGATGAAGAACTTGCAAGGGGTTATACTTTCGATCATGCAGGCAACCGAAGATAACGCAAATCACTGAGGAGTATTACACATGGCAAAGATCAACATCATCACAAAGGGCGGGTCGGGCACGGTTCAATACATCGAAGGCTCGTTGTTCAAAAAGAATACCTGCGAGTTTTACTGGGAATTTGGCGGAGCCGACACGGTTGCGATCATCTGGTTCCCGAAAACGGATGCGGAGTGGGATGCGAAATATCCCTGGGCGGCGGGGCGGCGCATGGAGATCGTGAAAGACATGGCGGAACAAGTCCGCAAGAAACAAGCGCCCTCGTCCACGCTGAGGTGGGAAGAGGGAACCGTGCTTCTGGTCAATGGGTGAAATAATCGGAAATCCTCTCAGAAATGTCTCCCTGAGCGGCAGCGAAGGGTCTCAACCATCAACATAAGAGACCCTTCGGTCGTGGCACAATGCGCCACTCCCTCACATCGTCCCGCACTGAGAATTAAATTTCCGTGTTTTCCGTGGAATCCGTGTACAAAAAAGCAGTTTGTATGTAGCGGTCGACGGGCAACTCTCTCCGTTATAATTGCCGCGTCTGCCTCATGAACTTCAACACCGCGCTCTTTCTGTTTCTCTTCCTCCCGTTCTTCCTCATCGCGTATTTCATTGCCCAGCCGCGTTGGCGTCCCGTGTTGGGCATCCTCGCCAGCGGACTCTTTTACGCGTGGGGGAGTCCGATCAATCTCGTGTTCATCGCCGCGTTGATCGTTGCCAATTACGCGTTGGCGCAGTTATTCACATCCCGATTCTCAAAATGGATTCTGCCTCTCGGACTGCTCGTCAACCTCGGCGCGCTCGCCTTCTTCAAACTGTTTCTCGCCTACGGGTACCCGCTCTTTTTCGGACTCGACAGATTCTTCCCCGCCCGACTCACGACCCTGCTCGATTCGCTGACCTTCCCCCTCGGCTTGTCGTTCATCAGTTTTCAACTCATTTCGTATATACTCGATGTCCACAAAGGGACAGTTCAGCCAGAGAAGGATTTCATCTCGTTTGCGTTTTACGTATTGATGTTCCCGAAATTGCTCGTCGGTCCCATCGTCCGTTATCGAAGCCTTGCCGAACAACTACCCAGCCCAACTATAAACGCGGACCAAATCGCTAACGGCATTCGTCGCTTCTTGAAAGGCTTTGCGAAAAAAATATTGATCGCCGATGTCCTCGGCGTCACAGTGGACGCAGTCTTTGGCTTGCCTACGTCCGCGCTTACGCCCGCATACGCATGGATGGGCTTGGTTGGGTATGCCCTGCAAATTTACTTTGACTTTTCAGGCTACACCGATATGGCGATCGGGCTTGCCATGATGATGGGCTTTCGCTTCATCGAGAACTTCGATCTCCCCTACCTCTCGCAATCCATCGGCGACTTTTGGCGGCGTTGGCATATTTCCCTATCCACGTGGTTCCGCGATTATGTCTTCTTCCCCCTCGAACGCAAACGGATTCCCGTCATCGGTCAATCGCTGAATATCCTTATCGTATTTTTGCTCACTGGATTATGGCATGGCGTCGCGGTCAATTTTGTAGTGTGGGGTCTGCTTCACGGCTTCTTCATTGTGCTCGAAAACCTGTTCCTCAATCGCTGGTTGCAAAGATCGTTTCAACCGATCCGTCACCTCTACGCGCTCGCGATCATTTTACTCACATGGCTCGTCTTCCGTTCGCCGAGCCTCGATTACACAATCGAATACCTGCGCCTACTCGGCGGCATGGTTCAAACGCCGTTCCCGCTTTCATTTCACGATACGCGCCCGCTTCCTTTCATCGAGCCATCGTTCCTCATTGCGCTCGCGGCAGGTTTGTTGTTCGCATTGCCGTTCGGCGTCCGTTTTCAAAGCGATGAGCAAAGATCGTTCGCGCGCACACTCGCAAGCGACATCCTCTTGATCGCGCTGTTCATTTTGTCCGTCGGCATGATGGCAACCAACGGTTTCGTTCCGGGTATTTATGAAGGCTTCTAAATGACGCGCCATTACGCTAAACTTTTCATTGTTCTTTTTCTTGGGATGCTCCTCATCCCATTGCGGACTCTCGCCTTCGACCCCTACGCCATCGAAGACTCTTTCTACACCCGCGCGCGCCTCGTCACATGGACCTCGAACCTGCGTCTAACCCTCGGCGACCGCGTCTTCCCGAAAGTTGTCGTCGGCGATGACGGCTGGCTCGTCTACACCGCGGAGGGCGACCTCGATGTGTACGAGAAATCCGCATCATTCACAGAGGAACAGCTGGCGCAGTTTCAAGTCAATCTGGATGCGCTATCTTCGGCTTATGCGGAGCGCGGTATCATGCTGGTTGTCGTTATCGTGCCGAGCAAAAACACCATTTACCCGGAGCGCGTGCCATCCCAAATCGCCCGGATTGGAACTGAATCGAAATTGGATCAGGTTGCCGCCTATCTTTCCGCGCATGGCGAGACTCAGATTCTTGATCTCCGTCCAGCCCTCTTGCAAGCCAAAACCGAACGGGAAATTTATCTCGCCACCGACACGCATTGGAACGATTACGGCGCCTACCTGGCGTATTCTCTTTTGATTGAGCGGTTGGGCGAATCCTATCCGAATCTTTCCCCGCGCCCATTGTCAGATTTCGCAGAGCAATTGCTGGAGCCTGAGTCGCTCGACCTTGCCAACGTGATCGGCGCCACTTCGCTGACCGAGTCAAAACTCCGACTCGCTCCCAATTTTGACCTTGCCACATCGTACAAAACCATTAACCTCGGCGGACGCAAATTATTATTCTCATATAACCCGGATGAAACGTTGCCGAACCTCGTCATCTACTACGACTCATACTTTTTCAACGTCAACCCCATGCTAGGCGAACATTTTCATCGCGGGATATTTATCCAAAATTTCAGCGGCGGCGGGATCTGGAATTTATCATGGGTGGATGAACAAGAACCTGATGTGGTCGTCATCGAATTTGCCGAACGTTATTTGGACGACCTGTTCAAGTTCATCGACCCAAACCGTTAGTATAGCGAGGGGGAATCAACATGAAAAATATCAAGGTCGGCACATCGGGTCGTCACGGAAAAATCCAATATGTCGAAGGCTGGCTGAAAAAGAATACCTGCGAGTTCTACTGGGAATTCGGCGGCGGTGACACGGTTGCCATGGTCTGGTTCCCAGCCGAAGCGGAGTGGGATGCGCTGTATCCATGGGCAAAAGGAAGGAGACGTGAAATTCTCGACTACGTGGCAAAGCAGACGCACCGCCGCAAAGCGCCGTCCACGCGCATCAAATGGGATGGGGATTGTCTGCTTTTCGTAGAGGGATGAATTTTTGCAATCATCGTACTATTTTTCTGTTCGGTCATGATGGTAGAATTGGCGACATGTCTGAGGAGACAAAAGGTTACCTGCTCGTAGTAGACGACATTCCCGATATTCTCAACCTGCTCGATACCACCCTTAAATTCAAAGGGTATCGAGTGGTGACGGCGCGTAATGGGGAGGAAGCGCTGGAGGCGATCAAAAAGGAACGCCCGTTGCTGGTGATTGCCGACATCTTGATGCCTAAAATGGATGGGTTTAGTCTCGTCCATCGCCTGCGCATCGACCCGGCTACGCGCGACCTGCCGGTGGTTTTCCTCTCTGCAACGTACGTCACGCCCGAGGACAAGGATTTCGCGATTGCCATCGGCGTGACGCAATTTATTGAAAAGCCGGTCGATATCGCGCTGTTCCTGCCGACAATCTCAGATATTCTGGCGCAAAAGACCAAGCCCGCGCACCAAACTGTCAGCGATTATGAATTCTATGAAGGGTATCGCAAGAGGCTCGAAATAAAGATGAGCCATAAGTTGGCGCAGATCACCCGCTCGGAGCATTTGCTCAACACCTCCCAGTCGGAAGATGAGCGGAATACGATCGCGAAATCCCTTCAAGATGCCCGCGACGAACGCGATGAAATCGCCCACTTGCTGGAGCAAGTGCTTGATCGGATCGATGGTTCAAAAAAATAACGCCCCGAATTTTCGGGGCGTTATTTGTCCATCTTTGTATTTACTTCCACACAAAAATCAAATCGGATAAGGATGGCAGGGTAACATCAAGTTTGGGAGGAAACGCGCTCCCACAGGCGCCGCTGATGCAGTTGCAATTGGCGTCCATCGTGTTGCTTTGACAGTTTATCGAAACATAACGCACCTCCCAGGCACCGGAAAGATGAGAAGGCAGGTAGACGTAAAAACGACCCTCTTTATCCGTCTCGGCATCGGCGCGATTTTTTCCCTGCTCGAAAGCAAAGCCGATCCCGCTCACTGGCGTGCCAAGTTCGGTATGCACGGTTCCGGTGATCATGGCGGCGTTGTCTGGCTCCACAAAAGGCGGCGGCGGTCCGTCATGGGCAAAGTTCACGAAGAGCGCCGCAACCCAACCGTTAATGCCTTCATCGTTGAGCACATACAGCCATTCGCCTCCGCGCGCGCGACCGAGCACTTGCAGGGATTCGTTTTGCGCCATCACGCGGCTGACTTTGAAGAGGGAACCAGGCCCAACGCGCAAGTTAACGTTTTGCGCGTTGGTCAGGGCGAAAAAACTTGCAGGTTCTGGAGTGTTTTCTGGAGCTGGAGATGCTATTGCTGTGAAGGTTGCTTCGGGCGCCGACGTGGGGGCTGATTCGGTCATGGCGGCAAACGTTGCCGCTACGACGGTTTTCAATCCATCGGGCGAAGCGGTCGATTCGGCGGGAGCGCAGGCGGCGAGAACGATCGGGAAAAGGCAGAGCAAGCTGAGGGTCGGAAAGAGGCGCATTCGTCCGTTATTTCACTTTGAGATTCACAATTCCGTTGAACGCCAGCGCGATCCATTTTCCCTTTTCGTATTCGATCCACACGCTTTTCGATTGCAAGCGTTTGCCTGAGACAACGGCGCCTTTTTGTAATTGACCGACGATGCTGAATTCGACGCCGGGCCCGTTGCGGACGTTGAGCAACTCGGAAAGAACTTCAAACGAAAGGCTGGATGGAATTTTGACCGCGTCTGGAATGTCGGTGGTAACTGCCGATTCTTCGGTTCCTGTTTCTTTCGAGTAGTAAGGCGTTGGGTCGACATATCCCTTGTATGGGGGGTTCTCGCCGTCGATCTTCAAGCCGAAGTGTAAATGAGGTCCTGTGCTTGCGCCGGTGTTGTTGCTCGTGCCGATGACGGCTCCGGCTTTGACCTTTTGCCCCGCCGCTACTGAGGCGTGCGCCAAGTGGGCGTAATATGTGAAATAAGTTTTACTGCCATCTACATGGCTAAGTTTGACGTAGTTGCCGTAGCCGCCATTTTCAAAACCGACCAGCGCGACGGTTCCCGCGGCGGCGGCCATAATGGGCGTTCCATTGGGGATGCCGTAATCGATGCCGTTATGCCCTGGGAAGCCCCACTTCTTGTAAATATCCGGGTTTTCGCCGAACAGTTGGGTGATGGGTCCGTTGACGGGTAGTGATAATTTGATCGCCATGATTGATCTCCTCTTGTGATGCGGTATGGTTATGATAACACACGAGCAAGTCAGCCAGTTGCGCGAAGCGCGTATGCCGCGATGCCGAATGCCACTGCCACGTTGAACGACTTCTTTTCGCCTTGCATGGGAATGTAGAAGATGCGTTTGCATAACTCAAGCAAGGATGTGTCCACTCCGGTTACTTCGTTACCGACAATCAACACGGTTTGCCGGGCGGGGTCAAGATCGCGCTGTGCGTTGGCGATGTTGCTGGCGTTTTTTTTCTCTTCAAGAGAGAAGATTTCCCAGCCTTTGGTTTTCAAGCCTTTTGTCAGTTTCACCGCGTCTTTGTGATACGACCATGTAACCGATTCATCCGCCCCCAGCGCGGTTTTTTTTACAGCCTCGTTTTCAGGCGTTGGCGTGATACCGCACAGGTACACATGCGAGAAGCCGAATCCCTCCGCGCTTCGTAAGATCGACCCAACGTTTCCCGCAGAGCGGATATTGTCGAGTAACACGGATATCCCGCCTGCGTTTTCTTTCTTTGTTTGCTTGCGGAGGCGTGGGGCTTCTAAGTTGGCTTTCCTTTGTCTTACAAGGCGGGTTTCGCCCAAACATGACGGGCACCGAAGCCCAAAGACGCGCTCGTCTGTGAGTGGATAGCGCAACCCGCAAGAACGACAAACCCTGACCTGAACGATACCTTCTCGCATGACGACATTATACATGCTACAATATTTGCGATGCATCGCGTTGTCCCTCAGATCATTATTGATAATTATCGGGCAGGCAGATACGCCGGGAAGTTTTCGGCGGTTGGCTTGTTCCTTGATCTGTCCGGCTTTTCTTCCATGACCGACACGCTGATGCAACACGGCCAGCACGGGGCAGAGGTGTTGGCAGGGTTAATGCACGGCGTGTTCGACCCTCTTGTCGAAAGTATCTTCGAATATGGCGGCAAAGTGGTCGGCTTTGCCGGCGATGGCATCATGGCTCTGTTTCCTTTGGATGATATTCCGCCGAAGGATGTTGCCTTGCGCGCGCTTGCCGCCGCGTCTGAAGTGCAGTCGCATCTTTTCGAGAATCCTGTCCGGCAAACCCCATATGGAAATTTCCAATTTTCGGTCAAAGTGGGGCTGGCTGTAGGCGATGTTGCCTGGGGAATTTTGCGTTCCATCGACGAGGAAAGCGCTACTTATTATTTTCGTGGCACGGCAGTGGACGAGTCTGCAAAAGCGGAACAGCAAGCCTCGGCCGGTGAGATTCTCTTTACAGATTCGATGCTTCGCTTATTATCAGATTCAGTGCAAACCCAGCCAGTCGGATCTTTCCACCGGTGCGGCGGGTTTCGCCATGGGAAACCATCACCCAGCCCGACGAACTTTCCGTCGGTTGATCTCGACATATCGAAGGTATTCTTTCCGGAGGAGATCGTCTCGCAAGATGTGCGAGGCGAATTTCGACAGGTAGTCAATCTCTTCATGCGCTTTCCGGAGTTGGAAGGCGATGAACTCGAGCAATTCTTTCGTGTGGTGTTTGAATTGCGACAAAAGTTTGGCGGGTTGTTGAATCGATTGGATTTCGGAGACAAAGGTTGCAATATGTTGATGTTGTGGGGGGCGCCGATGGCGTATGAAAACGATATTGGCAGGGTGCTGAATTTCATCCTCGAGTTAAAGTCGCGGGTAAAATTCCCGATTACCGCCGGGATCACGTACTACATCGCTCACGCCGGCTACCTCGGCAGTAGCATGAGCGAGGATTACACCTGTTATGGTTGGGGCGTAAACCTCGCCGCCCGATTCATGATGTCGGCGTCGACTGGGCATATCTGGGTGGACGATCGTATTGCGCGGCGTGTCTCGGCGTGGTTCGAGATCGAATTCTTGGGCGTTCAGAAATTCAAAGGGTTCTCCTCCGAACAAAAAGTGCATGTGCTCAAAAGCCGTCGGGTGGAGGCTGAGTCGATCTACCAGGGTGAAATGGTTGGGCGCGGCGAAGAATTGTCCCGTTGTTTGACATTCGCCGAACCATTGTGGAAATGGCAATTTCCCGGGGCTTTACTTTTATTGGGCGATCCTGGCATGGGGAAAGGTCGGCTTCTTCATGAATTCAGAACGATGATGATGCATGAGAATCCGAACATTCAATGGGGCGTTTTGCAGGCTGACCAGATCCTTAGGCAATCGTTCAACCCAATCCGCTATTGGCTTCTTCGCTATTTTGATATTGCCGCCGCGGAGTCCCTCGAGAAGCGTATCGAAAATTTTGAAACCCGAATGCAAAGGGTGATCGCAATGACGCCGGACCAAGATCTGGCGCTGGAACTGGATCGACTGCGGTCGATGTTAGCCGCGTTAGTTGACCTATATTGGGAAGGGTCGTTGTACGAAACCCTCGATGCGAAGAGTCGCTACAACAGCACTCTTGCGGCGCTTATTTATCTGATCGAAGCGGAAAGCCTGATCCAGCCGCTGGTTCTTGTGCTTGAAGACGCCCACTACATCGATGAAGACACGCTTCAATTCCTGCCACGCCTGAAACGCGCTCTACAAACCGGGAAAGACCCGTACCCGGTGGCGTTGGTTGTTACTTCCCGATTACAGGGAAATCCGTTCACCGCAGACGAAGCGCTGGCGGATGTATCGATCACGCTGGGAAGGCTTTCGGAAGAGGCGGTGGCGCGCCAACTGGATATCTTGTTAGGCGGTCCATCCGCGGCAGGGCTGACTAAGGTAGTTCTTGACCGTTCGGAAGGCAACCCCTTTTTCATTGAGCAGATCGTCCGGTATTTGCAGGAAGAGAGCCTCATCGAAACGCGAGGGGATGGATGGGCGTTGTCGAACCGCGTGCGCGATTTGTTCCTGCCGGGCGATATCCGCGCCATGCTGGTGGCGAGGCTCGATCAATTGGACATGAACGTGAAGGAGATCGTGCAAACCGCCGCGATTCTTGGGAGGGTATTTTCGCTGCCGGTATTAACAGAGATGAGTGGCAACACATCTCTGGTGGAAGAGAATGTGCGAGAGGCTGAACAGCACGCTGTCTGGAAGTTTGCGGGCGAAAACAAATATATTTTTTCTCATGGATTGTTACGCGACGCGGCGTACACCATGCAAATGCGCGCCCACCGGCAGGAACTTCATCGACTGGCGGTGAATGCGCTCGAAAAGAACTATGGCGCTGAGGTCCAGTTTCACTACGCCGAATTGGCGCATCACGCTGAATTGGGCGAGTTGAAGGACAAAGCGCTTCATTTTTACGCGCTGGCAGGCAAAGCCTCCGCCGATGCCTACCAAAACAATCAAGCCATTGAATATTTCACACGGGCGTTCTCGTTTACCGCATTTGACGATTACGAGACTCAATTTCGCTTGTTGCAGGAACGGGTTAATTTATATGGCAGGATTGGGAATCGCTCTTTGCAGGTAAAAGACCTGGAATTGCTGGAGAAGATTGCCGTTCAATTGCGCGACGACCGGCAACAGGCAAGTGTGTGGAGGTTGTACGCGCACTACTACTTCACGATTGGCGATTATCAGAACACGCTTCAAACGTCTGAGCGGGTTATCGAAATGTCGATGCGGCTCGAAGACCCTGAGATCGCACTGGGGATTTACCTTGTTCGGGCGCAGGCGTCTTTCAGGCTTGGCCGGGTAGAGGAAGCCATTGCCCGCCAGCGCGAGGGATTGGAACTGGCGCGCGCCTTGAAGAATCGCGTGGAGGAGGGCAGGTCGCTCACAGCCCTGGGGTTGATCATGTTGGAATCGCGCCAGCCTGCGCAGGCAGTTGAGTATATGGAAAATGCAGTTGAAATTGCGCGCGAGGTGGGGGACCGCGTCTTGGAATCGCGGGCGCTGGGCAACCTTGCCAACGCAGCGGCGTATGTTTTGCGGGATTACATCGCCGCCCGGGATTATTACAACCAGGCTCAAAGACTGGCTGTTGAACTTGGAGATCGCTTTGGCGAAGGCGTTGAAAAAGCAAATATCGGCTGGGTGAACATGTTGCTTGGCGATTACGAAACCGCGCGCGCCGAACTTGAAGGAGCGCTGTCCATTGCCCGCGAGGTGGATCATTCGTATCAGGAAATTTACACCCTATTGAATTTGAGCGCGGTCAATGAAGCTCAGGGAAATGTTGAAGGTTCTGAACAATATGCCGCGCAGGCAATGACCCTGTCTCTTGCAAAAGGCGATAAATCGGGCGAGGCGTGGTCTTACTATTACCTCGGAAACGCCCTTCTTGGCGGTGGGCAATTGGATGAAGCGCGAAGCGCGTTTGCCCAGGCGGTGGAGATGCGTACGGAGCAGAACCAGCCCTCGCTTGCGAAGGAGTCGCTGGCGGGGTTGATCCGCGTTGCCCTTGCCAATCACGATCATGCTCTTGCTGTCCAGTATGCAAATGAAGTGATGGAGTACCTGGCGAATGGCGGAACGCTCGACGGCGCCGAAGAACCGTTGAGAATTTATCTTGCTTGCTTCAACGCATTAGATACGCAACACGATCCCCGTTGTGATGATATTCTTGCTGTGGCTCGCGATTTGCTACATGCGCAAACCGCCAGGATTTCCGTTGTATCCTCCCGCCGTCGTTTCATCGATAATGTGCCGTGGCGGCGGGAGATCATGGAGCATGTTGCAACGAGACGAGGGTGATTAAGGGACGCCGCCGACGGCAGGATCGCCCTCGCTGAGCTCGATCTTTATTTTTCCCTTTTTGACTTGATCGGTCATTTCGTAGGCGGTGATGACGCCTTCTTTGTTTGGATACGCGAGAAAGATTCGCTGGTTGTCATCCACATCGACATCGAAAGAATACTTCACCGATGCGTATTTATTGTCTTTCTTGTTTTTGACGTTGAAACACGCAAACCAGTTGATGTTCAATGGATTGTCTGCGGGAACTTTCATATCATCCCCGTCCAGTTCTTCCACGATGTAATCGTCAAGGTTTTTCGCGTTCAGCGCCAGATTGAACGATTTTTTGCCTCCTTTGCCGCTAATTTTGTGCTTGCCGCCCGAATGTTTAACAATTTTCTTTCCCATAGAATCTCCTCTGGGTTATGACGTAAAAATATTATAGTCCCGATTGAATAAATGCGATACATTCTCTTCAACAAACCTTATGGCGTGCTTTCGCAATTCACGGATGAAGGAACCGGTCATCCGACGCTGAAACAATTTATTCCTGTGCCCGGTGTGTACGCGGCAGGGCGGCTGGATCGCGACAGCGAAGGCTTACTGCTCCTAACCGACGATGGCGTGCTTATTAAAAAATTGACCGACCCGCGACATCATGGAGAAAAAATCTACTGGGTGATGGTGGAGGGCGATCCGTCTCTGGAGAAATTATCACGTTTGGAACGAGGCGTGGATATCAAAGGCTATCGGACTTTGCCCTGTAAAACTCGCGTCATTCCCGACCCCGGCCTGCCTCCCCGCCCCAAGCCGGTGACGCCACACGGACCAACCTCATGGATCGAGATCAAGCTCCGCGAGGGAAAGAAGCGTCAGATACGCCGCATGACCGCGACGGTCGGGCTATTTACCTTGAGATTGTTTCGTTCTCAACTGGGATCGATCACATTGGGTGATTTGAAGCCCGGGGAGTGGCGTGATTTATCTTTCGACGAAGTCAAACGACTAAAAAACACTGCCGATTGAAGTTGACATGTCTTACGGGAGAACTTGGGAAGAAAATCACCGTTCTCTTATGACAAGCCGGGGACGCAAGTTTGTTATGATGCAACCAAAGCAATCACGGAGGATGCCATGAGCGAAATCCACATTGATGCGTTGCTTCCGCCAGAGATGGCGGCGCGGACAGAGGCTTTAGGCGTGCGCAAAGCCGAAATGCCGTTATTGAAAATGTTCATGCTTGCCGTTCTTGCGGGCGCGTTCATTTCGCTGGGGGCGATCTTTTCGACAACGGTCAGCGCAGGTTCCATGACGTTCACGGCGCAAAGCGGTGGGCTGGCGTACTCGGGCTCCCTGCCGTTTGGCGTGACTCGCCTGCTGGCGGGTTTGGTCTTTTGTCTTGGCTTGATCCTGGTAGTAGTTGGAGGCGCGGAGTTATTTACCGGCAACAACCTGATCGTGATGGCGTGGGCGAGCGGAAAAGTGACCACACGCGCCGTTTTGCGGAACTGGGTTGTGGTCTATGCGGGCAATTTCATTGGCGCCATTGGAACTGTGATCCTGATGTTCTTTACGAAACAATACACCTTCGGCGGGAACTCGGTTGGCGTTACCGCGCTGCGTATCGGCGCCGCCAAATCTGACCTCGATTTTTTGCAGGCTGTGGCGCTTGGCATCCTTTGTAACGGATTGGTGTGCCTGGCGGTCTGGTTGACCTTTAGCGCCCGCAGTACGCTCGATAAGATCGCCGCGATCATCTTCCCGATCACCGCGTTTGTTGCGGCTGGCTTCGAGCACAGCATTGCCAATATGTATTTCATCCCATACGCGCTGGCGATAAAAATGTTCGATCCTGTCTTCACCTCCACGGTCGCTGAATCGGTCCCAAACCTCGATCAATTGACCTGGCAGGCATTCTGGTTTTCAAATCTATTGCCGGTGACCATCGGCAATATCATCGGTGGCGTGTTCCTTGTGGCGGTAGTGTATTGGTCGATCTACCTTCGACACGCCTCCTCCTCCTCGTAAGAAGAAACTGTGTTTCGCGCTTTGAACCTGGCTCCAATGGAGTTGCCGTTGTCACCGATTTGATTTTGTTTTCGTGATCGAATAAATATAGAACGGAATATTATCTCCCTCGTACCCGTCCACTGTTTTTTCCCAAGCCATGCCTATCTTTTCTGCCACCCGCTGGGATGGGATATTTTCAGGGTCTATCAAACAGATCATGCGTTTTAACTTTAATGTCTCGAAGCCGTATTGCAAAATCCCTTGCGCGGCTTCGGACCCCAAGCCTTGTCCCCAAAAATCTTCCGCGATGGTGTATGCCACTTCCACATCGTATTGACCATCGATCGTCCACGGCAGCAGACCACAGCGACCGATAAACTTCCCCGTCTCTTTGTGGATCGTCGCCCATAATCCCAGTTCGGGATGTTTGGGATGCCCGTTCATGTGCCATTCCAATTCCTCCTGCGCTTCTTCGCGCGAACGCGGCGCATCGGGGATGTACTTTGTGATGTTGGGGTTTTGATACAACGCCCACAGATCGTCCAAGTCCGAAAGGACTTGATGACGGAGAATGAGCCTGTCAGTTTCTAAAATGGTTGTCATGGCATCCTCAAAACCTGAAATGAATAAAGATTCGCCCGAAATTCTTATCGTCTTTTTCCACGCGGTGATATAACTTTTTGATATGACCTTGATTCAAGAACCGCAAAACTTTTTTCTTGAGTTGACCACTGCCTTTGCCTGGGATGATCTCCACCAAATTGATCTTCTTGTCTATCGCTTCCTCTACAATGCGATTCAATTCTTTATCTATCGTCTCGCCTTTATTGTAAATATCGTGTAAGTCCAGTTTTAATTTTGACATGTTAATTTTTCACCGCCAACTCGATTGCCTCATCCATTGTCATCTTCCTGCCCTTCTCCCATTCTTTATTGAACGCCGCTTCGCCCAATAGCTCTCGCAACGCTGAGACTTCCTTCGCGTGTTCTTCCCTCTCGATCTGAGTCATCTCTGAATCGATAGCCTCTCGCAACGCATTTGCCGCGCCGAGCAAATTGATGGCTCGTTCGGGTTCTTCTTTTCTAATGAGAACAAACCCGATACATTCCAACACATGCGCTACCGCCGCACGATGACCCAAATCCTTCCACTTGGGCAATACTTCTTTATAGATCGTCAACGCTTCATCGAGTTCGCCGTGCTGGCGGAGAACATGTGCGAAATCACTCTGGCTCGACAATGCGCCGCGCTTGTTGCCTAGCTGCTTTGCGGTATCGGCGCTTCTTCCGAATGCCGCGCGGGCAGTTTCCAGATCTCCCATCACTGCGGCAATATGACCCATGCCAATATCCATGAACGTAGAAGCCCATATAAAACCCGCTTTACGGACGAGTTCGGAGGCTTCGAGAACAGAGTTCCTCGCCTTCGGAAGATCGCCAGCTCCAATAAATTCCAATTGCGCGCGTGAAGATAAAATGAACGATAATTCTGCGGTGAGATCATGCTCGCGAGCGATTTGCTCCGCCTTTTCCGCCGCAGGCACAGCCGTGGAGAAGTCTCCTAAAAAGCATGAAGCCAATCCCACAATGGCGTATGCTCGCGACCTTGTATAGAAGTCGTTCTGTTTCTCGCCAAGCGCAATTGCCTGCTCCGAAGCCGCGCGTCCTTTTTTGTGTTCACCCAAAGTCATAAACAGCCATCCCAGCAGACTATACAAGCGAGCGCGATCTGCCTCAAGGTCAGGCATCGCTTCGGTTTTCTGCAAGATCGTACTGCACCAGAATTGGGCTTCCGCGTTGTAATCGCGGATCGTCCAAAAACCTCCCGCGCTAAATGCAAGCTTTAATGCTTTAGCAAGATGGTTCGAAGTCGCCCATTCCAGCGCGGCACGCAGGTTGTCGTGTTCCGAATCGATCTCATCCAGCAACTCAAGACTTTCCGTTCCAAACATGCGCGTCGGAGAATATTGCACAACACCCAACATGAAATCCAAGTGCCGATCGCGCGTTTCAACCGCCTCGCCCGACTCGACCAATTTTTCCATCGCATACTGGCGAATCGTTTCAAGAAAACGATAACGGGATTTACCATCCTGCTCCTCGACGATGACCAGCGACTTGTTGACCAGCCCCGCCAGCCCGTCCAACGCTTCATCCGCGCCGACAACTGATTCAGCCGCCTCGAGCGTCCACCCGCCTGAAAAAACGGACAGTCCGCGCAAGGCGCGTTGCTCCGTTGGGTTGAGGAGTTGATAACTCCAGTCAATGAGCGCGCGCAGAGTTTGTTGGCGCGGAAGCGCAGTGCGGACTCCGCCCGTGAGAAGTTTGAAGCGGTCGTCGAGGCGGGCGGCGATCTGTTCGGGGGTGAGCAGTTTGACGCGCGCGGCGGCTAACTCGATGGCGAGAGGGATCCCATCGAGGCGCGAGCAGATTTGGGCGACGAAAGAGGCGTTCTCATCCGTAAGGCGAAAACGCGGCTCGGCTTTCGTCGCGCGTTCGACGAAGAGTCGGGTGGCTTCGTCGTCTTTCAGCGATGGCACGCGATAGACGGTCTCGCCATCCACGCCCAATGCCTCGCGGCTCGACGCGACGATCTTGAGTTGCGGACATTCATGCAAAAGTTGATCCGCTACTTTTGCGCTGGCTTCGACGAGATGCTCGCAGTTATCGAGGATGAGGAGAATTTCTTTTGCGCGCAGATAATCGAGGACAAATTGAATGAGCGGAATATTTTGCACCCCGCGAATCTCGAACACCGACGCGATTGCGGGAATGATGTATGCGGGGTCGCTGATGGGCGCGAGTTCCACAAGCCACGCGCCGTTTTTGAAATTCGCAAGTTGATCCGCGCCGATCTGAATTGACAAGCGGGTCTTGCCCGTCCCACCAGGACCGATCAGCGTAAGCAACTTTGCAGATGCGAGTTTTTCACAGGCTTCCTTCAATTCACGCTCGCGCCCGATGAACGATGTGAGTTGTTGCGGTAAATTATTTGTCGCTGTTGGAATCGAGTTGAGCGGTGGAAATTCCTTTTGCAGATTCGGCGCGACGACCTGATAAATTTTTTCCGCTTGCACAACTCCCTTGAGATAATGTTCGCCGAGGTCGAGCAATGAAACATCCGCCGCCAAATGCTCCCTCGCCACTTGCGCCACAACATCCGAGATCAATATCTGCCCGCCATGCCCAGCCGACATGATCCGCGCCGCGCGGTTCAACGTTTGACCGAAGTAATCGCCCTCGCGCAATTCGGCTTCGCCCGTGTGGAGTCCCATGCGGGATGTAAGTGCGAGACTAGAGACTGGAGATTGGGGATTGGTAATTGGTAATTGAGTGTCGAGAATTAGAGAATTGAGTTTGTGTTGCGCCGTGATAGCTGCGTTGATTCCGTCAATGGCGGTGGGGAAGACCGCATGGATACCATCACCAGCGGTTTTGACGATTTGTCCGCGATTCGATTCAACCGCCTCTTTCAAAATCGAATCGTGCTTCGCCAACGCGGGCTTCATCGCTTCAGGGTATTGTTCCCAAAGTTTGGTCGAGCCTTCGATGTCGGTGAAGAGGAATGTGACAGTGCCAGTTGGTAACGCGCCCATATTTTTACCTGCGGTTTTGCAATAGCTCAAGTTTCAAACGCATTTTCACATCGTTGTCGTTGAAGAGCGTTCCGTGATATTGATGGACGGGGTGAATCTCCGTCGCGGGAAGAACCGCGCTGGATTCAGGAACGGAACTGTCTCCGCTGGGTTGCACATCAATCACTGCCTTTTTGAACACGCCATAACTATCGCGCTGGACTTGAAGTTGCATGGCGGTCTTATGTCCGTACCCGAAGATGGATAACGTGGGAACGCTGGATTTCATCCCCAACTCGCGGCGAAATTCACGCGCCGCGCGAAGCAATGGACGGTACGCGGTCTTGACCCAGTTTTCATCTTCAAGGAAGTTAATCGCGTTCCCATTTTGATCAATGCCGCATGGATAAAGCGGAAGGATCTGATAGCAACTTGGGAAGGTCTCGATGATCTCGGTCAACTTTTTTCCCATCAAGCCGAACGGAAGTAAATCCACGCCCGTCAATAAATTGGCGGCGATCTTCGGCACGCCTTGGTGAGGTCCGCCGATCAGCATGAGGCGCCCGACTTTCTTTTTCCCGCCGAGCATCTCCACGTAGTAGCGGCTCACCAACGTGCCGAGACTGTGCGCGATGATCGTGATCGGTCCCTGCACATTCCAGCCTTCGATGAATTTCGCAAGATCACGCGCAGACTGGCGGACGTCCTGCCGCCAATCATAAGCAAACTCGATGAAATTCTTTTCGCGTTCGTATCCCAATTCTTCCACGAGATAATTGCCCAGCAGGTTGTATTGGTCAATCGAGATCAGGTTCGGGACGATGACCATTTCGTTCAAGATGCCTTTGGGTTGCAAACGTGTGTCGCCTTCGGTGTAGCGAAACACTTCGGGATGCTTCAACAAGTAATTGACATTGGGCCACACTTGTTCGCTTCCGAGCCATAATTGCGAACCCATCGTCCCAGGCACAAAGATGACGGGAGACAAACCAGCGGGTCCGCGCAAATCGAGTCCTTCGGCGACGGTCATCTCTTCGGCGGTGAATCCGCTTTTGAACACGATCTGGGTCGGACCGATCTGGAACGTGTCGCCGTTCTGTAAACGATACTGTTCGATGCGATCCCCGTCAACGCGCGTGCCGTTCGTGCTGTTCAAATCGCGCAGAATGAAGTCTCGTCCCTTGCGCTCGACGGCGGCATGATTGCGCGAAATTTTCTGGTAATCGAGGATGAGATCGTTGCCATCGGTCCGCCCGATGGAATACGAATCATCAACAAGCAAAATTTCCCAAGTCTTATCAGGCGCATGGACGACCAGCCGAGGCAATGACGTTTCGTTTAGCGAGATCGGCACGGTCATTTGATTCAACGTCAACTCGAGTTCGCTTTCCGAGTTGATCATCGTCGCCTCTTCGTGAACATCCTCGGCGGAAGAAAGATACTGCAAAGTGAAGCCGCCGATTTGAAACGATTCGCCCGCCCGAATCTTCGCGTCTTTGACTCGTTGCCCGTTGACCAAAATTCCGTTTGAGGAATTCAAGTCTGCCAGCGAGATTCCCTCGTCTGTGCAAATCACCTGCGCGTGGTTGCGCGAAACCCGTCCCTCGGCGAGGACGATGTCATTCGTGGTCGCCCGTCCCAGCGTGACGAGAGGCTTGTTGAGAATAAATTCTTGATGCGCGCCATCTGGCTTGCTGAGAATTAATTTTCCATACTCTGCCATATTCCGTTCCTTTTACGATTGTCTGCCGCAGAGTCGCAGAGACACTGAGAAAAACTTTTCTTTTTCTTCTCTGCGACTCTGCGTCTCAGTGGCTGGGTTACGCTATGTCAATTATTGACTCGGCTCAGTGATCTGAAAATTATTGAACACCACATCGAAGCTTTGTGTATCCAACGCGTTGGCGATGAGTCCGCTGTATCCAGAGGTAAAATCCGAATCGTTCGCTTCGCCGAGGAAAACATCGTTCACATAAAATCGCAGAGCGCTTCCATCGCAGTCCGCTCGCAGGCGGTTGGTTTGATTGCCCTGACGGATGGCGTTGTTAGCTGTCCACTCGACCAGCGGCTGAAGAACCTCGTCTTTGATCTTGCCGATGGCGAACACGCCGTTATTCTGCACGATAAAATAATAAAAACTTCCGTTATCTTGAATTCTGCAAATGAGCCCGTAGAATCCGCTCGAATTGCTGAGAGCCGCGGCGTCAACGATAAGGCTTGCGTTGTCGTCTTGTCTGTTCGTTTTTGCCCACGGCGCCGAGTTGGATTGATGTACCAGAATGTGATACCCATCGGGTTGATAACTGTATTTCGCCTGATCATTTTCAAGCGTGGGCCAGCCGCTGTTGGGATCAGAAAAATCATCTGCAAACAAAATAGAAGTTTGAGAAATTATTGTCGGTGTTGCGTTTTGCTCTCTGAAAAATCCCGCCCATGCTCCAAGTGCGATAATTACTCCGCAAGCAATAAAAAGAAAAATGATCAAACCCGCCGCAGATGCGATCTGTAATTTTCCGCGCGGCGATGTTTTGGGATTCGACGTCTGCTGGGATGGATGGACCAAGTCGGATTTTGGCGACCCAGCCGCACGGTCCGATTCGACGCGGGAGGCTGGTACAGCCGCGTCGGCCGTGGAGGAATCCCCAGCATCCAATTCCGTCGCATCATTGCTTGATGAACGTGAGACGAGAATGGGTTTGCCTGTGTCGTGGTTCGATTCGGGAAGCGATTGCAATTGGCGCGCAAATTCAGACGTGTTGGCGAATCGTTCATCGCGATTCTTTGCCAACGCCCTGCTCAAAATTGATTCCAGTTCAGTTGGAAGATCGGGGCGGAACGCGCGGATCGAGGGGAGCGCGTCGGTGAGATGTTTCAACGCAACGCTCATTGGCGTGTTCGCGCGGAAGGGACCGTGACCCGTGAGCATTTCAAAGAGGATCACGCCGAGGGCATAGACATCGCTTCGCCCGTCGAGTTCGGCATCGGCGCGAACTTGTTCGGGACTCATGTACGACGGCGTGCCGATGATCGCGCTCCCTGTGAGATCGGATGTGGCGGTTGAAAAATGAGCGATGCCGAAATCGGAAATGGCTGGGTTGCCAAAATTATCAAAGAGGATGTTGCCAGGCTTGAGGTCGCGGTGGACGATTCCCTGCGAATGGACTGCATCCAACGCGGGCGCGATCTGCGCGATGAGTTGAGTCGCGTCTCGTAAAGTGAAAATTTCTTTTTTGATTTTGTCTGCGAGCGTTCCGCCCTGCATGTAGCGCATGACCAAATAGAGTTGCCCGTTGTGTTCGCCAAAATCATAGACTGGCACGATGGCTGGATGTTCGATGCGCGCGATCAATCGCGCTTCGCGTTCGAAGCGTTCCCTGAAGTCCTCGTTATGTTCGAGGTTGCCAGAGACCAGTTTGATGGCAACGTTGCGGCGGAAGTTCGGGTCGTGCGCCAAGTAGACCGCCGCCATTCCCCCGCGCCCGATCTCCGATTGAATTTCATAACGCGCGATTTTTTTCTTCGCCATGTTTTGATGATTTTATCATGGAGGGATTTGAATCAATTTACCCGTCCATGTCGACGGTGTCCAACATCCAAGACATATCCCGTCATTGCGAGCCCGCTAGGGCGAAGCAATCTCCGTCACGGTGAAGGGGATTGCTTCGTCGGGCTACGCCCTCCTCGCAATGACGGAGTTTTTTACTTTCGGCAGAAAATCGAACGGCGGGCGTTGGTTTATTTTGATGAGGGTCGCCCGCGATTCGCTCGCGTGGATAACGGTTACCGAACCTGTATCGCAACTCAGCCGTTGGAAATGATCGAGCGGCATTCCAAGAAAGTGTGCGACTACGAGTTTGATTGGGTCGGCATGAAAAACGACCGCGACGATGTCTTTCGGCTTGTTGTGCTTCTGGATAATTTTTTCCAAGGCGGCGGCGCAACGCGTCTGCGCTTCAATGAACGACTCGCCGTTGGGAAACCTGAATCTCGACGGCGCGTTCTGCACGATCTTCCACGCCTTGGTCAGCCCTAGTACGCGCCACGATCTACCTTGCCATTCTCCGATGTTCGTGTCCATCAAGTCGGGCGTTTGCACGATCTTCAACTTATGCGACTCGGCGATCGGCTGGGCGGTTTCCATCGCCCTCTCCAGCGGACTCGCATACACGGCATTCAGCGGGACTTCCTTCAACGCCTCTCCCAACGCCTCAGCCTGTTTCTGTCCCTTTTCATTTAGGTGCACCCCAGGCAGACGCCCTGCCATCTTGTGGGTCTTGGTGTAGTCGTTTTCGCCGTGACGGATGAGTAATAAGGTTGTCATGTTTTAAAGTTGAAAGTTGCAGGTTCGATGTTGAAGGTTTTGACCTGCGACCTTCAACATCGAACCTGCAACTTATCTTATCTTCCTCTTCATCTCGACGATCTCCTCCTCGCTCATGGCAGGGAGATTCTCGACCTTCGTAATTCCCAGCGCTTTTCTTTGCGCATCGCGCCACATTTCGAGGCGAGCGGTCACTTGCGCTTCGTAGCCTTCTTGTGACGGGGAATAAAAATACGTTCCCAACAATCTCTTCGGCAGATATTGTTGTGGTGTGAAGTGACCTTCGTGTTCGTGCGGATACACATAATCTTTCCCGTGTCCCAGCGCGGCGGCGTCGCGGTTGCCGTCCATGAGGTGACGCGGCACGGAGATTTGTCCTTCATCTTCAATTTTCTTCATTGCGGAGAAATACGCGCCCGCGCTGTTGGACTTCGGCGCGGTGGCGAGATATAACGTCGCTTCGACGATTGGGTAAATGCCTTCGGGTAAGCCGATGAAGTCAAATGCTTGCGCGGCGGAGGATGCGACGATGAGTCCCATGGGGTCGGCGAGTCCAATATCCTCGCCCGCGAGAATGATGAGGCGGCGGATTATGAAGCGTGGGTCTTCGCCCGCGTAGATCATTTTGGCGAGCCAGTATAACGCCGCGTCGGGGTCGCTTCCGCGCACCGATTTGATGAACGCGGAGATCGTATCATAGTGCGCATCGCCGTCCTTGTCGTACAACACGGCGCGTCGTTGAATGGACTCTTGCGCGACATCGAGAGTGATGTGAATAACCCCGTCTTTATCTGCTTCGGTGGATTCAACGGCGAGTTCGATGGCGTTCAGGGCATTGCGCGCATCGCCGCTGGCGGTTTCGATGAGGTGATTGCGCGCGTCATCGTCAAGTTTTACAACTTTGTTTCCATAGCCGCGTTCTTTATCAGTCAATGCGCGATCAATGAGAACGCCCGTCTCTTCTTGATTCAAATTTCGCAACTGAAAAACACGCGAGCGCGAGATCAATGCTTTGATGACTTCGAAGTATGGATTCTCCGTCGTTGCGCCGATGAGGGTGACGACTCCCGCCTCGACGTGGGGGAGGAGCGCGTCTTGTTGAGCCTTGTTCCAGCGGTGCACTTCGTCTACGAAGAGGATCGTCCGTTCGTTGTGCAGACGTCGGCGTTCCATGGCTTCTTCAATGATGACGCGCAAGTCCGCTTTGCCAGCGAGGATGGCAGAGATGGTGACGAAGCGGCTCTTCGTTGTGTTTGCGATCACTTGCGCGAGCGTCGTCTTGCCTGTGCCAGGCGGTCCCCACAAAATGATGGACGAAAATAACTTGTCCGTTTTAATGGCGCGCCAGAGGAGTTTCCCTTCGCCGACGATGTGTTCCTGCCCGATGTATTCCTCCAGCGTGCGCGGACGCATCCGCGCGGCAAGCGGCGCTTCGGTTTTCATCCGTTCGTGCATGGCGTGGTCGAAGAGATCAGGCATGAGAGAGATTATAAGGGAGAAAAAGACCTCACGGGTCTTGAAGACCCGTGAGGTCTGCGCGTACGAGGCGAATCAGTTGTCCCGTCAGAAAGAAGCGACGGCGGTTTTCATATCCGTGTAAGTTTGGATGAACATATCGAATCCCGCCGTTTCAAACCCCACGCGCGCTTCCGCCGACAGGTTGAGAAGCTTGAGGTGCGGAGATTTATACGTTCCCGCGCTAATTCCTTTGCGCACATCATCGTCGCTCATGGATGTGTCCGGGTCGAGGTCGCGGAGTTGGTTGAACACATCATGAAGCGCGCGCAACCCCGCGCTGCTGACGAATTTGACATGAGAGAGATCAACCAGAATGTGGCGAGCGCCTTTCGCGATGGTTTCGTTAGCCGCCGCTTGAAATACTTCCGAGGTCAGCGAATCGATATTTCCGTCCACATGCATGACCATGACAGGCACTCTGCCGTTTTCAGTAAAGGTTTTAACTTCCATGGCATTCTCCGCTCGATGAACTTTAGATCATTATACAATTTTCAAGCCAAAATGCAACCAATTTGGTCTGAAATTTGAATGAACCTTTATGTTAGGCGTTTGGAGTTTCAGGCTGGGATGTTTGGTGCGTAAGGTTGACGATATAAATTCCAACCAGGGCGAACCCGCCGCCCAGCCCCTGCCAGATCGTGGGGATTTCGTCGAGGAAAGGGATTGCCAACAGCGTGGTGACCACCGGTTGCAAGATCATTGTTGGGGCAACGATGGACGCTGGCAAGTGACCGAGCGCGTAGGCAAGCGACATATAACCGATCAGTTGCGAGACGATCGCGGTCGCGAGAAAGACGAGCCAACTCTGTGTGTTGTAGCCGGTCAGCGAATAACCGAGCGCAAGATTGACGAAGAATAGCGTCAGGCTTGCGCCAACTCCTACGAACCAGATATGCGTGAACGAGTCGAATTTTTCGCGGCTCTTCTCTGTGAAGAGAAAGTAACAACCGTAAAAGAAGCCGGTCAAGATCGCCATCACATCTCCGACGCCGAAGCGCGGGTGCAGGATAAAATCGGCGCTGATGATAAGTGCGGCGCCAAACATCGCCAACCCCAGACCCAGCCAAAATTTTCCCGGGAATCGCTTTTTGTAGATCAACCATCCAGCCAGGGCAACCCAAAGCGGCGCAGTGTTGCCGAGCAGGGTGGCATTTGAAACTGTCGTGTATGAAAGTGAAGACGTCCACAAGGCGAGGTCGAAAGCGGTGAAAATTCCAGCCAGTAGCGGATACATCACCAGGCGCGAGCGTACGGATGGATTTGCGCGCGCTCGCGGCAAAAAAAACGGCAATAACAAAAATATCGAAAAGAACAGCCGATAAAAGGCGGTGACGGGACCCGGGGCATTTGCCCAGCGCACAAACATGCCGGAGAAACTTAGCGCCAGCACGCCGACGCCCAACGCGGCATAGGCAAGAATAGATTTGTTTTGACTCATGAATTATTGGACTTGAAGCCGATCAAGGATGGATGGTAGTTCTGCCAGAGTGGAGATCGTCGCGTCAGGCGCAACGTCAGCCTGCTGCTCCGGGTGCGAGTTTGCCCGCCTCGTCAGCCATACCCCGAACAGTCCCGCGGCTTTTGCCCCTTTCACATCGGCGGTCAGGTTGTCTCCCACCATCACAGCCTCCGAGGGCAGAAAATACCAATTGGAAAGCGCCATCTCGAAGATGCGCGGATGCGGTTTGCGATAACTGCACGCGGCGGAGGTCAAGACAAAATCGAAGTAGCGCGAAATGTGGAATTTTTGAACCATTTGTTGCACATCTTTGTCGTCGCCGGCGTTCGAGATCAATCCCATCCGGTATCCATCGGCTTCGATCTTTTTCAAAGTGGAAATGGCGTCGCTTTCCAAAGCCCAATTTGTCTGCGTGACCGCGAACAAGCGGTCTAGCGCATTGCGGATGAGATCGTCTGGCACGTCGTTATATCCTTTGGAGTCAAGGATGTCGCGCAGAACGAAAGAGTAAGTCGTTTCAAACAGGTCTTTTTCGCGCTGGCTGAAATACGTGTCTAACCTTTTCCGAAACTCCAGCGGGAAGGTGGATAGGTTTAACTCCATGCCTTGCTCGCGCAAGTATTGAGTCAACGCTTCATCTCCCTGGGCGCTGATGGGGCGCGTGGCTTCACGCTCGAACATGAGCGTTCCTCCAAGGTCGAAAATTACTGCGCGAAGGATATTGGGCATGGTGTCCGCTAGTCACAACGGATTGGACGTCGTGAAGGAGGCGAAAAGTAATAATACTCGAGCCACGGGTTGGTATCCGTCAGAATAGGCGTATCTGTATCTTTTTCGAGGATGCAATTCCGATCGCCGACGTACTGCGAAAAAATCGCCTCAGGCTTGAGAGATTCGTACACGACATCGCCAAAAATCCCATTGTTTAATTCGGTATACGCGGAGTATCCTGTTACCATGTAAGCTTGGTCGAATTTAATTTCGCTGTTTCCAGCGACAATCCAATCTCGGAACTGTTCGAGATGGGGGAATACGGTTGCGGCGGTCATGGGAATCGAGTGTCGTTCGTTCATCCAACCGCAGAATATACCACCAACTGTGAGGTGAGAACGATACAACTCCATCGCTTCGCGCGAATAGAGGTTGTTGTGCCCAGCCGTGTAACTGTAGAGAGGGTCAATGAAAATCATATCGTATTTTTCGGTGGGGTTGGCATACAAATAACGCCGACCGTCATCCGCAATGTATTGGACGCGCGGGTCTGCAAACGTGCTTTGCGCCACTGGCACGTACATGTTCAGCAGAACGCCGAGATCTTCCATCAATTCGACGATAGTGATCTCTTCCACACCGGGCATGCGCGTCAAGAAATAGGCGGTGTTCGAACCGCCCAATCCTATGATCAGAATTTTCCGCGGGCGACTCGCCCCGGCGCAAATGAATGCTGAACGCTCGTAATCGCCATAGGTTGGAAAATAACTGTTTTGAATCCCACCGATCCACAGCGTGGATGGCGAAGACGGCGTTTCGTTATATCCTATCGCGAGAACACTTTCGCCTGTTTCGCGCACAAGAGCGGGCATATTGGTCGCAACGGAATATACCTTTTCATAGAAGGTTCCCTGCCGAGGCGCGACAAGGACGAGGGCGATCAGAAACGCGGGGAGCAAATATATTTGTCTTCCAAGGTTCTGCCTCCTGCCCCAGACAAGGCTGGTGAAAAGGAGGCTGAGCAGACACAATACTTTGAAGGTCAACTCGGTGCCCAGGGTGGACAGGAACACAAAACTGATTGCCAGCGACCCCATCACAGAACCGAAGATATTGGCCAGGTGAACATCCCCCACGCGTTTTCCAGAGACGCTCGCGCTTGTGATCGCGATTCGATCCAGCAGAGGTAAGCCGCCGCCCATCATCAGGCTGGCAGGGAGGACAAGAATTAGGATCGGGGCAAAATACTCGAAAAGGCTTGAGATCATCAATCGTCGCGAGAACACCTGTCCATTTTCTGTTTTCACGAAGGACAGGATAGGCTGTTGGGGATTGTTAAATGATTCCCTGATCTGGTCGTGAAGCGGAGGGTAGTGCAATGCCGCCCAAACAGCCAGCCAGGAAAGCAGGATGACAACTCCGCTTCCCAGTTGTAATTTCCAGAACAGCGCGACCCTGTCGTTGCTTTGGTCTGCTTTACGCCCCCAGAGGAAGCCGCCGATCGCCAAGCCCGCGAGGAAAACGAATAACACGCTTGGGAATCCGTAGGCTGTCCCTTTGTTGATCACCCCGAGAACGCGAAACCATAGCATCTCAAACCCCAGGTTGATGAAACCGACCAAGAACGCGGCAATTAATATTGAGCCGTATGAAATGGATGGCGCTGATTCGGGGTTATTTTCAATTTTTGCGGCGCGATCAACGCGTTCTTTGTTTTGAAAAAGAGTTACTGCTCCGATGCCGACGAGAACATTAAGCGCAACCGCCGCTTGTGTTGCGCCGTCGAAGCCCAGCCATCCGATGAGGAAATACCCGGCGACCAGCGCTCCCAGTCCGGCTCCGAGCGTGTTGATCCCGTAAAGTAAGCCAATCACGTGACCGGAGATTTCTACGCGATTCACGAACGATTGGGTGAGCAGGGGCAGTGTCATGCCCATCAAAGCCGTGGGGATGAGTAGAAGGGCGAAACTTAATAGAAACACCAACAGGTACGGACTTCCCGCCGTGCGTTGACCGATCCAGTGGATGAGATCGAGGCTACAATATCCGAAGATGGCGATTCCTATCTCGACAATGCCATAGACCAGAACGACGCGTTTAAGCCGGTGCGCAATTCTTCCACCCAGAAGCGACCCAAGACCGAGACCTGCCATGTACGCGGCAACGATCAGCGTGATCGCGGTCATGGTGACGCCGAAATAGATTTCGAGCAAGCGGTGCCAGACGATCTGGTAGATTAGTCCGGCCGCGCCTGACAATAAAAATAATACCGCGATAATCAATAATCGCGAATTTTTTTTCAACCCGTTTGTTTTCATCATAATAGGGAGATTCTAATTGACTTGCACCGGCTCTTGCCCGGTAGTCCGTTGCGGCAGGGTGGTGACCAGCACTTTGTCCACGCGGCGGCCGTCCATGTCAATCACCTCGAAGCGCAGACCGTGCCACTCGAAATGATCGGCGGCTTGAGGAACGCGCCCCAGCGACATCATCACAAATCCGCTCAAGGTTTCATACTCATCTTCATGAGGAAGAACATGCAGCTTGAAGATCTCTTTGAACTCGTCCACCTCTAACATGCCATCGAGGAGCCATGAACCATCCTGCCTCTGTGTGGCTTGCGGCTCTTCATGCTCCATTTGCCCAACGATCTCCTCGAGAATATCGTTGATGGTGATCAGTCCTTGCAAGCCGCCAAACTCGTCGATGACAAGCAGTATCTGCGTGCCTTTTTCCTTGAAGACCTCGAGGGCGCGCGAGGCGAACATGGTTTCAGGGATGAAGAAAGCGGGTTTGAGCAGGTCCTTCAATTTGATCTCTTCATTGCTCAGACTTCGCACCAGCAAATCGCGCGCCTTGACGATACCTAAAATCGAATCGAGCGATCCTTGCCGCACAGGGAAGCGCGAATACTCACTCGACGTGATTTTCTGGCGGATTTCCTCAAGGGTGTCGCTAACGTCAAGATACACAACGTCGGTTCGCGGAGTCATTAGCGAATAGACGCGCTGGTCGCCGAGACTGAACACGCCTTCCACCATGTCGTGCTCTGCTTCTTCGAATACGCCAGCCTGCGTGCCCTGGTCTATGAGTAATTGAATCTCCTCTTCTGTCACAGGCGGCTCGTTCCCGGGTTTAATGCCCAGCACTTTGAGAACAAAATCAGTGATGCGCCCGAGAAGCCAGACGAATGGCGCGAAAAGTTTTGAGATTAACATCATCGGTCCGGCAAGGGCGGAAGCGATCTGCTCGGGGTTGTGCAAAGCAATCCGTTTTGGCACAAGTTCGCCGAGAATGATCGAGAAAAATGTGATCGTCACGACCACAATACCCAACGCGAGCGATTCGGCGATCTCTGTCAATTGCGGAACGCGCATCAGAGCTATGGCGAGAGGTTCTGCCAGTGAAGCGCCTCCGACCGCGCCAATGAAAACGCCCACCAAAGTAATTCCGATTTGCACAGTGGCAAGGAACAGGTTCGGGTTTTGCATCAGATCCAGCGCGGTCTTCGCGCCCTTGTCGCCCTCGTTCAGACGTTGTTGCAGGCGCGCTTTACGCGAAGACGCAACGGACATTTCTGATAATACAAAGATCGCGTTGAGAAAAATAACAACAATAATAATGATGATATAGGATGTAAAGGTCATTTCGTTTTCAAAACGTTGACGATGAAAATATAACCGCAGGCAATCGCCAACGGCTTGTCCGGGTGAATTTGGATGACGAACTATCTATGGGGATGTCTGGCATGATTTGGAGAGACTTTCCAACGCTCTCTCTATTGTACTATGAATGAGACGCTTCATTCCACCTTGATGCCTGCCCCTGTTTCGGCGCGCCCGATCTCCCAGGCGGGTTGATTCATCACGCCCGCGCGGGCGATCAATGAATCCAGTTTTTCTTGCGGAACGCCAAGCAACAGTCCACCGCTGGTTTGCGGATCGAAGGACAACATTTGATTCTCTTCGTCAATCGAATCGGCAAACTTTACCTGCGACTGGAAGTGCGATTTGTTGTCGAATGCGCCGCCTGCGAAGCAGCCTTTTTCGGCGTATTTTCGCGCACCTGAAATGAAGGGAATTTTATCAAACTCCAATTTCAATGAAACACCCGACGCGTTCGCCATTTCCAATCCGTGACCGAGAAGGCTGTAGCCGGTGATATCCGTCCCGCCGCGCAGACCGAATTCAACGGCGAGTTGACTCGCGTCTTTGTTCAACCGCTTCATCCAATCCACCGCTTCTCGCAAATCGTTTGTGTCCACTTGTTCGCGTTTCAGCGCGGTGGTTGTGACGCCGAAGCCGAGAGGTTTGGTCAGCACAAGCGCGTCGCCAACTTGGAGTCCGCCTTTGCTCAACATCTTGCGCGGATCAACGAAGCCGATGACGACGAGTCCGAACTTGGGTTCTTTGTCTTTCACCGTATGCCCGCCCGCGATGACGACCCCCGCCTCGCGGGCTTTTTCCGCGCCGCCGCGCATGATCTCGCTGGAAATTTCATTCGGCAAATTATCCGGCAGGGCGGCGACGTTCAACGCAAGGAAGGGTCTGCCTCCCATCGCGTACACGTCCGACATGCTGTTTGCCGCGGCGATGGAGCCATAATCGAACGGATCGTCCACAACGGGCGTGAAAAAATCGGTGGTGACGACGAGCGCGCGGTCGTCATCCAAACGCCAAACAGCCGCGTCATCCGGGTCGCGCAGACCAACTAGAAGGTCCGGATAAGAGGCGGCGTCGAAGATGTCTTTCACAGGACGCAGAACCTGCGTCAGCGCGTCGGCGCTTAGTTTGGACGCTCAACCCGCGCAGGTCGAAAGAGTCGTGAGGCGGATTTCGCGTCCCGTTTGTGGGATCGGCATGTTAGAAAAAACGTCCCGCAGGTTTGTTGAAAATGCCTGGCTTCATTACGAAACCTGCGGGACGATAGAGATGTTTATTGTGGAATTTGCGGCGCGCCCGGTAGCGGCAAAATAAATTGATTGCCCGAGGGGATGAAGATCGTTTGCACGCCCGGCGCAAGTTTGAGAATATATTGATATTGAAGCAGTTCGGGCGTGAGCGATGCCGCGAGCAATTGGTTGGCTTCCGCCTCCGCTTGCGCTTGAATGACGATCGCTTCTGCTTCGCCTTTCGCCGCGATCACTGCCGCGTCCGCGAGACCTTGCGCTTCTTGCCGGGCTTGCTCTGCTTCTTGCTTTTTCTGTTCAACGATCAACGCGGCTTGCAACGCCTGTTGTTCGGCGATCTGCTTTTGTTCCACTGCCGCGGCATACTCTTCGCTAAAGTGGATGTCGCGCAAGATAAAGTCGAGAAGCTCGAGGTTGTTGTCCGATAGACTGCTAGCCAGCTCGTCGGAGATGATCTGAACCATCTCTTCGCGCTTGGTGGAGACAACTTCCTCCACGCCGTATTGCGATACGGCATCGCGGATGGAGCCTCGCGTCTCCGGGCGCACGATTCCGCTTTCGTAGTTTTCTCCCCACGCGATGTGGAGTTGCACCACTTTGGCTGGATCAATGCGATAGATCACCGTCGCGTCAATGATCACTTCCTGCCCGTCCTTGGTGCGCGCGCGGATCGAGTCCTCGCCGGTATCGGGACCTTGCTCCGGCAAGAACGACATGGTGTACGTTTGATTCGAGATCGAATACGGCACAACCTGTTCGACGCCCGGCAGAATCCAATGCAAGCCGGATTCTAAAGCCACCGGGCGAACGCCCCCCGCGCTAATCGTTTTGACCACGCCGCGCTCGTTCGATTCGACATAGACCAAGCCTGAGCCAAGCAGCGTCAGGGCAATCGCAACGATCAGCACGATCAACGCGCTCGAGCCTGATCCTTTCGCATTTTGGTTGCGGCTCGCGCGGACTGCCGCCATAATTCCCAACCCGATGGCAACCAGCCATGCGAAGCCTCCCGCAACCCTAATCACATCAACAATATTCATGGTTCCTCCGATTCAATTTGAAATAATTATACCGCCATGATACGATGGCGATATGCATACAGGCAAAGGACAAGTGGCTGAACTGATTTTGCTGGATGGAGGACGCGCCGCGCGGATCTCTTGCCCCGTGGACTTGATTCCAGCGCCCGGCCAATATCTGCTCGCCGGCGACGATTCAAACGCGCCTCTGCCTGTTCCGCTCTATTGTATGGATTCGGCGCCTGATAGCGTCGCCGTGGCGCCGTGGCGACATTTTATCGCCTCACCCATCCCTGACCATTGGGCGCCCGGCACAGAAATTTATTTGCGCGGTCCGTTGGGCAATGGATTCAAATTGCCCGCTTCCGCTAGAAAAGTTGCTTTGATTGCTCTCGGTGTTTCGCCCTCGCGCTTGCGCGGATTGATTCGCCCCGCGCTGAGTCAAGGCGTGGCAGTTGTGTTTGTCTGCGATTCGCAGTTAGAGAATTTATCAGATGATGTGGAAGTCCAGCCATTGTCTGCTTTGGGTGAAGTGATCGTGTGGGCTGAGTATGCGGCGTTCGATGTGACGCGCGAGGATCTGACGGGGTGGGTGGAAAGGCTGAGGGGACTGAATCAGTTATCCCTGTTGAAAGAAGCGCAGATTTTCATCCAGACGCCGATTCCGTGTGGCGGAGTCGCGGAGTGCGGTGTGTGCGCCGTCGTCACCAAGTCTGGTTGGAAGATGGCTTGTAAAGATGGGCCCGTGTTTGCGCTTGGGGAACTTTAATACCAAATTCGGAACGAGACGATTGTTTGCTGTGTTTTCCCCCCAGCCTCCACGCGGATATGAATGACAACAAGTTCGCCCGGTTGTTGATTTGTAAAACCGAATGAAATTCGCGCCACGCCGTTCGAGTCTGTGAGCGTTGAGAATGTTTGCGCGTTGCCATCGGGGAGTTGCGCTGAAAAATTTACATTTGCTCCGGGCACGCCGCGAGCATTTTGGTCTTGCACAAAAACAGAGACCGTTTGTTCGTCGTTTGCGCGCGTGATGGAGCGCGCCACGAAGGCGCGCGCGTCGAGCGAGATGACCGGGGCAATTGAAGCATCGATAGGTTGAGGTGGGATGAGATACGAACGATCTTCGCCGAGACGGTCAAAATAACTTTGACCAAGTTGAGAAATTTCCACGCGGGTTTGTGTTCCCTGCGCGCGCCATTCGAAACGGGCGTTCTCAAAATATTGAATATAAATTGCGGATTGTTCTTCGGCGTTCGAGACCGGGTTTCCGAACTGCTCCGCGCCGCCGTTGTCTTTGTAAAACGTGAGGAAGTCATAACACACTTGAAACCCGGCGATCATTTCGCATGCCGACGGGTTTTGAGGTTCAAGTTGTGGGATGGGTTGGTGGAGCGCCGCGCCGATGGGCGTCAGCCGAACGTTTTCATTCCCCAGAGTATCGGTGACGAGTTCAAAGCGGGCGCGCTGGAAGTATTGCACCGTCTTCCCGTCGCGGGAGGTGAAGCGGCTTGTGATGGGAAAACCATATAACAATGCGGGGTTTGCCGCGTTGTTATAAAAACGCAGAAATTCTCCCTCTACGAAATGCCCGGTCTCGCTGAAATAATTTCCGTGAGGCGGGGTCTGGGCATTGCATGAGGCTAGCGCCCACGTCAGAATCGTAACCCAAACGGCAAACCTGCCAGTCGCTCTCATGATGGCATTATATTACGCCTTCAACAACGCTTCAACGATCCGTTCCGCCGCGTGACCGTCGCCATACGGATTCGCCGCCTTCGCCATCTGCGCGTGCGCGGACGCGTCGTCGAGCAGGCGGTTCGCTTCTTTCGTAATTCTGCCTGTTTCAGTTCCCACCAGCTTGAGCGTCCCCGCCTCGACTCCCTCCGGGCGTTCGGTTGTTTCGCGCATCACCAGCACAGGGATTCCGAACGTCGGCGCTTCTTCTTGAATGCCGCCCGAGTCGGTGAGGATCAACGAGGCGTGCTTCATCAAATGCGCGAGCGGAAGATAATCCAGCGGCGGCAGTAATGTGATTCGTTTGACACCTTTCAAGATTCGGTTGACAGGCTCCTGCACGTTCGGGTTGAGATGAACAGGGTAAACAATTTCCACATCCTCGCGCCCGGCAAGTTGCTTGATCGCGTTGCAAATATTTTCCATCGGTTCGCCAAAATTTTCGCGTCGGTGAGCGGTGACGAGAATTAGTCGCTTAGTCGTTGGTCTCGTAGTCTCCAGTCTCCCAGTCTCTAATCTCGAATTCTCTAATTCTCTAATCTCTAATCGTTCTCGTAGTTCTGTTATCTCTCTCGGCTCCTCTTGCTCTGCCACAAACTTCAACGCATCAATGACCGAGTTGCCCGTGACGAAAATCTTTTCGGGATCAATACCTTCATGCAATAAGTTCTTCTTCGACCATTCTGTCGGCGCGAAGTGCACATCCGCTGTGACGGTGGCGATGCGGCGGTTGATCTCCTCCGGGAACGGATGCCATTTGTTGTGAGTTCGCAGTCCCGCCTCCACGTGACCGAATTTGATCTTGCGATAGAACGCGAGCAGGGATGTGTTTAGCACGGTCGTTGTGTCGCCGACCGCGAGAATCCAATCTGGTTTGAATTCTTCGAGTACAAGGTCGAGGTGAGTGAAAATCCCTGCGCTGAGTTGGGCTAGAGTTTGTCCCTCGCGCATCAGGTCGAGATCGTAATCGGGCTTGATGCTGAACAATTCCAACGCTTGATCGAGCATTTGCCGGTGCTGGGCGGTGACGCATACACGCGCTTCGATCCCCTCTGTTTGTTTGAGCAAGCGGACGATGGGCGCCATTTTGATGGCTTCGGGGCGGGTGCCGAAAACGGAAAGGATTTTCATGGGGGGGAGTAAATCGTAATTGGTAAGTGGTAATTAGAGATTAGAGACTGGAGACTTGGCGTCGCCGAGGCGGTGGAAGTTAAAACCTGCGGTTTTCCAAGTATCCGCGTTCCAGGCGTTGACCGTGTCAACGATCACGCGGGCGGAGGTGTTCGATGCAATGTTGACCGGGTTCAGGTTTCGGAATTGAGAGTGACTGACGAGCAACAAGATCGCATCCGCGTCTTTGACGGCGGAATCAAGATCGGATGCCATGTCTACGCCTTCGAGTTTTGCATTCGGGGCAAAAGGCTCCCAGGCGCGGACGGTGGCTCCTTCTTTTTGGAGCAGGCGAATCACGTCGGCGGCTGGGCTTTCGCGCAGATCGTCCACGTCGGGTTTGTAGGCGAGTCCGAGCGCGGCGATTTTTTTGTTTTGAAGGGCGCTATCCTCGCCGCCGGGGACGGCGGCTTGAGCAAGCGCTTGTTTCACTTTTTCCACAACAAAATGTGGTTGCGCGTCGTTGACCTGCCGCGCATGGTAGATCATTTTGGTCAACTCAGGCGCGGCTTCGACGAGGAACCACGGGTCAACGCTGATGCAGTGACCGCCGACGCCGGGTCCCGGGTTGAGGATGTTGATGCGGGGGTGCAGGTTGGCGAGTCGAATCGCTTCCCACACGTCCACGCCGAATTTTTCGGCGAGCCGCGCGAACTCGTTGGCGATGGCGATGTTCACGTCGCGCGTCGTGTTCTCCATGATCTTCACCATCTCGGCGGTCGTCGCGTCCGTTTCGTGAATTTCGCCTTTGACGAACGTGGCATATAAATCGCGCGCGGCTCGCGTCGACTCGGGCGTGATCCCTCCGATGATGCGCGCGTTGTTCACAAGTTCGTGCAGGAGATTCCCGGGCAGCATTCGCTCTGGCGAATAACACAGGTGGAAGTCGGTCCCCGCTTGAAGGTTGGAGCGGGCTAAAATCGGCGCGACCAGTTCGACCGTCGTACGAGGCGGCGATGTCGATTCGAGGATGACGAGGTTGCCCTTCCGCAACATCGGGACGATCGCCTCAGTTGCCGACGTCACCGCGCGCATGTCTGCGAGTTTGAATCGGATTCCGTTGTGCTCGCCGAATTTGTCATGTTGAAACGGAGTCGGCACCGCGATGATGAACGCGTCGGCTTCGACGGGCTGGCTGGATACCGTTAACTTGCCCGCTCGCAACGCCTCATCGAGAACGTCTTGCAATCCCGGCTCGTGGATGTGGATTTTGCCCGCTTGCAACGATTCGATCACGCGCGGGTTCACGTCCACGCCGTGGACTTCGATGCCGCGCGCGGCAAATGTGGCGGCATAGGGCAAGCCAATATAGCCGAGACCGAGAATGCAAAGTTTGTTGACCTTCACTTGAACTCCTTGGGGTAAAGTTTCCGCTGTATTATAAAGCCTTGACCGATTCGACTTTGCGCAACTTTTACGATCCATCCTTCGTAGATTGAATTGAGGAGTGTCCAACATTAAATACACCAAGGCATGTCACCCTGAGCGTTAGCGAAGGGTCTCTGAGATTGTCGTAGAGATTCTTCGCCGCAAAGAACAAGAGCGCGGCTCAGAATGACACGCAAGGTAATTAATATCATCTAAGTTGGTCACTCACTTGAATTGAAACTACTGTCTTGTTGTATAATGAAACGGAGAAGCCATGGAATTTCTACTTGATCCCGATGTTGCCTATCTCTTTTTGCTAGGCGCAGTATTTCTCGCCCTCATGGCGATCGCCACGCCGGGCACGGGGTTCTTCGAGATCGGCGCGTTCTTTTGCTTCGCGCTGGCGGGATATGCGATCTACAATCTGTCCATCAATTTTTGGGCGCTCATCGTCATCGGTTTGGGAGTTGTGCCGTTCGTGTATGCGCTCCAAAAATCGAAACGCGAATGGGCGCTCGCGCTTTCGATCCTGTTGCTGATCGTCGGTTCGGTGTTCATGTTCGCGCGGGAGGGCGGTTTGCCGGCAGTAAATCCGCTTTTGGCGGCGATCGCTTCGGCGTTGACTGCGGGATTTTTGTGGATCGCCACGCGCAAATCCATGGAAGCCGCCTTCGCCGCGCCTACGCATGACTTGGGCGTGTTGATCGGCTTGGAAGGCGAAGCGCGGACAGACATCCATGAAGAGGGAAGCGTGCAAGTCGGCAAAGAATTATGGTCGGCTCGGAGCGAGAAGCAGATTCAAGCGGGGAGCAAAGTGCGCGTGGTTCGCCGGGATGGTTTTGTCGTTGTCGTCGAAAAGCAGGAATAACCCTCTTGTGAAGAAGCCTTTGCCACAGAGCGCGCAGAGAAAATAAGAGTTTTTCTCAGAGTTCTCGGTGGTCTCTGTGGCTAAGCAAAGCTAGTGAATGCAAGAGGTCTAGCAAGAACAATTATCAAAAAGGAGAAACTATCATGGAATTAGTTACCAGCAGCGCCGTATGTTTAGTTGGGGCGATTCTTGTCATTGGCTTGGTCTTTCTCGCCAATGCCATCCGAATCGTTCCCGAGTATCAACGACTCGTTGTCTTCCGCCTGGGTCGCAGTGTCGGACCCAAAGGACCGGGCATCGTGTTGTTGATCCCCGTTATTGACCGCGCGGTCAAAGTGGATTTGCGCGAACAGGTGCGCGAGGTGCCGCATCAGACCTCGATCACCAAAGATAACGCCCCGATCTCGATTGACTTCTTGTGGTACTACAAAGTGCTAGACCCCGCCGAATCGGTGTTGCAAGTCGGTAACTTTGAATCTGCCGCGGCAGGTATCGCGGCGACCACGCTCCGCGCGGTCATCGGCGGTATCCCGTTGGACGATGTGCTTTCTGAGCGCGAACACATCAACAACATGCTCCGCACCCGTCTCGATGAAGTGACCGAACGCTGGGGCGTCAAAGTGACCAATGTCGAGATCCGCGAGATCATCCCGCCGCGCGACGTGCAAGACGCGATGAACAGGCAGATGTCGGCTGAGCGCATCCGCCGCGCGGTAGTGACCGAATCAACGGGTACGCGCGAAGCGGCGGTCAACGTGGCGGAAGGCGAGAAGCAGTCGAACATCCTCCGCGCCGAAGGTCAGAAGCAATCTGCCATCCTTGCGGCGGAAGGCGAAAAGACTTCCCAGCTATTACGCGCCGAAGGTTTTGCGCAAGCCCTCGAGCAGATCTTCAACGCCGCCAAGTCTATCGACCAGAAGACGATGACGCTTCAATACTTCGAAACGCTCAAATCCATTGGGTCAAGCCCGTCCACGAAGTACATCTTCCCGATGGAGTTCACGAGCATGTTGGATAACTTTTTGGGGAAGAAGTAGGCGGGTAAATAGGCAGGCACGTTAGCATGTAGAAAGTGGAAAGTAGAAAGTGGAGTTTTCTCTTTCCACTTTCTACTTTCTTTTTTAGAAAATGTTTCCATGGAAATCCTCCCCGCAGGTATTCTCGATCTCAATTCGCTCCGCAAACTTGAACGCGCCTGTTTCGACAAAGACGCGTGGTCTCTGCTAGACCTGATCGCAGTCCTTTCATGGCCCGATGTGGTCCGACTCAAGGCGATGGAGAACGGCAACATGATCGGATTCGTGGCGGGCGATCCGCGTTCTTCCCACGGGGCGGCTTGGGTCGCCACTCTTGCGGTTCATCCCCGCTTCCAGCGACGCGGCGTCGGGCGGGCGTTATTGCTGGCGTGCGAGGCGCAGGTCAAATCGCCGAATATGAAGTTGACCGTGCGCATGTCCAATCACGGGGCGATCGCTTTGTATGAAAAAGAGGGCTATCGTACCGTCGATATTTGGAAAAAATATTACAACGACGGCGAGGATGGCTTGGTGATGGAGAAGGCGTTGTGAGCGTCTCTGCGCGGCGTTTACCCGAATTTGAGGTCCTTCGCGCGATCGCCATTTTGTTGTTGCTCGTTCATCACAGCGGATTTTACAGCCTCGACCTTGGTTTGAATTTGCAAATTCTCTCCCCGTTCTTTGAAGTGTTCTTGTTGGGTTGTTTCTTTTTTATAGCTGGTTATTTCACGGAAACGTCCCTGCGCAGATCGGGGGGAGACCTGCGGCGCTTTTTTCTATCACGGTTTGTCAAGATTTATCCCCCTTATCTGGTTGCGCTGGCGCTTTACCTTTCAGTGTTGGGTATCACCTTGCGCGAGAGATTTGATTTGATCGCGTACGCGGCTGGCTTGCAATTTATCTTTGCTGGCATGGTCAAACCGATTCTCACGTTATGGTATGTGGGCGCGATACTTTTATTTTATGTTCTTTTTGGCTTGCTTTGGAAATTTGTCTCAAAAACTGTTGCCCTCGTTTTCACTGCCACCGTTCTTTTTATTCTTGCGCTGGCCTCCACCGGGCTTTCGGACTGTTCGACACGCGGTTTTTCAAATATTACTTTGTGTTCCTGACGGGAACGGCGCTCGCCCGACAGGTTGGGCTGGGAAGCGTTTTGTCGCCGTGTTATTTGTGGCTGAAGTTTTCGGCGGCGGTCGTTGGAATTATCACGTTTTGGGCGGCTTCCAACGACGATCCGATTTCTCTATCGTACGTCGCCGCTTCTTGTATGTTTATCGTTTCAATGACGATCCTGCTGTTTTCGACGATCGCGAGGTTGTCCATCGTCTCGCCGTGGAATTGGGTGAGCGGAGTTTCCTACGCGTCTTATTTCATCTATCTGTTTCACCGCCCTTTTTGGCAGGCGCTCGAAGACATCTTTTCCATACAAGGACAACAGACTCGGATTCTTTTTCGAGTGTTGCCCGCCTCTCTAGCGATCACGCTGGCGTGCTATTTCCTTCAACGGTCTTACGATTCCTTGGTTGCATCGCTCAGGCGGAAAGTCTACGACCTAAATAGATAATTTGGTAATACAATACTGTTATTCATTCACCTTACGCACTGTCATTCTGAGCGGAGCGAAGAATCTCGACCGTTGCCTAGAGACCCTTCGCTGGCGCTCAGGGTGACATGCCTTAGGGTGTGAAAGTATCAAAGCGCATAAGGTGATTTATTCGTTCATGACCGAGTTACTTGCCCCTCCGGTTTGGGTCAACACAAATCAATCATTTCGAACCATGCTGGCGGACGTGTCGGCGCAATCCCGCGTTGCGGTGGACACCGAGTCGAACAGCCTGCACGCCTACCGCGAACGCGTGTGCCTGATCCAATTTTCGACGCCGAAACATGATTACGTGGTCGATCCTCTCGTTTTTTCCGATCTTCGCCCGCTGGCTCCAATTTTCATCGATAAAAAACTTGAAAAAATATTTCATGCTTCAGAATACGACTTGATCTGCCTGAGGCGCGATTACGGCTTCGAATTTTGCAACTTGTTCGACACAATGCAAGCCGCGCGCGTGTTGGGATACTCTGCTGTGGGATTGGATACGTTGCTTGCCGAAAAATTTCAGATGAAAATAGATAAGCGGCATCAAAAAGCGAACTGGGGCGCAAGACCTCTCACGCCGGCTCAAATTGATTACGCGCGGCAAGATACTCACTACCTCTTCATCCTACGCGACCTGATGGAAATTGAATTGAGGGAAAAAGACCGCTGGGAACTCGCGCTCGAAGATTTTGCGCGCGCCTGTCGTGTGGAAGATGCGAAGGAAAAACTCAACGGCGCATCCTGGAAACGATTCGGCGGGCGCAAGGATGTGAACGAACGCGAATTGACCGTTCTGTCGGCGTTGTGCCACAGCCGAGATCGTATCGCCGAAAAACTTAACCGTCCACCCTTCAAAGTTATAGATGATAACCTGTTGCTAGAGATTGCCAAGAGAATGCCAGAGAGAGATGTTGATCTTGCAGATATTGGACTGAGCACAAAGCAAATCCACCTGTGGGGCGGGGAAATGCTTGCCGCGGCGAAGCGGGGGGCGGCGGCTCCGCTGGTTAAACTGGAACAGCCGAAACGCCCGAGTGATGCGGTCTTGAGGCGTGTCGAGAAGTTGAAAACGTGGCGGAAGAAGGTCGCGCAGGAAATCAAAGTGGAGTCGGATATCGTTCTGCCGAAGTTGTATCTGGGCTTGTTCGCGGAGAATCCACCGAAGACCCTGGGCGAACTTGAAGAAGCGATGAAAGATTCGCCGAGGCGATTCCAGTTATATGGCACGCAAATTTTGAGTTTATTCGGAGGTTGAAGTGCAAATTCATTTTCACGGCGCGGCACATACGGTGACGGGGAGCCAACATTTACTGGAGATCAACGGGCATCGCCTCCTTCTCGACTGCGGGCTGTATCAGGGACGACGGGACGAAACCTACTCTCGAAATTTGAACTTCGCCCACGACCCGCGCAAAGTGGATGCGGTGATCCTTTCGCACGCGCACATTGATCATTGCGGTAATCTTCCGAACCTTGTGAAGAAAGGCTACGAGGGGAATATTTTTGCCACACGCGCAACCGTTGATCTTGCTTCGTTGATGATGGCTGATTCGGGTCGTATTCAAGAAGGCGATGCAGAATATGTGAACAAGAAAAAACTGGCGCGTGGCGAACCGTTGATCGAGCCGCTTTATACCGAAGCGGATGCGCAACGAGCGGCAGATCTTTTTCAGGGCGTGGATTACGGCAAAGAGTTCGAGCCGATCCCCGGAGTGGTCGCGCGCTTTGTGGAGGCGGGTCATATTCTCGGCTCTGCGGCGGTTTCGCTGGAGATCGAAGAAAAGGGACAAAGAATCCGCTTTTGGTTTTCAGGCGATATCGGCAGGTATAAATTGCCGTTGTTGCGCGACCCGGTACTGCCTGACCCGGTTGATTTTCTTTTGATGGAATGTACGTACGGCGATAAAAAACACAACGACCCGACCTCTGCCTTCGATGAGTTTCGCGACGTTGTCAAACGGACGATCAAGCGAAGCGGCAAGGTGATCATCCCTGCATTTGCAGTAGGACGCACACAGGAATTGGTCTATCATTTGAACATGATGATGCACGATGGCGATGTGCCGCGCGTGCCTGTGTTTGTGGATAGCCCGTTGGCGGTCAATGCTTCGACGGTGTTCAAAAGACACCCTGAAGTTTTCGATGCCGAGACCAAACGGTTCGTGGAAGAGGCGCGTCATCCCGCGCTTGATTTCAAAATGTTGACGTACGTTCAATCGGTTGAAGAGTCGAAAGCCTTGAATCTACGAGAAGACCCAATGATCATCATCTCAGCTTCGGGCATGGCTGAAAATGGACGCATTTTGCATCACTTAAAGAATAATATCGAAAATCCCAAAAATACGGTTTGTATCGTTTCATGGCAAGCGCCATACACGCTGGGACGCAGAATCGCCGACCGCGAGAAACAGGTCAAAATTTTTGGCGAGCCGTACACCGTCAATGCGGAAGTGAAGACCATTGGCGGGTTGTCAGGTCACGCGGGGCAGGATCTGCTGGTGAAATATGCAACCACCGTCAAGAAGACCGCCAAAAAGACCTTCCTTGTGCATGGTGAGGAAAAATCGGCTGTGCCGCTTATGGATATCCTTTCGATGCAAGGCATGAAAGACGTGTATTACCCCGATCTGCACGACAGTGCCGATTTATAAGTTATAATCACCGCCGCAATAAAATTGGGAAGGTGCCAGAGTGGTTGAATGGGACAGTCTCGAAAACTGTTGTGGGCTCCGGTCCACCGAGGGTTCGAATCCCTCCCTTCCCGCCTTACAGACCTGACAGGAAATGTCAGGTCTGTGTTTTCTTAACAATCTTGTGAATTTCTTTTAGCTTCGTCAAAGATAAAATTTCTTCATTCAACCAATATTGAAGGAAGATTATGCTTAAACGATTCTCAACGACCCTCTCTATTCTTGCAATTGCGCTTACTCTTATGATGTCAGCGTGTATGCCTGAATCAATTGCCACGCCTGTTCAGAATATAAAACCTGCCGCTACAGATGTATTGCAAAGCCCGGATTTCCAACCCACCTCGATACCTATAACACCCCCCGATGCGTCCTCAACGCCATCAACAACCTTTTTTGATCCATCCCTTGCCTTGCCAACTGCCGCGCCGGTGCCATGGTCTACACAGCCGATTACTCTTGAAAACGCCAAAGAAATCCAGGATCTTTATCGGTGGGGACACGGAACAGTACAACGGATTAAGCATCTTGAGCGAAGCAAGGATCAATTTCTTGTCCAGACTCCTTTGGGAGTGTATTTGTATCAAGAGACTCCGCCTTATGTGCTTGGTTTTATGCCCGATGCGGATGAATTCACCCTATCGCAAGATGAACATTTGCTGGCAGTCAGCCTTAAGAATGGCGATGTTCAGATTCGAAATATGGACGATCTGTCTCTGATCGAGACTTATGTGCATTCTTTCCCGGAAGATATCGTAAAGAAGATCGAAGAGGATAAAATCCTTCCTTTTTATGTTGGCGGCATGGCTTTTGCGCCAGACGGCTCTGAAATCGCGGTGGGCTATGCGGACGGCACGGTGGAACTCCGACGGATCGGAGAATCTTCGCCGTATCTCACGTTAAAGCACGATTCTTTTTCGCTATGGACAACCGACGTCGGCTTGGTCTTTCAACTGAGTTATTCTCCAGATGGAGAAACGCTGGTTATATTCAAATTTGAACCTTATATCAATGCGAATCGGATTACGTTTTGGAGCCTGCCAGAGGGAAAACTAATTTCGTTGAGCGAGGCAGGGCGCTATTACAATTTTGCTCAACCTGCTTATCTACCAGATAATCAGACCATGCTCGTGTTTTCCAGAGAAGACTCGTACCTATCCCTAACCCTTTGGAATGTTCGGAGCGGTGAAAAGATTGGCAGATTTGGAACAGATCTTGTGGAGATAGACGCGACAGGTCTAACGCCGGACGGCAGTGCAATAACAATTTTGGGTTTGGATAGTAAAAAGAATCCATACCGCATTGTGCGAGAATTACCCGGGGGTAAGTTGGTTGAAAAGGAGAAACTGGTAGAGTCATCCGGCGATGAGGATCTCTCCCGCATAACGAACTTTCTTTTTGACCAGGGCCATTATTCCAATGTCTGGGGCGAGGATGATGATTTAAAAGTTGCCCAAGTTGACGCAATTGGGGAGCAGGCATTTCGCGTATTGGGCGAAACGCATTGGTTGACATTTCCCGAAGCTATTGCCGAGCCATTGAATTTACCCGAAGAAATAACAGGTTATTATTTCGATTTTGATGACCAATCCATTGCATGGTGTCAGAAAGGCGTTTTATTCTTTCAGTCAAAGAACGGAACTCTGGATAAAGTAGAAGTACCCGAAGTCAGAAATTGTGACGGCATGACAGTTAGCCCCAACAAAAAATATGCAACCGCTTGGTACGATATAACCCTTTATTTCATAAACCTTGAATCGTTGAAAGTGTCCAAATTTTCGACAAGATGGGAATCGTTCTTTTCGTCGGCGTTTACTTCTGACGAAGAAATTATGATCGGCGGTTCTTACGGCAACCCGTATATTTTTCAAGTCGAACCTTTTTATAAGATTGTTGAAGGCGAGTTGGTTGGCGTATCTAACATGCGCGAAATTGTTGTCTCTCGTGACAATGAATTTATGGTTACACTTAGAGCCAGTGAGAATAACGGTCCTGAAAGTCAGATATTGGTCTGGCGGTTGAGCGATGCTTTTATTTTGCGCCGTATAAATCCGCCATTCATTGACAAGTTCCAACCGAAATTCACGTCGTTTGCATTGTCGCCAGACGATAAGTTGATCGCCAGTGGAGACAATTTTGGCGGGGTCCGTATTTGGGATGTCGCAACGGGCAACGAGTTGGCATATCTCGAATATGAGCATCAACCTTTGGATATGACATTTTCTGCCGATGGCTCCGGGCTGGTAATCATTCTGGGCGATGGCACCATTCACTTGTTAGGGGTACCATAACAAAAGCCAGACCCGAAAGGCAACGCGCCTTTCGGGTTTTTCTTATTTGATGGTAAGATTCTCGCAATGAAACTCAACCTCGCGCTCGCGCAGATCGCCACAAAATTGGGGGATGTCGAATCGAATCTTGAAAAGCACCTCGAATACATCAAGCAAGCGAAATCGCAAAAGGCAGATTTGCTCGTCTTCCCCGAACTTTCGTTGACCGGGTATGTCTTGCAGGATTTAGTCGCTTCCGTCGCGCACACGCCGACGGAGGACGACCCGGTCTTCAAACATCTCCTCAAAGCCTCGAACGATCTCGATCTCGTGGTCGGTTTTGTTGATGAGGATTCCCGCCACCGATTTTTTATCGCCTCTGCCTACCTCTCAGGCGGACGCGCCGTCCACGTCCATCACAAAGTGTATCTGCCGACGTACGGACTCTTCGACGAAGGTCGCTTCTTCGCCTGGGGGGATTCTGTCCGCTCCTTCGACACCCGCTTCGGACGCGTCGGCATGTTGATCTGCGAAGATTTCTGGCACGCTTCGCCTCCGTATTTGCTCTGGCTCGACGGCGCGGACATTATGCTATTTTCATCCGCCTCGCCGGGGCGCGGGCTGACCGATAAGGAGAAACTCGAGTCTGCGCGTTGGGTGGAGCGCGTGAGCAAAGCCTATGCCAGCATGTTCACATCGTTTGTCGCGCACTGCAACCGCGTCGGCTTTGAAGACGGCTTGTTGTTTTGGGGTGGGGCGACGATCAACGACCCAAACGGCGAATTGCTTGCGCAGGGTCCATACTTTGAAGAAGCGTTGACCGTGTGCGAACTTGACCTCAATCAACTTCGGCGCACGCGAGCCCGGCTTCCGCTTTTGCGTGATGAACGCACTGCTCTCGTTCAAAAAGAAATGAGCAGGATACTTTCCGCTCGATAACCTCATCCCTCTATGCAAATTGACCTTTCCATCAACACCGACGTCGCTCATCAAATTTTGACGGGCTTCATCAAAAGCGAAGTGACTCGCGCAGGATTCTCCCGCGCGGTGGTTGGCTTATCGGGCGGGATTGATTCCGCGTTGTCATGCGTCCTTGCCGTCGAAGCGCTGGGGCGTGAGAATGTGCTGGCGGTGCGGATGCCCTATCGAACGTCGAGCCCTGACTCGCTGGCTCACGCCGAATTATTGATCGAGCAATTGGAAATTCCGAGCAAAACGATAGAAATCACAGAGATGGTTGATCCATTGATCGCGAAGGACAAGGAAATTACGAAACTTCGCAAAGGAAACATCATGGCGCGCGAACGGATGATCGTTTTGTACGACCAATCCGAAGTGTTCAAAGGACTGGTCATCGGCACGAGCAACAAGACCGAAATTTTGCTTGGTTACAGTACTCAATTTGGCGATGCCGCGTCTGCGATGAATCCCATAGGCGATCTATACAAAACGCAAATCAGACAGCTGGCGCGGGCGTTGAATATCCCTGCGCCGATCATTGATAAGGCGCCCTCCGCCGATCTCTGGGATGGTCAGACCGATGAAGGCGAACTTGGCTTCACCTATGAAAAAGTAGATCAGTTGTTGTATCTGCTGGTTGACCACCGTTACAGCCCCACAGAATGTGTGGAAGCGGGATTTGACGAAAAGTTCGTCAGCGGTGTCGTGAAACGGATCCAACGGACGCAATATAAGCGCATGCAGCCGCCCATTGCAAAGTTAAGCAATCGCACCATCGGTTATGACTTTTTATATTTGAGGGATTGGGGAACCTAGTGAGTTTTCAGATTCCACCAGCGCTCAAGCATCGAAAATACTTTTACTTGTGGCTTGGCTTGTTGATCTCGATGGCGGGGTCGCAGATGCAGTTAGCCGCGATCCATTGGCACATCCGCGCGTTGACCGATGAGCCGAATCCGTTGGCATTGGGCGGCATTGGCTTGGCGCGTATTTTGCCGGTGATCGTCTTTTCTTTTGTCGGCGGGGCGGTGGCTGATAGTTACAATCGTCGGACAATTCTGCTTATCACCCAATCGCTTCTTGCTGTGCAAGCCGTTGTTCTGGCGTTGTTAACTTTTCTCGGAATTATTGAGATTTGGCATATTTATGTGTTGACCGCTATCCAGGCTTGCGCTGTCTCGTTCGATCTGCCTGCGCGTCAGGCAATGATCCCGAACCTTGTTTCGCGCGAGCACTTACCGTCTGCCTTCAGTATGAACTCTATCGCGTTCAACGTGGGAGCAATCCTTGGACCACTTCTCTTTGGGCTTATCCCCGAAGGCGGGCAGGGATACGCCTATCTGTTAAACGCATTTTCGTTTCTCGCGGTGCTGGGAGCGTTGGTTTTGATGGGGCAAGTTTCACAAAACCTAAATCTTGCCGGAGGCGTAAACCTGCGGTCGATGCAGGAAGGCGTGCGGTTCATAACTTCGCGCCCGCTGATCCTTTCGACCATGCTAATGGACTTCATTGCAACCTTCTTTGCGTCGGCGACTACCATGCTCCCTATTGTTGCCCGCGATATTTTACACGTGGGCAAAAGCGGGTACTCGTGGCTGGTTTCCGCGCAGGCGATCGGTTCTGTCACGGCGGGAATGGTCGTTTCACAAATGAACGAACTTCGCCGTCAAGGCAGGCTTTTCATTGTTTCGGTCACCGCGTTTGGCGCGGCGACAGTATGTTTTGGGCTTAGCCGCGCCTTTCCAGCCGCGTTGATCGCGTTGATCGTCATGGGCGCGTCGGATACGATCAGTACGGTCATCCGCAACACGATTCGACAGTTGCAAACGCCCGATCATATCCGGGGCAGGATGACCAGCGTGAACCAGCTTTTCTTTCAGGGCGGTCCCCAACTGGGGGAGGTGGAGGCGGGTATCGTCGCATCCCTGTTCGGGGTGCCGTTCGCCATCGTCAGCGGCGGAATCGGGTGCATCGTGGGCATGTTCCTCATCCTTTGGAAGTGGCCCCAACTCGTTGCGTATAACGGTGACGAACCGCCCGCGGTCGCATTGCCAGCAGACTGACAACTACCTTGCGATTGCCATACGATTTTCCTTTATCATCCTTTTTGGTGTTGACTCGCACTTTGATTGCGGCTATACTGCGGGTAACGAGGTAAATGCCCTATGCGAGCAGATGTTTGCGAGGCAACAAAAGACCAACCAAAAGCACGCGACGTGTTCGCGTGCTTTTTTATTTCATATTTCAAACCCTGAAAGGAGATTGAACAATGGACTATGGAATGATCGGCAAACGCGAGAAAGCGCTCAGGTACGCTGAGGAGCGCCAACGGTTCCTCTTCAACAAATTTGAAGTCACTTTCCACGGAGACAACAACAATCACTTTGTGAAATTTGACGGCGGAACATACTCCTGCGATTGCGAATTTTTCGTCACTCATCACCGATGCGCCCACACGATGGCTCTCGAAATCCTTCTAAAGGATATGGTGCCGGAAACGGTCGAATCTTGACTTCTGCCTGATTCTGCAACTCAGCCGCCCTCCCTCCCCGGATGGCGGCTTTTTTGTTTCGTAAGGGCTGTGCGCCTGAACCCGTCGAAAATGTAGCATCTTTTGCTGGAAGACTGAAAAATTAATGAGAGGTTTTTAAAATCCAGCGTTTTCGATTAAAATTTTATTATGCAAAAAATTTCACGGCGCGATTTTCTCAAACTTGGCGGCGCCAGCCTGGGCGCTTTCGCATTTGCTCCCGCGCTTGGCGGTTTGTTCGACTTCGACGACAGCGACCTGATCCGCGTGGCGACCACGTCTGTTAGCGTGTATTCAAAACCCAGCGATGACAGCTCGATCGTGTCTACTTGGTATCGAGACGAATTGCTTCACAGTCTTGGCGAAGTGATCGTAAAAGAACCAGAACATAACCCGGTCTGGTACCGCGTATGGGGAGGTTATATCCACCGGGCGAGGCTTCAAAAAGTAAAAATCTTATTCAACAATACGCTGACTTCAATAGAGGAAGGCACGCCGCGGCTGGCTGAGGTCACGGTCCCATATTCCCAGCCATGGCGCACCAGTCAGGCATTCGGCTGGCAACAACTGGGATTCCGCCTCTACTACGGTTCTATTCATTGGATCGAAGCGATCGAGCCGGGTCCAAACGGTGACCTGTGGTATCGAATTTACGATGACCTGACAGGCTTTCCATACTATATTGACGCAAAACACCTAAAGCCTGTACCGTTTGAGGAGCTGACGCCGATCACACCGGAAATCCCAGTCGAACACAAACGCATTGAAGTTAACCTGACGAACCAGACCTTGATGGCTTTCGAATACGACAAGCAGATTTTGAAGACCAGCATCTGTTCAGGCATTCCGAACGGTCCGCGCGACGCCAATGGTATCCCCACGAAAACTCCCGCGGGGGAATTTCGCATCATGGATAAAATGCCCAACAAACACATGGGCAACGGGAATCTATTTGCAGATTTCACCGATTATGAACTTCCCGGCGTTCCCTGGACGTGTTTCTTTACCGACAAAGGACACGCGTTCCACGGTACCTACTGGCACGAAAATTTCGGCGTGCCGATGAGTCGCGGGTGCATCAACATGCGCACCGAGGAAGCCAAATGGTTATTCCGTTGGGCGAAACCTGATCATCAGATCGGTAAAACGTTCAATCGCGGCTTCGGCACACTTGTGCGGATCTACTACTAGGCCATGCCTGAGTTAATCTGGCGAGATAAACAACTCGCAACTCCCAAACCCGAATCGTTGGTCACAGATTCGATTATTTACCCGGGCGGGAACGGATACCCAACGGCGAAAGTTGATAATCAGTTAATTTGGGGTGATAACCTGACGGTGATGGCATCGCTTCTTTCAGACCACGAAGGCAAAATTAACCTGATTTATGCCGATCCGCCATTTTTTACGAATAAAAAATTTCTGGCGCGTATAGGCAGGGGAGAGGATTCGCGCAAACCGCAAGATTGGAAACTTGCGGAAGGCTATCACGATTCGTGGAAGAGCCTGGATTCGTACCTGGATTTCCTCTACCAGCGGCTTTTTCTTATGCACCGACTTCTTGCTCCAAACGGAACGCTCTACCTCCATCTGGATTGGCACGCCGATTCATATGCCCGCCTCTTGCTTGATGAAATTTTCGGCGCTGGGAATTTCTTGAATGAAATTATTTGGACGTATCACGGTCCGTCGCCGATCAAGAGGGCGTTTAACCGTAAGCATGATACGATCCTGTCATATGTCAAGGGCGGGGATTACACATTCAATGCCGATGCTGTTCGCGAGCCTTATAATCAAAATACGGTGAATACGTTTAAGTCGTCGCGCAAGGCTGGTTTTGGAAAAATTCCAAATTTGGCGCGCGGCAAAGTGCCGGAGGATTGGTGGTATTTTCCTGTGGTAGCGCGTTTGCACAATGAACGGACGGGGTATCCAACGCAAAAGCCGGTAGCCTTGTTAGAAAGGATCATTCTCGCCTCATCGAATCCGGGCGATATCGTTGCGGATTTCTTTTGCGGTTCAGGGACAACTCCCGCTGTAGCCGAACGTCATGGAAGAAAATTCGTTGCCAACGATGAATCGTTTCGCGCGATTCACGCCTCTCGAAAAAGACTCGCGGGTGCAAAGCAACCGTTTTTATTGAGGCGCGATTCGAATTTTCCGTTTTCGATTACGCCGTCGACTTCGACGATGAAACTAACTCTTACCAAAAATTCGGTTGCGCTGATAACGAAACTTGGAGTGGATTATTGGGAGGTTGATCCGAGTTGGGATGGAGAAACGTTCAGAAGCGCGGCGCAAGCATCCCGTCCGAATAGAAGCGGGGAAGTGTCGCGCGAGTTAACATTAAAAACCGGGCGCAGGGTTTGCGTCCGATTCGTAACAGCAAAGGGTCAGCAATATCAACTACACGTCTAGCCGATAACCAACGCCGCGAATGGTCTTAAGGAATTTGGGGTTATTGGGGTCTAGCTCGATGGCGCGACGCAACCACGAAATGTGAACGTCCAGCGTGCGCGTATCGCCGGTGTAATTTGTTTCCCATACTTTTTTGAATAACGATTCGCGTTCCACTACTTCGCCGTGCTTGTCCATCAAAATATGCAGCAGGGTGATCAGGCGAGGGGTCAGTTTGGTGCTTTTCCCAAGACAGCGCACTCTGCGATGTTCGATATCAAGGCGGATCGGTCCTACGCTCACAAGGTTGTTGCCGTCACCGGGCATTAGCGCCTTTACCCGGTTTACTAACTTTTGCGCGGTGAACGGAAGGGCGAGCACGGAGTCGGCGAGGTTTTTGTCGACGGGTTTTTCTTTTGCCAGGATGAGGATGATCGGAACTTTTTGATCTTTCTTGCGCAGGGAAAGACAAATGCGCACGCCGGTGCTTCGCAGGGAGGCGGCGTTGACGACAACCAGGACAGGATTGATTTGTTTTAGCTTGGATGCGGCTTGGCTTCCATTTTGAAAAGAACGAATATCAAATCCCTTCTTTTGCAAGTCGTTTGCAAAAGAAGGGATTTCTGCATGTCGTCCTTCGATAACGAGAAGTGTCGCCTTTTTCATTATGGTATGACAGATGATAAATTCAAACGTATTGACGATAATTACAAAGTGATTATACCTTAATCTTAACAAAAGTTGCTTGTAGTCTTTTAAGGTAGCGCCGATTAAACTACAACTTCGTCATCTTATCAAGATGCAATTTGTTCTTTAGACACCCTGCCTAACCGAATTTTTCTTTGCCGTCGAGTCGACTTGGATGTTGAGACTATCTTTTTTCTCTGGAGCGAAGGTGCTTCGCGAGAGGTCTTTTATATACAAAAGGATTGTAAAAGCGCATTTCTCATCTTGCTTGACGTTGCTTGTTGCCTGTGGTACTATCGGCGGGCTTTGGTACCCGATGCGGGGTGGAGCAGTGGCAGCTCGTCGGGCTCATAACCCGAAGGTCGCAGGTTCAAGTCCTGCCCCCGCTACTAGACGGCACAACGTAAATCACGTTGTGCCGTTTTTTTACCACTCACAGCCTGGCGTGGTGCTGATGTTTGCAGAAATACCCACGCGTTTGTACATGGTGACTTTAGTAAACGGCTCTCCCAGGATACCATCATGGATTGCCCAAGAGCGAAGCCGAACGCTATTAGCTGAGTTGGGTGACCGGAACGGGCTTGAATCATTCAACCGCTCGCGAAGAATGCCGCCTTCCGCGAACCCATCGTGGATCTGGCTCATTAACTTTTTCCCCGACTGATAACTGAACCCATAGCGCTCAAAGATGACCGCATTGTGATAGTACAACGGTTCAATGTAGTACATGTCATGCTTGAGATAGATCATGAAATCTTCAAAAGCGCGAACCGCTGAGCGGAGGGAACGCAAGCCGCGTCGGATTTGACCTGGGGCTAGTCCTGCGTTCATGGCAGATCGTTCGGCTTCCATGTTGCGTTTTCGAATCCCAAAGCCGGTTGGGCTTCCGTCGGGCATTTTGTCCACATCGAAACGCGGCGAGGCGGGGTCGTTCAAAATATAAAGCAGGATGAATATCTGCCCGTTCATTGAATCGGCGAGATGGGCGTAGAGAATTGGGTCAGGGAAATCTGTCTGGTGATAGAGCATCATTTCCACGTCGCTGGAACCTTCTGCAAAACGGAAACGCAACAGATCGCGGTTTTTTGCCACGTTCTCAAGATGGAACTTTTCGGTGAGTTCCGTTGGAATGTAGCGGGAATACATTTCCCGCTTCTCCGCTTCGGGGAGTTTGTTGATGCCGCCGATAGTAAATGGTTGCACGTGAATTAAGTTCTTTCCTCTTTCTCCTTTCATTTCAACTGTAAGACGAAAGAAGAAAGATGAGGTTTATCGTACGCGTAGTTGACGTTCCGAACTTCTCGCTTCATCCCGCTTGGCAATGGTTGCGCGCTTATCGTATGCTTTTTTACCTTTGGCGAGCGCGATCTCGATCTTGGCGCGTCCGCCCTTGAGGTAGACGCGCGTCGGCACGACCGTCATACCTTTGATGCGGACGTTGTTCCACAATTCGCGGATCTGCTTTTTATGGAGGAGAAGTTTCCGCTTGCGTTTGGGCTCATGGTTGTTGCGGTTGGCTTGTTCGTATGGCGCGATGTGCGCTTCGACCAGCCAGGCCTGTTCGCCGTTTTCAATGTCCACGTAGGATTCTTGTATGCTCATTTGCCCCGCCCGTATCGATTTGATCTCGCTTCCTTGAAGAACGAGCCCCGCTTCGAATTTTTCAAGCAGAAAATATTCAAAACTGGCTTTGCGGTTGTTGGCAACAATTTTAACGTCATCAGTCATAGTTGGATATTACCACAATCCCCGGTGTGACTATTTTGATCGCTGAACGGGGAGCGTTCAAGATGGAAGACAAAAAAACAACCGCATGTCATTCTGAGCCGCGCTCTTGGTCTTTGCGGCGAAGAATCTCACCGACAATCTCAGAGACCCTTCGCTGTCGCTCGGGGTGACATGACGGTGGATGTGTTTGATATTGGACACTCCCGCTGAGCGGTTATCCCCACTTCAAGATCAATATCCCTGCCAGAAAGCGTAACAAGGCAATTAACAGCAGGGCGGGGGATAAGCCCATGAGCTCGCCTAACAAAGGTCCTCCCAGAGAGCCGATCAGGATCGACGCGTTGAGGATGATGTTGTACCACGCGAGGTGCGCCTGCCGATCGTCTGGAGGGATATGGTCGAGCATGTAATTGGCGTATACCCCGGAGACCATGGCGAAGTTCAATCCGCCGATCAAGGAGATGCCGTAGTATTGCCAAACATTGGTTGAACCTGCCAGCAGCAGCGGATACAGCGCCATCAAAGCGGCGCTCCAGCCGGTTAATACTTTGTTTCCAACGCGATGCGCCATTCTTCGAAGTTGAGTGGACCCCAACAGGACGGTTAAGTAGAACAGCGCGGTGCCAAGCCCGATGTTGTTGTCGTTCAACCCCAGCACGCGGATATTGTAGAGTGGGAATAACGGGGTGGGCAGATATTGCGACGCGTGAAATGCGAATAAGCCGATGAGCACGTTCCGAAACGGCGATTTCCAGATATCGAAACGCAAGGCGGAGAGGAAATTTCGGGCGGCGGATCGCGCCGGGGTGGGCAAAGCAGGTTGAGTTCGGGGAGGCGGCGGGGCTTGTCCCTTCATCACCGGCGCGACAAAATAGAGATGGTAACTGCTCATCGCCGCGCCAATTGCGCCGGCGGCAAAGACGATCTGATATCCAAGCGGAAACGAAACGGTGTCGAGCAGAAATCCGCTTGCGACCGAGGAGAGCATGTAGGCGAGGGCGAACATAACGTTGCGGATGCCGGCTACATGGGCGCGATATTCGACCGGGACAACTTCAGCAAACAAGGCGTTGAAGCCTACGCCAAGCGGGGTTAGAGGAATTGACATGAAGAATGTCAACAAGATGAACGCTGTGATCTGGCGTTCTTCGGATAGCGCGATGGGAAGGATGATGAACGGGAAGAATCCAATGCGATATACGACAGAGGTCCAGAAGATGGCTTTGCTGGTATCTCGCTTTTCGAGCCATTTTCCCGCCGGGATGGCGAGGACGAGATTCACTACCGCCGACATGGCGCTGATTAAGCCGATTTCAAAACCTGTGCCGCCGATGCGCGTGATGTAGACGCTGAGGAAGTTGACCGCCGAGCCGCTAAGCACCCCAAACCAGGCGATGTCGAAATACAGGTGCTTGAAATTTGAATGGTGTTGTGATGGAATATCGTTGAGGCGGAAAATTTGGTTAAGCATGGATTTTCACAGATTATTACACGGATTTGGAAACAAGGCGTAGCGGGCAATTTCGAATTTTTCTCTCAATGATCTCTGCGTCCTCTGCGGCAAAGGGCTTTCAGCGCTCGGGCGCTGTGAAAGTCTGTTTTCGAGTACGATTATCGTATGAATAACCTTGAAACCCACTTCCAACTTGATCCTTCCGTGACGTTTCTCAACCACGGCTCGTTTGGAGCAACCCCGAAACCGGTAATGGACGACTATCAACGCTGGCAAAATGAGATGGAGAAACAACCCGTCGAATTTTTAGGAAGGAGGATTACTTCCTTGTTGGCGGAATCTCGCGCGCGGCTTGGAAATTATCTAGGCGCTTGCGCCGACAACCTTGTGTATACCCAAAACGTGACGATCTCTCTGAACATCGTCGCCCGTTCGCTTGCGTTGGGAGCGGGCGACGATGTGTTGGCTACGAATCACGAGTACGGCGCAGTGGATCGCATGTGGCGTTTTCTTTCAAAAGAACGCGGGTTCACATATTTCAACCAGCCGATCTCCACGCCCATTGCATCCGAAGAGAAATTCATCGAAGAATTCTTTGCCGGCGTGACGCCAAACACCCGGGCGATCTGTGTAAGCCACATCACCTCGCCGACGGCGATCATTTTCCCGGTCAGCGAGATCATCCGTCGCGCGCGCGAACGCGGAATTCTCACCATTGTGGACGGCGCTCACGCGCCGGGGCAAATTCCACTGCAGCTCGATGCGTTGGGCGCGGATTTTTATGGCGGCAACCTGCATAAATGGTTGTGCGCGCCAAAAGGCGCGGGTTTTCTGTACGCCTCTCCCCGCGTTCAACATTTGCTGAAACCTCTGGTTGTTTCGTGGGGTTACGAATCGGAAACGCCAAGCGATTCTGAATTCATCGATCATCATGAGTGGTGGGGCACGCGTGATCATGCCGCGTTTTTGTCTGTGCCGGCGGCGATCGAATTTCAAGAAAAATATAATTGGGATGTCGTCCGCGAGGCGTGCCACGAACTTGCGGAGGATGCCCAGCGGCGGATCTGCGAACTGACCGGGCTTGCCCCGCTTCACCCTCCGACGGGGAACTGGTTTCGCCAATTGTTCGCCGCGCCGCTCCCTTCACGAGTGGATGTGACCGGGTTGAAGAATCAGTTATACGAGGAGTTCCGCATCGAAGTTCCCATCCTGAATTGGAACGGGAACAAATTGATCCGCGTTTCCGTTCAGGGGTACAACACCGAGGAGGACTTGGATGTTCTGCTTCGCGCGTTATCGTCCCTTCTCGCAAGAGGAAATAAAACATGAAATTCAGGATAGGTTCGCTTTTATTGGCGGTTACTTTGCTTTCCGCCTGCCAGCCATCCGCGCAAGCGGAGGTAAACGAGCAAGGGTATTATCCGCTGACCACGCGCACCGGCCTAAACGATGTGGATGCGGTGTTGAGCGCTGTCGAAACCGGGGTCGCGTCGAATGTGGCGGCATTGTTCAAATATTCCACCATCCCGTGCGCGACAGTTGGCGCGTTGGGTGGACCGCCGCAGTGCCGCGCAGGCGAGGCGGAAAATACCCCCGTGGAAGTATTGCCCGCCCTTTTTTCGGAGGGGAGTTATTTTCGAAAAGATGAAATTGCGAACTGGCAGGGGTTGGATGCGAAAAGCCTTTATGCCGTCTTTGAGATTTCCGAGAGCGCGTACTCCGATGCCTATTATCCCGCCGGTGAGTATGGCATCGTGCTGATCCGTTTAGATGGCTCCAGTGTTATCTTGCGCGTGGCCGGCGGAGGAATTGTCCGTGTCGATTACCCCGCGGGACCGTCGTTCGAAATGCTTGATGCGATCGTTGCCCGCGATGCCTCGGAAATGATTTTGCCGCCCCCGTCTCGCTGACCGTATGGCTATCGTAGGGGCATTGTGAGTTGCAGGCTGATTGGACAAAAATGATACTGGTTATAATCGGGCCGTCCCTTGAAAAATTTGATTACCTTACACTCTTAAAATCGGGACGCAGATGAACGCTGAAAACGCTGATCCTTGTCGTTTTTTTCGGCAGAACCGTCAAAAAAATCTGCGTCCATCTGCGTTTGTCAGCGTCCAAAAACAAAGCGTAAGATAATCAGTGAAAAATATAAAATCAAAGAGAGGTTTCATGGCTTCAGTACGAAGAAGATTGTTTTACATGATGTTATTGTGCGGTATTTTGCTCGCATCCTGCGGCGGTAATGCCACAGAGGCAAGCGGAGAAGCGGATGTGAACGCCATCCTCACCGCCGGGGTGGGCACGCTCGCCGCGTCGATTTTTGAAACGCAAACCGCGCTTGCGCCCATCCCCACCGATACATCGCCGCCGGTTGAGTTCACGTCGACCAACACAGCCTTGCCGTTGCCTTCACCGGCGCCATCCTCCACGCAGGGGCTTGTTTTTGTGCCGGTGATTTCGACCGGCTCGCCTTCGCCGACAGGCACGCTGTTCACTCCCACGCCAAACCCATCGTCTTTGGGAGCGGGATGCAATAACCTGCTGTTGATCAGCGACGTAAACGTCCCTGCCGGCGCGGTGATGAAGCCAAACGAGCCGTTCACAAAAACATGGAAGGTGCAAAACAACGGAACGTGCGAATGGGCGCTTCAATTCAGGTTAGCGTTTGCCGGTGGAAATCAAATGGATGGCAACCCTGGCGGGTTGGGCAAAGTGATTTCCCCGCAAAAATGGACTCAAATCTCCGTTGAGTTGATCGCCCCGAAAAAGCCCGGCGCTTATACAGGGTCGTGGCGACTCTCGACCCAATCGGGAACTTTGTTTGGATCGACGCTCACCGTCTCCATTGTGGTTGCCGCGCCGACCAATACGCCTCTCCCGCCGACGAATACACAGCCTCCAACTTCGACATTTACAGTGGCGCCGCCAACATCCACATCGACAGATACCCCGGCGCCGCCCACAGAAACGATCACGTTAACGCCTCCGTAGTTCAGATGCTGTGCCGCAAAGTTCGCGTTGTATTTTAGAATTAGCGTAAAAATTTAGCGGAAAAATTTCATCGACAGAGACGACCCGCCGGGTCGTCTCTGTGTATAATGAGGACAAGTTTATTATGGATATTTCACTTGCGCTTGGCGGCGGCGGTTCGAAAGGGAACGCGCACATCGGAGTCCTGCGCCGATTAGACCAGCATGGATTCAATATCCGCGCCATTGCGGGGACGAGTTTCGGCGCGTTGGTATCCGCCTTTTACGCATTGGGCTATCCGCCGGATGAGATCGAGGCGACCTTTACCTCGTTCGATCAAAACAAAATATTTGGTCACGCGCCGGAAGATGAACCGTCATTCATGGGCATTGCGGGCGGCGCGGAATGGCTAGAGATCCGGCTGGGAGGCAAAACTTTTGCCGACTTGAAAATTCCCTGTGTGCTCACTGCCGTAGATTTGAACACGGGAAAAGAAATGTTGCTCTCCGAAGGAAACTTGTTGGATGCCGTGCTTGCCTCTGCGGCAATCCCCGGTATTTTCCCGGCGCGTCGTATCGGCGACATGGAATTGGTGGATGGGGGAACGCTCGATCCCGTTCCGGTTGCGCCGGTGCGGGCGCTCGCGCCGAATTTGCCGGTGGTGGCGGTGGCGTTGAATGCCCCCATGGGCGAGCCAGCCCAATCGTGGAGTCTGCCGCGCCCGAAATATGTTCCGCAATCCATCGCGGATCGCTTGAGCAAAATGCGATACGCGCAAGCCATCGATGTTGTCCTCCGCTCGGTAGACATCATGAACCGCGCGGTCAGCGAATATCGCCTTGAAGTGGATAAACCGGAGATTCTGATTCGCCCCGCCGTGTCGGATGTGGATACGCTGGAACAAGTGAGCATTAGCGAAATTGCAAAACGCGGCGAAAAGGCGTTCGACGATGTTCTGCCCGAGTTGATGAGTCTGTTCGCCTGGCACAAACGATTGGCGCGGACGTTGAACTCCTGGAGTCAGCCGTGACGCAAAAAGGCATCGCGATTGCGTTGGGAGGCGGAGGCGTCAAGGGGGTTTCGCATATCGGCGTCCTGCGCGCGTTGACACGAAATGGGTTTGACATTCAAGCCATTGGCGCCACCAGCATGGGGGCATTGGTGGGCGTGTTGTTTGGGTTGGGATATTCGCCCAATGAAATGGAGCAGGTCTTCCATCACCTCAAACGGACTGGATACTCGGGACGAGACAAACATAGCGAGCCGGCGTTTCTTGGGTTGCGCCGGTTCGAAAAATTTGTCCGCGAGTTTTTCGGCAAAAAAACATTTCATGATTTGAAAATCCCGCTGATCGTCACTGCCACCGAAATCGAACATGGTCGTGAAATCTTCATCCGCGATGGCTTGCTGGTGGAAGCGTTGCTTGCCTCCGTCGCTTTGCCCGGCATCTTCCCCGCCCGGCGCATGATGAACATGGACCTGGTCGATGGCGGCGTGCTAAACCCGGTGCCGGTCGAAGCGGCGCGCTCGTTGGTCGATGCGAAGACCCCGGTGGCGGCTGTTGTGTTGACCGCGCCGCTTGGCGTCCCTGCCACAATGGAGCGCATCGTCCTGCCGCGTATCATCCCGCGTTGGCTGGCTCGGCGAATTAAACGATTACGGTTCGTCCGAGCCATCGATATCTTACTGCTCTCGCAAGACATGCTCAACCGAGCCATCACAAAACACAACCTCGACAGTTCAAAACCCGACCTCATCATCCGACCGAACGTCGCGCATTTGTACACGCTCGACACCGGCTACGTAACTGAAATTGCCCTCGAGGGCGACTCGGCAGTGCGCCATGTTTTGCCCGATTTATTGAAATTATTTCCCAACTCCGCAGAGGAGGCGATACCACATGAGCCGCGACCTGCGTAAGTATGCAAAGCAAACCAACGTCCGTTTAGGCGTCGGCGCGTTCCTCCTGCTGGTAATCGTTGGCGTTGGCTTGATCTATCTCATCTACGGCGCGGGCGCGGCGCTCATGGCGCTTACCTGCCTGCTCGGCGCGCTCGTTCCCATCGCGCTCATCTTTTTATCTCTTTGGATTTTGGAGTGGATTCAAAAACGTGCAAACCCTGATTGACACCGAACTGATCAAATTTCAAGGCTGGATGATGCGCGTCCGCCAGGCGAAAAAACCGAAGCGCTTACTGTTGTTGGTTCACGGATTCACCGGCGACGAGAACTCGATGTGGGTCTTCGCGCGCAGTCTTTCATTCGATTACTGGATGATCGCTCCGCGCGCGCCTCTCGCCGCCGGGACATCTGGGTACACGTGGCGACCTCTTCACAGCCCCGACTCCTCGCTCGACTCAGGACAGGACTTCGGCAAGCCCAGCCTCGAACAACTCCGCCCGTCTGCCGAGGCGTTGATGCGGCTGGTGGACGAGTATCAAGCCTCCACGTGGATCGACGCGAATTCCGAACAACGGCAAACGATCGACATGATGGGGTTCAGTCAAGGCGGGGTGATGTGCAATATCCTGGCGTTTTTGTATCCGCAGAGATTCCGCAAGGTGGGCATCCTGGCCGGCTTCATCCCCAGCGGATTGGAAGAGTTGGTCGCAAACCGCCCATTGGCAGGGAAGGAATTTTTTGTGACGCACGGCGCCAAAGACGAAACCGTGACCATCGACCGCGCCCGCCATTCGGTTGCATTGCTCGAACAGGCGGGCGCGCGCGTCGCCTATTGCGAAGAAGAGGTTGGGCACAAGGTCGGCGCTCATTGTGTGGTGGCGCTTAAGAATTTTTTCAGAGATTGAACGGTAAGGGTATGCCTGTCGCAATCATCTTTCATCTGAAAGTTGCCCTGCCGCAGTTGACCCATCGTTCTTGCCGCAGTTGAACTGCGGCAAGAACAGAACGATATTGTCCCGGCTTAATCATCTCTCATCTGTCTGTTGACGATGTTTTCCTTTGTGAGTATCCTTGCTGAAAGAGCAAACAATACCAATGACCCAAAAAATTTCACGACGCGATTTTCTAAAATTGTCCGGCGCAGGCTTGGGCGCGTTGGCGCTCATGCCGCGCATGGGCATCAATCTCGATAAACTGTTTGATGAACTTTCCAGACCCAAACGCCTGCCGCAATTTCCCGCCAGCGAGATCATCGGCAGGGTGGTGGACCCAGATATTGACTTGCGAAGCCGCCCAACGAATGACCCAAACCTGAACTCGTCCATTGCCAAACTCGGAGCCGATACGCTTGTGGAATGGAATCGCGAGGTGATCGGGAGCGTGATCGGCGGATTGAACAACCAACGGTACGTTGAAACGCCGAACGGATATATTTACGCCTCTGTGCTTCAACCGACTCGCAATTTTCCCAACACGCCTGTTACGCAAATGCCCTCCGGGCAAAATGGTTTTTGGGCGGAAGTGACTGTGCCGTTTGTGGATCTTGCCCATGAAGGAACTGTCGCCTCGCCATGGTTGAACGATCATATCGCTTACAACTTCCCGCCGCGCTTGTATTATGGGCAAGTGGTGTGGATCGACCAGGTGCGCGCGAGCAATGGCTTTGCCGAATATCGCTGGAACGAAGACGCGAACGGTCATGGCTACGGCTACGGCGCGTATGGCGAGTTTTTCTGGGCGGACGGCGCGGCATTTAAGATCCTCACTGAAGAGGATGTCGCTCCTATCAGCCCGGAGGTTGCGGCGGATCAGAAACGCATCGATGTGGATTTAGACCGGCAAACACTATCCTGCTTCGAGGGCGCGACGGAGGTTTTCTATTGCCGTGTCTCTACCGGGATCGCCTACGACCCGGAGACCGGACAGATCAGCGATAAGCTGGCAACGCCGGTGGGCAACCTGCTCACGCATTGGAAGATTATTTCGCTGAACATGACCGCGGGCAGTTTTCAATCGGGCTACTCCACGCCGGCGGTTCCGTGGTCGACCATGATCAGCGGCGACGGGATCGCCATCCACGGCGCGTTCTGGCATAACTCGTTCGGCGAGAAGCGCTCGCATGGCTGTATCAACGTGACGCCGGAAGACGCCAAGTGGATCTTCCGCTGGACGACGCCGTACGTTTCGCTGGCGCAAAGCGAAACCCGCGTGTCGCTTCCCGATCATGGGACGATCGTCGTCACCACAAAACTGACGTTCTGAACCGACAAGGAATTCGATGGAATTTACACAAATCTCAATGGGGCTGGCATTTCTCGCCGGGCTGGCGTCCTTCCTCTCGCCGTGTGTGTTTTCACTTGTGCCAGCCTATGTCGGCTATCTAGGCGGACGCGCGGCTGGCGGCGAAGCGACAGAAAATAACCGCTTTATCACCTTCACGCACGGCTTGGCGTTCGTGCTCGGCTTCAGCCTCGTCTTCATCACCCTCGGCGTTGCCACCTCCGCCGCCGGGCGGTTGTTATACGACTTGCGATTCATCCTCTCCAAAGTTGGCGGCGCTGTCGTCATCATCTTCGGCTTGCACATGATCGGCGTCTTTCGCATCCCGTTTTTAGAATACGACACGCGCGTGCAACAATTGCCCGACCGAAAATTAGGCTATCTTTCCTCCGCATTGATGGGCGTGTTCTTTTCAGCGGGCTGGTCGCCATGCGTTGGTCCCGTGCTCGGCGCGATCCTCACGCTCGTGCTGAACGGCGGTTCTGTTTCGCAAGGAGTTTCCCTGTTGAGCGCGTACTCTGCCGGGTTAGGCATTCCCTTCTTAATCGCCGCGTTGGGCGTCGGCTGGGTTTCGCTCACACTCCGAAAATACGGCAAAATGATGCGCTATGTGGAAATTGTCATGGGCGTCGTGCTCATCATCGTCGGCATTATGTTGATCGGCGGCATCTTCGAGCGGATCGCCGCCTCCAGCCAGTTCTTCTGGATCAATTTCGGCTTATAGAGATTCCATTCATGCTCACGGTCACCCTATACTTTCGCAAAGACAACGAACACAGCGCCGCGGCAAAAGCCGACCTGCTTACCCTCCAGGAAAAATTCCCGCACCGTCTCGTAGAAGTGGACGTGGATTCAGACCCCGCTCTCCAAAAGAACTTCGGCGAGAACGCGCCGATCGTTGAAGTGGGTCCGTATAGTTTGAAGTCTCCCTTCGACAAGCAAAAACTAAGCATGACGCTCGGCGCCGCCTCAGACCGACGGGGACAACTGGACCGGCTTGGACGCGAAGACCACCACGACCGCCTCCGCCGCGGACAGTCCATCAGCGGCGCCGACCGGGTGATGGCTTGGATCTCGCGGCATTATCTGGCGATGTTGAACATCGCCATCCTGTTGTATGTGGGCTTGCCCTTCCTTGCCCCAACCTTCATGAAAATAGGCGCGTCCGTTCCGGCGCAGGTGATTTACACCATGTACAAACCGCTGTGTCACCAGTTCGGGTTTCGATCCTTCTTCTTGTTTGGCGAACAGCCGTACTACCCGCTGGCAGAGGCGGGGATGTCCGGCGTCAAAACCTTCGAGGATGTCACCGGCATCGTCGGCTTGCGCGACGCGACAAGTTTTGCCCGCTACGATGCGCGCGCATACATTGGAAACGAGACGGTCGGCTATAAAGTGGCGTTATGCGAACGCGATGTGGCGATCTACGGCGCGATCTTTTTATTTGGCATCGCCTATGCCGCCACGGGACGCCGCATCAAGCCCATCCATTGGATCGTGTGGATCCTCGTCGGCATGGGACCCATCGGCTTGGATGGTTTCTCGCAACTCTTCAGCCAGATCGAATGGCAATGGCTTGCGAACCTTTTACCGTATCGTGAAAGCACGCCTGCGCTTCGCATCCTGACCGGCGCGTTGTTTGGTTTGATGACCGCCTGGTTCGCCTACCCATACATGGAAGAGTCGATGGCTGAAACGCGCCAATTCTTCATCAAAAAATTCAACTCGATCGAACAGTCGCAAAAATGATCGATCATGCAAGAAATGGAGGGAAGTGATTTATCATGTCTTTCGCTGAGAATAACGGACTGCGATACTTTCAATTCGATTCACTCCAGACGCGCCATGCCGTATTCACGCGACGCGGCGGCGTCAGCCCGGAGCCGTGGGGATCGCTCAACGTGGGCGGGACAGTGGGAGACGACCTCAGCCGCGTTCGCCAGAATCGCCAATTATCATTCCGCGCCTTAGACCGCGCTCCCGAATCCATCTTCGATGTCTGGCAGGTCCATAGCGCCGACGTGGTGTGCGCGCGCGCCCCGCGCCTGGAGGGCGAACCGGTTCGGCAGGCAGATGTGATCCTCACCGATAAGCCGGAAGTCAGCCTGTTTATGCGCTTCGCCGATTGCGCGCCTATCCTCGCGCACGATCCGCGCAAGGGAGTCGTGGGGGTCGCTCACGCCGGCTGGATGGGAACCCTGCGCGATGTGGCTGGCTCGATGGTGAACGCCATGATAACAAATTACAACTCGAACCCCGCCGACATCGTTGCCTGTATCGGTCCCTCCATCGGACCCGACCATTACGAGATCGGCGCGGATGTGATCCTGCAAGTGATGCAAAAATTCGGCGACGATTCAGAAAAGGCGTTGCGCTCGGTTAACGGCAAGATCCATTTCGACCTATGGAAGACGAACCGCATCCTGCTCGAACAGGCGGGTGTGCAAAACATCGAAGTCGCCGGCATATGCACTGCCTGTCACACCGACGATTGGTTTTCGCATCGCGCCGAAAAAGGACGCACCGGGCGTTTCGGCGCGTTGATTACTTTGTAAGAGCGGCTACCGCCAAGCCCGAAGAGGTCCGCAAATAATAGGCTTTATCCGTAATAAGCCCAGAGTCTTCTTTGGGGACGCAGATGAACGCTGAGTTCGCTGATTCAGGAAGAAAAATCCGCGTTTTTCAGCGTGAATCAGCGTCCCGAATTAATTTCGGATAATGTCTAGAAGTCATCTCAAAAATGTCACCCTGAGCGTCAGCGAAGGGTCTCTACTGCCCAAATAAGAGACTCTTCGGTCGCAAACCCCGCTCCCTCAGAGTGACACGGTGTTTTTGAGACAAGTTCTAATATTTAGGACTTACGCAAAACCCAGATATTTTCCGCCACTCTTTGCTACTCTACGCTAGTCCATTCGAAATTTGCGAAGAGTAGCGTGGAGTAGCGGATAAAAAAAGAAACTCTGCGTAAGTCCTATATTTTGATTCTATGCCCAACTTAATCTCATCCATCCGCGAGAAATACCTCTTCACCCTCGACCAGATCGCCACAGCCGCGCGCAAAAGCGCCCGCGACCCGAACGAAATCCGCCTGGTGGTGGTCACCAAATCGCAACCGCTCGAAGTGGCGCAAGCCGCCATCGAAGCGGGCGCGCGCATCCTAGGCGAGAATTATCCCGAAGAAGGTGTCACGAAAATTCAATCCATCGGCAATCAATCTGGAGTAGAATGGCACATGATCGGTCACGTGCAGAGCCGCAAAGCCCGCCTCGTGACAGATCACTTCGCACTTTTACACTCGCTTGATAGCCTCAAACTTGCCCACCGCCTCAGCCGCTTTGCCGGCGAAGCGAACCGCGCGCTACCCGTCCTGCTGGAGTTCAACGTAGGCGGCGAAGAATCCAAAGCAGGCTGGGACGCCTCAGACGAATCCGCCTGGGACGCGTTCCTTCCCGAGATTGCCCAACTGCTTGCCTTGCCTCATTTGCAGATTCGCGGATTGATGAGCATGCCCCCGCTGGGAAGAGACGCGGAAGACTCGCGCCGTTTCTTTCGCCAAGTGCGGCGGTTGCGCCAATGGCTGGCGGACCAACTCCCCGGCGGCGATTGGCGCGAACTCTCCATGGGCACCAGCATGGACTACGCCGTAGCGGTGGAGGAGGGCGCCACCCTCGTCCGCGTGGGCACGGCTATCGTTGGCGAGCGCAGGTATACATCGGAGGATGACGCGTAATGGACACCTTGATCGATATCGTCGGTTTATTATCCCAACTCCTGACCCTGCTTATTTTTGTTTCCGTCATCCTTTCTTATGTTATGGATCCCTATCACCCGGTGCGGCGCGGCATAGACAATATCATCGAACCGATGCTGATGCCCATCCGCCGCGTGGTGCCCACTGCCGGCATGTTCGATTTCAGCCCGATGATCCTGATGCTCCTGGTTCAATTCCTGTCACGCTTCATTATTGCCGTACTCTCTTCGTTGAGGTAACCATGACCGACTTGAAAATAAAATTGCACGATGGAAAAAGAGGTTCCGCGCTGGCGGTGCGCGTTACGCCGCGCGCCAGCCGCAATGAAATTGTGGAGTTGTTGGACGATGGGACGATCAAGGTGCGCATTGCCGCGCCGCCCGCCGACAACGAAGCCAACGAAGCGCTGATCGAATTCCTCTCCGATATTCTGGGGGTGGCAAAATCGCGCATCGATATTGTGGCGGGGACGGCGGGGCGCGACAAGTTGATCACTGTGTTCGATATGGATACCGAGACCGCCCACTCGCGCATTGTGGCGCACCTGGGTTGACGATTTTAAAAGACCTCGCAAGGTTCGTTCGCCTGCGAGGTCTTTTGATTTAAATCCAGCGGTTTGCGCCTATAGTTTACAGCGATACAATGCGAGTTGCTCATCATCGTGGATGATCGTTTTGACGAATTCCCAACCTAGGCGTTCCAATATCCCCACTGCGGACACTGTCGTCGCGTAGACCGTCTCATACCCAAGATCGGACGCCAACTTCATGCCCGCCCGAACCAATTCCGTGCCGACGCCGCGACCTCGATGAGACTCGATGACAAACAATCCACCTAATTCAGGTTGGAACTCTGGGGCAGTATGGTTTTGTTCACGCAGGATAATCGTGCCAACGAGTTGGTTGTCGTCGAAGGCGACAAGTCGGCAGGGGAGACGGTCACGCGAAGTGTCTTCAAGAAAATCCTGCTCCATCTCGGCTTGAGTCCAGTCCGCGTAGTGCTGGGACCATTGCGTACGGAACCACACTGCCAAGGTGGGGATGAAGTCGGTGTGGTCTGCGAGGAAGTGGATGGTGATCATGGGTTGGTGTGTAGATAGACCATCCTCGCTGTTCATGGAGAGGTATGTGAATATCCTATGAGTTTTTGAATTTTCCCTTTTTTGATTTCACATTCCCAAATTCTTATGACCTTCCAGCCTTTTTGAATCAACTCCCTTGTTATGACTTTATCCCTTACTTTGTTGCGCTTGATTTTATTTCGCCAGTATTGAGCGTTGTCAGAGGGATTAACATTGCGGCAATTATGACCATGCCAAAAGCAACCATCAGCAAAAACCACAACTCGATTTTCGGGAAAGATAAAATCTGGATGCCCTATAAGATTAGAATTCCTGCGCCAGCCAGTTATATGATGAAGCCTGAAAATTTCGATCAACTTAATTTCCGTCGATTTATTACCTTTTGATTTAACAGCCTTCATTATTACTGAACGCTGTTTCTTTGAAAAAGTATCCGTCATTTTACTTACGATTGGTGACAGTAACCCACTTATTATCAAAGTTTACTGCTTTCAAAACATCATCTTTATCGAGCTTGCGAGGAGGCTTAACTTTGATGAGCAAACATTCTTTTGGCACCGATTCAATTATTGTGAATTGTGAGCCGTGTGGTTGCCAAGTAAACCGATGGAGATTGGTGTTTTTTTCGTACGCCTCTAAATTGCCCCGTCGGTTTCTTTGCCAAAAATAATTCTCTGGAGGGTATAAAATTGTTTCAGATTCGAAGACCGCAAGTTCAGTTAAGTCATCTGATTTAATCAACACAACTGTTCTTAAGTGGGAAAACTTTGCTCTAACAGATTCAACGCGAGCATTCCAAATTTTTAGAACATCATTTCCTAGAATTTGCGCGTCCGCGTCTAAATTCTGTTGGTCAAACGAATAAGCTGGAGAATTGCGTCCAGAAATAAGCCTAATAGTTTCTGCTTTATGAGGATGAGTACTCTTTACGGTTTTTGCTCCCCAAGCACAAACGCCTAAAATAACATCATCCAATCCCACGTTTGATGGTTTCCATTCTGCTCTAATGCAGGATGCGAAAATTTGCTCCCAGTCCGATCCTTCTAACGACGGGGTGGATTTTGTGGCGAGCAAATATACAATCTCTCTGCCAAGTTTTTTACCAAAATCATCAGGAAATCGATTGAGCGGATAAGGTGGTCTTACTTTATCAACTGTTCGCAAGCGAGGGGATTTGTTGGTATCGGTCATTATGCTCTCGTAAAATATGCGCAAGCGCCATTTGATATGTAGAGTCTTTGGGATATAGGTTAACTTTGTTCATGTCGTCGAGTAGAATGGGCAAGAATGACTCGAATACTGCCCTAACAATATTAACTGGAACTGCATTTCCTGCTTGCTTTCGAGTTTGCGATTCTGTCACCGCTATTTTAAATGTATCGGGAAAGCCTTGTAAGCGAAGCATTTCCCTTGGGGTTAATCGCCGTTTTCCATCGACAAGTAGATAATTATAGGATGCGCCTGCGCGTAGAGCGCAAGAAAACGGATAAGATGAAATATGCCCCGCTTTGTTTTCATGCCAAATTGAAGGACTTACTGTTGGTGTATGATCCGCCCACCGTTTTTCACGGATGTAATCAGATGCGTAATATTTGTCGTCAACTTTTTTTTCGAGAATTTCACTTAATGGAGCGAAGTTTTTTTGCTTTGGAGGAAATTGAAACACCATTGGCTGGTAAAAACCAACGATAATTACCCGTTCTCGTTTTTGAGGCAAGCCGTAATCCAAAGCGTTTAATGATTTGTAATAAACTGTATATCCTAATTCGTCACGCAAGACATGGAGAATCTTTTTCAATGTTTCGCCCTTGTTATGCCCGATTAACTGCTTGACATTTTCAAGGATAAAAGCCTTTGGCATTTTTGCCGCCAAAATTCTTGCAATATCAAAAAACAAAGTGCCGCGAATGTCGTCAAAACCTTTACCATTTCCAATAATGCTAAATGGTTGGCAAGGAAAGCCTGCAAACAAAATGTCGTGGTTTGGAATGTCGTTTTCGTTTACTTGTGTAATATCACCAGAAGGATACTCGCCAAAGTTAGCTTTATATGCTTCTCTTGCGTATGGATCAATGTCACTGGAAAATACGCATTTCGATGGCAACCCGTATTTTGAAAAGACTTGCTCGGCGGCAAACCTAAACCCCCCAATGCCGCAGAACAAATCTATAAATCGAATCGCTCCACCGTTTTGTTTCGTTCCCATTTCTCTACCTTTCCTGGAATATAGTCATCAATAGAGGCAGTATATCTCGAACATTTGCTCTAGTCAAATGCCCTTGCGTTCATACGGCAAACGCTTGAATATTTGTTTAGGCGGTTGATTCCAAATAATTGCCTACATCCTCAACGCATCCCACCCCGCGTACTTCGCCGTATCGCCCAACTCCGCTTCGATGCGCAATAGTTGATTGTATTTCGCTACGCGGTCCGAGCGGGCGGGCGCGCCTGTTTTGATCTGACCCGTGTTCAGCGCGACCGCGAGATCGGCGATGGTCGCGTCTTCGGTCTCGCCCGAGCGGTGACTGGTCACTGCCCGCCAGCCCGCGCGGTGACATGTTTCCACGGCTTCGATGGTCTCGGTGAGCGAGCCGATCTGGTTCACTTTTACGAGTAAAGCATTCGCGGCATTCTCTTTGATGGCTTTGCGCACGCGTTCTGGATTCGTCACCAGCAAGTCATCGCCGACGATCTGAACTTTATCGCCCATCGTCTTGACCATCAACTTCCACGACTCCCAATCGTCTTGCGCGAGTCCGTCTTCGATGGACACGATGGGATAGTCCTTCACCCACTTCGCCCAAAACTCGACCATCTGTTCGCCCGTCAGTTTCTTCCCTTCTTTGCGAAGGTTGTACATCTTCGAGTCTTCTTCGTACAACTCAGATGCGGCGGGGTCGAGCGCGATGGCGACTTCCTGTCCGCGACCCGCTTTGAAGCCCGCTTTTTCGATTGCCGCTAGAATTAATTCAATCGCTTCGTTGTTGGCTTTCAACGCGGGCGCATATCCGCCTTCGTCGCCGACGAGAGTCGGGTAGCCTTTTTCTTTCAACACCGATTTCAAAGCGTGATAAATTTCCGCGCCCCAGCGGACTCCCTCCGTGAACGACGCCGCGCCGAACGGCATCACCATGAACTCCTGCATATCCGTGGATTGCCACGCCGTATGCGCTCCGCCATTCAAAATGTTCAACATCGGAACGGGTAACACATGCGCGTACACGCCGCCGAGATAACGGTACAACGGCAGACCGTAGGAATTCGCCGCCGCTTTCGCCACCGCCAGGCTGACTCCCAACATGGCGTTCGCTCCCAATTTGGATTTGTTCGCAGTTCCGTCGAGATTCAACAACTCTGTATCGATCGCCTTTTGTTCCGACGCGTCCCAGCCGAAGAGCGCGTCCGCGATCACGCCGTTGACGTTTGCCACGGCTTTCGTCACGCCTTTGCCGCCATAACGCTTCTTATCGCCGTCGCGCATCTCCAGCGCCTCATGCTCGCCCGTGGATGCGCCCGACGGCACCGCCGCGCGACCCCACGAACCGTCTGCGAGGGTCACTTCCACTTCCACGGTCGGGTTGCCGCGTGAATCTAAAATTTCCAATGCTGAAATGCTTTCGATGATAGTGTCCATTTTATTCTCCAGGTGTTATATCGTTTTGATTGCTCTGTTCCGAAGATCGCGACGCAGTTCAATTGCGTCGCGATCGGGCGAGTTGTTCGTGATGTAAGCGAACTGCATCACGATTAGATGCATGCCGCAAGTATAATTCACTTTAGATTTTGGATAATTATGGACACCGCGATTCCTCCCGCCATTGATTCTGATTCACGCGCCCGAAAAAAATACTACCTTGAAGAGACCCCTCAGCGCCGCGCTTTGATCGCCTTTTTGCGTTCGGTCTTTTATCCCATCATGAAACTGGACGTTGCGGGAACTGAACACCTGCCCCGGGCTGGCGCGGGCATCGTTGCGGCGAATCACGTCACCAACTTCGACGTGTTCCCGATGCAATTTTCACTTCCGCGCCCGATCTTTTTCATGGGCAAAGCCGAGTTGTTCAAGAATCCCATGATGGATGTGGCATTGCGCAACCTGAGCGCGTTCCCGGTCACTCGCGGAGATAAAGATATGTGGGCAATGCGTCACGCTTCGAAGGCGCTGAAACAGGGTCAATGGCTGGGGATGTTCCCCGAAGGCACGCGCTCGAAAGGAAAGGGGTTAAGCGTCGCCAAAACGGGAACAGCCCGACTGGCGATCGAAGCGGGTTGTCCCATCATCCCGATGGCGATCCTCGGCACGGATATGTTTTTCAAACGGTTCCCGCGCCGCGCTTTGGTGAGCGTAACCATCCTGCCGCCGCTGACCCCGATGGAGAACGAAAGCCCGCTGGCGCTGACCGATCGTTTGATGTCCACGCTGGCGCAGGCGTTGCCCGCATCCATGCGCGGGGTGTATGCGAGCCTGCCGGAGGGGTTTGGCTAGGAAATTTGTGGGAGGCGCTCCCGGTTGCGGAACATTTTATGGGGTATCGGCATCTACTAGATGTCAGATTATAGAGGAGAAAAAATGAATACCAAAAAGTTTATCCAACTGTTTTTGCTTGCGGCATTGTTACTTGCCGCCTTTGCCGCCACAAGCCCGGCGTTCGCGCAAGGTTGCGGCTCCAGCGTAACCGTTGTCGGCGGCGACACCTTGCGAAAGATCGCTGATCGTTGCGGCACAACCATCTCAGCTTTACAGCGCGCTAACCCGCACATCGGCTCTGGGAATTTGATCTACCCCGGTCAGGTGTTGCAACTGCCCGGCGCGATCCTGGGCACAGATGGCGGTTATTTCATCTATGTTGTCGCGCGCGGCGATACGCTCAAAGGTTTGGCGGTCCGCTTTGCCACCACGGTGGACGCGCTCCTGCGCGATAACCCCGAGATCAAAAATGTGAACGTGATCTATGAGGGGCAGTGGATCAAAGTGTACGCGACTGCCACGCCTACTCCGCCGCCCGCCACGCCGCCTCCCTCCAGCGGACAGGTGTACTTCGTACAAAAAGGCGACACCCTGCGGAATATTGCCTCGCGCTGGAGCACGACGGTGGAGGAGATCCTGAAAGTGAATCCGCAACTCACCAACCCGAACCTGATTTACGTTGGGCAGGCAATCAACATACCCGTGGGCGCGTCCAGCTACATCGTGCAAAAAGGCGACACGTTGAAGATCATCGCCGGCAAATTTGGCGTTACTGTGGATACTTTGCTCTGGCTCAACCCCAACATCAAGAACGCCAACCTGATCTATGTTGGACAAGTGCTCAACGTTCGGTAGTAAAGATAATCAGTAGATCACGAAAACGGTTCTTGACGCAGTGCAACTGCGTCAAGGCAGGCGACACGATTTGCTTGGCAAATCGAACTGTCGCCTGAACTTTCGTGAAGTAAAGATAATTCAAATGTGGTGAGACACTGGCGCGCGTAAAAGCGCGCCAGTGTTATTTTTAGGATGTGGCGGCTTTTACGCGTGGAGCACGGCGCGTATAGAGACTTTGAGATCGTCTCTCCGTTATCTCTATGGCAAAGAGAGCGTTTACGCGCTGGTTTTACCGCTCTCTGCTTTTGCAGTTTTGTAACCTTTAGAGTTCCAACAATACTTGCCAGTCTCTTAATTCCTCTACTATAATGACTCGTCAAGCCTGAAAGATTCAATTTATATTGTACGGAGGACGCATGAAGTCTCGTTTTAACCTGCCCATACAGTTGGCTTTGATCGTTGTGTTACTGTTCTCGTCCATTGCCGCCGCGCCTTATCGGCAAACGCTCCAGACCCCCATGGACGATCTGTTGGATGCCCTTGGCGGGTATGAATGTTTTGAAGGGAGCGCGTTCACTTGTGTGACCATTGAAGTGCCGCTCGACCATTTCAATCCATCCGACACGCGAACGTTGAATGTGACCTTCGCTGTGTTACCCGCCGCGGGCGCGCGCAAGGGAATGTTCGTCACCGCAACGGGCGGCCCCGGTTACTCCGGTATCTCCTCGGCGGATTATTACCTGCCCGGCTTCGGCGAAGAGGTGTTGAACTCATTCGACATTGTCTTCTTCGACCAGCGCGGCTTGCTGTTCTCCGGCGATCAAGCTTGCCCTGATGCCGCCAGCGCATTCTATCAGCGCGACGCGCGCGGCAAAATGCCCCAGCAGGAAGCGGCGTTGAAGCAATCCTCCAGCGCGTTTAGCACTGGCTGTGTCAGCGAGGTAAGCGACCCCAGCCTCCTGCCATATCTTGGAACGAAGCAAGCGGTAGAAGACCTTGAAATTTTCCGTCAATTGTTGGGGGATGAAAAATTCTGGCTGTACGGCGAAAGTTATGGCACGCAATACGCGCAGACGTATGCCGCCGCGCACAGCGACCATCTCGCTGGCCTCATCCTCGATGGCACGGTTGACCTCACGCTCGACGGATTCAATTACTACGTGCAACAAACGCAAGCGTTCAGCGACGTGCTGACCGCCTCCCTCGAAGCCTGTAATGACGACCCTGCCTGCCGCAAAGATATGCTGGGTGATGCCGTTCGCGGATACGACACGCTTGCTAAAGTGTTGGAGAAGCGTAACATTCATTTCCGATTCCCGCTTGCCAACGGCAAAAGCGCTTACCGCGCATTTACATTTACCAATCTTGAATTTGTTGCCGCAAGCCAGGTCTATAACGAGAGCGATCGCATGATGTTCGTCCGCGCTCTTGCGGCATTCACCTCCAAATTGGATATTCTTCCGCTTGCCCGCCTCCTCTATCTGGACTTGGGGGTTGACCCGCAAACCCTCGAAGTGATCCCCGACCCGACCTATTCTGAAGCGGTGTTCTACGGCGTCGAATGTCAGGACTATGGCTACCCCGGGAATACGCCGGAGGAAAAAGCGAACACCTACCTCGCCACGGTCGATACGTTTGAATTTTCCATCCCGCGTCTGGCTTCGTTGATCTACGCCGACCTGCCCTGCGCCTATTGGCCCAACGCCACCACCGATCTGACCCGCCCGGACTATTTGTTCGCTGAAAACGTCCCAACCCTGGTGCTTGGCTCCACAGCCGACCCAGCCACTCCCTACGGCAACGGCGTCAATGTATATGAGCATCTGGCAGACGCCTACCTCATCACGCAGGAATTCGGACCTCACGTTATCTTCGGACGCGGCAACGCCTGTCCCGACGAACTTGTGGTCGATTTTCTGGTCAACGATGTGGTGCCCGCTGAACGAGAAACAACTTGCGAAGGATACCTGGTCGATCCGCATATTCCGCTCGCGCCGCGCTTTGCCGTCTCGTTCGGAAGCCCGCGCAACGCATTATCCGCCATGGAAACCGAGATTTACTACCTGCCCGAATTCTATTATTGGGACGGTTTCACTCCGACCGCTGTCGGTTGCAATTATGGCGGCATGCTTGGGTATGAATTGAATAACGCCGGCACGCGCGTCAATTTCTCGCTCGATAAATGCGCGTTTACCTATAACTTCGTGATGACCGGCACCGGTTTCTATAACTTCGAAAACGACCGCTTTGTCTTGAATGTGTCCACCACCGGGCGCTGGAAGTGCAACTTGCGCTATGACCGGCGTGGTGAAATCGTCAAGATCACTGGTAAATGCGACGGAAAGAACGTGAACAGCGATGATTTCGACTCAGAACATTTCTGGCACAACTTCCCGAACTTTGAAGAATTCAATAAGAATGGAAATTGATTGGAATCGCAAGTTTTGAGACAAACGCGACAACCTTTCGTGAAGGGCTGAGGACGGTAAAATTTTGGTATAAAAATCCCCTGTTTAGGCAGGGGATTTTTGTAATTTACTTTCTTCTGGCTTTTTTGGCTGTGGACTTTTTCTTAGCCGTTTTCTTCGCAGTGACAGCCTTCTTTTGCCGTCGATACTTCAATGCCGCATGAGCCGCCGAAAGACGCGCCACCGGCACGCGGAACGGCGAACAAGAAACATAATTGTTGCCGATGATGTGACACCACTCGATGGAGCTTGGGTCGCCGCCATGCTCGCCGCAGATTCCCACTTCGAGATTCGGACGCGTCGTTCGCCCTTCGGCGATAGCCCAATCCATGAGTTTGCCTACGCCGCCGCGATCCAGCGACTGGAACGGATTCGTTTCCAGGATGCCCTGTTCCTGATAGGTGATGAGGAAGTTTCGTTCGGCATCATCGCGCGAGTAGCCGTAGGTCATCTGCGTAAGGTCGTTCGTGCCGAAGGAGAAGAATTCGGCGTGTGTGGCGACCTCTGCCGCCGTCACTGCCGCGCGGGGGATTTCGATCATCGTGCCGAACTTGTAATCGAACTTCACTTTCTTTTCATCCGTCACGGCTTTGGCGATACGCTCGAGTCGCGGCTGGATCCATTCGAGTTCTTTCACCGTTCCCGTGAGCGGAATCATCACTTCGGGCTTCACTTTGATTCCGCGCTTCGCACAATCTGCCGCGGCTTCGAAGATGGCGCGGACTTGCATCTCCACGATCTCAGGCATCGAGATGCTGAGGCGCACGCCGCGCAGACCCATCATCGGATTCGATTCGTGCAGTCGCTTGATGGCGGCGAGCAAATCTTCTTTCTCTTTCAGCCCAGCCGTCTCGTTCTTCACGCGCATCGTGACGACTTCTTCGAGAAGTTTTTCTTCATCAGGCATGAACTCATGCAGCGGTGGGTCGATCAAGCGGATGATGACCGGGTAACCGTCCATTGCCTCGAAGAGACCGTCGAAATCTTTGCGTTGATAGGGGAGCAGTTTGTTCAGCGCGGCTGTGCGTCCCTCGCTTGTGCCGGAGAGGATCATATCCTGCACGATCGGCAAACGCTCAGGCTCGAAGAACATGTGCTCCGTGCGGCAGAGACCAATTCCCACCGCGCCATACGAGCGGGCGCGCTGCGCGTCTTTCGGATAATCGGCATTCGCCCACACTTGCAATCCGCGCGTGGGATAGCCCGGGGCTTTTGCTTCGCGCACACCTTTCGTGGCAGAAATATCGTCCGCCCATTTGAGCAGAGTGAGCAATTCGGTCTGTTCTTCGAGCGAGGGCGACGTGGTCGGAATTTTTCCGATGAACACCTTGCCGGTCGTGCCGTCCACCGAGACCCAATCGCCTTCTTTGACCACAGTCTCGCCGACGGTCATCTGTCGTTTTTCAAGATTGATCTTGATCGCCGACGCGCCGACCACGCACGGGATTCCGAACTGCCGCGCCACGACCGCCGCGTGTGAGGTTGCTCCGCCTTCGCTCGTCAGCACGCCCTTCGACGCGATCATGCCATGCACGTCGTCCGGTTTGGTGAACGGACGCACCATGATCGTATCCTGCTTTTCATCCTTCGCCATTTTCTCGGCGGTATCCGCGTCAAAATAGATTTGTCCAACTGCCGCGCCGGGCGAGGCGTTTACGCCCTTGGCGAAAAACTTGCCGCTCTTCTCGGCGGCGTCCATCGCGTCATGGTCAAACTGCGGGTGGAGGAGAGAATCCACATTGTCCGGTGTGACGCGCTGGACCGCTTGCTCTTTGGTGATCAAGCCTTCCTTCGCCATATCCACAGCGACCTTCACCGCAGATTTCGCCGTCCGTTTGCCGTTGCGCGTTTGAAGCATCCACAACTTTCCGCGCTCGATGGTGAACTCGACATCCTGCATATCTTTGTAGTGTTTCTCAAGACGCGCGGCGATGCCCATGAACTCTTTGTAGGCTTTCGGCATCTGGTCTTTCAGATGCTCGATCGGGTCTGCGTTACGGATGCCCGCCACCACGTCTTCGCCCTGCGCGTTGATGAGGTATTCGCCCATCATTTTCTTGTCGCCGGTGGACGGGTTGCGCGTGAACGCCACGCCTGTGGCAGAGTCATCGCCCATGTTGCCGAAGACCATCGTCACGATGTTGACCGCCGTGCCGAGATCGTCCGGGATGTTCGTCGCGCGACGATAGTCAATGGCGCGTTTACCCATCCACGATTCGAACACGGCTTTTATGGCGAACTCCATTTGCTTGTTCACATCCTGCGGGAAATCGAAACCGACTTGCTTCTTGAACACGACCTTGAAGACCGAAACCAATTCTTTCCAATCTTCGGCGGTCATTTCGGTGTCAGATTTATAACCTTTTTTGGCTTTATGCTCCGCCATCGGATGCTCAAAATGCTCGTCGTCGAGGTTGAAGACGGTCGCGCCGAACATTTCGATCAAACGCCGATACGAATCCCACGCAAAGCGCGGGTTATTCGTGAGTTTGACCATTCCCTCCACAACCTCGTCGTTCAAGCCGATGTTGAGGATGGTGTTCATCATGCCGGGCATCGAAAACTTCGCGCCGGAGCGGCATGAAACCAACAACGGATTCTTCGGGTCGCCAAATTTTTTGCCCGCGCGTTTCTCGGTCACCTTCATCGCGGCGAGTGCCTGCTTCCACATCCCCGGTGGAAATACCCCGGTTTTGCGGAACCAGTTACAGGCTTCGGTTGTGACCGTGAACCCCGGCGGAACCGGCACCCCGGCCCGCGTCATGTCGAATAATCCCGCGCCTTTTCCTCCAAGCAGGGCGCGTACATCCTCCCACGAGCCCGCATATTTTTCGGCTTTCGCCACTTCATCGAATAGATATACCCAGGTTGTCATTCATTCCTCCAAAATTTTTCTAAATCGGACACAGTTTACCACGAACGAATTAGAACAAAAGTAATGCGTACCGCCGCCGTTTGACACGTCCAACTGATAGCCTATTGCAAAGTGCCAACTCTGTCATTCTTCGATATAATGGGGGCTGACTGGACTCACTATGCCGATAAAAATACTTGTGATCGACGATGATACTGCTGTCACAGACCTGTTGTCGCTTTTGCTAAAATCGCAGGGCTTTGATGTGATGGCTACTAATAATAGTAACGACGGATTGAATTTTATCCGTGAAAACCAACCCGACCTGGTGGTGCTCGATCTGATGATGCCGGAGATGGACGGGTGGGAGGTTTGCAAATCGGTGCGCGCGTTTAGCCAGGTGCCGATCATCATCCTCTCCGCGCTGAACGACCCATCGATGATCGCCAGCGTACTGGACGCCGGCGCAGACGACTACCTCACCAAGCCGACTCCCAGCCGCGTGCTTGTGGCGCACATCAACCGCCTGATCAAACGGAACGGTATGAACGGCGCGCATGGACACAACTCGATGGGACAAGCGCCGCAAATGGCGACATCCTAACCCGCTTCTTTCCCAGTGGACGCCTGACACAGTCATCCCCGGCCTTCTCCGCCGGGGATGATTTTTTATGTAGTGCGAGATTTTGCTCTTTTCTAAATCAATCGAGCAAAATACCTAACCACTGAGACACGAAGACACAGAGAAAAGCAATTAAAAAACTCCGTGACTCAGTGTCTCCGTGGTTCAAAATGAAGTGGAGGGATTGCTCGGTTTAATTATTAATCTGCAATATCTCGCTCTATGCCAAACGCTTCAACGCCTCTGCCGTTTCTTTCACCGCCTCCATCATCGGCAAATGACCGACGCCTTTCAACTCCACAAAATGCGCGGCAGGCAGGGCAGATTTCATCTCACGCGCGCGGTCTACAGCTACCAACGAATCCGCATCGCCATGGATCACCACAACAGGAATGTTGAGATTCGCCAGCATTGACGATGTGTCCATGCGTTCAGCCATGGCTTTGAGCGCGCCGATGAATGCGGAGGGTTGTTGTCTCTGCATGATGGCGGTCACCGCGTTTTGATGTTCTTCGTTCGGCGTAAATTTAGGCTTCATCGCTTCGACCACGCCGTCGATGCCTTTCTCCGCCACCTCCGCCGCAGACTTGTAGCGTCCCTCTTTTCGGTCTGGCGGGTCGGCGAGTGTTTGCGTGGAAACAAGTCCCAGCCCGCTGACTCGTTCAGGGAAAAGTTTAACGAATGCCAGCGCGATGTATCCGCCCATCGAATGACCTGCAACCGCGGCTTTTTGTATCCCGAGATGATCAAGCAACCCCGCAATGTCCGATGCGAAATCATCCAGCGTGTATTGCGAGTCCACCGTTGACGATCCTCCAAACCCACGTAGATCGGGCATGACGAGGTCGAACGTCCCTTCAAGTTGCGGCGAGACGAAATCCCATGTGTGATGATCGAGGGGATACCCGTGTAGAAGTACAAGCGGAGTCCCTTTGCCGCGGCGTTCGTAAGCGAGCTCAATTCCGTTGACGTTTATTTTTTGCATTTTTTCTCCTTGCATACCCCTCTCCCTGAGGGAGAGGGTAGGGTGAGGGTGATGTCAGGGGCGGACGGCCGTCCGCCCCTACGAATTCATTTCCAATTCACCGCCACCTTCAATTTACTTCCCATTTTCGAATAATAATGCACAAACCCGTTATCGCGCCCAAATTCGTAGACGCGGCGGGTGATGTCCACGTCTGCTTTGCAGTATTCAGCGACTTTATCCAACTCGCCCTCACGGAACCATTTCACAGATTGCACACCATCGGCAGTTTTCGTCGCGCCGAGTGTCGCCTTCGCCAGCGAATCCAAACTGAGGCGAAATCCGAGTGTGCGATAAATATCCTGCAACATATCCGTCGAGCGGATGGAACGCAGGTTCTCGTTCGGCGCGTACGGCTTGAGAACTTCGTAATCGAAGCTGAGGATGTTGAATCCGATCACGCGGTCAGCGGATTTCAACTCGGCGACCAGAGCCGCCGCATCCGATTCCCAGTACACCGCAAAATCATTCCGCGCCGTGGACCACGTCACACCGCAAGCGAGCAACAACTTCGACGGTTCGCGCCCGCCGACTTCTTCAAATAGTTTTTGCGTTTCGAGATCGAAAAATACGATGTTCATATTGTTCCTAATCATGTCATGCTGAGCGGAGCGAAGCATCTCTCCTCTCGTTAGAAATCTTCTTGGGTCGAAAGAGATTCTTCGTCGCCGCTAAAGCGGATCCTCAGAATGACATGCAAATGGATGTATTAGCGACTTCAGTCGTTCGGTATGGGCGACAGAAGTCGCCACTACGAATTACGCAATTACAGTTCGCCACCATCAACCAATTTCCGCGCCAGCGACAGCGCCTCTTCACGCGTGGAAATTTCGCCGACTGCCTGACCTTCACGGATCGCTTCGAGCAATTGACCGATGATTCGCCCCCCGTCTAAATTGAGTTCTTTCATCAACTCGTGCCCGTCCAGCAGGCGCGGAGGAGCGACAGTCTCTTCGCGTTTTTCCCAATAGTTTTCAAGGAAAATTTTTGCGATGTCCAGCGCGGCGTTCCAGTTTTCCATCGTTTGGGTGTGGTCGCGTGTGCCGCGCAGGTCGGCGAGACCGAGCAGGATCAAATCCACGCCTGCTTCGCCCGCGTCGCGGAAGAATCGGTATATGGATTTACGCGCCGGCTCTTTCCTTTTTTCCTCTAACTGCATCGTGAAAAAATGAAAGCGCATGTGATTGAAAACGATTCTTTTGACGCGCTGAATTTCGTCGTTGCTGAGGTTGAACTTATGCCCGCGCATGGATGCGACCTTCGCGCCCTGCACGTCGTGATCGAAAAAGCGGATGCGCCCTGTGTATTCCACAGTTTTCGTGGCTGGCTTCTCGACATCGTGATACAACGCGGCGAAGAACAACGCGGCGCGGACGGAACGATCCGTGTTGAGCGAGTCAGTGAAGTGCGAGGCAAACCGCTCGCGATATTTTCCAAGCGCGGCGACGAGCGCGTTCAAAAACGAATCGTCCCCGCCTGAACCTGATTCAAACGCGGCGAGGATCGCTTCGAGATGACCGAGGACTTTCAGCGTGTGTTCCCACACATCGTACACATGCGGCGGAGATTGTTCGCATCCCTTCATGGCGGAGAGTTCGGGCATGAGATATGGGAATATGCCGAGCATCTCCAGCGCGCGCATGGACGAATCGGGTTTCGGTCCTTCGAGAATTTTGAACAACTCATCGCGCTGGCGTTCAGGCGAAATGTTCGGCAAGAGACTCGCGGCATCTTTCATAGCAGAACGCGTGACAAGATCAATTTTGAAGTCGAATGAGGCGGCAAGGCGGACTCCGCGCAAAATGCGGATCGGGTCGTCGGTCAATGAAGTGGGTGAGCAGGCGCGGATGATTTTCGCGCGGATGTCGTCCGCGCCGTTGAGAGGGTCAATGAGCGAATCTGTTTTTAGATCGTACGCGATGGCATTGATGGTGAAATCGCGGGCGTGAAGATCGTCTTCGAGGGCTTGTCCTGAGCCTGTTGAAGGATCTCCTCCGCGATAAGTTGCGAAATCGAGATAGGTGCGCGAATTGTCCGAGTCAATGACGATGACTCGTCCCGTGTCGCGTTCTTCGTCGAGGATCATGAAGTTGGCGTCGAGGGCGCGGGCGACACGTCGGGCTAGAGAAATGCCGCCCGAAGGCACGGCAAAATCAAAGTCCCGCGAGAGGCGGTTGAGGATCATGTCGCGTACGGCGCCGCCGACGAGGTAGATATCCTGATCGGGCAACGCGTCGCGGACTTTATCCAACAGAGGCGGATGCGAAAAATGGATCGGCATGTAAATGATTTCGAGTTTTTCTTTATGGCGGGTATTCTGCGCGGCGCGCAGGGCTTGCTCAGGCGTGCCACCCTGAGCGACGATCTTGCCGCGAATGCGCGCAACCCAACGACCCGCATAACTTGAATCTTCTTGCATGTCTTTCCCCAATCGTAAATCAAAAATCGTTAATCGTAAATCGCCAATCGTCAATCTGGTCTCGATACATCCCGTGATGCTTCGTCTTCGCTAGCGCTCCGCTCAGCACGCGGGACTACTCGACCACCATCAATCGGATGATTTGTATTTCTTCAAATCCACCACGCCAACGAACGGAAGGTTGCGATAGTATTCGTCGAGGTCGAGTCCGTAGCCGAACACGAATTTGTTTGGGATTTCAAACCCACGATAGTGAATCGGGACAGCTGTCTCGCGCCGTTCGGGCTTGTCTAGCAACGCGCAGACCTTGAGCGAGCGCGGCTGACGGACATGCAAAAGTTCAAGCACTGACGCGATCGTGTTCCCGCTGTCAACGATGTCTTCGACAAGCACCACATCTTTGTCGCGGATGTCCATTTGCAAGTCCATGGCGACACGCACCGCGCCGCTCGATTCGCGCTTGCCCGTGCCGTAGGACGAAACAGCCATGAAATCCATCATGTGCGGGGAGGTGATGTTGCGGCTGAGGTCAACGAGGAACGGCACGCCGCCGCGCAGGATGCACACGAGGAGCAGGTTGCCGTCGGGATAGTCCGCGCTGATCTCAGCGCCGAGTTCGGCGATTCGGGTTTGGAGTTTGGCGGCGTCAATTAATATTTCAGCGAGGATGTCTTTGTAATCTTGCATACCTGTTTACCTGTCTACTTGTTTCCCTGATTACTGATTACTTTTTATCTCGGCACCTCGTGATGCTCTCTACACCGCGCTTCATACATCTCCGACGCGCCGACGATGACAACGGGGTCGTCATATTTTGCAGGCTTGCCGTTGACCAGTCTCTGCGTGCGTGAGGCTTCGCCGCCGCAGACCATGCAGATCGCGTGGAGTTTGTCCACATCCTCGGCAATGGACATGAGGATCGGCATCGGACCGAACGGCTCGCCGCGGAAGTCGGTATCGAGTCCCGCCGCGATGACGCGGATGCCGCGTGAAGCCAACTCGCGCGAAACAGGGACAACCTCAGGGTCGAAGAACTGCGCCTCATCTATGCCGACGACGGTCGTGTCTGAATCTATTTTGCTGAGGATCTCGGTCGCTTTTTCGATGGGGACCGCGTCGAACTTCGAGCCAGCGTGCGAGGTGACCTTTTCCACCGCGTAGCGAATATCAATGGCGGGTTTGAACACCTGCACTTTTTGCTTGGCGATCGTAGCGCGGACGAGACGGCGGATCAACTCATCCGTCTTGCCGCTGAACATCGAACCGCAGACTACTTCAATAGAACCGTGAATATGCTTCATAATTTCCTTTTGAAATTTTCAACCCCCTCCCATCCTCCCCCAAATCCGACGAACTTCAGTCGGATTTGGGGGAGGTGCCCTTTAGGGCGGTGGGGGTTGGGGTTAAAAAATCAGGCATGGCGCGCTTCGCGCCATGCCTGTAAGTTTACCTGAGTTTATTCAATCCGCAAACAATTTGCTTGATTGTTCAGCAGATCATCTGATGAACAACGCGGGACTACGCCGCCGATTCAGGGAGTTCGTATCCCATCGTGCGGAGTTTCTTCTTCGCCGCTGTGAGCGACGCCTGACCGAAGCCAGCGATAGCCAACACCGCGTCGTTGCCGCCGTTCAACTTCTCAAGGAACTGACCGACGTTCGTAACGCCCGCCGCTTTCAGCGCTTCATTTGCGCGCGCCGCGAGTCCCAATTCTTCGATGGGGCGTTCGGGCGAACCTTTCAATTCTTCTTTCACCTTCTGTTGGTCAACATAGTTCTGACGGACGGTCAACTTCTTGTAGAAGCGGTCCACTTGACCTTCGATGTCGAGAAGGCGCGAAGCCTCGCCCGTGAAGAACGGATGGCAGTTCCCGCAAATGTCCACGCGGAATTCTTTTTTCGTCGAACCCGTTGTCCATGTGCGACCGCATGAAGCGCAGGTCACTTTGGCATCGGGATAATATGTAGGATGAATATCGGGCTTCATGTTACGCCTCCACCTGCGGTACAACGTTGACGCGTTTCTTGCCGCGCACAACATCGAACATCACAATGCCGTTCGCGGTCGCGAACAACGTGTCGTCCTTGCCTGCGTCCACGTTCAAGCCTGGGGCGATCTTCGTGCCGCGTTGGCGCACCAAGATGTTGCCCGAAAGCACGAACTGACCCGCGTAACGCTTCACGCCGAGTCGCTGCGCATTTGAATCTCGTCCGTTGCGGGTTGAGCCCGCGCCTGTTTTATGTGCCATGGTTACCTCTTACTTCTTTTTAGCGTCTGTCTTTTTGGATGGCGACTTGGCGGCTGCGGGCTTCTTCGCAGGAGTCTTTTTTGCGGATGGCTTCGCCGCTTCTTTCTCAGCCTTTGCCTGCTTCGCCGCTTTCGGCTTTTTCTCAGCCTCGACCACAACTTCGGCTTCAGCCTGCTTCTCGACCTTCGGCTCTTCAACCTTGCGTTTCTCGCCGGGCTTGCCGATGAAGTCCACCATCAACAACGTATACTGTTGGCGGTGTCCGCCGCGCACGCGGATGCGTTTCTTCGGTCGGTACTTGAAGCGGTCAATCTTCGGACCACGGATATGATCCATGACCGTGACCTTTACATTGATGTCGCTCAGGGTGGGGGTGCCGACCACGATCTCGTCGCCGTCTGCCATAAGCAAGACGCGGTCAAGGTCGAATTTATTTCCCGTTTCAACGGGCAGGCGATCCACTTCGATGGTTCGCCCTTCGACGGCACGGTACTGCTTGCCGCCGCTTTCAACGATTGCAAATCTCATTTTTTCTCCAGTCATTCACTTCGCCGTATACCTGCGGGTCTTCGTCTGCGCTATGCTTCGCTCAGACCTTATCCATCGCCTGCGAACGGGGAAGCTGGTAAGTTTACACACAACCGCCCCAGCGAATCCAACTGCTGAGGCAGAAGCGGGCAGATTATACATGCGGGTCGGGGATGTGTCAACAGATGGAATATGACATTGCGAGCCCTGATGGTTGAGTAGCCCTGAGCGGGGTTTGCGAAGGGCGTGTCGAAACCATCACGGCGAAGCAATCTCCAACACGTTGAGGGGGGATTGCTTCGTCGCGAAGGGCAAGAGCGCTCCTCGCAACGACATCCGCTTGTTAAACCGCACCAGCCGTCCCTGCGAGAGAAGCGGGTTTTTATCCCTTCGGCAGGATCGAAGTGAGAGTCCTCGTCACACTTTGCAACGCGCCAGCATGTCCCTTGATCTTGTTCACGTCGCCTGTCTTCAAGCCCGATTGCACTTCGGTGATGGTCTTCGATGTGGAGGCTTGATTGTCAATGATCTTTTGTGTGATGCTTTCGAGATTGATGAGCAATTGCAAAATATTTTTCGGGATGATCGGCAGACCCTTCGCGATGGGGAGCAAGCCGTCGAGGATGTTGTTGGCGATGCCGGCGTATTTCACCGTGAGCGTGTGAAGCGAGCCGATGGAGTTGGTGAGTTCGAGCGCGACCTCCTGGATCGAGTCGATCATGTTCTTGTGATCTTGGATCATCTTGCCGATGTCGTTCAGCGAGTCGGTGAGCTTATCTGAAAATTTCACGTACGACACGGGCTTGGATGGGACAACACCTGGTCTTGCTGTGGGTCTGATCGGGGTGGGCATGGGAATCTCCTTGAGTTTGAATTTTCGCAACTATACTTTAATTTGGAATTGAATACAACACATTCAAGGCATGTGACATTGTGGCTTGTGTTTTTGAATTTGACACTCTCTGCATTGACAAACCCTCGTGACTACTGTACCCTCGCCTCATGATAGGTCTTTCGCCGCTTCAACAACAGGTAGTTGATTCTCCCCTCGACTCGAAACTCTTCGTGTCAGGTCCCGCAGGGACGGGGAAAACTACCGCAGGCGTCGAGTGGATGCGTCACTTGCTCGCGCAAGGCGTGCCCGGCGAATCGATTCTCATGCTCACCCCGCAGAGGAGTTTGCAAGAACCGTATCTCGATCTGCTCTACAGCCCCGAACGACGCGCGGGCGGCGAGGTGACTCCCGCCACGATCGGCGGTTTGGCGCGGCGCATGTGTGACTTGTTCTGGCCCCTCGCGGGTGAAGCGGCGGGATTTGCAAACCCGAGCCAGCCGCCTGTTTTCCTCACGCTCGAAACCGCGCAATATTACATGGCGCATCTCGTCCGCCCTTTGTTAGATGAAGGTTATTTTGAATCGGTGACGATTGATCGCAATCGTTTGTATTCCCAAATTATTGACAACCTCAACAAAGCCGCCGTGATCGGATTTCCACATACCGACATTGGCTCAAAACTCGACTTATCGTATTTCGGCGACCCAGCTCAACGCCGTGTTTATCAAGATGCGCAAGAGTGCGCGAATCGCTTCCGCCAATATTGCCTCGACCATAATTTGCTCGATTTTTCCTTGCAACTCGAAGTCTTTGCAGAAACTTTATGGAAGCAGGATATTGTCAAAGATTACCTCACGAGAAATTATCGCCACCTGATCTACGACAACGTGGAAGAAGACGGTCCGCGCGCGCATGATATTGTTGCCGAATGGCTCGCAGACTTCCAATCCGCTTTACTAATTTACGACGAAGACGCAGGCTTCCGCTACTTCCTCGGCGCGGACGTGCAAACAGGTTGGGCATTGCGTGAGTTGTGTGATGAGCAGATTCAATTGCAAGAAAGTTTTGTGATGTCGGAGGATGTGGCGAATTTAAGTGCTGGGTTGGTTGATGAAATAGTTCCAGGTCAAACGTCGAATGTCGAAGGTCAATATTCTTCAGATGCTCTTACCATACTAAAGCGAATCGGTAGCGAAACTGATACCCCACGCTATTACCCTGAACTGCTTGACGCCGTTGTCAATGAAATCCAATCTCTAGTCCGCCGCCCTGAGTATGTCGAAGGGTCTAGTAATCTAGTCTCTCCTTCCCAAATCGTCATCCTCACCCCCTACCTCTCCGATGCCTTGCGATTTTCCATCACACACAGACTTGAAACAGCAAACATCCCCTGGCGCTCGCACAGACCGTCGCGCTCGCTTAAGGACGAGCCCGCTTCTCATGCGTTGATCACGCTTGCCGCGCTGGCGCATCCGCATTGGAATATCCACCCGCCGAAATTTGACGTGGCGTACGCGCTGATGCAATCCATTGATGGACTCGATCTCGTCCGCGCGCAACTCCTCACCGACATTGTCTATCGTCAACGCGACCTTCAACTTTCGACCTTTGACCAGATCAAGCCCGATGTTCAGGAGCGAATCACTTTTTCGGTTGGAAATCGCTATTCAACGCTTCGCAATTGGATCGAAGAATATCGTACCTCGGATGTTCTTCCGCTCGATCATTTCTTACGGAAATTATTTGGCGAAGTTTTATCGCAAGCAGGATTTGGTTATCACCGCAACTTCGACTCGGTCCGCGTGGCGGCGAGTTTGGTCGAGTCAGTGAAGAAGTTTCGTTTGGCTTTAGACCTAACAGGTACGCTTCGCGAAAACCTGTTAGGTCTTGGTAAAGAATACATCCAAATGCTGCAAGACGGAGTGATCGCCGCGTCGTATCTCGAGGGCTGGCAGAACGAAGACAAAGACGCGGTTCTCATCGCGCCCGCGCATACGTTCTTGATGATGAACCGTCCCGTCACGATTCAATTCTGGCTCGATGCTGGTTCTAGCGGATGGTACGAGAGATTGTCGCAACCGCTCACGCATCCGTATGTGTTGAGTCGGGGATGGCAGGAGGGACGTCAATGGACGGATGCTGATGATGTTCAATACAGTAAAGAGGCGATGGCGCGGCTGGTATCGGGATTGCTCCACCGCTGCCGCGAGCGCGTCTATTTGGGAATTTCTGAACTTGGCGAAAGCGGATTTGAGGGACGCGGCGAATTGTTGCGCGTGTTTCAAAAAGTTTTGTGAAAAGTAGGTGACAGTCATCTTCAAGATGACTGTCACCTTTGAGGAAAATAAATGAACAAAAAATTTTTGCTCGTTGCAATTTCGATCCTCCTGTTGGCTTGTACTGCGACTGGGACTCCGACAACTGTTCCACCTGTGGAGCCGAGTGCGACTTCGATCATCCCTCCCGCTGATTCAACTTTCACGCCTCCGCCTCCATCAACGGATGGACCGAGTCTTGCCAATTGCCCGTTGTTCCCTGCGAACAATTTCTGGAACGCTCGCGTGGATTCGCTTCCCATCCACCCGCAATCTGATTCGTGGATCGACAACATCGGACGCGACGAAGGCTTTCACATGGATTTCGGCTCGGGCGAGTGGGACGGGGGTCCGATCGGGATTCCATACAACGTCGTGGCTGGATCAACTGTCCCTGCGTATGAACCGGAGTTTTATTATCCCGATGAATCCGACGCGGGACCGTATCCGATTCCCGACAATCCGAATCGCGAGTGGGGGAGCGATCACCACATTTTGGTCGTGGACACGGAGGCTTGCGTGTTGTATGAAATGTACGACATGAGTTTCGATAATGGCGTGTGGAGCGGCGGCTCGGGCGCGATCTGGGATTTGAACTCGAATGCCCTGCGCCCCGACACGTGGACATCCGCTGACGCGGCGGGTTTGCCGATTTTGCCAGGGCTGGTTCGTTATGACGAAATTGTTGCTGGCGAAATTAACCACGCATTACGATTTACTGTTGAAGACACAGCGGGCTACATCTGGCCCGCGCGGCATCAGACCTCCGATCCGAAAAATGCAATCCCGCCGATGGGCGCGCGCTTCCGCTTGAAAGCGGATTACGATATTTCAAGTTTCCCGCCTGAGATGCAAGTTCTTTTGCAAGCGATGAAGACATATGGAGTCGTGTTGGCAGACAATGGCTCGAATTGGTACGTCAGCGGCGCGCCCGATGAACGCTGGGACAATGATATGTTGCACCTGCTCGATGTTTTGACGGGAGACGATTTTGTGGTGGTGGATACGTCTGTGTTAATGGTGGATGAGGATTCGGGGGAGGTTCGCCCATGAATTGCCCGCACGGGGATGAACCCCCGTGCTACACATACGAAGACGGCTGAAGCCGCCTTGAGATATACATGCCTTATTGGAAACTCTATTATCATTTTGTTTGGGGAACGAAAAATCGTTTGCCATTAATTGACTTGACTCTCGAACCTGAGCTATATCGCGTTATCGCGGCAAAGGCGCAGGGCATGGGTGGATTCGTCCATGCTGTCGGCGGGATGGAAGATCACGCTCATCTTGCTGTTTCTGTTCCGCCCAAAATAGCGCCTGCGAAATTCATCGGAGATGTGAAAGGGAATAGTTCGCATTACGTCAACCACGTGATCAAACCCGATTTCGAGTTTTACTGGCAGGATGAATATGGAGTCTTGTCCTTCGGTGAAAGAAATCTTGCTTCGGTGGTACGATATATTCACAACCAAAAACAACATCACGCAGACGGAACATATATAGCGGCGATGGAGAGGATGGATGAAACATAGGTTACGTGGACGGAGGTTGATCTTTGGCATTGTCCGCCGTGGGATAAATGTGTTGCACATGGCATGACACAGTCCGTGCCGTGTCCGCCCGACGATGAACCGTTGGGCTACGCCTACGAAGGCGGCTCAAGCCGCCTCGCCCGCGCCTAGTCCGCTTTAGCGGGCTTTGTATGAATAGCACGGTGGTTTATCACCGTGCGGGTTTGCGGGGTAGAATCAACCGAAGAAATCAGAATACCTCAATCAAGAAATTTTGACACTTGATACTTGATACCTGAAACCTGAACATATGACCCTCACCTTCACCCCTCGTCCCTCCCAACAACAAATCCTCCGCTACGATAGCGGACGGCTCGGCATTGCCGCCGTCCCTGGCGCGGGGAAGACGCACATTCTCTCCGCGTTGGCGGCGCAGATTATTCAAAGCGGTGCGTTGCAAGACGATCAGGAAGTGCTCATCGTCACGCTCGTCAACTCGGCGGTGGACAATTTCGAAGCGCGCATCAAACGTTTCTTCGACAACCCGTTGCAAGCCCTCTACAAATATCGCGTTCGCACATTGCATGGGCTGGCGCATGACATCGTCCGCGAAAAGCCTGCGAGCGTGGGACTCGAAAATCGTTTCAGCATCATTGACGAGCGTGAGGCGGGTTTCATTCGCAAAGAGTCGGTCAATGCGTGGCTGGCGAATCATTCATTGGATGAATACCTCGACCCCGCCCTCGATCAATCCAAAATGGATTGGGTCAAGCGCGATCAACTTCCCAATTTATTGGACTCCCTCGCCTTAGCTTTTATCCGCTCCTCGAAAGATCGCCTCTTGACTCCCGACAGCCTGCGCGCCAAACTCGACGCTTTGTCCACGCCCCTGCCTCTCGCCGAACTCGGCTACAGCATCTACGCGGACTATCAACGCGCCCTCGCCTACCGCGGCGCCGTGGACTTCGACGATCTGATTCGACTCGCATTGACCCTGCTAGAAAACGACGAAGAATATCTTGTGCGACTTCAATATCGTTATCCATATATTCTCGAAGATGAAGCGCAAGATTCGAGTTTGACGCAGGAGAGGATACTTTCTCTCTTAAGTGGCTCTCGCCCTGAGCGGAGCCGCAGCGATAGCGGAGGCGCAGACGAAGGGCAATTGACTGGCGACCCCGCGCTTCGTCTGCGGACTTCGCTTCGCTCGTCCTCCGCTCAGCGCGATGATGGTAACTGGGTCCGTGTGGGTGACCCGAACCAAGCCATCTTTGAGACATTTACAACTGCCTCGCCCGAACTCCTCCGCGCGTTTATTCAAAACAACCCAAGCATAGACATGCCCGAGTCGGGGCGGTCACAGCCATCCATTCTGACGTTGGCGAATCATCTCATTGACTGGGTAATGACGTCGCATCCCATCCCCGAAGCGCGGACGGCGTTGTCGGTGCCGCATATTGTCCCTGTGCCAGAGGATGACCCGCAGCAAAATCCGCCAGATAACCCTGAGGGAATTAAATTTATTAGTAAACGATATACGCCAGAGGAAGAACTCGAAGCGGTGGTCAAATCGGTGAAGGGATATGTTGACTCCATTTGGGGTTTTCCCGATGAAGACAAACCGACGATTGCGATCCTTGTCCCGCGTAACCAGCGCGGCGTGGATGTGGTCAATGCGTTGCGCCAAAAGGGAATCGAGCCGATTGAGTTAATTTCGAGTACAAGCGAGACACGGGCGGCGGCGGGATCATTGAGTTACTTGTTGGGCTATCTGGCGGATCCAAGTTCGGCGCGGAAGTTGTCGAAGGCGTATGAGGTGTGGCGCAGAGATATTTTTGGTGGCAACCGTAGGGGCGACCCGTCAAGGTCAAACGGTGATTCCGATGAGGGCATGGAGGGTCGCCCCTACATCGAGCAGATTCCAACCTTGTTGCGCAAGATGGTTGACGTGGAAAATTTTGTAGCGCCACAAAATGCCGACGACTGGCGATCAGCTATCGGTGCGAATGAAGCGGGGCAAGTCGTCGAGGAGTTGAGCGCGTTCCGAGTCGTCATCCAGAGATGGTTGAGCGCGGTGACGCTTCCGATTGATCAGTTGGTGTTGACGTTGGCGCAGGATGTGTTCACCGAGGCGCACGATCTGGCGCTGGCGCATAAACTTGCGTTGGTGTTGCGAAGCGCGGCGGACGATCACGCGGATTGGCGTCTGCCTGAGTTGACGGCGGAGCTGGCGGTGATCGCGAAGAACGAACGGCGCTTCATCGGGTTCTCGTCGGACGATTCGGGCTTTGACCCCGAACGCCATCGCGGACGGGTGGTGGTGACGACGATGCACAAGGCGAAGGGACTGGAATGGGACCGCGTGTATTTGATGTCGGTCAATAATTACGACTTCCCATCGAACATGCCGAACGACCGTTTTATTTCGGAGAAGTGGTTCGTGCGGAGCGGGTTGGACTTGTCGGCGGAGGCGTTGGCGCAGTTGGGCGCGTTGTGGTCTCGATACGTGCCGCCACGCTTCGACTTCGCTGCCGCTCCGCTCAGCGCGGGCGGCACTACTCGACCACCATCGAATGAATATGATTGGTACGAAGAAGGCGCGGCGACGATGCGCTCGCGGTTGGATTACGTGAAGGAACGTCTGCGCCTGTTCTACGTGGGCATCACGCGCGCGAAACGGGAGTTGATCGTCACATGGAATTCGGGCAGGCAAGGCGATGCGACGCCGAGTTTGCCGTTGAGTGAGTTGATGGGGTGGTGGGAGGGGAGATGACGTTTCGTTTTTTGATGTAAGACAGAAGTATAATGCTGAGTGCAGAGCAAATTTCAGAGAGACATTTATGAATGAAGTTGCCACTGAAACTAAAATGCGATTTACCACAATAACAAAGTGGATATTGTCTGGATTCATAGATTCCATATTTCTTGTGTTTTGGGTGTTAATTCAATGGGGAACACAAAGAGTTTTAGAAAACCTTCGGTTAGTAGGAATTGACAGAGTGGTGTTTTATGTTTTTCAGGTACTTTTTGCATTGTCAACTTTGGCTCCCGTGATTATTTTTATGTATAGTGATATTGCGACTATGATAATTAGAGCAAAAATTCAAATAAAAAACGAAAAGAAGAGAAAATAAATGGAACACGAAGATTTCTTGCTGCCCACAGAACATGAGTTAAGGGAATTCGCTAAGATATTTACCCAGCGAGTAAAAATCTTCACAGGTATTGCGTTATTTAGTGGGATTGTTTTCGCTGCTCTTGCAATGATGGGGGTTGCAGCAATGAGTAGCGATGCGCCACCAGCAGCTAATATGACTCTGATAGAAGTAATCAAAGAGCTTGGAAAAATATTTCTAAATTTGAGCTCCTATCTAAGTGCATTAATTGTTGCTTATGGCGTTTGGATATATGTTTTGTTATTCTTGGTCATATTCATGGAAACTGGTCTGGTCTTGACACCCTATTTGTCTGGGGAGTCTTTACTTTTTGCAACAGGGGTATTGGCAAAATCACATTCCCTAAATATTTGGCTTCTGCTTGTATTGTTTATCTTCGCGTCTATCATAGGTAATATTGTCAATTATTGGATAGGTCATTATTTGGGACATCAGGCTTACCGTATCAAGTGGATTAGGAAAGAATATTTTCATCGTTTACATGCCTTTTTTCAGAAGCACGGAGGAAAGATAATTTTCCTAGCTCGTTTCTTTCCTGTTCTTCGTACTTTCGCCCCATTTATTGCAGGTTCTGCTCTGATGTCATATGCTTATTTCATTACCTATAACGTTTTTGGCGGTATTGTTTGGGTGTTGCTTTTTACTTTAGCAGGGTATTTCTTTGGGAATTTCCATTTTGTTAGCAACAACTTTGATTTTGTATTTGTTATCATTGTTTTAATATCAATAATTCCAGTGATAGCTTTGCCTAATTTGTGGGGAGGAAGAAGAGCAGAGGCTGATAGATAAAAAATGGACTCAGGTGGGATGGGGAATGCGACCTCACCTAGATGGTGACGAATAAACGGCTTGTTGGTTTGACCTCACCCAGATAAACGTAATGGTCGGCGTGTTGGGTTGACCTCACCCAGATAAGCGTAATGATCGGCGTGTTGACTTGTCCCTCTCCTAAAGGAGAGGGTATGGGGTTGAATCCTTTTCTGTGGGATGGGGAAATTGAATCTCCAAGAAAATTTTGGTTTGATGAGCAAAGGCTTCTCCCTCGTAGGAGACGCGTACCCGAGCCCTTCGGCAGGCTCAGGATAAACTCCGCGAGTGGTAGACGGGAGAGGGGTTTGAATGAAGAGCGGCTGTACTTTCCGCGAGACCGTTTTCAAATCTGCAACTCGCATCCGAAATTATAGAATCTCATTCATCTTGTAGTACAATGTGCGTGAAAGAGTTTGACAATTTTGTTCCTGTCTGTTCCGTGGGGAAGGGATGGTCATCAAGTAACGAAATCTCGAAAACTCCAAACTGAGTCCGCTATATTTTTACTCTCTATGGAGACCCGCATGCGCAATCCGAAAACAAAATTCGACCTGCAATGGAAAGTGTTCCGCAGTCGTTCCACCGAATGGTGGAGTCTGCTGGCTGAGCACGACCTGAAAAAAATTGACAAGGCGGACGACAAACAGAATCGATTCGTCACCCTGCTTCAAGTGAAGTATGGATACACACGTCAACAGGCGCAGGAAGAGATTAACAACCGCTGGATGGCGTTTTACATGGCGAGAAAAGTCGCTGGGTAAAACTTACGGCTACAACAAAACGAAAGTGGTCTCGGATGTGCGTTCGAGACCACTTTTTGTTTCCAGTGGTAGAGGAAATTGGGTCTTATCATGTGGTCTTGCGAATCGGGCTTGCCAATTAAAAATGCCGTTATACTTCGGTCATGGAGCAAGCGGAACTTGCGATTGCCGCCGAAAGACTAGCCCGCCTCAGCGCGGACTTTCATGTAGCCGTCCTCCGCGATTGGGGGAGCGGGGAAGAAACCCCGGATGGCGCATGGCAAAATGGGTTGTGGTCGCTCGCCGAGTTAGACAGATTGCACGACTCGATCTCCCTGCTGGCGAATTCGTTTGGCGGAAGCGAAAGTTTCCTCAACAAGGTGGGAAGCGTAACAGTGAAGAAAGGCGAGATCGGTTCGCATGGAGGGGAAGCGCTGCACGGAAGAATTACGTTATCGAGCGCTAGTTCATTCAACGCGTGGACAGTTGTCCATGAATTCGCTCACATCTGGGATGAGAACAGCGGCTGGCAATTATCCCGCCAGCTCGAACGATACACCGGCGGGTACACATCTCGGTTTTTCTCGTGGGTGAAAAAATATTTGCGGCTTGCCGACTTGAATGGCTTTACCAAAGCGGAGGAGCCCGGCAAGCGCGGACGCAAACCCGGCTGTAACGCGCGCGGCTACTTCTACGGCGACAAACCCAGCGGCTCGAACTACTCCTTCAACCGCGTGGAGGATTTCGCCGAGTCGGTGGCGATGTATGTCGGCTGGGGAAACGACAACGCGCTAAGCGATCAAGCCCGCGCAAGAATCTCGCGCTACGAACTCGCGGACGGGGAGGTTGATCCGTTTTTTCGCACAAAAGATAACTGGGCGGAGTATGCAAAATACTTTGACCCCGAAGGCGGAGATTACTCCAAGACGAAGAGGTGGAGGTTTGTGGAGCATGAAATGACACGCGGCATTTGATTCGATTTTTGTAATCCTTTCGTCTTGTATGTATGGGGTTTTTCCTTTATCCTTGACTTCATCTAGCCTAAATCCATATTCCAAAATGGGAAGCATGCGCCGCAGAATCAGCGAAGACCGTATCCGCAAGCAAATGATCGACCCTTCGACTGGCTCAGGGCGGCGCCCGCAATTGGAAAAGGCGGGATGGTATTTGCGCGATTATTCCAAAGTGGGGACTGAAATTCCCGTAGATGGATACGATAAAGAACCCTGGAATTGATTGACGTGTTCATGCGCTCCAACCAAACGCGGCGGGTATAATCTAGTCACTAAAATTCAAAACCATAACCAATGACTGAACAACAAATCGAACAAGAACTGATTAGAAAACTGGGCGAGCCGAAACCCGTTTACCGCGCGGGTGTCGAGGCGTTGAGCGATCTCAAATACACCTATCGCCCTGATATTCGCGACCGCGCCGCGCTGGAGAAAAACTTCCGCGAGAAGTTTGAGGCGTTGAACCGCGTGACGTTGACGGATGGGGAATTTACACGCCTGCTGGATCAGATGGTGACCAGAGACGTATTTGAAGCCTCGCGCAATCTGCGTGAAAAGCATAGCTTTATCCGCGACGACGGCACGCCGCTGACCTTTACGCTGGTGAACATCAAGGATTGGTGCAAGAACATGTTTGAGGTGGTAAACCAATTGCGGATCAACACCGCCAACAGTTTTCACCGCTACGATGTGATTTTGTTGATCAACGGCGTGCCTGTGGTGCAGATCGAGTTGAAGGACTTGCCGATCAGCCCGCGCCGCGCCATGCAACAGATCGTGGATTACAAGACCGACCCTGGCAACGGCTACACCAACACGCTGTTATGCTTCATGCAACTTTTTATCGTGAGCAATCGCAGTGATACGCTGTACTTCGCCAATAACAATAACAAGCATTTTGCTTTCAATGCCGAAGAACGCTTTTTGCCCTTTTATCGCTTTGCAGACGAGAACAATAAAAAAATCACCCTGCTGGATGACTTTGCGGAGAAGTTCCTTGCCAAGTGCGTTTTGGGCGAGATGATCAGCCGTTACATGGTACTGCTCGAAGCCGAACGAAAACTGCTGATGATGCGCCCGTACCAGATTTACGCCGTGAAAGCGATCGTGGATTGCATTCACGACAACAGCGGCAACGGCTACATCTGGCATACGACGGGCAGTGGCAAAACGTTGACTTCTTTCAAGGCGTCCACGTTGTTGAAGGACAACCCCGATATTGAAAAAGTGCTGTTTGTTGTGGACCGCAAAGACCTCGATAAACAGACCCGCGAAGAGTTCAATAAGTTTCAGGCGGGTTGTGTGGAGCAAAACACAAACACCGCCGCGCTGGTGAAGAGATTGCTTTCGGATGATTATGCCGATAAGGTGATCGTGACGACCATTCAGAAGTTGGGGTTGGCTTTGGATGAAAGCAACAAGAATGTCATTGCGAGGAGCGAAGCGACGAAGCAATCCCCCAGCGATGAGGACACTTCGACTGCGCTCAGTGCAAGGATTGCTTCGCCGCAAAGAGCAAGAGCGCGGCTCGCAATGACAGGATACAGAGAACAACTCAAACCGTTGAGCGGGAAGCGCGTGGTCTTCATCTTTGATGAATGTCACCGCTCGCAGTTTGGAGATAATCACAAAGCGATCAAGGAATTCTTCCCCAAGGCGCAGTTGTTTGGTTTTACGGGCACGCCCATCTTCAAGGAAAACGCGAGTTATACCCAAGTGGAAGGTACGCAGGCTTCCTACAAAACGACCGCAGACTTGTTTCAAACGCAGTTGCACGCCTACACCATCACCAACGCCATCGAGGATGATACGGTACTGCGCTTCCATGTGGATTACTTCAAGCCTGAAGGCGAGCAGATCCCCAAAGCAGGCGAGGCGCTGACCAAGCAAGCCGTCATCGAAGCGATTTTGGATAAGCACAATGCCGTCAGCAACGGGCGCAAATTCAACGCGCTGTTGGCAACCGCTTCGATCAACGACGCGATCGAGTACCTGCGGCTTTTCAAACAGGTTCAGGAAAAAAAGCAGAGCGAAGACGAATCCTTCCAGTCGTTGAATATCGCCTGTGTGTTTTCACCGCCCGCGGATGGAGACCAGGACGTGCGGCAACTTCAGGAAGATTTGCCGCAGGAAAAAGCCGATAACGCCGTAGACCCAGACGGGAAGAAAACCGCGCTGAAAGCCATCATGGCGGACTATAACGAACGCTACGGTACAAATCACAGCATTGCATTCTTCGATTTGTACTATCAGGATGTGCAAAAGCGCATCAAAGACCAGCAGTTTGGATTGCCTCATGCCCAGCGTGTGGACTTGGTGATTGTGGTGGATATGCTCTTGACGGGCTTCGATTCCAAATACCTGAACACGCTGTATGTGGATAAGAACCTGAAACAGCACGGCTTGATTCAGGCGTTTTCGCGCACCAACCGCATTTTGAACGATTCTAAACCCGCAGGTAACATTCTGGATTTTCGTCAACAGGCTGAGGCGGTGGATGAAGCGATACAACTCTTTTCTGGCGAGTCGATCGAACGATCCAAAGAAATCTGGCTGGTGGATTCTGCGCCTGTGGTTATCAATAAATTGAAAGAAGCGGTCAGAAAACTGGATCTGTTCATGCAGTCGAACGGGTTGACGTGTGTTCCGCAGGATGTGCCCAACTTGAAAGGCGACCACGCGCGCGGCAGTTTCATCGAACGTTTCAAGGAAGTGCAAAAATATACGACCCAATTGGAGCAGTACACCGACCTGACCGCTGAGCACGTGGCGGAGGTGGAGCAGATGTTACCGCCAGATCAGTTGCAAGCCTTCCGCGCGGCGTATCTTGAAACCGCCTCACGCCTGAAAGAACGGCAGGACAAAGAGAAGCAGAACCCGCAGTTGCAACAACTAGATTTTGAGTTTGTGTTGTTCGCCTCGGTGACGATTGATTACGATTACATCATGAAACTGATCGCGCGTTATGCTGCTGGCACCTCTGGCAAACAGAGCATGACCCGCGAGCAGTTGATCGGGCTGATCGCTTCGGATGCCAAGTTTATGGACGAGCGCGAAGACATGACTGAATATATCAACACCCTGCAAGTGGGCAAGACCAAGACCAGTGAAGCCGCCATCCGCGCGGGCTATGCCACCTTCAAAGCGGAGAAGAATGCCCGCCAACTGGCGGAGATTGCCGCCAGGTTCGGGCTGGAACATGCCGCCCTGAGCGCCTTTGTGGAGGAGATCATCGAACGGCTGGTCTTTGACAGTGAAGTGCTGACTGACCTGCTTGCCCCGTTGGGATTGAACTGGCGCGAACGCGCTCCAAAGGAAAGGGAGTTAATGACCGAGTTGATACCGTTGTTGAAGAAATTGGCGGGTGGGCGCGAGATTTCAGGATTGAGCGCGTATGAATAAGACTCTTTTGCCCAAGTTGCGCTTTCCTAAGTTTCAAGACGAGTGGAAAAATGAATCTCTCGGAGAGGTATATTCTTTCAAATCCACGAACTCATTTTCAAGAGACCAATTGAATTACAAAAATGGCTCAGTGAAAAATGTTCACTATGGAGATATACACACCAAATTTGCTACATTGTTTGACGTCACAAAAGAAAAAGTCCCCTTTATAAATCCGCAAGAATCTCTTGAAAGAATTGCGCTGGAAAGTTATTGCATTGAAGGAGATATAGTTTTTGCTGATGCTTCTGAGGATTTGAATGATGTTGGAAAAAGCATAGAAATTGTCAATGTAAATAACGAAAAATTAGTATCTGGTATGCACACTCTCTTAGCACGGCAGAAAGAGAAAAAACTAATAGTTGGTTTTGGTGGATACTTGTTTAAGTCTGACGGAATTCGACTTCAAATCAAGAAAGAGGCGCAGGGAGCAAAAGTCTTAGGTATTTCTGCCAATCGATTACTGAATATTGATCTATGCTTTCCGTCAGATAAGAAAGAACAGCAAAAAATATCGGACTGCCTGACCTCGCTCGATAACCTGATCGCCGCTCAAAGCCAAAAAATAGATGCACTGCAATCCTATAAAAAAGGTCTGATGCAGAACCTCTTTCCCGCCGAAGGTGAGTCCGTTCCTCGGCTGCGTTTCCCTGAGTTCCAGTCCGCTGGGGAGTGGGAGGAAGAAAAACTGGGAAATGTTTCAATTTTTGTAAACGAAAGAATATCTTTAGAGAAACTTACTTTAGATAACTACATAAGCACAGAAAACATCTTGCCTGATTATGGAGGAGTAACAAGAGCCTCCAAATTACCTCAGTCAGGTTCTGCGATTCAGTTTAAAGTAAATGACGTTTTAATATCGAATATTCGACCATACTTGAAAAAGGTTTGGTTCTCGAACAAAGATGGCGGATCTTCTAATGATGTGATTGTTGTTCGCGCAAAAGAAGGCATAGATACTAAATATTTAGCCTTTATGCTCAAAAATGATGCCTTCATAGAATATGTTATGAAGGGTGCAAAAGGCGTAAAAATGCCAAGAGGTGATATATCTTTGATGAAAGAATATCCATTGGTATACCCTCCAATTCAAGAACAAAACAAAATCGCGGATGTGCTGACTACGATAGATGAACAAATATCCGCGCAAGGTGAGGCGCTGGCGGCGCTCAAAGTCCACAAGAAAGGGCTGATGCAAGGGTTGTTTGCGAGCGGGGGCGGTGCGGGCTAAAGCCCTGCCTCAGTTCGTGGAAGCCCTGCGGGCTTGAGTCCGCTTTTAGTGGACTTGCATGTACTGAGCAGGTGGCTTTAGCCCCGCGAAACAATGCGAGAGGATGATGAGTCAGGTGACAGTCATCTGCAAGATGACTGTCACCTTTGAGCCTTTAGAGGAAACTTATGACCAACGAACAACAAAAACAACTCGGCGCCACCCTGTGGGGTATCGCCGACCAACTGCGCGGCGCAATGAACGCGGACGACTTCCGCGATTACATGCTGTCCTTTCTGTTCTTACGCTACCTTTCGGATAACTATGAATCCGCGTGTAAAAAGGAATTAGGGAAGGAATATCCCACCGAAAGCGAAGTGGAAGCGGCGCGGGCGCAGGCGCGGGCGCAGGCTCTGGCGCAGATACCAAAAAAGAAACCGAAAAAGAAGGATGAAGAAGAAGAGCAAGAGCACGCGGGGGATGCGCCTCTCGTCACACCACTGCAACTCTTTTATGAGCGCAATCCCAAAGATATTAAAGTCTTCGAGAAACAAATGCGCCTCAAAGTGCATTACGTCATCGAGCCGCCCTATCTGTGGGGCAGTATTGTCGAAATGGCGCGCACACACAATCAAGAATTATTGGAGACCTTGCAGGCTGGCTTCAAATACATCGAAAACGAATCCTTCTCCAGCGCCTTTCAAGGGCTGTTCTCCGAAATCAATCTCAACTCCGAAAAACTCGGCAAAAAACATACCGACCGCAACACCAAACTTTGCACAGTCGTCACCAAAATTGCCGATGGTCTAAAGGACTTCTCCACCGACAGCGACACCCTCGGCGACGCCTACGAATATCTCATTGGTCAGTTCGCGGCGGGTTCTGGCAAAAAAGCGGGCGAGTTCTATACTCCGCAACAGATTTCCAGCATCCTCTCTGGCATCGTCGTTTTGGATAGTCAGGAACCAAGCACGGGACCCAAAAAGCGCCTCAAATCTGTGCTGGATTTTGCCTGTGGCTCTGGCTCGCTTCTTCTCAACGTCCGCAAGCGGCTCGGCGACAACGGCATTGGCAAAATCTACGGGCAGGAAAAGAACATCACCACCTATAACCTGGCGCGCATGAACATGCTTCTGCACGGCGTCAAAGATTCCGAGTTCGAGATTTTCCACGGCGATACCTTACTCAACGATTGGGACATGCTCCGCGAAGCCAACCCTCTCAAAAAGCCAACTTTCGACGCGGTGGTTGCCAACCCGCCTTTTAGTTACCGCTGGGAACCCACCGATTCGCTTGGCGATGATGTCCGTTTCAAGAACTACGGACTCGCGCCCAAATCCGCCGCGGATTTTGCTTTTCTCCTGCACGGCTTTCACTTCCTCGCGCAGGAAGGCGCCATGGCGATCATCCTGCCGCACGGCGTCTTATTTCGTGGCGGCGCAGAAGAACGCATCCGCACGAAATTATTGAAAGACAATCATATTGATACGGTCATCGGTCTGCCCGCCAACCTGTTCTACTCCACTGGCATCCCTGTTTGTATTTTGATTCTCAAAAAATGCAAAAAGTATGATGACGTGTTATTCATCAATGCCAGCGAACACTTCGAGAAAGGCAAGCGTCAAAATCAACTACTGCCTGAACACATCGAAAAGATTATCAATACCTACAAAGACCGCACGGATGAAGACCGCTATTCCAGGCGTGTCTCAATGGAAGAGATCGAGAAGAATAACTACAACCTGAACATTTCCCGCTACGTCAGTACCGCCACAGAGGAAGAAGAAATTGACCTCGCCGCTGTGCATGGTCAACTGAAAGCGTTGGAAGAAAGAATTTCAGACGCCAAGAAAAAGCACAATGAGTTTCTCAAAGAACTTGGTCTGCCGCCTTTGCCGTGAGACTTATCCCCCCGCCCACTTCGACAAGCCCAATCTGCCTGTCCTGAGCGATGTCGAAGGGCTTGCGGAGAGTTTTGCGTGAAAAGCGCCGTCCACGAATTATGCACGAACCTTCGGCGAATGGAAGACTCGCGGTTCGAGTATTCGTGGCTCCATTCGTGGATGGTTGTTTTGGCGCGGGAGTGACCCCCACCCGTCCTCCCCCGAATACGACGACAAAATTCTGTATGCGGATTCAAACCACATCTCGTCGGATTCGGGGGAGGTGAATGTGAAGTAGGAATGAATATTTTTGTATAAGCCCGATCAAACTCCCGTTACATGGACTCTCCCCAAATTCGACATGGCGGAGGTATTATCCGCGTACAAAATGATACGCGTCGCATTTGGGGAGATGTCCACAACCCGTACGAAATCTTCTCTCTCCAAATTCGACATGGCGGAGGTATTATCCGCGTACAAAATGATACGCGTCGCGTTTGGGGAGATGTCCACAACCCGTACGAAATCTTCTCTCCCCAAATTCGACATGGCGGAGGTATTATCCGCGTACAAAATGGTACGCGTCGCATTTGGGGAGATGTCCGAAGGACAGAGGGGCAATGCCGCGTAAGAAAAGAAGCAACCCAAAAACAATGAACTTCGCGGGAAAACTCCGCAAAGACCCGACTCCCGCCGAACGCAAACTCTGGTCAAGGATTCGCAACGACCAATTGGGCGTCAATTTCAGAAGACAGCACGCCGTTGGAAACTTTATCCCCGACTTCGTGTGTATCGAAAAGAAACTCGTCATCGAGCTGGACGGCAGTCAGCATTTGGAACAACAAGAATATGATGAAGACAGAACGAAATACTTGGAATCGCTGGGTTACAGAGTGATCCGCTTTTGGAATAACGATGTGATGAAAAATATGGAGGGCGTTATACTCGTCATCATGCAGGCGGTTGAAAAATGACGCGGTACTCCTCAGTTTAACGGGAGTGTCCAAAAGAATGGGCTAAACGTTTCTTCGCCACAGAGATCACTGAGTTCACTGAGAAAAAACTCAAAATCTCTGTGGGCTCTGTGGCAAAGCCCACGATATTAGACACTCCCAGTTTAACGAAGTGATACAACGAGTCTCTCCCCTCGGTTATAATCCCCCCTCGGAGACCTCACATACATGGAAATCACCTGGTACGGACATTCCTGTTTCCGCCTCACCGAGCGCAATTATGCGACGGTGGTGACGGACCCATTCGACAACAAATCCATCGGCTATTCGGCGCTCAAACTCAAAGCGGACATCGTCACGGTCAGTCACGACGCGCCCGGTCACAACAACATGGACGCGGTCAAAGGCGCGTCGCACACGATTGACGGCGCGGGCGAGTTCGAGATCGGCGGCGTCTTCGTCACCGGCGTTTCGACCGACGGCGGCGGCAAAAAGAAAAGCAAAGACGGTTCCGCGCGCAACACCATCTACGTCTTCGACTACGACGGCATCACCGTCGCGCATCTCGGCGACTTGAAACAGACGCCGACTCAATCCGAGATCGAATCGCTTGGCACGATCAACGTCGCGCTGGTCCCCGTCGGCGGGGGAGGCGGACTCAACGCGGCGAAGGCGGCGGAGGTCATCAGCCTTATCGAGCCGAACATCGTCGTGCCGATGCACTACTCCACGCCGGCGGTCAAACTCTCGCTCGACTCGCTCAGCAAGTTCGTCAAAGAGATGGGGCTGTCGAAGCCCGAGACCCAGCCGTCCCTGAAAGTGACGCGCTCCGGTCTCCCCAGCGAAACGCACGTCGTTGTGCTGGAATATCAGGCGAGTCAATAACGACATGTCATTCTGAGTGGCGCGGAGCGCCACGAAGAATCTCCCTCACGGCGAGCGAGACTCTTCGGTCGCAACGAGCGCTCCCTCAGAGTGACATAAATCAGAGTGACAAAAGGAATCAATGGCAGTCAAAGTTTTGATGACATGGGATATCGCCGGCGACCGCGATCAGGAATATTTTGAATTCATCATCGGCGAATTCATCCCCGGCGTGCAGCGCATGGGCTTGCAACCCGCCGAAGCGTGGGCGACCATCTACGGCTCGTACCCGCAAATTCAAGTGGGCTTGCTCGCCGCCGACATCGTCGAAGCGCGGCGCATCATCGACTCGCCCGACTGGGGACTCTTGCAAGATAAACTGTTCGGCTACGTCAAAAACTTTTCCTACAAGATCGTGGCGTCGCGCCCCGGGTTCCAATTCTATTCGCCCAACAATTAAATGAAATCGCAACAAAACACGCTCCCGTCGCCGTCCTCGGCGGCGGGGACTCCGCCGAGAGCAATCTTTCACCGAACAATTAAATGAAATCGCGTTGGTTTTATTTTTTATGCTCCATCGAGGGCGCGGTCGCACTGGTCGCGCTCCTTTTGATTCCCTCCGAAGGCGCGAGTCTTTCGCCGGCGCGTCTCGCCCTCATCGTGATTATTCTTTCTTTCATTCTGATGTCGGCATGGCTGGCGATTCGCCCGCCTCAACTGAATCGCCTCGCGCGGACTCCTCTCATCCTCCTCGTCACGCTTCTCTCTCTGACGTTCAGCCTGACTCTGTTTCTTCTGCGTTATCTCAACCCCGAGTCTTTTCTCCCGCTCTTCACACGACTCAGTCCGCTGTTGTGGTATCTGCTCGCGCTCTCGATTCAATCCGCGCTCTACCTCCTCTACCTCAAAAACGGATTCCACCTTACCTCATTTGCTCCATTTGCCTCATTTGCTCCATTTGTTACCTTTGCTCTTTTGCTCCTTTTGCTCATTTTCATCTCCCTCACCAAACTCGGCATCACCAAAGACACCGCCTACTGGGGCGAACCCGGCGTCCCGATTCTTGGATGGCAATTTGTTTTATCAATCCTCCTCGGCGCAATTACCCTCGTTTACTCAATTACTAATTACCAATTACTCAATCACTCAATCACCAATTCTCAACCACCAATTACCCAATCCTCTAATTCTCCAATTCTCTCTTTCCTCTTTCCTCTTTCCATCTACCTCACCGCCTCCATCCTCTGGCTTTCCGTCCCGATTGATTCACTAAAAAACAGTTTCTACGCGCCCATCACGCCTCCATACACAACTCCATTCCCATATTCCGACGCGGGCTTCTACGATTACCTCTCCCAATCCCTCCTCATCGGCACGGACTATCTCGGAAACATTGCGCCGCGTCCGTTGTATGTGACCTTTCTCGCCGCGCTTCATTTTCTGTTCGGGCAAGATTACGTCAAAGTCATCGCCGCGCAGACGTTGGTCTTCGCGCTGTTCCCCGTCGCGTTGTACTTTCTCGGAGCAAAACTCCACTCCCGCGCCGCCGGTGTGACGGTCGCCCTCTTCGCCATCTTCCGCGAGCTCACCACGCTGTGGATCTCCTCCAACACGCGCACCGCCAGCACGAAAATGTTCATCACCGATTTCGCCACCTCGATGGGAATCGCGTTCGTGATGCTCGTCGTCATCCGCTGGCTTGAACGGCGTGACGTAAAATCGGCGATCATCGCGGGCGGATCGTTCGGACTGTTGCTGTTGCTCCGCACCCAATCGCTGATCATTTTGCCATTCGTTTTCATCCTCGCGTTCTTTGCGTATCAACAAAAAGCTCCTGACGCAGTTCGATTTGCCCAGCAAATCGTGCGTCAGGCAGGGCGACATGATTTGCCAAACAAATCAAATCGTCGCATGAACTTTCTTGGAAAACTGTACCTGAAAGATTGGCTCATCGCCTGCGTCGCATTCGGTTTGGTGATGACCGCCACCATCACGCCATGGCTGATCCACAATTATCGAATCGTCGGCGCATTCGCCTTCGACGACCCCTCGCAGATGGCGGTCATTTTTTCGCAGTATTCCTTTGAAGGGAATCTGGACATCAGCCAATTCGATTTTGAAAAGGAAAGCCTCGGGGATCGCCTGCTCACGTTCACGCTGGAAAACCCCGGCTTTGTGGCTGGCTTTGTGACGAATCACTTCCTCAACACCGAGATCGGCGGATTGCTGTCCCTGCCGCTGATCGAACCCTTCAACGGACTGCGCGCCCCGGTCAATTTATATTGGATCGAATGGAACGGGACTCTTGAATGGTACAACCTCGCCTTGCTGATTTGCTACCTTGCGATCATTGCCATTGGCTTGGGCGCGGCATGGCATCGATTCAAATGGGTTGGGTTGACTCTGCTGGCGTTCAACGTCGGTTACGCGCTTGCAAACGGCATCTCCCGTTTTTCCTCGTGGCGTTATAACTTGCCTGTTGATTGGATCGTCTACTTTTATTTCGGCGTCGGCGCGATGGAAATTCTTGCGTGGGTTGCCTCGTTTTTCGGCGCGAACATTTCGAAGATGTTTTCAATTTCAACGGTTGAATTGAAACAAGAAACATTTAAACCAAAACAAATATTGCTCGTCGGCGCTTTCGTATTGCTCGGCTCGCTCCCGTGGCTCGCGGAGGGAATCGCCCAGCCGCGTTATACGTCAACAGCCGAAGAGTTGAAAGCGCAGGTCGTTGCGCATGATCCCGCGCTGACACAATTTTTATCTCAGCCCAATTCTCTAATTCTGGAAGGCGAGACGCTCTACCCGCGCTTCTTCCGCCGCAACGATGGGATTTTTTCCACCACGCCGTGGGCGATCTACTCCGTGCGTGATTTTTCGCGCCTCGGCTTTATCGTGCTGAACGACAGCGCGGACAGCGTAATTTTCCCTGCCGATTCGCCCATCAAATTGACTCACGGCGCGGATGTGATCGTCGTCGGTTGCCAGCGCGAGAACTACGTTGAAGCGCGTTGGCTTTTCTTCCCTGAACTGAACGAGACGTATCAAACTGAATCACTGAATGATCTTTGCGAACCGTGATGTGCGTGGACTTGTGGTTTCGATACGCCCTTCGCTATCGCTTCGGGCTACTCAACCACCACATGTTATCTAATGCCCCTTTTCTCTTCCAAACTGTTGAGCTGGTACAACAAACACAAGCGGACTCTCCCATGGCGCGAACATCGTAGTCCCTACGCCGTGTGGGTTTCCGAGATCATGCTCCAACAAACGCGGGTGGAGACCGTGATTCCCTATTTCAAAAAGTGGATGAAATTATTTCCAAGTGTCCGCGCATTGGCGAGCGCCTCTGAGCGCGAGGTATTGAACGCGTGGGAAGGACTCGGCTATTACAGCCGCGCGCGAAACTTTCACAAAGCCGCGAAGACCGTGGTTGAAAATTATGGAGGAAAACTTCCGCGCGATGTGGATGAATTGAGAAAACTGCCTGGCATCGGTCGCTACACGGCAGGCGCGTTGGCTTCCATCATTTACGACATGAACGAGCCAGCGCTCGACGGCAACTTGAAACGCGTCTACGCGCGGCTGTTTGACGTAAAGACACCGATCAATTCAACGGAGGGAGAGAAGTTACTCTGGAAAATTGCCCGCGAGAATTTGCCCAAGGGCAAGGCGGCTGATTTCAACCAAGCACTCATGGACTTGGGCGCTATGGTTTGCCTGCCGAAAAATCCGCGTTGCGATGTTTGCCCGATTGCGAGGGATTGTAAGGCGAGGGGAAGCGGCGTTCAACATTTGCGACCGGTGAAAATGGCGAAGAAACGTGTGCCGCATAACGTCCATGTGGCGGCGGTGATCGTAGAGCGAATTGGCAATTCGCTCTACGTGTTGCTATCCCAACGTCCCTCAAATGGATTGCTCGCTGGGATGTGGGAGTTCCCCAATGCGCGAGTCGAAGGCGAACCGGCTGGGGATGTGGCATCCGCTCTCAGGGCGGCATACAGGCTGAACGTCCGAATGAAGCGAGGGTTGCATCCGCTTACGGTTGTGGAGCATACGTATTCGCATTTCAAAGTCACGGTCCGCGCGTTTCGTTGTGAAATTTCTTCGAAGGCGATGAGTGATAATTTGAAATGGATTCGATTGAACGATTTGAGGAAATATCCGATGGGGAAAGTTGACCGGGCGATTGCGCGAAAACTAAAAAGTGACGGTCACTTTTGAAGTGACCGTCACTTTCATTATCAATTCGCTCTACTCAATGTGACCAAAACCATCGGTCTGCGTTTGGTTTCTTCATAAAGATACGAACGCACCGCGTTGGCGATGTCTTTTTCGCTTTCCCAGCCGCCGTTGTTGACCACGTCCATGATATGTTTGCGGACTTCGGGCAAAAGTTCTTCGGCGTCTTCAGGCGAGACGAAACCGCGCGTGATGATCTCGGGATCGTGCAAAAGCCGCCCGTTGAGTTTGTCCACGCTGATGTCAATGAGGAAGATGCCGGCGCGCGCGAGTTTTTCGCGTTCGCGCATCACGCCGAAGTCAATCTCGCCGACCGAGTCGCCGTCTACGAACACGTAGCCGCCGGGGATGCGTTCGCCGAGGGTGAGTTTTCCGCCAGCCAGCACAACGATCTGACCGTTCTCGACGACCATCACATTGTCTTCTTCCACGCCGACCTCGACCGCGAGTTTTCCGTGGCGTCTGAGGTGGCGCAATTCACCGTGAATGGGGATGAAGTGCTTCGGTCGCACAAGGCTGATGAGCAGTTTTTGCTCCTCTTGCGCGGCGTGACCCGACACATGCACAGGCGCGATCGCGTCGTAGATGACTTCGGCGCCGCGATGCATCAAGCGGTTGATCGTGCGGCTGATCGCCTCTTCGTTGCCGGGGATGGGATGCGAAGACAACACGACCGTGTCGCCTTTTTTTAAGTCGAACTGACGGTTCGTTCCGGCGGCGAGCCGTCCCACAATGGACGAGGGTTCGCCCTGCGAGCCGGTGCACATGATCGCCACTTTGTGATCCTGCATTTTCAACGCCTGATCAATCGGCACGATCAATTCGTCGGGGATGTCTAAATATCCCAACTTGCGCGCGATCTTCACGTTGTCCACCATGCTCGGACCGGCGAACGTCATCTTGCGTCCGTGCTTGGCGGCAGAGTCTGCCACTTGTTGCACGCGCGAGATGAGCGACGCGAACGTGGCGACGATGACGCGCCCTTGCGCTTCGGCGAACACTTTGTCGAAGGCGGGCCCGATCACTTTTTCGGAGGGCGTCCAGCCGGGGCGTTCGGCGTTCGTGGAGTCTGAAAGCAGTACGTCCACGCCGCGCTGTGAAAATTCCGCCAGCTTGGCGTAGTCGGTGGGCCAGCCGTCCACAGGCGTTTGATCGAATTTGAAATCGGACATGTGCACCACCAGCCCGGCGGGTGTGGTGATGCCCAGCGCCACGGCGTCGGGAATCGAGTGGCAGACGTGGAAGAACTCCACTTTGAACGGTCCGATCTCGATCGAGCCGCCCGCCTCCACTTCGTTCAAGTCCGCTTTGGCGGAGGCGTTGTTGCGCGCGAGCTTGCCCTCGATCAATCCGAGGGTGAGCGGCGTGGCATAGACCGGCGCGTTGATATCATTCAGTACATGATGGATCGCGCCGATGTGGTCTTCGTGTCCGTGCGTGATGACGACGCCGACCACGTTGCCCGCCCTGCCGCGCAAATATTCGTAATCGGGGACGATGTAGTCTATCCCGATCATGTCGTTGGAAGGGAACATGATGCCCGCGTCTACGACCAGAATTTTGTTCTGGAACTCGTAGGCGGTCATGTTCTTGCCTACTTCCCCGAGACCCCCCAGGGGAATAATCTTCAGTTTTCCTTGCTTACTCATACAATTGTTTTATCCTTATTTTGTTAAATTTTTTTATCCGCCATTGGCGGTAAAGGTCTGATTATCGAGTTAATAAAAAAGACCCCGCTGACTTGCTCGCGAGGGATTGTAGATCACATGCGATTGTTTCAAACAAATGACGCCACTCGCCGTTTAAGGCTCGGCGCCATACTAGTCAACTTCAATGGCTGGAAGTATAGCAGGGCGGAGGAGATTTGTAAAGCGGGGATTCGTCCTCCCGAAAAGCATCGGGACGATGTGAGCGGAGTGGCGCGTGAGGTTCGCGCCACGTAGTCGAAGGACGCCTCTTTCGCAGGGGAGGCTTGATTCAGTTTCCCTCGGCTTTTTTCCACGCCTCAACCTCGCGCGGGAATGAATCCCCGCGCTATTCATACGAAGTCCCCTCAAGGGGACTCTGTATCACACCTCTATATTTTTCATAAATTGACATAGCCTCTCTCCTCATGTAAACTCCCTGCATGGACATTGACCTCGACCTCTATCGTCACGAAGTCCGCGTTTCGACGAATCCGCTGGTGAGGCTTTCGGCAATTGACATCTCGCCGGATCACCCTCAACGGACGTTTGTGTTCATCCACGGGTTTGGCGGGCAGGCGAGTCAGTGGCGCAACCAGTTGCAAACGTTCGCCGTCGAGAATCGCGTCGTCGCGCTCGACCTGCGCGGGCACGGACTCTCCGACAAGCCGACCAGCGGATACGATATGCCGCAAATCCTTCAAGATGTGGAAACGGCGTTGACATTGTTGAAAGTGAAGGAAAAATTTGTTTTAGTCGGTCATTCGTTTGGCGGGGCAATTGTCACTGAGTATGCGCTAAAAAATCCGAGCCGAGTCGAACGGTTGATCCTGATTGCCACAGCGGGACAATATAAATTGCGACCGTTGTTTCGCTCGGCGTTGAGTTTGCCGGTATCCGTTTTACGCTGGATCGGACCATTCACGCGTTCATGGTTGTCCGGCGCGCCGTATGCGCTCAAACGGCTTTACGCGGACAACATGTCGCAATGGAAAGGCTGGGATCGCTTCGCCGCGCTCGAAGTTCCCACGTTGGTGATTCGCGGCCATCGTGATCGCGTCTTCGAGCGTCCATTTTTCGAGCGAGTACCGGGATCCATTCCGGGGGCGGAAGACGCCGACATTGGCGTGTCCGGTCACATGGTCATGTTGGAGCGGCGCGAGGCGGTGAACCGGGCGATGGAGCGATTCCTCGAAGGCGCGGGTCAACGTTCGTGGCGGGTATCCAACAGCCGACCTCTAAAGAACAGCGGACGAGAGTTGCTGTTGAAGACGCGTCCGTGGTTGGAAAATTACGAGCGGGGCGTGCCGTTCACGGTGAGCGTGCCGAACATCCCGTTACATCATTTGTTGCGGTCATCCGTAAGACGATTTCCGAATCGCCCCTCGATATACTTCGAGGGCAGTCGTTTGTCGTATCGCCGATTGAATCATGAAGCAAATCGTTTCGCGAACGCCCTGCTTTCTCTCGGAGTGGGCAAAGGCGCGCGCGTGGTTTTGTTATTGCCGAACGTCCCACAAATGGTGATCGGATTCTACGGCGCGATGAAAGCCGGCGCGACGGCGGTGTTATTGCCGCCGGTGATCGAGCCGGAGGAAATCGTGCGGCAGGTGAAAGATTCGGATGCCAGCGCGCTGGTGACTCTTTCGATGTGGGCGGGGCTTGCCAAACAGATCCAAGAGGGGAGCGGCGTTCCGCACGTCGTGTTGACCGATCCCGCGGAGTATTTGTCCCTGCCGAAGTATTTGATCTCCTCGTGGCGCAATCGCGGGTATGGTTTGCGCAACTCGCTGAGATGGAAAGATTGGCTCGGCGGCAACAGCAACAAATCGCCGACGGTTGAAGTCTCACCGGATGATCTGGCTGTGATCCAATACACCGGCGGCACGACCGCGCAATCGAAGGGCGTGATGCTTTCGCATCGCAACCTCGTGGCGAACGCCTTGCAGACCCGTCACTGGCTCCCCGAGGCGCGAGAAGGGAAAGAACGATTCTTGTGCGTCGTGCCGATCTTTCACAGTTACGGTTTAACGACGGCGATGAACGTGCCGGTGTCTGTGGGCGCGGCGATGATTCTCAAAGCGCAATTCCAAGTGTTGGATGTGTTGAAAGCCATCAAACGTTACAAGCCGACCATCTTCCCCGGCGTGCCGAACATGTACCGCGCCATCAACAGTTTTCGCGGCGTGCGCAAGTTTGGAATCCAATCCATCAATTACTGCATCAGCGGCTCGGAGCCGTTGCATGTGGAAGTGCAGGAGGCGTTCGAGAAATTGACGAAGAGCCGATTGGTGGAAGGCTATGGCTTGACCGAAACGTCGCCGGTGACGCACGCGAATCCGCTGGGTGAGAAACGCAGGGTCGGCACGATCGGCATCCCGCTTCCATCAACGGAAGCAAAAGTGTTAGACCTGTCGCAAAAGAATAAAGAAGTAAAACAAGGTCACATCGGCGAACTCGCGGTACGCGGTCCGCAGGTGATGATGGGATATTGGAAAGACCCAAAAGCGACGAAAGAAGTATTAACTGACGACGGATGGCTACTCACCGGCGACATTGCGCAAGTGGACGAAGACGGATACACCCGCATCATCGCGCGCAAAGCGGATATGTGGTATCCGCATCAACACAAAAAACAACCGGCGTTTCCGCGCGATGTGGAAGAAGTGATCTATGAAATTCCGCAGATAAAAGAAGTGGCGGTGACGGCAGTGGCGGGCAACCCGTTTGCGTTCGTCATTGCCGGGCAAGAACGTCCCACGCCGGCGGCGGTGATGGCGTATTGCAAACGCAGATTGCCTGCGCATCTCGTTCCGCGCTTTGTGATCTTCATGGACGAATTCCCCAAATCGTATATCGGCAAAGTGTTGCGGCGTGAATTGGCTCGGAGATATGAAAAGCACGCCTGACATTGAAATCCCCACAACTGCAAACTATGTCCAGCAGGGGAGCGGCGCGCCGGTCATTTTGATTCATGGCGTTGCCGCGTCGCTTCACGATTGGGACGACCTGACTCCCGAACTCACGAAGAACGGATACGCCTCATACGCGCTCGACCTGCTGGGTCATGGCGACAGCCCCAAACCCGATTCGCGCTCGTATCATGTGGAGTGGCTCTTTGAACATTTTTCAAAATGGATGGCGTCGCTTCATTTGACCGAACCCGCGATCCTCATCGGACATTCGCTCGGTGGATTCATCGCGCTGGAGTACGCGCGCCGCGTCTCTTCCTGGACGCGCGGCTTGGTTCTCGTTAGTCCGTTTTATTCACGCTTACAGCTTCCTCTTCTCCTGCGCCGCTCGTACAGCAGTATCGGCTTGCGGAAGATTATCATCCAGCGGACGCCAGCGTGGCTCTTCCGCCTCGTCGTGGATGTGACCAGCGCAGCGATGGGTCACAGTTCGGGCGCGTTACATTCTCTGCCGGAACACATCCGCGCCCAGACCGCGCTCGATTATGTGAGGACCGCGCCCGGTGTGTATCACATCCCCAATGAAATTTCAGATAGCGCCGAAACGTTGTCGCATATCACTGTCCCAACTCTGGTTGTATGGGGCGACCGCGATAAAACGCTCGCGCCAGAATCTTTCCCGAAGTTAGTCGAAGCCATGCCGCGCGCTGTTGGAAAGTCAATCCACGCCGGGCATGTGCCGCATCAATCGAACGCGGATGAATTCAACCCAATGGTGTTGGAATTCTTGAAATCGCTTACCTGACCGGTTCCATGAAATAGACCGCGCCTAACGCGGAGGCTTCTGCTGACCAGCCGACAGATCCATCGGGAAGTTTGATCTGCCACCACAGATATGCCACGCCGTTTTCATATCGCGTGCAAACAGGACCGCCGATCACATCCACTTGCGTGTTGGGGATGTTGGTCAATATCCAGTTGTTCGAAATGCCGGGAGATGAGCGGAAGTTTAAGCGGCGTTTAATGGTCGCTTTTATGCCCACTTGCAATTGCGGCGGGAGCAGAGAGCACGCCTCCGCATCGGATGGGTTTTCGACAATAAGTGTGGGTGATGTTTCAGGAGTAGGAGACCCGCTAGATGGCTCAGTCGTTGGCGTTTGTGTTGGCGTATCGGCAAGCATCGGTGTATTTGTAGCGACGATAGGCGTTGAAATTTCAGTTGATGACACGGCGGCGGGGATACCTGTTGGCGCGGGGGAGGGTGTTTGGGTAGAGGGGTGTGGGGTGGATGTCGAAACGAATGAAACGGACTCTTGTGTCCCTCTGGAACCTTTCCAGTTTAAATAGAAGAATAAGAAGATCAATAATAAGATAATAGCAACGACCAATTTGAACAGGTCGTACAATGGCGCGTAGGAGGATCTGCTCATGGCGCTTTTCTTTTTCCCTGCGCGGCGGCGATATTTTTCGCAAAGCCCTTGGCTTGATCGAGAATCGCGTTTCCTTTTTTCGCGAAGAAGCGTTTGTAAAGCGTCCCTAATATCCGCTCCATATCCTGAGGCGTTTGTTGAGCGAGTTGTTCAAAGGTTTTAATACCCGAGTCGTTCAGGCGTTTTGCAAAAGTAGGACCAATCCCTTTGATCGCTTGGAGGTTGTGCGTGCCGTCCTTGTTCAGGAGATGTCCGATCAGCGCGGCGGCTCTAATGCGGTTGATCTCGTCTTCCAATTCCGCGATCCGTAATTGAAGACCTGAATTTTCCTCGCCTAATTTTTTATGCGCCCGCAGGAGGGTTGCCTTTTCTTCACCATCTGTGTCCGATCGTTCTCTTTGCAAACGCGCATTTTCTTCCGCTAGTGATTGTACGCGCCCGCGCCAATAGAACCAATCAATGACCCATTCCACAAGCCAGCCGATCAGCAAGCCAAGGATGAATGCTGCAACAATATTCATTGGGTTGTCCCTTCCGCGTTTTGATTAACCGAGAGAGGGTATTGTATCAGTAAGCAAGTCCTGATTTGATACGATATTTTAAGGTGAATCCCTCTTGAATTGAAAAATCGGTTGTGCTAGAATGTGGCTTGAAAATAGCCAAATGTATGGGGATGCAGAGCCAATACGCCCACAGATGGCGGCAACAAATGTTCTAAATAACGGAGTGTTTTTCATTCATGCGGTGCCCATACTGCCAGCATCACGACTCTAAAGTGCTCGATACCTCCCATGATAACCACGGAGGAATCCGCCGACGCCGCGAATGTTTCAAATGCGGACAGCGCTTCAGCACGTACGAGCGTCCCATTCTTGCCACGCCGCTTTTGGTCAAGCAAGATGGCACGCGCGAAGAATTTGACCGTGAAAAACTGGCGCGCGGCGTCCGCATCTCGTGCGCGAAGCGACCCGTCTCCGCCGCCGACATCGAGCGTATGATCGGACAAGTCGAATCTCAATTACAAAAAATGGGTAAGTCTGAAGTTTCTTCTCGTATCGTTGGCGACCTTGTGATGAAAGGTCTGAAGGAGTTGGATCAGATCGCGTACATCCGTTATGCGATCGTGTATCTCGGGCTGGACGATCTTCAGTCCATTCGCAACGAAATCAACCATTTACTCGAAGGCTAATTTACCGACAACCATCCTTCCGCAATGGGCGGAGTGTAAATGGTTGTCGGATTTTTTGTCGAAATTAATAACCGACTACGCAGTGTCATGCTGAGCGGAGCGAAGCATCTCTACGACTGAGAATCGAGACCCTTCGCTGGCGCTCAGGGCGACATAACGGAAGTTCACAAATCACTTTGAGGAGAGTGCGTCATGGTTACCAAAGCAGTCACGAAAACAGAACAAGTAAAAAATGGGTTGCTACCCACGCCGCCCATGCCAAAGGATTTGCCCAAGGCAAACCTCACCGACAACGCGCGTCAGGTGTTGATGAAGCGCTACGTCCGCCGCGGGGACGATGGCAAGCCCGCTGAAAATGTGGAGGAGATGTTTTGGCGCGTGGCGTATCATGTGGCGAAAGTCGAAGCGATGTGGGATGCCGACGTTCAGGCGCGGGCGATTCAGTATTACCATTTATTATCCAGCAAGAAATTTTTTCCAAACTCTCCGACGTTTACAGGCGCAGGGACTCCGCTTGGTCAGCTTGCGGCATGTTTCGTACTCCCGATCACCGATGACATGGGACGTCACTCGGCGGGTATCTTCCAAACCCTGCGCGACGCGGCGTTGATCCAGCAAACAGGCGGCGGAAATGGATTCTCGTTCTCGCGCTTACGTCCGCACGGCGCGATGGTGCAAACCTCGGCGGGTCAGGCAACGGGACCTGTTGGATTCTTGCGCGTGTACGATCATGCGTTTGGTGAGATAGCTCAGGGCGGAACCAGGCGTGGGGCCAATATGGCGGTCCTCCGCGTGGATCACCCTGATGTGGAAGATTTCATCACCTGCAAGATCAACGAGAATCAAATCACAAACTTCAACATCTCCGTCGGCATCACGGACGCATTCATGCGCGCGGTGAAGAACGACGAAGAATGGGAGTTGCGATTCCCTGACTTGAAAGAGATGAAGCAAAAGGGGTTCAGCGGCACGCTCGAACAAGCCGAAGCCGCGGGGATCACGATCCACACGTACAAAAAAGTGAAGGCGCGCGAGTTGTTCGATAAGATCGTCAAGCAGGCGCATCACAACGGCGAGCCTGGCGTGTTATTCCTCGACGCGGCGAATCGAAGTAATCCCGTTCCGCACTTGTATCCGCTGGAGGCGACGAATCCATGCGGAGAACAATGGCTTGGACCTTACGAGAACTGCTGTCTCGGCTCGGTGAATCTCAACGAACACTGCGGACCCGACGGGACTGTTGATTGGGAATTGTTGCGTGAAAGTGTTGTGACTGCCACGCGCTTCCTCGATGATGTGGTCGAAGCGAACGCGTATGTTCCCGCTGTGCCGCAACTCACGGAAGCCGCGCACAAGGCGCGACGAATCGGACTTGGCATCATGGGTCTCGCGGACTTGATGTATCACGCGGGCGTGCGATACGGATCGAAGGAGGGGCAGGAGTTCGGCGCGCAAGTGATGGAGTTCGTCCGCTATCACGCGATGGTCACGAGCGTTGAGTTGGCGAAAGAGCGCGGCGCGTTCCCCGCCATCGAAGGAAGCATCTACGACAAGAAGGATATGAAGTGGGCGCCGCCGCAGACGTTGGTCAACTATCAGAATAACTGGAACAAGCCGCCCGTCGAGTGGGAAGCGGTGGTGGATGGAATCCGCAAACATGGAATCCGCAATGCCGCGCAGACCACCGTCGCGCCAACAGGAACGATCGCCACAGTCGCGGGTTGCGAGGGCTATGGCTGTGAACCCGTCTTCGCGCTCGCGTATATTCGTCACGTCAACGATAACGGCAAAGATCTGAAACTCGCGTATGCCAGCCCGCGCTTCGATGAGGCGCTGAAAAAATTGGGGCTGGGCGAAGAGAAGCGACAGGAGATCGTCGAGCAGGTGATGCGCGAAGGGACGTGCCAGCACATCAAAGAAATTCCGCAATCGGTGCGCGATACGTTCGTTGTGTCGGCAGACATCACTGCCGATGAACATGTGCGCATGCAAGGCGCGTTGCAAGCGTTCGTGGATAACTCGCTTTCGAAAACGGTGAACTTCCCCGAGGGCGCAACCGAAGCGGACGTTGCCACTGCGTACATGCTCGCGTGGGATCTCGGATGCAAAGGCATCACGGTGTATGTGACTGGCTCACGCGATAAAGTTGTTTTGGAGACGAATGCCACTGCGGATAAAAAAGCGCCGCCTCAATCCCAGCCGACAACTGATTCGGCCGCGAAGCCCGACGCTTCGTCTGCGGCTACTCCTCCGCTCAGCGCGACATTCTTCCATGACCCGAAGAAGCCACGCCCTCGCGCGTTGACGGGTAAAACGTACAACGTCGAAACTCCTGTCGGCAAGGCGTTCATCACCATCAACGAAAACGGAGGCGAGCAACCGTTCGAGGCGTTCATCAACACTGCAAAGGCTGGCTCTGAAACCGCCGCCGTCTCCGAAGCGATCGGCAGACTCATTTCATATATTCTGCGCATGACATCATCCGTGAAGCCAACAGACCGAATGCGCGAGATCGTGCGTCAACTGATCGGCATCGGCGGCGGGCGCTCGCTGGGATTCGGTCCCAACCGCGTGAGGTCACTGCCCGATGGGATCGGTCAGGTGTTGGAAAACTATCTGCGCGAGAAAGATGGATTGAAGACCGACTTGGATGAAAAGAAATCCAACGGCAATGGCGGCCATACCATCGAAGAGGAAGTGAGTGCAATGCAGTCTTCACCTAAAATGAAGATCGGCGATCTGTGTCCCGAGTGCGGCGAAGCGGCGGTGGTGAATGAAGAGGGATGTAGGAAGTGCTACGCGTGCGGGTTTAGTGAGTGTTAGTGCGAAAAGGAGACAGTCACTTTTGAAGTGACTGTCTCCTGAATCTTCTTTTATTGAAAGGAGGTGAGAAATTTGGATATTGACACATTATTGCGGCAACTACAGAATGTTGACTCAAAAACTATTGTTCCGATTTTGTCAGCATTAGTTCTAGGATTAGCGACAGTGTTTGTAGTAAGAATGCTCAAAAAAAATAAATAAGAACCGCACGAGCGCCCGAACAGGGCGCTTGCGGTTTAAAGATCTATTCCTAAGTTTTCAAATCAAGTAACGCCATATAGTTGGGAAGTATCTATCTCTAAGTAATAGCATTAGCCCAAATAGTGTTATCGGCCTTGTAGTTTGTAAGATTTTGTAATTTCTTACTTCATGCATAATGTGATCCGCATACTTAAATTCAGAAAAATCTGTGGGCATTTCGACAAATTCAATATTTGGGTAGTTTACAATATCCTCACTATCTAAACAAAAAAGGGCTTCAGTATCTGGAATTTGCCAATATTGCGGAAAAAGATTTATTGCTTTTATGTCGTTCACGGTGTCGAGATATAGCTGCGAAAAATTTAGGCTAGCTATTAAGTCTATCAAAGTGGTAGCTAAAAAACTGTCATTTGATGAGTTGATTTTTATAGCCTCGAATGGATATCCAAGTAGAAAGTTGACTTCCTCTTCAGCTGTAGCTTTGAAGGGGGCCAAGCCCAATCCATCTTGATATCTGTTGATTAGCCAAACAACAGATTCGCGTAATGCAGCCTCTGCTGTTTCTGTTTTGTTACTTCTTGCCAAGGCGAGTATTGGTAATACAAGAGAAATAGCATAGTTGTCGCTGGGAATGTGCAGTGAGCCAGGTTCACGGGAGATGAAATCTGCAATGAAATCTGTAATATTTTTTCGCTCAGACGGATCCTCCTCTAGAAAGTACAAAAAGCCTGCTATTTCTAGAATTCTTGCACAATATATTGGATATGTGATAATGTTCCCTGAATTGTTAGTCAGTTTAACGAGATTTCTTTCAGAAGTTAACCAGCTGTCAATAATTATCTCCATAAACTGCTTGCAGTCTTTGTAAAGGATTTGGTTTAATTGATCGTAAAGTTCAAGTAAAAAATCCTTCCCGCTAACACCAGCATAATTAATTTCTCTTAATAGAAGTCGCAATATACATAAACGGATCATGATTGATTCGTACAAATATCCGCTGACTCTAAATCGTTGGATAAGTATTTCTGCCTCGAGAGTTGATCCCAACAATTTCTTTTTCAATTCAATATTTTCTTTGATCCAATGTGCAAAATGGCTTTCGAGTTCAGTTTCGTCGACTTTGCCATTTATGATGTTGCCATAAAGTACATAAAAGTTTCCAAATGCAACAAAGCCCGTTGCTGTGGCGTTATGGAGTCCCATAAGCCCATTTTTCCCTAGATGTTCAATGAGTTTTTCTTTATCCCAGAGCACAATTGGCAATTTTGAGTATTTTGTTTGTAATGTCTCGTTCAGATCCTGAAGACTTATAGATACATTCCCCGTCAGTTTACCTGTTGTCACAAGAACAGGCTTGTGTTGTAATGACTTATCGAAACTTGGATGAGACAGGCCAATCATGCTGGCTTCAAGCATTTGTCCCATTATGTTGTTTCGCCAATCAGCTTGAGTTATATCTCCTACTTTAGCCTGAAAACTGTATTGAAAACGCGTTCCCTCCTCATCTCTTTTGGCAATGAAATCTTTTCCAAACTCGACTTGACCATGTGTGTAATGGATATCGTAGAAGCCCATTGAAGGAAGTAGAGAAATAAATGGGAGGTCGAAATCTCGTTCGCCGATGTTATTTAGATAATCTTCGAGTACGTTTCTTAGCATCGAACTCCGCCTTTTTTCTTGCAACAATCTCTTGTTCTCTTTTTATTTGAACGAGAGTAGGTTTTGTATTCTTTATTTTTTCTTCAATCTGAGGGGATATGATCAAAGTGGGATAATTAGGATTTCCCTTCTCGTCAAAATCTATCTCTACCATATCTAATAAATCCAAGAACATATCGTATGAAAAAGGCTTTCCCTCAGCATTCAAAACATTCCCTGTAGCATTTGTTATATCGGCAAGTCCTTTGAAAAAACTTTTCGACATAGAATCAGTCATTGATGTGTGCAAATTATATAGAAACTCTACATACTCATCTATATTTGTGTTTTTTATACAATCAATGCTTATTGTTGATACCCCGCTTATTTGAGAAAAACTTTGATCGAGAGGTTGTTCTCCGCGCACGTTCCTTATCAGCCCTCTATGATGAGTAGGTCTTACGGGCAGTTTACCAAGCAATGCGTGAGTGGCCATAAGCCCACGAAGCACGTTAGCAATAAAATTGCCTACAGCTTGATCATATCTTGGAATGTCGAAGCGAATTTTGTTCATAACACATATTATAGACCTTTTGTTCTAATATAGGGGGTTATTTTCCTCATCCTCCGCCCAATTCCTTGGGTTGGATTCGATGTAATCGCGAAAATCGGCGGGCTAAAGCCCTGCCTCAGTTCGTGGAAGTCCGCTCAAGCGGACTTGCTGTGATGATAGCCCCGAAGGGGCTTTCTTGTACTGAGCAGGCGGCTTTAGCCCCGCTCATTGATTTATAGCAAAGAAACCCCATCACCCTTAATTTTTCCTCCCAAACCTCCACCACAACACCCCGCCGATCAAAACAATTCCCAAAACAAAAATAATACCCAACCCCGAACCGTTCGTGGATTCCTCAACAGGGACAACCTCCGCTGTTGCAGTTTCAAATAGCGGCAACGACGTCACCGATGGACTCGGCGTCAACGTGATCGTCGCTGGCGCGGGTGTAAATGTTGCCGTCGCGGGAGGTGTGACGCGCAACAGTAATTTCTGATTCGGGATGATGACCGATGCCGCGCCGAGTCCGTTCCAAGCCATCAAATCCGCTAGCGGGATCTCATACAAGTTGGCGATCCCCGAAAGTGTTTCTCCGCTTTGCACAACGTGATAATAGTTTCCGCTCGCATCTGGCGTGAGTTTTTGGATCGCGCTCAACGTGGGGCTGGGCGTGACGTTGCCAGGCGAGATGACGAGTTTTTGCTCGATCTGCAGGGGCCAGTCCGCTTGAAGCCCATTCAACTGCAAAATCCGATCCACTGAAACGTGATACGCCTCCCCGATGGTGAACAGCGATTGATACGGCTGAACCACGTGGACGATTCTTCCGTCCGCGTCAGGCGTTTGCGTCACCACCATTCCGCGCGGAGTCGGCGTGGCAAATCCCGCCGTGTTCTTGTTCGGGATGAATATCCGTTGCCCCGATTGCAGTGGAACATCGCGCGTGATGTTATTCCACGTTTCTATGTCCTGAATGGTAACTTGGTATGCGACCGCGATAGACCAGAACGATTGTCCCGCCTGCACCACGTGGAAGATTTTCCCATCCGCGTCGGGTGTGGCGATCTTTACAGGGATGATCAATTGCGAGACGGGGTTCGGAATCGTACCTGTCCCTGGAGTGCCTGACGATGGAGAGGAAGAAATGCTTCCGCACTCCTGCCCCGAAACATACGCGGCTTGCAGGATGAAATATGTTTTTCCGTTCACAGTTGCCACGCCAGCCCCCACGTGACAATACGCAGGCGTAACGGCTGGTCGCATGTGGTCGGGGTCTGCCCAGACCGCCATGATCTCATCTATGCCCATGCCGCCGTTCCAGCTCACGGCGAAGTTTTCCGTAGCCCAAACTGTGCCGCCTCCACCGTATCCTGCCGCCGCGATTCGTCCGCGCACGTCACCGATATGCCACGACATGTTGTTTGCCGCCATCGTCTGCGCCGTAGATTGAGCGACCGCATTGATGATCGGGTCTTCGATGAGCGCGGGCAGTCCGTACGAAACGCGTAAAGTGTTCATGGCGAGGATCAAATCAAACGCGCTGACCTGAGCGGGAGGCGCGTTAAGTTCATCCGCTTGAACGGATCGCGGGTAGGTGAAGTCTCCTGCGCAAAGAGCGAGAAGCGTGAAAATAGTGAGTAGACGGTTAAAACGCATACGATAATTATAATTCCGACTCATTTGTACCTGTATTTCCCAAATAAGATAAAAATAAGTGACTTTCACAGGATAAAAGTCACTAAACACAAGTGCAAGACATGGTATCCTAACTTTAGGAACTTGAATCAAAACTCGAGATGCGATCTCGTCATCAAAGTTAAGGAGTAAACATCATGAAGGTACAAAACAAAGTAATCGTTGTGACTGGGGCGGGGAGCGGCATGGGGCGCGAGATCGCCCTGAACCTGCTCTCCAAAGGCGCAAGCGTGGCGGCTGTGGATATGAACGAGACCACGTTGCAAGAAACTGCCAGCCTCGCCGGTGATAAAAAAGATAAACTGGCTACATTCGTTTTGAACGTCACTGACAAGAGTGCAGTCGATGCGTTTCCCGACAAAGTGATCGCCCGCTTCGGCACAGTGGACGGCATCATCAATAACGCTGGCATCATTCAGCCTTTCGTTCGCTTGAACGACCTGAAATTCGATGCTATCGAACGTGTGTTGAATGTGAATCTGTACGGCGTGTTATATATGACGAAAGCATTCCTCCCTCATTTGCTTAAGCGCCCGGTCGCGCATGTAGCGAATGTGTCCAGCATGGGCGGCTTCCTCCCCGTGCCCGGGCAAACCGTTTACGGCGCGAGTAAGGCGGCGGTCAAACTCTTGACCGAGGGCTTGTATGCCGAACTCTTGAACACAAATGTCAAAGTGACGTTGGTCTACCCAGGCGCAATAGCCACGAACATTACCACCAACTCGGGTGTTTCGATTTCTGCCCCCAAAGACGCTAAGAGTTCTTCTATCAAATCGTTGCCCGCCGACAAAGCCGCTGAGATCATCGTCTCTGCCATCGAGCAGGATCGCTACAGCGTGCTGGTCGGTTCCGATGCCAGGTTCATGGACTTCATCTATCGCTTGAATCCGAAAGGCGCGGCAGGCTTCATCTACAAGCAGATGAAATCGCTGTTGCCAGCCTAACCATTCGATCCCGCACACTGAATTCGACAGCCTCTCAAGTTGCAATGAGAGGCTGTTCTTATCGTCCATGAAACTTTATAATTTGGATAGGCTTCGACCTTCGAACTTAAGAGGATCCCCGACCATGCCCAAACTCATCCCCGCGACAGAACGCCTCCTCCGCGCCCGCCAGCTGATTCAACAAGCGCGAGATTTGCCCGTTCCTTCGACCGGGCTCGGCAAATCGGATTTCACTTACATCGCGGAGGTCAAAGATCTGTTTCGTCAGGCGAAGGACATGGTGAAGTTCATTCCTCAAACCGCCGGAGTCTCTGTTGAGATGAAGGAGGAAGTAAAAAAGATTTACGAAGAGATCGAGCAGGCAAGCCGCGACATCTTGTATTGAACGTGAACGAGGCGTACAATACCGTAGTCGTCAATATTTTGGTTCGAAGGGATACACCATGGCAGAAAAGAAACTCACCAAACTTCTCGAAGAATTGCATACCGCGCTCGACGCGACCGAAGCTGTGGATGAAAAAGGACGCGAACTTTTGCGCGCGCTCAACGAAGATATTAAGGAGCTTCTCGAACGCTCCGAAGACGCCGACGCTGACGACTCGCTTCTCGGGCGGATGCAAGAAACGGTGACTTACTTCGAGCGGACACATCCGGAGATGGCTTCCGCATTATCCAATTTGCTGACTACGCTCAGCAATGCGGGAATATGATTTGATATAGAAATCCCTTCGTCCAAAACGGCGAAGGGATTTTTAGTTGCTGGACCTCTTGCGCAAGCATCATCGCCACCCGTCAAGGTAAGAAGCGCGTTTCCAACCCTGTGATGTCGTTCATGGAAGAACGTAAGATGAAGATTTCCAGCCGACTGTTATCGGGTGTATACTTTTTTAGGAGGCAAGAAATAATGATGGCAGAAAAAGCTACGCGAGAATGCGGGCGGGGGCGAGTATGACTCTATCTTTGGGCATCACAACTTTATTTCTAGACATCGGCGGCGTTCTGCTGACAAACGGCTGGGACCGCAAAGCGCGAGTCCGCGCGGCGGATAAATTCGGCTTGGACTATGACGAAGTAGACGAACGTCATCACCTGACCTACGACACCTACGAGGAAGGCAAACTCAGCCTCGATGCATATTTGAACCGGGTGGTTTTTACGAAAAGCGTTCCTTCTCGCGGGAGGAGTTCAAAGAATTCATGTACGCCCAGTCACAGCCGTTTCCAGAGATGATCGAATTGATGAAGGGACTCAAAAAGCGGCACAACCTTCGTATCACCGTCGTCGGCAACGAAGGGCGCGAGCCAACGCCTATCGTGTACGTCAATTTCAGTTAAACACGTTCATAGGTTTCTTCGTGTCCTCCTCCTTTGTCCATTTCCGCAAGCCGGACGCCGACATCTACCGCATGGCGTTAGATATTGCGCAAGCCAGCCCAAAGCAGGTACTCTACATTGACGACCGTTCATTATTCGTCGAAGTCGCCGAGGGGCTTGGGATTCGCGGCATCGTCCACAAAGAGTACAACGCCACACAGAAAGCGATGGAAGCGTTCGGGCTGTCGCTGACGCGCTGACGAGTCGCCCGTCGGAGAAAGAAGCGGGGGCATCCATCGAGATAGGAATATAAAATGAATCGCACACAAGCAAGTCAAGCAATACAATCCGCTATCGAACCGAATTTAAGCGGCGCGGAAGATAGCGTCAGGCTGGATCATTGGATGCCGTATCGCGTGGGCGTCGCGCCGCAGATCCGCATCGGCAAGCGCTGGATCAGTATCTGGTGGGCGATCCCGATCGCGTTTGTGGCGGCGCTCTTCGCGGTCGCCATCGCGCAAGCGTTGCGCGAGATTCCCGCCGTGCAAGCGTTCATCCTGCGCTACCCCGGCGACGCAACGCCCATTTCGGTCACGTCGGGCTTCCCGCTGTGGCTGAGAGCGCAACATGTATTCAACGCGTTCTTTATGATGTTCATCATCCGCGCCGGTATTCAAATCCTCGCGGATTTTCCGCGCCTGTTTTTGCAAAGGGACTGCACGCCGGGCAAGGAATGGTTCCGCTTTCAGCATGATGTGCCAACAGACCGTCTCTGGACCTCGAAAGACGATTCGGCGACGATCCCCGGCTGGCTCGGCATTCCTGGCGTTCGCCACTCGGTCGGGCTGGCGCGTTGGTGGCATTTCACCTTCGATCTGTTGTGGGTTCTCAACGGGACGCTCTATTACGTCTTGCTATTCTCAACCGATCAGTGGCAAAGAATCATTCCAACCAGTTGGGATGTTTTTCCGAACGCGCTCTCCACGTTGATTCAATATCTGTCGCTCAATTTTCCCGTTGAACATACCTGGACGGTATACAACGGCTTGCAACAATTGACGTATTTCGTCACCATCTTCATCGCCGCGCCTCTGGCGTTCATCACCGGCGTGATGCAGGGACCCGCGTTCTCGAACAAATTGGGCGCCTTTTCCAAATTCATGAACCGTCAACTTGCGCGGACGATTCATTTCATCGTGTTGAATTGGTTTCTCTTTTTCATCTTCGTTCACACCACGCTCGTGTTTATCACCGGTCTGCGTAAAAATCTGAACTATATGTTCGCAGGCGTAAACAACGCGTCGTGGAATGGGCTGTTGATCTACATTCCCGTCATGATCATCCTGATCGGCATCTGGCTGATGGTGTCGCCGCTCACGCTCAAATACGCGCGCGGGGTGCAGCGAGTCGGCGAGACGATGGTGGGATATGTCAAGTCGTGGGCTGAACTTTGGGACCCGAAGACTCAATATACCGAAAAAGATATTTCGCCGTATTTTTGGGTCAATGGGACGCTCCCAACGTCTGACGAATACAACCGACTCAAGGAGGGCAATTTTACAGACTACAAGATAACCATCGGCGGGCTGGTTGAGAATCCGCAAGAGATTTCGTATGCGGCGCTCAAGGCAATGCCAAAACAGGATCAGATCACCAAGCATTTCTGCATTCAAGGCTGGTCGGGCGTAGCAAAATGGGGAGGCGTTCCGGTGCGCGACATCATCAAGCTCGTCAAGCCGAAACCCGAGGCGCGGTATATGGTCTTTTACTCGTTCGCCGAGGGAGCGGACGGCGGCATCTACTACGATGTCCATTCCATGCGGAACATGCGTCATCAATTAACGATCCTCGCGTATGAGATGAACGGCGAACCGCTTAATTTCCTGCACGGGGCGCCGCTGCGACTGCGCTGTGAAAATCAACTCGGCTTCAAGATGGTCAAATGGATTCGCGCCATTGAGTTCGTCCCCGATTTCAAACATCTCGGCGCGGGACATGGCGGCTATAATGAAGACCATGAATATTACGGACACCGAATGCCGATCTGACGAGGGACTCGATGACAATAAACCAAAAACAAACCGTCCGATCTGACGCGCTGGCGCTCTTTGGCGTCACGGGCGATCTCGCTTACAAGATGATCATCCCCGCGTTGTACGCGCTAGTCAAACGCGGCGCGCTTACAATTCCCGTCGTCGGCGTCGCGCTCGAGAAATGGGATCTGGCGCAATTGCACGCGCGCGTAAAAGACAGTTTGCAACAACACAGCGGCAGGATTGACGATAAAAAATCCTTCCACAAGCTTCTTTCGCTCCTCCGATACGTCAGCGGAGACTACGCCAACCCCGAGACGTTTACTGCCATAAAGAAAGCGCTGGGCGGCGCCAGGCGACCGACACATTACCTCGCCATCCCGCCGTTCCTTTTTGAAAAAGTGATTCAGGGATTGGGAGCTGCAGGCTTAGCCAAAGACGCGCGCGTCGTCGTCGAAAAACCGTTCGGGCGCGACCTCGCCTCGGCGCGCGAACTCAACCGCGTCGCCCATTCGGTCTTCCCGGAAGGCGCGATCTTTCGCATTGATCACTACCTTGGCAAGGAAGCGATCATGAACATCCTCTACTTCCGATTCGCCAATTCGTTCCTCGAGCCGATTTGGAATCGAAATTATATTTCCAGCGTGCAGATCACCTTGGCGGAGGACTTCGGGGTGAAAACGCGCGGCGCATTTTACGAGACCGTCGGCTGTCTGCGCGATGTGATTCAAAACCATCTCTTTCAGATCGTCGCCCTTCTCGCACTGGAGCCGCCAACGCGCCAGGACCCCGACGCGATACAAACCGAAAAGGTCAAGATCTTTCGCGCGATCCGCCCGCTCGCCTCTGCCGATCTGGTGCGAGGTCAGTACACCGGTTACCAGAATGAACCGGGCGTAGCGAAAAATTCAGACGTGGAAACCTTCTGCGCCCTGCGTCTCTTCATCGACTCGTGGCGTTGGGAGGGAGTCCCTTGGTATTTGCGTTCGGGCAAAAAATTGGCGCGATCCGTGAACGAAGTGATGGTCGAGCTAAAGCCGCCCCCGCAAAAATTATTCGACGATTCGCCCTCAGTCAGCGGGCAGACAAATTACCTGCGCTTTCAACTTGCCCCGCACTCCTCCATTGGGCTGGCGGCGCGGGTGAAGCAAAAAGGCAAGAAGTTCATCGGCGATCAAAAAGAACTCTTTGTCCTTGAAGAAGAACCGGGCGAACAATCGCCGTACGAACGGCTGTTGGGAGACGCAATCTCCGGTGATCACACGCTCTTCACCCGCGAAGACGCCTCTGAAGCGGCTTGGACGATCGTTGACCCGGTCCTCAGCAAACATCCCCGTCCGTTTCTGTATCGACGGGGAAGTTGGGGACCCAAGGAAGCAAACGCCCTCATCGCTAAAGACGGCGGTTGGTATAACCCGGCGGTTGGATCGATAAAAGGTGGATGATCGCGCTTCTTGCGCCCAAAGTACCGATTGTGCTTTGCATAGCGGCAATGCGAGATAAAAAACCCTTCGACATTTTTGGCGAAGGGTTTTTTATCTTATGGAGAAGACGGAAGGCTTGTCGTTCCATCCGCTGTAACTGTGGCGGTAGGGGTTATTGTGGCAGTTGCTGTTGCAGTAGCCGCCGATCCTGCGTTTGTTGTTGCTGTGCTAGTCGCCGCTGTGCCTGTCGTCGTGCTTCCTCCAACAACGATCTGCACATACACCTCATCGCCGAAGAATTGTCCGCCGGCGGTTTGCATCCGCCAGTTGCCGCGCAACGTCCCCGTTTTTGTTGGCGCGATCATAGCGACCGAAACATCCAGCGTCGCATTTGCGGCGACCGCCGATGGAAGCGTGAAGTTAACGCCGCTCATCTGTTCGCCGCCCACGAAGGCAAATTTGAATCCCGCGTCCCAATTGCATGTTCCTGAGTTCAGCACTTTCCATGTCTTGGTGAAATTTTGTCCGGGCGTCATCGCGGTGTTATCGAGGATCGACACATCACTGACGAATGTCATCCTGTAACATGTGTTTCCACCTCCGCTTGTTGTTGCGGTAGCGAACGGTAACGCGCCGTCTGTGCTGGTTGCGAATGGCGCGAAGGTGGCAGAGGCTGTCAGCGTGGGCACGGGCGTATCGGAAGGCGATGCAAGCGCGGTCTGGGTAAGAACCGCAGAAAATGTTTCCACGGCGATGGTCTGAATATCATCCGCGCTGAATGTGGGAGTCGCGGTTGCATTTCCTTCACCGCCTCCGCACGATGCGATCAACAGCGTGAGAATCCCCATGATCAAAAATTTTTGTTTCATTCGTTCTCCTTTATCAACGAGCCGCAATTTTACTTGCAATTGCCAATGCATAACGGACGATTGCCCTACGAAGTTCCTATTCTCATCATGCTATAATCTGCCGCGATGATTTACTTGGATTATTCTGCAACAACGCCTGTGGATTCTCGCGTAGTGGATGCGATGTCGCCTTTCTTCAACGCTTCTTTCGGGAACCCTTCATCTGTTCACCGCTTCGGACAGATCGCCGAATCTGCGATTGACTCTGCGCGCGAGTCTGTTGCGCGCGTTTTGAATTGCAAGCCCGATGAAATTATTTTCACATCCTGCGGCTCCGAGTCTGATAATCTTGCAATTCGCGGCGCGGCATACGCGATGCGCGAAAAGACCGGCGCAAAATGGATTCTCGCCTCGCGCGCCGAACATCCCGCAGTGACAAAAACGCTTGAGCATCTTGGAAAATATGATGGCTTCCTCATCGAATGGCTGGATGTGGATGAGCGCGGCATGGTCACGCCTGAGATCGTCGCCAAAGCGATTTGCGGGGACACTGCGATTGTCTCTGTGATGTATGCCAATAACGAGATCGGCACGATCAATCTAATTAAAGAGATTGCGGAGATCTGCCGCGCAAATGATATTTTGTTCCACACCGACGCAGTGCAAGCCGCCGCGTATTTGCCCGTTGACGTAAACGAACTCGGCGTGGACATGATGTCGCTCGGAGCGCATAAGTTTTATGGACCAAAAGGGATTGGTGCGTTGTACGCCCGCAAGGGGACGGCGCTCGTTCCGCATCTCACGGGTGGGGGGCAGGAGTTCAACCTCCGCGCAGGGACTCAGAACGTGCCTTACATTGTCGGCTTTGCTGAAGCGTTGAGAATAACAGAGGAAGAGCGCGAACAGCGTGTGGCGCACGTCCAGCCGTTGCGTGACAAAATTATCGGCACAGTTCTTGAGTCAATCCCCGATTCTCGACTCACTGGTGATATGGAGTCGCGTTTACCTCATCATGCAAGTTTCGCCTTCAAAGATGTAGATGGAAACTTATTGCTCACACTACTCGATGCGGCTGGGTTTGCCTGCTCTTCTGGCTCTGCTTGCAAAACAGGCAACCCCGAACCCAGCGAAGTGATGAACGCCATTGGTTTGTCGCGCGAGTGGGGGCTAGGGTCACTGCGTGTGACTCTTGGCAAAGATACTTTGCCTGAGCATGTTGAATCTGTTTTGAACACTTTGCCAAACTTGGTTGAAAAAGCTCGGCGTCTAAAATGATCTCGTGTTTACCTGTTTCCCTGTGTACTTGTTTATCCAGTATCTATGACTAAAGCCGTCGTCGCCATGTCGGGAGGAGTGGACTCCTCCGTTGCCGCCGCCTTGCTCAAAGAGCAGGGCTATGAGGTTATCGGCATGATGCTCCGTTTGTGGAGCGAGCCTGGTAAAGAGGATTCGAATCGCTGTTGCACGCCCGACTCGATGGTACAGGCGCGACGCGTGGCGGCGAAACTCGACATTCCCTTTTATGTGATTGATGCGAAAGATGTATTCCGTGAAACTGTTGTGGAATATTTCCTCGAAGGATATGCGCGCGGCGAGACGCCGAATCCTTGCTTGATCTGCAATCGCAAGATCCGCTGGACGTTTTTGCTCGATCACGCGCTTGCTCTCGGCGCGGACTTCATGGCGACGGGACATTATGCGAGAGTGAAGAGACCCGAAGGTGGAAAGGCAGAGTTGCTTCGAGCCGTTGATCGAAATAAAGATCAATCGTACGTGTTGCATGTTCTCGATCAAGAAAAGTTGAAACACGCGTTGTTCCCTGTTGGAGAATACACCAAGCCTGAGATTCGACAGATCGCCGAAAAGCATGGACTGCCAACCGCCTCGCGAAAAGATTCGCAAGATCTGTGTTTTCTCGCAGGCGAAGATTACCGCAACTTCTTACAACGCAACGCGGCGGAGATGCTGAAGTCGGGAGAAATTGTCACGCGCGATGGAACGGCGATTGGATCACACAACGGTCTTGCGAATTACACCATCGGTCAACGCAAAGGATTGGGAGTCGCGTCGCCTGTTCCGCTTTATGTCATTACGAAGGACGCAGTACGCAATACATTAATCGTAGGCACACAAGAACAACTCGGCTCACAAGAGTTGATCGCGCGCAATGTCAATTGGGTGTCGGGTGAAACGCCACGCGAGCCGTTCCGCGCGGAGGTGAAGATTCGCTACACCGCGAAGGAGGCTGAGGCGTGGGTCAAGCCGATGGAGGAGGGGCAGGCACAAGTCACGTTTGACGCGCCGCAACGCGACATCACAGCGGGTCAGGCGGTAGTCTTCTATCAAAATGACGTGGTGATCGGAGGCGGGATCATCATCTAATTCCTGCGCGTAGGCAAATTGGTGTATCAGGAAATTATCAGAAATTTTTCAATACAATTCCCGTAACGCGACATTTATGTCGCTCGCCCTCAAACACAACATACCTGAAGCAATCGTATTCGTGTCACTCAAAGTAAAATAAACAAATCAAATTTCAAGAGGAGCCTTTCCATGTCGTATCGTGTCGAATCGTTGATGTCTGCCCGATTGTTCGTTGTGCCGCAATATGCCGATAAGAAAATTTTCTTTTTGAGCAATTTGTCGGGGCATTTGAGTTTGTATGCGATGAAGTTCGGCGGGAGCGTGCCTGAGCCGTTGTTGCCGCCGCACATCGCGTTGCAAAATCCGCATTTGATCGGCGGGTTATCGTTTTATGTTTTCTCCAAACTCAAGAAAATTCTTGTGATGATAGACAAAGATGGCGATGAAAATTATCAGCCGATGCTGATTCCTTTGGACGGCGGTTTCCCCGAGCCATCGTTCGATAACTTCTTTGAGAAATATCGCGTGCATTTGGGCGAGTGTGATGCCGAAAAAGGATTCGTTTACTTCGGCGCGGAACGGCGCGACATTGCGATGATCGAAACATATCGCGGCGATCTCAAGTCGGGCAAGTTGACCAAGATCGCTGAATATCCATTTGGCTTGGGCGTTGCCGCGCATAGCAAGGATCACAACAAGTTGTTGCTCGGAACGGGATACGCGGTTGGCGATGGCGTGTTGTGTTTGTGGGAAAAAGGCAAACAGAAAACCATCTACGGAAAATTAATGGAAGATCGCGCGGAAGGCGAGAATGTTCCGCTTAACGGACTCGGCTCCGCTGTTTTCTCTCCGAGCGAAAAAGGCGCGATCGTGGTTTCATCTGTTTTTGACGACACCTACAGCCTCGGGTATCTCGATCTTTCAAAGCCAGGCGAACTTGAGCGCGTGCAATTGAAAGGCGTAAAACACAAAGGCGTCGGCGAACTTTTGGAAGCCGTGCATCTTGGCAAAGATCGTTATTTGCTCACGTTCAACATTGACGGTTGTTCGTGGGTGTACGAAGGCGTGTTCAATGAAAAGAAAAGGCTGATGACCCTCGCGCACGTTTTAGTCGGCGCGAAACCGCTCGATGGCGGAATGCTCGAGCGCGTTCACTACGACTCCAAAACAGACTCGTTCACATTCTCGTTCTCAACCGCCACATCGCCGACACAACTCTACACCGTCAGCGGCAAAAAGCGGAATGTGGTCACGCGCCACACGGGCGAAAAGATTCTTGGGATTCCCGACTCGCTTCTTTCAAAAGGGGAGGACGCTTCGTTTCTCTCCCACGACGGACTGCGCACCTCCGCTCGGCTTTATCTCCCCTCGAAGGGACTCGGCTACAAAGGCGCGCGACCTGTTGTGTATTACATTCACGGCGGCCCGCAGGGACAGGAGCGCCCCGACTTCGCGTGGTTCTCGATGCCGTTGATCCAATACCTCACGTTGCGTGGCTTCGCCGTCTTTGTTCCGAATGTGCGCGGCTCCACGGGCTACGGACTCTCCTACACTAAACACGTTGACCGCGACTGGGGCGGGCAGGATCGTCTCGATCACGTTCATGCGATGAAACATGTTTTGCCAAAAGATAAACGGCTGGACGTTTCTCGCGCGGCAGTTGTCGGTCGCTCGTACGGCGGCTACATGACTTTGATGCAGGCGGGCTTGCACCCCGATTTGTGGAAAGCCTCCTGCGATATGTTCGGTCCGTATGATTTGCTGACATTTTCAGAACGTATCCCCGCTACATGGAAGCCTTATTTCAAGATCGCGTTGGGCGACCCCGAAAAAGCGGACGAATGCGCCTTCCTTGTTGACCGTTCGCCGAAGACGCACCTGCACAACATGTCCGCGCCGATGCTGGTCATTCAGGGACGCAACGATCCGCGCGTGGTCGCCGCCGAATCCGAAGACCTCGTGCGCGAATTGAAATCGAACGGCAAAGACATCGAACTGCTCGTCTTTGAAGACGAGGGTCACGATGTACTGAAATACGAGAACCGTGTCACATGCTATAACGCGATCACCGATTTCTTTACGAAGTATCTAAAGCCCTAGAGCGTAAACAAGGAAACATGTAGACAGGTAGCCACGGAGCGATAATTTTCTAATTCTCCAATCTCCAATCTCCAATCTCCAATCTCTTCTCTTTCCCGATCCATGACTGTCCCCTCCCTCCTCTTCGCCCTCCTCATCGCCCTGCTCCTCGGCTCGCTCTATCATTTCACCCGCGGCGGAGGCTTCTGGCGATTCATGCTGTACCTCGGCTTGAGTATTCTCGGCTTTGCCATTGGTCACATCGTCGGCATCTGGCAGGGATGGGTGTTATTCCCGCTCGGTTCGCTCAATGTGGGCATGTCATCGCTGGGAAGCCTTATCATTCTTGTAATCGGAGATTGGCTCAGCCGCATCGAGCCGAAAGAGGAAAGCACGGTATAATCTGCGCCTGTTTGAAAACCCAAAACTTCGGAAGTCAAATATGGACTTCCGAAGTTTATATCTGGAAAGAAAGAATCATGGAACAAATAAAATTTTTAATTGACTTTATCCTCCACATTGACGATCACTTGAGGAATATCATCATGGATTACGGCGTCTGGACGCACGGCATCCTGTTCGCGGTGATCTTCGTTGAAACAGGTCTGGTGATCATGCCATTCCTGCCCGGCGATTCGTTGTTGTTTGCGGCAGGCGCTTTCGCGGCAGACGGCTTGCTGAACGTGTGGGGCTTGATCGTTTTGTTGATCATTGCGGCGGTGTTGGGAGATGCCGTGAACTATTCCATCGGTCATTATCTTGGCGAGCGCGCGTACAGCATCAAATGGATCAAAAAGGAATACATCGAAAAGACCCACGCCTTTTTTGAAAAACATGGCGGCAAGGCGATCTTCCTCGCGCGCTTTGTCCCCATCGTCCGCACGTTTGCGCCGTTCGTCGCGGGCGTCGGCAAAATGTCGTATGCTTATTTTGCCACGTATAACATCGTGGGCGGCGTCACTTGGGTTGTGCTTTTTACCCTGCTCGGCTATTTCTTTGGCAGGCTTGAATTTGTGCAAAAGAATTTTGAGCTGGTCATTATTGTGATCATCCTGATGTCGGTCGTACCGATGATCGTTGAATGGTGGAAAGCGCGGCGCGAATCGAAAATGGAAAAAGCAACAAAAGCAGAGACGCCCTAAGGCGTCTCGTTTTTTTCCATGAAATGGCTTGCAATTCTTTTCGCGCTCTTTATTGTCCTCATCATCGTTCTTGCGGATACTGGCAAACTTGGCGTCCTCGGCTTCATCAACTCGATTCCCTACGGCGACAAAGTGGGACACTTCCTCCTCTTCGGGATTCTCACCCTGCTCCTCAACCTGACCTTCCTCCACTCGCTTCCTCACCGGGACCCGAAATTGGTCGCGCTTTCCGTCGGCTTGACTCTCGCCCTCGTCATCGGCGCCGAGGAATACTCGCAACAATTTTTCAACAGCCGTACATTCTCGCTACTTGACCTCGCCTTCAGTTACCTCGGCGTGATTCTTTTTTCGTGGGTGGCATTACGAATTAAACGATAAGAGACGATGTTGTCCTGTCTCTACACTTGCCTATTATTCCTCATCGCCTCCGCTACCCCATGCGACATGTCATCCTCGCGTTCTTCAAGCTTCGCAACGATATTTCGATAATCCTCATCGTCGCGATTTTGGCTTAACTTGTAATTCGCATCGAAACGCGTCACCTCGATTTGAAACGCGACGATTCCCTTGATCTGCTTTTTAACAAAATCCTGCGGCAAAGATTCAAGGCTGTAGTGGCTCGTCTCTTCATGGCGACGGGTCAGCCCTTTGAGGATTTGAAACGCCTCATCGTAGTCTTCAATAATTCGCGGCTTGCCATAGACATGCACCGCCTGATAATTCCACGTTGGCACGTTGACGTGGTTGTACCACGTTGGCGAAATATACGTGTGCGCTCCGTGAAAAATGGTCAGCACATCCGCGTCTCGTTCAAACGTCTTCCAAAGCAGATTCGCCCTCGACATGTGCCCGTTGATGAAAATCCGCTCGCTTTCCTCAAAGACCTCCACCAACAAGTGACTCGCCGTTGGCTTCTCGCCATCATACGCCACCACAATCGCAAATTCATTCTGCTTCAAAAACTCGATGATCTTTCTTCGATCTTCCTCACGATACAACTTCGACGTATACATTTTTCTCCTTTGAGCGAGCAAAAGTATATCATCCTGCCTCTCGATCAATCTCCAGTCTCTAGTCTCCAATCTCCAATTCTCTAATCTCAATAATCGACCAATAATTACCATTTACCAATTACTGTATAATTCCTTCCAATGAAAAACTACCTCCTCTTCACTGTCTTCATCTCAGGCATGACCACCCTCGCCGCCGAACTCGCGGCGGGGCGCCTCATCGGCAACGTGTTTGGCACGAGCAACATCGTCTGGGCGAGCATCATTGGGCTGATCCTCATCTACCTCACTTTCGGCTACTTCCTGGGCGGCAAATGGGCGGATGCAAATCCGACTCCCGCCGCAATGTATCGCGTCCTTGCGTGGGGCGCGTTCACGCTGGGACTCGTCCCGTACATTGCAAGTCCCGTTTTGCGCGGCGCGGCAACCGCGTTCGATTCGTTGCAAGTTGGAATCCTTGGTGCGTCGTTCATCGCCGTGTTGATTCTGTTCATCATCCCGATCACGTTGCTGGGAACGATCTCGCCTTACGCGATTCGCCTCACCGTTGACGACACTTCCCGCGCGGGACAAATTTCGGGACAAATCTACGCCATCTCGACCCTCGGCTCATTTATCGGGACATTTTTGCCTACACTCGTCACCATCCCTGCCATTGGAACAAAGAATACATTTTTATTATTCAGCATGATTCTTTTATCCGTCGCGCTGATCGGTTTGGCGCGTTTTGCGAGTCAACGCGAGATGCTCAAACACATTTGGATGCCGTTCGTGTTGATCGCGTTGGCGTTACTCACTGCAAATCAATCGTTGAAGACGAGCGCGGCGCAAATCTATGAGACCGAGTCCGCGTATAACTATATCGAGGTGTTGAATCAAAACGGCTTCACGATTCTGCGTCTCAACGAGGGACAAGGCGTTCACTCGATCTATCATCCCGACACACTGCAATACAACGGTCCATGGGATCAATTCCTCGTCAGCCCTTATTTTTACTCAAATCGCAAACCGTCGGACATCAAACGCGTCGCCATCGTCGGTCTCGCGGCAGGGACGACCGCGGGCCAAATGACCGCCGTGTACGAGAACATTCCCATTGACGGCTACGAACTTGATCCGAAGATCGTCGAAGTTGGGCGAAAATATTTCGATATGAATATGCCCAACCTGAACGTCATCATCGGCGACGGGCGATTGAATCTCGAACGAAGCGAACAAAAATATGACATCATCGCCGTGGATGCGTACCGCCCGCCATACATTCCTCCGCATATGACGACGCAGGAATTCTTCGAGATCTGCGCCTCACACCTGACGGAGAACGGGGTGCTAACCATCAACTCTGCCAGCGTCCCCGGCGACCGCCGCCTCATCAACGGACTCGCCACCACGATGGCGACCGTCTTCCCTTCTGTTTATACAGTTGACATCCCAGGCTCGCTCAACACAATGATCTTCGCCACCAAGCAGAAGACCATCCCTGAAAACTTTGCAATGAACTTACTGGCGTTATCGAACGATCCATCAGTCAATCCATTGCTCATCACCACCATGCAAGTGACCTTCTCCAATCTCGAAACTGGCTTCGAGCCAACGACAGTCTTCACCGACGACCATGCGCCAATTGAATGGATCGTCAATGACATGGTGATTCGCTTTATCCTCGAAGGCGGCACACAATATTTAGAATGAATAAATTTACTCTCCTCTCCTGGCTTGTCACCATTCTCATCCCTCTCGCCCTCATCGGGCTGGGACTGCGCTTGCTGTTAACCACCGCTTTCTTGCAAGTCGAATACAACATGCCGTACTTTCCGCGTGATGAATATGGCTTCACAAAAGAAGACCGCCTGAAGTGGGCGCCGTACGCGTTGAAGTATCTCGTCAACACCGCGGAGATTTCGTACCTTGGCGATTTGACATTTGATGACGGGGCTCCTCTTTATAATGAAAGAGAACTAAGTCACATGGAGGATGTCAAGGGCGTGACAAAAGGTGCGTTGAATGTTTGGTATGCGATACTCGTAATCCTGCTCGCGCTGGGGATTTGGTCAAGGTTGGGGGGCTGGGAACAGGAGTACCGTCACGGTTTGATGCGTGGCGGATGGCTGATGGTCGGGCTGGCTATCGTCATCGGGCTGATTGTTGTCATTGGCATTGTTGTCAATCCAAATGTCTTTTGGGATTTCTTTACCGCATTCCATAAATTGTTTTTTGTAGGCGATTCATGGCTGTTCTTGTACTCGGATACATTGATTCGTTTGTTTCCCATCCGCTTTTGGCAGGATGCGTTCTTGCTCGCGGCGGTGATCGCGCTGGGAGGTGGCGTCGCGTTGGGGGTAGGGATGAGAGGAAAATGAATTTGTATGCAGAGGCACAGCGAAACGAAAGGTGATTCTGGCGATAAACGGTCTCGCTGTGCCCCTGCAACCTGTTGTATAATTTCATACGAGGAGATTCTCACATGGCAGATTCGTTATCGCTTGAAAACAGAGTTGCGGTGGTGACCGGCGGTTCGCGCGGAATTGGTCGCGCGGTGGCGCTCGAACTCGCGGCGCGCGGCGCGGCAGTGGTCGTCAATTACAACAAATCCTCCGAGGCGGCGGACGAGGTGGTGAAAGCCGTTCAAGCGGCGGGAGGCAAAGCCGCCGCGTTTCAAGCGGACGTTTCGGACTTCAAGCAGGCGGAGGCGTTGATCAAGTTTGCGATTGACACGTTCGGCGACCTGAGCATCCTCGTCAACAACGCGGGCATCACAAAGGACACGTTGATCATGATGATGTCTGAATCGGATTGGGACTCGGTCATCACGACCAATCTCAAATCTACGTTCAATTGCTCAAAAGCGGCCGTAAAACACATGATGCGAAAGCGCGCGGGACGAATCATCAACATGGCGTCGGTGGCTGGGCAGATGGGAAATCCCGGTCAGGTAAATTATTCCGCTTCGAAAGGCGGGCAGATCGCATTCACAAAATCGCTGGCGCGCGAAGTGGCGGCGCGGAATATCACCGTCAACGCAATTGCGCCGGGGTTTGTGGATACGGAGATTCTCGACGCGATGTCGCCCGAGACGCTCGAAGCCTCATTGAAATTGGTCCCGCTGGCGCGCAAAGGCAAACCCGAAGAGATTGCCTACGCGGTCGCCTTCCTCGCATCCGATCAAGCCGCGTTCATCACCGGTCAAGTGCTGGGTGTGGATGGCGGAATGGCGATGATGTGAAAAACAGAGACTAGAGACTAGTCTCTAGTCTCTAGTCTCTGAAATGGATTAACCATGACCGACTCGCCCTCCCTAGATAAAACCACCATCGCTCCCGATGTGCTTATTACCATCGTGAGATTGTCGGCGTTGAGCGTGCCGGGCGTCAGCCGCATGGCAGGCGTCACCGGCGGAGTGAATCGCCTATTCCGGCGGGGAGCCCATGATGGGGTGCGGATCGAGGTCGAAGATAATTTGGCGGTTATCGACCTGCACTTGATCCTCAAGCGCGACGTGAATATCCGCGAAGTGAGCCGCAACGTGCAGGAACAAGTGACGCGCGCGGTGACGGAAACGGTCGGCATGGATGTGGGCGCGGTGCATGTGCATGTTGAAAATATCGATTACGAAGATGGAGAGGCTGGCCTGGCATGAAATCCCGCACCAGGGCGCGTTCGATCGCCCTGCAAGTACTTTACGAAGTGGATATTGCGAATCATATTCCGGGCGATGTGTTGAAATTGCGGCTGGAAGATTTTCCGCTGTCGGACGATCTTGCGGAGTTCACGCGCAAGATCGTCTTTGGCGTGCTTCCGCTCTCCTCTAATTTAGATCTGCTGATCTCGAGATATGCGCCGGAATGGCCCCTCGAACAGATCGCGGCAATCGACAGAAATATCTTGCGGATCGCGCTGTGGGAATTTGCGGTCTATCAAGAAACGCCGATCAAAGTTGCAATTAACGAAGCGGTGGAATTGGCGAAACTTTATGGCTCCGATTCCGCGCCGCGCTTTGTGAATGGCGTGCTCGGCGCATTGGCAGATCATCAGCACGAAATAAAACAAATCCTGCAAAAGGCGTAAATGGAAATTTTAGGCATTGGATCTTCCGAGTTCGTTTTCATCGTTCTTTTAGCCATCATTGTTATCGGACCAAAAAACATGAAGCAAGCGGGGCGCACCATCGGTCGCCTGCTCAACCGTTACGTTACCTCCGATGCGGGGAAAATGGTGGCGAACGTTTTCAAGGGAGTTGTCAATCTTCCACAGCAGTTGATGCGCGAAGCAAATCTCGAAGACTTTCAAAAGGAAGCGGATTTGATGAACGTCATCGCTTCGCCGGCTGACAAACGCCGCCCAACCTCTACGACTAAAGCGCCTCATACCCGGAAACCGCATGCGCCAAAAAATTCTCAGAACATCGATTCGGTTTCGCAGAACTCTGCTAAAAAAACTGAGAAACAGGCAGACGCAACAAAAAATGAGTAATTTTTTTAGCGGTTTGCGGCGGGCACTGACGTTCCCGTTTGTTCTTCTTTACAAGATCATTCTCTTTCCTTTTGAAGCGCCGGCACGGGCGTGGAACTATCTAAATACAGACCCGGATGAAAACTCGAAAAAAACGCTGATCGACCATGTGGAGGATTTTCGCGCGCATCTGCTCTGGATTTTGGTGATCGTCGCCGTAGCGGTAGGCGTTTCTTTTTATTTCACCATCCCGTTGATGGAATATCTCTCCATTCCCGTAGGCGGACTTACGAAGTTGCAGGCGATCGAGGTGACTGAAGAGATCGGCGTATATATGCGGGTGGCGCTGACCAGCGGCTTGACCATTTCCATGCCGTTCATTGCCTTTGGGTTCTGGCGTTTTGCCGCAACAGGGTTGAAGGCTCGCGAGAAGAAATTCAGCCTGCTTGCCATACCCGTTGCAACGATCCTTTTCGTGGGCGGGGTGTGGACGACGCATCGTCTGCTGATCCCTGCCGCCTTGCCGTTTTTAGGCGGCTTCACCGAGATCGCCCAGGTGTGGACGGCAAAGGAATATTTTGGCTTTATTACAGGCTTGATGTTGTGGATTGGAATATTTTTTGAATCTCCGCTGGTGATTTTTGCTCTTACCTATATTGGTATCGTCCAGCCGAAAGTGTTAGTTGAACAATGGAGGCTTGCTATCGTTATCATTGCCATACTTGCCGCCATGGTCACTCCGACCATTGACCCGGTCAATATGGCTTTGGTGATGTTGCCGATGACCCTGCTTTATTTTTTCAGCATCCTGTTGAGTTACTTCGCCGCGGCGTTGCGCGGGAAGGGCGCGCGGGATGCGGAAAACCTCGAGGAGTTTGGATCAGGCAAACCCGTCGAATGAAGCGATAGAATGAGGAGAGAGATGAACGCGCGTATTCCCATATCCCAGCGGATACTCATTGTTATTACTGTTTTGGCTTTGGTCAATCAGGCATGCGCCATATCGTTGATCAAGTGGCCCATGCTTCCAACCGCGGTGGTCAACACGCCGTTACCCAGCGGACCAACCGCCACACCCGCGCCACGCGCCGATGTGACCTTTACCGTCCGCGTGCCCGACCCGCTTCTGCCGGGGGAAAAAGTTGTGATACGCGTGTTGGATGAAGTGGCCGGGCTGGCATATAACCCGGTGGATTATGAACTCAGCCCAATCGACAGCGTTACATATACAAGGACATTGCAAATCCCCGATCAGGCGGTGATCCGCTATGTGTACGTTCGTTACCCATCCGCGACAAAAGAAGACACGAATCTCGACCAGCCCATCCGCTACCGGTTGTTTTACGCCAGCGGGAATACGCAGATCGTCGACACCATCAGCAGTTGGGCAGACAAGCCGGTCAACACGCTTTCGGGGAGTATTTTCGGCGCCGTGGTTAACGCCGACACCAACCAGCCGATCCCCGATATTCTTGTAACCGCCGGCGGCGAGCAATTCTTCACCGACTCGGCCGGGCGTTTCCAGCTTTCGGGTTTGCGCGCTGGCACGCACAACCTTGTGGCTTATGCGTTGGATGGTTCGTATCAAGTCTTTCAGCAGGGCGCGGCGGTGGCAGATAGCCAGATCACCCAAGCCGCGCAGATTCGACTCAAGCAACTGCCGCAAGTGAACGTGACGTTCATCGTCTCCATTCCACAGGGGACTCAAGGCGCGCTTCGCATCGCGGGAAGCCTGCTTCAGTTTGGCAACACCTTCGCCGACCTGCGCGGCGGACTCAGCGTCGTCGCCGACCGAATGCCGATTCTGCAACTCGGCGCGGATGGCAGATACACCGCTACGATTCGCCTCCCCGTCGGGGCAGATGTGCAATACAAATACACCATCGGCGATGGCTATTGGAATTCGGAATTTACATCAGAGGGAAGATTCGTCACACGCCGCATCCTTGTCGGCTCACAAGATATGACCATCCAAGATGCCGTTCACTCGTGGCAAAATGGACCTCCCAACGCGCCGATCCTTTTCGACGTGACCGTGCCCGCCAATACTCCGCCAGGCGATTTCATTTACATCCAGTTCTCGCACAATGGCTGGACGCCTCCCCTCCCCATGCAAAACGCCGGCGGGAATCACTGGACGTTCAAGTTATACGGCCCGCTGCGTGATAGCTCCACGTTCGCTTATCGCTACTGTCGCAATGCGCAATGCGACTCGGCGGACGAATCGCAACAGGTCGGCCCCACCGCGCATGGGCGCAATATCTCCGGCACGATCACGCCGCAATTCATCACCGATACTGTCAACGCGTGGGCTTGGCCTCAGGTTGCCGGCAGCGCCACACTTGTGCAAACAAACATCCCGTCGCGCGGAGCCGGGTTCATGGCGGGCATCGAATATCAGGCGCATTACGATCCCAACGTCCCGCGTTTCAACGAAGCCGCGCTCCAAAACATCAAAGGCATCGGCGCGAACTGGGTGATCTACACTCCCACGTGGACGTACGAACGAATCAGCCCGATCGTATTCGCCCAACAGCCCGGCAAAGACGCGTTTTGGAAAGACACCCTCGACGCGGTTACGCAAGCGCGCGCGCAAAGCCTCAACGTTGCCATTTTCCCGCAACCGCGTTTTGATGTGAACGCCGCCGATTTTTGGAGCAAAGCCCCGCGCGATGGAAACTGGTGGAACGACTGGTTCGAGCATTATCGCGCCTTCGCCATCCATTTTGCCGACCAGGCCACGCAAACTGGCGCGCAGGGATTGATCATCGGCGGAGATTGGATTCTCCCGGCTCTTCCCAACGGGCGGCTTGCCGACGGCTCCCCCAGCGGAGTCCCAGCCGACGCGGACGCGCGCTGGAAATCGATCATCGCGGAGATTCGTCAGCGCTTCCGTGGCAACCTGCTTTTCGCCATCCCATATAACACAACCGATTTCACGCCGCCTGTTACGGTCTTGCAGGATACGGATGCCGTGTACCTGCTTTGGTTCGCAAAAATAAGCGCGCTTGCCGCCCCCAACAAAACGGATATGATCAACGAGGCCGGCCGGCTCCTCGATCAGAACATCGCGCCGTGGCAACAGCAGATCGCCAAACCGTTCGTGATCGCGCTGTCGTACCCGTCTGCCACAAATTCCGCCACCGGATGTATTCCCAGCGCGAGTGGAACATGCCTCGATTGGACCGCGCTTAACCGCCCCAATGCAGATCTCGCCACTGTGAACATTGACCTGCAACAACAAGTCGATATCTATGACGCCATCTTCAACGCGCTGAACGCGCGCTCATGGGTGAGCGGGTTGGTCAGCCGCGGATATTTTGCGCCTGTTGAATTGCAGGACAAGTCCGCGTCGGTGCATGGCAAACCTGCGCGGGATGTGCTGTGGTATTGGTTCCCAAGATTGTTAGGGAATATAAAATAAAAGAGTAGTAACGACTTCAGTCGTTTTTCGCCACCAGTCAATGCGACTAAAGTCGCAACTACAAAATATCACTTTCGGAGGATTCATGTCTCGCACAAAAACGATTCTAAAACGCACGGGTCTTGGCTTTTTGATTCTTGTCATCTTGCTCGGCGCGGGAGGCGGGTTCTACTTCAAGAGTTACCTGCCCAACACCGTTGCGCCCAAATCCTTCCCGCAAATTGACGGGACGATCCAACTCGAAGGTCTCGACGGACCCGTGGACATCTATCGCGATCACATGGGCATCGCGCATATATATGCGACTACCATGCACGATCTCTTTTTCGCCGAAGGCTACATCCACGCGCAGGAACGCTTCTGGCAAATGGATTTTTATCGTCACGTGGGCGCGGGTAGAACGGCGGAGATGTTTGGCTCGGGTCAAGTGGAAACCGATATGTTCCTCAAAACAATGGGCTGGGAAAGAATCTCCCAAAAAGAATACGAATCATTTTCACCGGAATTCAAAACCATCCTGGATAATTACGCAAGCGGGGTCAACGCTTATATCGCAGACCGCTCACCGGAAGAACTGAGCCTTGAGTACTCCATTCTCAAGTTGCTCAGCCCTGATTACAAGATTCAACCTTGGAAGCCGCTGGATACGATGGCGTGGGCAAAAGCGCTCTCATGGGATCTGAAGAGCAATATCGGCGACGAGATCCAAACGGCTGTCCTGATGAAAACCCTCACATCGGAACAGATCGCAGAATTATTTCCCGCCTATCCAGAAGATCACCCGGTCATCGTCAACAAGATCGGTGATGGGACTTCGGCAAGCGCGCCCGCCTCGAATGCGGTAGTGGATTTACCGGACGAGACCCTCGCCGCGCTTCAACATAACGCCTCTCTTCTCGACGGGATATTTGGTCCGCCCTCCAACGACAAGGGGTCCAACTCGTGGGCAGTGTCCGGCGAACTCACCACAACGGGTAAGCCGTTGCTGGCAAACGATCCGCACCTTGGAATCGCCATGCCTTCCATCTGGTATCAAATCAGCTTGCATTGCATGCCAAAAACAGCGGAATGTCCATACAGCGCGGCGGGTTACTCGCTCGCGGGTGCGCCGGGCATCCTGCTCGGTCACAATGACAACATTGCCTGGGGATTAACTTTCAGCGAAGAAGACGTGATGGATCTATACATCGAAAAGGTCAACCCAGAGAACCCAAACCAATACGAGGTGAACGGCAAATGGGTGGACTTTGAAACGCGCACCGAAACTATCAACGTGGTCGGCAAAGACCCGGTTGAGATCACAGTCCGTTCCACACGGCACGGACCGGTGATCTCTGACACATACGGTCCGCTAAAAAATCAAGGCGACCCAGACGATAAAGAATTCGTCCCTTTCAAAGACCGCGCGGGGATAGAACTGCCGGAGCAATATGTTGTCGCACTTCGCTGGACGGCGCTGACGCAAGGCAATCCCTTTGAAGCCGTGTGGGGAGTCAACAAGGCGGAGAATTGGGAACAGTTCAGGGACGCGTTACGCACCTTCCACGTGCCCGGACATAACTTCCTCTACGCGGATGTGGAGGGCAATATTGCTTACCAAGCCACCGGCGATGTTCCGATCCGCGCAAACGGTAACGGCTCGGTCCCTGTGCCCGGCTGGACGGACGAATACGAATGGATAGGCTACATTCCGTTCGAGGACATGCCCTATACCGTGAACCCGGCGGAGGGATACATCGCAACGGCGAACAATCAGATTCCCCCGCGAGATTATCCGTACTTCATCACCACAAGCTGGGACTACGGCTTCCGCGCGAATCGCATCGTTGACATGATCGAAGCCGTGCCGGGAAAATTCGACATTCCCTACTTCCAATCCATGCAAGCGGATTCATACGACGCAAGCGCGGAGACCTTCGTGCCGTTGCTCCTGCAACTTAATCCACAGTTCTCTACATCCAACGAGACTATCGCTTTCGATTCACTCAAGAGTTGGGATTATCAGGCAAGGGCAGATTCACAAGGCGCGGCGGTCTACGCGGCATTTTGGCGAAACCTGTTGAAGAATACGTTCGACGATGATCTGCCCGAAGATTATTGGGCAGACGGCGGCGACCGCTGGTTCGAGGTGACGCGCAACCTCAGCCCAGACAGCTCGTGGTGGGATGAGGTTTCGACGACAGATGTTATCGAAACCCGCAATGATATTCTGAAACAATCGTTCAGCGACGGTGTGGCTGAGTTGGAGGAATTGTTGGGGAACGATCCCGCCGAGTGGAAGTGGGGCGGAATTCACGTCAGCAATTTCAGGAACGGCACATTGGGCGAATCAGGCATCCCGCCAATTGAGGCGTTATTCAATCGCGGGCCATTTCCAACCAACGGCGGCAAGTCTATTGTCAACAATACATCGTGGAATTCGGTCGAAGGATATGAAGTGACCAACCTGCCTTCGATGCGCTCAGTGTACGATCTCTCGAACTTTGCCAACTCAGTTTCGATGCACACCACCGGGCAATCGGGACACGCGTTCCATCCGCACTACTTCGACATGGCGGCGCGTTGGGCGGATGTGGAATACGATCCCATGCTGTGGGAACAGCCCGCGATCATTGCAGACGCCGAAGGACATTTGGTGTTGACGCCGAAATGATTTTGACGGGAGCGAGTCGCTAGGCTCGCTCCCGTTGTCATTGCCCTGCTCTAAAGGTGGTTCCATTGCCGTTTGGCAGGGTTTCTTGTGGTAAAATCTCGCCCGCTATGGTCGAACCCGAAGAACTTCCTGAATTCGAATCGCCGCAGGTGACGAACGTGATGCACGCGGATGTGAAATCCGTTCACGCTGAGTTGGTGCGCATGCGCCAGGCGGATGCGGAGTTCATCCGCGCCGAGGAAGTGGAACTACAAAATAGCGCGGCGGCGAACGTCAAGGCGAACCAAATCACGGCGCGGCAGTCTGCGTTGGGGATGGTGAACACAACCGAGGCGCATTTGGAGAATTCGGCGGCGGGGATCGTCCAGGCGGAGAACGTGTCGGTCAGCGGGTATACAGCCGTAATCGGCGCGGGAAGCGCGGATATCCATCACAGCGCGGTGGGCTATCTGGCGGCGCAGGAAGTCCATGCGCAGGATGTTCGCACGGTCCTCCTGCTGGCGCGAAACGTGAATGGAAACGTCATCGCCACCCTCGATACGCGCGGCGTGGTGATTGCCGGGCTGATCGGCGGTTTGTTTGGCGGGTTAATGTTGCTGTTGGGTCGGTTTTTGATCCGGCGAAATTAAATGTAGTAGCGACTCGGTCGCTTTAAAGATGACGAATGAATTCGTCACTACAGAAAATCATTTCATAGAGCGAAGGTAATCCGGAGCGCGGGCTTCAGTCCGCAACCGACGGGTGAGAGGCGCTCGAGGAGTAACGATGGAGAAAGTTGTACTAAAAGCGGAAAAGCGGGGAGTGGTTGGCAAGCAAGTGAAGGCATTGAGGCGCGAGGGGAAACTGCCGGCCGTGATCTATGGCCGTCATACAGACCCGATCAACATCAACCTGGAAGCGCACTCCGCTTCGCTGGCGTTGGCGAGAACAACCTCGTCCAGCCTGGTGACGATCGACGTGGAAGGGACAGAGCACCTGACGCTCGTGCGCGAGAAACAGCGCGATTTCATTAAAAATCGTTTACTGCATGTGGATTTCCTCGCGGTTTCGATGAGCGAAAAACTTCGCACAGCGGTTTCGATCCATTTTGGAGGCGTTTCAGGCGCGGTGAAGGATCACGGCGCGGTCATGGTTCATAACCTTGAACAACTTCACGTGGAATGTTTGCCAGCCGACCTGCCCGAACGCATCGAGGTCGATATTTCCAGCCTTGCCAAAATCGGCGACGGCATTCGTGTGCGCGATGTAGTTGTTTCGGATAAAGTGCGCGTGCTCGAAGATCCCGACACAATGGTTGCCGTGGCGACCATGCCGAAGGTCGAAGAGGAAGCGGCGGTACCGGGCGCAGAAGGCGCGGTGGCGGCTGTCACCCCGACCGAACCCGAACTCTCTGTGGAGCGCGGCAAAAAGGAAGACGAAGCCTCCGACGAGAAGAAGTAAGAATCTTTTCTGCCAACGCAGGGGCGAGTTTCAGACTCGCCCCTGTAACTTTTAATACCCCAACACCCTCAAAAAATCGACAGTCATACGCGCCGTCGCGCCCCAGAGCAACTCGCCGTCATAAGGATGATACGCGATGACGGAACGCTTCTTTTCCCCCATTTCAAATTGCCACCGGTTGGACGCGTTCGCCAGCCACCCCAGCGGGATCGTGAAGACTCGCGCTACTTCATGCTCTCCCACGCGGAACACATTGGGCCATTTCACCACGCCCACCACCGGCGTAACTCGAAAATAGGAAATCGTGATGAGGTTGGCGAGCCGCCCCAAAATTCTTACATCGCTGAGGCGTATCCCAATTTCTTCCTCAGCCTCGCGCAGGGCAGTTTGTTCCGGTGTTGATTCGCCCTCGTCACATGCGCCACCGGGGAAGGAAACCTGTCCTTTGTGTGATTCGACATGGTCTGTGCGGCGGGTGAAGAGTAGATGCCATTCGCCATCTTGCCTCGCGAGTGGCACCAGCACTGCCGCGCATTTCAATCGCGTTTCCTCGGTGAGTTCAAGTTCTGCGTAGCCGTCGGAGGATGGACCTGCGGATTGGATCGCCTCGCGCAGTCGCTGGGAAATAAATTCTTCGGTGAGGTTCATTGCGTGGGCTGTAGGACAAATTTTAAATTTGTCCTACGAATCCTCATCCCTCACCGGGCTTCCGCAATACCCGCACTCGGCGGTGACTGCGTCCAGCCATTCGACTTCATCAGGTCGAAGCGCCGCGCCGCATTGCGGGCAATGAGTGGGCAGGAGGGGCTTTTTACTTGGGGGAATCTGAGTATCGATTTCAGAAGATTCCGGGGAGATCGATTTCAACCATGCGTCGATGGCGGCGGCTTCCTCGTTCAAACCGCGCTCCTTCAATTCAGTGAGCGCGCGGTATCGCGCCTGAATCAAGCGTTGAAACTGTCCTCGTTCAGCCAGCAGGGACAAACCGCGTTTAATAGAAGGGATGCCCAATGCTGTTTGTCCGGCGTATATGCGCGCGCGACCGGCTTGCAGGTGGAAAAGCGGCGCGCGAGGTCCGCCGCGAGCATCGGCGGTTTGGGCGATCTGTTCAAAGAGTTCCCCGGCGCGACCATACTCGCCCTTGTCAAAGGCAAAGTTGGCTTCCTGCAAAATTGGCGGGATATGCCCGGCGAATCCCTTTCGTGCCTGGCGGCGAAAGATGCGGCGCATTGGCTAATTATCTCCTTTTTCGATTTCATCGTTGAGTTCCCGCCCGCGCGGATCTTCGCCGGGTTCGATCTTTCTACCAAAGAGCAGAAAGCCGGTATGCGCCACCATGCGATCTGTTGGGCGTAGGCGTGTCGGTTCGGGTTTGTAATATCTCAACAACATCTCGCACACTTCAAGAAATGCGAAATTCGTCTGGCGTAGCGACTGCAAGGTTTTCTCTACCTGATTAAAGGTGGGAATCAAGCAACACAGGAATCCGCCGGGTTTGAGCGCGGCGCGGACCTGGCCGATGTAATCGTACGGGTTGGGCACATCCAGAAAAAAGGAATCGACATCGGTTTCGTCGAATCCTTCACCGATGTCGCGCAGTTTGAAATCCACGCGAGCGTCAAGCCCAAAGCGGGTGAGATTCTTTTTAGCGAGGTTTTGCATATCCGGGCGGACTTCATACGAGATGACGCGCCCCTCCGCGCCGACCGCGTAGGCGAGGGCGGTGGTCATCGAACCGGAACCGGAGCCAGCCTCCATCACGGTTTGACCGGGACCGACTCCCATCGTAACGAGGATGAAGCCGATATCCTTCGGGTACATGATCTGTGTGGAACGCGGCAAGTTGGTGAGCAGGTCGCCGAGCGAGGGCTGGAGGAGGAAGAACGGCGAGCCGAGGTGGCTGAACACCTGCGTGCCCCATGCCTTGCCGATCAAGTCGTCGTGTTGTAGAACGCCGCGATGAGTTTCGAATTTTGCGCCTGCCTGCAGGTTGAAGATGAAATGTTTATGCCGCAACCCAACCAGTTGAACGAGGTCGCCGTCACGCGCGGTGGATGAATATGAGTGCATGGAGGAATCTTACCATGAATGGGTTGTTGACAAGTCTACTCGAAATAAGGTTGACAAAATCAATCGGGGGGGGGGTAAACTGAAATCACTCACGGGGAATGATAAATGCGCTTTCGGATTATTTAAGTTTTGGAGGGTCTGATGAAACAAATGATCGCTATTTTTAAAACAACAAGTCTGTGGACGGTGTTCATACTGCTATTTTCGTCTAATACAGGAACGATTTCGCCTGCTTTTCTAGTTCAAGATCCTCCGACTCTAACTCCAACCGCTGCTTCTTCGCCGACACTCACTTCCACACCTACTAATACTGCCACCCCAACCTTTACTCCGACACCGTTGACTGGGTTAACCCTGGCAAGTACGACATCTGGCTGTACGTCTGGTCCGTACATTACCTGCTCTGCGTCTGTTGTGACAACGCATACCGACCCCTACCGTTGGGATTTTGACATCACATACACCTATGGGGATAATCGAACCAATATGGGATCGAATTTCACCTATAAGATCAAATTTAATACCGGGGTGTATTATTCAGGCGTGCCGATCTGGTGGAATATGTATCCGATCGCGAACGAGGTGATGCCCAACCGAAAGATCGATATTTATTATTCCGGCGTTTCTGATTTGGCATCCATGGATTATCCATCAGGCGCTTGGACGGTGCCCGGGCAACCCATTCCGTACAATGATTTTACAGTTGTCTTTTCGAGAACTACAACCGCTCCCGAAAAACTTGTAAGGACCGATAAGTGGCACTTGACCATCGCAACCTACCCCAATGTTGCAACACCGACAAATACGCCAACCCAAACTCCTACCTCTACACCAACCGCGACGTTTACTCCTACACCAGCAACGACATCAACGCCGGTTAACGGATATATATACAATCGTGTTGCTGCTGTTAGCTATGCAAACACATGGGCACATGAGCCGAGAAATACAACTTATCCTTTGTCGAATGAGACTGGTTGTAATTGTAACGACTGCACAAATTATATTTCACAAGTTCTACACAATGGAGGATATCCTCTTCGTACTGGGAATTTTGATGAAAACAGCTATTATGAGTGGTGGTATAGAGATCCCTCTCAGTATTTTGTGAGTTATTCGACAACTTGGAGCGCGGCTAATTGGTTTAATGTTTATATATCCTTATATCCTAATGAATTTGACACAATGTCGACGGTTACCGCGCTTCAAGAGGGTGATTTTATCTTACTGGATCTAAGAAATAATGACACCAACGCACCTTTTCCAGACGGGAAGCCTGATCATGGAAGAGTTGTTGTTGGATATGGCAACACAAGTGTGAATCAATCTGATTACACTGATGGTTGCGGAAATAACAGCGCCATCCCTTCGAGTGAGTACACCCTTCTTGTTAATCAACACTGTACTGATCGTTGGCATGTTGCTTGGGATTACAACATTGAGGACGTTCCTAGATGGTATATTCATGTGATTGATTGATGTCAGAAAAGGACCAAAATGAAAAAACGCTTTTTTATCCTGTCCAGCGCGTTGCTGATTTTCTTGAGCGTAATTGGGTTTTCAGATGCTTCGCTAATTTCTAAACAACCCTCATCAACTTACGCGATCCCTGATACCTCAGAAGTAAAAGAAATAATGAAGGTAGTGGAAAATGCTTATGCTATCGAAGCGGAGGCGGCCTATACATTTGATCTAAAGAAATTCCCTGATGTGTTTGCTAATGACCCAAGATTTCCCGTAGACTCTGGCACCCTAGATGCTGTTAGAGAAATGACAGAAAACCCAAATCTGGAATCTGCTGGAATGCTTGATTATAAACTCGCCTATTTTTCGTGGTGGCGAGATGCAACCTTTCATGCAGAGGAACTTTACCATAAAGCCAAAGCAGAAAACCGAGGTTTAACGGCCGAAGAAAAAAAGTCCCTTGTCGATTCATACGGTCGTAGCGCGCCTGCTCGCGCACAAGATTCTGTCAGAGATTTGCCGCTTAGATTTCTTTCGGTAAATGTTATTGATGATGTCGCAACTGTAATTCTTGACGATGGCCCAAGAACTATTGAATTAACACTCGTTCTACTTGGTAAACGTTGGTACATTGCCGGGCTGAAAGGCATTTCAATTCATCCCTAGTGAGTTCGATAACACGAAATAACTTCTTGTGGTTTAAAGTTTTACACCTTATTTTTCTTCAATTTCCACGGTCAATAACGTATCCCCCGGCGGGGTATCGCTTCCCGGCTGCGCGTCGCGCGGGTTGAGCGAGAGCAGAACGTCCATGCCTGTCAGCACCTGACCAAAGATCGTGTACTTTCCATTGTATTGGGCGGCTGGCGCGTAAGTGATGAAGAATTGACCGTCGCTGGCGTCCGGACCCGCGTTGGTCATAGCCACTAAACCGGGGCGATTGAATTGCAGGGATGGGTCGAACTCATTGACGATGTAATAGCCGGGGTTCCCATCACCGGTGCCGCTCGGGTCGCCGGTCAGCGCGAACAGGTCGGGGATGACGCGGTGAAAAGTGGCGCCGTCGTACCATCCATTGCGTGCGAGAAAGATGAAGGAATTGACTGTGATCGGCGCTTTATCCGCAAAGAGCTCGAGCGTGATGTCGCCTTTTTCGGTGCGCAGGGTGGCGATGTATTGACGGTCGGGTTGAACCGTCAGCGGGGGGCAGGAGGTGAACTGGCGCTTGCCCATGAGAATCAACGCGATAATGTCTCTGAGACTGCCGTGATCGCGCGGTCCGCCGTAGATTTGCCCGTTGATGAGGATGAGCGGTGTGCCGGGGATGCCGATGGATTTTCCATCGTCGGCATAGCGTTGAACTTGCGCCACGGTCTCCTCGCTTTTGAGATCGGATTTGAACTGCTCGACGTTCATTTCCAACGTGGAGGCTTGGGCGGTGACCCACTGCTCGAAATCCGCCGCCGACAGGTTTGCCCAATTCTCGTGTTGCGCGAACAGCAGGTTGTGCATATCCCAGAATTTTCCCTGTCTGTTTGCGGCTTCGATGGCTTGCATGGCGAGCGCGGATTTATCGTTTACATCTACAAGCGGGAATGGGCGGAAGGTGAACCGCGCATCTTTCGGGAATTCTTCGAGCAATTGATTTGCCACAGCGACGAAAAATTTACTGCGCGAATCTTGATAGTCAATGTAGGCAATGAAAGAAACAGCCGCTTCGCTGGCTCCCAGCGAACGATCAGTTGCATTCTCCGGCGGGAACAAGGATGGAGTCTCTAGTCCCGGCGTGGGTTCGATGTTGACCGTGGTGCAGGATGGCTGGGTCGGAATGACAAGATCGGGCGGCGGCGTGAGGTTGATCGTAGGGGTAACGGAGGCAGGCGAGCAGGCGGTTGCCCACAAGCAGAGAAGCAATAGTGATGAAGTTTTTTTTAGCATGAAGTTAATTTTGAATCGCCAGTTGCAGTTCTTGGAAGGACGTCATTTGCCCGATGGTGTTAATGAAGTCTGCCAGTGAGTCGCTTTGTTCGCGCAGGGCGCGGACAGCGGGACCAACTGGATCTTCCCCTGCCGCGCCGCCGGGCACATCCGCGTACGCGCCGTGGAATGCAAAATACGCTTGATTCAGTTTGCGGAGCAAATATCCGTTTTGCCAGAAGACTTGACGACGCGCCTCCATGTAGGCTTCTGCGTCTTCGATTTTCCCCTGGGCGAGCAGTTCATCGGTGGCGATGCGCGTTTCGCGCATTTCAGCGCGGAAGTCGAAGGGCGGCGCGTCGTCCTGGTCGCCGAGGGTGGGGGATGTTTGGGGAAAGGCGACCAAGCCGAAATGGGGATTCGAAGCGAGTAGTTCGGGATAATAGTTTTCGATGAGAAACGTCCCCACTTCATTTCCCGCAATGGACGCGGTCGTTTCGTTCATCGTGCGCAGTTCGGGAGTCGCGCTGTAATTGATTCCCAGCGGGCGGATGTTGAGATAGTTGTGCGCCCATTCGTGCGCGATGGTTTCGAGTAGCCAACGCAAGTCGGTGGTTTCGGTGACCATGGTGGGGTATACGCCCACGCCGCCAATGGGGACTGTGAGCGTAGAGACATCCAGCGAATCTGCCACGCTGTTTTCGAGTTTGATCTGATCGTCGAGGGTGAGGGTCGGGAGGATTGAAATGTTCGCGATCTGTTCGATCACATTGCGGCGCGAGACGACGAGGGCGAGAGGCGTAGGGGAGGTGTGATAGAGGACAGGCGGGATTGGTTGACCGCCTGCGGTAAGGTTGAGTTCAGCCAACGCTTCGGAGATTTGACCTTGCAGGGTTGCCTCGGCGAGCGGAGCCAGTAACTCCTGCCGTTTGAGCAGGAGATCTCTGTTGGCGCGGAGTTGCGCGCTGGCAGTTTCTTTGTCGGTGACGGCGGGGTCGGAGATGACGAGTTCGAGGTAATACTCAGTTTCCATCAATTGTTGCGTTGCGCGCAGATATTCGAAAACGATCTGTTTGTTCGCGCCACGGTCGAAGAGATAGGGTAAGCCGATGGCGTTTTGTTCGATCTTTATCCATGTGGCATTCCACACCCAATTCGGATAATCGAACTCGATTTCGCGCGTGTAGAGGCGCACGCGGTCGGTTTGACCGGTGAAACGCGGCGCGTCGCCTGCTACCGCAAAGATGACGAGGAGCAGGATGGCGAGGAAGTCGAGTATGCGAGCAATTCGATAAAACACGAGAAAATTATATCAGCACGGATGTATTGGAGCGGAGTGGGCGGGTTGTCTTTGCTTGCCATTTAACCTTCTCTACTCCTCTACGACTACTTCTGTATAACTGTTTTGTGAGCATACGAGAAACCCCGTCATCATATTTGCGTATACCTCGCTAAGGAATTCATTGGCAATTCATATTTGTCGGGTAGAATTTTCCCGGCTTTAGAAATCTGTTGGAGGAACCTCATGCGTGATTTTTTCAAGAAACGAAAATGGTTGTGGATCGTGCTGCTGATCTTGATCTTGGGAGTGGGCGGGTCTTTCTATTTGCGCAATTCCCAGCCAGATACCGCCAGTCAGTTCCAAACCGCCTCGATCGAACGGGGGAACCTGGTTGCCACCATCGGCGCGACGGGAACCGTCCGCGCGAAACAATCGGCGACCCTGATCTGGCAGGCGGCCGGCACAGTGGATGTGGTGAATGCGAAAGTGGGCGATAACGTCCCCGCAAATTTTGTGCTTGCCTACCTCGAGAAAACATCCCTGCCGCAAAGCGTTATCCTTGCCGAGGCAGACCTTGCCAGCGCGCAACAGTCGTTGGACGATCTGACCAATTCCGATACCGCGCTTGCCCAGGCGACGATCAACCTGCGCGATGCGCAGGCAGTGTACGACAAAGCCGCCAACTGGCGCAAAGAATTGAATGGAAAGATTCACATCAAAGAAATTATCTACAAAACATTTGGCAATCGGAAGATTCCAGTCTTGAAGGAATATCGCGGTTACGCCGGCGCGGAAGCCATCGCCAAAGCGGACGAAGACCTTGCCCTTGCAAAAGCAAAGTTAGACGATGCCCAACGCGAATTTGACCGGCTCGCAGGGGGCAACCTGACCGAAATCACCGCCGCCCAAGCCCGCGTGGATGCGGCTCAAGCCACCCTCAACCTGGCTCGCGTATCCGCGCCGTTTGCCGCCACTGTGACAGAAGCCAACCCGCTCCCCGGCGATCAGGTCAGCGCGGGCGCGGCGGCATTCCGCCTCGACGATCTGACCAGCCTGTTCGTGGATGTCGAAGTTTCTGAGGTGGATATCAACAGCGTGGAGGTTGGTCAACCTGCGACGCTGTCTTTCGATGCCATCCTTGACAAGGATTATCACGGCGAAGTGGTTGAAGTCGCCAAAGCCGGCACAAATGTCAACGGCGTGGTGAACTTCAAAGTCACCATCGAATTGACCGATGCCGATGCGGACGTCAAGCCTGGCATGACTGCGGCGGTGAATATCACAGTAGAAGAGATCGACAATGTGATTCTGGTCCCGAACCGCGCTGTGCGTTTGCTGGATGGACAACGCTATGTGTATTTGATGGTGAATGGCGTTCCGCAGAAAACCGAGGTCAGCCTCGGCTCTTCCTCCGACACGATGAGTGTTCTGGCTGGCGGTGATGTCTCAGAAGGGGATTTAATCATCCTCAACCCGCCTGCCGAAATAGCCGGTCCGTTTGGAGGCTAGCATGGATTGGGTGATTCAAACCCACGACCTTCGCAAGGTCTACCAGATGGGCGAGGTGGAAGTGGAAGCCTTGCGCGGCGTATCGTTCAATATTCAACGCGGCGAAGTGGTGGCGATCATGGGTCCCTCGGGCTCGGGCAAATCCACGCTGATGAATACGCTCGGCTGTTTAGACCGTCCCAGCGCCGGCGAATATGTATTGGATGGCGAAACGGTCGCCAATTTGAACGACGATCAACTGGCGGATATTCGTAATCGCAAAGTGGGCTTTGTCTTTCAAAGTTTCAATTTGCTGTCGCGGCAAACTGCCATCACCAACGTGGAACTCCCTCTGCGATATTCCAGTAATTCCAAATATGCCGGGAATGCGAAGGGCAGGCGCGCGCGGGCAGTCGAAGCGTTGAAAGCCGTCGGACTGGAGAATCGGATGACGCATCGCCCCGCCGAACTCTCCGGCGGACAGCAGCAACGCGTGGCGATTGCGCGCGCCATCGTCAACGACCCTGCCATCATCATGGCGGATGAGCCGACGGGCAATCTCGATTCGAAGGTCGGCAAGGAAATTATGAAATTGCTACTCGATCTGAACAAAGAGAGCGGAACCACGTTAATCATCATTACTCACGACCCAACGATCGCCGAACAAACCCAGCGCGTTATCCGCTTGCGCGACGGGTTGCTGGATGGCGGCGAATGAGCATTGCGCAAGCCTTCCTTGAGGCGCTCGAATCCATCAGTGGCAACAAGCTGAGGTCCGGTCTGACCGTGTTGGGAATTGTGATCGGCGTCGCCGCGGTAATCGCCATGCTGGCGGTGGGTAACGGCGCGGAAGCGTCCATCACGGGTTCGATCAGCAGTATTGGCACGAATTTATTATTCGTATTTCGCGGCAGTCCCGAAAGCCAGCAAGAGGCGCCAGATCGAAGCAGCGCGCGGAACGACCGTCCATTGACTCTCGCCGATGCCGAAGCGCTTGCCGACCCGTTCGCCGCGCCGTCTGTGGCGGTCGTTGCGCCGGCGATTCAAGGCAATGGGATAATTACCTTTGCTGGTGAAAACGCGTCAACCACTATCACCGGTGTCACCCCGGAATATTTTGCCGTTCGTAGTCTGGAACTTTCAGAAGGCGAGTTCATCAACCAGGAGCATTTGCTGGGGCGCATGTCTGTTGTGGTGCTCGGACCCGAAGCCGCCGATGCGATCATGGGTCGTCATGACGGCATTGTAGGCGAAACGATCCGCATTGAGGGACAACCCTTCCGCATTATCGGCGTGTTGGTGGCGAAAGGCGGCGGCGCGTTTGGCAGTGAGGATAACAGCGCCTATCTGCCGTTTACCACCGCGCAGGCGCGTCTGCTCAAACGCAACACGCGCGATGAAGTGGATGTGATCTTCGTGCAAGCTACAAGTGGAGATACTGTTCCTCAAGCGTCTGAGGAGATCGCAAATATTTTGCGCCAGCGGCATCGTACGCCGATCGGCAGTGACGACTTCACCGTGTTTACCCAGCAGGATTTTCTGCAAACGTTCGCCGCGATTACCGGCGTGCTCACCATCTTTCTGGGCGGCATTGCGGGAATCTCCCTGCTCGTGGGCGGCATTGGCATCATGAATATCATGCTCGTTTCGGTCACAGAACGCACGCGGGAGATCGGTTTGCGTAAAGCGCTTGGCGCGCGCAGGCGCGATATCTTGATTCAATTCCTCACCGAGTCATCCCTGCTGAGTCTCATCGGCGGGATCATCGGCATCATCCTTGGCTGGGTGATCGCCTACGCAGTGGGGCAGATCGCCGCGGCAAACGGCACAGACTTCATCCCGGTCGTGACGAGCGATGCGGTGGCGCTTGCCACGATCTTTTCGGCGGCGGTCGGGTTATTCTTCGGCATCTACCCCGCCAACCGCGCGGCAAACCTCGAGCCTGTCGAAGCGTTGCGTTATGAATAGCTCGCCTTACGAAGTACGGCAAGATATTGTAGATTAACAATTAAACCGAGCAATCCTTCCGCTTCGCTCTGAACCACGGAGACACTGAGTCACGGAGTTTTTAATTGGTTTTCTCTGTGTCTCCGTGTCTCAGTGGTTAGGTTTATTGCTCGATTAATTTAGAAAAGTGCAAAATCTTGCCATTCGCCCGTTTTCCTCAGCCTGGGTCGCAAGGTGAACTTCCCTGGCGCCGTCCGCCAAGACAGGTGCGCGGTACGGAAGAGCGCGTAAGGTGAGTGAGTAACTTTGAATCTTCACAAATCGCCGCGAAGGATTTTACGCGCCGATTTGTGAAGATTGATGGATAAAACGCGCTTCCCCTCGTGATAAAATTCGAGCATGACACAATATAAAATCCTCGTTACTGACGGACTCGACCAAAGCGGTTTGGATATTTTGCGTTCACACGCGGATGTGGATGATCGCCGCGATATTTCGGCGGATGAACTCCTCAAAGCGATTCCCGATTACGATGGCCTCATCGTTCGCGGTCGGACGAAGGTAACTGCCTCTGTTTTGGAAGCGGGCGCCCGCCTCAAAGCGATCGGCCGCGCCGGCGTCGGCGTGGACAATATCGACCTCGACGCGGCAAAAAAGCGCAACGTCACTGTGGTCAACGCGCCGATGTCCACTTCGATTGCCGTTGCCGAATTGACCTTCGGGTTGATGCTTGCCCTCGCCCGCGAAATTCCCCGCGCCGATGCGGGTATGAAGCAGGGCAAATGGCTCAAAAAAGAACTTGAAGGCGCAGAGTTGAACGGCAAAACCCTCGGCGTGATCGGTTTCGGACGCATCGGCGTGGAGTTGGGCAAACGCGCCGCCGCCTTCGGTATGAACGTGATTGCTTACGACCCGTTGATTTCGGAAGATGAGATTTCAAAACGCGGCGCGGAACCTGTCTCGATTCAAGATCTGTACGCATGGTCTGATTTTATCTCCCTGCACTTGCCGCTCAACGTGCAAACGCGAGACATGATCGGTCCGCTGGCGTTTTCACAGATGAAAGATGGCGCGCGTATCGTGTGCGCGGCGCGCGGAGGCATCATCGACGAATCCGCGTTGGTTGCTGCGTTGAACAGCGGTAAGGTCGCAGGCGCGGCGTTGGATGTGTATGCGGTGGAACCGCCCGGGGAGACTGAAACAGTCCGCCATCCGAAAGTGATCGCCATGCCGCATATCGGGGCGCAGACTGCCGAAGCGCAATCCCGCGCATCGGAGGATATCGCCAACGAGGTCTTATCCGCCTTGCAGGATAAACCGCTGCGTTGGAAGGTCAATTAAATTTCAGGAGTTACCATGTCTGAGAAACTTATTCGCTTGAAAGAGATACTTGGGGAAGTTTCCGATCTCGGTAGGGCCACGTCGGTGCTGGATTGGGATCAGCAGGTAAACATTCCGCCTTTGGGCGGAGATGCGCGTGGTCAACAACTGGCAACGCTCGGAAAGATACGGCAAGAGAAATTCACCTCCGATGAGGTGGGGCGCTTGATCGACGATCTAAAGCCCGAATTTGCCGGCGTAGATTCAGACGATGCCGCGATGATCCGCGTTGCCGCGCGAAATTATGACAAGGCGAAGTGTGTCCCGCCGTCTTTCGTGGCGGAACAGGCGGTGGTCGCAACCAAATCGTTTGAAGCCTGGGTTGAAGCAAAGGGAAAATCAGACTATTCGATTTTCCTGCCGCACCTGCAAAAAATGGTGGAACTCGTTCACAAATACATTTCATTCTTTCCGCCTGCCGATCATCCCTACGACACCCTGCTCGATGATTACGAACCCGGCATGAAAACCGCCGATGTCAAAGCCATCTTTGACGGATTGCGCCCAAAGCAGGTGGAGTTGATCAAAGCCATTAGCGAGACGAAACAAGTCAAGGATGATTTCCTGCGCAAAAAATATAACGAGAAAAAATTGTGGGATTTTGGCGAAGAGGTTATCAAAAGTTTTGGCTACGATTTCAACCGCGGCCGGCAGGATAAAGCCGCGCATCCGTTTGAGACCACGTTCAGCGTGAACGATGTGCGCATCACCACGCGCTTCGAGGCTGACAACCCGCTGGCAATGATCTTCAGCACCATGCATGAAGCGGGGCACGGCATGTATGAGCAGGGCGTAAACCCTGTGTATGAACGCACCGCGCTGGAAGGCGGTGCCTCGCTTGCCGTTCATGAGTCGCAATCGCGCATGTGGGAAAATCTCGTCGGGCGTTCGCTTCCGCTTTGGGAACATTTCTTCCCGAGACTCAAAAAGATTTTCCCCTCCCAACTCGATGGTGTCGGGGTTAAAGCATTTTATAAAGCCGTCAACAAGGTTGAGCCTTCGCTCATCCGCGTCAATGCCGACGAAGCCACATACAACCTGCACATCATGCTCCGCCTCGAGCTCGAGATCGCCATGGCCGAGAACAAGATCGACCTCAAGAATCTGCCTGAAATTTGGAACACGAAAATGCGGGAGTATCTCGGCGTCACCCCGCCGAATGACGCGCGGGGCGTGTTGCAGGATATTCACTGGTCGGCTGGACTGATCGGTTACTTCTCCACCTACGCATTGGGCAATCTCATTTCTGCCCAGTTATGGGAGAAGATCAACAAAGACATCCGCAATCTCGACGATCAGATTCGCGCGGGCAACTTCGACGCCCTGCTCGGCTGGCTTCGAGAGAACATCCACCAATACGGTCACAAGTACGATCCGCAGGATCTCGTCCAGCAAGTCACCGGCTCAAAGATCACACCGGAACCCTACGTTCGCTACCTGACGAAAAAATATAGCGAGATCTACTCCCTATAAATTTATCTGTTATATAGTGAGACAAGTCCAATGACGCATTCATGGGTCATTGGACTTGTTCATGAATAAATGAAATTTCAACTCTCAATCATCGCCTCTCTTCTCGGACTTGCAGCCGGTTGCGCCGCCCCAGCCTCAAGCCCCATCCCGACTCCGATACCGCCTGAACAACTTCCCATGGTCATCGCCCAAACTGCGGAAGCGGCGAACCTTGCCGCCACGGAAACCTTCATCGCATCGCTTCCCACGCTGGCGCCAACCAATTCTCCCGCGCCAACGTTGACCATCACGCCGGGTCCATCTCCGACCGCCACCAGCATCCCCGGACATGATCGCGCGGAGATCGAGATCGGCTCGCCGGGTCCGTTTTCTAAAGTGATTTCACCGATCACCCTCAAAATGGAGATAACAACCGGCGCAAGCGAAATCGTTCAGGTAGACCTTTTCGGCGAAGATGGGCGGTTGATCACGCGCCTGCTCAAAAAGAATGTGCCCACCTCCAACAACGGAATTCAGCAAACCATTAAAGTCTCCTTTGAGATTCCCGGCGCGGCGGAGGTGGCGCGGCTTACCGTCAGCACCTTCGATGAATTCGACCGCGTGCAAGCCGTGAATTCCGTTCGGCTGTTACTGCTCTCTTCGGGCGAAAATGAGATTACCACGCCGGGGAATCCATCTGAACCGATTCGCATTTTTTCCCCCACCAAAAAGGATCTGGCTTCGGGCGGAAATCTCATCGTTCGCGGAGATGTCTGGCCCTTTAGTTTGGAGCCTGTCATCCTCGAGTTGATCACGCCGGATGGAAAGTCGCTGGGATTGCGCGTGCTGAATATCGAGCAAGCCGCGCCGCAGTTGTTCGAAACGACGATTCCGTACCGGGTTTCGGAACCGGTCATAGCCCGCCTTACCGTCCACCAGGAAGACGACCGTATCCCCGGCGTGTTTTATGTGTATACACAGGAAGTTCTGCTCAACCCGTAACTTGCCAATTCACAATACGGTGTGTATAATTCGCACGCTTTTCAATAATCGGGGTGTGGCTCAGACCGGTAGAGCGCACGGTTCGGGTCCGTGAGGTCCCGAGTTCAAATCTCGGCACCCCGACAAAATGAGACTCCCGAAAGGGAGTCTCATTTATTTACTGATGTTACGCGCCGTCCCGAAGGTTGGTTTGGCGCAACAAGGCGCTTTCAAGGAAACTTTCGAGACGTTCTGCGTAAGGTGAGTTGTTTATGGCAGGGAAAGTGCATATAGCTTTCTCATTATCGCTTGACAAAAACCAATTTCTGTACACGGATCACACGGACAACACGGAACTCTCCGTGAAAAACGGAAAAAAAAGAATCCGTGCGTTCCGCGAAACTTGTGCTGACGGTTCGTCTTTCGCTCACCGTGTCGAAGTATCCGTGTGCCAAAGAGCCTGAATCCCAGACTTTGAGAAAGCCATGGAGAAGTGTAAGATAGACCTTGCGTTACTGAACGGGGTGAGTGATAAAATCGCTTCAAATGGCAGATCACACAACGTTCGAGATTGACACTATTCTCTATCACCTGGGGCAGGCAGGCTCGCGGCTGGCTGAGATCGGCGCGGCTGAGGGGGCGGCGGGCAATATTTCGGTTTGCCTGCGGAAGCCGCTGGATGCGGGCGCCCAATTCCATCAAGAGCAGGATATTGAGCTACCTCACGCCGTCCCTGAGTTGGCTGGGATGATGCTGATCGTCAGTGGATCAGGCAGAAGGTTGAGAGAGATCGCCGAATCCCCGCTGGGAAACCTAGCCTGCGTGATCGTCCATTCCGGCGGGCGGACCGGTACGTTGCGTGCATCGTCCCAGCGCCAGTTTCAGCGGGTGACGAGCGAGTTTAATTCCCACCTCGGCGTTCACGCAGATCGAATGCGCTCGACAGACGTTGGGTTGCATGCGGTCATCCATGCCCAGCCCGTTCATCTTACGCACCTCAGCCATCTGCAAGAATACCAGGATGAGAAAACGCTCAGCCGGCGGTTGCTCCGCTGGCAACCCGAAGCCATCCTCAACATGCCGGAGGGGATCGGAGTGGTTCCGTTCCTGTTGCCCGGTTCTGCCCAGTTGGTGGTGGAGACGAAACTCTCGCTTCGAACTCACCGCATTGTGATCTGGGCGCGCCATGGGGTGATGGCGCGAGCCGACAATTCGATCCTTCACGCGTCAGACCTGATCGAATACGCCGAGACGGCGGCTCACTACGAAACTTTGAACCGATTCGCCAATGCGCCGGGCGGTGGTCTTAGCGCGGAGGAGATCCGGGAAATCGCCAAATCGTGGAATGTGGCGCAGTCGGTCTTTTGAGGTTGTTTCCTTGTCAGTGCAGGCGTTTGAGCCTATACTTTGAGCTATCTTCCAAGGAGCGAAAGGAGAGCGAACCATGGCTACCGTTCAGGATATGATTCGTAAAAAAGGCGCAGAAATCTTCTCGATTTCCCCCTCGGCGAGCGCGTTGGAAGCCTTGAAACTGCTGGAAAAGCACAATATGGGCGCGGCGTTGGTCATGGAAGGCGGCGAAGTGAAGGGAATTCTGTCCGAAAGAGATTGCGTTCGAAAACTGGAACTTGCCGGGAAACAGGCAAAGGATACGCAGGTCGGCGAGATCATGACGGAGAAGGTTATCACCATCGAAGCGGAGGAAGATCTCGAGGCCTGCATGTCATTGATGCTGGAGAAAAATATTCGCCACCTGCCCGTGTACTCCGGGGGAAAACTCAAGGGGTTGATCTCTGTGCGCGACGTGCTGCGCGAGGTGGTGGAAGCGCAGAAGTCCATGATCGCGCAGTTGGAACAATACATCGGCGGTAGATAACATGATCCTGCCCGAATGGACGATTACCGATCTGCGTCAAAAACTGGATTCTGGCGAACTGAGCGCGCGCCAACTTGCCGAGTTGTATTTGGGTCGCATCGAAGCGATTGATAAAAACGGCCCGCATATCAACTCGATCATCGAGCTGAACCCCGACGCGCTTGAGATCGCCGGCAAATTGGATGCCGAACGAAAGAAGAAAAAAGCGCGAGGAGCATTGCATGGCATCCCAATCCTCCTCAAAGATAATATTGACACACATGACAAAATGCAAACGACCGCCGGGTCGCTGGCGCTGGAGGGGAACTATGCCGCGCAGGACGCGTTCATCGTGCAGCGCCTTCGCAAGGCGGGCGCGGTGGTCCTCGGCAAAACAAATTTGAGCGAGTGGGCGAACTTTCGCGGGAAGCGTTCGGTCAGCGGATGGTCTTCGCGCGGCGGCTTGACTCGCAACCCGTACGCGTTGGATCGCTCCGCGTGCGGTTCCTCCTCCGGGTCGGGCGCCGCAATCACGGCGAATTTATCCGTTGGGGCGGTTGGCACCGAAACCGACGGCTCGATCATCTGCCCCGCGCAGACGAACGGAATTGTGGGAATTAAACCCACGCTTGGCTTATTGAGCCGAAGCGGAATCATCCCGGTTGCGCACAGCCAGGATACGCCGGGTCCCATGACGCGGACGGTCGCCGACGCCGCGATCTTGCTCGGGGCGATGACGGGAGTTGACGCGGGCGACTCCGCTACACGTCCGAGCAAGAAGCGGGGCTTGTCCAATTATGCAAAGTTTTTGGAACTGGACGGACTCAAAGGCGCGCGGATCGGAGTCGCGCGGAATATGGCGGGGACGAACCCGCGCGTCATGAAAATTTTTGAGACGTGTCTCGATGCGATGAGGCATCTCGGCGCGGTGATCGTTGACCCCGCGGACGTGAAGCATTTCGACAAGTTCAGCGACAGCGAAATAGAAGTGTTGCACTACGAGTTCAAAGCCGATTTGAATGCGTATTTGAAATCGTTGGATGCGAGCGTTCGCGTCCATTCGATGGAAGATGTGGTCAAGTTCAATGAGGAAAATAACGATCAGACGATGCCGTACTTCGGGCAGGAACACATGACGATGGCGCTCGAACGCGGCTCGTTGAAGACTCGCAAATATAAATCCGCGCTGGCGAAGAATTTGCGGCTCGCGCGCAAGCAGGGCATTGACGCGACGATGAAAAAATATAAACTCGACGCGATCGTCGTCCCTTCGGGCGGACCCGCGTGGGTGATAGACCTCGCTAATGGCGACGCCATCAATTGGGATATGGAATCCACGTCGCCCGCCGCGGTTGCGGGGTATCCGCACATCACCGTCCCTGCGGGGTATGTGTTTGGATTACCAGTGGGCATCTCGTTTTTCTCGACCGCATGGCAGGAGCCGACGTTGATCCGACTTGCCTATGCCTTCGAGCAGGCGACTCAATTCCGCAGGCAACCAAGATTCTTGCCGACGGCGAATTTGAATCCATAATTTGGGACGCAGATAAACGCTGATTGCGCTGATTCAAAAAGGAAATCTGCGTTTTCTGTGTGGATCAGCGTCCTATTTTTGTTCTTAAAAGTAAACTGATCTAAGAGAGATTAGTTTTAGGACGAGTCCTGTCTGGTGGTTTAGTTCCTTTCCTCAATCTTGATATTGTTCGTTCGAGCGTACCACGCCCAGCCAAAATAAAAAACTAGAACCACGATTACTATCGCCGCCCAGAACCAGCCGGGGAGGTTGAATCCGTACGCGCCGAGCGCGACAGTGAAAATCGTCGAGACGAAGCGACCGAGAAAATTTGCGACGAGGAATCTCGATCCGCTGATCGTCCCTAAGCCAGCCACGTAGCACATCGCGTCGGACGGAAAGATAGGGAGATTGAACGCGAGAAAGTAAAAAAGGATTCCCTGATGACGCGACATCCCCTCCCAGCGGTCAATGGATTTTTGCGACGCGAGTCTGTACGCGATGGGCTTGCCGTATCTGCGAGCGAGAAAGAAAGCGAGTTGACTGCTTAACACAGCGGCGGGAATCGTGATTAGCAATGTGGGGGCGAATCCGAACACATATCCAGCCGCAAAGACGAGCGCCTGCCCGGGAATCAACGCAACGATGACTTGCAGGACGAGCAGGGAAAGATAAATGGTCATGCCCCAATGTCCATGACTGCGGAAGTATTCCGCCACGGCTTCGCGGTCCACGATCCAGAGCGCGAAGGTTTCGAGCGGTTTACGCGCCAACCAGCACAAAAACAAAACGCCGAGCGTGATGAGTATTGCCCGGCGGTGTCTTTGCATGAAGTTAGATGTCGCCTTTGCCATCGCTGCGCCAGTAGGGTTGTGATGTCATTCTGGGGAACGCCTCGCCTCCCTCTTTGAAACCGACCCTGTTTAAGGTTCTGATTAGTCGATTATCCAGGCAAAGAGAACAAAGTTCAATTTTTCTTTTTCATGAACGATATCAATAATTGCGTAAACTGCCGCCCCGTAATTCTCTTATAGAAAAGAGCGATCACTAGGTAAACTACAACAACAAGCCCGGTTGACGCTCCAATTACCGCGAGATAATTGTTGGGTAGCAAAATCGCTATCATGATGAAGAGTATGGATATAACGACAGGAACGAGCAGCAGACTCCCTATAAAACTTAGTAAATTTGCGACAGCGCTTGATGATGGAGAGGCGCTGTTCTCGTCGTTTTTTATCATAGTTTCGAGTTTCTTTATTTTTTCATTGAGATCAACAATTTGCTCATCCTTAAACCAAACGTCTTTTGCCCGCCCTTTAACAAATGCGTCTCGAACCGCATTGCCGTAGCTGTTGCTAGTGACGCCGATACTAGGAATGCCGGCCTCGTTTAGGTTAAACATAACTGAAAGCCCTGTTTCCTGGTTTACTTTTTCTTCGTCCAGTCTTATGTCTACCAAGGCTATTTCTATTTTTTCCCTCCCGATAATCTTATCGGCTTCCGACGGATTTTTGGCTTTTATTACTTGGTACCGTGACCCCAACACTTCTTCCAGAATTGTGAGCCATTCTCGATCATCGTCTACAACTAACGCGATAGGTTTTCCTGCCATGTCACTAATCTCCCTGGCTATTATCTAAATATAGTCTGCGCTTCAAATTCATCAAACTCTGCGTTTGCCAACTCGTACACTGCCCCGCCAAGCAACGGAAGCGCTTCATATGTTAGAACTTCGGCTTCCTTCCGATTAATTCCTAGCGATTCCTTTAGTTGTTTATCTGTTTCAACCTCTTCAAGCGCGACCTTCATCTCGCTATTTTTTCCAAGCCAAACTGCGATCGGCATTCCCAGCGCTTTACTCCAAAACCGAGCTTGCAAAATTTTGAATTCAGACACGTTTATTAATGTTGCGCTATTTTTATCTGTTAACAACGGGCGATATTCGCTGAGCAGATATTTGGCAAATATATCAAGACTTTGATGAGTGATTAAAGAGGAAACATTTGTAGAAATATACTGTAAGAACTGATGAGATGTAGTCTCTGAAAACGCAAGAATTTCCAATGGCATCCTTCTGGTTGGGCGATTAAAATGCGTTTCCGCATCCGCCGCGGCTTCGCGAATAGATTTAACAATTTCTGTAACTGATTTGTGCTTTCCTACAAAGTCCCAAACTTTTACTTTGCGAAAAGCATTTCTCATATCTTCGTCATCCCCATAGGATGTGTAGATAATAATATTTGTTCCTTCATTCAATCCAGCGACAACTTCTGCGAAAGCCAGTCCATCTTGATTTTCCGGATCGTTTTCAGCCAGTCTTTTATCTAGTAAAGCTACGTGGTATGTTGTGCGCCTGATTTTTTCCATAGCCTCTTTGCTAGAGGATGCGAAGTCTAATCTATATCCTAGAGATGAAACTCCGCCCTGAATGATCTGTTGCCATTCCGGATCGTCTTCTACATAAAGAACCCTTGTTTTTGGGGTCATGAAATGTACCTTTTGCCTTTTTAATTGTACCTGATCGACTAATAAAACTACTGGAGGTTGTAACGCTTTAAGTGAAGCAAGAACTTTGCGCCATTCCCGTTTCTTCCTGGTTTTGGGGCAACCAACTTTCCTCCAATCATTTCAATATACTGATTGGTGAGAGCAAGGCCGAAGCCGCGTCCTCCAAGCCCAGTAGACGAAATAGGCAATAGAGCTAATTCTGCATCAGCGGCAGAGATGCCTTTACCAGTATCCTCTACAGAAATTATAACCCAATCCTCATCCGCGTTTTCAACATCGATGAATACTTTGCCTTCGGCCGATTCTATCGCGTCGATACTATTCGTAATTAAGGTATGGAATACATTTTTAAGATGTTTGGTCGCGGTAACATAGTATTCTATGTTGTTGAGGCCAAATGAATTATTGATGGAGATACTTGCTGGTATTTCAATGTCGCTGATGGCGCTCTTGATCATGTCGTTGAGGGAAATTTTTTCAAGCGAGACGAGCATTTTTTTGGCTTCGTCAAGCGTGTTTTGTACCATGGTAGTTGCTTTTGATGAGATTTCCTTTATTCGATTAAAATGATCCGCGGTTTCAGGATGTTTTTTGAATACACTCTCCTTATTCATCTCGATCAGTTCAATCTGCCTTTGGATCTTTGATAGTGGAGATTTCATCTTGTGAGAGAGATCCCCAGTAATAAATCCGACGAAGACTAGTCTTTTCTGCTCTATATTTTCTGCGTTTTTGATTGCAACGGTACATAATGATGCAAGTGATTGCACTAACTCTACATCATCTTCCTCGTAGTGATATGGTTTTTCGCTTTCTAGGTTAATTACGCCTATAACTTTGTCATCATCAAAAATTGGGACCACAAGTTCAGATACTTCGTCGCCTGGGAACGCGTCTATAAATAGCTGCCTCAAGGGGTGTGTGGAGACATTGTCTATATTAATAATTTTCTTCTCTCGAACAGATAATCCGACCACGCCATCGTCAAAGGATTGAATTAGAGGCCAGCCCTCCTTTAAATTTTCCTTGGCTACAATTCTTATCTCGCGTTTTCTTTCATCAGACAGACTTATGGTCCCTTTTGTTGTTTCTGTTATGTCAAGCGCCTGCCTGAGGATCGTTGAGAACAGTTTTTCTTGATTATCGATGGAGAGTAAGTTGTTTACCGTGTCTATCAATGCTTTTCGCTGGATTGCAATTCTCTGAGTTCGTTCAAACTCAATAGCGTTGCTTACTACTATTACGGCTTGTCCCGCCAAAGTTTCCATGAATTGCTGATCGTCATCTGAAAAGGCGGCTTCTTTGCTACTCTCAAAGTTCATAACCCCTATCGGCGTGCCCCCCAAGATTAAGGGGATGTCCATCTCTGAAATTGTGTTCTTGGCAACCTCAATAAATGTCCTACTCCATTCAGGGTCTTTCCTAACATTGCTTATTCTTATTGTGCGTTTTTCCTTGAATGCAACATTTGCGATTCCTTTGGACTTATCTAATGCGACGATTAAGTCTTGATTCGTTGGTTCGATATCGCCTATTATTGCTTTGGGTTCTAAGGCATTAAGTTTTTTGTTGTGCAATAAAACAAGGCCCGTATCGGCTTGGATATATTTTGCCGACAGATCAAGAATTGTTTTGAGAATATCGTCGCTATTTAGAAATTTACTGCTTATTGCCTGGTCGATTTTGCGTAGATCTTCCAACTCGCTTAATCTTCGATCTCGCAAGCTTAAAAAGAGTCTGGAATTCCTAATCGCGATGGCGGCATAAGTTGCCAGACTTCTAATTACCCATTGTTGGGCAGGGTCAAACTGTTGTTCGGAGCGGTAATTAATGAACAATACCCCTATAGACTCCACGCCAGCTTTTAATGGAAGAGCCGCTGTGGACTTGATTTTTTCGGCATCAGGAAATCTGCCTCCTTCCTGATATTTCTTCTCAAGTTTTGTATATAACTCGGGGCTTTTGACTGCGAAAATCGGTATGGCATGTTGACCGACCTTGTGAACGATGGCTGCTGGGGTTGCTTCACCCATGCGTAGAGTTGATTGAGGGTTGTAAAACTTTCCTCTGTGAATGGGTAAGAGGTATTTTTCCTTTGATTGCTGATAGGGATAAAGTGTAATCAAATCTGCTTGAGTTGCCTCGTAAATACGGTCGGCAACTTCGTCGATAATATCGATACTCGGATCGAGTTCGGCGGTCAAAACTTGCCCGGATGAATCAAGTTCGCGAAGATCATTGAGTAGGCGGTAATTGTTTAGGGCAAGGGCGATGTGATTTGCAAGCAACTCTAGTATCTGTCGATCTTCATCGTCGTAATAGTTTTCTTTTGAATGTTGTATGCTTAGCACGCCCAATGGTTTAATTCCAATTTTAATAGGTACAAATATACCCGAACTCTCCATCGACGCTGTTTTGGCGACATGGAACACTTTTACGCCAGCAGGTAAGTCGCCTTTTCGAAAATTACCAGATGTAATAACCTGTAAGTTTCGAAGAACCCAAGATGTCGCCGATGATTTCCTGAGCGAATAATCATATCTTGTCGTGTGATTGCCTTTGTCGACTAAATACAAATCGGCTTTGTTCTTCCTGAAGTCGTAAGTGGCGAGAGAAAAATAAAAACTGACATCTAATATTCCTTTTATGTGTTCAAAGACACTTTCGAACATTTGTTGGATGTTTTCGAAATTTTCATTGATATCTTGTCCAATTTTTGCGATCTCGCGATATCTACGAATGAACCAGGTGGATTGCAATTCGGACGACGCTAATTCGGCAAACAATTTGAGGTCGTTTATAAAAGCATCGCTAAATTTTTTGGCTTTTCGGTAATCCAGATATATAACTGCCAGCGGCTTGTCGTGTCTTTTTGTGTATAGACCTATTCCAATGACGGATATTATCTTTTCAGCCTCGACTTTGGGACTTGAGTATTTACCCGCTAGATTTCCAATTGCTTGTATCTTGTTTTTTAATATTGTTTTCGTTAACCCGCCTTTGCTTGGGTATTCGAACTCCACTTTGGGGTCTAAAATTTTCCCTTTATAAATAGGAGGTTCGTGTAAAAATAAACCCGTTATAGGATTTATGGGAAATATTACACACAGGTCAGGCGAAAAATATTCTTTGGCAGTCTTGGCTATCCGATTCAGGATATCAGATAGATCCCCGGGTTCTTTGGATTTTGCTCTCAAACTTTGAAAAAGGTTAGTGAGATCATGCCTCATTTTATCCATCCTAATCAGGTATTATTGTGGCGCAGTAATCTTATTACTATTTTATCAACTTTGCAATCACATTATGTTGCAAATTCGTAGATGTATAGTTCGGTCTTACTCTTTCCTCGCCTCCCACATAGACCAGATCCTCCCATCCCGCGCGAGCAGGGCGTCGGCTTTGGCGGGACCCCACGAGCCGACGTCGTACGAGGTCAGCGGTTGACTCGTGCCCTTCCACGCTTCGAGGATGGGATCAATGAGTCCCCACGCGGATTCGACCTCGTCGGCGCGAGTGAATAGTGACGCGTCGCCCGTGATCGTGTCGAGCAAGAGACGTTCGTAGGCTTCGGGGATCGCCGTGTTGCTGAACGAGTCGGCGTAGTGGAATTCCATATCCACGGGGCGGGTCTCCGAGATCGTATCGGGGACTTTCGCCTCAAAGCGCCAATGCACGCCTTCGTCGGGCTGTAAAAACAGGACGAGCATGTTCGGGTTGAGACCGCCGTCTGACACGTTGAACAACAAATGCGGCGGCTCCTTGAACGTGATGGCGATCTGACTCACCTTATCTTTTAGCGCTTTGCCCGACCGCAAATAGAACGGGACTCCCTGCCAGCGCCAATTATCCACTTGCAATTTGAGCGCGGCAAACGTAGGAGTTTTCGATTCGGGGTCCACGCCGTTTTCTTGCAGGTATCCCTTGTATTGCGCGCGGACGGTGTTCTTCGCCGCCGCTTCCGAATCCATCGGGCGGATCGAACACAGCACCTTGACCTTTTCGTTCCGCAGAGCGTTCGCCTCGAACGACGAGGGCGGCTCCATCGCCACCAGCGACAGCAGTTGCAACAGATGGTTTTGGAACATGTCGCGCATCACGCCGACGCCATCGTAGAAACGTCCGCGATGCTCCACGCCGACCTTTTCGGCGACGGTAATTTCAACATGGTCAATGTAGTTGCGATTCCACAACGGCTCGAAGATCGTGTTGGCGAAGCGCGTGACCAAAATATTTTGCACGGTCTCTTTGCCGAGATAATGATCAATGCGATAGATCTGATTCTCATTCAGCGTTCTATGGATTTGTTGGTTGAGGTTTTTCGCCGTGGCAAGGTCTGTGCCGAACGGTTTTTCGATGACGACGCGCCGCCAGCCGCCGTTTTCTGTCAATTGTTCGGTGATCCCAAGCAGGTCAATGATGTTGGGGAAAATTCCCGGCGGTGTCGCCATGTAGTACACGCGATTTCCCGCGCCGTTTTCCCATCTGCCCATGGTTTCGCTGAGTGTTTCGAAATCGTCGAGCGTATCGTACTTGCCGTGCTGATAAAAGATGTTCGGCGCAAACTCTGCCCACTGTTCGGGCTTGATCTCGAACGACGCGAACTTCTTGACGCCCTCCTCAAGATGCAAGCGGAAGGCTTCATCGGTATACGCCGTGTTGCCATAGCCGATGATGCGGAATTGTTTGGGCATGCGCCCTTTGCGGTAAACATGGAATAGAGATGGGATCAATTTGCGTTGCGTCAAATCGCCCGACGCGCCGAAGATGATGATGGAAGTGGGAAGTCCGTTTGCCATTGTTTCTCACTTTGCCACAGAGACCGCAGAGACTCCGAGAAAAAACTCTGAGAACTCTGTGCTCTCTGTGGCTGAGTTTATTCTTCCTTCTTAATTGCGTGTCCGCCGAATTGATTGCGCAACGCGGATAACATCCGCGCGGTGTAGTTCTCCTCGTCGCGGCTGGCGAGTCGCATTTGCAGGGCGAGCGTCAGCACAGGCGCAGGCACATTGAGGTCAATCGACTCGAACACCGTCCATCGTCCCTCGCCTGAATCAGCTACCCACGGTTTGATCTCCGAAAGATCCGCATCCTCGTCCAACGCGCGCGCGGCGAGATCGAGCAGCCACGAACGGACGACGCTCCCATATTGCCAAATGTGCGAAATCTGCGCGAGGTCCAAACCAAATTCCTCTTTCGCTTTCATCACGCTGAACCCCTCCGCGTATGCCTGCATTATTCCGTATTCGATTCCATTGTGAACCATTTTGACGAAATGACCCGCGCCATGCGGACCGACTCGCCCCCAGCCTTTATCGGCGGCGGGAGCCAGCGTCTCGAAGATGGGGCGCATCTTTTCGACAACTTCGGGCTTGCCCCCGACCATCAGGCTGTATCCCTCCTTCAAGCCCCACACCCCGCCGCTTGTGCCGCTGTCAATGAATTCGATTCCCTTCGCCTCAAGTAACGCCGCGTGGCGGATGGAATCTTTGTAATTGGAGTTTCCGCCGTCAATCACCACGTCGCCTTTTGAAAGCAGTTTCGACAATTCTTGTATCGTATCGTCGGTCGGCTTGCCAGCGGGGATCATCGTCCACACCACGCGCGGCGCTTTCAACTTGCTCACCGCTTCCTTCAATGAATTTGCCCCGTCCGCGCCGACTTTTTTCGCCGCTTCAACATTCGCGGCTGTGCGGTCATATCCCACCACACGATGCCCTCCGCCGATGAGGCGCGTCGTCATGTTCAAGCCCATCTTCCCCAGTCCGATCATTGCGAGTTCCATAAATTATCCTTTCGTTCTTCATATCGGTGGTCGAGTAGGTCAAGGCGACAGCCGAGACCGTATCGAGACCACCAAGCCGTAAAGCAATTCTTGTTACAAAATCCCCCTTGAACATCGTTGGTCTCGATACGTCCCGAGACGCTTCGACTTCATGGCGCGAACTTCACGCGCCACTCCGCTCAGCGCCGCGGGACTACTCGACCAACGGAGTTATCCTTCACAAATCTTCAACCCTCTGATCTTCCTCGGCAACTTGCCCGCCGCGGATTCGTCCACCAGCCAGATCAATTGACCATCCTTCGGGTCAATGCGTTGCGCGGGATATAACTCGGGATTATATCGTTCGCTCAACACATGCGCCAACGTTTCAGCCTTCTTTTCGCCTGTCGCCATGAAGACGACCATCCGCGCTTGGTTGAAGACGAGTTGTGTCAATGTCACGCGATTGGCAGGGCGGTCTTGATACTTTGCAGTGACCGCGATGACAGGCTCGTTGACTTGCACGGGCGAGTTCGGGAACAAAGACGCTGTGTGTCCATCTTCGCCCATGCCGAGGTAGACGAGGTCGAAGCGCGGAAACTCAAGATTCGAATCGGCGAATGTCTTCAATGTATCAGCATATTTCTTTGAAGCAGAGTCTGGATCAAGCTCGCCTAGCACGCGATGGATGTTTGATTCAGGGATCGCCACCTTACTCAACAATAGTTCATTCGCCTGATGAAAGTTGCTTCCTTCATTATTTGGCGGGACGCAACGCTCATCGCCCCAAAAAACATGAACCTTGTTCCACTCAACTTGATCGCGATATTCCGATCCGAGCAGTTGGAAGAGACGCTCTGGCGTGCCGCCTCCGCTCAACGCGACGAGGAAACGATTCCGCTCGCGGATGGATTTGTTGGATTCTTCGATGAACAAATTCGCCGCGTGGCGGCTGAGTTGTTCAGAATCTTGGAAGATGCGAAGTTCGGGTTTCATACATTCGACCATGCTGTGTGTTCGAAGACAAGCGACAGTTCAACTGTCGCTTGAACTTTTGTGAACGACTGTCCATGCCATGTGCTTTGCAAGCGTGCGACGGGCGGCGTGTTCGATCTCGGCGAGCGAATGCGCGTGATCGTTTCCTTGAATGATCTCGCCGAAGGTGACTCGCGGCGCGAGGTTGAAGAGCTGTTTACCGCTCAGCAGTTGCCGTGAAAGTTGATAGACGAACGCGAGCCGCTGACGGTCCGGGCGTTTTTTGCGGAACCACGTGATGGGATTCTTCATGGCAGAAGGCGCGATCACGCCGCTGACGATGGTGATGAGGGTTTGCAAGTTCGGCACATGCTTCAAAAAGATCTCCAAACTGCGCGACCAGTGATGGAACTCATCGTCTGCATTGGGCATGAACTCAGGGTCGGCTTCGATGCCGCCGCGCGGGAAGATGAGCAGTCCGCCTCCGTCTTGCAGGTGATGAATTTTTTCGCGCACCACTTGCATCCTGCCGGCGGTGTCTTCTTTTGGCGGGGCAAAAATGAATCCTTCGCACGAATGAGGCATGTGCCTGAAAAATTCGATGTCGCCGATGATGAATTTCAAATCGCGGCGAGTGGAATGGGCTGTGATCACAACCGCATCGATCGAGCCGGGATGATTCGCGGCGATAACGAATGGTCCGCTGGCGGGGATGTTCTCGACGCCGCGCACACTGTGCGATTTGACGAAACGCGGCAGGAACCAACGCGCCCCGGCGGCGTGACCTCCCTCGCCGATGACACGGTCCAGGTCCATGGCGACGGTGGTGGCGGAGCGGGCGGCTTTGCCGAAGATGAGTTCGATGAGTCTGCGCGAGCGGGGAGTGTGATGAAGCGCGAAGGCTTTGGTCAACTCGAAGAGCATGGCTTCATAGAAGAGTTCGGCGTTCGACGCGGGCTGTGTCATCGTTGCGGGGCGGAGAGGAGCAGAAAAAATTCAAAGAGAAAGAAAAGTCGACGAGCGCGAATTAGCCTTCCGTTGAGAGCGACGCGGGTTTTCATCCCGTTTGCTTTGACAATTCAATTGAGTTTGTTTACAATCATGCGACGCTTTACATCCCAACTGCATAGGAAGGGTCTTTCGATGAAAGAGTATACCACCGAGTTTCTTCGCAACGTTGCGCTGGTGTCGCATGGCGGCGCGGGGAAGACCATGTTGGCGGAATCGTTTTTGCATGCGACGGGGGCGACGACACGGCTTGGAAAAGTGGAAGACGGCACGGCAGTATCCGATTATGACGATGAGGAACATCGTCGAAAAATTTCAATTTATTCCAGCGTTATCCCAATCGAACATCGCGATCATAAAATAAATATCATAGACGCGCCGGGCTACACCGATTTTGTGGGCGAGGCAATCTCCGCGTTGAGCGTTGCCGACGGCGCGATTATTTTGGTAGATGCGGTCGCGGGCATCGAAGTCGGCACGGAATTGGCGTGGCGGTATTGCGATGAGTTTAATTTGCCGCGATTTTTTGTGATCAACAAGATGGATCGCGATAACGCCGATTTTCAAAAGACATACGATGCCATCAAAGAATTTGTAGAAGCGCATGGCAAGCGCGTGGTGCAGGTGCATATTCCCATCGGCGAGAAACAAAACTTCACGGGCGTCGTTGACGTGATCGGCATGAAGGCATACGTGGGCGATGGCAAAACGACCGCCGACATTCCTGCGCATCTAAAAGAAGCGGCGGATGCGGCGCATTTTGCGATGGTGGAGGACGCGGCGGAGGGGGAGGACGAGTTGATGGAAAAATATCTCGAGAACGGTTCTCTCTCGGACGAAGAGATGGTTCGCGGACTCGAAGACGTTGTCTACGCTGGGAGTTTTGTCCCCGTGTTCTGTGCGGCGGGCGCGCGCGAGATCGGCACGATCGCCCTGCTCAACGACATCATTGACTTGATGCCGCCTCCCAAGCATGGATCGAAACGAGTCGCGCAAGGCAAAGATGGCGAGGAAAAATTGAAACCCTCCGACTCGGAACCGCTCGCCGCGTATGTGTGGAAAACGACCGCCGATCCGTTCGTGGGGAAGATGACGTACTTCCGCGTTCTGCAAGGTTCGATCCAAGCCGACGCGCATGTGTGGAATCAAAACAAAGGCGCGGACGAGCGTATGTCAGGTTTGCATTTTCAGCGCGGCAAAGAAGCGATCCCTGCGAAGGTTGTCCATGCGGGAGACCTTGCGGCGGTTTCAAAGTTGAGCGTCACCGCGACAGGCGATACGTTCTGCGACAAGGGACATCCGCTCACGGTTGCCAAGCCGCACTTCCCCGCCGCGTTGTACCGCGTGGCTGTCACTCCCAAGACTCAAGCCGACGCCGCGAAGATTTCTCCGACACTGACGAAGTTGTGCGAAGAAGATTTGACTTTGACCTGGCAGAACGATCCGATCACTCACGAAACCGTTTTGCAGGGCATGGGCGACCAACACATTGACGTGGCGATCCATCGCGCGCAAGCAAAATTTCAAGTTGGTTTGGGGACGCATCAGCCGAAGATTCCGTATCGCGAGGGAATCACGCGCAAAGCGACAGCGCAATATCGCCACAAAAAGCAGACTGGCGGCGCGGGTCAATTCGGCGAAGTGCATTTGCGCATCGAGCCGTTACCCGCTGCGGATTTTGAATTCGACGACGAACTTGTGGGAATGAATCTCTCCAAATCCTATCTCGCTCCGATTGAAAAAGGAATCAAAGCCACGATGGAGCGCGGCGCGTTCGCGGGTTACCCGATGAGCAACGTGAAAGTCATTGTGTACGACGGCAAGGAACACGAAGTGGATTCAAAACCCGTCGCGTTCGAGATCGCGGGGCGCGAAGCGTTCAAGCTCGCCGTGCAGGACGCGGGTCCCGTGTTGTTCGAGCCGATCATGAACGTGCGCGTCACCATCCCCGACGCGAACATGGGCGACGTGATGAGCGACCTCAACACCCGCCGCGGACGCGTCCAAGGCACCGACTCGGAACGCGGCAACACGGTCATTGTGGCGCACGTCCCAATGGCAGAGATGACGCGTTACACCACGCAACTCCGCTCGATCACGGGCGGCCGTGGCTACTTCACGATGGAGCTCGATCACTACGATGTTGTCCCCACGCATGTGGCGGGGACGATCATCGAGGCGCATAAGAAGGAGATGGAGGGGAAGAAGGAGGAGTGAGATCGTAGACAAGTACACAAGTACACAAGTAGACAGGTACACAGGTTGAGGGCTGTGTACCTGTTTTCGTGTATACGTGTTTACCTGTTTACCTGCCTCCGCATCACTTCGGATTGAACAAAATATCCTCAGGCGGCGTCTTCAACTGAATCCTCCGCCCGCCGATCTTCATCAGGTCTGCCAGCGAATCTTTCTTTGTCCCGTCCCAGAGTTCGAGTTTATCCTTTTGCCTTTTCATGTAATCGCTCAACATTCCAAAATCGGAGTTGTTGTCGAAGAATTTCACCAGCCTGCGAAACAGTTTGGGCAGGATCAAAATATCCTCCTGCAATGTGCGGATGTCGTACAACGTGAAATCTGAGGTGCGGTCAATGGACCAGATGCCGCGCTTGGTCTTGCGCGCTCTTGCCACCACCGCGCGAATCTTTTCGGCGAATACGCGATCTGTGCCGATGTAAAACGTGGGATACACCAAGCCCTCGCGAGCAAGTTCAAAGTTGAGCGAATTTTCGATGGGCAAACTGTTTGAGTCCATGATCGCGCCGTCTGTCAGTTTGGCTGATTTCGGAAAGAGATAACTCACGGGTCGCCCGAACGGGTCAATGGAGGCGGATGCGATGAAACCCGATTTGCCGTCGTCCGCATCCACGATCTTTGTCTGGCTCAAACTGTAGATCACATTTTTGATTCCGATCATCTCCAGCAGAGACTCGAGCGCGGCGAGCGCGAACGTCCGCGGTTGGTGATAGCCTTCGTAATGTGTCTCCAACGCGTCAATCGATTCCACGCGGAGTTGCTTGCGCTTATCGTCCTTCTTCGCTGCGGCATCGCCTTTCCATGTGAAAAATTCCCAGTGACTTTGATCCTTCGCCTGAAAGCGGATCGAATCGCCGTCGGGCGAAAATCCCTTCACGTGGAATGTCCCTGCGATCACTTTGTATTGAGCCATGCCTGCCTCCGTTGGTTGGTTTCATTATAGGGATATTCTGGAGTAAATGCAATAGACATTGAGAATGTTTAGCATGAACGATAAAAATATTTTTCCGCATGTCATTCTGAGCCGCGCTCTTGTTCTTTGCGGCGAAGAATCTCTATGACAACGTCAGAGACCCTTCGCTAGCGCTCAGGGTGACATGGTATTTGACTTGACAATCTCGGTAAGAACTGTACAATAGCGGACATCTAACGACCAAATTATGAAAACACTTAACTATTGCTTGTGTCTACAGCGGGGCTCGTAACCACCGCCTGAGACACAAACCGCAGTCAACGACTTACTCAGAACGGTGGACGACTCCCGCGTGCTCAATTCCGCGAGGCGTTTGTTCGCCGTTCTTTTGTTTTGTCTGTTGACTGCTTTTAATTTAAGGATGCAATGACTCTACTCGATTACAACATTACTCAAGCCGATTCGGATTCGGATTTGGACTCAACGAAAGGCATCGCCTCTCTCGTCGGAGATACGCCTCTGCTCTCGCTTCAGCGACTCAGGGGAAGCCTGCCTCGCCCACCCCAACTTTTAGCGAAAGCTGAATGGTTCAACCCAAGCGGCTCCGTCAAAGATAGACCCGCGTTGAATATTATCGAAGCCGCATTGGCAAAGGGCGATCTTGCCGATAACAAGCGATTGCTCGACTCAACTTCTGGCAACATGGGCATCTCATACGCAACCTTCGGCGCCGCGCTTGGGATTCCCGTCACGTTGACGATTCCCGCCTCCGCCAGCCCGGAGCGGTTCGCCATCTTACGCGCGCTCGGCGCGGAGTTGATCCTCACCGATCCAACCGAAGGCTCGGACGGCGCAATTGTAGAAGCGCGAAAATTAGCAAGTGAAAACCCCGACCAATATTGGTATGCGAATCAATACAACAATCCCGCCAATTGGCAGGCGCATTACAAATCCACTGGACCTGAAATCCTCGCTCAGACGAATGGAGAGATCACTCATCTAGTCGTTGGTCTTGGCACATCAGGGACGTTGATGGGCACAGGCAAATATCTGCGCGAGCAATTACCTCACGTGAAGATCATCGCATTTCAGCCCGATGCCGCGTTCCATGGTTTGGAAGGACTCAAGCACATGCCGTCTGCCATCAAGCCAGGGATTTACGATGAAACATTTGCCGATGAGATTCTCGAAGTGAAGACCGAAGACGCGCGTGAGATGGTCGCGCGGCTTGCGCGGGAAGAGGGTTTGTTTGTAGGCATCTCGTCTGGTGCGGCGGCGGTCGCGGCGCTGAAAATTGCAGAGGAGATTGAAGAAGGCGTGGTCGTGACCGTCTTCCCTGATTCGGGAACAAAATATTTGAGTGACACAAAATTGTGGGAAAGTTCCCCTCTTCGCGCTGAGCGGCGCGATAGCGAAGTCGAAGCGGGGAGAGGGTTAGGGTGAGGGTATGTTGAAGATTTCAAACGATTTGATATCGAAGATCAACGCTCACCTTGAAGCGGCGTATCCCGATGAAGGCGCGGGCTTTCTGCTCGGCGACGAAGGCGAGGTGAAAGAGATTCTCGCTCTGCCGAACGCGCGTGAAGACGAAGCGCGGCACAATCGGTTTTTGATCGCGGCGGAAGACTACATGAAGGCTGAAGTAAAGGCAGACAGCCTCACCCTGAGTCTGATCGGGGTCTTCCACTCGCATCCCGATTCCCCGAACGTCCCATCCGAATATGATCGCGAATGGGCGCAGCCGTTTTTCTCATACATCATCACGCGCGTGGACGATGGCAAGGCGGTCAGCCATCGCTCGTGGAGATTGACGGAAGATCGCTCGCGATACGATGAAGAAGAAATTTTTATTCATGAAAAGGAGAAGTAGAAATGGAAACGTTTGAAGTGATCAAAGAGGATCGGCTGTTGGATTGCAGTGATATGTTGTGTCCGATGCCGATCGTGAATACGACGAAGGCGATGAAGGAATTGCAGCCCGGTCAAATTTTGAAGATGATCTCGACCGACGCCGGTTCGCCGCCCGATATCGAAGCGTGGAGCAGGCAGACCGGGAACGAGTTACTGCTTTCGACTATGGAAGGCGGCAAGTTTATTTTCTTTTTGAAAAAGAGTTGATTTTTAACCACGAAGGCTTGTACTGAGCCTGTCGAAGTGACACGAAGATCACTGAGGCTGGATGAGTGACGAGCGAATCGCCTTTCCATAGATTTTCTCTTTGTGTACTTTGTGCCCTTCGCGGTAAAAGGTTTTGGAGATTTAACTATGTCTAAATCAAACCCGAATGCGCCGAAACGACTCGCGCTTATTTCCAGCAAAGGGACGCTGGACTGGGCGTACCCTCCGTTCATCCTTGCGAGCGCGGCTGGCGCAATGGGCTGGGAAGTGGGCGTGTTCTTCACGTTTTATGGACTCACCTTACTCAAGCCCGAACTCACTGCCGCGGTCTCACCGCTTGGCAACCCCGCCATGCCGATGAAAATGCCCTTCGGTCCGGAGTCGTTTCAAAATATCAATTGGGCGATGCCGAACCTGCTCATGGCGAATGTGCCGGGGTTCGAAGGCGTGGCAACCAACCTGATGAAGAAAACGTTCAAGAACAAAGGAGTCGCCACCATCGAAGAATTGCGCGAAGTCTGCATTGACCTGGATGTGCGTCTGATCGGGTGTCAGATGACGATGGACGTGTTCGGCTTCAGCAAGGAAGATTTCATCCCACAAGCCGAGATCGGCGGCGCGGCAACTTTCCTTGAATATGCAGCCGATGCGGATGTACAATTGTTCATCTGAAAATTTAAACACGAAGGACACAAAGGTCACTAAGGTTTAAAGCCTTACGGTTAAAATGTCTTTCCCTTTGTGTCCTTTGTGGTAAAAAAGAAACGAGAAGATAAACCCCATGACCATTTTGAGAATCCCAACTCCTTTGCGTCCATACACGAACGGAAAAAACGAAGTGAACGTGAGCGGCGCGAATATTTCCGAAGCGCTGAACGATCTCACGAATCAATTTCCGAACATCAAGCCGCATCTCTTCAACGAGGGCGGCGAACTGCGTCCGTTTGTGAATATTTTTATCGGAGAGAACAACATCAAAGACCTGCAAGGCGTTGACACGCCGGTCAAAGACGGGGAGAGGTTGATGTTGATCCCATCTATTGCGGGAGGTATGCATGTTGCCTGAACTTTCACGCGACGAAATTTTGCGTTACTCGCGCCACTTGCTGATTCCCGAAGTCGGGCTCGAGGGTCAACGCAAGTTGAAGAATTCATCCGTGCTGATCATCGGCACGGGCGGGCTTGGCTCGCCTGTCGCGTTGTATCTCGCCGCGGCGGGCGTCGGTCGCCTCGGGCTGGTGGATTATGACGTGGTTGACTCTTCGAACTTACAGCGGCAAGTGATTCATGGCACGTCCACCATTGGCAAGTTGAAAGTGGAAAGCGCCAAAGCAAAACTGCTGGATTTAAATCCCGACATTCAAGTGGATGTGTTCAACGAGTCGCTCACTTCGGAGAACGCGCTTCGTATCGCCCGGGACTTTGACCTGATTCTCGACGGCACCGACAACTTCCCGACGCGCTATCTCACCAACGACGTGGCGGTCTTCCTCGGCAAGCCGAACGTCTACGCCTCGATCTATCGCTTCGATGGGCAGGTCAGCGTGTTCTACGCCAAAGAGGGACCGTGCTATCGCTGTCTCTTCCCGGAACCGCCCCCACCGGGACTCGTCCCTTCGTGCGCAGAAGGCGGTGTGCTTGGCGTGTTGCCCGGCACGATTGGTACGCTTCAAGCCACAGAGGCTTTGAAGATCCTGCTCGGCATCGGCGAACCGTTGATCGGAAAACTCTTGCTGTACAACGCGCTCGACATGTCCTTTGACTTTGTGAAGTTGAAGAAGAATCCCAACTGCCGCGTGTGCGGACCGAACGCCGATATCAAAGAGTTGATTGATTACGAAGAATTTTGTGGCGTGCCGAGTCACGATCATGACGAAGGTTCTGCCGGCGCTGGTCTCGATATCACTGCCCCCGAACTTGCCGAACGGATGAAGACGAATCACCTCAAACTGCTTGATGTCCGCGAGCCGCATGAGTTGGAAATATCCGCGCTACAGAACGCGGTGAACATTCCGCTGGGTGAACTGGCGGGCAGGCTCTCTGAGTTGGATTCTGCCGACGAGATGGTGGTCTTTTGCAAAGGCGGATCCCGCTCCGCTCGCGCGTTGGAGTTGCTGGCGAGCGCCGGGTTCAAGAAAGCAAAGAACCTCAAAGGCGGAATCAACGCCTGGGCGAGGGAAGTAGATAAGGATTTGCCGGTGTATTAGCAAATTAAGAACTCTGGGTTTTTGAAAAACTCTGAGTTCTTTTTCGTGAGGTAAAATACCAGCATCCCAACCCAAGGAGTGAGAATGGCATTACCGGTTTCGACAGAAAAACGAGTCTACGACAATATTCTAGGCGCGATGGGTAATACGCCGCTTGTGCGGCTGGGGAGGATAGCAAAGGACCTGCCGGTGCCGTTGTATGCAAAATTGGAGTGGATGAACCCAGGCGGCTCGGTCAAAGACCGGGTTGGGGCATTCATCATCGAGCAGGCTGAGAAACGCGGAGAACTCAAACCGGGTGGGACAATCGTGGAAGCGACATCAGGGAATACAGGCGTTGGTCTTGCCATTGCTGCGGCTTTGAAAGGCTATAAAACTATTTTCGTCATGCCCGATAAGATGAGCAACGAAAAGATTTTGTTATTGCGCGCGTATGGCGCGAAGGTGGTCATCACGCCGACAGCGGTTGCGCCGGACGATCCGCGCTCGTATTATCAAGTGGCGAATAAATTTGCGCGAGAAACGCCGAACGCGATCCTTGCGAATCAATATCACAACCCCGATAACCCGAAAACGCATGAACTGACGACGGGACCCGAATTGTGGGATCAGACCGAAGGGCGTGTGACCGATGTCATTATCGGCATGGGGACCGGCGGGACGATCTCAGGCGTTGGGCGTTTTCTCAAGTCGAAGAATCCGAAGATCCAAATTGTCGGCGTGGATATCGAAGGTTCGATCCTCACTGAAATTTGGCAGAATAAGGGAACGATTCCCGAAGGCGCGTATCCCAAGACGTATAAAGTGGAGGGCATCGGCGAGGATTTCCTGCCGACCGCGCTCGATCTTTCCGTAGTGGACGCAATTGAGCGCGCAGGCGACCGCGAATCCTTTTTGTGGGCGCGGCAACTTGTGAGACAGGAGGGAATCTTTGCGGGCGGCTCTTCGGGTTCCGCGTTGGCGGGCGCGATCAAATATTGTCGTAAGTTGCGCGGAGATCGTTTGCCAGTAGTCCTTCTCCCCGATTCGGGTTCGCGCTATCTTTCAAAATTTTACGACGATAAATGGATGCGCGAGTTTGGATTCCTCTCAATGGAATTCGGCGAGACTACGCTTGGCGACCTGCTGATTGCCAAGTCGGACAAAGTTTTACATTCCGCAACGCTTGGGGATTCGATTCGCAAAGTCGTCGCTGCTATGCACCAGCATGGAATCTCACAGATGCCCGTCGTCGGCGCGGATGGCTCGCTCGCCGGCTTGATCGAAGAAGTGGATCTGCTGAATCACATGCTCGATAAACACGAGCATACGCAAGACGAAGCGATTGACCCGCTTGTGCAAAATGCGGGCGCCGTCTTTCCGCCGGAGACTCCGCTTGAGGAAGCCATGCCTTCGTTGAAAAGCGGGCTTGCTTTACTCGTTGTAGACAACAGCCATCCCATTGGAATCTTGACCAAGATTGACGTGCTGGATTATGTGGCGGGGAAGATCTAGCCAAGCCCTTCGACCCTTTCTCTGTGAATCGAAAAAGCGAATGGCATCACATTCGCTTTTTCGATTCAAACTTTAAGTTTCAAAACCTTGACGGAAAACTCGTGGCGATTAAAATAGAACATACGTTCTAAAGGAGTTTGCCATGACAGATAAGAATCATCGTTATACACAAGCGTTGGATGCGCTGGTGGAACTCACCGCGGAAGCCGTTTCGCCTCGCTCCGCGCCTATGCCTGCTTTGCCCGCCCTCGACCAGATCCTCGCCCAAATCGGACCGTTGCCGCGCGAGGCATTATTCCTCGGCATGGCTTCAGACGGCTTGCCGGTGTTATTGAACCTATACGATCCCGCAGTGGGACCAATCCTCATCACAGGCGATGCCGGCTCGGGGAAGACCGCGTTCTTGAAAAACATTGTCCGCGCGCTAACGTTGACTCATGAAACATCAGAAGTGCAGTTCGGGGTGATCACGACACATCTCGAAGAGTGGGAAAACGAGAGGACTTTGCCGCATCGGGTGGCGATTTTCTCGGCTCACGAAGACGGCGCGCCAGAGTTGCTGCTTTCACTTGCCGCATGGGCGCGCGATAGCAGAAGCCGCAAACAATCCGTGTTGTTGTTGATCGATAATCTTGAAGCGGTGGCAGGATTCGACTTCGACTCCCTGCAAAACTTGCGCTGGTTACTCGCGCATGGACCGTCGCGCCGGGTTTGGACCTTCCTCACCATGAACGCGCCGCGCTATGGAAGGGTCATTTCGTGGATTCCTATCTTTCGCACTCGTATTTTTGGGCGAGTGAACGATGCGCGGATCGCGAGCGCGCTCGGCGGGGACGCCTCGTCACGATTGGATCAGTTGCAGGCGGCGAGCCAGTTTTCCCTGCGCGAGAACGGGAAGTGGTTGAGATTCTGGTCGATTAATTCGTAGTCCGCTCAATCCAGATTGTGTTAAAATTTGGGTGTCGTTGCATGAGAAATGGCGGTCCGACAATCAGAGGGAAACTCGCTTCCTGGCACCTGGGTGTCTGTGATCACTACGTCATGCACTATCGTTCCGTCTCGCTTCGACGGTTGCTTCACCGTCGGAGCCCACACTCAGGAGAATAGCATGGAAGCAAAATTGTATGTCGGTAACCTGCCGTTTAATACCAGCGATTCAGATTTACAGGATCTGTTCGCGCAGGCAGGTATGGTGAAGTCGGCGCAGGTCATCCGTGATCGCGCCAGCGGACGTTCCAAAGGCTTTGGATTTGTGGAGATGAACTCGGCTGATGAAGCCCAGAACGCGATCTCCATGTTCCACGGCAAGGATTTCAATGGGCGCGCGATGACCGTGAACATTGCCCGTCCGCGCGAGGAACGCCCCGGAGGTTTCCGTGGCGGCGACCGCAACCGCGAACGTCGGCGCGACTATTAAGTCACCAGGTTCGTTCTAACATTGAGCCAAATGGGCGGTGCCAGCCATTTGGCTCAATTCATTTTTAGCAGGCAAGGTGTATCGAATGATCGAGAGTTTGACGATCCGCGAATACCTCGACACGGACTTTGATTCTGTGACGATCTTATGGCGCGTTTCTCGTGAAAAATCGTTGCCCGATCTTCAGCGCGAGAAAGGTCATTTCTTCTTCGAAGACCGCGATTATTTTCAAAATCGAATTCTGGCTGTGAACAAAGTGTGGGTCGCTGTTATGGACAATCGTGTTGCGGCGTTTATGGCAATGGAAAACGAGTTTATCGACCAGTTGTACGTCCACCCTGATTTTTGGCGGCAGGGAATTTGCGAAGTCTTGCTCGAACATGCGCGAAAGATCTCGCCTGCGCATCTTTGGCTTTATACGTTGCAGGCCAATCGGAATGCCCGCGCGTTTTACGAAAAACACGGGTTTGTCGCCGAGAAATTTGGTACAAGTCCGCCGCCCGAAAGCGAGCCCGATGTTGAATATCACTGGCGCAATTTGCCAATCGTAAATCGCCAATCGTAAATCGTAAATCAAACCATGCGCCCTACATTCTTACAAATCAATCTCGCTCAACTCAAAAATAATCTGTCCGCGATCCGCGCGCACGTATCGTCCGCGAAAGTAATGCCAATGGTGAAAGCCAACGCCTACGGTCATGGCGTGGATGGGGTCGCGCCGTTCATCGAACCGTTTGTAGATTATTTCGGCGTCGCAATCGTGGAGGAGGGCGTCCGTCTGCGCGAGTTGGGAATCCAAAAGCCGATCCTCGTCGCTGGCGGAACTTTGCCGGAACAACTTCCACTATTTGCCAAATTCGACCTGACGTTGACCGGCTCGTCGATTGCGTTACTCTCCGCCGCAGAGGAAGTGTCCCGAACTTTGGGCAGGCGGATCAAAACTCATTTGAAATTCGATACCGGCATGGAGCGTATTGGGCTTCACGAATATGAAGCCGATGAGTTCATTGAATACTGCCTGCGCCTCAAGCATGTTGACGTGGAGGGAATGTACACGCATCTTGCCAATTCGGAATTGGCAGACCGCAGTTACTCTTTGATGCAGTTGGAACGGTTTCAAGGCATCCTCCGCGTGTACGAAAAATTGAGCGAACCCGCGCCCGCGTTGAAACACGTGAATAATTCGGGTGGAATATTGAATCTCCCGGAAGCAAATTTCGATATGGTGCGCGCGGGGATATTATTGTACGGCGTGTACCCGGGCGATGAAACGCCGCGCGATATTGATGTCAAACCGGCGTTGAAGTGGAAATCGAAAGTCGTCTACTCAAAGCGGACCAGACCGGGGCGGCCGATCGGCTACGGGTCGCTGTGGCAGGCTGAAACAGAGACGCGAATCGTCACCATCCCGTGCGGGTACGCCGATGGCTATTTCCGCCGTATGACGAACAAGGCTCAGGTTGTCATACGAGGGAAAAAATATCCGCAAGTTGGCAGGATCTGCATGGATCAGTTCATGGTCAACGTGGGAGATGACGCCATCGAGACCGGCGAAGAGGCTGTGTTGATGGGCGAGGGGATTTCCACAGCCGACTTTGCCGAATGGATGGGCACGAATGAATATGAAGTGTTGACGAGCCTCGGCGCGCGCGTGCCGCGCTTGTTCGTGAACGAGTGATGATAGAATAGCGCAGTTTTGTTTCGAGGTGATTAGTGAAACGTTTGATTGAAAAGTACGGAATGTTATTTTCGGTGGCGGGGTTGATCGTCCTGTTCGACCAGTGGACAAAATCGCTGGTGCGAGAGAATCTCCCGCTCGGCGCAACCTGGTTGCCAGAATCGTTGGAATGGCTCAGCCCGTATGCGCGTTTTATGCATTGGCATAATACCGGCGCCGCGTTTGGCATGTTCCAGAACGGCGCCATGGTTTTCACGGCGCTTGCCTTTCTGGTGGTTGGCGCCATCATTTATTACTTTCCGCAAGTGGAAAAACACGATTGGACGTTGCGGCTTGCGATGAGCATGCAACTGGGCGGAGCGCTCGGCAACCTGCTCGACCGCCTTTTGCGCGAAGGGCGCGTAACCGATTTTATTTCTGTCGGCTCATTCGCAGTGTTCAACGTTGCAGACGCAAGCATCAGCATTGGCACAGCCATCCTTCTGCTGGGCGTCTACTTGCAAGAACGAGCCGCCAAACGATCTGCCGCCGTGCAAGCGAGCCAGTGACGTGACCGACGAGCGCGTATTCCAAATTCGCTATGACCGGCAACCCGGCGAACGGCTCGACAAATTTTTAGCGGAAGCCCTGCCGGAGTTCTCGCGTTCGCGGATTCAACAACTGATCGCAGGCGGATGCGTGGACGTGAACGGTTCGCCTGCCAGTAAGGCTGGTCAGCCATTAGACGCCGGCGCCGCCCTTACAGTTCGAGTCCCTCCCGCCGCGCCGGTCGATCTGGTCGCGGAAGAAATTCCCCTCGATATAATTTTTGAAAACGACGACCTGATGGTGGTGAATAAACCGGCGGGCATGGTGGTTCACCCTGCGGCAGGGCACGCCAGCGGAACGCTGGTCAACGCCGCGCTGGGGCATGACCCGGATATTGAAGGCATCGGCGGGGAGGAGCGCCCCGGCATCGTCCACAGGCTGGATAAGGATACATCGGGGTTGATCCTTCTTGCAAAAAATGAACGCGCTCATCGCTGGTTGCAGGATCAATTCCGCTTGCGAAAAGTCGAAAAAACCTATCTCGCCCTCGTGGATGGAAAGCCGCCAACCCCTGCGGGTCGCGTAGAAACTTATATCGGCAGAGATCCCAAAAACCGAAAACGCATGGCGAATGTTTCAAAGACAAAAGGACGCGAGGCTGTGTCGGAATACAAGACCCTGCAGAGTTTTGATCATCACGCCCTGCTCGAGTTTCATCCCCTTACCGGGCGCACGCATCAAATCCGCTTGCATTGCGCGTTTCTGAAATGCCCGATAGCAGGCGACCGCGTGTACGGCAGAAAAGCCTCAACGCTTTCGCTCTCGCGGCATTTTTTGCACGCATCGAAACTCAAAATTATCTTGCCCGGTGAAACCGATCCGCGCCTATTCGAAGCGCCGCTGCCTGATGATTTGCGGCAAGTTGTGGATGAATTGAAAAAGGAGAAGTGAGCATGGGTACCATTGACCTTCGTTCTGATACAGTAACTAAGCCCACGCCTGAGATGCGCGAAGCCATGGCAGAAGCCGAAGTGGGAGACGATGTGTACGGAGACGATCCAACCGTCAATCGGCTCGAAGCGCTTGCCGCCGACATGCTTGGCAAAGAAGCGTCCATTTTCGTGCCATCCGGGACGATGGGGAATCTCTTGGCGTTGTTGATCCATTGCCAGCGCGGCGACGAGGCGATCGTTGGAGAGCGTTCTCACATCTACTTGAACGAGGCGGGCGGAATGTCGGCGCTCGGCGGGATTCATCCGCGCCCGTTGCGCAATCAAAAAGAGGGCACGCTCGCGCTGGAGGAGATTCGCAGCGCGATCCGCGCTGAGGATGTGCATCAGCCGATCACGCGCCTGATCTGTATCGAAAACACACAAAACAATTGCGGTGGAATGGCGTTGTCCATTGAATATACGCGGCAGGTGGGTGAAATTGCCCGAGCCAACAACTTGAGATTTCATATCGATGGCGCGCGGATTTTCAATGCCGCCGCTGTTTTGGGCGTGGACGTGAAAGACCTCGCGTCACCCGCCGACTCAGTCATGTTTTGTTTGAGTAAGGGTTTGGCTTCGCCGGTCGGGTCGATGCTGACTGGCGCGAAGACGTTTATTGCCCGCGCTCGTCACCTGCGGAAGATGCTCGGCGGCGGGATGAGACAAGCCGGCATCCTTGCCGCGGCGGGAATTGTTTCTCTTGAGAAAATGTCGAAGCGGGTAGGGGAAGATCATATCCGCGCCAAGAAATTGGCAGACGGCTTGCGGAACATTCCGGGCATCCTGCTTGATGAGGGCACGCCGTTCACGAATATGGTTTATTTCAATATCGCCGACAACGTTTCATTCGACGAAAAACAGTTATGTGAGACAATGTCGAACTATGAAATATTGATCGACTGGGCGGGCGCGCGCCGTATTCGACTGGTAACCCACTATGCGATTGACGACGCGGGAATTGATAAAACAATTCAGGCGTTTACAAAAGTCTTCCGCTACGAGAGTGTTTCTTAACTCCTTCTGTGCCACAGAACGCGCAGAGAACTCAGAGAAAACCTTTAAAAAATCTCTATGAGTTCGGTGTTCTCTGTGGCTGAGGCTCTTTTTCATACCTTTGAGAAACACTCTATAGGGAAACGCATTTATTGCGTGTTCGCGCTCTCGATAAATTCATGATGCGAAATGCGGGTTAAGGTATCGATAATATCGGGATCGAACAAAACGCCCGCGTTCTCTTTCATAAACTGGAGCGCTTCATCCGGGGTGGACTTTTCGCGATATCTTCGCCGGCTGGTCAGCGCGTCGAAAACGTCTGCAACGGCGAAGATGCGCGCTTGCGTGGGAATTTCCTTGCCTCTCAATCCAGCGGGGTAGCCGCTCCCGTCCCAGCGTTCGTGGTGATGACGTATCAAAGGCACGGCGTCATTCAAGAAAGGGATACCTTCTACAATACGCGCGCCGATATCGGGGTGCACGCGCATGATCTTCCATTCATCGTCGGTCAATTTCTCCGGCTTATGCAAGATGGTATCGCTGATGCCGATCTTTCCAATATCGTGCAACAAGGCGCCGCGCTCGAGCGATTTCAATTGCGCTTCGGACAACCCCAATTTCTTTGCCAGCGTGCAGGCGAGGCGGCTGACGCGCACACTGTGACCTTCCGTCTCGCGGTCTCGCGCGTCCAACGCGGACATGAGCGAAGTCAATGTGCGATCATAGGTGGTTTCCAACTCCGCATATGCCCGCTTGATCTCCTCCGCCTGGCGCCGCGATTCCGCCAGCAAGATGGCGCGCTCAAGCGCAATTGCGGCTTGATTCGCCAGCGTCTGCAGATTCGCAAAGTTCTGCCCGCGACTCTCGGGAATGTTCATCCACAACGCGCCGTACGTCCCACTCATTGTCAATAGCGGATAGCAGACGATGGAACCGTTTTCGTTCGAGATGATGATACTTTGCCCGGTCTGAATTGCCTGGTTGATGCTGGTTTGCGGATGCTCGCGGCGGTTATGGAATCCGTTCACATCGATGCCAACTTCCGCCTCGATGTTCCCCGACTTCGACAACAGGGTGATGCCCGTCTCGCTCGCGCTGGTCAGTTTGTGCGCGGCTTGAGCGATCAGTTCCGCCGCGTCGCTCAATTCCTCCGCCTGAATAACGTCCACGCTGAGTTGATATAGCATGGAGGTTGTATTGAGCGTGTTGCGTAATTCCTGATATAACCACGAACTCTCGATGGATGCCGCCGCCTGAGAAGACATCAAATCGGCAAGCGATTCGTCGTTCTCTGAAAATGAAACGCCATCCTGTTTGCCGAACGCAATAATTGTGCCGATACTCAGCCGGTGCAACCGGATGGGGATGGCGAGCGCGCTTCTTAAACTCGTCGTATCCGCGTCCATTTTTCCCGGCTGCGCGTATTTGCGTATGTCGCGGATCCTGAAAGGTCTGGCGGCATTCAACGCGGCTTGAATGATCGGTTCGTTTGTAGAATTTTGGCTCAACGAGGCGAACAAGCGCGGCGCATCGCCTGCCGCCGCCATCCGCGAGAAATTTCCCTGTTGGTCGAGCAGGGTGACGAACACAAAACGCGCCTCCAGCGTTCGTTGCGCGATCAACGCCACCTCCTGCACCGCGGCTTGCGGATCAAGCAAGGTGGTAAGCGAGATACCCGCTTGAATCAACTCCTTTAACCGCTGGTGATAACTGACCCGTTCCCAAGACCGCGTGAGTTCGAGCGCCACATCTTCAGCAATACTGATATCTCCGCTTGAAAATGCTGAAACCTTATCCGAGCAGATCTCGATGACGCTGCGGATCTTGCTGTGTTGAAAGATGGGCACGCTGATCATCGAGCGTACTGTGAACGAGTCGACAGGCAGGAAATCAGCGTCGGCTCGCGTATCATGCACGATTTGGGTTTTTTTCAAGCGAGTGGTTCGTCCCAGCACGCCTCTGGTCGAATCTTGCTGATACCCGGGGGGGATCGTTCCGATATCTTTGCCGGCAGCGGTGAGCATCACATAACGCTTGTTTTCAGGCTCGTGCCATAACAGCGACGCAAATGATGAATCGATTGCATGGGCGAGCGTGTTTACGGCGAGTTGCGCGGCAACTTCCAATTCCAACTCGGCTTCCAACTGCTTGCTGAGTTCATTGAGGAAGGTGAGTTGCGTGTTCCGATGTTTTTCGCCAGCCAGCCGCTCGTTGAGCGATTCGATCTGAGCGCGAAGCGCGTCTGTCTCTTTCCCTTCGGCGATAAGATCAAAACTCCCAGAGCCTTCCCCCGATTTATCTTCCCTGCCGGGGATGCTGAAGTTTAGATACAAACCGATGCTGGTCAATAGAGTGATCGCCCCGCTTAGTAAGAAGCCGGTCTGCTTTGTCTCTGCGGGCAAATCCTTTAACAGGAGTAACGTTCCCACCGCGGCGATAAATTGAATGAAGAGCAAGGTCTCAGTCTGGCGTTTGATGCGCTCTTGCGAAAGACGTATTCGTCGCAGAGACTGGATGTATAACAGCCAGGCGAGCGTAAGGAAAACACCGCCCGGAATAATGTTTCCCACAGCGGATAAATATTTTAGAATGAACTCGAACCTGCCGGGAGCCAGCCAAAACCCCTGGCCAAGAAGCGAAATCACTGTCGCGAAGAGCAACATGAATCGGCTTGCGGGCGGGAGCATGTTTTTTTTCATAAGAAGAGTGAGATTTTGCGGTTATTGTACTTCATGACCGCGAGGGATTTGTAACCTTCTAATCTGATATAATTTTTTTGCCGTGAGATAATCGACGGAAAAATTTCTTAGCGAGAAGATACCCATGAATCAATTTGTCACTCTCGAACAGATCGACCGGGCAGTGGAAGCTGTCCGGTCGCGAACATCGCATCGTCCACGGATCGGAATCGTCCTCGGCTCCGGTCTCAACAGTCTGGCTGATTCAGTCCAGAAGGCGGACGCCATCCCGTTTGGCGACCTTCCCGATTGGCCCCGTTCCACTGTGCATGGTCATGCCGGCAAGCTGGTCGTCGGCGAACTGGAGGGACAATCTGTGATGGTAATGCAGGGACGGGTTCACTTCTATGAAGGTTACAGCATTTCGCAAGTGACTTTGCCGACACGCGTGATGGCGCGGATGGGTCTTGAGATCCTCATCGTCACCAATGCCGCGGGAGGCGTAAACCCGGACTTCGCGCCCGGTGATGTGATGCTCATTACCGACCATTTGAACCTCATGGGTATGACCGGCGCAAACCCTCTCATGGGACCGAACATTGAAGAACTCGGTCCGCGCTTCCCGGACATGAGTCAAGCCTACGATTTACAATTGATGGCGCAAGCCCGTAAAACCGCCGTCGAATCTGGCATCACTTTGCGCGAAGGGGTGTACTGCGGCTTGAGCGGTCCCTCATTCGAAGGTCCCGCCGACTTGCGCTTCCTCCGCCTTGCCGGCACAGACGCGGTGGGAATGTCTACGGTGCCGGAGGTGATCGTTGCCCGTCATGGCGGGATGCGCGTTCTGGGTTTTTCGGGCATCAGCAACAAAGCCAACCTTGATGGCTCTACGGTGACCACCCATGAGGAAGTCATCGAAGCCGGCAAGGTGATTACGCCAAAAATCGAACAGATCATTCGCGGCGTATTGCGCGCCCTGTAAGTTCGTGGAATGAGTCAGTTTTATCGTTACCTTGAAACGTATCAGCCCCTGATCTACATCGGGTTGATTCTCTGGGGATTATTCATTGCCCGCAACATGGTTCGCTATTGGTTGGAATGGCGGAATTCGGTGTATGGGCTTGAGCGCGAATTCGCCTTACGCCGGCTGATACGATCAACACTATTTGGGTTTGCCGTTCTTGGGTTGATCTTGGCAGAATTCTTTATCGCCTCATTCGTTGTTCCCTCGCTTCCAGGCTCAGATGTGATAGCGACCCCCACCCTCGACCTGCTTCTCACGCCGTCGAACACGCTTGCGCCAGACGCGGCAACCCAGGCGGCTTCTCTGCCCACCCAGGCGGCTCCCAGCGGCATGAGCGGTTGTGTGCCAAACCAGATTATGCTCACAGCCCCAGAGCCGGGCGCCGTAGTGAGCGGCAAGATCGAGTTGACCGGCACTGCGGATGTTCCAAACCTCGCGTTCTTTAAATACGAGGTTTCCTCGATGGGCTCAAACATTTGGGCGACAATTTCGGCAGGGGATAAGATCGTGAAGAACGACAAACTCGGCGAATGGGACACAGTCACCCTACCCAACGGCGATTACTTCCTGCAACTTGTGATCATCGATAATGCCGGGCAGACTATTGGTCCGTGCGTGATCGTTGTCCGCGTGGAAAACCAGTAAATTGGAGAACTAGCTTGTTTGAAATTCGACCCGCTGTTGCAACCGATATTCCCCGCCTGATGGCGCTCGACCATAAGAGTCGAAGCGACTATGTCTGGCAATTAGACCTGAAGCGCGAGACCAATCAGGCTGTCGCAAGTTTCCGCGAGGTGCGCCTGCCGCGCGCGGTCGATGTGACCTACCCGCGAAACCAATATGCGCTCGCCGACGAATGGACGCGCCGCGACCTGACGTTGGTGGCTATCGATAAGGGCGCCGTTGTCGGTTATTTGTGCGCAAAAGAGGAACATTCTTCATCGGTTGCCTGGGTCACCGACTTGGTGGTCACGTCGGAGGTGCGGCGCAAAGGCGCGGCGTCCGCTCTCCTACTGGCGGCGCAGGCTTGGGCGGTTGAGAGAAGCGCGCGTCGGTTAATCCTGGAAATGCAATCGAAGAACGAGGGCGGCATCCGTTTGGCGCAAAAATTTGGTTATGAGTTCTGCGGGTATAATGACCATTACTACCCCACGCAGGATGTAACTTTATTTTTTGGCAGGACGATCAAGTAATCTATGTTTTTCGGCTGGCTGGATGGACTGCTCACAGCGCTTCAAACGCTGAATAATATTTTGACGGCGGGAATCGCCATCACAGCATTCTCGCTGTTGATGTATGCCTTTTCATTTAATTTGCGCGACCGTGTGGCGCGTTCCTTTGCCATCATCCTGCTCTGTGTGGTGGTGGTTTTTGCGACCGAGGCTCTGCAGAATAAAACAGTTCCAAATTGGGGGATCGAATATCTCCTTCAATTTCAATGGATCGGGATCATCTTTCTGCCCCCGGCCTACTTGCATTTCTCCGACGCGTTGTTGGTGACTGCCGGGCGCCCCTCGCGCGGACGACGCAGGCTTGCCATTCGCCTTGTCTACGCTGTGGCGTTGGGGTTTGTCGCTCTGCTGGTCTCGGGCTTGCTTGTTGGTCCCCTCGTGCCTGATGGAAAACCCGCGCCTCACTTACAGCACACCCAGTGGACGCAACTTTTTACCGGCTTTTATTTGCTGATCATCGCCCTGGCGGGATACAACTTCATCCGCGCCTACTCGCGCATGTTGACGCGCTCCGGCAGGCGGCGCATGATCTATCTGATGGCAGGCGCCACCGCGCCCGCGCTCGGTTCATACCCGTACTTGTTGTTTGGTTCAAGCCTTGCGGCGCAGTACCCGCTTTTATTTTGGAGTATTGCTTTTATCAACAATTTGCTTGTGGCGGTTTTGGTGGTAGTGATGGCGTATGCGGTTGCCTTCTTCGGCGTCTCGTGGCCCGATCGCGTGGTGAAGAGCCGCCTGTTCAAATGGCTCTTGCGCGGACCGGTGACCGCCTCGCTTGCGCTGACCACGATGACGCTCGTCCGGCGCACGGGCGAATTCCTCGGGGGCGAGCCATATTCAGGATTTGTGCCGCTGGCGGTTGTGGTTACGGTGTTGTTGTTCGAACATGCAGTGACGTTGTTCTCTCCGCTGTGGGAGCGGTTCCTTTTTTACGGGCGCGACCGCGAGGAACTTCAACTTTTGCAAAACATCGAAGAGCGCCTGCTCACTCGCGGAGACTTGCAACAATTCCTCGAAACCGTGCTCGCCGCCGTGCGCGACCATTTGCAATCGCCATGCGCGTTCGTTGCCGCCTTGGATGGCAATGAATTGAGTTTGAACCTTGTTGCTGGGAATCGCTCTTTGCTTGAGAACGAGAACCTCGATGAGGCGCTGAAGGTCGTTCACTTGAATGGTCAAGGCGAACGGCATGAATACACCTGGGGAAACTTCTGGATCCTCCCGCTTCATAAGCAAACAGAAAATGGCGACCGGGACGAGATCCCACCTTTGTTGGGTTTGCTGGGAATCGCCCGCAAAGCAGACCGGCCCATGGATAGAGATCAACGCGACGCGCTGTGGTTGCTCGCCGATCGCGCCGCGCTCGCGCTCGAAGACCGCCTCCTGCAACAACGCGTCTTCCACTCGCTTGAAGATTTGCAACCGCAGATCGATCTGCTCCAACGAATGCGCGCGGCTGGGCGCTACGACTCAAAAGCAACGCTTCTTGCCGAACCCTTGCCGAAAGAATCGGATCTTGCCGATTGGGTGAAAGACGCCCTCGCGCATTACTGGGGCGGACCGAAATTATCGAACAGCCCGCTCATGCGCTTGCGAGTCGTTCAATCGCTGGTGGAGGAGCACGAAGGCAACGCCTCGAATGCCTTGCGCGCTTTGCTTCGCAGAGCCGTGGATCAGGTGAAGCCCGATGGTGACCGCCGCTTCACCAGCGAATGGATCTTATATAACATTCTTGAAATGAAATTCATCGAAGGCAGAAAAGTGCGCGAGGTGGCTGGCAGGCTCGCCATGTCTGAAGCCGATCTGTATCGCAAACAACGCGTGGCTGTCGAAGCCGTTGCGCGCGCCATCTTGGATATGGAAACGAACGAAGGGGTGAGCGCAACCTAACCGTCTCATGCAAAAACATCCCAACCTGCCTCCCATCCCCGAACCGCGCAATGATTGGCTCGCGCAACTTGCGCGGCTCAATGATCGTTTTGGGCGCTTCGCGCGCGATGCCTTTGGTATTTTCCTATTCGCCGCATCGCTCATGACCTTCCTTGCGTTGCGGAATTTCACTGAAGGATCGGCGCTTTCACCCTGGGTCGATTTCCTCTCTCTTTGGTTTGGCTGGGGAGCGTATCTCGTGGCGCTTGGGCTGGGATATTTCGGATTCCTCGCCGTTCGCCGCAGCGGACCTTCCCTCGGATGGGGGAGGCTTTCCGCGCTTCTGCTCGCTTCTCTTCTGACCTTGGGTCTGCTTGCCGCCCTCGGAGGCGGGTCGCTCATCCGCGCGGAGGCTGGAGCAGACGGCGGCAGGATCGGCTGGGGGCTCGTCACACTATTCTGGCGCATCGATAAATTATGGGGCGTGTTGTTGTTGGCTGTCCTTCTATTTTTCTTTGCCATGACCGGCTTTGGCATATGGGAGTTACTCGAACGATGGCTGTTGAAACTCGCAGGCGAGGCTCCGCCTCCCCAAGCGGCGGCCCAACTCGAAATCCCGGTGGAAGCGAAGGCGGAGGAGAGGTCGGAGCGTCTAACGCGCAAAAAATCATCCGCGCCGGCCTTGCCTCCAGAGTTTAGAAAGTCTCTGCGTGTTGCCGATCAAAAAGATAAAAAGCCCGCCGCGCCGCGCGACCGCGATGATCGCCTGCCTTCGTTGAACTCGTTGCTCGCCGACCAAAACGCACGCCCCGATGAACGGACGATCAACCAGACCGCCGGCATGATCGAAAAAACGCTTGCCGAGTTTGGGGTTGCCGCCACCGTGATCGGTTTTCGCGTGGGACCGACCGTGACACAATTTGCCGTTCAGCCCGGCTTCATGAAAAAAGCGGGCGCCAGCGAAGAAGAGACGCAACAAATGAAAGTGCGCGTGGCGCAGATCGCTTCACTGCAAAAAGATTTGGCGCTGGCTCTCTCTGCCGAACGGTTGCGCATTGAAGCGCCGGTGCCGGGCAAGCCTTACGTGGGTATCGAAGTGCCGAATACGCATTCCTCTGTTGTGCGGATGCGCTCGATCCTCGAAACTGACGCGTTCCACAAGATCGGCACGCCATTGGCGATGGCTCTGGGACGCGATGTTTCAGGTCAAGCCTTGGTTGCGGATCTGGCGCGAATGCCTCACCTGTTGATCGCCGGCGCCACCGGCTCTGGCAAGTCAGTGTGTATTACCGCGTTGGCGGCTTGTTTTGCAATGAATAACCCGCCCGAAGATTTACGCATGGTGATGATCGACTCGAAAATGGTTGAGTTGCTGCGCTTCAACGGTTTGCCGCATTTGTACGGAAAGGTCGAAACGAATGTCGAGCGTATTCTCGGCGTGTTGCGTTGGGTGGTTGTGGAAATGGAACATCGCTATCGCCTGCTCGAGGGCGCGCACGTCCGTGATTTGGAAACTTATAATCGCCGCATCTCGAAGAAGAAGGACGGCGTTACCCTTCCGCGTATTGTTGTGCTAATCGATGAACTCGCAGACCTGATGATGTCTGCGCCCGACCAAACGGAGCATAACCTCGTCCGCCTGGCGCAAATGGCGCGCGCAACGGGGATTCACCTGATCGTCGCCACGCAACGCCCGTCAACGGACGTGGTGACCGGTTTGATCAAGGCGAACTTCCCGGCGCGTCTTGCGTTTGCCGTTGCCTCGGGCGTGGACAGCCGTGTTATTCTCGACACCACCGGCGCGGAAACATTGCTGGGTCGCGGCGATATGTTGTTCTTGAATCCGGAAAGCGGCGCGCCTGTCCGCGCGCAGGGAGTGATGATCACCGACATGGAGATCGAGCGGATCATCGCGCATTGGCAGAAGAATGCCGACTCTAAAGACGATACGCCGCCTTGGGAAAAACTGTTGAGCGAACCGGATGAAAACGAAGACGAAGGTCTCATCGAACAGGCGGTCACGATTGTCCGTCAGAGTCAACGCGCGTCGGCGTCTCTGTTGCAGAGACGGTTGCGAATCGGTTATCCGCGCGCGGCGCGCTTGCTCGACCAGTTGGAAGAGATGGGCATTGTGGGTCCCTCTCAGGGCGGCGGCAAGGAACGCGATGTGCTGGTAGGACCATTGGATGAAGAGTTGGGAGAATCTGAAAAATAATCCGAACGTCTTTGCGGGTTCAAACCCTGATATGATTACCGAATTGATTTACCATGGAAATTAAACCATCCCCGGCGGCAACCCGCAAGACATTTACCGATTATCTGCGCCTGTGGTTCAAGTGGGTGCTCGACCCGCTTGGCAGGTTTTTCAATCGCATCGGTCTTACACCCAACATGGTGACCGTTATCGGAATGATCGGCAACTGTGTCGGCGCGTATTATCTGGCGCGAGGCGATATGTTTACCGGCGGGCTTTGGGTGCTGATCATGACGCCCGTCGACGCTTTAGACGGGACGATGGCGCGCTTACGCGGCGAGCCGGGCGATTTCGGCGCATTCGTCGATTCAGTCAGCGACCGTTATTCTGAACTGATTATTTATGGCGGATTGCTGTATCATTTTCTAACCATCGGCGAGCCGTTGGGGGGAATGCTCACATTCGTCGCCGCGGCGGGGTCGGTGCTCGTATCGTATGTGAAGGCGCGCGCGGAGGGGCTTGGCTACGGCGCAAAGGTGGGCATACTCACGCGTGTAGAGCGGTATCTTGTGCTTGCGCCTTCACTGGTCTTCAATAAACTTTACCTTGGGCTTGCGATCATTGCGGTCTTTGCCAACATCACGGCATTGCAGAGAGTTTGGCACGTCCGCGCGCAGGCGCATGCGCGAATGCAGACAACGACGACATTGGAAGAGAAGCAATTATGAGTATTCAATTTGACGGTATTCATTACACGTTGTTTGGCGCGGAACAGGTTCTGCGTTTTTATGGCATCATCCTGATGCTCGGCGCGGTGGCTGGCGCGTGGCTTGCCGCGAAAGAGGCGCGTAGGCGCGGGCATGAATCTGAGATTGTTTGGGACCTGCTTATCTATTTGCTCATTGGCGGAATTATTGGCGCGCGTGTCTGGCATATCCTCACCCCGCCTCCTTCGTCTGGCATAACTGCGGCGTGGTATTTGTCTCATCCGCTGGATGCGCTTGCGGTGTGGAAAGGCGGGTTGGGCATCCCTGGCGCGGTCATTGGCGGCGCGATTGTCTTGTTTTTCTACTCTCGTAAGAACAACTTGAAATTTTCAGAATGGGCGGATATTTCCGCGCCGTGCCTGGCGTTGGGTCAGGCGATTGGTCGCTGGGGGAACTTCTTCAACCAGGAACTCTATGGCGCGCCCACAAACCTGCCGTGGAAGTTGTACATCGACCCTGACCATCGCCTTGCGAATTACTTCGACGTGGACTACTACCATCCGCTGTTCTTGTATGAATCGATTTTGAATTTTGCGAACATGTTGTTCCTGTTATGGATTTCTCGCAGGTTTGCGGATCGGCTCAAGTCCGGCGATATCTTCCTCGCGTATTTGGTCACCTATCCGGTCATCCGCTTCTTCCTCGACTTCTTGCGGCTCGACGCTTCGCTGGTGGCGGGCATCAATATCAACCAGACGTTTATGGCGGTGATGGCTGTATGCGCCGGCGCCGCTTTGTATTGGCGGCATCGCGGCGATGCGATGGCAACTTGATAGCTTTTCAATTTTGCGGGGGGACTGTTGTCTTATTGACTGTAAAATAAGCGCTGGCTATGCTCGCTAACAAAGTAATCGGAAACAAAATTATCTCATGATCGAAACAAACGATTTAAGCAAACAGTTCAATAATAATTTTTGGGCAGTGCGGGGTGTGACGCTGGACGTTCAACCCGGTCAGATCCTGGCGCTGCTGGGGCAGAACGGCGCGGGGAAGACAACCACCGTCCGCATGTTGACCGCGTTGCTCGCGCCGACGCGCGGGTATGCTCGCGTGGCTGGGTATGATGTGACGAAGAACCCAAAAGAAGTGCGCATGAATGTGGGGGTGTTGACAGAACAACACGGTTTGTATTTGCGAATGACGGGCGATGAATACCTCGATTATTTTGGAAAAATTTACGGGCTGGATGCTCAGGCGCGCGCCACGCGCAGTAAATATTTACTCGATTATTTTGGGCTTGCCGAGGCGTCGCGCCGGCGTTCGGGGGAATATTCAAAAGGGATGAAGCAAAAACTGGCGCTCGCCCGTTCGTTGATGCACAGCCCGTCTGTGTTATTGCTGGATGAGCCAACCTCTGCCATGGATCCGGAGTCGTCGCGTTTGGTGCGGGATGAAATCGCCCGCCTGCGTTCGTTTCAGCGGACGATCGTCATTTGCACGCATAACCTTGCCGAAGCCGAAGCCTTGGCGGACCATATTGCCATTATTTATCGCGGCAAGATTCTCTTGAACGGCACGCTGGATGAATTGAAACGTCGCGTGTTGGGACCTATGGAATATGAGGCAAGATTCGCAGACGCTTTCGATGCGAGCGGGTTGAGCCTGCCCCCCGGGGTGGAGGTGGTGTCGAGGAGCGAGACCAGCCTCAAATTCCGAATTGAGTCGCCGCAGGTTGCGAATCCTAAACTGGTCCACGCGCTAACATCCATGAATGCGCCGTTGATATCCTTTCACGAAGTCTCACGAAAGTTGGAGCAGGTGTATTTGAAGACCATGGCTGAGGCGCAGGGGTTGGCGTATGCGGCGTAATTGGGAAGCGATCTGGATGGTGGCGCGGCGCGAGTTTGTCGATCAGTTCCGCGATTGGCGCATCGTGGCGCCGATGGTGTTGCTGATGGCGTTGTTCCCGTTCATTGCCGACGATACTACGCAGGAGGCGATTGAGTTTATGGGTCGTTTCGGCGGTAATTTGATCCTCGAGCGCCTTGTTCCGTTCGTGATTCTGGTGATCGGGTTTTTCCCGCTTTCGTTTACCCTGGTCGTTGCTCTGGAATCGTTTGTCGGTGAAAAGGAACGCGGCACCATTGAGCCGCTGTTGAGTTCGCCGCTCGACGATCACCAACTCTATTTGGGAAAATTGCTGGTTGGCATTGCAACCCCGCTTGTGTTTAGTTTTGTGTCTATTGTGATCTATCTCATCTTGATCACTCGCCGCGATGTGGCGTTTCCCAGTTTCTATCTGCTTGCGTTGGTTTTGTTGCTTACGTTCGCTCACGCGGTATTGATGGTGAGTTCGGCGATCGTGATCTCTGTGCAAGCCACAACCGTTCGCGCCGCAAACCTGTTAGCGTCGTTTGTAGTAGTGCCGGTGGCATTCTTGTTGCAAGGGGAAACGGCGCTGATCTTTTGGGGTAACGAGAGCGTGCTCTGGTATGCGATCGTTGGCGTTACCTTGCTGTCGGCGTTGATCGTCCGTCTTGGGGTTTCGCATTTTCGGCGCGAGTATTTGTTAGGCAGAGAGATCGATACCCTGAACTTCAAACAGTTGTGGCTCGTGTTCACTGGGCGGTTTGTCGGAAATGCGGAATCGATACGTGATTGGTATGCGGTTGAATTGCCTGAAACGCTCAAACAGATACGGCGGCCGTTGGCGATTGTGCTGTTGCTGGGGGTTGCCGCGGTCGCGGCAAGTTATCTGTGGGTGGTTGTCAACGTGCCAGGCTATTTGGACATCTCGCCGGAAATCGAAAACCGAATCAAGACCTTAGTCAACCAAAATTTGACAGACCTGGATGATTTGAGCGGCCAGATTTCCGCGCCCGTGTTGTTCTATCACAATGCTCGCGCGGTCGTGATCATGTTGTTGCTTGGGGTCGCATCTTTCGGGACGCTTGGCGTCACCTTATTCCTTGTGAATATGGGGTTGGTGGGCGGCGTGCTTGGTGGGGCAAGTTTGCTGGGGGTTTCGCCCGGGTTGCTGTTCGCGGCAGGGATTCTGCCTCACGGCATCTTCGAGTTATCCGCTGTGTTCCTCTCTGTTGCCGCTACATTGAAGGCGGGCGCGTTGCTGGTTACCCCACAGCAGGATAAGAGCCTGGGCGAACTTCTGCTCGTTGCCCTTGCGGATTGGTTCCGCGTTTTCATCGGTATTGCCCTGCCGTTTCTCGCCATTGCGGCAGTGATCGAAGTGTACGTTACGCCGCAACTCCTACAAATGATCGTCCCATACTTTTAATTAAAGAGGGGCATATGCCAAAAGTAATCATTCTGGGCTCGTCCAATGCAGTGCCGTCGATCGATCATGAGAATACCCATCTCGTTATCGTGGGAGAGGAACGGACGATTCTTGTGGATTGCGTCAGCACTCCCATCATCCGACTCGAACAGGCGGGCGTCGATTTCAACTCCCTTACAGACATTGTCATCACCCATTTTCATCCGGACCATGTGGCGGGGATTCCACTGTTGCTTATGGATATGTGGCTGATGGGACGAACGAAGCCGGTCAACATCTACGGCTTGCACTACACCATGGATAGGCTTGAAGACTTAATGGGTTTTTATGGTTGGGATGAATGGCCCAACTTTTTTCCTGTTGGCTTCTATCGCCTGCCCGAAGCCGAGATGGCTCTGGTGTTGGATAGCGCCGAATTTCGCGTGCATTCATCGCCGGTTCATCATATGATTCCGACAATTGGCTTGCGCGTAGAATGCCTGACCGACGGCAAAGTGCTGACCTACTCTTGTGACACCGAGCCGTGCGAGCAGACCGTTCGCCTCGCCGCAGGAGCAGATGTGCTTATCCATGAAGCCGCCGGCGCCACTTTCGGTCATTCCTCGGCTGAACAGGCGGGGGAGATCGCCACCAAAGCCGAAGTGGGGAAGTTATATCTGATCCATTATCCAACCGGGCGGTTTGCCAGCGGAGATATCGCCGCCGAAGCCCGGAAGTCGTTCAAAGGCGAAGTGATTGTGGCGAAAGACTTTATGACGATCAAGCTATAAAAAAATCCTCTCCGACGGAGAGGATTTTTTACCAGCCTGCGATAAAGGGCTCCCATTCTTGATACTCATTCAAATGCTTGCCGAAAATATACGCCGCATTGGCAGGAGGCTCCTTGGGCAAGTGGTGTAACCGCATGTGAGCTTCCTCCACGCGCCTGCCGCCCTTCCGGTGGTTGCATCCAGGACACGCCGCGACCACGTTCGTCCACACATGCGCGCCGCCCATGTGGCGGGGCATCACGTGATCCACTGTCAACCCGCCTTCGCGCTTTCCGCAATACTGGCAGGTATAATTATCGCGGCGAAACACTTCGCGCCTCGTCAACTTGACGTGCGGACGCGGTCTATGAACCTGGCTTTCAAGCCGGATGATCGAAGGGCGCGGGAGCAACTCTCGAATGGTTCGAATGTGACCGCGACCGTTCAATACCATATCCGCCTTGCCAGCCAGTAGCAAACCGACTGCCCGTCTTGTAGTGCACACGTTGATCGGTTCGAAATTAGCGTTCAAAACCAATACAGGCTCGTACATTCTGGCTCTACAAACAGGCACGATTATACTGCCGAACTGATTACCTTACACTTTGTTTTTGGACGCGAGAGTGGCAAAAAGAGTGGGCTAAAATCGAGCGATGCTGAAATGCCCAAAATGCGAAGCCACGACGCGCCAGAATAAATCTGGCAAAACGGAGGCAGGTTCACAGCGCTATCGCTGTATGCATTGC